>ERZ772877.2-NODE-2-length-554910-cov-17.8402_pt1 | contig 554910 bp, 428 predicted proteins | sample MGYA00580583_ERZ772877 | MGnify/ENA primary metagenome ERZ772877 (study PRJEB29015, sample SAMEA2737661) | human gut metagenome | biome: human gut; feature: human-associated habitat; material: faeces | place: China | collected 2012 ... | reverse complement strand
CTAAGATACGGTCAAAATCAATAGACTGGTCGCCGATGAATCGTTCAAACTCTTCTGGAGTAACAGCTTGCAGATAATCTGCTATATTACCATGATACGCATCCCGAAAGCTGAAATCTCTTGAAGCCATTTTTGTTCTGGCGTCATTTAGATAAGGTTTCTGCATGGGATGTTCGGCAAGTTCATTCACAATGCGCTCTACCTCGTCAATGGTAAGTTTTCTGCCGCCATTTTCCTTGAATCGTTCACTGATAGCAGCACCCACTCCGTTTTCAAAAGAAGAGATAACCAATAGAACCTCTGAATACAACGTGTGTCGAACATTGTCTTTTGAATCCAACTTTAATACTTCTCGGTATTCTTTAGCATTCTCTTTGAATACAGCTTTGTAGATAAAATCTGTAATCTGAGAATATTTGTATGTAGGATGCCCATCCACATATTGATTGATGGCAGAAGTAAGATTTTTCCGATAGTTTTCTTCTGTGATTGCGGCAGGAAGATAATTCACATCTCTACGATTAATATATTTTGTTCCTCCACCTGTCTTTTCATTGATGGTAGTAATCACAAAATCCAAGATAAGGCTACGGACTTTTTTAGCTTTCTCACTCTCTGTAAGCAGCATACCTATATTCAAGAAAGAGCGGAAATTAAATAATCCGAGCTGCGTTGTTTTGCTCGCCTCATTAATAAGGTGAGCAAATTCTAACTTAAACTCTTTCAATTGTTTACCCTTACATAAAATATATCCATTATGTTTCAGCTCATCAGAATTTGATTGCAGGTAACGATCTATTGTAGATGTGTCAACTTGATAAAAGTCGGCAACCATTTTTTTTGTAAAGCGGTATTCTCCCTCAAAGAGCATTCCTTCTATATCAAGATGCTCTTGTACTTTACTGACCGCAAAACGATTGTTAAGTACATTCTGCCGTTCTATGTTTGAGATGGTCAAATCTTTCATATCACTTCACTATTATCAGTTACACGATTTTATGTCTATGCCGAGAATTTTTTGAATCTCAGAAAGGGTTTTGTCTATTTCATGGTCGAGTGCAGCACGTTTCTCAAAATACTGTTTGAGCAGTTCTGCCGGAGGGAGTATTTCTTCTTCCTCTTTCGGGAACTTGCACTGGTCGAAGTTGCAATCCAAATCAATCAACTGTTGGGCAGTGAACACACGGCTCTTTTCTCCCACTTCATCATTGATAATTTCTTTCCTGTCTTTCCACCATTCCTGAATAGGTAGGGTATGCTCCACCTTCATTGGTTTGGTCTTTGAGAAGTGCTTGTAGCCTTCCGGCATATCCAAGCGATAGAACCATGTCTCTTTGGTCTTGAATCCTTCTTCGCAGCCCTCTGCTTCTTCATTATTAAAGAAAAGAATGTTGGTTGCAATAGAGGTATATGGGGAGAATATCGAACCCGGTAAACGGATGATGGTATGCAGATTGAACTTGCGGAGTAAATTTTCTTTAAGTGCAAATTTTGCTCCATCCGTACCAAACAAGAAACCATCTGGGATAATCACACCGCATCTACCACTAGCTTTGAGGCGGTACATGATAAGGGCTATAAACAAATCCGCTGTTTCACTTGAACGGTACTGCACCGGAAAATTGCTTTTTACACTATCTTCTGTGCTACCACCATACGGAGGATTCATACCGATAACATCCACTTTATCGCTTTCCTTGAAATCAGTGATATTTGTTCCAAGCGAATCACAGTTAGCTATATTGGGAGCTTCAATATCATGGAGTAACAGATTTGTTATACTCAAAAGATAAGGTAGCGGTTTCCATTCTTGTCCCACGACTGCATTTTGCAGTTTTTCTCCATCTTCGGCAGAACTGACGCTCTTACTCATATAATTGAGAGCAGAGGTAAGGAAGCCGCCTGTACCACTGGTGAAGTCACCAAAGGTCTCGCCCAATTTCGGGTCAAGCATCATCACGATAAAGTCTGTCAAAGCACGTGGAGTATAGAACTCACCTGCATTGCCTGCTGATTGCAAGTCTTTCAAGATTCCCTCATAAATATCTCCAAATGTGTGGCGGTCATCAGCATCGTCAAATTCGATTTCATTTACGATGTTGACCACTTGACGCAAAAGCGTTCCATTCTTCATATACTGGTTTAAGTCAGCAAATGTTTCTTGAACAATGCTTTTGGCTCTTGGTGTATTGGCGTCTATCGGAAGATTCTTTAAAGTAGGGAACAGTTTTTCATTGACAAAAGAGAGCAATGCTTCTCCTGTTAATGCTTCACCGTCTTTTTCGTCTACTGCCCATTTACGCCAACGCAAATCTTCGGGGATGATAGACTTGTAGTTTTCATCTTTGTATTCCCAAGTTTCTTCCTGAGTGTCATAGACTTTCAAGAAAAACATCCAAGTCATTTGTTCAATTCTCTGTGCGTCACCATTGATACCAGCGTCTTGGCGCATTATATTTTGGATTCGCTTTATGATGTTGTTTACTGCCATTTTTAAGCTGATTTATAAATTTGATATTCTAGTTCTCTGATGGCTTGCTCAAAAGCAACCTTACCGCCAAATAACTTTATGATTTTTGTTGGTTTCCCTATGCTATTGAATGGCGGTATCTCCAAGATGTTCGCCTTTTCAAAGTCGAGAATACCATTCTCTGCATATTTGTCAAGAAGAGCCTCCAATACTTCACGAGCTTTACCTTCGTACTTCCCGAAGTAATTACGCTTCTTTACATTGTTTGCTCTCTCTTTCCTTGTTAATGGCGGTTGGTCAAACGCAACGTGGCATATCACATCAAAGATGTCGGCATCCTTCAATGCCGGATTAGCTTCACGTACAGCATCTATCAGAATAGCATATTCCTTCAATTCATCCATAATGGCCTGTTTGCGTTCTGCCTCCGTCCACGTTTGGATAAAATCATCCAAAGTTTGGTAATGGCGTAATAATTGCTTTTTAGCAAACGACTGAACACTTTCCGTTCTCATCGTCTTACCATCTTCTCCTAACACTGAAACGATTTCATGGGCAATGCGAATATTCTTACCGCTGATAAGATATTTCTCACGATGCTCAGATACTATTGGAGTTTCTGGAGCATCAATGATTTTGTAAGGCTTTGGCTTTTTCCCTCCTCCTTTGGGTGGTTCCGGGTTGCCATCAAATGCTGGATCTTTGAATTTTGCGGTAGCATTGCGGAAATCAAGGATTTCCAAATGCCATTTGCCCTTGTCTTTTCTAAGTCGTGTACCTCGTCCAATGATTTGCTTAAATTCAGTCATGGAACCAATTTCTTTGTCTATGACGATTAAACCACAAGTTTTGCAGTCCACTCCTGTGGATAAAAGTTCAGATGTGGTAACAATTACAGGATAAGGCTCATCTACACTAATGAAATTGTCCAGTTGTTTCTTACCTTCTTTATCCTCACCAACAATACGTGTAACATAGTAAGGTGACTTTTTACATAAATCGCTATTCATATTGATAAGCAGCGTCCGCATTTCGGCAGCTTCCTCAATATCAGAACAGAATACGATTGTCTTTGTCATACGACCAATGTCATATAACATTTGGGTTATCCTATGCGCTACTACTTTACGCCTTAACTTGATGGCAAGATCACGACCTATATTCTGTCTTTGATATAGTTTCTGTTCAATCTCCTTGCCCAATAAATCTATTTCACCTTCTTCTGGAGTCCATCCTTGTAAATCAACATTGATAAAGTCTGCTGTAACCCTGTATGGAGCTAAGAAACCATCTTGAATGCCTTGAAGAAGTGAATAGGTATATACTGGTTCACCGAAATAATCCAAGTTGTTCGCTCCTTCGTCTGCTTTCGGTGTGGCTGTCATACCAATTTGGGTAGCCGAACTAAAATATTCCAATACCTTGCGCCATGCGGAATCGTCTTTTGCACTTCCTCTATGACACTCATCGACAATAATTAAGTCAAAGAAATTTGGCTGCACCTCCAAGAATGGGTCTGGTTTACCCTCTTTCCCGACCAATTGGTGGTATAAAGCCATATACACTTCGTATGACGAATCAATTTTTTCCTTCCCCTCTCCAACAGAAGTTATCTTGGTCATAAACTTCTTGAAAGGCTTGAAGTCTTGCACCATTGTTTGGTCAATGAGGATATTGCGGTCTGCAAGATAAAGAATCTTTTTCTTAGCCCCACTTTTATGAAGACGATGGATAATCTGGAAAGCAGTAAAAGTCTTACCAGTACCGGTAGCCATTACCACAAGTACACGTTGTTGCCCTCTTGCGATAGCTTCTACTGTGCGATCAACTGCTATGCGTTGGTAATATCGTGGGTCATGGCTATGTGCATCATAATAGAAAGGTGTTTCTATTATGTTAAGTTCAACTGATGTGTAATTCTTAGATGCAAGATAACGACTGTATAGTTCTTCCTCTGTCGGAAAATCCTCTAACTTGATTTCGGTTTCTTTTCCCGTGATAAAGTCATGTTCCAAGAAAGCATTACCATTACTGGAATACGCAAATTTCAGGTCAAGGATTTCGGCATAGCTCATAGCCTGTTGAATACCGCCTCCAACTGCGTGCTTATTGTCTTTAGCTTCAACTACAGCGATGGGCTTACCTTTATGATATAGTAAATAATCGGCTTTTTTACCCTCCGCCACAGAATGTTGGTTGCCAATAACAAGTACTCGACCATCCGTAAAATAATACTCTTCACGCATATTGACGCCTACAGCCCATCCTTTTTGATTGAGTGCAGGAGTAATGAACAGAGTGCGTATCTCTTGTTCTTTAAGTTCTTTCTTGTTTACTTCCATGGCATAAGTTGTTTTATGATTTGCAACTGCTGACAAGCAAGTCTTTCACGTCAATATTAAGAACATTGGCTATATCATTAAGCGTTTTAAGGTCTGGCTGAACCGAATTGCTGCACCATTTACTTACAGTACAGTTGGACTTCCCAATTTGCTCTGCAAGCCATTTTCCTGTTTTCTGTTGCTCTGCAAGTACCACTTTTAATCTGTTTAAATTAGCCATGAGGTAAAATGTTTTAATCCGAGGGCAAATTTATATAAATTGTCTGACAGTATAAACAACTTCCGATAATAATTATTATCAGGAAGCAAAAAAAGGATTAGATAGCGTATTTTGATAAGATATTTTCGTCAATTTCAATCTTATGACGTCCAGTAGTAGTGCGCAGATTTTTTCTAACAGTGTCAAATGTAGAGTTAGCGAACCATTCGGAAAATGTCGCCATCACAAATGATGTAGTCATATCTCTACCTATATTATATTGGAAAGCGATATTCCAAGCGAAGTTCTTCAAAGAGATTTGGGTGATAGAATTGTGCTTCTTGATATGAATTTCAGTCATAGAAAGGACTCGCCTATTGGCCACAAAATAGCGAACACATTCACATATTTGGAAAATCTCAGTTTCATCCAAATCAAAACGTTTAAATGTATCTCGTGTGTATTTCAGAATAGCATTAAGTTTTTCATCATCTTCTTTCTCTTTTTGCTGTTGGTATTGTTGTTGCTCACGCTGGTATTCATAGTGAAATAATTCCATTCGTTTTTTCTGAACTTCTTCGCAGTTTGAGATAGGAAAAGGAACTAAAGCCAATGGCTTTTTATTGCCTCTTTTCTTGACTGATACCCAAAATGATTGAGGGATAGCTTCTATAATATATCTTGCCACCGTAATGCAAAGATGATACATGAATTTTAGTATGACATATCCGGTAGCCATAATAAACGGAAGCAAATTCATTCGTATGCCAAATATATTGCATACTTGAAATGCAATCATCGAAGCCAGCAGCACCGCAATGACCTCTATTACCCAAGAGTGGAGTATATATTGTTTTTGCTTCATGTCTATTGTTATTTATTTCTCAATGCAAAGGTACAACGCATTTTCATAAAAAGCGAAAGGCAAAAATAGAGGAAGTAACTGTAATAAGTTCATTTTATGCTATTTGTGAAAAGAAAAGCATAACAAGTGAAAATATCCAGTAGCAAATGAAAACATCTGCAAATAGGGAATGAAGTGTTAAATAAATATAAATCTTTCCTTCTCTATGAGAAACTCTCTTTATTATCATTTTTAGAGTGTATTGTATAAAAGGATATCATATTTGTACCATATATTTGTAACTTGCTGATTTATATAATATATTATTTTTGAAAAAGAAAGTCGCTTATCAAAATCCATGGCAGTAATGAAATATTATATAAATCTTTTTTCTCCTAATACGGCAACAGCTTTTACCAATTCTAATCGAGATGTTACCGGCTTTAGAATATCGCGCAAATCATATGTCAAAAACCAAGGCATCAAATCTGGAGACATATTTATTTGTTATTGCACTAAAATTCAGCGATTTATTGGCATCCTTGAGGTAATAAGCGCTCCATATGAAGACAATTCTCCGATCTTTATCGAAGAAAACGATCCGTTTTGCCTACGCTTCAAGGTCAAACCGCTTGTCTGGCTTCCTTTCGAACTCGCAATTCCGATACACGAAGATTTAGTATGGAATACATTATCAATAACAAAAGATTTGCCGAAAGACAGTACTAAATGGACATATAAAGTTTTTTCCAGTCCTTTACGCTGGGACAATGCCGATGGTAAATTTTTAGTCGATTTGCTAAAACGACAAGCAAAGCAACAAACTATTTATCCTCTTTCCGAGAAAGACGCAAAAAAGATCAAAGCATCGAAAATACGTATTATTTCCGGAAAGGAAACCATTGTTTCTGTTCCTGACGACGATGCAATCCAAGAGAAGGATCAGCCACAAACCGAGCAAAGAGAATCTATAAAAGTCCAGGCTAAACTGGCGAAAATTGGAGAAATATTCGGGTTCAAAATTTGGTTGCCGAAGGCAGATAGAAACCGAGTTACAGAATTCTGGCATCCGAAAGAGAGTACTCTCTTAGACGAACTTCCCATAATTTTTGATGAGACGACCTTAAAAACGATCAAAAATATTGACGTGCTATGGATACAACGAAGATCTATTGTGCGCGCGTTCGAAGTTGAGGGAACAACATCTATTTACTCTGGTATCCTTAGGATGGCAGATCTCCTCTCTTTACAACCAATGTTAGACATCAAAATCCATATTGTTGCATCGGAAGAACGACGAGAAGCCGTATTGGAACAAATTACACGCCCAGTATTCGCTGTTATGGAACGAGGGCCTTTAGCTGATATTTGTTCATACATATCATATAGTTCTATCGACGAGATTCTAAAAGAAAAACGCCTATCCTACATGACAGATGATATTCTTAAAGAATTTGAAGAGTGGAGCCAAGAATAATTTACATCTAGGAAACTTAAAAAATTATTATCCAACCTTGTAAAGAAATGGAGCAGGCAGGAACTGCGATTCCTGCCTGCTCCATTTTTTAACACCCCGCCTCAGCGCATCAGCAGCTTATACCCCACTCCCCGCACGTTCACCAGCTGGATCGACGGGTCGGCTACAAGGCGGTGGCGCAGGCGGGTGATGAAGACATGCAGGCTGCGGGCGTTGAAAAACGAATCGTCGCCCCAGATATTCACCAGCAGGGTTTTCATCGGCACGATCTCGCCCGCATTCCGGCAGAGGTATTGCAGCACTTCGGATTCGCGGGCCGAAAGTTCCGTCACCACGCCGTCGCACGAGAGCCGCTGGCGCTCGGCGTCGAAACGCATACGCCCCAGTTCGAACACACGTTCCGTACGCGCTTTCCCGACGCCCGCACGCCCGGCAAGCGCCCTGACCCGCACGATCAGCTCGCTCATGGCAAAGGGCTTGCGCAGGTAATCGTTGCCCCCGGTCTCGAATCCCTGCACCACGTCCTCGGCCGCCGAGCGCGCCGAAAGGAAAAGCACAGGCACCCCGGGCGCCTCGCGGCGCAGACGCCCGACGAAGGTGAACCCGTCCATACAAGGCATCATAACATCCGACACGACCACATCGGGGCGCGACCCGCGGAACGCCCGCAACCCGGCCTCGCCGTCGTAGGCCACCGTCACCTCGAACCCCTTTTCGGAAAGGGTATCGGCGATGATCCCCGCGAGGGTTTGCTCGTCCTCTACGAGCAGCAGCCTGATCTTATCGCCCATCGTCCGGAATTATCAGGGTGAAGGTCGTACCGCGCCCCTCGGTGCTCTCCACCGCGACCGAGCCGCCGTGTTTGGCGGCGATTAGCCCGACGTAGTACAACCCGAGGCCGAAGCCCTTGACATTGTGAATGTCGCCCGTAGGCACGCGGTAAAACTTATCGAAGATATGCGCCTGCGCGGCACGCGGAATGCCGATGCCGTCGTCGGCGACGCGCAGGACGACCCGGCCACCGTCCCGCCCGGCCGAAATGCGGATATGTACCTCCTCGCCGGAATATTTCAGGGCATTGTCGACCAGGTTGTCCAGGGCATGCGAGAGGTGGAAGCGGTCGGCGAAGGCAGTCAGCCCTTCGGGTGAAACATCCACCGTGACCCGTGCGGGTTTGGCCGCCTGCATCCGGAACTTCTCGGCCAGCGCCCCGAGCATCCCGGCCAGGAGGATCCGCTCGCGGCGGAGCGTGAAATCCTCGCGTTCCTCGCGTGACATGGTGAGGATGCGCTCGACCATCTCCGACAAAGCCGTCAGCTGGCTGCGGATCACACCCAGATACTTCGCACGCCGCGCCCCATCGTCGGCCGCCCCGAAATTCTCCAGCGCGTCGTTGGCCGCATAGGCCACGGCAATCGGGGTCTTCAGTTCATGGGTGATATTGTGCGTGAAATCCATCCTCATCTCCTCGAGCGTCTTCTGCCGGAACAGCGTCCGCAACAGGTAGATGACCACGAACGCGACGACGAGCAGCATGAGCACCGAGGTGAGGATGATGCCGAACAGCTCGCGCAGCAGTTCCCGGTGGGGGTTTTCGATCTTCACCCGGAAAAGCAGCTTGTCATCCGTGGTGACGCGCGAGGTGAACACCTTCGGGTTCCGTATCTGCGGAGCATCCTTCTGCGAAGCGATGACCGCCTCCTCCCGTTCCGCCCCCGTTGTCCGCGCCGCCAGGCTGTCGAGCCGGATTTCGGCAACATCGCCGCCGTCCCGGCCGCGGATCACGTCGACGCTGTAGGGCAGGCCGATGCCGGCATCGGCCAGGTAACGCGTCAGCAGGGAGTCGTAGCGGGACAGGTTGAACTGGAGGGCCGTGAACGAAGGCATGCGCACCTCCTGGTAGATATAACGGGTCTTGTCGCCGCGGCGCAGGGCGATATTCGTCCGCAGCGTGTCGACCTTCGACCGGATGGAAAGCACCTTGCCGGCCGCCCCAAGGCTTTTCACAGAGATCGTGTCGATCATATCCAGCTTAACGGAGTCGATATTGCCCGTCGTCACGACCGACGTCCGGGTCTGCGACGTCCGGCGCCGGTTACCTATCAGCAGGTCGTCGTACGCCGCGCGGTTCATGGCGAGCGTCACCTTGCGCGAAAACTCCTCCGCACGGTCGGCATACATCCGCCACAGGCTCCACGCCTGCACGAGGGCCAGCGCCAGCAGGGCGCCGATCGCGCAAAACGAGATATTTCTGAAACGATTCTTATCCACGGCCGAGGGGTTTATACTGCAAAAATACGAATAAAAACACTCCTGCCGCCGGCGTTAACATTATTTAACACTTCTTAACGCGGCGTTAACCATCGCCCTTCGTTTTTCGGGGTAATATTGCACCGTAAACCAACACACCGAAGCCATGAAAACAAAACTCACCTTCCTTATCATCGCCGCCGCGCTGGCCGCCGCAACCGCCGGGCGGGCACAGACCGTCATCTCCTACTCGACCGACGGCGGGGCACAGGCCCTCGAAACGGGCAGCGTACGGCAGACCGTGCTGGACACCGCCACGCTCGAAGTGAGCTACCGCATGGAGTGGCTGCGGCGCCCCGACAGCAAGGAGCCGATGCAAGACCTGCTGCTGTTGCAGGCCGGAGGGAAGGTTACGAAATTCTTCTCCTACAAGACGCTCCAGCGGGACTCGCTGCTGCGCATCACCCCGACCGAGCAGGTGCTGGCCAACGTGGGCAACTTCAAGGGGGGCCTGGAGGCCGTCGTATTCCAGAACTACCCCGCAGGCGAGATGACCTGCACCGACAAGATCTCACGGGACAACATGCTCTACACCGAGCCGCTGCCCGAAATCGAGTGGACGCTCCGCGACGGGACGCGCGAGGTCATCGGTTACGACTGCCGCCGTGCGACCTGCCGCTTCCGCGGGCGCGATTACGAAGCCTGGTACACCGAGGAGCTCCCGCTCGCCACCGGCCCCTGGAAATTCCACGGACTGCCCGGACTGATCCTGGCCGTGAACGACACGGGCGACGACGGGGGCATCATCCGCTTCGAGGCGACCGGGATCCGCCGCGCCGAAGTCCCGGTGACGATGGCCGACCTGAACTACCTGAAAACTTCGCGCAAAAAATTCCTGGCCACCGAGCGCAAATTCATGACCGACCCGATCGGCTACATGCAGGCCAATTCGAACATCAGGATCACGGTAAGGAACGAGGACGGGACGCCGCGCGAGGGTGCCGACCTGCTCCGCGAATACAATCCGCTGGAAACAGAATAGCCCCACGGCGCGATGAAGTACCTGCTGACCCTGCTTTGGTTGCTGGGCGCAATCGCCGCCCAGGCCCAGGAGTACACGGGCCACGTGGCCGACAAGGAGGACGGGGCGCCCGTCGCCGGGGCCATCGTCACGGCGCGAGACTCCCTGGGCAAGCCGCTGGGTTACACGACGACCTCGGCCTCGGGCGATTTCGTGCTCAGGCCGCGCGGGGGCGGGACAACCGCGCAGCTCGACTTCTCGACGATGGGCTACCGCCGGCAATCGATTCCGGCGGATGCCGGACGGATGCTCGTGCTGCTGACGCCCGAGGCGACCGGCATCCGCGAGGTGACGATCCGCGCCCCGCGGCTGAGCTTCCGGGGCGACACCGTAAGCTACAACGTGTCGCGCTTCACCGAGGCGCAAGACCGCTCGATCGCCGACGTACTGCGCAAGATGCCGGGCATCGAGGTGGCGAAATCGGGCGAGATACGCTACAACGGCCAGCCGATCAACAACTTTTACATCGAAGGGCTGGACATGCTCGACGGCCGTTACGGACAGGCGACCAACAACATCGCGCCGCAGGACGTGGCGAGCGTCGAAGTGATGGAGAACCACCAGCCGATCAAGGCGCTCAAGGACATCGTATTCAGCGACCGCGCAGCCATCAACCTCCGGCTGAAGCCGCATGCCAAAGCCCGATGGACGGGGACGCTGCGCGGCGGTGCGGGCTGGTCGCCGGCGTTGTGGAACGGCGCACTCTTCGCCATGCGCATCGGTGCCAGGGGGCAGTCGATGGTCAACCTCAAAACCGACAACACGGGGCAAAACCCCTCGGCCGAGACCGAACGGCTTTCGGTCGAGGACATCCTCAACGGCGGAGCCAACGACTACAATCCCGCCGCACACCTTTCGGTCGGCACTTCGTCCGCGCCGCTCGACGATACACGCACGCGCTTCAACCGCTCGCACATGGCCAGTCTGAACAACCTGCGCAAACTCTCCGAGGACTACCAGCTCAGCAGCTCGCTCACTTGGGGTTACGACCGCCTGGCCTCGGATCGCGCCGCCCGGCAAAGCTGGTACCTGGCGGACGGCACGCGCGTGGACACCGAGCAGGAGTCGGCCGCTTCGTGCCGGCAACAGCTTTCGGCACGCATCGCACTGAAAGCCAACACCGAGCGGTTCTACATGCTGGAAAAACTCGAAGCTTCGCTGGCATGGAACGACCTCCGTGCCGTGCTCTCGGGCAGCTACCCCAACCGCCAGCGTGCCGAGGCCCCGGCCTACGGCATCGAAAACGACCTGAAATATATCCGGCGCACCGGCACACGTTCGCTCACCGTCACCTCCTACCTGAAATACCTTACCCGCCCCCAGTCCCTCGATGTGGTGCGCGAAACGGGCAGCCAGCGGCAGACGATCGCCGACCGCGCTTTTTACATGAACCACAACGCGGCATTCGGCACGCAGGCCGGGCAGTTCGCCTTCGCCTTCAAAGGCGGAGTTTCGGCACTCTTCCGAGGGCTCGTAACAGACCTGACGGGCACCGGGCTCGGGACAGGCGCCGCGAACGACCTTTCGGCCGGCTACGCGGGCGTCTACCTCCAGCCTGGCATCACCTACCGCTCGCAGCGGCTGCGGCTGACGCTCGACCTGCCGGCAGGTTACCGCCGCTATGGACTGCACGACAGGATCGACGGCAATCGAAACCCGGCGGGCATTTTCACCTGGAAGCCCCGCTTCGCGGTGAAATGGAGCCCCACGGGACACCTTTCGCTTTCGGCATCGGGTACGGTCGGCCGCGACGCGGCGGACGACAGCCGCATAGGCAACGGCGCCGTCCTGCGCAACTACCGTTCGGTGCTCTGCGGCGTAAACGAATACCGGCAGGCGCTGCAACGCAGCCTCTCGGCAGGCATCGCCTACAAGAACCCGATCGGCGGGTTCTTCGCCAGCCTGCTCGCGGTACGTTCGTGGAACGACCTGCCGTTCCTGCCTGCGCAGCGCTTCGACGGCGACTATATCGTAAACTACTACGTGCACAGCTCGAACCACGTGCGGTCATGGTACCTGTCGGGCGACGTCAGCCAGAATATCGACGCCCTCAACGGTCAGGCAGGCCTGAACGTCGGCTACAACCTCAGCGGCACGGAACTGCTGCTGGAAGAGGTGCCGGCCTCCTATGAAAATTCCACCCTGACCGTCGCGCCGCGTTTCAACTTCCGGTTCGCCGCCTGGGTAAACACCGAATACCGGCTGGAATACCGCTATACGACACTCTCCATCCGCGGCCGGGAGCCCGACGGGCGGCACGATTTCAACCAGCGGCTGACCGTAAACCTCGTACCGTCGAAGAAATGGGTGATCCAATTCACGGCGGAGCACTATTACTCGCAGCTTTCGGCCGACCGGAGCAAGCACCTGCTACTGGCCGACGCATCGCTGCGCTGGAAAATAAACGGGAAATGGGAAGCTACGGCGACCGCCGCAAACCTTTTCGGCCGTGAAAAATATGCCTATACGACCTTCGACGGAGTAAGCTCGGGCTCCTACCGCTATGCCATCCGCCCGCGCAATATCCTGCTGGGCGCAAGCTGGAAATTCTGACAACCGCCGCACGACGCAACGCCCGGGCAAAACAGTCCGGGGCTTCCGGATCAGAAATTGCGCCCCGCGTCCCACCACAGGCGCGTCCCCCCGTGGTCTTCGCCACCGAGTTCCGCGACGAGCGCCGCATACTGCTCGGGATCGGACGTCGCCAGCACGGCCGGGAACGGCAGCCGGCGGATCATCGTTTCAGTATCTATATAACCCTTGCTGTGGTTCAGACGTACGGGGAACAGGCGAGGATATCCCGTCCGCCGCTGTTCGGCCCAGGCCTCGCACCCTTCGGGATACATGGCAATCCATTTCTGGGTGATAATCCGCTCGAGCTTCAGTTCGGCGTCCGCTGCAGCGTCCCAGCGGGGCGACACGCGGCACCGGGCGGCAATGTCGTTCCCCGGATCTACCGGATCGTGGTAATCGGCAGCCATGGCGTCGCTCCCCAGGTAGCTTTCGGCCCCGGACAGCTGCCATTGCGCGAACGATGCCGCAACGCCGTTGCGGTAACAGCGCTCCGCATCTTCGTCCGTCCAGCCGCGCAATGCCGCTTCGGCACGTAGGAACCACACCTCGGCCGCCGTCATCAGGACGGCATCGGTATCCGTATCCACCGTAAGGCGGGAAAATGCCGCGTAATAATTATGCGAGAACCCCGTCCCCTGACGGATTCCATGGTATTGCCCCTTCAGGACGACCGTCCCGTCGCCCGCATCGCCGGCAATGACCAGGTCGCTGCCGCAGGGCTTGAAAAACTTCTCCAGCCGCGGATCCCCGTACCCGGTCAGTACGGATTCCATCGAAGCGTTCATGGCCGCCTCGTTCCAGTTCAGGTTGATCTCGCCCAACGGATTGGAATAGGTGCCCGAGGTCTTCACGGCGGCATTCTCCATACTGGTCTCGATCACCCCTCCGGCCGCCTGCGCCGCCTTCCGGAATTCCGCACGGGCCTTTTCGGGCGCGGCAACTGCGATACGCACGGCAAGGCGCATGCGCAGGGAGTTGGCAAAACGGAGCCAGGCCGTATAGCTGCCGTCGAGAAGCAGGTCGAACCTGGAAAACTCGCCGGCCTCGGGCTGCTCCTCGACCCAGGCCGCCAGGATGTCCGCCGCCTCGTCCAGGTCATCGAAGAAACAATTGTAGGCCTGTTGCTGGCTGTCGGGCACATATTCGCTGCCGCGGTCGGCGAAATGGCTGTATATCACCGGCCCGTAGTAGTCCGTCACGCGGTGCATGGCCAGGACTTTGAGTATCTTCGTAATGGCATAGAACGGCGGCATCTTCTCGCGTGCCGTCTGCTCCAGCCGGTAAATCTGGGGCATGACGTAGGAATAGGTAAACTGCCACATGGCGCTGTTCCAACTGTCCTGCAGGTTGTAATCGGAGTTGTGGCTGCCGCCCTGCAACGGTTTGGGATCGTGCATATAGCCCGAGAACATATCCGCATTGAGGTTCTGCGTCATCTGGAACGGCCAGTTCTTGCCCTTGCCGAAATCGTAGTTGAAATAAATCCCCTGCTGTACGATCTGCAGGCGGTATCCGAAGCCGTTGTCGTCGGCCTCGAGATCCTCGTCCGAAATCCCCGTGAGGTCGTCGTTCATATCCCGGAAATTCCCCGTGCAGGCACCCAAAAAGACTGTGCAAAATGCGGCGAACAGATATATGTAAAAGCGCTTCATGATTCTCAGAACTCCAGTTTTATGTTGAAGCCGAAGCTCCGTACGGTCGGCATGCCGTAGACGTCGATCCCCTGGTTGTCGTTGCCCGTCGAAAGGACGAGGTCGGGATCGAACGGCGCGGCATTGTAGATAAAGAAGAGGTTGCGCGCCACCAGCGACACGGTCATGCCGCTGAATACCCGCGTACGGCGCATCAGACGCTGCGGCAGCGCATAGGACACCGCCAGTTCGCGGAGCCGGATGTTCGTCGCATCGTACATGTAATACTCGGTCACACCTGCGCGGCCGCCGACCAGTTTGTAAAAACCCTTCACGTCGTCGATCCGCTGCCCTTCGAGCATCACGCAGCCCCGGTCGCGGGCATCGGCCGTTGCGGCCGACACCCCGTAGGAATCCAGGTCGGCCATCGTCTGCGACAGGAGCCGTCCGCCATAGCGGCAGTCCAGCAGCACGGACAGCGACATGCCCTTATAGGAGAACGTGTTGCCCCAGGAGAGCGAGAACACGGGATTGGCATTGCCGACCTTCACCGTATTGCCGTCGCCCACGGTGCGGGGCAACCCGGCGGAATCGCCTTCGGCCTCGTAGACGATCCTCCCCATTGCGTCGCGCTCGAACGCCCGCCCGTAAATATCGCCGATCGAACCGCCCTCGACGAGTTTCATGGCATAAGACGATGAAAAACTCGACGGACCGTAGACATATTCGCGCAGCTCGTCATGGAGTTTTATCACGCGGTTCCTGTTATGTGCGAAGTTCACCGTCGACTGCCACGTCAGCGCACCTCCGTAAACCGGGTAAGCGTTCAGCGACACCTCGACGCCCTGGTTCTCGATATTGCCCGCATTCTCGTAACGGTAGGCGTACGCCTCGCCCGAAAGGGCCGGAAGCTTGAAGAACTGGTTGTGCGTATTGGTCTTGTAGTAGGTCAGGTTGATGCCCAGCCTGTCGTCGAGGAACCGCCATTCGAGCCCCGCCTCGAGGGCGTTGGTCATCTCCGGCTTGAGGTCGGTGCCGGGGGCGGCGTCGGCGGCATTGATGCCCCCTCCGGCCGTGACGTGCGACTTAGGATTGGTGATGAACATGGGGATGTCGTTCCCCACGCGGCTCCATGTCAGGCGCACCTTGGCGAACGAAATCCACCGGGGCAGTTCGAACATCTTGCCGATCACCCACGATGCGCCAGCCGAATAATAGAAGAACCCGCTGCCTTCGTGCGAGGTGTAGGCGAGCGTCGATGCCCAGTCGTTGCGTCCCGTGACTTCGAAATTGAGGCTTCCGGCATACTTGAACGACGCCGTGGCGAAAAGCGACTGCGTCTGGCGCCGCGCATCGATCTGTTCGTCGACATAGGCCGAACCGTTCATGACGATATTGGCGACGTTGAACACGTTGGGGAAATAGAGCGACGCCGTCTTGGAATCTATACGCAGCGAATTGACCGTCCGGTCGTTCAGCCCCGCACCTGCGGTCGCGCTGAACTCCCAGTCCGGGGAGAGGCGTTTGTCGAACATCGCCAGCACCTCGCCGTTGAACAGGGTTTCCGAGTAGCTGCTCTCGATATAGCGCCCGTTGGCACCGGCCAGCGCAGGCGCCGTCGAAGCATAGAATTTCTGCCGCACCTTGTCATTCACATAGTCCACATTGCCGCGCGCCTTGAGCCGCAGCCAGCCGTTCACCTTCCAATCGGCGGTAAACGAGGCCATGACCCGGTTGCGCAGGCTCCTGCTGCGGATGCGGTTGACGACCCAGTAGGGGTTCTGCTCGAAATCGTCGCTCGGGGCGATCCAATCCTGGACATTGAGTTTGCGGCCGGCGTCATAGACCTCGAAATGCTCCCGGTAAGGCGTGATGTCCACCCCGCGGGGGAAGCGGTAAAGCCCGACCAGCGGGTTCATATAGAAACCGCCCGGCACGGGTTTGTCCTCGACCACCTGGCGCATGAAGCTGATATTCCCGTCGAGCTTGAGCCGTTGCCGGAAAAGCCCGGTCGTGGTGCGCAGGTTGAAGTTATGGCGCATCAAGCGGTTCGAACCCGTGATTCCCCGCTCGGCCGTATTGGCATAGGAAAAATAGTTCTGCACCTGTTCCGACCCGGAGGAAACCGAGACCGCATTCATCGCCGTGATCCCCGTCCGGAAAAAATCGCCCGCATTGTCGTAGGTCTTCATCCGCGCACGGGCGCCCCAGCTTTCCACCCCGTCGCTCACCCCGTAACGGTTCTGGAACGCAGGCAGGCTGAAGGGGGACTGGAGCGTAAGGTTCGAAGTGAACGTCACGGGTTGCTGTTTGCGGGCATTGCCCTTTTTGGTCGTAATGAGGATCACGCCGTTGGCGGCCTGACTGCCGTACAAGGCGGCGGCCGGGGCACCCTTGAGGATCGAGACGCTCTCGATATCCTCGGCGTTGAGGTTCGAAATGCCGTCGCCGCCATCGCGGTTCCCGGCATCGGCCACACCGCCTATGGCCGAGTAGGCCTGCTCGGGGGTCGAATTGAGAATGGGCATACCGTCGACCACATAGAGCGGCTGGTTGTCGCTGGCGACCGACCGCACGCCGCGGATGCTTACCTTGGCCGAAGCGCCCGCACCCGAGGAGTTCTTGTTCACCTGCACGCCGGCCGACTTGCCCGAAAGCGACAGGATCAAGTTGGGATCCTTCACCGCCGTGAGCTGCGCCCCCCTGATCTTATCGGCCGAATAGGTCAGGTCGGCATAGTTGCGTTCGAGCCCCAGCGCCGTCACGATCACCTCGGCGATCGCCTTCACATCCTCCTGCAACACGATTTCGAATTCGGTACGGGTTCCCGTCCCGATACTCTGGTCGATATACCCCAGACACGAGACATCGAGCACGGCACCGGGCAGGACGGCGATCGAGAATTCGCCTTCGGAAAGGGTCGCGACCCCGTTCGAGGTACCCCGTTCGACAATGGTAGCCCCGGCGACGGGATCGCCCGATTCATCGGCGACACGGCCGTTGACAACCACCTTCCGGGGCGGGGACTGGGCATGCGCCGCCATGTCCGGCAACAGGCACAGGCAGGCAAGCAGGGCCGCCATGCACTTCCATCCCCTGTGCAGCGGCCACAATTTTCTCAGACAATACGTAAAAGGCATCACTATTATGGAACAATTAAGTACAAAATTATAAAAATTGGCATATAAATCGTATAATAAATGGAAATTTTAGCAACTATTCCGACTATCCGGCATTCAAAACAGCCCGGAATTCCCCTTTGCACGACAAAATGCAGCGGGGCATTTCCAGGATGCCCTCCGGGTGCCGGCAAAGATTTCGGGGATTATGGTAACCCAAACCGTAATCCGTATAACCGCAATTCCGCAGGAAACGGTATCTTTGCACCGTACAACCAGTGGGAAACGATATGTCCAGCACGAAAATAAGACGCACAATGGGAATCCTGACAGGAATAATACTCGCCGCCGCGATCGCCGGCCTGATAATCCTCAACCTCCCGGCCTTCGGACGCCTGCCGCGGGGCAGCCGGCTCGAACGCATCCTGCAATCGCCGAACTACCGCGACGGGCAGTTCCGCAACCTGGAAGCAAGCCCGATGATGACGGGCGACAAAAGCCGCCTGAGCGGCATCCTCGAATTCCTGTTCCGAAAAAAGGAGGGGCTGCGCCCCGACGCGGCCGTCCCGGCCCTCAAGACCGACCTGCGCGCACTGGATCGGGACAGCAACCTGCTGGTGTGGTTCGGGCACTCCTCCTACCTGCTCCAGGCCGAAGGGCGGCGTGTGCTCGTCGACCCCGTATTCCGGGCCGCCGCACCGTTCTCCTTCCTCAACAGGCCTTTCAAGGGCACCGACATCTACCGTCCCGGCGACATGCCCGACGTGGATTTGCTCGTCATCACGCATGACCACTGGGATCACCTCGACTACCGGACGGTCACCGAACTCAAATCCCGGATCGGGAAGGTCGTCTGCCCGCTCGGCGTCGGGGAGCATTTCGAATACTGGGGTTTCGAGCCGGAGAAAATCATCGAACTCGACTGGCACGAAACGGCTGCGCTCGGCGACGGGTTCGCGGTGCACTGCCTGCCGTCGCGGCACTTTTCGGGACGCGGACTCAATCCCAACCGGACGTTGTGGGCATCGTTCCTGCTGGAAACCCCGGCACGGCAGGTCTACATGGGCGGGGACGGCGGTTACGGCAAGCATTTCGCGCAGATCGGCCGGCAGTTCCCCGGCATTGACCTGGCGATCCTCGAAAACAGACAGTACAACGAAGCATGGAAATACATCCACACGATGCCCGACCAACTTTCCCTGGCGGCCAAAGAACTGGGTGCCAAGCAGATCATAACCGTCCACCACTCCAAGTTCGCCCTCGCCAGACACCGTTGGGACGAACCCCTGGCGACCGAAGCGGCACTGGCCGCAGACACCGCACTGCATGTACTGCGCCCCGAGATCGGCGAAGTAGTCCCGTTGCGGAATGCACCCGCAGCCGTCCCCGTACCCTGAGCCCGGCAACCGGAGCCCGGCATTCCGGCCGGTAACGGGCATTCCTATTTCCCGGCCGCCCGCAGGGCAGAACGCCCAGCCCCGCAGACAGGCGTCCGCCTGCCGCGAAAGGAATATACGGCGTACATCCCAGACCAACCATCCGCCGATCGAACCGTCGGGAACTCTGGTATGTAAATTGCTTTAAGGGAGGGAAAATCCGTATGCTATGGAAAATTTCTCAACCCTGATCGAAAATTCGAAACGCGCCGTGCGCTATTGGTGGCTGCTGCTTATCATCGGCATCGCCCTGTTCGTAGTCGGCATCCTCGTATTCGTCTACCCCACACAAAGTTACCTGGGCATGTCGCTCCTGTTCGGGTGGCTGATGCTGATTTCGGGCATCCTCGAAGTCGTACTCTCATCGGTCAACAAACATTTCATCACCGGACGCGGCTGGATGCTGGCGGGCGGCATCATCGAGATCGTGCTGGGCATCATCTTGATTTTCAACGTCGCGCTTTCGGCCGCTACGCTCCCGATATTCCTCGGGTTCTGGCTCATGCTGCGTGCGTTCGGTGCCATCGGGCTCGGCAGCGACATGGGCGCCATGCAGATCGCCGGGTCGGGCTGGACAATTTTCAGCGGCATCCTGCTGCTGCTCTGTTCGCTCTGGATTCTTTTCCAGCCGCTCGTATTCGGCACCACGGCCGTCATCGTATGGGTCGGCATCTCGCTGCTCTTCGCCGGGGTCGCCGCCTGTTCGCTCTCGCTCCAGCTCCACCGGGCGCACCGCTGCCTCGGCGACCGCTAAAGCGGCCACGACATATCACCCAAAAGCCCCTGCCGCGGCAGGGGCTTTTTCGTACCCGGCCCTGCAAAATCCTGAAACACCAAGGGGAACAGGGCAGCCGATCACCGCCCGAAAACACCCCTCCCCGACCGCCCCGATAAACAAAGGGGAGTTTCTTCGACCAGAGATAGACCGCAAAAAACTTTCTTTTTTGCGATCTTTTTTTTATTCTTATTTTATTATTTTTGCATCTAACAGCAAAAAAAACAACCCAAAAAGCAATCCATGAAAACATCAATCCCCCGGACATTGCTGACGGCCATTCCCGCACTGGCCGCAGCGGGGTGTACGGAAAACCCGGCTCCGCGCCCCAACGTGATCTTCATCCTGATGGACGACGCAGGCTACGGCGACTTCGGTTGCTACGGACAGCAAAAGATCGAGACCCCCAACATCGACGCCCTGAGCGAACTCGGCATCCGCTTCACGGACATGTACTCTGCGGCACCGCTCTCTTCGCCGGCACGCTGCGGCCTGCTGACGGGGCGTCACGCCGGCCATGCTCAGATCCGCGCCAACGACGAGATGGAATGGCGGGGCGACGTCTGGAACCACGAGGCAATGCTGCGCGATTCGACGCTCGAAGGACAGGCTCCGCTCGAAGCCGGCACCCCGACGCTCGGCTCGGTCATGCAGCAGGCCGGATACGCCACGGCCATGATCGGCAAATGGGGCGTCGGAGGCCCCGCGACGGAGGGTACGCCCAATAAAATGGGCTTCGGCACCTATTACGGCTGCATTTGCCAGCGACAGGCGCACACCTACTACCCGCCCTTCCTGTGGCAAAACGACCGGCGCGTCTACCTCGACAACGAACTGCTGCCGCCGGGCACGCCGCTCGACGCAGGGGCCGACCCCTACGACCCGCGCAGCTACGACAAATACACGCAGCGCACATACAGCCCCGACGCCATGTACGACCAGGTGCTCGAATTCGTGAATGCCAACAAGGAGCGGCCGTTCTTCCTGATGTGGACGACGCCGATCCCCCACAGCCCGATGCAGGCGCCCGATGCCGACGTACAGTACTACGTGCGTAAATTCGGCGACGAACAACCCATCGAGGGCAAGGGTTATTTCCCCTCGCGGTGGCCGCGGGCGACCTATGCCGCGATGATCACCTACTTCGACCGCCAGATAGGCGGGCTGGTCGCCGAACTCAAACGGCTCGGCATCTGGGAAAATACGGTAATCGTCATTACGAGCGACAACGGCCCGGCGTCGAACTCCTGCTCGTCGAGCGAGTGGTTCGACAGCGCCCACCCGTTCCGCAGCGGCAAGGGCTGGGGCAAGTCGTCGTTGCGCGAGGGCGGTATCCGGATGCCCTTCATCGTGGCGTGGGGCGGCAAACTCCGCCCGCAGGTGAGCGACCATGTCGGTTATTTCCCCGATGTGATGCCGACCCTTTGCGAATTGGCCGGGGTCGAGCCCCCCGCGACCGACGGCATTTCGTTCCTGCCGGCCCTCGAAGGGCGCAGACAACCGCAGCACGAATATCTCTATTGGGAGTTCCCCGGCAGCAAAGGCTGGGTAGCCGTCCGCTGGGGCGAATGGAAAGGTTTGCTGCGCCGTGTGAAGGAGGGGAACGACCGCTTTGAATTATTCAACCTCAGTGACGATCCCCGCGAGGAACACGACCTTGCCGCACAGCATCCCGAGATCATCGACCGGATGTGGCAATTCGTTTCGGCTTCGCATACCGAACCCGCTAATCCGAAATTCAGGATGGAGGTCGGCCGCAAATAAGACCGGTATAAAAATTCCGGGAACACGGGCAGGGCCGCGTGAAAAAGCACCGTCGAGGTGCTTTTTTCATCCGTAGCGGACACGAACTGTCGCCCGGACGGAGCTGCCATGCCCGCCCCCCGGGATCCATAGGCTTACAAGGCAGGAAACCACCGCCCACCGAGCGCTGCCCGGGCAGGATGAAACCCGCATTACGAGTAGCGGACGTTTGTAACCCCGGCCGCAGCCGTGGCGCGGGCGAGGTATTCCTGCAGGATCAGCGCATGGTTCCCGGCCGCATTCTTCGAAGCGTACAGCAGCGTGACCGTATCCTTACCGGCGATCCGGCGGACGAAGTCGCACACGGCCGGCGAGGAGCGCAGTTCCCCGGTATACCTGCGGCGGAACTCCTCCCACCGCTCTGCAGGGGCGGCATGGAACCATGCACGCAGCCCGGGGGTCGGGGCGATCTCCTTGGCCCACACGTCATAGCGGAGCGCCTCCTTGCGGATGCCCCGCGGCCACAATTTATCGACCAGCACCCGGTAACCGTCCTCCGGAGCCTCGGGTTCGTAAACCCGCTTGATACGTATCCGTGTCATAACGATCGGTTTTTACCCGGACGTCGCAAAAAACATTCCGGACAGGATTTCCGCAAAGCCCGCACCGGATGCAGGGCATTAAAATGAAGGGCGCCTCCCGGCGCCCTTCCCCATCAAAAATTAACCCTTAAAAATTATCTCCATTTCGGAAAACCTCCGAGAGGTAATGGTGTAAAAAGAAAAGATCTGCGTCACCCTGGACAACCTCCCGCATCATAAGATCTTCGTCATCAGAGATGCCTTCGTCTGAAACCTCGTTTTTGTCAATATCCTCCATAGGCATCTAATATTTTGCTTTGTACTAACTAAACGCCCGCCCCATGGAAATATTGTGCGGAATCAGCATAAAACCATATTTTTTTCTTTGATCATCCGTCGCAGGTTGATAAGCGCATAGCGCATACGCCCCAACGCGGTATTTATACTCACGTCGGTTTGTTCCGCGATATCCTTGAAACTCAGACCGGAAAAGTAACGCATCATCACCACCTCGCGCTGTTCCGGAGGCAGCAGCTCGACCAAAGCACGCACGTCGCGCTCGATCTGCTCGCTGACCATCGCGTCCTCCACGTTCCGTTCGGCGAAACGCAGCGACCCCAGTACGTCATAACCCGCCTCAGCCTCGGTGACGGTCTTGTTCTGCCGCTGAGCGCGGAAGTGGTCGATCACCTGATTATGCGCAATACGAAGTATCCACGAGAGAAATTTCCCGTTGTCCGTATAACGGCCGTCGTCGATAACCCGCACGGCTTTGATGAATGTTTCCTGAAAGATGTCCTCGGCAACGTCACGGTCTTTGACCATCATATTGATGTAGTCCCGCACACGGCGGCTGTGGCGTTCGATGAGCTTGGATATGGCACCCTGGTCACCTGAAAGGTAATGATTAAGCAATACCTGGTCACTTAATGCTTGTACGTTCATACTCTTTTCTCCTAATTATAGTTATAAAGAGTAGAATTTTTCCCGATAGGCTATCCTTTTAATGTTGTATGTGCGTCAGTTTCGTGTGTTCGGGCTTTTGAAACGATGGTTTCCGGAGCCTTTACGACGGCAAGATAAATACTTTTTTCCGAAAAACCAAATTTCTTTCTACTCCGCCGGGGGAAATCCCCGCTGTTTTTCCGGTTGCTGAATTTACAAATTCCGTGCCGGAATCGGCCGCAGCCGTATCCCGTTAGTTATCAGCAAAAAAAGCGGAATAATAAGGAAAAAATCGCGGACAGGAGATACATTTTCCGGGGCCGTCAGGGGCAGGAAGGCGGGTCGCCGCCCGGGATTCCGGCTTCGGCGGGACATTTCACGGGTTCCACATGGATCGAGATGATCGTCCCCTGGCCGAAACGCGCCCGCAGGCGGCGTTCGATATCGACCGTCAGCTCGTGCGAACGGGCGACGCTCATCGCCCCGTCCACCCTAACATGCACTTCGACGGCAATCGCGGCCCCGATACGGCGCGTTCGCAGGTTGTGCGGCTCCCCCACCTCGGGATCGGCCGTAACGATTCCCAAAATCTCCTGCTCCGTCTCGTCGGGCAACGAACGCTCGAGCAACTCCCCGAGCCCCGTGCGGATCAGGTCGAAAGCAACCTTGAAGATAAAGACTGCGACGACCAACGCTGCGATGGGATCGGCGATGCGCCACCGCTGCCCGAGGAAATAGGCACATCCGATACCCGCCAGCGTCCCCAGCGACGAAAGGGCGTCGCTGCGGTGATGCCAGGCATTGGCGACCATGCTCGGGCTTTCGACCCGACACCCCTCACGCACCGTATATCGGTATAATATCTCCTTGATGACGATCGACACCACCGCCGCGGCCAGAGCTACAGCGCCCGGGCGGGGCAACTCCCCGCCATCGACGACGATGCGGATGGCCCGGATGCTGCTGAGCAAAATACCGGCGCCCACGGCCGCCAGCGCCAGGCTGATGATGATCGTAGCCAGCGTCTCGTATTTCCCGTGCCCGTAGTCGTGCCCGTCGTCCCTGGGTTTGGCGGAGATCTTCGCGAAGGCGATCACCACCACGTCGGTAGCCATGTCGGAACAGGAGTGCACCGCGTCGGCGACCATCGCCCCGCTTCGGCCCACGATCCCCGCCGCGAACTTCATCGCCGTGAGGACGAGGTTGACCACGAACCCGACGAAGGTCACGCGGTAAATCACGCGCTTGCGTGCTTCGGCTTCACAGGACATGGCACTATTCGAAATTTGCAGGATAAGACGACAACTGGTATGCCAGCGCCTTCGCCATCCGGTAATGCCCCTCGGCATTGGGATGGAGACGGTCGCTCTGTGCGTCATGGAAATAGCGGGTATGGGAATCCGCATTGGGATAAAGCCCGCAGATGCTGTTCAGGTCGATGACGGGGACGGCCCAGACGTTCGCAGCTTCCTTGACCGCATCCACATAGGCATCCGCATAGAGGCCGAGGCTGTTGGGATAGGATTCGTCGGGCTGGATGTTGTTGTCCCCGAAACGGGCATATCCCCGGTGGATCGGGGTCAGCAGGATCACCTGCTTGTCCGGGAAATTCGCCTTCAGGTAGGACATTGCGATATTGATACGGCCACGGAAAGTATCCCCGTCCATCGACAACGTCCTCCTCGTCCGGAGCTCCGACCGGAGGCCGGACACCTCGACAGGTACCTCACCGGTCGTATACCACGTCCCCAGAGGCGTCCCGGAATTGTAATCGTTCGTCCCGGCAAAGATCAGGATCGCGTCGATGTCATCGCCGCGCTCGGCCCTGAGTCTTTCGCACTGCCCCGGCACGTCCCGCCACTGCTGGCCGTTGATCCCGTAAACGAACGGCACGAGGCCGAGCATCTCCTGCAAATACTGCCAATAGTTCTTCGTCGTACCGACATGCGCCTTGTCGGTGATCGAATCGCCCATGAAAGCGACTTTCCGTCCCTTCCACTGTGTACCCGCAACCGGCAGCGGATGATCCCCGTCCCCGGCATAGGCTGGGCACACGGCGGCACAGAAGCCCAGCAGCCACACCGCGCACAAACATACAGAATATCGCATACGTCCAATCGTTTATAGTATTACCGGGGCACGCCCCACAAAATAACGGAAGCCCGCCCACTTCGGGGGAAGGGCACAAAAAAGGGCGAACGGACTACCTCGGCACCCATTCGCCCGTTACCGGCGGAAACGCCCGTCCGAATCCGGCCCTAATAACTGCGGGCGAAGAGCACCCGGCGGTGCGACGGCTTGCCCGAGAAGACGCACGTGCCCTCCTCATCGGGCGCATCAAACGGGATACAACGGATCGTAGCCTTCGTGGCATCCTTGATCGCCACCTCGGTTTCGACAGTCCCGTCCCAATGCGCGAGCACGAAACCGCCCTTTTTGTCGAGCACCTCCTTGAACTCCTCCCACGTGTCGACCCTGGTAATCATCGACTCGCGATAGGCCAGCGCCTTGCTGAAAATATTTTGCTGGATTTCGGACATCAGCCCTTCGATGCGCTCCACGAGCCCTTCCTGCGGGACGGTCTCCTTTTCGAGCGTGTCCCGGCGCACCAATTCGATCGTACCGTTCTCCATATCGCGCGGCCCCATCGCCAGACGCACGGGGACGCCCTTCAGTTCGTACTCCGCGAACTTGAAGCCCGAGCGCACGTTATCGCGGTCATCGATCTTCACGCTGATGCCTTTGGCTTTGAGCTGCTCCGCAATGGCCCCGAAGCGGGCACGGATTTCGGTCAGCTGGTCTTCGCCCTTGTAGATGGGCACCATCACCACCTGGATCGGCGCCAGTTTCGGCGGCAGCACGAGGCCGTTGTTGTCCGAATGGGCCATGATGAGCGCACCCATCAGTCGGGTCGAAACGCCCCACGAGGTCGCCCACACATATTCGAGCTTGCCCTCTTTGTTGACATACTGCACGTCGAACGCCTTGGCGAAATTCTGTCCCAGAAAATGCGACGTACCGCTCTGCAAGGCCTTGCCGTCCTGCATCAGCGCCTCGATGGTCAGCGTATCCTCGGCGCCCGCAAACCGCTCGTTGGGCGATTTGTGGCCTACGATGACAGGAACCGACATCCACTCTTCGGCGAATTTCTGGTATACGTGGATCATCTTTTCTGCCTCCTCGATAGCCTCCTCGCGCGTGGCATGCGCCGTATGGCCCTCCTGCCACAGGAACTCGGCGGTACGCAGGAACAGGCGCGTACGCATCTCCCAGCGCACGACGTTCGCCCACTGGTTGCAGAGGATCGGAAGGTCGCGGTACGACTGGATCCAGTTTTTATAGGTGTTCCAGATGATGGTCTCCGACGTGGGACGCACGATCAGCTCCTCTTCGAGCTTAGCATCGGGGTCTACCACGACGCCCTTGCCTTCGGGATCGTTCTTCAGGCGGTAGTGCGTCACCACGGCGCACTCCTTGGCAAAGCCCTCGACATGGTGCGCCTCCTTCGAAAAGAAGGACTTGGGGATGAACAGCGGGAAATAGGCGTTCTGATGCCCCGTATCCTTGAACATCTTGTCCAGCGCATCGTGCATCTTCTCCCAGATGGCATAGCCGTAGGGTTTGATGACCATACATCCGCGTACGGCCGAGTTTTCGGCCAGCCCGGCCTTCACGACCAGGTCGTTGTACCATTGCGAGTAGTTCTCGTCCGACTTCGTGAGGTCTTTGAGTTCCTTTGCCATATATCTTTGTTTTTTATTTTGTATCAGCCTGCAAATATAATAAAAAAATAAAGGTTCGTCACACGGACGAACCTTTATATTGGCAGGCAAAGCCTCAGAAGCGGAAGCCGAGCGTCATCGAGATATAATGACGCGTCTGTTTGGTATCGTACAGGCCGCTGTAAGTCTTCATCTCGCCGCCGTTCTGGTATTTGCTAAAGAAAAGCTCGTAGGGCGTCTGTTTCTCAGTCACGTTCTGGTAGGCCACGTCCAGCACCGTATTACGCCCGAGGTTGATCCCGAGGCCGCCCGTAATGTAGTAGCTCTCGTAGACGCTCGGCGAATTGTAATACTGCTGCCTGTCCTTGAACATCGAATCGGTGTAACCGCCGCCCAGGCGCACGGCAAAGATCGGCAGGGGACGCACTTCGACGCCTGCCCGCAGGGTATTCGTACCTTTGTAATTATTCTTGAACTCAGCCTTGTACGCTTCGGGGTGGAAATCGGCGCCTTCGGGCACGTTCTTCACACGGATACCGTTGTACCACTCGCGTTCATAGTCGACCGACACGATGGCCAGGTTGCCGAACGTGTACGAAGCGCCGAACAACAGCCGCGAAGGCGACACGAAATCCCAGCTGTTGCCGCCGATATCGTCCTGCCGCGGCGTAGAATCGAAATTATACTGATCGTCTTCCGTTTTATTATTGATCAGGTGCGATTCGATGTCGGCACGGTAACTGCGGTCGAGCCAGTAGTAGGTCGGAGTGTGGAACGCCACACCCACGCGCAGGCCGGCCACGGGGCGCACGATGACACCCAGTTTGAAATCCACGCCGCTGCCGTCGATCTTCGATTCCTGATAGAGGCTCATGTAATCGAGCTGCGCATTGAGCGGGGTACCGTTCTTATCGACCGCAGGGGTCGCATGGCCGTTGGCATCGAAATAACCGTACTCTTCCTGATAGGTCATGCCCACCTTCTTGTAGACGCTGCGTATGCCGATCGTGGCTCCGACATAGACGACGTTGTTGAAATTGGCCCCCATCGAAACGGCGAATTCGTTGATCGAGCCCTGGCTCACGACATCCATCGAGTGCACCACCGAAGCGTTACGGCCAATGCAGTCGGGCACCCACTGCCCGCCTACGTCGCTGATCAGGTAGCCATTATAGCCGAGAATGGCCGGCCAGTACCAGGGATTCCAGTTATATCCCAGATTGCCCTTATCATCGGGGAAAATACCATCCTGCCCGAGCTGCTGCCCGAAGACATCGGCGATGGTCGGCATCAGCTGGTCGGGCTTCGAAGGGTCGTAACGCGACTCCGAGGAGAACGAATAGCGGGTATTGAAATCCGCGATACGGTTCATGCCGATACCGAGCGTAAGGCTCGTGAGCGGGCTGGCCGGACTCTCGAAAACATTGAGCGCCACACCGACGTTGGCAAAAGCGAAGCGGGTCTTGTTATTGCCCACCCACGACGGCGCGCCCTGCGTTTGGCCATGGGCGACCGACAGCAGCGGTGTGAGCGAGAACTCGTTGCGGCGGTACATGCCCAACCCGGCCGGGTTGATCGACATCGACGAAAGGTCGGCGCCCAGCGAAGTGAAAGCCCCGCCCATCCCCATCACGCGCGCCGTACCGAACGGATGCGATCGGGAAAGCGCGGCGAAATCGGTAGACATCATCAGGTCATTGTTGTACGTCAGTCCCCCGAATTCGAGGTTCTGGGCCTGCAACGGCGCTGCGGCCACACAGGCCGCAAGCAATATTATGATCTTACGTTTCATACACTATCTCTGTTTTATCGTTGACTAACGCCCGCCGTAACCGCGGCTTCCGCCCGATGAACTGCCGCCGCGCGAACCGCCGCCACCGCTGTAACCGCCTCCCGACGAACCGCCGCGCGAACCGCCGAAGCTGCTGCCGCTGTTATAACTGCTGCTGCGCGACCCGCTGTCGTAGGACGAACGCCCCGAGTTGCTGTTGTTGCGGTTGTTATTCCACGAGTTGTTGTTCCAGGAGTTATTGTTGTTATTGCGGTTACTGCCGCCGTTGTAAACCGAACTGTTGCTGTTATTGCGGCCGCCGCTCTGGTAATACGTCCTGCCGCTGCCCGAGTTGCCCCCGCGCGAAGTGGTCGTACCGGTACGGTAGCCCGAATTGTTGGTCCCGCGGTAACGGCTGCCCGAAGCGACATTCCCCGGGACATAGCGCGAGGGGCGCCCGCCGCCGTCGAGGCGGTAATTATGCGGCCTGTATGCCCAGTGATGTCCGCCGTGCCATCCGGGCCCCCAACCCGGGCCCCAGCCCGGACGCCATCCCGGCCCCCACCACGGGTCGTACCAGGGATTGTACCAGCCGTTGAAGCCGAAGCTCCAGCCCCAGCTGCCGAACGAGAACGACGGGCCCCATGCTCCCCAGTAGGGACGTGTCCAGCCGTAATACCACGGGTCTACATAAACCGATCCGCCCCATGTCCCGAACATCGAAGTGATGTACTTGGGCTCCACCCAGACCTGGTCGCCGGAAATGATGATGTTGTAGAATGCCGGGTCGTAGGCCGTAGCATAGGTGAAACTGCCGCCATAGCGGAAGTTATAGTAGCTTGACGGCATCCTGTATGTCGGCGATTCGAAGCCCCGCAGGCGCCGTGCATAGGCGCTTTCGTACGTATCGGCTACGATATCCTCGTAGGGGTTCGAACTGTATTCGTAATATTGGTTCTCCGCAGCGGCGGCCTGCGCCTCCGCGATACGCGCCTCCCATTCGGCCCGGCGGGCCTCGGCGGCGGCCTTTTCGGCTTCGGCCTTCGCCTGTTGTTTCCGGGCGATGGCGGTCTTATCGTGCAGCGAGTACAAATCGTCGTTGGCGTATCCCGACGATGCGTAATAGGCCGACGAACAGCCGGCCAACCCCGCAGCCAGGATAAGGGTTCCGATTAAAATTTTCAACTTTTTCATAGCGCACAATGTGTTTGCGTTAGTTCCTCTTACATTAGTAAACGAAAACCGTACCGAATTTAGTATCGTTTCTCATCTATATAAACGGACAGGCGGGGCCGATACTGCATTCCTCCTCCAGATACAAAGATAGGAATTATTTGGGAAAAGCACGAAAAGAGCCGGATATAGCCGCTTTTTCCCTACCGGAAGAAAAAATTTTCGCACGAAAATGCCGAGAAACAAAAAATATGTCTATATTTGCAGTCCCAAACGGAAGGTTTTTCCGTGCGGAATATACTGGAGAGATGCCGGAGTGGTCGATCGGGCCGCACTCGAAATGCGGTGTACGGGCAACTGTACCGGGGGTTCGAATCCCTCTCTCTCCGCCAGCGAAACCCTGCAAAGATTTAATTTGCAGGGTTTCGTGCGTTTAGTCCAGAGGCATTGAAAAACGATGCAATGCAGGTCGGCTGCGGTCTGTCCGCCGCACCTGATTAGGCGATGAATACCCAACTATCTCCCATCCTCCACCCGTCTCTGCTATATTTTTTATCATATTATAATACAACCCGTTGAACCTAAGCGTTAAGAATTCATCCATTTCTGGCAAATCATTTGCACGCACGAGCCATAGCCGCGCCTTTTGAGTACCATCCTCTTCAAGGCGGACACCGGACGTATCAATTTCATCCGGGCACTTTCGGGACAATAAAAAGATATGGTAATGAATAAAATTTATTTCATGCTGGCAATCCTGCTGGCATCGGTAAATTCATCCCTGGCCCAGAAATGGGCCGTCAAGAGCAACTTGCTCTACGATGCCACCGCTACGATCAACCTGGGTGTCGAAGCGGCGCTCGGCCCCCGCGTAACGCTGGACATATCGGGCAACTACAATCCGTGGGAGTTCGGCGACGCCCGGTGGAAACATTGGCTGATACAACCCGAAGTACGCTACTGGCTTTGCGAGCGCTTCAACGGCCACTTTTTCGGATTGCACGCCCATTACGCCGAATACAATGCGGGAGGGATCAATTTCAACGCCGATTTCCACCGCAACCGCTATCAGGGGCACCTCTACGGTGCGGGTTTATCCTACGGTTATCAGTGGCTGATCGGCAAGCGGTGGAACCTCGAAGCCACAGTCGGCCTGGGGTACGCCCGTTTGTGGGATCGGAAATATCCGATCGCCGAATGCGGCGAAGTGATCCGCACCCGCTCACGCAACTATTTCGGGCCGACCAAAATCGGCCTGGCACTCATCTTTATCATCAAATAATACAGCAGGATATGAAACGCCATACAAAGCAACGCATAACCGGCTTACTGGCCGTATGCCTGACCTTCACCGCGGCAGTCTACGGTCGCGAGGGGAATCCGGCCGCTTACAGGAACGGCGACCGGCTTTGCGTAAGGCTCCCGATCACCGCCGGCATCGACCTCCCGGCCAACGGACAGCTGACCGTCACGCCGGTCGTCAGCAACGGCGAAAACCAAATACTTCTGGCTCCCGTCGTTTTCACGGGACGCATCCGGGAGAAAGTCGACGAACGCCGGGAACGGCTTTACGGCATACCGGCTGTTCCCGAAGGTGTTTTCAGCAACACGGTCATCCGCCGCAGCCGGAAAAATCCGTCGGCAAATGCGGTTCTTTTCGAAGGTGATATTCCTTACGAGCCGTGGATGGCGGGCGGACAAATCGTCCTTTACCGCGACCTGGAGGGATGTGCCGGACACCGGACGGCCCTTCCGCCGCTAGTCGCCGCCGAGATCGCCCCTGCCGTACAACCGCGGCTGTCGTTCCTCGTTCCCGCAGACGAACCCAAACGACACAGCGAACAGCTCACGGCTGTCATACACTTCCCGCAGGGCCGTTCGGTGCTGTTGCGCGGGTTCGCCGACAATAGCAGCCAACTGGCGCGTATCGACAGCCTGACTGCACGGTTGCTGGGAAACGACAGCCTTTCGGTAGAGACCGTCTACCTGAAAGGATATGCCTCGCCCGAGGACACCTATCCCTATAACACCCGTCTTTCCGCAAACCGCGTACGGTCGATCCGCAACTACCTGCAAGAGAACTTCGGACTGGACAGCGCGGTCTTCATCACCGCGACCGAGCCGGAGGACTGGGACAGCCTGCGGCGTTGGGTCGTCCTGTCCGACCTGCCCGCAAGGAACGAGGTGCTGGCCGTGATCGACACCGTGTCCGATCCCGATGCCCGCGATGCCGGCATCCGGCAAATCGACAACGGCGCAACCTACCTCCGGCTGCTGCGTGAAGTTTATCCGCAGCTGCGGCGCGTGGATTACCGCATCAGTTATACCCTGCCCCCGTTCACCGTGGGACAGAGCCGCGAACTGATCGCTTCCCGTCCCGAATGGCTGAGCCTGGGCGAAATGTGCCGGCTGGCGGAATGCTATCCCGTCGACTCACCCGAAAGAGCCTATGTCTGTGCAACCGCGCTGGAGTTTTACCCCGACGATCCGTACGCCTGCAACAACATGGCGGCACTGGCCCTGCGCTGCGGCGACATACAAACGGCCCGTCAATGCCTGAACCGCTGCGCCGGGGCTCCCTGCACACTGAACAACCTCGGCATCCTGTGCCTGATCGACGGCGATTCGGAGAAGGCGCGCTACTGCTTCTCGCTCGCCGCGGAATACGGCTCCGGGGAGGGGACATACAACCTGGCGCATTTCGACGAATTGAGTTGCAAATGGTAAAAACGACTTCTCATTCCAAATACTGTAAAAAAAATAAAACCATGAAAAAAATCTACAACTTGCTCTTATTTACGGTTCTTGCCGCCGGCCTCGCAGCTTGCTCCAGCGACGAAGAGAAAACGGATGTTGCCGGCCCTGCTGCCGGGAACCTGCAAATCATCATGCAGACGCCCCAAGCGGCGGCAGGCCGCGGGCCGGTCTACCGCACCGGGGACTTCCGGATCCTGGCATTCAAAAAAACCGGCACGGACTATGTCTATATGCAGGACATTCCGCTCGCCGGCATGAATTTCGACGGCACGGCGCTCACCGACACGGTTCAGTTTCCCGCCGGCGACTACAAGTTCCTGCCCTCCTACGGGCTGGTAACGCCGGGCAACTACACGTGGCCGGACTTCACGGACGCCACCCTCTCCGATGCACTCTACGTGACCCATACCGGGGAGAATTTCCCGGCGGCGTTCATGCTCAACACACCGCTCGATGCGGTTCCCGCCTACACGGTGTCCCTCGACGGCCCGAAACAGACGGTCAGCGCCACGCTCCGCCGCGCCGTTTCGCGCGTGGACGTGCTCTTCATCCGCGCGGAGAAGGATGCCGCAACGGGCGTCTATACCGAAAAAACGGGTGCTGACGTTTTCGGCCCCGAGAAACTGGCCGGGGTGAAACTGGCCTATACCGGCGCCAACAGCCGTCTGGGACTTTCGGGCGAGAAAGTGTCCGGTCTTTCCGACGTGTCCCACACGATCGGCACCCCTGCGGACGTGGTCACGATAGGCACGGGCGAATCGACGGTCGTCGGTGCCGACAAATATGATTTCGAGAACGTACAGCCCGCCGACATCATCTCCGGTTCCGCGCATCTGAAAGGCACCTACCTGATCCCCAATCCCGACAATACGGCCACGACCGGATTTTCGATGCAGCTCACCTCGGGCGAAGGATCGGCACGCACCATCGCCCTGCGGGACAAAATACCCGTCGAACGCAACAAGGCGACACTGATCCGGATTTACGTATTGGGCGAAAACGTCTTCACCACGGGTGTCGATTTCGAAGTCGAGGTCGATACCGTCTGGGACGGATCGAACTTCGTGGACGGGGAAATCGACTGACAAAAGCCAAGGAGACAGAATCATGAATAATCGGATTCATACGACCATCATCCTGGCAGCAGCCGCTTTCGCAGCCTGTTCGGGGTCGGAGCGAGCAGATATCGCTCCGGTCACGGAGACCTCGCGTATCATGCTGGTGCGCGAAGGGGCCGCGGATGTCTCGGTTTACGCCTTTCGCCGGGAGGGAGCGGTTTTCCTTTTCGACACGCTGTTTCGCGAAGGATGGACACCCGACGGCAAACTGTCGGTGCGCCTGCCGAACGGGCACTACAAATTCCTGTTCGCCAGCGGAGCGGCCGACCGGATCGCCCTGCAACCCGCCCCGTTAACGCGGCAAACTTCATGGGAAGAGGCGGCCTTCGTCTTGCGTGAAAACGCAGCCGTGCCCGGAACCTGTTTCCCGGCCGATGAACTGTTCCTGCAATATCCCGCATCCGGTGCCAATACGGTCTACACGATCGATGGCGCGGCACAAACGGTTCGCGCCCGGCTCACGCGCGCTGTCTGCCGAATCGCCGTCATTGTCAAGCGGGGCTACCACGACGGCACGCGATATGTCGAGGTTCCCTATGCCAAACCGCAATCCGTGCTCGGCCAGATCGGGCGCATCGAACTCTCGGCCGACCACACGGGCCAGCGCGTGAATCCCGACGGAAGCAGCGGAACGGCCACGGTGACGGCGACACTCGCGGCGGCGGATTATGCAGAACTTACCGACGCGGGATTTGTCCGGTTCGAAGGGCCTTTCGTCATTCCGCCCGCCGACGGCGGGGAGATAGGCCTGGACATCTCGGTCGTACCCGCGGCGGGAGCCGCCCTGCAACCGGCGCAGCTGCGCCTGACGGGTAAAGCCGAACGTAACAGGCAACTCGAAATTACGCTCTGGATCACGTCGGATTACCCCGTTATCGGAGTAGAAATACAAACGGCCCCGATCACCGAGGAACAGGACGGCGATACGGGCATTTGGGAATAAAAGATTGAACGTGATGAAAAGAAAATACCTATATCGAATTTTCGGAATGCTGTTTTTGCCTGCCCTCTCCGCAGCCTGCGGGCTGGAGGCGCAGGAGGAGATCTTTCCCGGCAATAAGTTCCGCTACACCGAACTTCGCCTGGAGGGCACGCTTCCCGTATCGGGATACCCAACCCCGCTCTACCTTTTCCGCCGGGCGGCGCGAACGCAGGACGGATATGTTTTCGACCGCAGTTACACTTCGGTCGCCGACGGTGAGACACTGAAACTTCCGCTCGCCGAGCTGAAAGCCTACGACTACCGTTTTCTGATGGTCGCCCAGCCCGGCGACGCGCAACGGCTGTCGCTGTCCACAGCGGCCGGGACACAGTTCGTCCCGGGGGTCGCATGGGAAGACCTGCGGCTGGGATGCGCCTCGGGGGCGGCTGCGCCGGACGGGTACAGCGGCTATACAGACTTGAGCGGCGAGGCTATTCTCCTCGACGGCAAGATCCGCCTCACGCTGACACGCGTCGCAGGGCAGGTGCTCTTCGACATCTACCGCACGGGAAGCTCGCTCTCGCAGCCCGAAAGCATCCTATCGCCCGATGTGGAGTCGGTGATCGACCGGATCGCACGGATCGAAATCTCCTATGAGAATCCGACCACCGAACTGCGCTTCGATGAAAACGGGATGCTGGTTCCCGCAGCGTATGCTTCGGAACCGCTGGTGCAAAGCATTCTGCCACAGATGACGGATTTCAAGGTTCCACTCCCCCAGACGGACAAGGGACTCGGCATATACGACGACGGGGTGCGCGGCAGCCTGCGCATGAAAGGAGCTTTCCTGCTGCCGTCCGATTCGAAACTGCGGGTGAAACTGCTCTTCACATACTACGACACGACGCCTGCCTGCGGCAACGGCCACACGGATGTCCATTCCGCAGCCTGTTTCCCGCAGCGGCAGCTGACCCTCGCCCTTCCGGCGGCCGATGCCGCGACGGGGCTTCCGGTGGCTGCAAATTGCTTCACGGTCAACCGGGCGGGGCTGCACTGCGACCGGATCATCGACATTCCGGTCGGAGGGGGCATCGAAACGAATTTCGACTGGTTGTGAAACGGCAAAAACGTACGATTATGAGAAAGCTTTCAGTCTTATTCGTAATGGCGGCCTTCCTGACGGGCGGCTGCTCGGAAGGGGAACCCTTCGGGCACCCGTCCGCGGAGAGGGAAAAACGCGTCGAAGTCACGTTCCGGCTGGAAGCCGTCGGCACGGACGTCTCGCTCGAACCCATGACGCGCGCCACCTCCTACACGCAGTGGTTCAGGAACACGGCCCGGCTGCTGATCCTGAAAAAGGCGGACACCCGCTGGATCGTGGACACGACGCAAACCGTCCTGCTCGACGCACAGTCGGGGCCATGGGCCGAACTGAAGATCGCCGGGGATCTTCCGCCGTGCCCGTTCAATCTCGAACTGCGGCCGGGCGATTACCGGATCGTAGCCGTAATCAACTGGGGGTCGGCCGACTGGAACAACGATCTGGTTCCGGGGAAAGTCGTCTCCGATGAGACCGACGGCTCGCTGCGTACGCCGCCGCTGCTTACCTACACGATCTCGACGCACTGGATGAACAACGGTTACCGGCAGCTGAGCCGCGAAGTTTTTGTTGCCGTGGCCGATTTCCCGGTGCCCAAAAGCGGCGATCTCCATTCGGCAGGCGTTCCGCCGGTAACCCTGCGGGCCGAACGGCGCGTGGCGAAGTTCCGCGTGCTGCTCAAAGACAAACCTTCGCCCGTCAACGGTTTTTCGTTCGACATGACAGCCCATACCGTCCAGATGCTTTTCACGTCCAAGACCGAACCTTTTGCCGAAGGCATCGACGCACTCGGAGGAATGTATTACGGCGATCCCGCACTCTATGAACTGCCGTGTTGCATGTCGACGATGGGAGATTTCCATTCCTCGGGTACGGAGCGCTACCAGATGTGCCAAACCAATTCGACGGTCTTTTCGCCCTTCGTCTTCGCCGACCCGGCCTCGGAACTGCCTATCGGGATCTTGGATATCGACATTTCCGGCGCCAGCGGCGGATATACGTATAAAACCGACCAGACGTTCGCACGCACGCTCGCCGCAAGCAAAATCTCCGGCATCGTTTTCGAAACCACCGACACCTATGACGACTCCTCGTCGCAAATCCGGATCGATGTCGTCGAGGCGACGGACGACGCGGGAAACCCCGAAAATGCGGCGGCGCTCTTCGACTCCTTTTTCGAGTGGAACGCCTCGCCCTACTAAAATTACGAAGTCATGAAAAAATCACCTTACATACCGTTCGCGTTCCTGTGCCTGCTGTCGGCAACGTCGTGCATCGAAGAGAAACTCGACCCGTGCCCGCCCCAGGGAGGAAGCGTCACGGTCGCGCTCCGGGTCGAGAAATTCCAGGCCCGGCCGTCCTACCGTCCGTCGGATTTCGAACAGGAATTCGGGAAACGCATCCATTCGCTCGACTATCTGCTCTATGCCGGCGGGCAGCTGGTCGGGCAGGGCCGCGCGGACGACCTACATACCGCCTCCGGCGGGGATTACCTCTTCCGCATCGACACGCTTCCGTTCGGGACATACCGCCTGGCGTTCGTGGCGAATGTCACGCCGCGCATGATGACAGGGACGATGGACGCTCCGGAGGCACGTTACATCGTTTACCAGGGAGAAAAGAACGGCGACGACCATTTCCGCGCCGACGTGCCGTTCGAAGTGACCTGCCCCTGCCGCAATGAATTCGAAGCCGTACTTCAGCGCGTACACGGCATAACCCGCTTCCGGTTCGAGAATATTCCCGCCCGAATCGCCTCCGTCGAAGTGGTGCTCGACAACGTCGGCCAACGCATGCCGCTCTGCGGGGAACCCGACCTGGCGTGCGAGGTTTCCAAACGCATCCCCGCAGCGCAGCTGAGGACACGCCCCGCCGGGTCGTTCACGCTCGGCACGTTCTGCACGCTGCCGGGCGTAAGGACATCGTGGCGGCTCAGACTCTACGGCGAGGACGACGCACCGCTCTACGACCGGGTAGTCACCGACACCCTGCGGATCGAATGCAACCAGTTGATCGACCTTACGGCACGTTTCGAAGAGGGCGATTTCCGGGGAGAAATCGAGTTCTCGGTCGACGTCGACACGACATGGGACGGAGCCAACGAAGGCGGGGGCGAAATCATACGATGACACGCAGCATGTTCCCTGCCCGCCCATCCCGTGCGGCCGGGGCGCTGTGCTTACCCTGGAAAAGACACGGCAGAACGCCCGCCGACGGCCGCGAACGGAATTCCGGGGCGCGACGCTCCTGCGGCGGATTTTATTTCAACAGGCAGCCGTTCAGCAGCTCGATCCTTCCGGGCACATCCGCTTCCTTCATCCGCCGGATCAGGGCGACCAGTTGCATGGAATCGATCTCCAGCCCCATCGTGCGCAGATAGACCGCCTTTACGCCTTTCGATTCGTAAAGGCGGTCGAAGCGCCAGAACCAGGCCGGCCGTATGAGCTGCGGCTTGTAATTGCTCTCGAGCAGCAACCGCACCCAGTATTGCCCCCGGAAATAGAAGTCGTCCGCATAACGGATGGCCTCCCATTCGATCTGCCCGCGTATCGTGAACATCTCGGTAATGCCGTCTTCGGTAAGTACGATATAAGGCCGGCGGTCGTACAGCGAGCCGATACCGTACAACAGGGTAAAACCCGCCGTCGCCACGAAACACCATCCCAGAACGACATCGCGGACACAGTACAGGATAAGGCCGCCGGCGATCCCGGCAAGGAATCCCGCGACGGTGATACGCACCGCCTTCTTCCTGGATTTATGCACTATCATCTTCATCCTCAACCTGATTTTTCATTTCGGGATCGTGCAAATTCTTCTCCAAAGGCATAGAATTTGAAAGCCGGGATAAGAAAAAAACCGTGCATTATGCGCCGATGTTAAAAACCGGATGGCAAAAGAGGAAACACAAATAACAAATGTATAATTAAAAAACAGCCGAAAAATGTTAAATTACGAAATCTGGGGAAACAGCGTCCAGACATGGATCGTCTCCCTACTCATCATAGCAGGAGCGTTTATCGTCGTGAAACTACTGTCCCTGCTGGGCAGGAAGGTTATAAAACCCTTTATCGGCCGCACAAACAACCGGGTGGACGACATCATATACTATTCCCTGGAGTCGCCCCTGAAATTCGCCGTGATGCTGCTGGGCATCTGGATCGCCATCCATCGGCTGGTCTACCCGGATCATCTGGTAAAATACGTCGACAATGCCTACAGCATACTGATCATACTCGACATCACCTGGGTTCTGGCCCGCCTCTCCACAGCCCTGCTCCAGCAATATTGGGGGCAGCGGTCAGACGGCCATGCGCTGAAAATGATGCCGGTTGTCAGGCGGACGATCCTGGTTCTGATCTGGATCATCGGTCTGGTAACTGCCCTGAGCAATGTAGGGGTCGACATCAATGCGTTGTGGGGCACGCTGGGCATCGGCGGTATCGCCTTCGCCCTGGCGGCGCAGGATACCGTGAAGAATATCTTCGGCGCGTTCACCATATTCACGGACAAGCCCTTCGGCATCGGCGACACGATCAACGTGAACGGCTTCGAAGGGACGGTGGTCGACGTGGGCATGCGCAGTACGCGAATCATGGGTTACGACCGGCGCATCACCAGTTATCCGAATTACAAAATTACGGACGCCTCGATCGTCAACATCTCGTCGGAACCGATGCGCCGCGCCATGGTTAAGGTGGGGCTGACCTACGACACCGGCGCAGACAAGATGAACGAGGCGCTGGATATTTTGAGGGGCCTCCCGGCGAAGGTAAAGGACGTTTCCGAAAATCCGTCGGACATAACGGCCTACTTTTCGGACTACACCGATTCGGCGCTGGTCATCACATTTTACTATTACATCGAAAAACAGGGGGATATTCTGAAAGTGACCTCGGACATGAACCTGGCCATACTGGCCGCCTTCAACAAGGCCGGGCTCAATTTCGCCTTCCCGACACGCACGCTGCTCGTGCAACGGGGCGGGGAGGACGCCGGATCCCGAGACGAATCCGTCCCCGGAAACGCACCGCAAACGCCCAATTCATAAAATACGACCACCATGGAAAATATCAAAAACCACCCCGCACCCGACCAGTTGGATTCATTCGACAAATATCCGCCGTACTACGGCCAAGACCTCGAACTGGCGTATACGCCCCAACGCTCCGTCTTTACGCTCTGGGCGCCCACCGCGAGCAAAACCCGGCTCAATATCTACTCCTCGGGCGAGGGAGGCAATCCGGAGGAGCAGTTGGAAATGGAGCCCTCGGACGACGGAACCTGGCGCATTGCCATCGAACGCGACCTGAATGGCTCCTTCTATACCTTCCAGATAGAAAAAGAGGGGAAATGGCTGGCCGAAACACCCGGCATCTGGGCGAAGGCGGTCGGCATAAACGGCGACCGGGCGGCCGTGATCGACTGGAACCAGACCAATCCGGAAGGCTGGGAATCGGATCGTGCGCCCGAATTGAAAATGTATTCCGACATTATTCTCTACGAACTGCACCACCGCGATTTCAGCATCGCCCCGGATTCCGGAATCCGCAACAAGGGCAAATTTCTGGCCCTGACCGAAACCGGCACCAAAACCCCCGAAGGGCAGGCATCCGGTCTGGATCATCTCAAGGAACTGGGCGTAACGCATATACACATCCTCCCCTCCTTCGACTATGCGACGGTGGACGAGACGAGGCTGGCGGACAAGACCTACAACTGGGGATACGACCCGAAGAACTACAACGTTCCGGAAGGCAGTTACTCCACCGATCCGGCCAACCCCGTGACACGCATCCGCGAGTTCAAGGAGATGGTGAAAAGCCTGCATCGGAACGGGATGCGCGTCGTCCTCGACGTGGTCTACAACCACACGGCCTCGGTCGACCGTTCGAACTTCAACCTTACCGTCCCCGGTTACTTTTACCGCCAGAATGCCGACGGTTCCTACTCGGACGCCTCGGGCTGCGGCAATGAGACGGCTTCGGAACGCGAAATGGTACGGCATTACATCGTCGAATCCGTCAAATTCTGGGCGCAGGAGTACCATATCGACGGATTCCGGTTCGACCTGATGGGAATACACGACATCGAAACGATGAACCGCATCCGGGAAGAACTGTCGAAGATCGACCCGACGATCTTTATATACGGCGAAGGCTGGCTTGCGGCCGACTCGCCCCTGCCTCCGGAAAAACGGGCCGTGCGGGATCATGTCGGCCAAATGGAGGGCATCGCCGTTTTCTGCGACGATTTCCGCGACGCCGTGCGCGGCAGCACGTTCGACGAACAGGCCGCCGGGTATGCCTCCGGGAATATCGTCGGGCATTACGAGCCCGTAAAATTCGGGATCGCGGGCGCCACGCAGCATCCGCAAGTGGATTATAACGGCCTGTTATACAGCTCTGTGCCATATGCATCCGCCCCTTCGCAGGCAGTCAATTTCGTCGCCAGCCACGACGGCTACACGGTGATCGACAAACTGAGACTTTCCGTCAAGGGCGACCATGCCGACGACGAGCTGCCGCCTATCGACAAACTGATACACACGATTTTGCTCACGGCACAGGGGGTTCCTTTCATCCGCGCCGGCGAAGAGATGATGCAGGACAAACAGGGGGAACCGAACAGTTTCCGTTCGCCCGACGCCGTCAACCGGATCGACTGGGCCCTGAAAGCCAAAAACCGGGATCTGTTCGATTATGTCCGGGGACTGATCGCACTCCGGAAAGCCCATCCGGCATTCCGTATCCCGACGGCAGAAGGGCTGCAGCAGGGGCTTCATTTCCTCGACACGGGCGACTCGGGAGTGATCGCCTATACGCTGGGCGAATATGCGAACGGCGATGCGTGGAAAGAGATTCTTGTGGCCTATAACGGCAACCGCCACCAGGCCGAGTTCCACATTCCCGAAGCGGACTGGACCGTAGTCTGCCGCGACGGCCGGATCGATCCCGGCAGCCGCGACCGCATGCCCGGGGGCATTGTCCGGATAGCGCCCTCTTCGGCCATTATCGCATACCGCGAATAATTTCCGGGCCGTTCATCCTCCCGGGTACAGAATTTGTATTATCCTGATTGTCAACCAAAATTAAAAAACATATGTATTTCTTATGGTATTTACTCATCGGCCTGGCGGCCGGATGGATCGCCAGCCTGATCTTCAAAGGCAGCGGCTCCGGATTGCTGGTCAATCTGATCGTCGGCCTTGTCGGCGGCATTCTGGGCGGCTGGCTCGTTTCGCTGTTCGGATGGGTGCCGACGGGCACCTGGGGGACTTTCCTCTCCTCCGTCATCGGCGCCATCGTCCTGCTGTGGATCGTATCGCTGTTCACACGGCACAAAACCGTTAAAACAATGTAATTATGGAAAAGTATTCGACAAAAGAGAACGAAACGTATCGGGAACACGCCGAAAAAGCAGTCCACAAGGCGGAAGAACACGGCCAAAAGGCCAGGCACAATCTGCAGGAAAACATGCAGAAGCTGAAGGACGACGCCCAGGAGACCGCCATCGAGGCGGAAAACGAGGCAAAGACGGGTGTCCGCAAAATGGCCGGCAAAATTGAAGAAGCCGGCACGAAGGTCAAAAATGCGGCCAAAGAGGGCATGACCAAAGCCGCACACAAAGTAAAGGAGACGGCCACACAGGCCTCCAACCGGATCAAGGAGAAGGTACACTGAGCCCGGTGGCCCGACATCGAAAAAGAGAAGTCTGAGACTTCTCTTTTTTTGCCGCAATATTTCGGGGAAAGGCCGCCACCGGGAACCTATGCCGGCATGAGAATGCCCGAATCGCCGGAAACTTTGCGCATGAAATCGGGCTGCGCGGGTTCGCAGACCATCATCTGCTCCGGATAGGGTTTCAGCAACGCGGCGATCTGCCCGTCGGACAGTTCCGGATGCAGCCAGCGCTCCTCGTCGCCGTCATGCAGGATAACCGGCATCCGGCAATCCCTGTTGTTGACGTGGCGCATCATCGGATTCGCCTCGGTGGTTATGACCGAATACGTCATTACGACCTCGTCCGAATCGCGGTCGATCCAGCAGTCGAAAACGCCCGCAAGGGCGATGACAGGCCGATCCTTTACCGTCACGTAGTAGGGAGTCTTCTGTGCCTGCCCGTGGTGCCACCCGAAAAATCCGCTCACCGGGATCAGGCACCTCCGCCGGCGGATCGGAACCCGGAACGAAGCGTTTTCAAAAATAGTTTCCGCACACGCGACGACCGTCTGATTGCGGATCGTCACGGTCTGGGCGGCCTTCCCGATCCAATACGGGATCAGCCCCCAGCGGAAATACTGTATCTGCTCGTCTCTGGTAACTACCGGATACGGGAGGTGCGAAAAGGCACATACATGGTATGCAGGTCGGAATTTTCTGACCAGATCGGTTTTACGGCCGAAACGCCGGGCCAGTTCTTCGGCTCCGGCAGCAAGGGAGATATGATAACACATGGCACACGCTGGTTTATCCTGTTACGGCCCGCCGGGCCGACAGCAAAAAAAAGCAGGGAGCACAACTGCGGGCACTCCCTGCGATTTTCACACTGCAAAAGTTATTTCGTCGCTTTCGTGAAGTTACCGTCCTTGTCGAAATCGAGAACCGTCTTGTCCGAAAGCGCTACTTTGTAGCCGTCGGCCGTCGTTTCCATCATGACGATTCGCTGCCCCGGGTAAGTATTGCCTGCATAGGTTTTGACCTTGGCGGGAATCACGGACATCGGAACCGAACCGTTCTTCATGATAATCTGGCTGCAATCTCCGCTGCCGCCTTCGAAGGAGACCTGGTTGCCGCTGTTGAAATAGACGGTGTATTTGTCCCACGACGCCTCGCGATCCATTTCCACGGCCTTCACTTTTTCGCCCGGGAAGTTTTTCTGAATGAATTCCTGCGAATTCTTCGGCAACTTACCGAAATCCACCTTCTGGGGAGCAGCATTCACGGCCAAAGCGATTGCCGCGGATGCGATGAGTAAAAGAATTTTTTTCATAATATAAAGAATTTAAGTGATGATTGACATACGGAATACTTGCAAATGATATTCCATTGAGGTTGAATTTATCGAAAAAATAATCTTCATATTGGAAATCATATATTTAATGGATTTGCCGTACAGTCCGGCATCCTGAGTCCGAACCGGCCGGCTTTTATCGGCGCACGGTTATTCTACATCTCTATGCCCGTAAAATATTTGAGCCCGTAGCCGATCAGAAAACTGATCCCGGCGATGCCGAAACTCAGAAGCGCCATTTCAAAAAAACGCTGCCTGAAACTTTCGCTGCGCACCACGGCGTAATAGTAATTGAACAGGGCTATCACGGTCAATGCGGCCAGAAGCATGACGCTCAATGCCATGACGGCATTCGAAAAAAGCAGATAGGGAATTATCAGAATGGCGACCGTCACGAGGTAGGCGGTTCCGGTACAGAGGGCGGCCCGCAGCGGATGTTTCTCCCCCGTAGCGTCCGATTTGGTCGAAAGGTATTCGGAAGCGGCCATCGAAAGGGCGGCGGCGACACCTGTGATGCTGCCCGTAAGCGCCACGAGCCGCGGTTCGTTCAGCGCAAGCGTGAACCCGGCCAGCGCCCCCGTGAATTCGACCAGAGCGTCGTTCAGGCCCAATACCACCGAACTCATATAGGACAGCCGCATTCCGCCGGCCAGGTTGGTCAGATCCTCCCCGTGGCGCTTTTCCTCCGAAGCGATCCGAATGAACTCCTCCCGCTCGGCATACAGGGAATAACTCGCCTCCGTGCCTTTTTCACACAGCTCCATCTGCCGGACGACAAAAGCCGGCCCCAGCACCCGCATTATCCACACATACCAGAAAACCCGTTTCGGATCGGGAGCCATTTCGCGTCCCGTCCTGCGCTTCAGGATCGCGCAATGCCGTCTTTCGTCGTGCATGATACGCACCAGGGTCTGCCGGCGAACCGGGTCTTTTTCCAGTTCGGCCAGCCGGCGGTAGACTTCGCACAAGGTGGCCTCCTCCCGTTGAAGGTTCAAAAGGTTTTTTGCCGTTGCATCCATATTTGCGTGGTTATTCCGCCCAAAGCCTCCGGCACCGGGAGTGGCGGACGTTACAATCCCGAATCCGCAAAAAATCTGCCGAAACAGCGCCCGAACCACCGCAGGAAGAAGGTTTTACCCCGGCGGACGAGGTCGAAAAAAAATCCATCCCCGCCTTACTGCGTGTTTTGCAGGAATATCCATCCTCCCGCTTTTCCAATCCATCCAAAAGTATTTTTCATGGCATAAATGATGCACGGAACTGCACTGTAAAGGGTGCCGGACAACAAATACGAGCACATACCTTAATATAAAAAACACTTATGGTTTAACCGATTGTTAACTTTATTTAATTATCAATTCCACTATGAAAAAAAAGTACTTTTGCACCGCATTCGCTGCGGCGTTGCTTTTCGCAGGATTCGCTTTTACCGCCTGCGACGACGATGACGACAACAGCGCTCCCGGCACGAAGCCGACGATCAAGTTCGAAAACGTCATCCCGACGAAGAATTACGTCCAGAGCGGCACGTTCGCCGCCGTGGCCCCCGGGCAAACGACGTCGTTCACATTCCACGCAGCCAAAGGGCAGCGCCTGATGTTCGCCACTATGTATTCCAATTCCAACGACCTGTTCTTCGCCCCAGAGAATCCGGGCATCCAGCTCTTCAACGATTCGGGAGTACCTTATACCGGCATCATTGCCGATGCCGTGAAACTCTGGGACAACGGAACCCGCGTAAACGAACAGCCCGGCCCCGATGTCAATCATCCGGGCGTAGCCCAGGCCGGCGTGGTAACCGAAGTGAAGGGCACGGACTCCGAAGGACACAACTATCTGGCCGCATCGAGCCTGCTCCAAGTGAGCCTGACCTTCGATGCCGCACAGTCGCTGTTCACCTGTACGATCTCCAATATTTCTGCCGGCACGGCGAATGAGACCCCGTTCTCGGGCGGTGTATTCGTCGTATCGAACCTGCTCGACGGCGACCTGGTGATGGACAAACCGTTCTTCAGCGTCGACCAGAAATCGGGCGTGGAGCTGACCAAGCTGGCCGAAGCAGGCAATGTCGACCCCCTCAAATCGCTTGTCGCCGACCAAACGGGAATCATTACCACGCTGCACGGCGCCATCGTAGTGGTTTACACGGGCAACACCAACCCGATCTACCAGTTGGGACAGAAAGATGCGCAGCTGGGTCTTGCAGCGCTCGCACAGCGCGGCGATCCGTCGCAGCTGAAAGCTTCGCTCGAAAAAGTCCCGCAGGTACGCAAGATCTACACGCTTACGGACACCGTCCTGCCGGGCAAGAGCATGGAATGCACCTATGAGGCTGCGGCCAACGAAAAAGTGGCGTTCGCAACGATGTTCGGTTATTCCAACGACTGGTTCTTTGCAAACGGCCCCGAACTCAATGCCCTGACCAAAGGCGAGGTGACGAACAAGACCGTCCTGCTTGACGACGGCACGGCCGTAAGCCAGTATCCCGGAGCCGGCAACGCCCAGTTCGTATTCGGCGGAACCCGGATGCCCGAGGACAAAGCCATCAGCGCTGTGGGCGATACCTTCCCGGTTCCCGCCGTGGACGGGATCGTCAAGATAACGATCTATTAAAGGATCGTCTTAAGTATCAATTACAACCGGAGCAGTTCCCTGCTCCGGTTTTTAAACCAGCAAAACCATGTCGAACAATCAACCGCAAGAAGGCAACGCCACTGTTGCCGTAGAAAAAAAGACGTCCAAAATTCCCTCGATGGTCTATCTGTGTGCCGGGCTGAGCGCATTGGCAGCCTCCGCCTGCATGATGTGCCGCGGCCGGAAATCCACCGCGCTGCTGGTCGGACAGTGGGCCGCCCCGCTGCTGATCATGGGGCTTTACAACAAGGTCGTCAAGACCGAAGGGCACGACGGATCGGCCACCAAATCACCTATTAAACCGAATCATTAAAAATTACGATTATGAATAAGAATGACAACATGTACGGCGAGAGCCGTGAGCAGGAAAACGAAATGCAGAACAATCCGAGAACCAACGCCAACACGAACGATCTGGACAGCCGGAGCAACAGCGGCGACAACAGCGGCATGCACGCCGGCGGTAACCAAGGGAGTTCCTACCAGCGGCAGCAGCCGGAGAATTCGTCGCAATACGGCTCCAAGACGGGTTCGTACTGGGAAGAGAAAGGTTCCGACAGGGAACAGAGCGCGGAAAACCGGATGAACGGACAGAATCCGGACAAAAGGCACTAATTACGCCGGCAATGCGGCCGGCCGCAACGGGACGTCCGCAGAAGGCCCGTCCCCGAGAAATACGACCGGGAGCGGAGGCCTCTGCGACGAACCTCCCGGAAAAAACCGGCCTCCGACATGTTCAACTTAAAACAACGAATCTATGTTTTACCACTCCAAAGAACTCCAGTTCAAAGCGCGGGTATCGAAACCCGATCCCCGCTTCGCACGGCTGCTGCTCGAACAATTCGGCGGCGGTAACGGCGAGTTGAAAGCTGCGATGCAGTATTTCGTGCAGGCCTTCGCCTGCCATAACCCCTATCCGGACAAGTACGATATGCTGATGGATATCGCCACCGAAGAGCTGGGGCACCTCGAAATCGTCGGGGCCACGATCCAGATGCTCCTCGCAGGCGTAAACGGCAACCTCAAAGATGCGGCCGAGCGAAACGACGTCTTCGGCGAAGGCATTTCGAAGGACGACTTCATCCATTCGGCCTTTTCGGTCAACCCACAGTTCGGCGTGCTGACGGGCGGCGGGCCGCGCCTCACCGACAGCAACGGCGTCCCCTGGCAAGGCTCCTATGTCAATGCCAACAGCGACCTGACGGTCGACCTGCGCTCGGACATCGCCGCCGAATCGCGTGCCAAGATCGTCTACGAATACCTGATGCAGTTCACCGACGACAAGGACGTGCTCGCGACACTCAATTTCCTGATGACACGCGAAGTGGCGCATTTCCAGCAGTTCGAGGCGGCACTGGACACCATCCAGCCCAATTTCCCGCCCGGTGTGCTGCAAAGCGACCCCCGCTACAGCAATATCTACTCCAACCACTCGATGGGCGAGGATGCCCGCGGGCCGTGGAACGAAGGCGAAAGCATCGGCCTGGGCGAAGAGTGGCTGTATGTCGAAAATCCGCGCCAGCAGGTACTCGAAACCGACGGGCTCACCGAACTCGAACCGCAGGGCACACCCCGCACGGAGGCTTCGGTGCGCAGCGCGGACAAGAAGCTCAGCAAGCAGCGCAGCAGCGAAATCCGCAAGGCTACGCCGGAGAAAAACCTCCAGTGGAGCCAGTACGATTCGCAGGACACGAAGGCGCCCCGGCGCCAGCCGGTCGGGCAGGAGTGACGCCCCCGCCGGCCTGCAGGTGAGAGCGCCCCGGAATTTCCCCGGGGCGTTCATCCTGTTTAGCATGTCCTTTGCAACGAAAACGCGTAAACATTAAACATATATCGGCTTTATGAAAAACGGAGTAATGATGCAGTATTTCGAATGGAATCTGCCCAACGACGGTAAATTATGGGTGCACCTGAAAGAGGATGCCAAACACCTGCACGACATCGGCATCACGTCGGTCTGGATACCGCCGGCCTACAAGGCCGACGAACAACAGGACGAGGGATACGCCGTGTACGACCTCTACGACTTGGGGGAGTTCGACCAGAAAGGCACCGTCCGCACCAAGTACGGCACGCGGCACGAACTGGAAGAAGCGGTCGCGGCGCTCCACGAGAACGGGATAGCAGTCTACCTCGACACGGTGATGAACCAGAAGACAGGTGCCGACTATACCGAGAAATTCATGGCCTGCGAGGTTGATCCCGAGAACCGCGAGCAGGTGATCGGCGCGCCCGTCGAAGTCGAGGGGTGGACGGGATACTCCTTTCCAGGACGCGGCGACAAATATTCTCCCTTCAAATGGCACTGGTACCACTTCTCGGGAACCGACCAGGTTTACGAGACCGGCAAACGGGCCATCTACCTCATCCAGGGCGAAGGCAAGAAGTGGAGCGAAGGCGTCGACGGCGAGAACGGGAACTACGATTTCCTGATCTTCAACGACGTGGACTTCGACCATCCCGAAGTGACCGAAGAAATGAAACGCTGGGGCGTATGGATCGCCCAAACGCTCGACGCGGACGGCATGCGCCTCGACGCGCTCAAACACATCAAGAATGCCTTCATCGCCGACTTCATGCACAACGTCCGGGCTTCGCGGGGCAAAGAGTTCTACGCCGTCGGTGAGTACTGGAGCGGCGATTTCGAGTCGCTGGAGGCCTACCTCGACGCCGTAGACCACCAGATCGACCTGTTCGACGCGCCGCTTCACTTCAAACTTTTCACGGCATCGCAGCAGGGCCGCGACTTCGACATGCGGACGCTGCTCGACGACACGCTCGTGCAGAAATACCCCACGCTGGCCGTGACGTTCGTGGACAACCACGACTCGCAGCGCGGCAGCTCGCTCGAATCGCAGGTCAAATCGTGGTTCAAACCGCTGGCGTACGGACTGATCCTGCTGATGAAAGAGGGGTACCCCTGCGTCTTCTACGGCGATTATTACAGCATGAAAGGCGAAGGGTCGCCCCACCGTCCCATCCTCGATATTCTGCTCGATGCACGTCGCTCCCGCGCCTTCGGCGAACAGACGGATTATTTCGACCATCCCAATACGGTAGGTTTCACCCGCTCGGGCGACGCACAACATCCGGATTCCGGCCTGGCACTGCTCCTTTCCAACGGCGAGGACGGCGAAAAAGTGATGTCCGTAGGCGTAATGCATGCCAACGAAACGTGGCATGAGATCACCGGAAGCTACGACGACGAACTGACCATCGGCGACGACGGGAAGGCCCTTTTCAAAGTACACGGAGGCAAATTAGCCGTTTGGGTACGAAAAAAGGATTGATTCGCATAGCATTTCCCGGCTGAGCATCATCCACTTCGGGCTCCGGTAAATATTCCGTAAATATTCGGTATCTATTTTGTGTTGTCAGCTATACCGTACATCCCGGCGGGGAGATGCGGTACAGGCTGGCTTTCAACCGCATGGCTTCGGCCCTTCGGCTGGCGGGCAGCATTTATGTCTCACTTAATTCTTTAAAAGTCATGAAAGAGTCTAACAACAAAACCTCCGGCCATACACAGTCCGGACAAAGCAAATCGGCGGAAAAGTCGTCGCGTACGACCACTTCGCGCACCAGCTCGGCGAGCCGGGGAACCGCAAGCAGCCAGTCGTCCGGTTCAGGGCGCACTTCGCGCAGCAACAATCCCGAAGGCCATAACCAGTACACGAAAAAATCGCAGGACAATCGCTAACAATGCAATTTGTTCTTCGATAGTGTGTCGCAAGGGACTGCCTAACATGTTTTAGGCAGTCCCGTTTTCATTCACCCGGCCCTGACGAACCCTGCCCGGATAAATATTGCAGATACGGTTTAAAATGACGATCTTTGCCGGGGATAAAGAACGGAACCTCGCAAACACGGTTATGGACTGGCTGCTCAACTTAGGATACCTGGGGCTGTTTCTCGGCACCTTCCTGGCCGGCACGGTGCTGCCGCTCAGCTCGGACATACTGCTTGTCGGGATGCTCGCGGCAAAAGCCGACCCCCTGATATGCCTGCCCGTGGCGGCCGTCGGAAATTGGCTGGGAGCGATGACTTCCTACTGGCTCGGATGGTATGCCAAGTGGGAATGGCTCGAAAAATGGTTCAGGATAAAGCCCGACACGCTCCGCAGGCAGCAGGAACGGGTCGACAAATACGGCGTATGGCTTGCGATGGTCTTTTGGGCCCCCTTCATCGGCATGGTCTGCATGATCGCCCTGGGGGTATACAAGGTACGCCCCCGGACGACGGCACTCCTGGCGCTGGCCGGCTCCTTCCTCCGGTTTTCATTCTGGATACTGCTCCAGACCGTCTGGCAGCAATAACCCGGCCGGCTGCGGGCAAACCGCCGCATTGCACCCACCCAGGGACAGGCCGCCCGTCCCGCCGAAGGAAAAACGGCAATTTTTGGTAAAATCTGAAAATAATTATTACCTTTGCGAACCGAAAGGAGAGGTGCAGGAGTGGTTGAACTGGCCCGCCTGGAAAGCGAGTAAACCCCTAAAGGGTTTCAGGGGTTCGAATCCCCTCCTCTCCGCAGGATGATCCGCCTGACCGCAGGATCGACAGACAAAGACCGACCGGCAAGTCTGTGCTTTTATAAAATCGCCTCTATTACAGATGATAGAAATCTGTAATAGAGGCGATTTCTCATTTCAGACCTGTCAGACTACCGATCCGTCCGACGTCGTTCCCGCACAAAACACATACGGCAGCCTGAAATGAACAGAAAACCCTCCGTTCCAAACGAACGGATAAACAATATATTAGCATCGCAAACAAAAACATCCATTATCTACCTAAATTCAGTTTATTATGAAAAAACTATTTCTTTGTTTCGCACTGGTAGGAATGGCATCGACACTATGTGCACAAGAACGCGGCGACATGCTCGTTTCCGGATCGCTTTCGTGGAGTTCGTCCAGTACGAAGACCACCGTTATCAAACAAGACGGCGACAACAAAGTATCCAACCGGGACTTCTCGCTCGGCCTGAACGTCGGCGCGACGATCGCATTCAATTACTATTTCTGATACGTACGACAACAGCCGGATGTTTGGCCCCATCCCCTGCGCCCCCGGAAGCGGCAAGGGAATAATCCCGGGTCGAAGTCCCGAAACAATGTAACAATTTATCGAAAGCCGAAATCCCAACGACTCAAACACCCCAGAAATCATAAACAAACGGAACCGATGAAACTAATCAATATTGCCAGATCCATATTGGTAATCGGATACGTCATGCTTGTATCGTGCAGCAGCGACGAAGGTGGAGAAAGCGGCAATGGGCCGCAGGCAACCGGCCAGGAACTCGAACGGCAACTCCTGGACACACATTGGAAACTGGCCAAAGAAATCAAAGTAGAAGACGGCACTGAAAAAGTTCTGAATAACCCCTACGTATTGAATACAATAACATTTTCGGGCGCAACCGACCGCGCATGGCACTACCTGTACCTGAACAATACCCATTCAGGCTGGTGGTGGATCGACGGGGAAATGATCCGTTGCCAATGGGACACGGGAGACCCCAAGACGAACGGAGCATACAGCACGGCCTTCGGCTTCGGACACAGCCGCATCGGAAAAATGACGGACTCGGAACTGGTAATGATAGCCGACTACGACACGTATAGCAACTATTTCTATTATGTGTCAACTTCCGGAAGCGGATCGGATCCGGGCTCCCCGGCAGAAAAGCCCGATATCGGGTTTTACGATTTTACGGCGACCAAAACCTCGGTAACCGTAACCTATAAGATTTACAACAAGGATGAAGCAAAGGTTTCGGACGCCAAGATATATTACGGCACCACATCCGATCCGACGAGGGGCAAAAGCGCCACCGTAACCGGCAGCCTCATCAAAGCGACGATCAGCGGCCTGAAAGCCGGGACGACCTATTATGTAAAGTGCCAGGCTACGGGTGCCAGCGGTACGACGACGAGCGAAACGAGCCGGGTCATAACCGCCTATTAGAAGATGGAAACCAACATTGCCGACCAGGAAATCCTCGACAGCTATACATTAAAAGGGAATTGGCAACGACTAACGGTCGTTGCCAATTCCCTTTTCTGCGCGCTCTTTCCCATCCTGAAATCCAGCCCCGCGGCGGTCAGCGGATGAAATGCGTCCACTCCCGTTCTTCGGGCTCCGGGGCCAGACGGGGGCCGACACCGGCCTTCAGCAGTTGCGCCATGTTCCTCGCCAGCACCCGCATCGTCTGCAAGCCTTCGGCATCTTCGTGCGCCTCGCCCGGCACCCGTCCGTGCACGCTGTTCCAATATTGCGACGACACGACGGGCATATTCGAAATCGTAAAATACTTGTTCAGGCGATCGAACGTCGCACTCGCCCCGCCACGGCGACAGACAGCCACGGCTGCGGCAGGCTTGTAGGCCAGATCGCGGCCGCACGAATAAAACACGCGGTCGAGCAGCGCGCAAAGCGAACCGTTCGGCCCGGCATAATAGACCGGCGAGCCGACCACAAGGCCGTCGGCCTCGGCAAGCTTCTCCCGCACGGCGGTATACACGGCATCGGAAAAGACGCAATGCCCCAGTTCCGCACATTTCCCGCAGGCGATACAACCCTGCATGGCCCTCGTCCCGATGTGGACGATCTCCGTCCCAATGCCTTGGGCTTCGAGCGTCCGGGCAACCTCGGACAAGGCGATAAAAGTGTTCCCCTCCCTGTGGGGGCTGCCGTTTATAAGCAATACTTTCATAGTGGTAATGTTTGTGTCCATGCAAAGATAGTTTTTTTGGCATAACTTACACCGCTGCATGTTCCCTGCCGGAGGGGATTCCCCGCCCGGAATGCGCCCGGCATATCGCACCCTGCGCATCGGGAGGGGAGGAGCTCCACAGGCAGCAATCCGCAGCCGGGATGCCCCGGGAAAAACAGGGCGGCATCCTGTGCCGCCCTGTCCGTTGCCCTAATCCTGGAAAGAGGCTTGGTCGAGCCAGTCGAGGCGCGCCGTCAGCCACTCCTTCATCGCCCGAACCTCCTGCCGGAACGCGGTTTTCACCTCGCTGTCCGCCGCTCCCTCCGGTTTCAGGTTATGCCACAGCCGGTTATCTTCGACGACCGAAGCCTCGGCATAGGCGGCCTCGCCGTCCACCTGCGCCAGGATGACGGCGAGGTTGGACTTGAAATAGCCGATGCGTTCCTTGACTTTCCGCACGAAGGCCGGATCCTGCAGCATCCGCTCGAACCACGGCGATTCGCGGTTCCAGTACCCTTCGGGGCCGCGCCCGTCCGTACCGTTCCACTTCGTATTGCCCATGCAGATGTCGAAATCCCAGATCGGCCCCATGTTCAGCTTCCCGCCGGGCGCGATATTCATATAGCAGCTCGTATAGAGCGACGCGTCGTTGGTCTTGGTGATCTCGCTGATCACGTACCAGTCCACATACGTATCGACGTTCAGGTACTTGGCATACCCCGTTTCGGGATCGGCGAAATCCGCACCATAGAGGGCATTCTCCGCTTCGTTGACGTAATTCCTGATCCATTCGTATTGCGGGCTCCCGGGCTCCACGTCGGGGTCTTTGATATTCATCAGGATACGCTCCGTGCGGAAATAAACGTCGTCCGGATCCAGGCGGTCGAGCTGGTCGGCCTCGAGCAGGTATCCCTCGTCGGTCACGTTCACCCGGTCTTCGGAGATCTTCATGTGCTCGCAAAGCTGGTAGGTGCCGTTGTAACGGTCATTGAGGAAAACATCGACGAAATGGGTCGTCGGCGTAAACTCCAGACAGCTCAGGCGGCCGATCGCATAGGCCGTCGCATTGCGTATCCCGCAGGCGTTGTCCATATAGTTGGCCAGCAGCACCCACGACTTGTCCTTGGGTTCGCCCAACAGGGACTGTTTCTTGCCGAACTTCAGCCGGTAGGGTTTCTTCGGCATGCCCCACGTACTGTTTCCGCGCCCTTTGATAGTGACATCCCCCTTGAAGACACTGCTCGGGCGCAGCCCGTTGTTATCCACGATCTTAAGCGAAGCGGCCACATATTCCTCCTTCGAGACGACCGGTATGCCGCCGGTGTCGATATAGACCACGGGCAGCCCCGTGAAGCTGACCAGGCTGACCCTGTACTCCCGCTCCTCGCCGCCTTTGCTCCTGACCGTCAGCACGACCGGGCCCGAAAAATCCACCTCGGTTTCTCCGCTGACGACCTCCTGCGCTCCCAGATAAACGCCCCCGCCTTCGAATTCGAACTCGGGGACGAGCACCTTGTCCTCCACCACGAATGAAGTTCTGCCGGAAATAATACCGTCACCGACCTCCAGCACCACATCCTGCGGCAATTTCGCCGCATTCGCCGCCGTCCGGAACCGGAACGACTCGATGACGGGGGCGAGTTCTTCCGCAGCTCCCTGCGTCACTGTAACGGTTTTCACCGTCCCGTCCGCCCCCGTCAACGTAATCAGTGCCTCACGGCCCTCGAGGGAGTTGTTGCCATCCACGCCGATCTTAAAGGTCTTTCCCTCGCACGGCTCGTTCAGGACATCCGCGCCCAGCACGTAACACCACCCGGCACTGACCCGGAGGCGCCATTGCTGCGGGCAGGAAACCACCAGGTCGAGGGTCGATTTCCCGGCCGGGAAATCGAGGGTTTCCGTAGATAACCGTATTCCGGGAGAGGGGTCGTCGCCCTCTCCGCACGCCTGCAGGGCAAAGAACACCGCCAGCGCGGCAACGATGCCGATCAGTTTTTTCATAATTCTAAATTTGAGATTAAGTCGAGGCACAATTAAAACCCGTAAAAATCAAAACTACACAAATATAACCATAATTATGAAAAAACGCGGCACATGTCAGAAATAATAAACAAGCCGCAGCCGCCTGTCGTCAGAAGCGGCTGCAAGGCACCGCCACCCCTTCGCAGGATTCCGGCCGGGCCAGGAAAACCGGGCACAAAAAAAGGGGATTCTTTCGAATCTCCCTCACTCTCATGCCCGACAATTTATTTGTTGCAGCATGCATCTTCAGCTTTCTCGGCACAGCACGACTTGGTCGAATCGCACTTCTCGGCGCAGCAGGATTTGGTCGAGTCACATGCCTCGGCATCGCACTTCGCGTCGCAGCCAGCGCAAGCCGAAGCTTCGGTCGCAGCAGCGGCAGCCCCGCTCTCAGCAGCCTTCTTGTTCGAATTACCGCAGCAGCTTACCATTGCTACGGCAGCCATGACGACAACAAAAGAAAAAATCTTTTTCATAAGCGTTAAAGGTTTAATTATTAGTTATTCTGTAACGTCGCAAAGATATATATTCGTAAGAATATTGCAAATAAAAATTTCCGATATTTTCAAGGCGTGCGTATGTTGTTGGCAAGCAGGGGCATAGGCTGCACGCAGACCGTGCCAGGCGCCGAAAACGGAGCAGGGAATCCAACCTTTCAGTTCAAAAGGTCTGCCATAGAGAACTCCTCGCTCTTCACGAATGCCTTGGGAAATGTCGATGCGATCTTACCCTTCAGGATGATGGCCTCCTCGGCCGTCAGGCAGTTTCCCACCACGACCTTGAAATAGGGATTCTCGTACACCGGGTATACCATGATTCCGGGATAGGTCTCCTTGAAAAGGGCTTCCGCGGCAAAGGCCCCGGCGCGGGCATCCTGCCCGTTGTCGAAGAAGATACAGACCCTGTAACCGCGCAACCGCAGGCGCTGCCCCACGCGCGAAGCGTCGTCGACAGCCTTCTCCGCATCGCCGTACTCGGTGACGGTGACCCTGGCCGTGCCGAACGCAGCGTCGGAGACCACCGGGGCGGCCAGGCGCTCCTTGAAGGCATCGAGCGACTGCGCCCGCAGCGGAGCGAAAGCCGCCGCGGCGAAAATCACCGCTATGAAAGTCGTCAGTCTGCGCATTACTCGTCCAGATAGTTTTTCACGTCCTGCAAGGACAGCCCAAAGATATTCAAAAATTCCGACAACGGCACCATCTCTTCCGAATTTTTTACCGAAGCCGGCCCCCCGCGCCCCTCGACCGCAAACGAAACGGCGACCTGCGAAATATCGTCCTCGCGGATTTTTTTCACCATCACGTAATAAGCCATCGGGTCGGTAGTCCTCACGCGCCACAGCGACGTGAAACTTCCGGTCGTCCGGCGCGGCACCTCGACACGGCCGTGGAGGATGATGCTCATCACGCGGCTCCCGGCGTAGAAGAGATCGACCTTCGCACGCTCCAGCACCAGTTTGTACCCCGTGCCGTTCTTCACGCGCACTACGGCCTCGGCGCCGCCCATCCCCTTGCGTTCGACCTTTTCGACCGCTTCCAGGCGGATATTGCGCCGGGCCTTCTCGACCGCCCGGCGGCACGAAACCATCGGCAGCACCATCGCCGTGAGCAATATGCAGTATAACCATTTCCTCATCGCTGGCCGGTATATATCTGCGCGATCCCGAAACTCTGGCTCCGGGCCCGGCAGCCGCGGAACCCCGCCCGCTCCATCATGGACATGAACTCCGCGGGCGCAGGGAACTCCCCGACCGAGGCAGGCAGGTATTCGTAGGCACGCTTGTCCTTCGACACCATGCCGCCGATGCGCGGCAGTATCTTATAGGTATAGAACTCGTACAGCACCCGGAACAGCCGGTTGCGGGGACGCGAGAACTCCAGTATAACGACCTTGCCCCCGGGTTTTATTGTGCGGGCCATCTCGCGCAGGCCGGCCTCCAGGTCGCCGAAGTTGCGCACGCCGAACGCTACGGTCACCACGTCGACCGAAGCGTCCGAGACTCGCAGGTGCTCCGCGTCGCCCACATCGAGCACGACCCGCTCGTCGAGGCCGCGGGCGGCGACCTTGCAGCGCGCCACGTCGAGCATCTTTTCCGAGAGGTCGACGCCCAGCACGTGCACGTCCCGTATGCGGCGTGCCATCTCGATCGCCAGGTCGCCCGTACCGGTCGCCACGTCCAGGATACGGTGCGGGCGGCTGCGGCACACGATGCGCACCACGCGGCGGCGCCAGATGCGGTCGATGTTCATCGAGAGCGTATGGTTCAGCAGGTCGTATTTGGGTGCGATGTTGTCGAACATTTCGCGCACCTCCTCCTTCTTGGTCTGTCCGGTGTTATAGGGTTTCACGGTCATTCGTAACGGATTGATTCGTCGGGTTTCACGGTCGATACTATATAGGTCGGCACCACGAGCAGCGCGACGATCGCCGCCACGGCACCGGCATTCAGCGCCAGCCACCAGCCCCACCCCAGCGAAATAGGGACTTCGGAGAGCAGATACCCCTCGGAGCTGAGCCGCACGACATGGAAATACCGCTGCACGAAGCACAGCCCCAGCCCCACAGCATTTCCCCACGCCAGGCCGCGCAGGGTGATGAACGACGCCCGCCACAGGAACACCTGCCGCAGCTGGCCGTTGCGCATGCCGAAGGCCTTGAGCAGGCCGATCATCCGCGTGCGTTCGAGCACGAGGATCAGCAGCGCCGAGGTCATGTTGAAAAAAGCCACCACGAGCATGATGACGATTATCACGGCGGCATTCACGTCGTGCGCCTTGAGCCAGTCGAAGATGCTGGCATAAAGTTCCGTCACGCTCGTGACAGCCAGGTTCGCCGTGGCGTCGTCCTCGTCGTAGAGGAGCGTATGCCCCAGCCTGCGGGCGAAATCGTCCGCCCCGGCCAGATCGTCGGTAAAGACCTCGTATCCCGAAATCTCGTCCGGCGCCCAGTCCGAGAGGCGCTGCACGTTGCGCAGGTCGGTCAGGATGACCGTGTTGTCCATCTCGTCCATCCCCGACGAGTAAATCCCCGCCACCTTGAACCGGTCGCGGCGCGGCGTGTCGCCGGCCTCGACGAAGAGCATCTCCACACGGTCGCCCACGCCGAGCATCAGCCGGTCAGCCAGGCTGCGCGAAAGCAGGATGTCCTTCGTGCGGATCGAATCCCCCACACGGGGCAAATCCCCGTCGACGAGCCATCCGCGGAAGGCCGACCAGTCATAGGCCGTATCCACCCCCTTGAGCATCACCTCGCCCACTGCGTCGGCCGTACGGACGATGCCGCCCTTGACGGCATACGGAGCCATCGAAGCGAATCCCCGGGTCGAGCGGATCAGCCCTTCGGTGCGGGCGCTGCGGCGCACGGGCTCCGAATCGAGCGTCCCGACACCCCGCACGTCGGTCACGACGGCATGCGCCGCAAAGGCCGTTACCTTGCGTGCCACCTCGTACTTGAACCCCATGATCACGGCCATGGCCAGGATCATCACTGCCACGCTCAATGCCACGGAAATCACGGCGATACGCTCCATCACCCCGGGTTTGTTATCCGGGGTGTGCTGCGCCGTCCGGCGGGCGATGAAAAAGGCAAGGTTCACGGCTGCTGAATTTGCTGGAAAATTTATGCAAAGAAACACAATTATTTCGTATTTTTGTCCGAAATAACCCAATTAATTGGAAGCCCCGCTTCGTGCAGGCGGGATCCGGGGGGGGGGACGGACACGGAGCCCGGCAGCTCCGGGAACGGCCGAAGGCAAACCGGGCACCCCCAAGGGACAGCTTCCGACATGGGTCGACACAAACATATTCACGTTATTCGGATGAAAAAACAGGCTTTGGTCACAGGGGCCACATCGGGCATCGGACGCGCCACGGCGCTCCGGCTCGCGGCGGAAGGCTACGACATCATAGCGACGGGGCGGCGTAGCGAAAGGCTCGAATCGCTCCGCCGCGAAATCGAGGCGGCAGGCGGCCGCTGCACGACGCTCACGTTCGACGTCCGCAGCGAAGAGGCCGTGCGCCGCAATCTCGAACCGCTCGGGCGCGTCGACCTGCTGGTCAACAACGCCGGGCTTGCGGCCGGGCTCGAACACATCGACAAGGGGGACACGGCCGACTGGGACGCCATGATCGACACCAACGTCAAAGGGCTGCTCTATGTCACGCGCGTCATCACCCCCAAGATGGTGGCCGCAGGCGGCGGGCACGTCTTCAACATCGGGTCGATCGCCGGCACGGAACCCTACGAGAACGGCGCCGTATACTGCGCTTCGAAGCACGCCGTGCACGCCATCTCGCAGGCCATGCGCGCCGACCTGCTCGCCAACGGCATCAAGGTGACGGAGATCCGTCCGGGCATGGTCGAGACGGAGTTCTCCGAGGTGCGCTTCCACGGCGACAAGGAGCGCGCCGACCGGGTTTACGACGGCGTCGAGCCGCTCACCGGCGAAGACATCGCCGAGGCGATCGCATGGGCGGCACAATTACCGGCCCATATGACCGTTAATGAAATGGTACTGATGCCCTCGCAGCAGGCGGGCGCATATTACACACACAGAAAAAACTAAACGACTATGACACACATGCTTTTCACCCTGCTCCAGGCAGGATACTACGCCGAACCGGCCTCCGGTGCGGCACACTATTCGGCGGCGACGATGGGAATGTTCGTCCTGATCATCGTCATCGGTATCGCCGGCTATGCCGTGCAGGCACGCCTGCAATCGGTCTTCCGCAAATATTCGAAGGTACAGTTCCCCGGCGGCCTCACGGGCGCCGAGGTGGCCGAGAAGATGCTCCGCGACAACAACATCCATAACGTCAAGGTGACGCACGTGGGCGGAAACCTGACCGACCACTTCAACCCGCAGACGATGACCGTCAACCTGAGCGACAGCGTCTATTCGTCGACGAGCGTCGCAGCGGCAGCCGTGGCGGCGCACGAGTGCGGGCACGCCGTGCAACATGCCCGGGGCTACGCCCCCCTGACGCTGCGCTCGCAGTTGGTACCCATCGTGCAGTTCTCCTCGACCGCAGCCACGTGGGTCATCATCCTCGGACTGGTGATCCTCGCCACGACGCAGAACGAGCTGCTGTGCTGGATCGGCGTGGGGCTGATCGCCATGTCGGCGGTCTTCTCGCTGGTGACGCTGCCCGTCGAATACAACGCCTCGGCACGCGCGCTGGAATGGCTGCAGGTCAGCCGCACGATGCAGGGCGCACAGCTCGCGCAAGCCCGGGAAGCCCTCTCATGGGCAGCGCGCACCTACCTCGTAGCAGCTCTCAGCGCCATCGCCTCGGTGCTTTACTACGTCTTCCTGATCCTCGGGCGACGCGACTAAACGGACGATGAATACCCCCGAAAAAGACTACTCCCACCGGGGATGGATCGCGGCCCTGGCGCTGATCGCAGTGCTTGGGGCCGTGAGTTTTATCCCCCCGCAAAGCCTCGGCGGCGTCAAGCTCCGCCGGGCCAACATCCTGTCGGACATCCTGTCGTTCGAGGACGCCGCGGCGGAAGCCGCCGAACCGGCGCTCTTCGACGAGGACGATTTCCACGTCGACATGGCACAGGTCGCCCGGCGCATCGAGGCCGAGCGCATCGAAGCGGACACAGCGCCCCGCCCCGTGCAAACCATCTTCGAATGGCTGCTGCGGCAAGACAGCTCCGGCCGCAGGGCGGTAGTCCCCGACACGGTGCGGCTCAACCCGGCGCTCGTGGCGATCGAGCAGTTCGCCCCCGCCGATTCGGGACGTCTCAGGGCATTCTACGACACGCTGCTCTATGCCCGCCGTCCGGTGCGCATCGCCGTACTGGGCGACTCGTTCATCGAGGGCGACATCCTCACGGCCGACCTGCGCGAGAAGCTGCAACAGGCCTACGGCGGGGGCGGCGCGGGCTTCGCCCCGATGGCATCGCCCCTGACGGCCTTCCGGCGCACGATCAAAACCCAGTCGAAAGGCTGGACGGCATACAACATCATGCAGCGCAAAGCGGCACCCCAGAACCTGCGCGGGCACTTCTTCGTCTCGGGATGGGTGTGCCAGCCCTCGGAGGGCGCCTCCACGCGGTGGGAAAACACCGACTACCGGCAGCGGCTCGACTCCTGCACCGCGGCACGGGTGTTCTTCATCAGCCCCGGCGACAGCCGCATCGAACTGACGCTCAACGATTCGCTCCGCCGCGAATTCGAGGTCGAAGGAGCCGCCGCCGTCCGGCAAGTCACGGTCACGGCGCCCCATATCCGTTCGCTGGCATTCAAGGTGAACTCCGGGACGGAAGGGTTCATCGGCTACGGCGCTGTCTTCGAAGCCGACGGCGTCGTGGTCGACAACTACTCGGTGCGCAGCAACAACGGGCAGGCGATGTTCTGGACAAACCCGTCGGTCAATGCGCAGATCAACGCCCACGCGGGTTACGACCTGGTAATCCTGCAATACGGGCTCAACATCATGCAGACGGGGGTGCACAACTACACCAACTACGCCCGACAGATCGAGAAAATGGTCGTCTACGTACAGCAGTGCTTCCCCACGGCGGCCGTGCTGGTACTGGGCGTGAGCGACCGTTCGGTGAAGACCGACGCAGGCTTCGAACCCATGGATGCCATCCCCTACATGCTCGACTACCAGCGCGGGGCTGCGGAAAACACGGGCGCGGCATTCTGGCCGACCTGCGACGCCATGCGTTCGCTGGGCGGCATGGAACAGTTCGTCGCCAACGGCTGGGCCGGCAAGGACTACACGCACATCAACTACGCCGGCGGGCGCCGCGTGGCCTGGTCGCTCGTCGATGCGATCAACGCCGGGGCATACGAAGCCCATGCCGCCGCGGAAGCCGCACGCATCCGCCGCCAGGCCGAGCAGGCCGTACTCGACAGTGTCCGTCTGCTGAAGATCGACCGGGAGCTGCGGCCCGTCTCCGCAATCGGAAACCTCAACACACCCCGGAAATGACACTCCCCGCAACGGACGGCATCCTGGAAAAACTGCAGGCGCTGCTCGCGTACGACGCCTCTTCGCCGCTGATTTTCAGCAGCGGGCTGTTCCTGTTCCTCTTCGCCGGGTTCATGCTCATATACAATGCTTTCCGCCGTGCGCCAATGGCCCGTATCGTCTACGTCATCCTTTTTTCGCTCTATTTCTACTACAAATCAAGCGGCATCTATTTCCTGCTGCTCATCTTCGCCGCCACGAGCGACTTCCTGATCGCGCAGGGCATCTACCGCGTGCGGAGCCGCGCCGCGAAACGGTGGCTCGTCGTACTGAGCGTCATGGTGAACCTCGGGATGCTGGGATATTTCAAATACACCAACTTCCTGGTCGACATCGCCAACCAGATGTTCGGGCAGGGGTTCCTCCAATTCCAGAACATCTTCCTGCCGGTCGGCATCTCGTTCTTCGTGTTCCAGTCGATGAGCTACACGATCGACATCTACCGCGGACAGCTCAAACCGCTCGGCAACTGGTGCGACTACCTTTTCTACCTCTCGTTCTTCCCCCAGCTGGTCGCAGGCCCGATCGTCCGGGCCCGGGACTTCATCCCCCAGATCCGCCGCAACCCGGTCGTCGTGACGCGCGAAATGTTCGGCACGGGAGTCTTCCTGATCCTCACGGGACTCTTCAAAAAGGCGATCATTTCGGACTACATCTCGCTCAATTTCGTCGACCGCATCTTCGACGAGCCACTGCTCTATTCGGGCTTCGAGTGCCTGGCAGGCATCTACGGCTATGCCTTGCAGATTTACTGCGACTTCTCGGGCTACTCGGACATGGCGATCGGCATCGCCCTGCTGCTGGGCTTCCGCTTCCCCAAGAACTTCGACGCCCCGTACAAGTCGGCCACCATCACCGAATTCTGGCGCAGGTGGCATATCTCGCTCTCCTCGTGGCTGCGCGATTACCTCTACATCTCGCTGGGCGGCAACCGCAAAGGCAAACTGCGCACCTACGGCAACCTGCTCGTCACGATGGTGCTGGGTGGGTTGTGGCACGGTGCGGCGATCCGCTTCATCCTCTGGGGCACGCTGCATGGCGTAGCGCTGGCGCTGCATAAACTGTGGATGGCCGTCGTCCCGGGGGCCAAGGCCACCGGGGCGCAGATGCACTGGTGGAGCCGTGCGGCGGGCGTCTTCTTCACGTTCAACCTCGTCTGCCTGGGCTGGCTGATGTTCCGCGCCGAGTCGATGCAGACCGTCGAACTGATGCTGCACCAGATCTTCTCCAACTTCAACGTTCCAATGATCCCGCAGGTCATCGCGGGCTACGCGGGTGTCTTCGCCCTGATCGGTGCGGGCTACCTGCTCCATCTCATGCCGGGCTGCGTCGACCGCGCGGCACAGCGCCTGGTAGCCAACGCCCCGCTGGTGTTGCAGGTCGTGATGGCCGCCGCGATGATCTGGTGCGTGATGCAGATCAAATCGAGCGACATACAACCGTTCATCTACTTTCAGTTTTAAAATGCGTATGACGGCCGCCTTGCATCCCGGTATGTTCTTCCCGCGGCCGACGGCCGTGTTTGCAAGTCTGGCCCCACCCCAAGCCCCTGCTGAGGGAAAGCTTCCCGCAATGCGGCAAAAACAGCCCACAGCCATTTACGACAAATCCATCGACCCATGTATACTTTCGACCACGGCCTGTTCATGGCCCTCAATTTCGACGGCGGCACGGCCCTCGACCGCGTGATGCTCACCATCTCGGGCACGGCGATGTGGCTGCCGCTCTATGCATTGATCCTGTGGCTGGTATGGCGCCGCAGCGGCTGGCGGGGCATGTCGGTTTTCCTGGTGCTGATGCTTCTCGCCCTGGGGCTGTCGGACATAGTTTCGGGCATCTTCAAGCATAACGGCCTGCTGGGCGACATGCTGCCGCAGTTCGAACCGCGCCCGCGGCCGATGTTCACCCCCTCGCTCGAAGGGCTGGAGATCACGCCCGATTCGCTGCGCGCCCTGCGCCGTGCGGCAATGCCGCATGATTGGGCAGTGCACGTCCCGCCCGAGGCCGTAAGCGGCATGTACGGCACCGTCTCGGCGCACGCGGCCACGATCGTCGCGCTGGCCGTACTCTCGTGCGGTGCGATCCGCCGCAAGTGGTTCACCGCCCTGATGGTCGTCTGCACCCTCGTCATCTGCTATTCGCGCATCTACCTGGGCAAGCATTTCCCGATGGATATCGTATGGGGCACGCTCGTCGGCCTGGGACTGGGCTACGCCGCCCTGCGGGGCTACCTCAGGCTGGCACAGAGCCGGAACAGACGATTCACCCACCCCGGCTGAAGCATATTTGCGCAGAATTTATTAACTTTGCACGGTCAATAGTCCAAACATTCAAAAACACAAGATATGAGCATCGAACTCAGTGAACAGGAACAGCTCCGGAGGCAGTCGCTTGCAGCCCTGCGCGAGCTCGGCATCGACCCCTATCCCGCCGCCCGCTATGAAGTGACGGCCACGGCACGGGAGATCGCCGACAACTACGACGAGGCCCGAGGCAACTACCAGGACATTCGCATCGCAGGCCGCATCATGTCGCGCCGCATCATGGGCAGCGCCTCGTTCTTCGAATTGCAGGATCACACGGGCCGCATCCAGGTCTACATCCGCCGCGACGACGTCTGCCCCGAAGGAGACCCCACGCTATACAACACGGTGTTCAAGAAACTGCTCGACATCGGCGATTTCATCGGCGTCGAGGGCTTCGCGTTCCACACCAACACGGGCGAACTGTCGGTGCACTGCCGCAAGTTCACGGTGCTCTCGAAGTCGATCCGCCCGCTGCCCGTCGTCAAGGCCAAGGACGGCCAGACGTTCGACGCCTTCACCGACCCCGAAGTCCGCTACCGCCAGCGCTACGTCGACCTGGTGGTGAACCCGCAGGTGCGCGACGTATTCGTCCGGCGCGCCAAGATCGTCGCCACGATGCGCCAGTTCTTCAACGAGCGCGGCTACGTCGAGGTGGAGACCCCGATCCTGCAGCCGATTCCGGGCGGCGCCTCGGCACGCCCGTTCATCACGCACCACAATGCGCTCGACATCGACCAGTACCTGCGCATCGCCAGTGAGCTGTACCTCAAGAAACTGATCGTCGGCGGATTCGACGGCGTATACGAGTTCGGCAAGAATTTCCGCAACGAGGGCATGGATCGCACGCACAACCCCGAATTCACCGTCATGGAGATTTACGTGGCCTACAAGGACTACCTCTGGATGATGGAGTTCACCGAGCAGATGCTCGAACGGGTGGCCGTGGCCGTGAACGGCACGACGGAGCTGACGCTCGACGGCAAGCAGATCTCGTTCAAGGCACCGTTCCGCCGCCTGACGATGACCGACGCCATCCGCGAGAAAACGGGCTACGACATCACGGGGCAGAGCGAGGAGCAGCTCCGCGAAGCCTGCAAGCGCCTCGGCGTCGAAATCGACGACACGATGGGCAAGGGCAAGCTGATCGACGCCATCTTCGGGCAGTACTGCGAGGAGGAGTTGATCCAGCCCACGTTCGTGTGCGATTACCCGCGCGAAATGTCGCCGCTCTGCAAGCGCCACCGCTCGAACCCCGACCTCACGGAACGTTTCGAACTGTTCGTGAACGGCAAGGAGCTGTGCAACGCCTACTCGGAGCTCAACGACCCGATCGACCAGCTGGAACGCTTCCAGGAACAGTTGCGGCTGAGCGAAAAGGGCGACGACGAGGCCATGTTCATCGACATGGATTTCGTACGCGCACTGGAATACGGCATGCCGTCGTGCTCGGGCATGGGCATAGGCATCGACCGCCTCACGATGTTCATGACCGACCAGGCTTCGATCCAGGACGTGCTCTTCTTCCCGCAGATGCGCCCCGAAAAAAAGGTCGTGAACGACCCCGTGGAGAAATACACCGCCGCCGGCATCCCCGAAGAGTGGGTGCCCGTGATCCAGAAAATGGGGTACATCACGGTCGAGGCCTTGAAGAAACTCGCCCTGGGCAAGTTCTTCAACGACCTGTGCGGCTTCAACAAAAAGAACAAGCTCGGCCTGAAGGCCCCCTCGATCGAGGAGGTCAAAAAATGGTGCGAGGAATAACGTGACAATTCGGATTTTAACAATAAAAACCTAAGAAAATGAGAAAGAAAATTGTTGCCGGCAACTGGAAGATGAATACGCTTCCCGCCGAAGGTGTAGAACTGGCCAAAGGCATCGCAGCCGGCCGCGGCGAGGTATGCTCGTGCGTCAACTTCATCGTGTGCCCCCCCTTCACGCACCTTTCGCAGGTCGCCGAGGCACTCAAGGGTTCGGACATCGCCCTCGGGGCACAGGACTGCGCCACGGAGGCCAAAGGCGCCTATACGGGCGAGATCGCCGCTTCGATGATCGCGGCGCTGGGTTGCAAATACGTGATCCTCGGCCACTCGGAGCGCCGCCAGTACTACGGCGAAACCTCCGCTACGCTCAACAAGAAGATGGCGCAGGCTTACGCCAACGGCCTGACCCCGATCTACTGCGTAGGCGAGAACCTCGAAGAGCGTGAGGCCGGCAAACACTTCGACGTGGTGAAGGCCCAGATCGAGGAGGTGGTTTACAACCTCACCGAAGAGGAGTACAAGAACCTCGTGATCGCATACGAGCCCGTATGGGCTATCGGCACCGGCAAGACCGCCTCGGCCGAGCAGGCACAGGAAATCCACGCTTACATCCGCCAGGTGCTGGCAGCCAAATTCGGCGCGGCAGCACAGGATACCGCCATCCTCTACGGCGGTTCGTGCAAGCCCTCGAACGCACCGGAGCTCTTCGCCAAGGAAGACGTCGACGGCGGCCTGATCGGCGGCGCAGCCCTCAAGGCCGAGGATTTCCTTGGCATCGGCAAAGGCTTCGCGAAATAAACCGACTCCGACACACAGAACGAATCCCCGGAACGTTGCATGTTCCGGGGATTTTTTCAAACTTTCCTTGAAAACCATTGGCCCGCACGAAGCCGGAAGAGGGACATGAAAGCGGAAAGTCCCGATAAGGGCACCATTGCCCAAGTCTATCTGCTCCGCCCGGTACTCCCGCACCTCCGGACACGGATACCCAAGGTCGAAAACATAAAGATGCCGGTCGCCTACGGGATCGAAAAGCCCAGGTTCGTCCGTCCGAACCGGCAGGCAACCGCCCTCCCCGGCAAACAAGCAACCGATACCCGGCCAAAAAGCAGGGCTGACGACAAGCCCCGGCATCCCGGACAAAAAAAGGGACGACCCACATCGGGGTCGTCCCTTTTTCTGACAGCAGACGCGAATTTACATCTTCTTGCCTACGTTGGTTTTCTTGGCAACCTTCGGGGCTGCAACCTTGGCAGACTTCGGAGCCGCGGGCTTCGCAGCCTTCGGAGCGGCAGCCTTTTTAGGTGCGGCCTTCTTGGCTTCGCCTTCCACGACCGTAGCCTCCTCGACCGCATCGGTCTTCTTGGCTGCGGGCTTGCGCGAACGGCGCGTCTTGGGCTTGGCTTCGGCAGCAGCTGCGGGAGCGATGCCCAGCGTGTAAGCGTCGTTGAAGTCAACGAACTCGATGATGCACATGTCGGCAGCATCGCCCAGACGGAAGCCGGTCTTCAGGATGCGGGTATAGCCGCCCGGACGCTCGGCGATCTTCGGAGCGATGGTGCGGAACAACTCGGTTACGGCCTCTTTCTGCTTGAGGTACGAGAAGACGATGCGGCGCGAGTGCGTCGAGTCATCCTTCGACTTGGTCACCAGCGGTTCGATGAACTGGCGAACGGCCTTGGCTTTGGCAACGGTAGTCTCGATACGCTTGTGCAGGATGAGCGACGAAGCCATATTCGACATCAACGCTTTACGGTGTCCTGCCTGGCGGCCAAGGTGGTTGAAATTCTTATTGTGTCTCATAATTAATCTTTGTCAAGTTTGTAGATTGATACGTCCATACCGAACTTCAGGTTGAGCGAGGTCAGCAGCTCGTCGAGCTCCGTGAGCGATTTCTTACCGAAGTTGCGGAACTTCAGCAGGTCATTGCGGTTGAGCTTCACGAGGTCTCCCACGGTGTCCACATCTGCGGCTTTCAGGCAGTTCAGGGCACGGACGCTCAGATCCTGATCCGAAAGCTTGGTCTTCAGCAGCTGGCGCATGTGGAGTACATCCTCATCGAACTCTTCGGTACCGTTGGTATCCTCCATGTTGACGGTGATCTTCTCGTCGGAGAAGAGCATGAAGTGCTGGATAAGGATCTTTGCAGCCTCTTTCAGAGCCTCTTTGGGGTGAATCGACCCGTCGGTAGTAATCTCCAGGTTCAACTTCTCGTAGTCGGTCTTCTGCTCGACACGGTAGTTGTCGATGGAATACTTTACGTTCTTGATCGGCGTGAAGATCGAGTCGATCGGAAGGGTGCCGAACTCGCACTCGGCGGGGGTATTCTCCTCTGCCGAAACGTAACCGCGCCCCTTACCGATCGTGAGGGTCATCTGCAGCTTCGTGCCGGGCGCGAGGTGGCAGATCACCAGATCGGGGTTCAACACCTTGAAGAACGAAAGGTAATTTGAAATATATCCGGCAGTCAGCTCCGTCACACCCGCAACGTTAATGGAAACCTTCTCGGCATCCTGATTATCGACTGTGCGGATAAAACGAACCTGCTTCAGATTGAGGATGATGTTCAACATATCCTCCATCACGCCGGGGATAGCGGCAAACTCGTGGTCGACACCGGCTACCTTGACAGTCGTGATCGCGTAACCCTCGAGCGAGGAGAGCAGAATACGACGCAAAGCGTTACCGACAGTCATACCGAACCCGGGCTCCAGCGGTCGGAATTCGAATTTCCCGAACGACGAAGTGGATTCAAGCATAATAACCTTTTCAGGTTTCTGGAATGCTAATATTGCCATAATATATTCAGTTTGTTTGATTACTACTTCGAGTACAACTCGACGATGAGCTGCTCCTTGATGTTCTCGGGGATCTCCTCGCGCTCGGGCTTCTGCAGGAACTTGCCGCTCATCGAGGCATTGTCCCACTCAAGCCAAGCATAGCGGCTCTTCGAACCGCCGGCCAGAGATGCCGAGATCACTTCCAGGCTCTTCGACTTCTCGCGAACGGACACCACGTCACCCGCACGCAGCGAGTACGAGGGGATGTTCACGACGCTGCCATTCACGCAGATGTGGCAGTGCGAAACGAGCTGGCGGGCAGCTGCACGCGTCGGGGCGATACCCAAGCGGTAAACAACATTGTCCAGGCGGCATTCGAGCAGCTTCAGCAGGTTCTCGCCCGTGATACCGCCCATACGCGCAGCCTGGTCGTAGGTGCGTGCGAACTGCTTTTCGAGCAGGCCGTACGTATACTTTGCCTTCTGCTTCTCGCTCAACTGCGTGCCGTACTCCGACACCTTCTTGCGCTTGCGCGCCAGACCGTGCTGTCCGGGAGGAAAGTTGCGTTTCTCAAGCACCTTGTCCGCCCCGTAAATAGCTTCGCCGAACTTTCTGGCGATCTTCGATTTTGGTCCTATGTATTTTCCCATTGTTTTGACTTTTTTAAAACCTTAGAAATATTCCTTACCACGACGCAAATTATACGCGGCGGCGGTTAGGAGCACGGCAACCGTTATGCGGCAGCGGCGTAACGTCGATGATCTCCATCACCTCGATACCGGCGCCGTGGATGGTGCGCACGGCCGACTCACGTCCGGCGCCCGGGCCCTTGACATACACTTTCACCTTGCGCAGGCCCATGTCGTAAGCGACCTTTGCGCAGTCGGCCGAAGCGGTCTGTGCTGCATACGGAGTATTCTTCTTCGAACCACGGAAACCCATCTTACCGGCCGACGACCAGCTGATGACGTCACCCACCTCGTTGGTGATAGTGATGATTACGTTGTTGAAAGTGGAGTGAACGTAGGCATTGCCAACGGCACCGACCTTAACAACCTTTTTCTTAACTGTTCCAGTTTTCTTTGCCATAATTCTCTAAAGATTACTTTGTTGCCTTTTTCTTGTTTGCGACAGTCTTCTTGCGGCCCTTACGGGTACGTGCGTTGTTCTTGGTCGACTGACCGCGAACGGGAAGACCCAGGCGGTGACGGATGCCGCGGTAGCAGCCGATATCCATCAGGCGCTTGATGTTGAGCTGGACGGCCGAACGGCATTCGCCCTCGACTTTGATACCCAGGTCAGCGATCGTCGAACGGATCGCACCGACCTGGTCGTCCGACCAATCCTGGACTTTGAGGTCGTAGCTGATGCCAGCGACCTCGAGAATCTTGCGGGCCGTCGAACGACCGATACCGTAGATATAGGTCAGGCCGATCTCGCCCCTTTTATTTTTTGGTAAATCTACACCGACTATACGTGCCATATAAAATCTTTTTCTTTTTTACTAAACCGTTTAAACATTACCCTTGGCGCATTTTAAACTTGGGATTCTTCTTGCAAATGACGTAGAGTTTCCCCTTACGCTTCACAATCTTGCAATCCTCGCTTCTTTTCTTGATGGATGCTTTTACTTTCATGATTTTCAAGCAATCTAATGTTATTTGTACCGGAAAGATATACGCCCCTTCGTCAGGTCATAGGGCGTCATCTCCACTTTTACCTTATCTCCGGGAAGGATCTTGATGTAGTGCATACGCATCTTCCCCGAGATGTGGGCGGTGAGCACGTGGCCGTTGTCCAGCTCGACGCGGAACATCGCGTTGGACAAGGCTTCGATAATCGTACCGTCCCTTTCAATAGCAGCCTGTTTTGCCATAGAGTCTTACTTGTTTATTGCCTGTTCGATGATACTAAAGTCCGTCAGCACGTCGGGCCCGTCCTTACGAACCGCAACGGCGAACTCGTAGTGCGCCGCGGGTTTATGGTCGCGCGTGCGGACTGTCCAGCCATCCCTTTCAAAAACCACCGCTTTGGTACCCATATTTATCATGGGCTCGATACAGATGACCATTCCTTCCTTGAGGAGCGGCCCCCTGCCGCGTGCTCCGTAATTGGGGACACCGGGGTCTTCGTGCATTTTCCGACCCAACCCATGTCCTTCCAATTCCCGCACCACACCGTAGCCGAAACTTTCGGCGTACTCTTGCACGGCTGCCGACACGTCGCCTACGCGGTTGCCGGCCTTAGCCTGTGCCGTACCTTTATAAAGAGCCTCTTTGGTGACCTCCATCAGCTGCCTAACTTCCCCGGCAACCTCTCCAACGGCGAACGTATACGCCGAATCACCAACAAACCCCTTCATAAACGTACCGCAATCGACCGAAACGATGTCGCCCTCTCTGAGGACGCATTTCGAGGATGGGATACCGTGAACTACCTGTTCGTTTACCGATATACACAACGAAGCGGGAAATCCCTGATACCCGAGGAAGGCGGGAACTGCTCCGTGTGCGCGGATAAAATCCTCGGCAACCGAGTCCAAAAACTTGGTGGTGACACCCGGCCGGATGTGGCGACCCACTTCCGCCAGTGTCTTCGACACCAGGATGTTGTTCTCGCGGAGCAGCTCTATCTCCTCGTCTGTCTTTAAATAGATCATTCTCTTCGTTAAGAACTCTTCGGGAAAAACTCCTAATGACGACCCTGGATACGTCCGGTCTTCATCAGACCATCGTAATGACGCATCAGCAGGTAGCTCTCGATCTGCTTCAGAGTGTCGAGCACCACGCCGACCATGATCAGCAGCGACGTACCTCCGTAGAAGTAGGCGAACGCCTGCTGGATGCCCAGGAACTTCATTGCCAGCGCGGGCAGGATCGCCACGATGGCCAGGAAGAACGAGCCGGGGAGCGTGATACGCGTCATGATGGTGTCGATGTAGTTCACGGTCTGCTTACCCGGTTTCACACCCGGGATAAAGCCGCCGTTTCGCTTCATGTCATCGGCCATCATTTGGGGGTTGATGATAATCGCGGTGTAGAAGTAGGTGAACGCGATTACCAGCACTGCAAGCGTGAAGTTGTACCAGAAACCGGTCATCGAGCTGAAAGCAGCTGCGAAGGCCGTACCGGAGAACAGCGCCGGGATAAACATCAGAGCCTGCGCGAAGATGATGGGCATCACATTCGCAGCATTCATCTTCAGGGGGATGTACTGACGTACACCGCCGTACTGTTTGTTACCGACGATACGCTTTGCATACTGTACAGGTACCTTGCGGACTGCCTGTACCAGGGCGATCGTAGCCATGAAGACCAGAAACAGCAACACCAGCTCGAGGATAAGCATGATGGCGCTACCGCTGGCGGTCTGGAAACGCGCGTTGACCTCGGCCAACAGGGCGTGGGGCAAACGGGCCACGATACCGATCATGATTATCAGCGAGATACCGTTGCCGATACCCTTGTCCGTGATCTTCTCGCCGAGCCACATAATGAACATGGTACCGGCGATGAGGATCGTCGTCGCATAGGCTACGAAGCCGAACGAGTTGCCGTAAACGAATGCAGAGGGCACCTGATGGTACAGGTTGGCGATGTACGCCGGGCCCTGGAGGATCAGCACGCCGATGGTAAGGAAGCGCGTCCACTGATTCATTTTGCGGCGGCCGCTTTCACCTTCCTTCTGCATCTTCTGGAAATACGGGATCATCATACCCATGAGCTGGATGATGATGGAGGCGGTGATGTACGGCATGACTCCGAGTGCAAAGATGGCCGCATTGCCGAATGCACCGCCGGAAAAGACGTTCAACAGACCCAGAAGTCCGTTGCCGTCGAGCTGGCTGGCAAGCGCCGACCCCTCGCCCAGGGCGTTGGGGTTGATACCCGGAATCACCACGAAACTACCCAAGCGGTAGACCAGCAGCAGCCCGATCGTGTAGATCACACGTTTGCGCAGCTCCTCGATCTTGTAGATATTCTTGAGCGTTTCAACCAATTTCTTGTTGGTCGCCAAAAGAGCGATTACCACTAAAAAGACGATACCAACAACGAGATACTGATTCATAATTTTCGGTTTCTAGGGTTCTTACAGTTTTTCGACGCTGCCGCCGGCTGCCACGATGGCCGCCTCGGCGCTCTTCGAGAATGCGTGAGCCTTCACGCTCAGCGCCTTGGTAACCGTACCGTTACCGAGGATTTTCACCTTGTCGTTCGACGAGATGAAACCTGCGGCCACGAGCGTGTCGACCGTGATCTCGGAGAGCGACTTCTTGGCTGCCAGCTCCTCGAGCGTCGAGAGGTTGATAGCCTTGAATTCGACGCGCTTCAGGTTGGTGAAACCGAACTTGGGAAGACGACGCTGAAGAGGCATCTGACCGCCCTCGAAGCCCAGTTTACGCGAGTAACCCGAGCGCGACTGCGCACCCTTGTGGCCACGCGTGGCCGTGCCACCGTGACCCGAACCTGCACCGCGACCGATTCGCTTGTCGTGGTGCGTTGAACCCTTTGCAGGTTTGAGATTATTGAGTTCCATCGTAAAAATTACTTCTTAGCTGTTAAACTTATTCTGCGGCCTCGGCAGCTTCGGCCTTCTTGGCCTTGGGTGCTGCAGCCTTCTTTACGGCTACCTCCTCGACTTTGACGAGGTGCTTCACGCGCTCGATCATACCCTTGATGATCGCCGAGTCGTCATGCTCGACGCTCGCGTTGATCTTCTTCAGCCCCAGCGCGTCGAGGTTCTTGCACTGGCGCTCGGTAGCGCCGATGCGGCTTTTGACCTGGGTGATTTTCAATCTTGCCATTTGTCTCTACAAAATTAACCGTTAAACACCTTGTCCATCGAGATGCCGCGCAGACGGGCGATGCTGTGTGCATCACGCAGTTCGCACAGGGCGCCGATGGTTGCCTTCACCAGGTTGTGGGGGTTCGACGAACCCTTGCTCTTGGCAAGCACGTTCTTCACGCCCACCGACTCCAGCACGGCACGCATGGCACCGCCGGCGATGATACCCGTACCGGGGGCGGCCGGGCGGATCATGACGAGCGAACCACCGTAACGGAGCTCCTGCTTATGGGGAATCGTACCGTTGATAACGGGGATCTTCACCAGGTTCTTCTTTGCGTCCTCCACGCCCTTGGCGATGGCCGACTGAACCTCCGAAGCCTTGCCCAGGCCGTAGCCCACGACACCGTCCTCATTACCTACGACGACAATGGCCGAGAAACTGAATGTGCGACCTCCCTTGGTTACCTTGGTAACACGCTGAATGCTTACGAGTCTGTCCTTAAGCTCGAGGTCGCTGGTGCGTACTTTCTTTATGTTGGTATTTGACATAATCGCTTAGAATTTAAGACCGCCTTCGCGTGCTGCTTCGGCCAGCTGTTTAACTCTTCCGTGATACAGGTAGCCGTTGCGGTCGAACGCTACGGTCGAAATGCCTTTGGCGGCAGCACGCTCGGCGGCCAGTTTGCCCACCAGGGCGGCCACGTCGCACTTGTTCTTGCCGGCGGCGGCTTCCGCCACCTCCTTGTCCAGCGAGGATGCCGTGGCCAGGGTCACACCTGCGAGGTCATCAATAAACTGCACGTAGATCTGCTTGTTGCTACGATATACAGTCATGCGAGGCTGTTCGGGCGTACCACTCACGATCTTGCGGATACGCATCTTGATCCTCTCTCTTCTTTCTATCTTGTTCAGTGACATAACTCTAAACTATTTACTATTTAGCACCTGCTGATTTACCCGCCTTGCGACGCAGCTGTTCGCCGACGAACTTGATACCCTTGCCCTTGTACGGCTCCGGCTTGCGCAGCGAACGGATCTTGGCAGCGACCTGGCCGACGAGCTGCTTGTCCATGCTCTTCAGCGTTACGATCGGGTTGCCCTTCTTCTCCGTCACGGCCGTAGCGGTAACCTCCTTGGGAAGCATGAAATGCGTATCGTGCGAATAACCGAGGCTCATTTCGAGGATCTGGCCCTTGACTTCGGCCTTGAAACCGACGCCCACGAGCTCCTGTTTGATTTCATAACCCTTCGACACACCGACGACCATGTTGTTGATCAGCGCACGGTACAGGCCGTGCAGCGAACGGTGGCGGGGCTGGTTGGTAGGACGCGATACGAGCACGGCGGGAGCCTCGTTGCCCGTGTGAACGTCCTTGTGCGTGCCGACCTCTACCTTGATGTCCGAGTCAACTTTCTGGCTCAGCGTCCCGAGTGGCCCTTTCACGCTTACCACATTGTCGGCCGAAACCTCTACGGTAACGCCGGCGGGCAGGTTTACAGGTAATTTACCAATTCTTGACATTGTTCTTGCGTTTAAAAATTTCCGTTAGTAGATGTAGCACAGCACCTCGCCGCCCACGTTTTCCTTGCGGGCCTTGGCGTCGGTCATGATGCCTTTCGAAGTCGACAGGATAGCGATGCCCAGGCCGTTCAGCACGCGGGGCATATCGCCCACCGAGACATACTGGCGAAGACCGGGACGGCTCACGCGCTTCAGGTCTTTGATGGCGTTGCCCTTGGTGGCAGCGTCCCACTTGAGCGCGATTTTGATCGACGGGTGACCTTTCTCGTCGGTGTCGAATTTGTAAGCGAGGATGTAACCCTGCTCGTAAAGAATCTTAGTGATTTCCTGCTTAATTTTTGAGCCAGGAGCTTCAACCACCTTGTGGTTGGCTTTCACTGCGTTTCTAATTCTGGTCAGAAAGTCCGCAATAGGATCAGTCATAACGAATAGAAGTTAAAAATTAAAGTAATAAGTTAATTATTTGTCCCTCAGCGCCTTAAAGTCCTAACAGGCTTACCGCCGCCTCGGATGTCTCGTTGTTTTGCGCCTCATTCCCAGCGCCTTCGCGCCCTTCGCACGGGGGTTACGCCCGGGGTATAAAGCGCGCAAATATACGTATAATTTCTCAAAAAACCAAGCTAACGCCCTGTTTTCGGCGTTTTTAGGCCCCGGCCCCGGAATACGGACAATGTTAGCACGGATGCGTTGCTAACATAACCCGTACAAATCCCCGGTCGGCACTACAGCCGATGACCCTTCGGAAGAGAGCCGCCGCAATCGGCGATACCCCTCCCCGGCCCTTCGGTCGAGAAATTTGTAACCAAATGCCTAACCCCTCGATTTCCGCCCCGCCGCCGAGAAGTTACCGCTTGCGGCGGCACTTTCCTCGACATTGCGACGTAACTACTCGGGTTCTGCACCCATATAAGCCCCGATTCCTTCGGAAAGAGGGAACGGCAGGCAGCCCAGCGGCCGCACCATCGTCCCGGCATTTCACCGTCCGGTACAGGAACTGCTCCTGTCCAGCCTTTTCCCACGGGCATACGCCCTCAGTATCCAGACTCATTTCCGGGATTCTCCGCCGCCGCGCAGATCGGCACATCCGCACCTCCTGCGCCGGCCGCATCCCTGCGGCCCCGGCCTCGCATCCCGGCAGAAAAACGGATTTTCGGATACCGGGATTCCCGGCATCCGAAAATATTACCAGCTTGCTTTCTTCACGCCGGGAATCAGGCCCTTCGAAGCCATCTCGCGGAACTGGATACGGCTGATGCCGAACAGGCGGATGTAGCCTTTGGGACGGCCCGTGATCTTGCAGCGGTTGTGCTGGCGGATGGGATTCGAGTTGCGGGGCAGTTTCGACAGTGCGATCCATGCCTCCTCGTGATCCATCTCACCGCTCTTCACCTTGGCAGCAATCTCCTCGCGCTTGTGAGCATAGCGGTTTGCGAGTTTCACGCGTTTTACCTCGCGTGCCTTCATTGACTCTTTTGCCATAGCTTATTGATTCTTTTTAGCGTTTTTGAAAGGGAGGCCGAATTCGCGGAGCAGGGCATACGCCTCCTCGTCGGTCTTGGCCGTGGTAACGAACGTAATCTCCATACCGAAGATCTTGGTGATCTTGTCGATGTCGATCTCCGGGAAGATGATCTGCTCGGTGATGCCGAGGGTATAGTTGCCCTGGCCGTCGAACTTCTCGTTGATACCCTTGAAGTCGCGGATACGGGGGAGCGCCACGGCGATCAGGCGCTGGAGGAATTCGTACATCTTCGTATCGCGCAGCGTCACGCGCACGCCGATCGGCATGCCCTTGCGCAGCTTGAAGTTGGAGATGTCCTTGCGCGAACGCGTCTGCACGGCTTTCTGACCCGTGATCTGCGTCAGCTCGGCCTCGGCCACGTCGATGAGTTTCTTATCGGCGACAGCCTGTCCCATACCCTGGTTGATAACGATCTTCGTGAGCTTCGGGCACTGCATAACGCTCGAGTAACCGAACTCCTTCATAAGGGCAGCTACGATCTGCTCCTTATACTGTGTCTTGAGTGTAGGTACGTATGCCATTATTTGATCTCCTCCCCTGACTTTTTAGCGTAACGGACTAATTTACCTTTTGCATTGAGCCTGCGACCGACTTTGGTGGGTTTACCGCCTTTGGGGTCGAGCACCTGCAGGTTCGATACGTGGATCGGCGCTTCTTTCTCGACGATACCACCCTGGGGGTTCTGCGCATTGGGTTTGGTGGCCTTCTTGCAAAGGTTCACCCCCTCGACGATGGCACGCTGCTTTTCAGCTTCGACCTTCAGGACTTTGCCCTGCTGGCCCTTGTTGTCACCGGCGATGACCTGCACCATATCCCCTTTCTTAATATGTAATTTCACTGACATATCCGAAATTGTTTTTATGATTACAATACTTCGGGTGCGAGGGAGATAATCTTCATATACTGGTCGCGCAGCTCACGAGCTACGGGGCCAAATATACGAGTACCGCGCATTTCACCCTGGTTGTTAAGCAGCACCACGGCGTTGTCGTCGAAACGAATGTACGAACCGTTGGCACGTCTGATTTCCTTGGTCGTTCTTACGACGACTGCTTTCGACACGGCACCCTTCTTGACATCGCCCGAAGGAGTCGCGCTCTTGACAGCCACCACAATCTTATCGCCGATAGATGCGTAGCGGCGTTTGGTACCGCCCAGCACCCGGATGCAGAGAACTTCCTTTGCACCGCTGTTATCAGCTACTACGAGTCTACTTTCCTGCTGTATCATAATTACTTAGCTCTTTCAATAATTTGTACTAATCTCCAACGCTTCGTTTTGCTCAGCGGGCGGGTCTCCATGATACGGACGGTGTCGCCTTCCTTGCAGGTCTCGTCGAGTGACTCGGCGACGAACTTCGTCGTCTTGTTGACGAACTTGCCGTAGATCGGATGCTTCACCTTACGTGCTACTGCAACCACAATGGTTTTCTCCATCTTGTTGCTGACAACCACCCCAATACGCTCTTTTCTAAGATTTCTTTCCATAGCTATTCCTTATTAGGCGTTTTTTTGACGCAGGATTGTCAGCATACGAGCTATATCTCTGCGGTTTTTCTTAATGATAGAAGGGTTCTCGACGGGGGACACCGCGTGCTGCACCTTCAGCTTTGCAAGCTGAGCCTTCTCAGTCTCGATGCGCTCCTGCAGGTCTTTGATCGAAATATCCTTGATTTCTGCACTTTTCATCTTGTCGTCTCGTTAGATTGTGGTTTCGACGTAGTCACGCCTTACGATAAACTTGGTGGTAATGGGCAGTTTCTGGGCACCCAGGCGGAGCGCTTCCTGCGCCACTTCCAGGGGCACGCCCTCTGCCTCGAAGAGAATACGGCCGGGAGTAACGGGCGCCACGAACCCTTCGGGATTACCCTTACCCTTACCCATACGCACCTCGGCGGGCTTCTTCGTGATGGGTTTATCGGGGAAGATGCGGATCCAGAGCTGGCCTTCACGCTTCATGTAACGGGTGATGGCCTGACGCGCCGCCTCTATCTGACGACCTGTGATCCATGCGGATTCAAGTGCTTTGATTGCGAACGAACCGGTTGCAAGTTGGTTTCCTCTCTGAGCAATACCCTTCATGCGACCCTTCTGCATTCTCCTAAATTTGGTCTTTTTCGGCTGTAACATTGTTGTTTTGCTTTAAAAAGGTCCGACTTACTTATTATTGTTGTTGCGACGACGGTCACCGCCACGATCGCCGCGATCACGCCGGTCTCCGCGACGGTCGCCGCGACCACGACGGTCGCCGCGGTCGCCACGCTCACCGCGGTCGCCCGAGGGAGCCTGCGCCGATGCGCCTGCGATTTCGAACAGGTCGCGCTTGCCGTACACGATGCCCTGGCAGATCCAGACCTTCACACCCAGGATACCCACTTTGGTGAGCGCCTCGGTCAGGCAGAAATCCACGTCGGCACGGAACGTATGCAGCGGAATACGACCTTCCTTGATGGTTTCGCTGCGGGCCATTTCGGCGCCGCCTACACGGCCGGAAACCTGGATCTTGATACCCTCGGCACCCATGCGCATGGTCGATGCTACGGCCGTCTTCACGGCGCGGCGGAACGATACGCGGCCCTCCAGCTGGCGGGCGATGTTCTGGCCGACGATCACGGCATCCACCTCGGGGCGCTTCACCTCGAAGATGTTGATCTGGATCTCCTTGCCGGTGAGCTTCTTCAGCTCTTCCTTCAGTTTGTCGACCTCCTGGCCGCCCTTGCCGATGATGATACCCGGACGAGCGGTGGAAATGGTCACCGTGACCAGCTTCAGCGTACGCTCGATGATGATCTTCGAGATGCTTGCCTTGGCCAGACGGACATTCAGGTATTTGCGGATCTTGGCGTCCTCGACCAGCTTCTCTGAGAAGTCCTTGCCGCCGAACCAGTTGGAATCCCAACCGCGGATGATACCAAGACGATTTGCTATCGGATTAACTTTCTGTCCCATCTGATTACTTGTTTTCTACGGTTACCATTTTGTCAACTACGATCGTCACGTGGTTCGAACGCTTGCGGATTCGGTGAGCGCGGCCCTGGGGCGCAGCCTGAATACGCTTCAGCATGCGGCCGCCGTCAACGAACACCTCTTTCACACACAGTTTCGTATCTTCCAGGCGCTCGTTCTCGTTCTTGGCCTCCCAGTTGGCGATTGCCGACTTGAGAAGTTTCTCCATGCGGATCGACGCCTCCTTCTTCGAAAAACGAAGGATGCCCAATGCCTTGTTGATCTCCACGCCGCGGATGATGTCGGCCACCAGGCGCATCTTGCGGGGAGAGGTCGGGCAATCACGCAGAATAGCGATTGCCTTCTGCTTCTTTTCAGCCTTGATTTTCTCGGCTTTTATTGCTTTTCTTGCACCCATTTTCTACCTATTTTTTCTTGTTACCTGCGTGACCGCGGAAGTTACGGGTGGGGGCAAACTCACCGAGCTTGTGCCCTACCATGTTCTCTGTTACATACACCGGAATAAACTTGTTTCCGTTGTGGACAGCGATCGTCTGACCTACGAAATCAGGCGAGATCATACTTGCACGCGACCAAGTTTTGATGACCGACTTTTTGTTGCCTTCCGCCTGGGCGACTACTTTCGCTTCGAGCTTGGGGTCGATAAACGGTCCTTTTTTTAATGAACGGCTCATTATGTACTCTTATTTAATTATTTTTTCTTCTTGGAAATAATAAACTTCGAGGTCGTCTTCTTCGGGTTGCGAGTCTTGTAACCCTTAGCCAGCAGACCCTTGCGCGAACGGGGGTGACCACCGGATGCACGGCCTTCACCACCACCCATCGGGTGATCCACGGGGTTCATCACCACGCCGCGGTTGCGCGGACGGCGGCCGAGCCAACGCTCACGACCTGCCTTGCCGGAGCTTTCGAGGCTGTGGTCGACATTCGACACGACGCCTACCGTAGCACGGCAAGTTACGAGTACCATACGAGTCTCGCCCGAGGGCAGCTTGATGATGGCGAATTTGCCCTCACGAGCCAGCAACTGGGCGTAAGAACCGGCGGAACGAGCCATGGCGGCTCCCTGGCCGGGGTAGAGTTCGATATTGTGGATGACCGTACCCAGCGGAATCTCGCTCAGGAAGAGCGTGTTTCCGACCTCGGGAGCAACGCCTGCGCCGCTCATTACGGTCTGGCCCACCTGGAGGCCGTTCGGTGCGATGATGTAGCTTTTCTCACCGTCGGCGTATACCAGAAGTGCAATACGTGCAGTACGATTGGGGTCGTACTCGACAGATTTTACAGTTGCAGCAATGCCGTCCTTCGTGCGCTTGAAGTCGATGTTACGATACATCTGCTTGTGACCGCCGCCGATGTAGCGAACCGTCATCTTACCAGAGTTGTTACGTCCACCCGAGCTCTTTTTGGGGCTGAGCAACGATTTCTCAGGCTTGTTCGTCGTGATTTCCTCGAACGTGCCGATAATCTTATGTCTCGTACCTGCGGTAACAGGTTTAAATTTTTTTACTGCCATCTCCGTTAGATATTACTGTAAAAATCTATCTTATCTCCGTCCTTCAAGGTGACGATAGCCTTCTTGAAGTTGTTAGCGCGACCCTCCAAGAGACCGGCCTTGGTGTAGCGGCTCTTGAGTTTGCCCATGTAGTTCACGGTGTTCACATCCGTCACGACGACGTTGTACATCTGTTCTACGGCATTGCGAATCTGCAGCTTGTTAGCCCTCACGTCAACGATAAAACCGTAGCGATTCAACTTTTCGCCCTGAATCGTCATTTTCTCGGTCAAAACCGGCTTAATAATAATTTCCATTGTGTGTCTTGCGTTTTTAAGCTAACATCGTATTCAATACATTCTCAGCGCCTTCCACCATCACGATCGCCGAAGCGTTCATCACGTCGTACGTGCAGACGTTCTGCGCCAGCACGGGCTGTACGTAGGGGAGGTTGCGGCACGAGAGCTGAAGGTTTGCATTGGACTCCGGGAGAACCAGCAGTACCTTTTTGTCGGCTACTTTCAGCGCATCGGCCAGGGCAACGACGGCCTTGGTCTTGGGGGCATCCATCGAGATGGGCTCCACTACGCTGATGACGCCGGCCTGTGCCTTGTAGGTCAGTGCGCTGCGGCGGGCCAGCTGCTTGAGCTTCTTGTTGAGCTTGAAGCTGTAATCGCGGGGCTGGGGGCCGAAGATGCGTCCGCCGCCCGGGAAGAGGGGGGACTTGATGCTGCCGGCACGGGCACCGCCGGTGCCTTTCTGGCGCTTGAGCTTACGCGTCGAACCGGCAACCTCGTTGCGCTGCTTCGACTTGTGCGTACCCTGGCGCTGGTCAGCGAGATACTGCTTCACGTCCAGGTAGATAGCGTGGTCATTAGCCTCCACGCCGAAAACGGCATCCGAAAGGACTACCTTACGACCCGTTTCCTTTCCTTGTGTGTTTAAAACAGCTAATTCCATACTACTTCTCAATTGTTAAATAAGCACCTTTTGCACCCGGGATCGAACCTTTCACGAGGATAAGGTTGCTTTCGGGAATAACTTTCAAAACACGCAGGTTCAAAACCTTGACCTGCTCGCCACCCATCTGGCCGGGCAAACGCTTGCCCTTGAAGACACGCGAGGGATAGGACGACGCACCCAGCGAACCGGGTTTGCGCTGACGGTTGTGCTGGCCGTGGGTCTGGCCGCCCACGCCGCCGAAACCGTGGCGTTTCACAACGCCCTGGAAGCCTTTACCTTTCGATATCCCGGTCACGTCGACCCAGTCCTCCTCCGAGAAGAGGTCTACGGTGAGCGTGTCGCCGAGATTCACTTCGGGCATACCCTTGAATTCAGCCATCTTGCGCTTGGGGGTAGTGCCGGCTTTCTTGAAGTGACCTAACAAACTGCTGCTGGTGTGCTTTTCACTTTTCTCGTCATAGGCAATCTGTACCGCTTCGTAGGTATCCTTCTCCACGGTCTTGATTTGCGTAACAACGCACGGCCCAGCCTCAATGACAGTGCATGGTATATTCTTACCCTCGGCACTGTAAACGGAAGTCATTCCGATTTTCTTTCCAATAAGTCCTGACATTTGTTGTCGATTGTTTGTTATAAATAAAGTGATCTTTCGTGCTATACTAATATAGGTACAAGCCTTCCGTTATCACACTTTGATTTCGACCTCCACACCCGAGGGGAGTTCCAGCTTCATCAGTGCGTCGATCGTCTTGGGCGTCGACGAATAGATGTCGAGGATACGCTTGAAGGTGCAGAGCTGGAACTGCTCGCGGGCTTTCTTGTTGACGAAAGTCGAGCGGTTCACCGTGAAAATCTGCTTGCGCGTGGGAAGGGGCACCGGGCCGCTTACAACGGCGCCCGTGCTCTTCACGGTCTTCACAATCTTCTCGGCCGACTTGTCCACGAGATTGTGATCGAATGACTTTAACTTGATTCTAATCTTCTGGTTCATATGTTTGCTTATTCTATATCCTTACGTTTACCACTCGCTTTCTCGATGATCTCCTTAGCCAGGTTGGCAGGAACCTCCTCGAAGTGCGAGAACTCCATAGACGAGGTTGCACGGCCCGACGAGATCGTACGCAGTACGGTCACATAGCCGAACATCTCCGACAGGGGAACCTTGGCTTTCACCACGCGGGCGGTGCCTTTCGACTCCATGCCGGTGATCTGGCCGCGGCGCTTGTTCAGGTCGCCGATAATGTCGCCCATGTTCTCCTCGGGGGTCACGACCTCCACGGACATGATGGGCTCCATAATCACCGAGCCGGCCTTGGGGGCAGCGTTGCGATAACCGTTGCGGGCAGCGATTTCGAACGACAGCTGGTCGGAGTCCACGGGGTGGAACGAACCGTCGAGCAGCGTAATCTTCATCGAGTCCATCTTGTAACCGGCCAACGCACCGTTGGTCATCGCCGAAGCAAAGCCCTTCTGCACCGCAGGGATGAACTCCTTGGGAATATTACCGCCCTTGACCTGGTCAACGAACGTAAGGCCCATCGCACCGTCGTCGGCAGGGCCGATCTCGAAGATGATGTCGGCGAACTTACCACGGCCACCGGTCTGCTTCTTGAACACCTCGCGGTGCTGAACCGTCTTGGTAAGCGACTCCTTGTAGTTGACCTGGGGGGCACCCTGGTTGATCTCGACGCCGAACTCACGGCGCAGACGGTCGACGATGATGTCGAGGTGCAACTCACCCATACCGCTGATGACGGTCTGGCCCGAATCCTCGTCGGTGTGAACCGTAAAGGTGGGGTCTTCCTCAGCCAGTTTCGACAGGGCGATGCCGAGCTTGTCCAGATCCTTCTGGGTCTTGGGCTCGACGGCCAGGCCGATCACCGGTTCGGGGAAGGTCATCTGCTCCAGGACGATCGGTGCGTTCTCGGCGCAGAGCGTGTCGCCCGTATGGATCTCCTTGAAACCTACGGCAGCGCAGATGTCGCCGGCCGATACGGTCTCCATGGGGTTCTGCTTGTTGGCGTGCATCTGGTAAATACGGCTGATACGCTCGCGCTTGCCGCTGCGGGAGTTGAGCACGTACGAACCTGCATCGAGCTTACCCGAATAGATACGCACGAAGCACAGGCGGCCTACGAAGGGGTCGGTGGCGATCTTGAATGCGAGACCGCAGAACGGATCGTTCTCCGATGCATGGCGCACCTCTTCCTGCTCGGTCTTGGGGTTGATACCCGTCACGGCGGGCACGTCCAGCGGCGAGGGCAGGAACGCAATGACATAGTCGAGCAGTTTCTGTACGCCTTTGTTGTGGAACGACGAGCCGCAGAGCATCGGAACGACCTGCATCGAGATCGTAGCCTTGCGGATGGCTGCGAGCAGCTCCTCGGGGGTGATCGAATCGGGATCCTCGAAGAACTTCTCCATCAGCACCTCGTCGGTCGAAGCGACCTCTTCGATGAGTTTCGCACGCCATTCGGCAGCCTCCTCGGCCATCGAGGCGGGAATCTCCTTCAGTTCGAAGTTATCGCGGACGGACTTGTCGTCGTAGTAATAGATCGCATTATTATATATAAGGTCTACCAATCCTTCGAACTTGTCCTCGGCACCGATCGGCAGGACGACCGGAAGGGCCGTAGCACCGAAGTGCTCCTTGATCTGTGCGCAGACTGCCAGGAAATCGGCGCCCGTACGGTCCATCTTGTTGACGTAGCCGATACGGGGGACATTGTACTTGTCCGCCTGGCGCCATACGGTCTCCGACTGGGGCTCTACGCCGCCTACGGCGCAGAACGTCGCAACGGCGCCGTCCAGCACGCGGAGCGAACGCTCCACCTCGACCGTAAAGTCGACGTGTCCCGGGGTGTCGATCAGGTTGATCTGGTACTGTTTGTCCTTATAGTTCCAGAATGCGGTGGTAGCGGCCGAGGTAATGGTGATACCGCGCTCCTGCTCCTGAACCATCCAGTCCATCGTAGCGCCGCCTTCGTGTACCTCACCGATCTTGTGGGTTTTACCCGTGTAAAAAAGGATCCGCTCCGACGTGGTGGTCTTACCGGCATCGATGTGTGCCATGATACCGATATTGCGAGTGTAATGTAAATCTCTGGTTGCCATCTGTTCGGTCTCCTTATTAGAATCTAAAGTGTGCGAATGCCTTGTTGGCCTCGGCCATGCGGTGCATCTCCTCCTTGCGTTTGAAGGCGGCACCCTGCTGGTTGAAGGCATCCATTATCTCTGCTGAGAGCCTATCTGCCATCGTCTTTCCGGCGCGCTTGCGAGAATAGAGGACAAGGTTTTTCATGGAAATAGAAATCTTGCGCTCCGGACGAACCTCCATAGGAACCTGGAACGTCGCACCTCCGATACGCTTCGATTTCACTTCGACTTGGGGCGTGATGTTCTCCAGGGCCTGTTTCCAGATTTCCAGGGGAGATTTATCAGCATCCTTCATCTTCTTGCCTACCAGATCCAACGCATCGTAGAAAATGGTGTAGGCAATACTCTTCTTACCGTCCAACATAAGGTTGTTGACGAAACGGGTCACAGACACGTCGCCGAACTTGGGATCCGGAAGTAGAATTCGCTTTTTTGGCTTAGCTTTTCTCATTGTTTATTCGAAAATTGTCTAATTAATGTTTCTCGTGATTATTTACCTGCCTTGGGGCGCTTTGCACCGTACTTCGAACGGCGCTGGCGACGACCGTCGACACCAGCCGAGTCGAGCGCACCGCGCACGAGGTGGTAACGTACACCGGGGAGGTCTTTCACACGACCGCCGCGGACGAGCACGATGGAGTGCTCCTGCAAGTTGTGGCCTTCACCGGGGATGTAGGCGTTGACCTCCTTGCCGTTGGTCAATCTTACACGCGCAACCTTACGCATAGCCGAGTTAGGCTTCTTCGGGGTCGTGGTGTACACACGGGTACATACGCCTCGGCGCTGGGGACACGCTGCGAGTGCCGGAGACTTGCTCTTGTCCTCCATGCTCACTCGACCGTTTCTCACTAACTGTTGAATAGTTGGCATTTCTTAAACTGTCCTTTAATTGTTAAAAAATCTATCTCCATTGTCCAAAATGGACTGCAAAGGTACGCAATTTTTCGGAAATACAATATATATGCGCATCTTTTTTCGCCTTTTTACAGCATTTTAGCCGACTTGCAATTCTTTTTATTTATAAAATCGTCAAAATAATAAGTATTGGCTATACAGAATCCAGCAATCGGTTTGTCATCAGCACGATAGCAACTTCGAGCACAACAGGGAAGAGCGGTACGGGCTCGCCCCCGGAAGGCGAACGCTGCAATCCGCGGCAAGCAACCGACCGTCCGGAGACAGGGGACGACAACCCGCGGCAAAGCGGCCGCAAGAAAAATGACAGCCGCCAGGAAACACCTCTCACACGGCCTCTTGCTGCTGCTCCTCGCCCCCGTGCTGCTCCGGCGACAAGGGCGGAACCCGGCCGAAACCTGCGGGCTTCGCTCCCCATACCGCAGGCTGCAAGACACCGGGCGGGAAAGCCGTGGCGACGCTCCGGGAAAACGACACAGAGAAGTCGACACGCCCAGCAACGGCTACAGTCACAGCAAAGCCTATTCGATATGCGTCATACCGCGCTACGACTGACCGGCAGCACCGCCGAAACAGCGACTGGACACGACCAAAACGGCTGCGTCCCGTTTTTTATGCCGCGACGCCGCCAAAAAGACGACAAAACAAGAAACTTTTGCTATTTTTGCAGGAAAATCCGAAACAAACCGTTACGAAGAGCTATGGAGTACAATTTCAAGGAGATCGAGCCCAAGTGGCAGCGCCGCTGGCAGGAAAATAAAACCTACAAGGTCGAGACCGACCCGTCGCGGCCCAAATTCTACGTGCTCGACATGTTCCCCTACCCGTCGGGCGCCGGCCTGCACGTAGGCCATCCGCTGGGCTATATCGCCTCGGACATCTACTCGCGCTACAAACGCCAGAAAGGCTTCAACGTCCTGCACCCGATGGGATACGACGCCTTCGGCCTGCCCGCCGAGCAGTACGCCATACAGACCGGCCAGCACCCCGCCGTGACGACCGAGCGGAACATCGCCCGCTACCGCGAGCAGCTCGACAAGATCGGGTTCTCGTTCGACTGGGATCGCGAGGTGCGCACTTGCGACCCCGCCTATTACAAATGGACGCAGTGGGCGTTCCTCAAGATGTTCGGCTCCTATTACTGCTATGACAAGCAGCAGGCGCGCCCGATCGAAGAGCTGACCGCGGCCTTCGAACAGGGCGGCACCCAGGGACTGAACGTGGCCTGCTCGCAGGAACTGCATTTCACGGCCGAAGAATGGCGCGCCATGCCGGAGGAGGAGAAGGAGCGGACGCTCCACAACTACCGCCTCGCGTTCCGTGCCGACACGATGGTCAACTGGTGCCCGAAGCTGGGAACCGTGCTCGCCAACGACGAAGTGCACGACGGGCTTTCGGTACGCGGCGGCCATCCGGTCGAACAGAAACGGATGAAACAGTGGCTCCTGCGCGTGACGGCCTACGCCCAGCGCATGCTCGACGGGCTGGACAGGCTCGCCTGGAGCGACTCCCTGAAGGAGATCCAGCGCAACTGGATCGGCCGTTCGGAGGGGGCCCAGGTCTTCTTCGACATAAAGGATTCGGCGCGCAAACTCGAAATATTCACCACCCGCCCCGACACGATCTTCGGCGTGACGTTCATGGTCATCGCCCCCGAACACGAGTGGGTGGGCGAACTGACCACGCCCGACAACAAGGCGGCCGTCGAGGAGTACATCTGCCAGGCCAAGAAACGCTCCGAGCGTGAGCGCATCGCCGAGACCAAACGCGTAAGCGGCGTGGCGACAGGATCTTACGCCATCAATCCCTTCACCGGCAAGGCCATCCCGATCTACATCTCGGACTACGTGCTGGCCGGCTACGGGACGGGGGCCATCATGGCTGTCCCCGCCCACGACTCGCGCGACTACGCCTTCGCCCGCCATTTCGGGCTGGAGATCGTCCCGGTAGTCGAAGGCGGCGACATTTCACAGGAGTCGTACGACGCCAAATCGGGCAAAGTAATCAACTCGGATTTCCTCGACGGCAAGGATGTAAAGGAGGCGATCGGGATCATGTTCGACCAAATCGAGCAACGCGGATTGGGCCGCAAACGCATCAACTACCGCCTGCGCGACGCCATCTTCTCGCGCCAGCGCTACTGGGGCGAGCCGTTCCCGATCTATTACCGGGGCGACGTGGCCTGCCCGCTCGCCGAGGACAAACTCCCGCTCGAGCTGCCGCCCATCGCCGACTTCGGCCCCACCGAACAGGGCGAGCCGCCGCTGGCGCGCGCCACGAATTGGGCGACGCCGGAGGGCTATCCCTACGAGCTGTCGACCATGCCCGGATTCGCCGGGTCGTCGGCCTACTACCTGCGTTACATGGATCCGCACAACGACGAGGCGCTCGTCGGCCGTGAAGCCGACGAATACTGGCGCAACGTCGACCTCTACGTGGGCGGCATCGAGCACGCCACGGGACACCTCATGTACTCGCGGTTCTGGAACATGTTCCTCTACGACCTGGGCGTCGTCTGCGAAGAGGAGCCGTTCCGCAAACTCGTCAACCAGGGCATGATCCAGGGGCGCTCGAATTTCGTCTACCGCATCGTCGGCACCAACAAATTCGTGTCGCTCGGCCTGAAAGACCAGTACCAGACCCAGGCGCTCTATGTCGACGTGAACATCGTCCGCAACGACATCCTCGACCTGGACGCCTTCCGCGCCTGGATGCCCGAATACAAGGACGCGGAATTCATCCTCGAAGACGGGAGGTACGTCTGCGGCTGGGCCATCGAGAAGATGTCCAAGTCGTTCTACAACGTCGTGAACCCCGACTACATCGTCGACAACTACGGCGCCGACACGCTGCGCATGTACGAAATGTTCCTCGGCCCGCTCGAACAGTCCAAACCCTGGGACACGAACGGCATCGACGGCGTCTACAAGTTCCTGCGCCGTTTCTGGCGCCTGTTCTACGACCGCGACGGCAAACTGGCGGTCACCGACGAAAAGGCGACCGAAAAGGAGCTCCGCACGCTGCACAAAACGATCAAGAAGGTCAGCGAGGACATCGAGAACTTCTCGTTCAACACCTCCGTCGCCGCCTTCATGATCTGCCTCAACGAATTGGGCGAATGCAACAAGCGCGAGGTGCTCGAGCCGCTGACCGTTCTGCTGGCACCCTTCGCGCCGCATATCGCCGAGGAGCTGTGGGAAACGCTGGGACACACGACCTCGGTCTGCACGGCAAGCTACCCCGCCTACGATGAGAAACACCTCGCGCAGAGCGCCTTCGAATACCCGGTTTCGGTCAACGGCAAACTCCGTTTCAAGAAGGAGTACGCCACGTCGATGACGCCCGCCCAGATCCAGGCCGACGTCGTGACGCAGCCCGAGGCGCAGAAATGGCTCGAAGGCAAGGCCCCGAAGAAAGTCATCGTCGTCCCGGGCAAGATCATCAACATCGTGATCTGACGCACCCCGGCGCAAGGCGCCACCGACGCCCCCGACACGGCGGATGCGGTCGAATCCGCGCCCGCATTCCCGGACAACCCGCCCCGCCCTGCGGGGACAAAAACGATAAGACCATGAGACGACCACACACACTGCTCGCCGCCCTCCTGCTCGCCGCAGGCACGGCGGCCGCACAGGACTACGGACAAGCTGCGACGCTGAAAATCTGGGACAACACGACGGCGCCCCACAGCAACGGCATCGCCACGCCCGAACGGGAACCCGAGCCGAACCGGATTGCCGACGTTTCGCAGGCCGTGCTCTACATCTTCCCGGCCGACCCCGCAAAAGCGACGGGGCAGGCCGTCGTGATCTGCCCGGGCGGGGGCTACGTAAAACTGTGCATCGACTACGAAGGTTACGACATGGCCAAGTGGTTCGCCGCCAACGGCATCACGGCCGCCGTACTCAAATACCGCATGCCCAACGGCCACCCCGAGGTGCCGCTGGAGGACGTCGAACAGGCGCTGCGCATCATGATGGGGCTCGAAGCGGGCGCCACCGGGTTCACGGCCGGCAAGGTCGGCATCGTGGGCAGCTCGGCAGGCGGGCACCTCGCGGCCTCGGCCTCGACGTTGGCCGAGACCAAGCCCGCCTTCTCGATCCTTTTCTACCCGGTCATCACGGCCGAAAAGGGCAAAGGGCACCAGGGGTCGTTCAACGCCCTGCTGGGCGGCAGCCGCAATGCGGAGAGCGACACGTGGTATTCGCTCCAGAACCGCGTGACGGCACAGACCCCGCCGACGCTGCTGCTGCTTTCGGACGACGACCGTACGGTGCCGCCCGTCAACAGCACCCTCTATTACAACGCCCTCAAGGAGCACGGCGTGAAAGCCTCGATGCACGTCTACCCCACCGGCGGGCACGGCTGGGGCATCCGCGACCACTTCGAATACAAGGAGCAGTGGCAACAGGCAACGCTAGACTGGCTGAAAAAGCTGAACGAAGCATAGAATCCAGCTTCCGTGCTCCTGCGGCAACCCGGCCTGCCCGGCTGCGTGGATGTCGGGATACGACCGGCCACAAGCCGCAAAAGCGCAGGGAGGGAACTCGCGGAAGCCGTAGTGCAGGCAGCCGTACAGGAGTTCGGCCAACAGGTTCGTTCCCGCCGGGAGTCGGATTGGCCTGCGGGGCAATAATCTCCCCACGGAGAGGCGCAGCCCCGTTTTTTCAGACGGCGCATTGCCGTTTGACGATTATTGCGTATCTTTGCCGGCAAAATCAAGGATTTATGGCAGACAACAGCATTTTGAGCCGTCTCGACGGCCTGAAACTCAAATACGAGGAGACGGGGCAGAAACTCACCGACCCCGAAGTCATCGCCGACGTCAAACAGTTCGTGCAGCTCAACAAGGAGTACAAGGAGCTGGAGCCGATCATCGAAACCTCGGAACGCTACCGCACGGCGCTGGCCAACCTGGCCGAAGCCAAGGACATCCTCTCCAACGACAAGGACGAGGAGATGCGCGAAATGGCTCGCGGCGAGATCACCGAACTGGAGCCGGCCATCGAGCAGATGGAAGAGCAGATCAAACTGCTGCTGATCCCCAAAGACCCGCAGGACTCGAAGAACGCCATCATGGAGATCCGCGGCGGCACGGGCGGCGACGAGGCGGCCATCTTCGCCGGCGACCTGCTGCGCATGTATACCAAATACATCGAGTCGAAGGGCTGGCGCTACGAAATGACATCGTTCTCGGACGGTGCCGCGGGAGGCTACAAGGAGGTCGTCCTCAAAGTCACGGGGCAGAACGTCTACGGCACGCTCAAATACGAATCGGGCGTACACCGCGTACAGCGCGTGCCACAGACCGAGACGCAGGGCCGCGTCCACACGTCGGCCGCCTCGGTGGCCGTACTGCCCGAAGCCGAGGAATTCGACGTCGAGATCTCGATGAACGACATCCGCAAGGACATCTTCTGCGCCTCGGGGCCGGGCGGACAGTCGGTCAACACGACCTATTCGGCCATCCGCCTGACGCACATCCCCACGGGCATCGTCGTACAGTGCCAGGATCAGAAATCACAGCTCAAGAACTTCGACAAGGCCTTCGAAGAGTTGCGTACGCGCGTGTTCAACCTCGAATACTCGAAATACCTCGACGAGATCGCCTCGAAGCGCAAGACGATGGTCTCGACGGGCGACCGCTCGGCCAAGATCCGCACCTACAACTACCCGCAGGGACGTATCACCGACCACCGCATCAACTATACGATCTACAACCTCTCGGCCTTCATGGACGGTGACATTCAGGACGTGATCGACCACCTGATCGTAGCGGAGAACGCCGAGCGCCTGAAGGAAAGCGAGTTGTAAAAACCGTCCCCATGGGAGCCCCCATCCCCGCATGCGTACTGCCCCCGTCCGGGCCGGCTGCACCGGGGCAACCCCTGCCTTCCATGGCCAACGGGCTTGGACGGGGAACCCGCCGCAAACCGCTATCGACCGAAAACCATTGCAAACCGACAAACTGACAGGCCGGGCATTCGACGACGAGGTATATGCCGTCGTGGCGCAAATCCCCGCCGGGAAGATCGTTTCCTACAAGCAGATCGCCCGGCTGATCGGCATGCCCGACCACGCCCGCCGCGTAGGCCGTGCCATGGCCTCCGCCCCGGCAGAACTCCCCTGCCATCGCGTGGTCAACAGCGCCGGGCGCACCGCCCCCGGCTGGCCGCAGCAACGGGAATTGCTCGAAAAGGAAGGCGTTCGCTTCAAGGCCAACGGCTGCGCCGACGTCGTCCGCTTCATGTGGGAGGAAATCCTGTAACCCGCATCGCACCTGCCCCACGACCGGAACCCGCATCGGGAGCTGCGACGGGAAGAGCACCGGGAACCCCGCCGGGAAGGGCATTCGCCCCACCCCGCCGGACACGATCGCCCGGCAGGCCGCGGCAACATATCGCCGGAAAAAATTTGGCATTCCGCACCAAAACCGTTATCTTCGCATCATCCCGCATACGCTCCGGACATACTGCGGCGGGCAATATTCCCCGCCGGGGATGCGTTTACCGGGAAAAAGCACCGCATGAAAAGATACATCCTGCTCCTATCCGCACTCTTTGCCGCGACACTCTCCGCCGTGGCGCAGCGTCCCCTGTATATCGTCAACGGCGTCGAAACCGAAGAGATCGAATCGATCCCGCCCGACGACATCGAAAATATCGAATCCCTGCCGGCCGACGAGGAAACCATCGCCCGCTACGGGGAAAAAGCCGCCAACGGGGTAATACTCATCTCGCTCCGCTACGACAAACCCGCTATCTTCGAGGCCGGCACGACCTTCGACGAGTACATCGCCGGGCAGGTCAAATGGGACGACGACGAACCGGCAGCCCGCATCATACTGCGCTACACCGTAACTCCCGAAGGCAAGGCCGTCCTGGCGCAGGAGCTCGAATCGACGGACAACCGCCTCAAGCGGCGCGTGCTGAAGGCACTCTCCGAAGCCCCGCACTGGCACCCGGCGCAGAAAAACGGCGTCGCCGTCGCAAGCGAAGGGGTGCTGCACATCCAGCTCCCCAAGGGCAAGCGGATGCCCCGTCCCGTAGAACTGGTTTGGCGCTGACCCATGCTGCCGCACGCCCATATCACCCTGTCGGAATTACAACGGCTCGTGAAGGAGACCCTCCACGAGCGTTTTGCCTTGCCCGTCTGGGTGAGCGCCGAGATCTCCGAGGTCAAAGTCAACTATTCGGGGCACTGCTACCTGGAACTCGTCGAGAAAGGGGGCGATAACGGCGTGCCGCTGGCACAGTCGCGCGCCGTGATCTGGCGCACGGCCTACTCCCGCATCGCGGGCTATTTCGAGGCCGAAACCGGGCAGCGGCTCGCCGCAGGGATCAAGATCCTGGCCAAAGTCGCCGTCAACTATCACGAACTCTACGGATTCTCGCTCCAGATCACCGACATCGACCCTGCCTACACGCTGGGCGACATGCAGCGGCAGCGGCAGCAGACCATCGACTGCCTGCGCAAGGAGGGCGTGTGGGACATGAACCGCGAGGTCGGGATGCCCGCCGTCGTACAGCGCATAGCCATCGTTTCGAGCGCCAATGCCGCCGGCTACCAGGATTTCTGCAAGGAGATCGGCAAAAGCCCCTACCGGTTCCGCCTCACGCTCTTCGATGCGTTCATGCAGGGTGCGGCGGCCGAGGAGTCGATCGTTGCGGCGCTGTGCGCCGTGGCCGACCGCATGGAGGAGTTCGACGCCGTGGTCATCATCCGCGGCGGCGGTTCGGCCAGCGACCTCAACTGCTTCAATGCCTACCGGCTCTGCACCCACGTGGCGCAGTTCCCGCTGCCGGTGCTGACGGGTATCGGCCATGACAAGGACACGAGCGTGGCGGACATGGTGGCGCATACGGCGCTAAAAACCCCGACGGCGGTGGCCGGATGGCTCGTGGAGCGGATGGACACGATCGACGCATGGCTCGACAACGCCGCCCTGCAACTGCGCGACAACGTACTGGTCACCTCGCGGGCACAGGAACTGCGGCTTCAGGAGCTGTCCAGCCACCTGCTCTTCCATGCCAAGGGGCTGCTCAGACAACGGGGGATGGCCCTGGAGCAGATGCGCGAAACCCTCGCGGCCAGTGCCGGGAATTTCCTCGCACGCCAGGCGTCCCGGCTCGGCAATGCGGCCGAACTGGTCGCCGGACGCTCCCCGGAGCGTATCCTGCGGCTGGGCTTCGCCATCGTCCGCACGGACGGCAAAGCCGTTTTCTCCGCCGCACAAGTCGGAAAAGGCGACACGCTCGACATCGAGGTCGCCGACGGCCGCATCGAGGGCACCGTTCAATACACCGAAACGAAATGACCCGCGCCATGAAAGAGAACACCCCTTTCCGGATCGCGTTCTGCGTGCTGTGCCACAAGTACACGCCCGTGCTGGCGGAACTCGTGCACCAGCTCGATGCACCCGGCAACGGGCTGTTCATCCATGTGGACGGCAAGGCGGACATCGGGGCCTTCGCCGCACTTGGCAAGACCGGGCGCGTTTGTTTCGTCGAACCGCGTACGAAAGTCTACTGGGGCGGATTCGGCATGGTAGAAAGTACGCTCCGGCTTTTCTCGGCGACACGCGACGGGGGTTTCCGTTACGTCGTCCTGATTTCGGGCGACACCCTGCCGTTATACCCTGCCGAAACGATACGTACGGTACTCCGGGAAGCCTATGACCGGGGACGGCAATTCATTTCGGCCAATCCGTCCATCACCCCCGAAGAGGCCGACCGGATACGCCGGAGGAGGTTCTGCCCCGACAAATCGACCTTCGCCCGCCGCTTGCTGCGGATCGCCATGAAATGCACCATGCGTGCGGACAATCCTTTTTTCGACCGGCTCCCGCCGCTGGAGAAAGGCAGCCAGTGGATTGCAATTACGGATCGTATGCGCGATTTCATCTTCGATTACCTCGCTGCACACCCCGACTTTATCCCTGCATTTCGGTACAGCCATGCAGCCGATGAACTATTTTTCCATACGCTGCTCGGCGACTCCCCGTTTGCCGGGCACAACGCGAATTATTCGCTTGTCCATGCCGACTGGTCGCACCCCGGGGCACACCCGAAAACATTGTCCACAAGCGACTTGTCCCAACTGTCCGTGCTCAAGTCGAGGGGGGGGGAAATTCCCCGCTTTTCGCCCGCAAGTTCGACGACGGGCTGGACATCGCCCGCTACCGCGAAATCCTGTTCGGGCAGGGAACTAAGGCTGCACGGTAAGGGCACGATGAGAAACAGTTGTTAAACCACGAGAGATATGGCAAAGAAAAAAGAACCGGCCTACGCCGAGGCGATCGCCGAGATCGAGAAAATCCTCGCCCGCTTCCGCAGCGAAGAGATGGATGTGGACAGCCTCGCCGCCGAGGTGAAACGCGCCACGGAGCTGATCGCAAGCTGCAAGGCGCGCCTGCACAAGGCCGAAGAGGAGGTATCGAAGATTCTGGAATGACGATGAAGAAACTGATCAAATGGACGCTTAACCACGTGCCGCGGCCGCTCCTGCAACGCATCGCGGGCTGGGCCGTGCCGATGGCGGGCCTGTTTTACAGGGGACGCGGCGCCGAGTGCCCCGTATGCGGAGCCAAATACCGGAAATTCCTGCCCTACGGCTACGTGCATGCACGCGCCAATGCGCTCTGTCCCAAATGCCTGTCACTGGAACGCCACCGGCTGCTGTGGCTCTATCTCACGCGCGAGACCGACCTGCTCAAATGCTATCCCCGCACGCTCCACATCGCGCCCGAAGTCTGCATCATGCGCCACCTGAAACCCCATTTTGCGGGACATCCGGGGCAATATGTCACGGCCGACCTCGAAAGCCCGCTGGCCGACCTGCATTTCGACGTACAGCAAATCCCGCTGGCCGATGATTCGGTCGACGTCATCCTCTGCAACCACCTGCTCGAACACGTCGCCGACGACCGCAAGGCGCTGTGCGAACTCTACCGCATCCTCAAACCCGGCGGCTGGGGCATCCTGCTCTCGCCCGTGGAGGCGGATTACGAACAGACCTTCGAGGATGACACGATCACCGACCCCGATGAGCGCACGCGCATCTTCGGGCAATACGACCACCGCCGCATCTACGGCGCGGACTACACAGACCGGCTGCGCGCCGCGGGCTTCGAGGCCGCGGATATCGACTACGCCGCGAGCTTCACCGACGCAGAGCGGAAACTGTACGCCCTGCCCGCGGATCACATCTACGCCGTCTATAAGCACTGACCCGGCAACCGGACACGGTGCCCGCAGCCTCGCCCGGCAGCCTGGGGTGTACGAGATGTCCGGAATATTTTCCGGGGTTCCCTGCTTAGGCCGAAACGCACGGCAATGCGGATCCCGTCAGTAGAGGAAAAACACGATCCCGATGAAATGCGCCACGACCGCAAGGTTGATCAGCAGATGCCATACCATGTGGTGGTAGCGAAACCCCTGCCGGGCATAGAACCAGGCGCCGAGCGTGTAGAGTACACCGCCCGCGGCGATCAGCACCAGCAACGCCGTTGAGGCCTGCCGCACGAAAAGCGGCAGGAAGAAGACGATCGTCCATCCCATCACCAGGTAAATCGTCAGGCTGATGGCCGGGATCGAGTTGCGCGACAGCGACTTGTAAAAGATGCCGAACAGCACCATCGCCCACTGCAGGATGGTGATGAATATCCCCTGCCAGCCGCCGATGACCGATAAGGCGATCGGGGTGTAACTGCCGGCGATCGCCACATAGATGAAGATATGGTCGAGGATATGGAAAACGGCCTTGTGCTTCGAGGCCGGGTTCATCGAATGGTAGAGCGTCGAGGCAAGGAACATCAGGAAGATCGAGATCACGAAAATGCTCACCGAAACAGATGCCGTAACCGGGTTGGGGTCATGCACGTAGGCCCACACGGCGGCAAACGGGAGCGCCACGAGGGCCACGAGCGACATCACCCCGTGCGTAACCGTATTGGCGATCTCCTCGCCCACGGTCGGAACATAAACATCCTTTTTATTTGCCATAACGCCGTGTATTGGTCTGACGTGCCAAATTTATGAAATTTTTTCATATCTTTGCGAGCAAGGTTAAGCGGTTAGGCAAAAATGGACTTTTCACGGTATGAAAATCTCCGCACGCTCGTGCGCGCGAACTTCTCGGAGCAGACCCGGGCCCTCGTCGACGAGGCGCTCGTCTACGCCGACGGGAAGCTCACGGGCCTGTGCCGCTATGACGGCACGCCGCTGCTCGACCATGCCGTAGCCGTGGCTATGGTCGTGATCTCGGAAGTGGGCCTCGGCCGCAACTCCACGGTCTCGGCCATCCTGCACGACGTGGTGCGCCTGGCCCACAAGCGGCTCCCCGCCGAAGAGTTCCTCGCCCTGACCGCCGACATCCGCGACCGCTTCGGCGAACAGGTCGTGGGCATCACGATGGGCCTCGCGAACATCTCGGAACTGCGGCTCAAGGTCGCCAAGGAACAGGCCGACAATTTCCGCGACCTGCTGGTTTCCTATTCGGAAGACCCGCGCGTGATTCTCATCAAGCTGGCCGACCGGCTCGAAGTGATGCGCTCGCTCGAAATGTTCCCGCGTGAAAAATGGCGCAAGAAGAGCTGGGAGTCGATGAACCTCTACGCCCAGATCGCTCATAAACTGGGCCTTTACAGCCTCAAGAGCGAACTGGAGGACATCGCACTGAAATACCTCGAACCCAAGGACTACGAACATATCGTCACCAAGCTCGAAGAGAGCGCCGAGGAGCGCAGGGCCTTCATCGCGCGGTTCCTGGTGCCCATCGAGGAGAGGCTCGGCAAGCTGGGCATCAAATACCACATCAAGAGCCGCACCAAGTCGATTTTCTCGATCTGGACGAAGATGCACAAGCAGAACGTCCCGTTCGAAGGGGTCTACGACATCTTCGCCATCCGCATCATCATCGACTGCGACAAGGAGCAGGAGAAACAGCAGTGCTGGACGGCCTATTCCATCGTCACGGATTTCTACACGCCCAACCCCAACCGCATGCGCGACTGGATCTCGATCCCGAAATCCAACGGGTACGAATCGCTGCACACCACCGTGTCGGCCGGCGGCCGGTGGGTCGAGGTACAGATCCGCACCGAACGCATGGACGCCGTAGCCGAACGCGGCATCGCGGCGCACTGGCGCTACAAGGGGGTCAACCAGGGAGCCCAGACCAGCGAAATGTGGCTGGGACGCCTGCGCGAACTGTTAGAGGACACCACGCATTCGCTGGCGCAGCGCTTCGACGCCAAGCCGGCCTCGGGCGAGATCTTCGTCTTCACGCCCAACGGCGACCTGCGGAAACTGCCCGAAGGGGCTTCGCTCCTGGACTTCGCGTTCGACATCCACACCTCGCTGGGTTCCACGTGCGTGGGGGGCAAGGTCAACAACCGGACGGTCTCGATCCGCGAACAGCTCCACAACGGCGACATCGTCGAAATCCTGACCCAGAAGAACCAGACGCCCAAATCCGACTGGCTCAACTTCGTGGTCACGTCGAAGGCCCGCAACAAGATCAAGTCCTACCTGCGCGAAGAACAGGCCAAACATACGCGCATGGGGCGCGAAGAGCTCGAACGCAAGCTCAAGAACTGGAAATTCACGCTGACCATCGACGAGGCGGTGGCCTACCTGGTCAAATACTTCAAAGTCCGCACCGGCACGGAAGTCTACGCACTGATCGCCACGCAGAAAGTCGACCTGGGCACGATCAAGGAGATCCTCGCCCGCCATATCTCGGGCGAAGCCGACGAACAGCGCCGTGCCGCCGCGGCCGAAGCCGAGCGCAACAAGGTGCACAACGTCAGGGAGAGCACCGCGCCGCAGGACGCGCTGGTGATCGACGACGACATCTCGAAGATCCAGTACAAACTGGCCAAATGCTGTAACCCGATCAAGGGTGACGACGTATTCGGGTTCGTGACGATCAACTCGGGCATCACGATCCACCGCAACGACTGCCCCAATGCCAAGCGCATGCGCGAGAACTACCCCTACCGGGTTATCGAAGCGCGCTGGCGTTCGACGGCCGAGGGCGCCTTCCGCGTCTCGATCCGCATCGTGGCGGCCGACACGACGGGCATGGCCAACCACATCACCGAGGTCATCAGCCGCGACCTGAAACTCAACATCCGCTCGATCAACTTCTCATCGCTCGCCAACGGGTGCATCGGGGGCACGGTGAGCGTCGAGGTGCCCGGCGCGGGCGTCGTGGACACGCTCATTCACTCCATCATGCGGATCAAGGGCGTGCAGCGTGCCTTCCGTATCAACAACTGATTCACACCACAATTTTACCCACATAAAAGTAAATGAATAACAACTCTATCAGCGTCGTATTTGCCGACTCGTCACACGCGCACTACGCCCAGCGTATCTGCGATCTGATCTACGAGTCGGCGTTGCAGCGTGGCACGGGCATCGCCAAGCGTTCGCCCGAATACATCGCCGCAAAAATGACCGGTGGCAAGGCCGTCGTGGCGCTGGACGGTGAGAAACTTATCGGTTTCAGCTACATCGAGTGTTGGGGACACGGCGATTTCGTCGCGACCTCGGGGCTTATCGTCGACCCGGAGTACCGCCATATGGGACTCGCGGAGCAGATCAAGCGACGAACATTCGAGCTGGCCCGACGACGATTCCCGTACGCCAAGTTATTCAGTATTACGACGTCGCTGCCCGTGATGAAACTCAATTCGCGCATGGGCTACACGCCGGTGACCTTTTCCGAGCTCACCGAGGACGAGGAGTTCTGGCGGGGTTGCCAGGGCTGCTGCAACTACGACATCCTGCAACGCAACAACCGGCGCATGTGCCTCTGCACGGGTATGCTCTACGACCCTGCCAAGGAACCCCCGCAGGTACAGTCGCGCATGGCGCCCTACATCATGTTCTTCAAAAACAAGTTCAAAAAATTGTTCCACCTGAAATAAACAAAACGATATAAGAAAATGGGAAAGCAAAAAGTAGTTCTGGCATTCAGCGGAGGTCTCGACACCTCGTTCTGCGTGAAATACCTCTCCGAGGATAAAGGGTACGATGTCTATACGGCCATCGCCAACACGGGCGGCTTCTCGAAGGAGGAGCTTGCGAACATCGAAAAACGCGCCCTGGCGCTGGGCGCCGTGAAGCACGCCACGCTCGACATCGAGCAGGAATACTACGAAAAGAGCATCAAATACATGATCTACGGCGACATCCTGCGCAACGGCACCTACCCCATTTCGGTCAGCTCGGAGCGTATTTTCCAGGCCATCGCCATCATCGAATACGCCAAGTCGGTCGGCGCCGACTGCGTGGCCCACGGCTCGACGGGCGCCGGCAACGACCAGGTGCGCTTCGACCTGACGTTCCAGGTACTGGCACCCGAGATCGAGATCATCACCCCGACGCGCGACATGACCCTGACGCGCGAATACGAGATCAACTACCTCCGCGAGCACGGCTTCGAGGCCGACTTCAAGAAGATGGAATACTCGATCAACAAGGGGCTCTGGGGCACGTCGATCGGCGGCAAGGAGACGCTCCGCTCGGAGCAGACGCTGCCCGAGGAGGCCTACCCGAGCCAGGTTACGGCCCACGCCGAGGAGCGTCTGAAGATCACCTTCCACGAGGGTGAGATCGCCGCCGTGAACGGCAAGCCCTACGCCGACAAGGTCGAGGCCATCCGCGCCGTCGAGGCCATCGGTTCGAAATTCGGCATCGGCCGCGACATGCACATCGGCGACACGATCATCGGCATCAAGGGCCGCGTAGGCTTCGAGGCCGCCGCCCCGATGCTCATCATCGCCGCACACAGGATGCTTGAGAAACACACCCAGACCAAATGGCAGATCTACTGGAAAGAGCAGGTCGCCAACTGGTACGGCATGTTCCTGCACGAGGCGCAATACCTCGAACCGGTGATGCGCGACATCGAAGCGATGCTCGCCTCCTCGCAGCGCAACGTCACGGGTACGGTCGAGCTGATCCTGCGTCCGTACAGCTACACGCTCGTGGGCGTCGATTCGACCTTCGACCTGATGAAGACCGACTTCGGCGAATACGGCGAGGTCAACAAGGCCTGGACGGCCGACGACGTGAAGGGCTTCACGAAGATCCTCGGCAACCAGATCAAGATTTACCACAACGTCCAGAAACGCAACAAGAAATGATCCGGGCCGGCATCATCGGAGGCGCCGGGTACACCGCCGGCGAACTGATCCGCCTGCTGCTCGCCCACCCGCAGGCCCGGATCGTCTTCGTCCACAGCACGAGCAACGCGGGAAACCGCCTCGCCGACGTACACGGGGGACTGGAGGGCGACATCGAAATGCGTCTGAGCGACGCATACGACCTCCAGGCCATCGACGTGCTGTTCCTCTGTTCGGCACACGGCGAGAGCCGCAAATGGATGGAGGCGAACACGGTGCCCGCAGGCGTGAAGATCATCGACCTGGCGCAGGATTTCCGCGACGAGAGCGGCGGGTTCGTCTACGGGCTCCCCGAGCTGAACCGCGACCGTATCCGCACGGCACAGCGCGTCGCCAACCCGGGCTGCTTCGCCACGGCGATCCAGCTGGCACTGCTCCCGCTCGCAGCGGCGGGACTATTGACGGACGAGGTGCATGTGACGGCCGTGACCGGCTCGACGGGCGCGGGGGTGAAGCCCTCGGCCACGACCCATTTCAGCTGGCGTTCGGACAACATCTCGGTCTACAAAGCCTTCACGCACCAGCACCTCGTGGAAATCGGGCGCAACCTGCGTCGGCTGGAGCCCTCGTTCGACAAGGCGGTGAACTTCGTACCCATGCGCGGCGATTTCACGCGGGGCATCCTGGCAAGCGTCTACACCGCCTGCCCGCTCGACGAAGAGGCTGCACGCAAGCTCTACGCCGACTATTACGCCGCGGCAGCCTTCACGCACGCCACGACGCGCAGCATCGACCTAAAACAGGTCGTCAACACCAACAAGGCGCTCGTGGGCGTATCGAAATACGGCGACAAGCTGCACATCGTCTCGGTGATCGACAACCTGCTCAAAGGCGCCTCGGGACAGGCCGTGCAGAACATGAACCTGATGTTCGGGCTGGACGAAACCACGGGACTGCGGCTGAAAGCATCGGCATTTTAAAACGCCGCCTATAACAGCCGCTTTCGGGGCGGCAAAATGCGGCGCGACATCTCCGCATTGCCGTTCGGGGAGGGAAACCGGCGGGATAAAAGCCAAGCGTCAAGAAACGGAGGACGGGTTGCCCGCACACCCCGCGAAGACGCCCGTTTTAGCACAGCCTTCCTACCGCCCCACAGGGAACGACACGCGGATGGTTTTGGGCACCCTTTTGCCACCAAAAGGTGCAATAATGCAAAAATTGTAAAAATGGAACTTTTCAACGTATATTCGCTCTATCCCGTAGAGCCCGTCCGGGGCAAGGGCTGCTTCGTCTACGACGCGGCAGGCACCGAATACCTCGACCTCTACGGCGGCCATGCCGTCATCTCGATCGGCCATGCGCAGCCCGACTACGTACGGGCCCTCTCGGAGCAGGCCGCACGGCTGGGATTCTATTCCAACTCGGTCGAGAACTCGCTCCAGACCACCCTGGCCGAAAAACTGGGCCGCGCATCGGGCTACGACGATTACAGCCTCTTCCTCTGCAACTCGGGAGCGGAGGCGAACGAGAACGCCCTGAAACTGGCTTCGTTCCACACCGGCCGCACGAAGGTGCTGGCCTTTTCCAAGGCGTTCCACGGCCGCACCTCGGGCGCCGTCGCCGCGACGGACAACCCCGCGATTTCGGCCCCCTTCAACCGCACGGCCAACGTGGAATTCGTGCCGCTGAACGACCTCGCTGCCGCGCGCGCGAAACTCGCCACAGGCGAGTTCGCAGCCGTCATCATCGAAGGCATTCAGGGCGTGGCCGGCATCCACTGCCCCGCGGACGACTTCCTGCGCGGACTGCGCACGGCGGCGAGCGAAACCGGCACGCAGCTTATCCTCGACGAGATACAGTCGGGCTACGGACGCACGGGTCGCTTCTTCGCCCACCAGGCAGCCGGCATCCGCCCCGACCTGATCACCACGGCCAAAGGCATGGGCAACGGCTTCCCGATCGGCGGCGTGCTGATCGCGCCCCATTTCGAGGCGCGCCCCGGGCTGCTGGGCACCACCTTCGGCGGCAACCACCTCGCCTGCGCAGCGGCCATCGCCGTGCTCGACGTGATGGAGCGCGACGGGCTCGTCGAGAACGCCGCCACGGTCGGCGAATACCTGCTCGGCGAACTGCATAAGATCGGCGGGCTGAAAGAAGTCCGCGGCCGCGGACTGATGATCGGCATCGAACTCGACGGCTCCGGGTCGGAGTTCCGCAAACGGCTGCTCTTCGAAAAACACATCTTCACGGGCGGCGCCGGCGCCTCGACCGTGCGGCTGCTGCCCGCGCTCTGCCTGACACGCGAACTGGCCGACCGCTTCCTCAACGCATTCAAAGAACTCGTACGATGAAAAAATTCACCTGTGTAGCAGACATCGGCGACCTGACGACAGCCGTCGCCGAAGCCATGGAGATCAAACGCGACCGGTTCCAGTTCACGGGGCTCGGCCGCAACAAAACCCTGCTGATGCTGTTCTTCAATTCGAGCCTCCGCACGCGGCTCTCGACGCAGAAGGCAGCGATGAACCTCGGCATGAACGTCATGGTATTGGACGTCAACCAAGGTGCCTGGAGGCTCGAAACCGAGCGCGGCGTGGTGATGGACGGCGACAAGGCCGAACACCTGCTCGAAGCCATCCCCGTCATGGGATCGTACTGCGACGTGATCGGCGTACGGTCGTTCGCCCGCTTCCACGACAAGGCCGAAGACTACGAGGAACGCGTACTGGAACAGTTCATCCGCTACTCGGGCCGCCCCGTATTCTCGATGGAGGCCGCCACGCGGCACCCGCTGCAAAGCTTCGCCGACCTGATCACCATCGAGGAGTACAAGACCACGGAGCGCCCGAAGGTCGTGATGACCTGGGCACCGCACCCCAACGCCCTGCCTCAGGCCGTGCCCAACTCGTTCGCCGAGTGGATGAACGCCGCCGGCTACGACTTCGTCATCACCCATCCCGAAGGCTACGAGCTCGCCCCGCAGTTCGTCGGCAACGCCCGTGTCGAATACGACCAGCGCAAGGCGCTCGAAGGGGCGGATTTCGTCTATGCCAAGAACTGGGCGGCCTACGCCGACCCCGATTACGGAAAGGTGCTCAGCCGCGACCGGAGCTGGACGGTGGACGCCGAAAAGATGGCGCTCACCCACGACGCCTATTTCATGCACTGCCTGCCCGTGCGGCGCAACATGATCGTCACGGACGAAGTGATCGAATCGCCGCGCTCGCTGGTGATCCCCGAGGCCGCCAACCGCGAGATCTCGGCACAGGTAGTACTCAAAAGGTTGCTGGAGGGGTCGAAGTGATGGAAAAAATCACGGTAGTAAAGATCGGGGGCAACGTCATCGACGACCCCGCGGCCCTGCGAGGCTTCCTCGCGGACTTCGCCTCGCTGCCCGGGGCGAAGATCCTCGTCCACGGAGGCGGCAAGCTCGCCACGCGCCTCGCCCAGAAACTCGAACTGCAGGTGCAGATGGTCGACGGGCGCCGCATCACCGACAAGGGCACGCTCGACATCGTGACGATGGTCTACGCCGGGCTGGTCAACAAACAGCTCGTGGCCGGGCTCCAGGCCGCCGGATGCAATGCACTCGGGCTGTCGGGCGCCGACGGCAACGCCGTCATGGCACGCCGCCGCGCACCCGAACCGATCGACTACGGCTTCGTGGGCGACATCGAAAGTGTCAACCACACGCTGCTCGGGGAACTTCTCGGGGCAGGCGTCACGCCCGTATTCTGCGCCATCATGCACGACGGGCAGGGCACGCTGCTCAACTGCAACGCCGACAGCGTGGCTTCGTCCGTGGCACTCGGTGCCGCCCGGATCGCCCCCACGGAGCTGGTTTTCTGCTTCGAAAAAAGCGGCGTGCTGCGCGACCCGGAGGACGAGACGACGCTCATCCGCGAAATCACGGCCGAATCGTACGCCGCGCTCAAAGCCGGCGGCATCGTCAGCAAAGGGATGATCCCCAAGGTCGAGAACGCGCTGAAAGCCGTTGCCAACGGCGTGCGGAGCGTCACGATCAAACACTCGGAGAACCTGCTGAACGACACCGGAACGGTAATCAGGTAATACGCCCGATCCCTGTGGCCGCACGGCCACAGGGGAACGGACAGCCAGCTCACAAACGACATGGATGCAAAAACCAAGGAAGCCATCGACCTGCTCAGGACGCTGATCGCAACGCCCTCCCCGTCGCGCGACGAAAGCCGCACGGCCGACCTCATCTTCGCCTACCTGGCGGAACACGGCGCGGCACCAGAAAGACTGCACAACAACGTTTTCGCCCGCTCCGCAGGCTTCGACCCGGCGCGCCCGACGCTGCTCCTGAACTCCCACCACGACACGGTACGCCCCGCAGCCAGCTACACCCGCGACCCGTATGCCCCGACCGTCGAAGGCGACCGCCTCTACGGCCTGGGGAGCAACGACGCCGGGGCTTCGGCGGTGAGCCTCACGCAGACTTTCCTGACGCAGCGCACACGCCCCCTGCCGTTCAACCTCCTGCTGGCGCTTTCGGCCGAAGAGGAGTGCATGGGCGAGCACGGTATGCGCACCCTGCTGCCGCAGCTGGGACGGATCGACATGGCAATCGTGGGCGAGCCCACGGGGATGCAGGCCGCCGTCGGCGAACGGGGGCTGGTCGTCCTCGACTGCGAAGCCCGCGGCAAAAGCGGCCATGCGGCCCGCAACGAGGGCGTCAACGCGCTCTATATCGCACTCGACGACATCGCCCGCCTGCGCGACTTCCGCTTCGACCGCCGCTCCGACCTGCTGGGCCCCATCGGCATCGCCGTGACGCAGATCGCGGCCGGCACGCAGCATAACGTCGTTCCCGACACCTGCCGTTTCGTGGCCGACGTCCGCACCACGGATGCCTACACCAACGAGGAAACGGTCGAAATCCTGCGTCGGGCACTGCGCAGCGAGGTGACGCCCCGCTCGACACGCATCCGTGCCTCGGCGCTCAACGCCGCCCATCCGCTCGCACGGGCGACCGCCGCCACGGGGCGCGAAAGCTACGTATCGCCCACCACGTCGGACATGGCGCTGATGCCTTTCCCGTCGCTCAAGATGGGGCCGGGGCAATCCTCGCGCTCGCATACGGCCGACGAATTCGTGTTGCTTTCGGAGATCGAAGAGGGCATCGGAATTTACGAAAAATTCATAAAACAACTGGCTGAAATCCTCTGATGCCCGCGGCAGGAGGCTGCAACCCCGCTGCGAAAGAACCCCCTCCGAGGCAGATGGCAGCCCGGCAAACGCGGCGCACCGCCGCAAGCCGACGGCCGACGGCAATAGGGAGCCGGAACAAAGAGAGAAACGAATATACACAATATGGCAACGAAACTTTGGGACAAGGGCTTCGAGCCCGACAAGATGATCGAGGAATATACCGTCGGCAACGACCGCGAACTGGACATGCGGCTTGCGCGCTACGACGTCCAGGGCTCGCTGGCGCATATCGCCATGCTCGAAACGATCGGGCTGCTGACGGCCGGCGAACTGGAAAAGCTGACGGCGGGACTGAAAGAGATCGCCGCCGAGATCGAGGCCGGGCGCTTCGAAATCGAACCCGGCACCGAGGATGTCCACTCGCAGGTGGAGCTGATGCTCACCCGCCGCCTGGGCGATGCCGGCAAGAAAATCCACTCGGGCCGCTCGCGCAACGACCAGGTGCTGGTCGACCTCAAACTGTTCCTGCGCGACGAACTGCGCCAGACCGCCGAAGCCGTAAAAACGGTCTTCGACCGCCTGCAAACGCTCAGCGAACAGTACAAGGAGATACTGATGCCGGGATACACCCACCTTCAGATCGCCATGCCTTCGTCGTTCGGCCTGTGGTTCGGCGCCTATGCCGAAACGCTGGTGGACGACATGCGGCTCATCGCCGCGGCATGGCACATCGCCAACCAGAACCCCCTCGGCTCGGCCGCCGGGTACGGCTCGTCGTTCCCGCTCGACCGTGAGATGACCACGCGCCTGCTGGGTTTCGAAGCGCTACACTACAACGTCGTGGCGGCACAGATGAGCCGCGGCAAAAGCGAACGCACCGCCGCCAACGCCATCGCGGCCGTCGCTGCGACCATCGGCCGCCTGGCGATGGACATCTGCCTGTTCATGAGCCAGAACTTCGGCTTCGTATCGCTGCCCGACAACCTCACCACGGGGTCGAGCATCATGCCCCACAAGAAGAACCCCGACGTCTTCGAGATCATGCGCGGACGCTGTAACCGCCTGCAATCCGTACCGAACGAGATCGCCCTGCTCACGGCGAACCTTCCCGTCGGCTACCACCGCGACATGCAGCTGCTCAAGGACATCCTGTTCCCGGCGACAACCGAAATCAAACGCACCCTCTCGATGTGCGACTTCATGCTCGCGCACCTGAAGGTCAACACCGACATCCTCGACGAGCGGAAATACGACTACCTTTTCACGGTCGAGGACGTCAACCGCCTCGTACTCGCAGGCGTCCCGTTCCGCGAAGCCTACAAGCAGGTGGGCATGGCCGTACAGCGCGGTGAGTACCATCCGACGCGCGAGGTGCACCACACCCACGAAGGCAGCATCGGCAACCTCTGCACCGCCCAAATCCGCCGGAAGATGGAGCGCGTGATGTCCGAATTCGAATAACGGGCGCACCGTCCGATCCGCCCCGGACAAAAGGGGCTGTCTGACAAGTCTGATTTCAACGATTTCACCCCTGCCAGAGCTTATTCTGACAGGGGTGATTTTCGATTTTCGGGACTTGTTAAACAGCCCTCCGGAACGCTGCCGGCTTACTTGATGCGCTCGTAATACTCGCGGGTGCGGGTGTCGACGCGAATCTTGTCGCCCGTGTTGATGAACAGCGGAACGCGCACCGTCGCACCGGTGTTGACCGTAGCGGGTTTGAGCGAGTTGGTCGAAGCGGTGTCGCCCTTGATGCCCGGCTCGGTATAGGTCACCTCCATGTCCACGATCGGGGGAAGCTCGGCCGAAAGCACGGTCTCCTTCTCGGTGTGGAACATCACCTCCACGATCTGGCCGTCGGCCATCAGGTCGTAGTTGGTGATCAGGTTCTTGTCGATGTTGATCTCTTCGAAAGTCTCGGTGTGCATGAAATGCGCCCCCAGGTCATCCTCATAGGTGAACTGGTAGGGACGGCGTTCCACGCGTACGGGTTCGATCTTCGCACCTGCCGAGAACGTATTGTCCAGCACGCGGCCCGATTCGAGGTTCTTGAGTTTGGTTCGTACGAAAGCTGGGCCTTTGCCCGGCTTCACATGCTGGAAATCCACGATTTGAAAGGTCTTGCCATCCATTTCGATGCACATACCGATCTTGATGTCAGCTGTAGTTGCCATAAGGTATTGTTTTGAATTGATTTTTTCGTGGGCGCAAAGTTATGAAAAAAATCCGGAATTTCCTATTTCCCCCATTCATAGCGCGATATATCGACCCCGAGCAATGCTGCGGCGCGGTCGGCGACCGTACCGCACAGCTCCTCGACGCCCTGCGGCGCGGCATAGAACGACGGCGATGCGGGCAGGATCACCGCCCCGGCCTCGGTCAGCGCCGCCATGTTGCGCAGGTGTATGAGCGACAGGGGCGTTTCGCGTACGACGAACACCAGCCGGCGCCGCTCCTTGAGCATCACGTCGGCGGCCCGCTCGATCAGGCTCTGCGCCGTGCCGGCGGCCACACGCCCCACGGTACCTACCGTCGACGGCACGACCGCCATGCCGTCGTAACGCGCCGAGCCGCTCGCCGGAGGGGCGAACATGTCGTCGTTCGCATACTCACGGATGCGTCCGTCTACGGGCAGCGACACCCCCTCGTGCGCCATCACCTCGCGGGCGTGGCGGCTGCACACGAGCGCGATCTCCGACACGCACGGCGAGGCGAGCAGCCGTTCTATCGTCAGGCGGGCATAGATGGCGCCGCTGGCGGCGGTTATGGCGACTACGAACCTCATGTCAGAATTCGATGGCTTTGCATTTGAGCCCCATCTGCCGGATCTTCTCCAGCGTGCGGGGCAGGGCGTAACGCATGTTGCGGAACGCCTTTTCGCTGTCGTGGAACACCACGATGGCCCCCGGGGCAAGGTATTTGGTCACGTTCCGCAGGCAGGTGCGGGGCGAGAGCTTACGGTTGTAGTCGCGCGAGATGATGTCCCACATCACCAGCTTGTAGCGCTGCCCCAGAAAACGCGCCTGCGCCGGGGTGATCCGCGCATACGGAGGCCGGAACAGTTCGCTGTGAACCAGATCGTTGGCAAAATCCACATCCTCCGTATAGCGTTCGAGGCTCATCCCCCATCCCTTCTGGTGCGAGTAGGTGTGGTTGCCGACCCTGTGCCCGGCATCGAGGATGCGCTGGTAAAGGTCGGGGTACATTTCGACATTCTTGCCCAGCACGAAGAACGTGGCTTTGGCATCGTACTTGTCCAGCGTGGAAAGTATCCACTCCGTGACGCCGGGCGTGGGGCCGTCGTCGAAGGTGAGGAACACGCCGTCCCGGTCGTCGATCTCCCAGATCAGATCCGGCATCAGGCGCCGGATTATTTTCGGTGGCTTTAAACGCATGGCTGCTTATTCCAGGCAAAAATAGTGAAATTCCGCACTATTCCGAAAAATATAACTATATTTGTAGTAGATTCAATTCCAGACCGGCTATGAAAACTATCTTCCGTATCGCGCTGGCCGCGGCCGTCGTCGCAACGATGGCAGGTTGCAAGGCATTCAGGACACTGACCGATTCGCGGCTCAAAACCGCACAAGGCGCCCCCTACGAACTGATCGTCGTCTGCCCGCAGCAGGAGTGGACGGGCGAGGTGGGCGATACGCTGCGCGCGATATTCACGGCACCGATCCCCTACCTCAACCAAACCGAGCCGTTGTTCGACGTGCTGCGCGTCACCGAACGCGGGTTCACGGGCATGGTCGCCGACCACCGCAACATCCTCAAGGTACTCAAAGACCCCACGCTCACCGAGTCCAGCGTCGCCGTCCAGTACGACGTGACGTCCGAGCCCCAGATCGTGATGACGCTCATGGGGCCCAGCGACAAGTCGATCACGGCGTTCCTCTCGGCCAACCGCGGGAATATCGTCCTCGCCCTCGAAAACGCCGAACGCGACCGCGCCATCAAATACGCGGAGAAATTCAACGAAAAGGGCATACACGACGCCATTCTGAAAAACTTCGGGGTCGAGATGAACGTGCCGAAAGGCTATGCGCTTGCCGCGAACGAACCCGATTTCCTGTGGGCGCGCTACGAATACCCCACGGCCAGCCAGGGCTTCTTCATCTACTCTTACCCCTACGAGGGCAAGGAGTCGCTTTCGCCCGGGGCGCTGCTCGCCGCCCGCAACAAGTTCGCCGCCCGCATTCCCGGCCCGTCGGACGGTTCATACATGACCACCTCCGACGCCTTCGCGCCCGATTTCCGCATGTTCCGCATGGAGGGGCGCCTCTGGTGCGAGATGCGCGGCTTCTGGGACGTGCACGGCGATTTCATGGGCGGCCCGTTCGTAAGCTACACGACCGTCGACACGGCGACCAACCGCGTCTTCACGCTCGACTGCTACATCTACTCGCCCAAAAACCCCAAACGCAACTACATGCGCGGCGTGGAGCACCTGCTCTACCTGGTAAAATTCCCCGCCGCGGAAGCCCCGCAGGAAGAGCAGCGGCAATAGAGCCCGCCCGGCAGCGGCACGCACCGAAGAAGAAACCCGCATGCAACAAATACTGACATACTTCTTCCTGGTCGTATACTCGGTCACGATCCTCGGCATCATTCTGGTCATCATCACCGAAAACCGGAATCCGCTGAAGACCCTGCCGTGGATCGTCGTGCTGGTACTGGCCCCCGTGGTCGGGCTGGTCTTCTATTTCTTCTTCGGGCAGAACCTCTCCAAGCAGCGCATCATTTCGCGCCGCACGCGCAAGCGCATCACCATGCAGCTCGAAGAGCCCGAACACCCCGAAGGCCCCGGCATCCCGCCCCGCTACCGGCCGCTCGCCTCACTGCTGCTCAATACGCTGCACTCCGTACCGCTCTACGGCAGCCGCATCGCCGTCTATACCGACGGACGGTCGAAGATGGAAGCGCTGATGGAGGAGATCGCCCGCGCACGGCACCACATCCATATCCAGTATTACATCCTCAACGACGACCAGACGGGTTGCCGCCTGCGGGACGCCCTGGTCGCAAAGGCGCGCGAAGGCGTCCGGGTACGCATCCTCTACGACGACGTAGGCAGCCGGGGTGCCAAGAACTCCTTTTTCAAAGGGATGCGCGACGCCGGGATCGAAGTATACGCCTTCCTGCACGTCAAATTCCCGCTCTTCACCAGCAAGGTCAATTACCGCAACCACCGCAAGATCGTCGTGATAGACGGCCGCGTCGGGTTCATCGGCGGCATGAACATCGCCGACCGCTACGTCCGCGGCACGCAATGGGGCACATGGCGCGACACCCACTTCCGGATCGAAGGAAGCGGCGCCGCCGGACTCCAGGCCTCGTTCCTGAGCGACTGGTCGGCGACTACGAAAACGCATATTTCGGGGCCGGAGTACTACCCGCCTGTCGGGCATTTTACCGACGACATCCTGCAAATCGCCCCCAGCGGCCCATTCGGCAAGTGGCGCGCCCTGTTGCAGGCCGACAGTTACGCCATCGCCCGCGCCCGGCAGCGGATCTGGATCCAGACCCCCTACTACCTGCCCTCGGAGGTACTCAACACGGCGCTTCAGGAAGCGGCGCTCGCAGGCATCGATGTACACCTGATGCTCCCGGCCCGTTCCGACTCGAAAGTCGTCGACCTTGCGACCCACTCCTACCTGGACGACATGATGAAGGCGGGGGTGAAAATCTCGTTCTACAAACCGGGGTTCCTGCATTCCAAGTTGCTGATCATCGACGACATGCTCTCGGTGATCGGCTCCGCGAACATGGATTTCCGCAGCTTCGAGCACAATTTCGAGATCAACGCCTTCGTCTACGACCGCGAATTCGCAAGCCGCATGGCCGCCGTATTCGAAGACGACCTGACACACTGCCACACCGTCACCCCGGGCGAATGGTTCACCCGCCCGCGCACCCGCCGCGTCGCGGAATCGCTTATGCGCGTCTTTTCGCCGCTGCTGTAAATTTCCGACGCGGCAGGCGGCTATTCGTATCCTCCGGCCTGCAGTTCCCGCTGCAATTCGGTCATGATCTCCTGTCCCAGCGCCGCACCGGCGGACATGCCCTCCTGCATGATCGCAGGGGTCGCACCGACCGCCTTGCGCATGACCGGCGTGGCGTAAAGGGCATTCAGTTCACGCAGATCGGCGAGCGTCAGGTATTTGGAATAGATCGGCACATAGATATCGACCATGCGGGCGCGCATCTTCTCATTGAATTTCGAGATTATCTTCTCCCAGACGGCTTCCGAAACCGACGGGGCGGAGGTTTTGAGGTACCCGACCATCTGGGTCATGACCACATCGGCATTCCGGAGCGCCCCGGTCAGCTCCATCATCTCGGCGACCGCATCGCGGTATTCGTCCGACTGCGCACGGGCGGGCAGCGCCGCGGCAAACACGGCGCACACGACAAGGCAAAGGATTTTTTTCATCGGTATGGGGTTTAGGTTAGGTGTCAGATCTCCACGATCCCCTTGCGGATGGCATAGACGACCAGGCTGGCGGTGTTTTTACAGCCGGTCTTTTCGAGGATGTTGGCGCGGTGCTTGTCGACCGTACGTTTCGAGATGAACAGTTCGTCGGCGATCTCCTGGTTCGACAGGCCGCGGCATACGGCCACCAGGATTTCGCGCTCGCGGGCCGAAAGCTCCTCGTCGGGGGCATCCTCGCGCGTACGCATACGCCCCGCGAGCGACGACAGGAGCTGCGGGCTGAAATAGCTGCCCCCGGCCATCACCGTGTCGATGGCCTCGACCACGTCGCCGATGTCCGAGTCCTTGAGCAGGAAACCCCGAGCCCCGGCCTGCACCATGCGCGTATAGTAGCTCTCCTCGCCGAACATCGAAAGGGTAATGATCCTCAGCTCGGGACACCGCGCCAGCGCCCGCTCGGTGGTCTGCGCGCCGTCGATACCGGGCATGGCGAAATCCATGAAAACGATGTCGGCCTCCAACTCCGGCAGCATGGCGAGGAACTCCTCGCCGCTGGCCGCCTCGCCCACCACGCGGCACCCGGCGCAATGCTCCAGCAGCCCCCTGAGCCCGTTGCGGAAAAGCGAATGGTCGTCTACAAGTACGATCGTGCGTTCCATATCATTTGCGTTTGCGGCGGCGGAGCCTCTGCGATGCCTGCTCCTCCTGCGTATTGACACGGATCGCGGCGCGCATCCCCCGGCCTTTGGCACTGGCAATGTCGAACACGCCGCCCAGCGAATTGATGCGCGACGAGATGTTCGAAAGCCCCATGCCGCAGTCCATCATGGCCTGTGGGTTGAACCCCCGCCCGTCGTCCGTATAGTCCAGCGCCAGTTCCGTCCCGTTCTGCGACAGCGAAAGGTTGATCGACGAACAGCCGGCATGCTTGAGCGAGTTGTTGATCAGCTCGCAGATCACCCGGTAGAGGATCACCTCGACGTCCGTATCGAACCGCTCCGAACGGAGGTTGGTCGTGAAGCGGATTTTCACGTCGTGCATCGCGGCGCTCTTGTCGATGAAGTTCTGCACGCCCCGCGCCAGCCCGAAGTCATTGAGCACGTGGGGCGAAAGGTTGTTCGAAATCTCGCGCAGCGAACGGATCGCCTCGTCGATCACATAGGTCGTATTGTCGATGATCTCCTTCTGCTCGGGGCTGCGTTCGTCGCGTGCCAGCGCCGAAAGCGACATCCTCGCCGACGAGAGCAGCGGCCCCAGCCCGTCGTGCAGTTCCTTCGAGAAGCGCGAACGCGCCTTTTCCTCGGTGCGGAGCACGGCCGTGAGGATGCGTTTGTTGAGCAATTGCCGCTGGCGGTTAAGCCTGCCGATGTACTTGAAGAGCTTGTGGGCGTACATCACGCCGATCGACAGGCAGATCGAGATCACGATCCCCAGATAGGCGAACCACCACCGGGGGACATACTGCCCGCTGGCCATCAGCAGCTGCACGAACCGCTCGACCGAGAGCAGCGAAAACCCCACGATGAAGAGAATCCACACCGAATTGTACTTGGTAGCCCGCACCAGTTTGAGGGCATATGCCGTCGCGACCGTCTGGATGAGGATGGCGATGACAAGCAGGATCTTAATCAACATAGGCGTCCCGATTTTTTACAAATATAGTATTATTCCAACACATTGGCAAGGGCCGCGAGCTGGCGGTAATCCGTCAGGTCGACCTGCACCGGCACGATCGAAACATAGCCGTGCGCGAGCGCCCACTCGTCGGTATCCTCCGCCCCGGGCTCGCCGTTGACGAAATCGCCCGTGAGCCAGAAATACGCACGGCCCCGCGGGTCTTCGTGGCGGTAAAACTCCTCGCGCCAGAACCCGCGGTTCTGGCGGCAGAGGCGGATGCCGTGCAGTTCGCCGGGCTTGCCTACGGGGACGTTCACATTGAGGCACAACGGGAGTTCGACCTTCTTTTCCAGGACGCTGCGCACGATCCGCTTCCCGTAGACCACCGCCGCCTCGAAATCGGCGTCTGCGCCGTGGTCGTCGAGCGACAGCCCGACCGACGGGCAATCGTAGAAACTGCCTTCGATAGCCGCCCCCATCGTCCCCGAGTAGAGCACGTTCACGGCCGAATTGGAACCGTGGTTGATGCCCGAAATCACCAGGTCGACGCGCTCGTCGCGCAACAGGTAGTCGAAGGCCATCTTCACGCAGTCGACCGGCGTACCGGAAAAGGAATACACTTCCAGCCCTTCCTCCTTCCGCACGCAGCGCAGGTAGAGGGGATTGTACATGGTGATGGCCTGGCTCATGCCGCTCTGCGTCGTCTCGGGTGCCACGACCACCACGCGGCCGAAGGCCCGCGCGACCTCGACGGCCGCCACCAGCCCCTTCGAATCGTACCCGTCGTCATTGGTTACGAGTATCAGTTTTTCTTCTTTCATAGTCGGTATTTTACCTGCAAAGATAACAATAAATCACGCTCACGGAAGATATTTTCATGCCGCACTTGCACCGAATGAAAAAAACTTCGTATATTTGCAGTCCCTTACGGGGCGTATATCAACCTCTTTCATTGGGCGCTACGCAGTTGCGGGGACACAAGGACGGCACAGCCCGTCCGGCGTGCCGGGAACGCGGGATTACGGATCAGGGTATCCGTATGGTACGGCGGGCGCAGCGGGAATGTTGGGTGCGAAACACATTAAATTTGTTGCAACAATGAACAAAGACGCAATCATCAAGCTCGTCAACGAGCAGATGTGGGCAAAGACGGATGCCGATGTACCGTCGTTCAAGGCCGGTGACACGATCACCGTATCCTACAAAATCATCGAGGGTAACAAGGAGCGCGTACAGAGTTTCCGCGGCGTAGTTATCCAGATCAAGGGTTCGGGCAAGACCAAGATGTTCACGATCCGCAAGGTTTCGAACGGCGTGGGTGTCGAGCGTATCTTCCCCCTCTATTCGCCCCACATCGACAAGATCGAGGTCAACAAGATCGGTGTCGTACGTCGTGCACGCATCTACTACCTGCGCGACCTGACCGGCAAGAAGGCCCGCATCAAGGAGAAGCGCATGACCAGCGCGGACAAGAAATAGTCCGGGCCGTCAGCAAGAAAAAACAGGAAGGTTCCCCTTCCTGTTTTTTTGTGCCCGCCCCCGAAAACTCCCGCCGCCCCGAGTAACGGCCTGTACAGGCGGCCATCTTCGACGACCTGTTTCGACAGCAACAGAAGTTCCGGCCCGGAATTCCGCCCCGGCCGCGGCCCGCGCCAGCCTGCCGTCCGCACTTACAGGCCCGCCGCCCCGAACTCCCCTCCCGGCGCAGGTTCTCCGCCGCACGATCCGGCATAACCGGGAAAGGCGACGAGCGGAACCCCGAAATATTGGGCATCCCGCCATGAAGCGCCGCTGACAACATGCCGCAAGAAACCCGGCGTTCTCGGAACGCCGGGTTTCCCGTAACTCGCAACCGGTTCTGCGGATTACTCTTCGACCGGAATATCCTTGTTGACGTTCTTCGAACCTACCAGCGCGTAGAAGAGCATGTAGGCCAGACCAGCGACAACCACCCAGTAGCTCGAGAGGTAACCTGCGAAGTCGGCCACGCCGCCCTGGATCAGCGGGAGGATACCGCCGCCGCAAACCATCACCATGAAGATACCCGAACCCATCGAGGTATACTTGCCAAGGCCTTCGACCGCGAGGTTGAAGATCGTGCCCCACATCACCGAGGTGCAGAGGCCGCAAAGGGTGAAGAAGATCACGCCGACAGGCACTTCCACCATTCCGAACCCGGTTCCGGTGAACACGGGCATCGCACCCATCACGTCCGTCGGGGCGAAGATGCCCACCAGCACGAAGATCAGCGCCAGCGAGGCGACGAACGAAAGCTGCACCTTGCTCGAAATCTTACCGCCCAGCAGGCCGCCCAGCAGACGGCCGCACATCATCAGGAACCAGTAGGTACCCACCAGCGAACCGGCCGCAGCCGCTGCCATGCCCACGCCGCTCGTCGAAGCGTCGGGTGCCGCCGTAAGGAACAGGTTCATGAAGTTGGGAATACCGACCTCGACACCTACATAAATAAAGATGGCGATCGTTCCCAGCAGGAAGTGACGGAACGAAAGGGCGCTGTGCTTGTCCTTGACCTCGGCCTTTTTCTCCTGGATGGCGAACGGCTCGGGAATGTTGACCATGTAGAGCACGACGAATACCACGGCGAAGATGCCCATTGCGATCCACAGTGCGGGAGCTGCGTCGCTGATCGTGGCGTTGGCCGCGTTGCCCATCAGGTAACCCACCAGCACCGGAACGATGGTCGCGGAAATCGAGTTGAGCGAACCGCCGAACTGGATCAGCTGGTTACCCTTCTTGCCGCCGCCGCCGAGCGTATTGAGCATCGGGTTGACGACGGTGTTGAGCATACACATCGAGAAGCCCGAGACGAATGCGCCGATCAGGTAAATCGGGAAACTGCCCGCTTCGCCCGAAAGATACTGGATACCCACGCCGACGAAACCGATTGCCACGGCCGCAAGCGCCGTCTTCTTGTAGCCGATGCGCTTGAGCATCATACCGGCCGGAATCCCCATCACCGCATAGGCGATGAAGTTGGCGAAATTGCCCAGCTGCGACATCCAGTTCGCCACGGCGAACTGGTTCTTGACAATTACGCCCAGCGGATTCGAAAGCCCCGTCACGAATGAGATCATTGCGAAGAGCAAGAACATCATGATGATGGGCAGCGTGTAATTTTTTTTCTGTTCCATACGATTTTATCTGAATTTAGGTTAATGAGTTTCGCGGTTATCTGTCCCTCTCGGCGATGTAGGCGCAAAGGTTAACGAGCGCCGTACGGTACTCCGAGGGCTCGTATTCGGAGAGCATCTCGACGGCCCGCGCTACGTAGCTGCGCATCACTTCGGCGGCAAAAGCCAGCCCGCCCTCGTTCTCGACCGTATTCTGCAAATACTCCACCGATTCCTCCTCCTCGCGGCAGCCGGCCAGCCGCCCGAGCAACTCGGCACGGCGTTCGGGAGTCGCCTTGTCCAGCACCGCTAACAGCGGCAGGGTGATCTTCCCCTCGCGCAGGTCGTTGTTGGCAGGTTTGCCCGTATGCGCCGTACGCATGTAGTCGAGGATGTCGTCCTGTATCTGGAACGCCATGCCGATCGCCTCGCCGAAACGGCGCATCAGCGCCACCTTCTCGCGCGGGGCACCCACGGCCATCGCCCCGGCCGATGCGCTGACCCCGATCAGGCATGCGGTCTTTTTATAAATAATGTCGAGGTACGCCTGGCGCGTCATGGTGTGCTTCTCGGCACACTCGCTCTGCAACACCTCGCCCTCGCACAACGCCGCCATCGAACCGCATACATGCGTCACCAGGTCGAACTGGCCGCTCGAAAGGCCGATATTCATGTTCCTCGCAAGGATGAAGTCGCCCAGTATCACCGCCTTGTGCGACTGCCAGCGGGCATTGGCCGACGGGCGGCCCCGCCGCGTATCCGACTCGTCGATCACGTCGTCGTGGATCAGCGACGCCACGTGGATCATCTCCACGAGCATCGCGGCCAGATGCACCCTCCGCCCTTTGGCCGCACCCTCCACCGGGGAGTTCATCGCCGCCGACAGCATCACCAACAGCGGACGTATGCCCTTCCCGCGCGAGGAAAGCGCATAACGCAGCATGTCGGCAAGCAATTCCCCTTCGGCCGTAAACTGACGGTCGACGAACCCGTCGAACGCCTCCAGTTCCGCAGTCACAGGTTTGCGGATCGTATCGAGTGTAATCATAAAACAAACTTAACCCAGCGGCAACGGACGCAACATCGCCCGGGACGGGCCCGGATAATCCGGACATCCCGCACACCGGGTCGCCGCATATCTTTGGCAAAGATAGTGATTTTTCGCAATCGCGACTCGTCAAGTAAATGTTTTTTCGTACCTTTGCGAAACTTGGATCTTTCACCGGGACAGGCTGCAGCCCGGGAATGCCCGAACAAATTCGGCACTTCTCCCGCCCTGCACTATCCTTGGCAACGGTTAACGACAGGGAAAATGGATTTTTCGAAAACGATCATACGCCGGCTGGCGCCGGCAGCGGCGGCGCTCGTCGTCTTCTTCGTGGTGAGCGCGGCCTATTTCGCCCCGCAATTCCGCGGCGAAGTACTGCCCCAGCACGACGTGGTGCAGTACGAAGGCATGGCAAAGGACATCAGCGACATGCGCGCGGCCACGGGCGAAGACCCCCAGTGGACGGGCGGCATGTTCGGCGGCATGCCCGCCTTTTTGATCAACGTGGCCTACCCCGCGCAGATCGTCAAGCGCACCGTGGGACAGGTCGTGAAACTCATCGACACGCCCGCGGCCTTCCTCTTCTTCGCCATGACTGCCATGTGGCTGATGCTGCTCGTCTTCGGCGTCGACCCCTGGGTCGGCATCGTCCCGGCGCTGGCCTACGGGCTCTCGACCTATTTCCTGCTGATCATAGGCGCCGGGCACATCACCAAGATGTGGGCGCTGGTCTATGCCCCGCTGATGATGGGCGGTGCGTGGATGACCCTGCGGGGAAACATGTGGGCGGGCGGTGCGCTCACGGCGCTCACGGCGTCGCTCGAAATCGGCGCCAACCACCCGCAGATCACCTACTATTTCCTCCTGGCCATGTCCGCCTTCTGGATCAGCGAGGGGATCGCGGCCTTCAGGGAGAAACACCTCGGGGACTTCTGGAAACGCACGGCGGTACTCGCCGCCGCAGGCATACTCGCCGCAGGGTCGAATTTCTCGCCCCTGTGGTACACCGCCAGCCACTCCAAAGAGACCATGCGCGGCGGCTCCGAACTGGCCTCGACCTCCGAGACTTCGCAGGACGGGCTGACGCTCGACTACGCCACGGCCTGGAGCTACGGCCGCACGGAGAGCCTGAACCTGCTGATCCCCGACTTCATGGGGCGCGAATCGGCCACGACCTTCTCGCCCGACGGCGAGGTGGCGGCCGTGCTGAACGAATACGGGCTGCGCGGCGCCGCACAACAGTTGCCGGCCTACTGGGGCAGCCAGCCCTACACCGGCGGCCCGACCTACCTGGGCGCCGCGACCATTTTCCTCGCAGCGCTGGGCATCGCCCTGGCACGCGGACGCAACAAATGGTGGATCGTCGCCGTCTCGGTGCTGATGCTCCTGCTGGCATGGGGACGCAACCTGATGTGGTTCACCGAACTGGCCTTCGACCTGCTGCCCGGCTATAACAAGTTCCGCACCGTCTCGATGGCGCTCGTCGTCGTCCAATGGGCCGTGCCGCTGCTGGGAGCACTGGCACTCATGCGGCTGTGGCGCGGGGAGATCCCGCGCCAGAGGCTGCTGCGGGCGCTGGCATGGGCCGCGGGCGTCACGGGCGGGCTCTGTTTGTTGCTGGCCGTCGCCGGCAGCGCGTTCTTCGATTTCGGCCGCGCGGAAAGCACCGGGATGATGACCGAACAGTTCCGCCAGTTGTTCGAGGCCAACAACATGCAGGATTACCTCCAGCGCGGCATGGATGCCGAAATGGGCATCGCCACGGGCAATGCCATGGCTGCCGAACGCGCCTCCATGATGCAGGCCGACGCATGGCGCTCGCTGCTGATGATCCTGCTCGCAGCGGGCGGCGTAGCGCTGTTCGCCCTGCGCCGGATCAACAAATACGTGCTCACGGCACTGCTCGCCGCCGTGATGCTGCTCGACCTGGTGCCGGTCGACTTGCGGTTCATTTCGCACGACAACTTCATTTCGGCGCGCCAGCACCAGGTCACGGCCACGGCCGCCGACAAGGCGATCATGGCCGACAAGGAGCCGGGGTTCCGCGTCTTCAACCTCACGGTCAGCCCCTTCCAGGACGCTACGACCTCCTATTTCCACCGCTCCGTAGGCGGCTACCACGGCGCCAAGCTGGCCCGTTACCAGGATCTGATCGACCGCTACCTGAGCTACCGCAACGACGCCGTTCTGGACATGCTCAACACGCGCTACCTGATCGTGCCAGGCGACGGCGGACAGCCCGAAGCGGTGCTCCGCCCGACAGCCAACGGCGCCGCCTGGTTCGTCGACACGATCGCCGTGGCGGGGAGTCCGCAACAGGAGATCGACCTGCTCGGGGAAACCGACCTGAAACGAACCGCCGTAATCGCAGAAAAAGACAAGCCGTACACGCAGGGCTGGACGGCGTCCCCCGCCGACACGGCGGCCGTACGCACCATCGCCCTCACGGAATACCGTCCCAACTACCTCAAGTACGAATACACCGCCCCCGCAGAGAGCGTGGCGGTATTCTCCGAGATCTTCTACCCCTACGGCTGGACGGCCTACGTCGACGGCGCGGAAGCCCCCTGTTTCCGGGCCGACTACGTGCTCCGCGCCATGAGGCTGCCTGCCGGGCAACATACCGTCGAATGGAAATTCCGCGCCCCGGGATGGACGGCGGCCGAAGCCGTGACGCTCGTCTCGTCGCTCGTGATCCTGCTCGGAGCTGCCGCTGCAATTGTTTATTGGATTCGACAAAAGAGGAAAGAGAATAATCCGGACGAATAACATACGAATCCCGCCAGGACAAACCCCCGCCGAGGCGGGGGTTTAGGGGTGGGTCAGACTTATAAACACGGCGAAACGCCGTGAATGAATCGGACGACGGAAAAGAGCCGTCGAAAAAGCATTTCGGCTATGAAAGACGACAAGCGACTGAAGCGGAAAGTCCGCAACTCCTACATCGTATCGACGGTGAGCATCACGCTCGTGTTGTTCCTGCTGGGCTCGGTGGGCTACCTGATGGTCGCGGCGATGAAGGTCGCCGACACCCTGCAGGAGAGCATCGCCGTGACCGTGGAGCTGGAAAACGGGCTTTCGGACGAACAGAAGGACGCAGTCAACCGGCAGCTCACGGCCGAAGACCTCGTGGCGACGATCGCCTACGTCGGCAAGGAGGAGAAGATCGAGGACGCCGAGTTCCGCAAGATGTTCGCCAGCGAATTCGAGGAAATCCTGGACGAAAACCCGCTGCTCGACTCGTTCGAGCTGACCCTCACGGCCGCCTCGGCCGACAAGGAGCTGCTCGACGGCTTCATCGCCGGCATCTCGAAGATCGCGGGGGTCGAACGGGTGAGCTACCCGGCGCTGATGGCCGAACGGCTGCACGCCACGGTAGGCAAAATCCGGCTGGTGCTGGTGCTCTTCGGCGGGGCGCTGCTCGTCATTTCGCTGATCCTGCTGGGCAACACCATCCGGCTGGCCATCTTCTCGAAGCGCTACCTGATCAATACCATGAAACTCGTCGGCGCCACCAAGTGGTTCATCATGAAGCCCTTCCTCGGCAGCAGCATCACGCAGGGCATCCTGGCCGGACTGGGAGCCTCGCTGCTGTTCGGGCTTTCGGTCTACGGGCTCAACGAAGCCGTCCCCGAACTGCTGACGATCGCCGAGGCGGGCAAGGTCGCCATCATCCTCGGCGCGATGATTGCCGGGGGCATCGTAATCTCGGGGCTTTTCACGATCCTCGCGCTGAACAAATTCATCAACATGAAGTCGAACAAGATATACCTTTATTAAATGAAAAAAGCCAATAACACCCCTCCGGAACAGGAAAATCCCCGTATGCCCCTGACCCGCCGCAACTACATTCTGCTGGCCGTCGGGTTCGCCGTCATCCTCCTGGGCTTCGTGCTGATGGCCGGCGGCGGCAGCGATTCGCCCGACGAATTCAACTACGCCATGTTCTCGTGGCGCCGCATCACGCTGGCCCCGATCCTGGTCATCGGCGGTTTCGTCATCGAGATCTACGCCATCATGAAACGCTTCGAAAAATAATCCGCCCGGCCGTCCCGGCGCCCGGCCTCCGGCGGCCCGTTCCGGCCGAGGCACAGCGCGCCCCCGCACCGGGACTCCCGGTGCGGCGCGACGGCACAGGAGATATACCCGCTTAAATCAGTTATGGACACCTTACAAGCCATCCTGCTCGGTATCGTGCAGGGCATTACGGAATTCCTGCCCGTGTCGAGCAGCGGCCACCTGCAGATCGCCAAGGAGCTGCTCGGCGTGGAACTGGAAGAAAACCTCACGTTCGACGTGGCGCTCCACGCCGCCACCGTACTGAGCACCATCGTGGTGCTCTGGAGCGAGGTCTGGCGCCTCCTGAAGGGGCTCTTTTCGCGCCGCTTCAACGCCGAGCAGGCCTACGTGCTGAAGCTCGTACTTTCGATGATCCCCATCGGGGTCATCGGCTTCCTCTTCAAAGACCGGATCAACGCCATGCTCGACGCCCCCTACATCCTGGTGATCGTGGGCGCCATGCTGCTGCTTACCGCGACGCTGCTGGCTTTCGCCTACTACGCCAAGCCGCGCCAGAAGGAGACCATCTCCTACCGCGACGCCCTGATCATCGGCCTGGCGCAGGCCTGCGCCGCCATGCCGGGGCTATCGCGTTCGGGGACGACCATCGCCACCGGACTGTTGCTGGGCAACAAAAAGGCCGCCGTGGCACAATTCTCGTTCCTGATGGTGCTGGCGCCGATCCTGGGCGAAACGCTGCTCGAAGCCGCAAGCGGCGATCTCACGGCCGGCATCGCCACGGGCACGCTCGCCGCCGGGTTCGCAGCCTCGTTCATCACGGGGTGCCTGGCCTGCAAATTCATGATCGAGATCGTCAAGCGGGGCAAGCTCATCTGGTTCTCGCTCTACTGCGCGCTGGCCGGCCTGGTATCCATCCTAAGCTATTTCTGCTGATGAAGGAGACACTCGACCTGCGGGGCCTCAACTTCGAGGAGGGCTACATCGCCGTCATCGACAAGCCCCTGAGCTGGACGTCCACCGACGTCGTACGCAAGATCAAGTCCGCGCTCCGCAGGCTCGGCTACCGCAAGATCAAGGTCGGCCACGCGGGCACGCTCGACCCGCTGGCCACGGGCGTCCTTTTGGTCTGCATCGGCCGCGCCACCAAGATGGTCGACGCCCTGCAGGCCGAGGAGAAGGAGTACGTGGCCGACGTCATGCTGGGTGCCACGACCCCCAGCTACGACCTCGAACATCCCGTCGACGCGACCTTCCCCACGCAGCACATCACGCGCGGGAAGGTACTCGAAGCCCTCGCCGCACTCTCGGGCGAACGCCTCCAGTCTCCGCCGGTCTATTCGGCCAAAAAGATCGACGGCATGCGGGCCTACGAACTGGCTCGAGCGGGCGAGGAGGTCGAAATGCGCAAGGCGCTCGTCCACATCTACGAAATGCAGCTCGAAGAGTACGACCTGCCGCGCATCCGCATCCGCGTACGATGCAGCAAGGGCACCTACATCCGTTCGCTGGCCCACGAAATCGGGCAGGCGCTCGAAAGCGGCGCGCACCTGACTTCCCTTTGCCGGACGCGCAGCGGCGGCTTCAGGGTCGAAAACGCCCACAGCCTCGATGATTTTCTAAAAAAATTGCAGGAACTTGAAACAAAATAGGCTTTTTTGCGTATAGAAATTAATCTGTGTTGTTTATTTCGAACGTAAAATAGAGTATTCCACCTATGAAATTATCGCAATACGGGTATGATTTCGCCCCCGAAATGCTGGCGAAACACCCGACGGAAAACCGGGACGATTCGCGCCTGATGGTCATCGACCGCGCCAAAGGCACTATCGAACACCGTATTTTCAAAGACATCATCGAATACTTCGACGAAAAAGACCTCTTCGTATTCAACGACACCAAAGTCTTCCCAGCACGCCTCTACGGCAACAAGGAGAAGACGGGTGCCGAGATCGAGATTTTCCTGCTGCGCGAACTGAACCGCGAACTGCGGCTCTGGGACGTGCTGGTCGACCCGGCCCGCAAGATCCGCATCGGCAACAAACTCTACTTCGGCGATGACGACCTGCTGGTGGCCGAGGTGATCGACAATACGACCTCGCGCGGGCGCACGCTGCGCTTCCTGTTCGACGGCTCCTACGAGGAGTTCAAGCAGACGCTTTTCAGCCTGGGCGAGACACCGCTGCCCAAATGGGTGCGCGACAAGGTCGAACCCGAGGACGCCGAGCGCTACCAGACGATCTTCGCCGAGCACGAAGGCGCCGTTGCCGCCCCGACGGCCGGCATGCACTTCTCGAAGCACCTGATGAAGCGCATGGAGATCAAGGGCATCGACCGTGCGTTCGTCACGCTGCACGTCGGGCTGGGCAACTTCCGTACGGTCGACGTCGAAGACCTCTCGAAGCACAAGATGGACTCCGAACAGTTCTTCGTGACCGAAGAGGCTGCCGGGACGGTGAACGAAGCCAAGCGCAACGGGCACAAGGTCGCAGCCATCGGCACGACCGTCATGCGCACCCTCGAAACGGCTGTCTCGACCAACGGCATGATCAAGCCGATGGAAGGATGGACGAACAAGTTCATCTTCGCGCCCTACGAGTTCACGGTGGCCGACGCCATGGTGACCAATTTCCACCTGCCTTACTCCACCCAGCTGATGATGGTTGCGGCGTTCGGCGGCTACGAAACGATCATGAACGCCTATAAGATAGCCAAGGAAGAAGGGTACCGATTCGGCACTTACGGCGACGCGATGCTCATTCTTTAAGATTTTTTCACTATCTTTGCACAATAGACCTCGAAAGATCAAATACTCGAACCATGGCAAATAAGATTCTGTACGTCTGTCAGGAGATTACACCCTATCTTCCAGAGACGGAGGCTTCCGGACTTTGCCGCGCTCTCACGCAGGCGATGCAGGAGCGTGGGAACGAAATCCGTACCTTCATGCCGCGCTACGGCTGTATCAACGAACGCCGGCACCAGCTCCACGAGGTAATACGTCTTTCGGGCATGAACCTCATCATCGACGACAACGACCACCAGCTCATCATCAAGGTCGCCTCGATCCCCGCGGCGCGCGTGCAGATCTATTTCATCGACAACGACGACTATTTCTCGCGCAAGGCCGTGCTGACCGACAGCGAAGGTGCGGAATTCCCCGACAACGACGAACGGGCCATCTTTTTCGCCCGCGGCGTGCTGGAGACGGTCAAGAAACTGCGCTGGACGCCGACCGTAGTCCATTGCCACGGCTGGTTCTCGGGAGTGATCCCGGTCTACCTGAAGCGCATTTTCGCCGACGACCCGATTTTCCGCGACGTGAAAATCGTCGTTTCGCTCTATGCCGACGGCTTCCCCGGGGAACTGGACAAGGGCTTCGCCGCGAAGATCGCCGGCGAGGGGGTCAAGGATAAAAATCTCTCAATTCTCGACGTCCCGTCATACGAAAACCTCTGCCGCTTCGTTATGGAATATGCCGACGGTGTGGTCGCAGCTTCCGCAGATGCCGACCCCAGGGTATTGGAAATCGCCCGTGCGAGCGGGAAGCCGATGCTCGAATACCAGTCGCCCGAGGCAGCGGACTTTTTCGATAATTACAACCGATTCTATGAAGCGATTCAATAATTTCCGCCGTTTGCTCCGCGCCGCCGCCGTTATGACGGCCGTCGCTGCGATGACATTCGCGGGCTGCACCAAGGTCGACGACACACTGGGGTCGAACCTCGTGCCGGACAACCAGCAGATGAAAGCGGGTTACGAGACCTTCGGCGCCCTGACGCTGAAGGGGGATCTCAACCCCAGGCGCTATGTCGAGACGCGGCTTTACCAGACCGACTCGCTCATCACGTCGAACCTCACCTACGGGTACATGGGTTCGATGCTCAGCGATACGTTCGGACTGCGCACGGCAGGGTTCCTCACGCAATACGTCCCCTATGAAATCGACTCGGGCTATTTCGGGTTCCGCCCGATCCTCGACTCGGCGATCATCCTGCTTTCCATCTCCAGCTACGGCAGCGACACGCTCACCTCGCAGGAGTACAACGTATACGAGGTCGTCAGCAACAAATACCTGACCGAGAAACCCGTCGAAAGCGGAAAGTCCGAGCGCGACACGACCTTCTACCTCAATTTCGACCCCGTCAAGGCGGGTGTCGTAGGCGACGACGTGCTCTTCACGTTCACCTTCCCCGACGGAAAGGAGACGGGTCCCGCCACCACGTACGCCACCATGAAACCGACCCAGAAGGGACGGGAATTCATCAACCGCCTGATGCTTCAGGAGGGCACGTACAAGGGCGACTATTCGATTTACAGCCTCGACAGCCTCGAACAGTGGGTCGCCGAGTTCAAGGGGCTTTACATCGTCCCGGCCGTCGACCAGACGACCCCCAACAAGGGCAACATCTACGCCACGTCGCTCGACGCTTCGGGCTTCGCGATCTACGGGCGTAACCGCCTGGAGAGCGACCCTACGCTGATCGCCGACACGATTTCGATCCCCTACATTTTCTACGACTCTTCGGTCGACTACGGCAACGTGTCGGTCAACACCATCCGCCACGACTACTCGAAAGCCACTTCTCCGCAGAGGTTCGACATTGCGGATGCGGTCGAGACCAACGAGAACCGTCCGCTCAGCAAGCAGGTCTACGTCGAGGGCATGGGCGGCGTCGTAACGGAAATGACTTTCACCGAGGAGTTCTTCAGGCAGCTGGCGCAGATCATCAAGGACGAGAACGCCGCTTCCGCCAAGGAGTTCAATACCCTGGCCATCAACCAGGCCCGGATGTCGGTCTATTTCGCGGGCAGCAACTACGACTGGCAGAACCTGACCGACGTGAAGCACATGATCGAACAGATGGACGCCTCGCAGAGCCGCCTGGGCCTCTATACCAATTACAAAAAGCTCTCGGGCATCACCGACTACGCCTATGCCTACGAGAAGACCTACAGCACGACGCTGACCTACGGCGGTTACATCAACCGCAGCCGGGGCTGCTACGTGATGGACATCACGGGCCATGTGCAGAGCATGTGGAACTACTACCAGGAGGCCGTGGAGGAGCTGGGCGAGAACGCCCCGTGGGAAGAGATCGCGGAGAGAATCAAAACCAGGACTATGTACATGGGGCCCGAGGCATACGGTCTCTACACCCAGAATTACAGTGTGATGCAGGGTATGACGCCCTCGGACGGGTCGCTGACCAAGGAGGATGCCCCGATCAAGATCGACATCGCCTATACCCTGGTCAAATAAAGGATCAACAGCACGGAATGCGAAACCTAAGTACTCATGCTTAGGTTTTCGCATTTCAGAAAAGCCATAAAGAACGCATGCAGGAAAATTTAGTAATCGTCGAGTCCCCCGCCAAGGCCAAAACCATCGAGAAGTTCCTCGGCAAGGACTATATCGTCAAGTCGAGTTTCGGACACATCCGCGACCTGTCGAAAAAAGACCTGGGCATCAATATCGACGACGAGTTCAGGCCCGTCTATGAAATCCCGGGCGACAAGAAGAAAGTGGTGGACGAACTGACCAAGCTGGCCAAGAGCAAGACCGTATGGCTGGCGTCCGATGAAGACCGCGAAGGAGAAGCCATCGCATGGCACCTGACCGAAGTGTTGGGGCTCCCCGTCGACCAGACCAAGCGCATCGTCTTCCACGAAATCACCAAGCGGGCGATCCTCGAAGCCATCGAGAACCCCCGCACGGTCAACATGGATCTGGTCAACGCACAGCAGGCACGCCGTATCCTCGACCGCCTGGTCGGTTTCGAGCTTTCGCCCGTGCTGTGGAAGAAAGTGCGGCCGTCGCTTTCGGCCGGCCGCGTGCAGAGCGTCGCCGTACGGCTGATCGTCGAGCGCGAGCGCGAGATCATCGCCTTCCGCTCGGCACCCTATTTCCGCGTCGTGGCACAGTTCTACGCGGCCAACGACCCCGAAAAGACCCTCTTCAAGGCCGAACTCTCGTCGCGCTTCGAAACGCAGGCCGAGGCCGAGGCATTCCTCCGCAGTTGCATCGGCGCCACTTTCACCGTGTCGAAAGCCGAAGAGAAACCCGCACAGCGTTTCCCGGCGCCGCCCTTCACGACCTCGACGCTCCAGCAGGAGGCGGGCCGCAAGCTGGGCATGTCCGTTTCGCAGACGATGTCCGTCGCCCAGCACCTCTACGAGCAGGGTCTCATCACCTACATGCGTACCGACTCGGTAAACCTCTCGCAACAGGCACTGGCCCAGTGCAAGGAGGAGATCACGAAACTCTACGGCGAAAAATATTCGTCGTGGCATAACTACAAGACCAAGACCAAGGGTGCCCAGGAGGCGCACGAAGCCATCCGCCCGTCGTATATTGACCGGCAGTCAATCGAGGGCACCCCGGCCGAAAAGAAACTCTACGACCTGATCTGGAAGCGCACCGTAGCCTCGCAGATGGTCTGCGCCGAACTCGACCGCACAACCATTGTGATCGACATGTCGGGGTCGTCGCAGCAATTCGTCGCCACGGGCGAAGTCGTCCGCTTCGACGGCTTCCTGCGCCTCTACTCCGAATCCACGGACGACGACCAGGCCGCCGAAAGCGGCGAAGGGCTGCTCCCCAAAATGGCACAGGGCGACGAACTGCTTTCGACGCAGATCACCGCCACGGAACGCTTCACGCAGGCCCCGGCACGTTACAACGAAGCCTCGCTGGTCAAGCGCCTCGAAGAGCTGGGCATCGGACGCCCCTCGACCTACGCGCCGACCATCACGACGATCATCAACCGCGGCTACGTGGTCAAGCAAAACAGGGAGGGGCAGAAACGCAACTACGTGCAAATGACCCTCACGGGCGACAAGCTCGCCACGAAAAACCTCTCGGAAAGCTACGGCAAGGAGAAGAACCGCCTTTCGCCGACGGACATCGGCATGGTCGTCAACGACTACCTCGAAACGCAGTTCAAGCCGATCATGGACTATAACTTCACGGCCAGCGTCGAAAAGGAATTCGACCGCATCGCCGACGGCGACATCACGTGGGTGAAGATGATCCACGATTTCTACGGCCCCTTCCACCAGATGGTCGACACGGCCATCGGCACGCAGACCGACAAGAAGAGCCAGGCACGCATCCTGGGCAACGACCCCAAAACGGGACATATCGTCAAGGCCCGCATCGGCCGTTACGGCCCGATGGTCGAGATCGAAGGCGAAGAGGGCCAGAAAGGGCGCTTCGCCTCGCTCAAAAAGGGCCAGCTGATCGAGTCGATCACGCTCGAGGAGGCGTTGGCGCTCTTCGCGCTGCCCCGCGACCTGGGCCAGCTCGACGGCGAGGAACTCTCGGTGGGCATCGGCAAGTACGGGCCCTACGTGCGCCACGGCAAATCGTTCGCATCGCTGCAAAAGGGCGACGACCCCTACACGCTCACCTACGAGCGGGCCGTAGAGATCGTCCATGCCCAGAAGGCTGCGGCCGCCGCGGCCAACACTCCGCTGCGGAGCTTCCCCGAAGAGCCCGACATGCTGGTCAAGAACGGCCGTTACGGGGCCTACATCGCCTACAAGGGCAAGAACTACCGCCTGCCCAAGGGCAGCAAACCCGAAGAACTCACGCTCGACGACTGCCTGAAGATCGTCGCCGACTCGAAGAAATAACAGAACCTATAACTAAACTGTAACGCAATGAAGAAACTCCTGCTGACCCTCGTTGCCTTCTGCGCCGCATTTACGGCTGCGGCACAGGCCCCCGACACGACCGCCGCCGAAGGCTACCGGTTCACCGACGTCAAACTGATCCCCATGACCCCGGTCAAGGATCAGAGCCGTAGCGGCACCTGCTGGTGCTACTCGACCCTTTCGTTCCTCGAAGGTGAAATCCTGCGTGCGGGAGGCGCCCCCGTGCACCTCTCCGAAATGTGGATCGTCCGCCATACGTTCATGGAGAAAGCCGTGAAATACATCCGCATGCACGGCGAGATCAACTTCGCCGAAGGCGGGGCCTCGCGCGACGTGACGGAAGGCATCCGCAACTACGGCATCGTCCCGTTCGAAGCCTACCCGGGCTTCAACTACGGCACCGAGAAAGCCGATTTCCACGAACTCTCGCGCGTGCTGAAAGCCTACCTCGACGCAGTGATGGAGGCCAGCACCAAATCTTCGAACAAGCCGCTCTCGACGGCTTGGAAACGGGGTTTCAACGCCATTCTGGACGAATATTTCGGCCCGATGCCCGAGACCTTCACCTATCAGGGCAAGGAATACACGCCCCGGACGTTCGCCGCCTCGCTGCCGATCGACATCGACGACTATATCGACATCAGTTCGTTCACACACCACCCCTTCTATACGCAATTCATCATCGAGGTGCCCGATAACTGGATGTGGGGCACGGTCTACAACCTTCCGCTTGACGAAATGATGGCCGTCGTGGACAACGCACTGGAGAACGGTTATCCCGTCGCATGGGGCACCGACGTAAGCGAAAAGGGATTCAGCCGCACCAAGGCGATCGGCATCGTACCGGCCGCCGACCTCGAAGGCATGGGCGGCACCGAAGCCGAGCGCTGGGGCAAACTGACGCAGAAGGAGAAGGACGACGCACTCTACAAGTTCGACAAGCCGGGCAAGGAGCTCGACATCACCCAGGAGATGCGCCAGGTGGCTTTCGACAACTACGAAACCACCGACGACCACGGCATGGTCATCATGGGTGCGGCCACCGACCAGGCAGGCAACCACTACTACAAGGTGCAGAATTCATGGGACGTACGTCCGCCCTACGACGGATTCTGGTATTTCTCGCGCCCGTTCGTCGCTTACAAGACAACCTCGGTCATGGTCAACAAGCACGCCCTGCCCAAGGAGATCGCCAAGAAACTGGGCATCAAATAACCCGGGCGTAACGACCGCCCCTGAGAAGCCTCAGCCGCATGGCGGCAGGGAGCCCGAAATGAAAAGCGGCCCGACTTTGACAGTCGGGCCGCTTTCGTATATCGAAGTTTTAACTCTTTTCCGAAAATAAAAGGGAGATATTACATCTCGCGCAGTTTGATGCTCTCTCCCAACATAATCAGGGCGGTGCGTAACCACTCATTGATCCTTGCTTTCATACTAAATAATTTTAAATAATTCTTAAAATATTTTATCATTTAAGACGAGGCAAAAGTACTACGGCAAAAGCAAACTTCCAAATATTTTATTAAGATTTTTTAAGAAATATGTAAATTTTTTGAATAAACCCTTATTCCTCCACCTCTACCCCCAGCAGCCGCACCAGGTCAACCGCCTGCAATGCATTGATCTTCAAACCCTTTAATTCAAACGAATCGACCTCGCCGACACGTATTCCCCGGATGTCGGAATCCGCGAACGAAAGCCCGCGCAGGCGCGTGCCGCGGAATTCACCCTGCGTCAGGTCGCAGCGCGAAAAGGAGGCCTTCTCCAGGCGGCACTCGTCGAACACGGCTCCCCGCATGACTCCCTGACTGTGCGCCACGAAACGCAAGCGCCCCAGCGCGAAATTGGCGAACTCCGCCTTGCAGCGCTCGAAGGCCACATGCTGCATCGTCGCTTCGGAGAGGTTCGTCCCCATGAGCTTGCAATCCAGGAACTCCACCCGCTGGAAACTGCACCCCGTCAGGTCGGCGTTCGACAGGTCGCAGTTCCGGAAGGTCACATCCGTGAAATGCGATCCGCGCAACACGCACGCCGGGAAAAGGCAGCCTGCGAAAAGACACGACTGCACCCAGACATGTTCCCGGTCGAGGTGCGGGAAAACAATGCCGCGGAAAATGCCTCCGGCAATCTCTTCGCCTTCGGTCAACGCCCTACCATCGGTATATTCCACGGGATCGGCGGCCGGGACAGGTCTGGTTATCTGCATCGTCAAATTCAGTAAAAGAGGCACCCGACTCCCCGCCTGCAAAGCCGCACACGGGAGGGTTGCTACAGCAAAGATAAACATTTATCCCGGAAAGCCGCGTCCATCCCCGGCATCCGCCCGCCGTTTTGCGCATACGGAAAATAATTCCTATCTTTGGATCGCCTTTCACCGAACAATCAATGAAAAAGGGATACAGAACCATTTTAACGGTCTGCATGCTGCTGATAGCATATACCGCCGTAGGACAGCAACCCGACAAGGACATGGATTCCTTTCCCTCGACCGAGGAAGCCCTGTCCCAGATCGGAAGCGCCGCAGCCCGCTCCCCCAAACAACCCGCCGACACCGCAGCCCTCACATCGCCCGCCCAACGCAAAGGCTTCATACGCCGCATCATCGACTATTACAGCCGTTCGAACATCGACCGTACGTTCGAAAAGAAAATCGACTGGAGCATCGCCCCCGGCCCGAACTATTCGTCGGATGTCGGCTTCGGCATCGGGTTCCTCGTGGCGGGGCTTTACCGAATAGACCGCACGGACTCCGTGACCGCCCCGTCGAATATCTCGATCTACGGCAACGTCACGACCGAAAAATTCGTCCTGCTCCGCTTCTCGGGCGACAACATCTTCAACCACAACAAACAACGCCTGAGCTACGCCGGGGCCTTCGTCTATTTTCCGGGGGCCTTCTACGGCGTGGGCTACAACGCCGGCGCGGAGGGCTACGCACAGGAGCTCACCACCACGATGGGCATCTTCCGCATCTCCTACTGCACGGCGCTCGCCGGACGCTTTTACATCGGCGTCAGCGGGGGCATCGACTACACCGGGGCGAAGTACAAAGACACAGGCATGGTCGCCTATATGAATAATGTCAAAGCCGACGTAGACGCCGGGAAGCCGGTTCCGGGTGGCAGGATGGGCGAACTCTACACCCTCTGGCAGGAGGGGCGCTACGACCCGGCCAAGCAGGATCCCTTCTCGAATTACATTACCGAATCGGGCGACAATCCGAACGCCTTCAACACCAGCCTCGGCCTCTTCGCCCAATACGACACGCGCGACGTGACATTCAACGCTTCGAGGGGCATCTTCATCAAGGCCGAAGCCAAGTGGTATCCCGAATGGCTGGGCAATACGCGCCGCAACTTCGGACGCTTCACCCTGACCTTCGACTTCTACCGGAAACTCTGGAAAGGCGCCATCTTCGCCTACGACCTCTACGCCGACTTCACGGCCGGCACCCCTTCGTGGCACATGTACGCCAAGATGGGCGGCATGGAACGCATGCGCGGCTACTACGAAGGGCGCTACCGCGACAAAAGGCTCGTCGAGACGCAGATCGAGCTGCGCCAGAAAATCTACCGCCGCCACGGCGTCGTAGCCTGGATCGGCGGCGGACAGGTCTGGGGCACCGACAAATTCCGCTGGGACAACACCCTTTACAGCTTCGGCTGCGGCTACCGGTTCGAGTTCAAGAACCGGATGAACATCCGCCTCGACTACGGCTGGGGCGTCTACGGCAACCAAAACCTGCCGTGGGATCGCAAACGCTCCTCGGCCTTCCTCTTCACGGCCTCCGAAGCCTTCTAAGAGCCTGCGCCGCGCGAACAGGACACATATGGGAAAGCCCCTCCCGAGGAGGGGCTTTCCCATGCGGTAATCCCGCCGGAACTATACCGTATATACCGTGATAAACCCGTCGGCACGATGCAGCGTGAGCCGGATCGCCTCCCCGCCGCCGATGCGCCCGACAACGGTTCCAGCCGCAAAATCCACCGCCTCCACCCGCAGGTCGTGCAGCAAGTCCAGCCCCGGGCGCCGGGCATATTTGTAGAGCGCCTCCTTGGCGCACCAGACAGCGGCAGGCAGCAACGGATCGCCGGACAGCGCCAGCTCGGAGGGGGACATGTAACGCGGCGCGGCACGGCTGAAATCCCGCGTCTCGGGTTCGATGTCGACCGCGCAGGGGACATCGGACAGACAGACGGCCACACGCCCCCTGCAGTGCGAAACCCCGACGTATACCCCGTCCCTGTCGACGACCGGGGCCCCGGCGGCATCATAGGCAATCCGCACATCCGCCCCCAGTTCCCGGCGGACGACGGCTCGCCACGTGAGGTATTCCCGGCGCCGGCCCTCCCGCACAAAACGCCCGGCCTCGGCCAATTCGTCGGATGTCACCCACCCGGCTACTCCGGCCTCGTCCATCGGCGGCTCTATGAAGAGTGCCTTTCCCATCGTTCACTGCAAGTCCACACGGATTTTATCGACACGGTGCCCGTCCATCTCCTGCACCGTAAAACGGATGTCGTGCGACGTAAAGACATCGCCCTTGCGGGGGAAGTCGCGTTTGAGTTCGAGCATCAGCCCGGCGAGGGTCTCGGCATCGCCCTTTACGTCGGCAAAGGTCTCCTCGTCGATTCCCAGCACCCGTTCGAAATCGCCCAGGTGGCTCTTGCCGTCGAAGAGGTAACTCTTCTCGTCGAGACGCGTGAAGAAACTCTCGTCGGCATCGCTTTCGTCCGAAATCTCGCCCACGATCTCCTCGATAATATCTTCCAGCGACACCAGCCCCAGCGTCGAACCGTACTCGTCGACGACGATCGCCATGTGCACCTTGTTCGACTGGAAGTCGCCCAGCAGGTCGTTGATCTTCTTATGCTCGGGCACGAAATAGGGCTTGCGCACCAACTGCTGCCAGCCGAATTCGTTGCCGTGGTTGATATAGGGGAGCAGATCCTTGACATAGAGCGTCCCCCTGATATTGTCGATATCCTCTTCGTATACCGGGATACGCGAAAAACCCGACCGGATGATCGTCTGCTTGACGGTCTCGTAATCGTCCGTCACCGAGAGCGCCGTAATGTCCACGCGGGGTTTCATGATCTCCTGCACCTCGGTATTCACGAAGTTGACGATCCCCGACAGCATCACATGCTCCTCGGGGCTCGAACTCTGGGTCATATCCACGGCGTCGGCCAGTTCGTCGAGCGAAATCTCGCTCTTGTGCGCCGCCTTTTCGCTGATGCGGCTGCTCGTGCGCACCAGGATGTAGGAGAGCGGATAGAAAATCCACCGCAACACCCTGAGCGGCCGTGCCGCGAACTGCGCGAAACGCACCGGCATGGTCTGCGCCAATACTTTGGGCAGTATCTCGCCGAACAGCAGCAGCAGGAAAGTCACCAGTACGGTCTTGAACAGGAACTCGAAACGCAGGAACGTAAAAACCGAGTCGATGATACCCGACACGAGGATGACGATGCAGATATTCACCAGGTTGTTGACCACCAGAATCGTCGCCAGCAGCACGTCGACATTCGTCAGCAAGTGCAACACCGCCTCCGCCGAAGCGGTCGTGCGCGTCTGCAGGCGGCGGATATCCTTATGCGACAGGGAGAAAAACGAAGTTTCAGCCCCCGATACGAGCGCTGAAACGCACAGCAGTCCCAACGTCACCGCGCACAGCACGGCGATATGGCCCGAAAACCCGTTGAATGCGATCCATGAAGCGGTACTCTCCAAACTTGCGCGGATTTAGTTAGTCAAAAAGCGATCCGCCCTGCGAATCGGCAGCCTGCTGGCTGTTTTCGGACTCCTCGCGCAGCACCTCCTTGCGTCCGCCGGGCATCTGCACGATGAACTTCGAGTTGCGCGACTGGTAGGCCGGTTTGGCCAGCAGCAGTTCGATGTTGTTGTAGCGGGTTGACTTGGCGCCGAGCATCACCTGCTCGGGCGGCCGCTGCGGCGGCGCAACGGGCTTGATCGGCTCCAGCACGGGAGCCACAGGCTCCTTCACCGGTTCCGTGATACGCGCCGGGGGGATGATCTGCTTCATCACGTCGACGGACGCATCGCCCGAGAACCCCGTGGCCACCACCACCAGTTCGATGGCGTTGCCCAGCTGGGGCTTCTCGCTCGTACCCCAGATAATATTGGCGTTGTGTATCACGCCGTTGTCGTCCTGCACGCTGGCATGCGCCTGGATATACTCCAGAATGCGCACCACCTCCTCGTACATCAGCGAGTCGGCGTTCGACACCGAAATGTTCAGCAGGATATTCTTCGCACCCGAGATCAGGTTGTGATCCAGGAGCGGCGAACGCAGCGAAGCCTCGGCTGCAGTCTCGGCGCGGTTGTCGCCTTCGGCCGTAGCCACGGCCATATGCGCGCGGCCGCTATCGCGCATCACCTTCGACACATCGGCGAAGTCGACGTTCACCAGGTCGCTTTCGACCGTGATGATCTCGGCGATGCCCTTCGCCGCCGAACACAGGATGTCGTCGGCCTTGCCGAACGCCTGCTTGAGCGACAGGCGCCCGTATATTTCGAGAATATTCTCATTGTTGATAATCAGCAGCGAATCGACATTCTGGCGCAGTTCCTCGATCCCGCGGAAAGCCTGTTCGTAGCGGATCTTACCCTCGACGGCCAGCGGCGAGGTAACGATCGCCACAGTCAGCAGCCCCATCTCCTTGGCCAGCTTGGCGATGACGGGCGAAGCGCCCGTACCCGTACCGCCGCCCATGCCGGCCGTGATGAACAGCATCCGAGTCCCGGCCTCTTCGAGGTGCTGGCGGATTTCAGGCAGCGACTCGACTGCGGCACGGCGGCCGTTCTCCGGGTCGTTCCCCGCACCGAGACCTTCGGCTCCGAGCCGTATCTTCTGCTCCACGGGACTCTTGTCCAACGCCTGCTGGTCGGTATTGCAAACCATGAACGTCACGCCCCGTATACCCAGGTTCCACATATGGTTCACGGCATTCCCGCCGGCACCGCCGACACCTACCACCATAATGATCGACCCGTCCGTCTTCGGGGCTTTGATTTCCGACATCAATTCGTCTGTCATATCTCTTTACTCCTTTCTTCTGATTAATTCCCACGCGGGGCGAACGCCCGCAAATCCTCCTCACGCCCGGCCGTTTAAAAGGCCGGTTTCAGCCCCCCAGGATCAAATCTCCTCGTCCTCGGCGGCCGTAAAGCTCTTGTTGATCTTGTCGAAGGTCTTCTGGAAGATCGACCCCCAGTCGCGCTTGCGCTTGGGTTCGATCACGGGGGCCTTCAGCTGCTCATCTTCCCGCTCCTGCCCCCTTGCCGCGGCATCCTCATCGGACGCAGGCTGTGCCGCCGCGGAAGCCGGCCCCTGTGCGGGCTGCTGGAACCGCGGCATATGACGGAACTCGGGTACGTCCTGGGGCTGCCGGGGCTGGAATCCCGGGCGGGGTTCCGCAGACCGGGACGCCGGCGAGGCCGGACGCTCGATCACCGCGCAGGCACCCTGTTCGGCGCCCTTGAGCAAAATACCGACCGCCGTGGCATAGGCCGGGTCTACGACCTTTTCCCTCGACTCCTCCGCAACGCCGGTTTCGGCCGATGCGATGCGCACGTCCATGCCCGTCACGCGGCGGAACAACTCGTCCACATCCTTCAGCTTGGCCGAACCTCCCGTCAGGACAATGCCGTAAGCCAGCTTGCCGGCATACCCCGAATCCCGGATTTCCTGCAATACGAACTCCGCAATGTCCGTGGCACGGGCTTCGATCACCGTCGCCAAGTTGCGCAGCAGGATGTCCTTCGCTTCGCGGGCCGTGCGGCCGTTGACGCGAATCAGTTTGTCCTCCGGGGCCAGGTCGGCCACCGCCGAACCGTATTTCTGCTTGAGGCTTTCCACATGTTTCTCGGGCACGCTCATCGTGCGGATGTCGCGGTTGATGGCCATGGCCCCCATCGGGATCGTGGCGATATAACGCACCACATTGCGGTAATAAACCGCCACGTCCGTCACGCCGCCGCCGATGTCGACCACCGCTACGCCCTCCTCCTTCTCGTCGGGCAGCAGCACGGCCTCGGCCGTGGCGATGGCGTTCGACGTCACGCCCAGCATCTTTATGCCGAGCCGCTTGAGCGCCATATCGAGCCGCTGCATCGGCGTGCGCAGGCAAAGGATGAAGTTGAACGTCGACGAGAGTTTCTTGCCGAACGACCCCACGGGGTTCTTGACCTCCTGGTTGTCGTCGACCACATAGTTCTGGGGCACACGCTCCATGATGGTCTCGTCGTCGGGCGCCTGCACGTTCCGCATGCGGTCGAACAGCGCGTCGACGTCCTTCTGGTTGACGCCGTTCTGGGGATCGTAGACGAAAACATGATCCGTATGGCGCGCACAGCGCACGAAATCGCCCGAAATACCGGCATAGGCCTCCGTGATCCGGATCCCCAGCTGCTCTTCGGCTTCGGACATGGCTTCGCGGATGGCGCGGCTCACCAGTTCGATATTCTCGATCTTGCCCGCGTTGACCCCCTCAACGGGCTTCGACACGATCGACGCCACCTCCATCTGCCCTTCGGCGGCCTTCTCGCCGACAGCCACCACGACGTTCGACGAGCCCAGGTCGACGGCAACGGTATAATTCTTTCTTTCCACGGTATATTTCCTTTTTATTTCTTGCAAACCACCTGATCCTTGTATCTGATATCTATCGTCCTGTACGCATCCCAGCCGATGTTCTGCAACCCGTTGCGGTAGAAGCGCAGCAACTTGTCGAACTTACGCTCCACCTGCTCGATGCGCCCGAAAAGAATGGTGTGGCGTCCGCTCCGCGGCACCAGCTCCACCTCCAACGCTCCGCTGGGGGTCGTCCGAGCCGCAATCTGCACCACTTCCGACCTCCAGAAATCGTCCTCTTCGACGAACTCTACAAAGGTAAGGAGTTTCATGAAATCTTCGTAGCTTTTCTCCAACTTTTTTTGTTTCAGCCGCTCGGCCTCCTGCTGCCGTGCGATACGGTCGATCCCCTGCTGGATCATACGCGCCTCGTAGCGGTATTTGCGGCGCATTTCGACCTTGTGGCGGCGCAGTTCGCCGACCCGTTTGTCGAACTCGGCCGAGCTTTCCAGCCGCCACCACTGTTTCTTGACCCGCATACGGCGCAGCGCCGACAGGTTGCGGTCGTTCTGCAGTTCGCGTCTGTAAAGCGGGTACTTCTCCCGCTCCAGCTCCGCGATCCGTTTGTCCACCTTCGCCGACTCGATGTCGATATGCGCCCGCACGGGGCCCTCATACGCCGCAGGAAACGGCGGGCGGTAGCTGCCCGTCACGACCGGCACGTAAAGCGACGATGCCCGCGGCGCGGCGAAGACATAGCCCTCCGCCGTGACGTACGAATCCACGCCGTTCACCAGCAGCCGCACGAGCGGCCTTCGCTGGCTGATATCCACGTGCAGCACCCCGTCATAGGAGACATAGGCGTCCACCCGCTCCACGAACCCGTTCCTGGCGATCATCTCCTCGATCTGCGTCAAGGGCACCTTATCAACTGCCGTGCCTTTCGTCTTGATCCCGCTCTGCGCGATCCACCCGCGCACCATGCGCCCCGACACCAGATAACCCATCGACGAACTGTCGACGACCTCGATCTCGACCTTGCAGACCGTCCTCGCGGCACGCAGACGCTGCGCCGTGGTGCCCGCATAGAGGATATATGCGGCCACGGCACTCCACAAAAGGGCCAGCAATGCGTATCGGAGGTAGCGGTTCATCGCACGTCAGCTTTTCGCTCCGAGTTTTTCGGCCAGCGCCTCGCAGCAGGCGTCGATATTGCCCGCCCCGAAGCTCACCACCACGTCCGTATCCATCGCCGCGACCGTATCGGCCAGCGCCTCCCTGCCGACGATGCGGCACGGCACGGCCACGTGCCGGGCGATGAGCTCCGACGTGACGCCGGGGATCGGCTCCTCGCGCGCCGGGTAAATCGGCAGCAGCACCACCTCGTCGGCATGCGACAGCGACTCGGCGAACTCTTCGTAGAGGTCGCGCGTGCGGGTGTAGAGGTGGGGCTGGAACAGCGCCGTAATGCGCCGTCCCGGAAACATCTTCTGCACGGAGGTCAGTGTCGCCGCCAGTTCGCGCGGATGGTGCGCGTAATCGTCCATGTAGACCTGCCTGGGGGTGTTGACATAGAATTCGAACCGGCGCTTCACGCCCGAGAACGACGCCAGCGCCCCGCGCAGGGCGTCCGCATCCAACGCAACCCCTTCGGCCCTGGCCGCGCACCATACCGAGGCCACGGCCGCCACCGAATTTTCAATGTTGACCCAGCCCGGAATGCCCAGCGTGCAGCCTTCGACCACACCGCCCGGCACTACGATGTCATATCGGTAATGGCCTCCCTCGAGCAGCTGCACGTTACGGGCATAGAAGTCGCACGGCACGTCGTACGAATAGCGGTACACCGTAATCTGCGGATTGTCCACCACAATGTCGACCCCTTGCTTGATGACGAGGAATCCGCCGGGGCGTATCTGCCGCACGAACTGCGCGAAAGCCTCCTTCACCGCCTCGTGCGTCCCGTAAATGTCGAGGTGGTCGGCGTCGGCCGACGTAACCACCGCCACATCGGGATAGAGCCGCAGGAACGAACGGTCGAACTCGTCGGCCTCGACGGCCAGCCGCCCGCCCGGAAGGCGTGATCCGGCAGCGGCGCATCCCTTCCCCGCGGGGGGGCGCATCCCCTGCACCCCGCAGCCGTCCAGCACCAGGTTGCCGCCGAAATTCTTCGAGATACCGCCCAGAAAGGCACTGCCGCCACCCGTCAGGGCGCGGTTGAGCCATGCCACGAGCGTCGACGTCGTAGTCTTGCCGTGCGTCCCCGCCACGGCCATCACGTACTTGCCTTCGGCGAGGTGCCCCAACATCTGCGAGCGCTTCTCGATACGGAACCCGTGGTCGGCAAAATAGCGGTACTCGCCGTGCTCCTGCGGCACGGCCGGGGTATAAACCACCATCGTCGCCGCCGGGTCGAGGAACTCCGCGGGGATCAGCCGCACGTCGTCCTCGAAATGGATCGCCGCCCCCTCGGCCGACAACTCGTCCGTCAGGTGCGAAGGCGTACGGTCGTAGCCGGCCACCTTTTTACCCTCGTGCAGGAAATAGCGGGCCAGGGCGCTCATGCCGATGCCGCCGATACCCAGAAAATATACTTTTTGAAACTCCATCTGCTCGATTCTTGATTTTCATACCGCCGCCCGCCGTGCAGGTGCAGCCCGTCCCGTGAAGACAGGTGCCGCCTGCGCCCTGCGGCTTCACGGCCGTGCGGTCACTTCATTACCTTTTCGATTTCATCCACGATCCGCTCCGCCGCGTCGGGTCGCGCCAGCTTCTCGAGGTTTTCGCTCATCCTGCGCAGCGCCTCCCCGTCGGCGAGCAGCTCCATCGCCCGCGCCATCGCCCGCGTGCGGGCCTCGGCATCGGGCACCACCACCGCAGCCTCCTTGGCCTCCAGCGCCCGGGCATTCTTCGTCTGGTGATCCTCGGCCACGTTGGGCGAAGGCACGAACAACACGGGCCTGGCCACCAGGCACAGCTCCGAGACCGTTCCGGCGCCGCTGCGCGACACGACCAGATCGGCCGCCGCATAGGCGTAGTCCATGCGGTCGATGAAAGCTCCCTGCCAGATATTCCCCGTCGGGTGCGCCGCCAGGAACGCCTGCATCTCGCGCTCGTAGTATTTCCCCGTCTGCCAGATCACCTGCACCGGGGCGTCGGCGCCTCCGAGCGAGAGTATCCACGCCTTCATCATCTCGTTGAGCGACCGCGTCCCGAGCGACCCGCCCACGACCAGCACCACCGGGAGCTCCGCTCTAAAGCCGTAATAGGCCAACGCCTCGCCCCGGTCGGCTCCCTCTTTCGAGAAGCGGCCCCGCAGGGGATTGCCCGTCATCGTGATCCTGTCGGCCGGGAAAAAGCGTTCCATGTCCTCGTAGGCGACGCAGATCCGCTTCGCCCGCCTGGACAGTATCTTGTTGGTCAGCCCGGCATAGGAGTTCTGCTCCTGAATCACCGTCGGCACCCCCAGCCGCTGCGCGGCCCACAACACCGGGGCGCTGGCGTAGCCCCCGAAGCCCACCACCGCATCGGCCCCGAAATCGCGGATGGTCTTTTTCGCCATCCGGATGCTCCGGAGCACCTTCAGCGGCACCGCGAGGTTGTGCCAGTCCATGCGCCGCTGCAACCCCGCAATCGGCAGCCCGACGATGCGGTAGCCCAGCGCCGGCACCTTCTCCATCTCCATTTTGCCCTCGGCGCCGACGAACAGCAGTTCCACATCGTCGCCGAACCGCCGCTCGAGCGCCTCGGCAACCGCCACGGCCGGATAGATATGTCCGCCCGTTCCGCCGCCCGAAAGTATGATCTTCTTCATATCCCGTTATTTTCCTATTTCGACGGGTTCTCCGAGGAATTTCGGGTTTTTTCCCGTCCATAAATCCATGAACATCCTGACCCGCGCCAGCTTTTCCCGGAGCCTGGTCTTCATGCCACCGTACGCCGCCACGTCTGCGGCATTGTACCCTACGGCATCGAGCCCCAACGCCTGCGCGATGTAAACCGCACGGCGGTTATGGAACTCCTGTGAGATTACCGTGAAGCTCTCCTGCCCGAATACCTTTTCCATGCGGACGACCGAATCGTACGTCCGGAACCCGGCATAGTCGAGGTATATCGCCTCCGCCGGCACGCCCCGTCCGACGAGCGCCTCCTTCATGTCCTGCGGCTCGTTGTAACCCTTGCGGCCGTTGTCGCCGCTGATGACCAAGTACTCCACTTTGCCGGCATGGTACAGTGCCGCGGCCGCATCGACCCGGTTGTAGAAATACGCATTCGGACGTCCCGAACGCACCGTCCGCGAAGTCCCGAGCAGCAACCCCGCCCGGTTGGCGGGCACCTCCCCGGGCGAGGCGTATACCCGGCCGTCTGTCGCCCGCTGCACGGCATACCCGGCGGCGGATACCGCCACGGTAGCCAGCACCGCCCCGGCGGCCGCCCATGCCATTGTCTTCAGCCATTTTTTCATCACCGTCCCCAGTTACCCCGATCCAGCGACCGGTAATTGATCGCCTCAGCCACGTCGGCCGCCGCGACCGTGTCGCGCCCCGCCAGGTCGGCGATCGTGCGCGCCACCTTCAGGATACGGTCGTAAGCCCGCGCCGAAAGGTTCAGCCGCTCCATCGCGCGCTCCAGCAGCGCCGCCGAAGCGGCATCCGGGCGGCAGTATTCGCGCAGCATGGCCGCATTCATCATCGCATTGGTATGCACCCCCTGCGCACAGCGGAACCGCACGGCCTGCACCTCCCGCGCCCGCACGACCCGCGCACGGATCGCAGCGCTGGACTCCCCGGGCGCCGCCGCCGAAAGCTCCGCCGCGCAGACGGGCGTCACCTCGACATGCATGTCGATCCTGTCCATCAGCGGCCCCGAAATCCGGCTCATGTAGCGGTGCACCGACCCCGGCGAGCAGACGCACTCCCGGGCCGGGTGGTTGTAATATCCGCACGGACAGGGGTTCATCGCCGCCACGAGCGTAAAGTTCGCCGGGTATTCCACGCTGTATTTGGCCCGCGACACGGTTATTTTTTTCTCCTCCAACGGCTGTCGCAGCACCTCCAGCACGCTGCGCCCGAACTCGGGCAGTTCGTCGAGGAACAGCACCCCGTTGTGCGCCAGCGACACCTCGCCCGGCCGCGGCGACTGCCCGCCACCGATCAGCGCCACCTGCGAAATGGTGTGGTGCGGAGCCCTGTAGGGCCTGCGCGCCATCAGTCCGCCGGCAGCCCCTGCCTTCCCGGCCACGGAGTGTATCTTGGTCGTCTCCAGCGCCTCCCCGGGCGACAGCGGCGGCAGGATCGTCGGCATACGCCGCGCCAGCATCGTCTTTCCCGAACCCGGTGCGCCGATCATCAGCACGTTGTGCCCTCCCGCCGCAGCGATCTCCAGCGCCCGCTTGGCGAGCGCCTGCCCCTTCACGTCGGCGAAATCCTCCTCGTAACGCCCCGCGGCGACTTCGAACGGCTCCGCCGCCCCGGGCACGGCGGGCTCGATCTCCGCCTCGCCGTTCAGCAGCGCCATCACCTCCTTCAGGCTCCCGGCGCCCAGCACGTCGATACCCTCCACCACGGCCGCCTCCCGGGCATTGCCCGCCGGCAGCACCAGCCTCCGCAACCCTTCGTCACGGGCCCGCACGGCCATCGGCAGCACGCCCCGCACGGGTTTCAGCGTCCCGTCGAGCGACAGCTCGCCCGCGAACATCGTCCCGCCGAGCGCCCCGGCATCCACGCGCCCCATCGCCGCGAGTATCCCCACGGCGATCGGCAGGTCGAACGAAGCGCCTTCCTTGCGCAGGTCGGCCGGGGCGAGGCTCACGACCACCTTGCGGCCGGACATCCGCTCCCCCGAGTTCTCGAACGCCGCACGTATGCGCTGCTCGCTCTCCTTGACGGCATTGTCCGGCAGTCCCACCAGGTACATGCCGAGCCCGCCGCCCGCGATGTTGACCTCGACGGCCACCGCCACGGCGTCGATCCCCACGATCGCACCCGCATAAGTCCGGACAAACATATATCGGAAATTTATCAGTTCGTTTCACATAATCCCCGCCCGTCTTCCGGCGTGGCGGGAGCTCCCTTTCGGCCGCATCGTGCCGCCACTCAGAACGGCGCCTCTTCGTCCAGCGCCCGGGGCGTCAGGTCGAACTCCCCGCCGCCGATCCCCGAACCCAGCGCGGCGGCAGCCCCCGTGGCGCCGTTCGAACCGCTGGCGTAATCGTCGTAGGCCTGCTGACTGTCCGAAGCCTGCGCGGGCGGCAGCATCGAATCGTCCATGTCGGCGAAACGCGCCTGCTCCTTCAGGAAGCGCAGGTTCACGTCGCACACGGCGCCGTTACGGTGCTTGGCGATGATGATTTCGGCCATGCCGGCCGTAGGCATTCCGTTCTCGTCCTGGTTGATGCCGTAATATTCCGGACGGTGGATGAACGCCACGATGTCGGCGTCCTGCTCGATGGCGCCCGACTCACGCAGGTCGGAGAGCTGGGGGCGCTTCGACCCGCCGCGCATCTCCGTGGCACGGCTCAGCTGCGACAGGGCGATCACCGGCACGTTCAGCTCCTTGGCGATGGCCTTGAGCGTACGCGAAATGAAGGCCACCTCCTGCTCGCGGTTCCCCTTCGAATCTTGGTTGCCGGTCATCAGCTGCAGGTAGTCGATGATAATGATCTTGATGTCGTTGTGTATCTTCAGGCGGCGTGCCTTCGAGCGGAACTCGAAGACCGAAAGCGCCGGCGTATCGTCGATGAACAGAGGCGCCGCACCCAGCGGTTTGGTCGCCGACTCCAGGTGGCGCCATTGCTCGGGCGTCAGACGGCCCGATTTCACGTCGTTGCCGTTGAGTCCCGTCTCGGCGATGATCAGACGCATCATCAGCTGCACCGAAGACATTTCGAGCGAGAAGAACGCCACACCCTGCTCGTGATCTACGGCCATATTGCGCGCCATCGAGAGCACGAAGGCCGTCTTACCCATCGAAGGGCGGGCGGCGATGATGATCAAATCGGAGAGCTGCCAGCCCAGCGTCACACGGTCTATGGCCATGAAACCCGACGGAACGCCGTTGAAGGCGCTCGTGTTCTTCGACGCCTCCTCGATCTGCATCAGCGCCCGCGCCAGGATATCCTTCGACACCTGCACCGAACGCTTCACATGCCCCTCGGCGACCTTGAATATCTCGCCTTCGGCATACCCGATCAGCTCCGTCACATCGGTCGATTCGTCGTACGAGCGTTTCTGTATCTCGGTCGCCGAGCGTATCAGCTCGCGCTGCACGTATTTCTGGGCGATGATCTTGGCATGGAACTCGACGTTGGCCGCCGAGCCTACCTTCTGCGTGAGCTGCGCCAGGTACGACGCCCCGCCCACCTTCTTGAGCTCCTTCTTGCCTTTCAGCCGCTCGGTCACGGTATAGAGGTCGATCGGTTTGAGCTCCATCGACAGCTCCTCGATCGCCTTGTAGATCGTGCGGTGCTCCTCCGTGTAGAACGCATCGGGCGTCACATACTCCTGCACGGCGATGATGCTGTCCTTTTCGAGCATCAGCGCGCCGAGCACGGCCTCCTCCAGTTCGACCGCCTGCGGGGGTACGTTCCCCGGGGTCTCGGCGAGCGCCTCGAATGCCTCCCTGTTGCGCCGGGAGGGGTTATAATCTTTTGCCATGATATACGCTTTCGTTCAAAGGCCAAAAGTAGCAATAAGCCGGGAGAATTCAAAACCCCGCCGGGGGATATTCTGCCGAAAACTATGTTTACAACATAGTTTCGGCCCGGCACCGCCCCTGCGGAAACGTCCGGCCCGTTGAAAAATAATTTCCGCACCCTACCCCTTCTCGCCCAGAGCGTGCCGCGAGACGGCGAGCGCGGCGATGCTGATGCGGCAACCGGGCGCCGAGCGCAGAATCTCCCCGGCGCACGAAAGCATCGTGCTGCCCGTGGTGAACACGTCGTCCACCAGCAGGACGTGCCGCCCCGCAAGCCGCCCGGGACGGCCGACGGCGAACGCATCCTCGACATTGCGGGCCCGGTCTCGGCGCGCCTTGAGGGCCTGGCTCTCCGTATTGCGTTTCCGGCGCACGCTGCGGCGGTCGACCTCCACGCCCAGCTGCGCGGCAATCCCTTCGGCGATGTATTCGGACTGGTTGTACCCGCGGCGGCAGCGCTTGACGGGATGTAGCGGCAGGGGCACGACCACCTCCACGTCGTCGTACAATCCGCTTTCCTTCAGGCAGCGACCGTACCACTCGCCCATCGCCCGCGCCGTGCGCCATGCCCCGCGGTACTTGAACCCCCGGATCAGCTCCCGCCACCCGCTGCCGTGGACATAGTAGAGCAGCCCCGACGCCCGCTCCACGGGCAGCATGTCGCGGCACCGCCCCAGCACGGGGTTGTCGGCCTGGCGCCAAAACCCCGTCAGGGGCGCCGTCGCCCGGCACAGCGTACAGACCGTGTGCTCGCCCTGCGCCAGCATCCGGCCGCACACAGGGCAGCGCGGCGGAAAAAAGAGCGCCGCCACGTCACGCAACAGGCTACTGAGGATCGACATTGACGACGACGGTAATATTCCTGAACTCGGGATCCTCCGAAAAAGCCTTCAGCTCCGCCCCCAGCAACTCCCGGGCGCGCGCCGACGAGGCGCCGCTTTCGACCTTGAGCAGCAGCCCGGCAAGGTATTCGCCGCGAATGCGGTCAACGGGGGGCGTCATCGGCCCCAGTACGCGGCGGCCGAAACGGCCGCGCAGGCGCGCCGCCAGCTCCGTGATGCCGCGCCGCAGCAGGGCGACGTCGCGGTGGCGCAGCGTCAGCAACGTAAGCCGCGCGTAAGGCGGGTAAAAGAAGGCTTCGCGCTCGGCGAGCTGCGCCCGCGCCATGCCGTCGTAATCGCCCGCGGCGACCTGCCGGATCACGGGATGCCCCGGCTCCGAAGTCTGGATCACCACCTCCCCGCCGTCCGAACGGCGGCCGGCGCGGCCGGCGACCTGCATCATCAGCTGGAACGCCCGCTCCGCGGCCCTGAAATCGGGGTTGTTCAGCAGATTGTCGGCATTGAGGATACCCACGAGCGACACGCCGCCGAAATCGAACCCCTTGGTAATCATCTGCGTTCCGACCAGGATGTCGGTCTTGCGAGCCTCGAAGTCGGCGATGATAGCGTTGAACGCCCGCTCCGAAGTCACGCTGTCGCGGTCGAGCCGCGCCACGCGCGCCGCGGGGAACAGCCGTGCGATCTCCTCCTCGACCTTTTCGGTGCCGAAGCCGCGCGGAACCACGTCCGTCACCTTGCACGACGGGCATTTCACCGGCACGGGGGCCGTATAGCCGCAGTAATGGCAGACGAGCTTCCCGCCTCCCTTGTGGTAGGTGAGCGTCACGTTGCAGTGCGGACAGCGTGCCGTCCACCCGCACTCCGAACACTCGACATAGGGCGCGAACCCGCGGCGGTTCTGGAACAGCATCACCTGCTCGCCCCGCCCGAGCGCCGCTTCCATCTTGTCGAGCAACAACTTGTTGAAATGCGCATGCCGTTCGCCGCGTTTGGCGGCGCGGATCGTATCCGAAACGAATATTTCGGGCGGCCGGGCATCCCCGTACCGCTCCGTCAGGGAGGCGAGCCCGTACTTTCCGCTTCCGGCATTGACCCATGTCTCGAGCGAAGGCGTGGCGCTTCCCAGCAGCGTCCGCCCGCCCCACAGCCGTGCCATCACCACGGCGCAGTCGCGCGCGTTGTAACGCGGCGCAGGGTCGGCCTGCTTGTAACTGGCATCGTGCTCCTCGTCGACGACGACCAGCTGCAGCCGTTTGAGCGGCAGGAATATCGACGAGCGCACGCCGACCACGAACTCGCCCCCCTGGGAGCGGTTCAGGCGCAGGTAGGTCTCCGTGCGGCGGCGGTTCGTAAGTTTCGAGTGGTAAGGGGTCACACGGCTGCCGAAAATGCGCTCCATGCGTTCGATCAGCTGCGCCGTGAGGGCGATCTCGGGCACCAGCAGCAGCACGTCGCCGCCCCGCGCCAGCACTTCGGCGATCAGGTGGATGTATACCTCGGTCTTGCCCGACCCCGTAATGCCGTGCAGCAACGCCGCGGGCTTCCGGGCGAACTGTTCCCGCAGCGACTCCAGCGCCGCGAGCTGCGCCGGGGTCAGCTCCGGCAGGCGGAAGGCCGATCCGCCGCGCTCGACGGTGCGTTCGCGCTCTACCGAGACGATGTACCCCTTGCGTTCGAGGGCATGCAGCACGGCATAGTCGGCCCGCAGCAGGCGCCGTGCCACCTCGCCCGTCGGGATCCGCTCCCCGTCCCCGGCCGAGGCCAGTTCGAGGAGCGCTTCGTACTGCCTGGGCGCACGCCTTTCAAGCTTCTCGAAAGCTTCGTGCAACCGTCCTTCGTCGTGCAGCCCGGGCGCCAGAGCCACGTAGCACTCCGTACGGGGGCGGAACTCCTCTTCGGTAAACTCCTCCTCCGTGTCGCCCGAAGGCTTCATCAGCGACGGCAACCCCACGCGCATCACCTCGCCCGGCGTACACATGTAGTACGCCGCGACCCACTCCCAGAAGGCCATTTGCTGCGCCGAGAGCAGGGGTGCGCCGTACAGGACGCGCTGTATGGATTTGACGGTTTTGAACGGGGGGCGGCGGTCATGCACGCGCCACACGATCCCCGTGTAGAATTTGCGGGCGCCGAACTGTACGGCCACGGCCTGCCCCGCCTCGACATGCATCCCTTCGGGCACTGCGAACGTATAGGCGGGCTGCGCCAGCGGCAGGACTATATCGGCATAGAGGGGCATCAGGGTTTACTGATGGCTTGGAACCCCTTGCCGTAGACGCCCATCACCGATCCCACGGTCATGAAGGCTTCGGGATCGATCGTCTTCACGAACTTGAGGATCATCGTGGTCTCGCGCTTGCGGCAGACCACCATCACGATCTTCGACTCCTTTTTGGTGTACCACCCCTGCGAGTCGATGAGCGTCACGCCGCGGTGGATATTGTCTACGATGGCCTGCGCCATCTTTTCATAGTCGTGCGTGACGATGAATACCTGGCTCGACTGCTGGTTCCCGGCCATGATCATGTCGACCGTATAGCCGAAGACCGCGGTCATCACGTAGCCGTAAATCACCGTGTCGATATGGAACCCCACGAGCATCGAGGAGCCGATGATCACGAAGTCCGAATAGATGACTATCTTGCCGTAGCTGATCGTGCGGTACTTGTTGATAATCATGGCGGCGATGTCCGTGCCGCCCGTCGAGCCGCCCTGCATGAAGCATATCGCCACGCCGATACCCGCCAGGATGCCGCCCAGGATCACCGAAAGGATCCGTTCCAGATGGAGGAAATCCCCCTCGGGCAGCACCGACTGCCAGAAATTCAGCCCCAGCGATATGACGCAGACGCAGAACACGGTCTTCACGCCGAAGTTCCATCCGATGATGAACCCCGCCACGAGCAGCAGCACGCCGTTGATCAGGAAAGCCATCGTACCGATCTGGATACTTATGCCGGCCCAATGTTCCACGGCATGGCACAGCACACGCGAAAGGCCCGTGGCACCGCCTCCGGTACCGTCGGCGGGCATGATGCATCCGATCCATGCGAAAGAGTACAGCATCATGCCGACCGTCATCAGGAAGTACTCCTTGAAGGTTTTCAGCACCTGCTCCATAGTGATGGGTTTCATAGCGACGGGTATTAGTGATTCGAGCACAAAGGTATAAAAATTTCGCCTTGATACGCACCGCGCTCCTCCAATCTTTTTTCGAGCATCGCCAGCAGGGTTTCGTTGCGGATCAATCCCCAGTTGCGGCCGTAATGGTAGCGGGGCGGCGCCTCGCTGGCAAAGCGTTCGACGACCAGGTCGGGCCTCAGCCGCCGCAGTATCTCGACGAACAGGTCGATGTACTGACCGACCTCCCAGAAACGGAACCTGCGGGGGTCGGCATCGTACTGGGCGGCCATCGGCGTGCCGCGGAAAACCTGCAGCTGGTGGAATTTCACCGTCGTGAGCGGCAGCGAATTGATCGTTGCGACCTGCCCCAACAGCATTTCGTCGGTCTCGCCCGGCAGCCCGAGGATGAAATGCGCCCCCACGTGCAACCCCCTTTCGGCGGCCATCTCCACGGCCCGGCGCGCGCAGGCGAAGTCGTGGCCGCGGTTCACGGCGCGCAGCGTCTCGTCGCAGGTCGATTCGATGCCGAATTCGACCGCCACGTAACGGTCGCGCGCTATCTCCGCCAGATAATCGAGTTTCTCGGCGTCCACGCAGTCGGGGCGCGTCCCGATGACGATACCCGCCACGCCGGGATATGCGAGCGCCTCGCCGTAGAGCGCCCTGAGCCTTTCGAGCGGGGCGTAGGTATTCGAAAAAGACTGGAAATAGACCAGGTAGCGCGACGCCGCACGGTAGCGCCTGCCGTGGAATTCGATCCCCTCGGCGATCTGCCGCCCGATGCTTTTGGCCGGGATGCAGTACGAGGGAGTGAACGCCCCGTTGTTACAGAACGTACATCCTCCCTCGCCTATCTTCCCGTCGCGGTTGGGACATGTGAACCCGGCATCGACCGAGATTTTCTGCACCCGCCCGCCGAACGTGCGGCGGAAATACCCCGAATAGGAGTTGAACCGCCTGTGGTCGCCCCACGCATACATGCCTATAACCCCCAGTCGGAAGCGTTATAGGTATCCTTCGGCGCATTGGGCACGTTGGCGAAGAAGGTAAACCCGGTAAGCTCTTCGATCTCCTTCACCGACCGCATGTCCCCGGCCTGCGGATCGTGCCCTTTCCCCATGGCATGGCTCATCACGAAAGCCGCACACTGCAATTCATCGGCGGCACAGTTCAGCACGGATTTATTCGTATTCCCCTTCTTGGTGCGCAGGCAAAGCGTATAGAACATCGTCGGCACATCGGTGGTGATGTTCCCGAAGCTCGTGCTGCGCTGCGGGGCGCTGTTCCCGTAGGAATCCGTCCACTTGTCATAATAAGCCCCGACCACCACATAGAGCGTATCGGCGCACCAGTAGTCGTCGATCTTGTCCTCGAGGTTGTTCCACGCACCGTCGCCGGTGTTGAACGTCGAGCCGTGCTGCGCCGCGATATTGGTGTAATACGACACCTGCTTGTTCATGCCGCTCGTCCGCGAACGCTCGTGGTTGCCCAGCATATGCCCGCGGTTGTAGGGCGAGCCCATCGAAGCCTTCGAGCCCGAAGGCTGGATAGAGGACGGGATAACCGGATCGGGGCCGTAATTGCGGTTGCCCGAACTGCCGACATAACAATTATGGACAGGCGCCGCCACCCATACCGGACTGTGGTGCTCGGCACTGTAACATACCGTAAAGTTCCGGGCCTCATGCCCGTCGACTTTAAAATCGGGGCAAATATGGTAGGCATAATGATAATCGCCGTTTTCCGCCTCTACCGGCAGCTCCGCCCAGCCCGCGTATTTCGTCCTGCCATCCCCGCCGCCGGCCGCGGATGTGGCGAACGTCCCGACGGTGCTTCCGAAGGTCTCCCCGCCGACCACGACGCACAGCCGGAATTTATACTTCGTCGAAGCGCTCAGGCCCGTGAGCGTGGCGCTCTTGGCGCCGGGTTCGGTCGTGACCGCCACGCGCTGCCCGTCGTCCGACGTCGTCGTCCCGTAGAGGAAATAAGCCTCGGATACCTCTTTGCCGCCCGTATAGTCGAACGTGCAGGAGACGGTCGCCGAAGAGGCCGTCACCTGCGAACACTCCGGCACCCCGAACCTCGGATCGTCCGGCAACACCGGGTCTACCCCTGTTTTGACGACGACCGGCTTGCTCTGCATCCGGCCTCCGCTCCCCATGTCCACAAAGGCGTAGATCAGGTACGACGTCTCGGCATCGAGCCCCGTCAGGCGGCAGGACATCACCTGCCCGTCGACCGTCACGTCGGTCGTCTCCGTGAAACTCCCCGTATTGTCGGAGCGGATCGGCGCATAGGCGAATCCCGCCTGCGCCGAGGAAAGCACGCCGTCGCCGAATTTCGTCCGGCACGACACCTCCACGGTCGTCCCCGAGACCCCGGCCTCGGGCGCGAAGAACCATTTGGTCTCCTTTCCTGTCTCTTCGTCGTTGCAGGAGGCGAAAAACGCCGCCATCCCGGCACACAAAACTACTAAAAATCTCTTCATGCTATTTTTTGGTTAACAATCCCTCATTTTCGAATCGATCCAGATGGTTACCGGGCCGTCGTTCACCAGCGCCACCTGCATGTCGGCGCCGAATTCGCCCGTCATCACCTCCCGCCCCAGAAGCTCAGCGACACGTGCCGCGAAACGTTCGTACATCGGGTACGAAACCGCCTCGGGCGCCGCCTTGATATAGGACGGGCGGTTGCCCTTGCGCGTCGAGGCCAGCAGGGTGAACTGGCTCACGACCAGCACCTGGCCGCCGACCTGCCTCACATCGAGGTTCATCACCCCCTGTGCGTCGTCGAAGATCCGCAGGCGAACGAGCTTGCCCGCCAGGTATTCGACGTCCTCGTCCGTATCGTCCGCGCCCACGCCGAGCAGCACCAGCAGCCCCGCCCCGATCTGCGACCGGAGCTGGCCGCCGATCGTGACGGAAGCGCTCTTCACACGTTGTATCAGTATGCGCATACTCCAGGCAGTCAACGGTTTTCGAAATAAGCCCACAGGTTGTCGTCCGCAGGCACGGGCGCCGTGACCGCCACGGGCTCATGGCGCACGGGATGCTCGAATTCGACGCTCCGCGAGTGGAGCGAAATGCCGCCCCCGGGCAGCGAACGCCGGGCGCCGTATTTCAGGTCGCCGCGGATCGGGCACCCGATCTTCGACAGCTGGGCGCGTATCTGGTGGTGGCGCCCCGTCAGCAGCTCCACCTCCACGAGCGTATAGTGCGTCCCCGCGCCCAGCGTCGCATAGCGCAGCCGCGCCTGCTTGGCGTCGGCCTTCGGCGCATCGCAGGCGCGCGAACGGTTGGCACGTCCGTCACGCAGGATGTAGTGGCACAATTCACCGCTCAGCGGATCGGGAGCCTGCTCGGTCAGCGCCCAGTATATCTTACGGATACGCCCTTCGCGGATCATTTCGTTGAGCCGCGTGAGGGCCTTCGAGGTCTTGGCGAAGAGCACCGCGCCGCTCACCGGACGGTCGATCCGGTGCACCACGCCGAGGAACACCTCGCCGGGCTTCGCATCGCGGCGTTTGATAAAGGCTTTGATCTGGTCTTCGAGGGCACTTCCGCCCGACGGGTCGGGCTGCACCAAGTCTCCGCAGTGTTTGTTGACCACCAGCAGGTGGTTGTCTTCGTAGAGAATATCTTCCGGTGTAAACATGTTCGGGGTATTGAGTCTGACGGTTCCCTCTCACAGCACGAACGTGAAGGGCAGCAGCCGTGCCGCCGTATCCACGACGGTGGCCGTACCGTTTCCGCTCATGATGACCCGCATGGGCGAGCCTTGGCGGCGTTCGACATCGACCATCACCTGCCGACACTGGCCGCAGGGGTAGCACTCGCGCGCGGAGGGATTCGAAGCGATGGCCAGCGTCTCGATCGGGTCGTCGGCATAATTGGCCTGCGCGTAGAACATCAGCGAACGTTCGGCGCAAAGCCCCGCCGGATACACCTCGCTCTCGAAATTGCTTCCGTAGAGGATCTTCCCGCTGCGCAGGCGCGCCGCCGCCCCGACCCGGAAGTGCGAATAGGGCGCGTGGGCGTTCTCCGTGGCCCGCTGGGCCTCCGCGACCAGCCGGCGGTCGGCATCGGACAGCCCGGCGAGGGCCGCATAGTGCTCGTAATTGAAACAGAACTGCTTTTCCATAACTCCTCCTGTTTTTAGGGGCAAAGTAAACAAAGATAATATAAATTTCGCAATCGTCCAACAACCGGGGTGTTTTTCCCGCCGCGGAGCGCATCTCCGGGGACGACGAAGAGGATGCCCCTCGGGGACACCCTCTTCGACATACGCTGCCGGACGGCTATTCCAGCACGAATTTCGCCTGGACGTTGTACTGCAACTTGATGGTCTTGAAGTCGAGCGGCTCGTCCGCTGCGGCATCCTCGGCCAGACCGGCCGCCTTGGCGCTGCGCATCACGGCCATGTTGTCGTAGAAGACCGGCATCACGTTGTTGTTCGAATCGTAGATGTAGAAGCATTTGCCGACACTCTGCCCGATGGCCTGGGCCAGCGTCTGCGCGCTCTGCTTGGCATTCTGCATGGCCTCCACACGCACCTGTTCCTTATACTGGTCGATCTTCGAATGCGACACCTTCAGGATCGAGACGTTCGAAATCCCCAGGTTGTCCAACGCCTGCCACACCTTCGAGACCTCGGCCGCCGACCCCAGCTGCAACTGGTACTTGGCCGTCGCCACCGACGTGTTCTTCTTGAAGAACTCGCTCGACAGGTTTGCCACCTTGAGCTGCTTCTCGACGTTCACGCCGAGCCGCTTGAGCGCCGCGATCATGTCGCGCTGCTGGCTCTCGACCGAAATCTTGCCTTTCGAGTCGCGTTCGTTGATGATGACCGAGAGGTAGAACTCGTCGGGCGTGATCTCCTTCTCGGCACGCCCGTTGACCTGAATATAGCTGGGGAATGCCTCCTGCACCTGTGCCGCCGCGGGAAGTGCCATCAGCGCCACCGCCGCAATTAAAATCAGTTTTTTCATGTTTTCCGTTTTTTAGGTAACTGTCTTACAAATAAAACGCCAAAACCGCAGGATACTGCATCGCCCCGGTCTGTTTTTCCGGACGCGGCTCCCTGCGCGGCATTGATAAAAACGCCGCACGCCTGCTTTTATTGCCATTTCGGTTTCTCCGCCCGGACGAAAAAGGCCCCGGAAGCGACTTTCGTGTCACCGTGTCACCGCCTCACCAGCTTCACCACGTTCTCGACATGGTGCGTATGGGGGAACATGTCCACGGGCTGCACGGCCTCGACGCGATAATCGGCGTCGAGCAGCGCCAGGTCGCGCGCCTGCGTAGCCGGGTTGCAGCTCACATAGACGATCCTCTCGGGCGCGGCACGCAGGATCACCCCGATGACCGGTTCGTCGACGCCCGCCCGCGGCGGGTCGAGGATAATGACGTCGGGGCGGCCGTTGGCAGCCACGAATTCGTCGCTGAGCACCTGCTTCATGTCGCCCGCATAAAAGACCGTATTGCCGATGCCGTTGATTTCGGAATTGATTTTCGCGTCGGCGATCGCCTCGGGCACATACTCGATGCCCACCACGCGGCGGCAGTGCGCGGCGCAGAAATTGGCGATGGTGCCCGTACCGGTATAAAGGTCGTAGAGCACGTCTTCGGGTTTCAGGTCTGCGAACTCGCGCGCCACCTTGTAGAGCTCGTAGGCCTGTTCGGAATTGGTCTGGTAGAACGACTTGGGGCCCACCTTGAAACGCAGCCCCTCCATCTCCTCGACGATATGGTCTTTGCCTTTGTAGCACACCGGGTCGAGGTCGCCCACCGAATCGTTGAGCTTCGTATTGACGACGTAGCACAGCGAGGTGATCTGCGGGAATGCGGCCGCCAGATGGTCGAGCAGCGCCGCGATCCGTTCGCGGTCGTCCGCACCGAAGACCACGGTCACCATCACTTCGCCCGTCGAGGCCGTACGGACGATCATGTTGCGCATCAGCCCCGTATGCTCGCGGGCATTGTGGAACGTATAGCCGTTCTCGACGCAGAAACGTTTGGTCTCCATCCGGATGTCGTTCGACGGGTCGGGCTGCAGCCAGCATTTGCGGATGTCGAGCACCTTGTCGAACATGCCGGGGATATGGAACCCCAGCGCGGGCGCGGCGCCGATATCCGCACCGCCCTCGACCTCCTCGCGCGTCAGCCAGCGGCGGTCGGCGAAGGTGAACTCGAGTTTGTTGCGGTAGAACTGCGTCCGGGCCGACCCCAGGCACGGGGCGATTTCGGGCAGGGCGATCTTGCCGATGCGGGCCAGCTGGTCGCGCACCTGCCCGGTTTTGAAGCGCAGCTGCTCCTCGTAGGGAAGGTTCTGCCACTTGCAGCCGCCGCAGACGCCGAAATGCTCACAGAAGGCCTCGGCGCGCAGGGGCGATTTCTTCACATAGCGGACGACGAATCCCTCCATGAACCGGCGGCGTTTGGAGCGTATCTGCACATCCACCACGTCGCCCGGCACGGTCAGCGGCACGAACACCACCACGTCGTTCCAGCGTCCCATCGCCTTGCCTTCGGCGGCGAGCGTCGTTATTTCGAGCCCCTCGATCAGGGGGTAATTTGCTTTTTTTCGGGCCATAATCCTGATTTTGCCGCAAAGATAGTGCAAGCCGAGCGCAGATGCAAGCTCTGCTTGCAATATGCCGAGGCGCCGCCTGTCTGAGCAGAAATCCCTTTGCCGCAGAGATAAATCCAGAGCGGGAAACACGCCGTCACGCGCCCTTTTCCCTCTTCCTGCGACCCCGCTCGCGCACGCCGCCCAGCCAGAATCCCAGGGCGAACGGCCCGCCGATGAGCACCACGAGCGCCAGCACCACATACAGCAGCACTTTGCCGACCAGTCCCGGCACGGCGTCGAGTGCCCTCTGCACCACGCCGTCGGCCGACTCGCGCAGCTGGTCGACCAGCGCCTGCCGCTCGGCGGTCACATACCGCTGCAGCTCGTCGCGCTGGCGGTCGAAGTTGGCGAAGGCGTTGTCGAGGCTGTAATTCATCGTATATATCAGCTGCGTAACCTGCTTGTTGAGCTCCTCCAGCACCTTGTCCGAAATTTCGGGCAGGTGCTCCGCGACGACCACGATCCGGGTGAAATTGCGTTCCAGCGAGTCGAGGCGGGCCCCCACCTCCAGGCGCATACTGTCCTGCTGCAACTGCATCGCGATCAGATCCTTCGACCAGCCGACGCTGTTGGCCAGCTGCTGCGTCTGGCCGCTCACGCGGTCGTTGACGTCGGCCAGCACTTCGGCGATCGACCCCGTGGCATAGGCATGCTCGATGCCGTTCGCACGCAGGAATTCGATCCATGCGAGGGTCGTATTCGAACCCTCCATCTCCCCGTCGGCGGGGTTCTCGCGTACATAATCCCCCACGAACCGTTCCATCAGGCCGTAGCGGTCGACCGCCAGCACCTGCCGCGCCAGGCGTGCCGCCCGGCGGTCGAGCCGTGCGGCGGCATCGCGTGCCAGGTCGCTCTGCGCCCCGAACAGCAGCGAGTCGGGCGCAGCCGCAAAACCTTCGTCCATGCGCCGGCAGAGTATCCACATGTCGGCCAGCGCCACGTCGGGAATACCCTGCATGGCGGCCGAAACCCCGGCCCGCGTGGCACGTATCTTCCACCTCACGGCCGCCACACGCGTCGCGATGTCGGGCGCCGCGGCGGCGATCGAGTCGGCCGTACGCGACACCTCCGAAGCCATGTCGTAATAGAAACCGCGTGTCATGGTGCGGATATTCATCTCCTCCTTCGACAGCGGATCCCCCGTGGCCACGGCCACCTTCAGCAGCGAACACCCCGTGAGCGCCAACGCGGCGAACAAGGCTGCCGCAGCCATGCAAAGCGTATATCTGTTCATTTTCATACCCGTCCTCCCCGCAACTACCGATCCATTCTCCGCTCCATTTCCCGGATATAACGCACCGCGACGAAATGCCCGGCCTGCGGCATGTTACCGTGGTCGAAGCCGTCGAACTCGCAGATCCGCACGTCGGGATGCCCCGCCACGCGCATCATGCGCCAGAAGTAGGCGTTCTCCTCGTAGCGCCCCAGCATCTCCCGCTCGCGGTCGCCCGAAAGGATCAGCATCGGGCGGCAGTCGGGGCGCACGTAGCTCAGCGGCGCCATGTCGTCCACCAGCGGCTGCGTATCGGGTAGCCCCAGTTCACGGCGCCGTTCGAAATGCGTCACCACCTGCCCGCTGTAGGGGATCAGCGCCACGAACGCCGTATCGGGGTCGATGCCGTAAGGCTCCAGCCAGCGCTTGTCCAGCCCGATCATCGACGTGAGGTAACCCCCTGCCGAATGCCCGGCCACGAACACCCGCCCGGGGTCGCCGCCGTACGAGGCGATGTGCTTCACCACCCATGCCGCCGCTGCGGCCGCATCGTCCACGCAGTCGGCGACCTTCACCGTCGGCGAGAGGCGGTACTCCACGCCCACCACGGCCAGACCCTTGTCTTTCAATGCCTCGGGGATCTCGCGCCGTCCGCCCGTCAGCCCGCCGCCGTGGTACCACACCACGGTCGAAAAGCCGGTTTTTCCGACCGGATAATAAATATCCAGCCGGCACATCGTGTCGATGTTCCCATCGCCCGCGGCATCGCGGTAGGCAATGTCCTTCACCGTCTTATAGGCGCCTTCCTGCGCCACCGCCCCCGTGCCGCACACGGCCAGCACGAAGAACAAAGTAACCAATCGTTTCATCCAAGAGAGTTTATTCGGGTCATAAAGATAGGTAAAAATCCCGCAAAAAGCACTATATTTGCAGGAAATATACTCCGCTCAGACAGGCAGACAGCCGGCATCCGGCCCGCACTGTCTTTCCGGAAACAGGAACCGCAAAAAAACGCCAGCACCATGAAAATAGCCTGCCTGCAATTCAATCCTATCCAGGAAAACACCTATGTCGTCTGGGACGACACGCTCGAAGCCGTCGTCATCGACGCCGGCAACAGCAACCCGCGCGAGGACGCCGCGCTCGACAATTTCATCGCCGAACACGGGCTCCGACCCGTCCTGGCGGCCAACACCCACGGCCACTTCGACCACACGCTGGGCGTCGCCCACCTCAAAAAACGCTACGGCATCCCGTTCGCCATGTCGCTCAAGGACGCCTTCCTGCTGGACAACGCCTCGACCAGCGGCAGCATCTTCGGCGTGCCCGTCGGCGAGATGCCCTCGGTGGACACCGACCTCGACACGACGCCCGAAATCCGTTTCGGGCACACCGTCCTGCGCGTGCTCCGCACGCCCGGCCATACGCCCGGCCATGTCGCGCTCTACGAACCGCAGTCCAAATCGCTCTTCACGGGCGACACGCTCTTCCGCGAGTCGATCGGGCGCACCGACCTGCCTGGAGGCGACTATTCGTGGATCATGCGCTCGATCCTCGACATCCTGCTCCCGCTGGGCGACGAGGTGCACGTCTACCCCGGCCACGGGCCTGAGTCGACCATCGGCCACGAAGTGCTCTACAACCCCTTCATCGTCGAAGTGTTGAACGAGGAAGTGAACTATAAGGATTAGCCCGCCATGAAACTGCGTATTGCGATCACCTGTCTTTCAGCCTGCCTGCTCCCCGCCCCGGCACTCCGGGCGCAGGATTCCCCGCGCGTGGCCTGCTACGACCTGACCGTGCGGATCGACGTGCCGGAGAGGCGGGTCACGGTCGGCGGGTCGTTCGATGTCAATTTCCTCGGCAGCGACTCGATCGCACTGGTGCTGTGGCGCCACGCCCGTATCGACACGATGCGCTGCGACGGCCATGAAGCGGCCTACCGTTTCGATACGCTCGCCCCCGCACCCACCCGGTTCATTCCCGACGGACGCGCCCTGACCCTTTACCGGCCGGCCGGGAGCCCCGACCGTTGCCGCATCGGCACCCGCTACACGCTCGACATGCACGAGGTGCAGGGCCCCGCAAAATCGTTCAACGACCGCTGGATCGAGATCGGTTACTATACGGGATGGTATCCCGTCTGCAACGGCACCTCGGCGGATCGCTCGCACCTGCGGATCGGCATTACCGACGGCTATACGGTGAGCGGATCGGGTATTATTTCCCGCACGGACGACGGCATGTGGGAGATGGATCAGCCCTGGGAGGGTTTCGACAATGTCATCCTGGCCTCGCCCGTGCTGAAAACCCGCCGCATGAGCGACAACGGCACCACCATAGAATTCATCTACACGGATTTTCCGGATGCCGACGCCGAATCGGCGCTGAACTGCAGCTACGACGCCTTGAAATTCTTCCGGCGGCTTTACAAGATCGCGGGAGAGGAAAATACCTATATAAAGTTCTCGCTTTCAGCCTCCGGCACTTCGGGCGGTTACAGCCGCAAAAACTTCATTACGCTCAATTCCGGGTCTTTCAACGAATATATACTCAGAAATACCGCCCATGAAATCAGCCATTTCTGGTGGAACAAAGCCCCTGTCGAGTCCTGGCATGACTGGCTGAACGAATCTTTCGCCGAATTCAGCGCCCTGCAATACCTGCGGCACGCCCGCGGCGAAGAGGCCTACGCCGAGCGCGTCGAAATGTACCGCGAAAAGACGCGCCGCATCCGTCCGATCTGGGGGATCGACCGGGCCGACCGCGAAGCGCACACCGCACTTTACGAGAAGGGATCTGTCCTGTTGGCCGACCTGCTCGTCCGGGTGGGCGAGGAACCCTTCTTCGACTTCCTGGCGGCTGTGATCCGGGCCCGCATCGCAGACACCCCGGCTTTCCTCGACCTCGCCGAAACCCGATTGGGCCTCGAAAACCGCAACTGGATCGAACAACGATTAAAACAATAAAACCCGGAACCGACCTTGAAGACACTGATCCATAAAATCCTCTATAAAACCCTGCCGCTCGAAGGATACCTGCGCGCCGTGAGCCGCATGTTCTTCCTCTGGCAGCGGCTCGGCATCGGGCGCTACGCCCCTGCCACGGAATACGTCTACCACCTGCCGCAGCTCGTGCACGCGGGCGACACGGCCATCGACATCGGCGCCAACCTCGGCTACTACGCCCGCACGCTCTCCCGCCAGGCGGGCGGCGCGGGCAGGGTCTACGCCGTGGAGCCCGTGCCGCCGATCCTCTCCGTGCTGCGCCGCAACCTGCGCCGCTGTCGCAACGTCGAGATCCTCCCCTACGCCCTCGGCACCGAGGACAAGGCCGTTACGATGGCCAACGATTCGGCGCGCGCGACGGGCTACTTCGGCACGGGGCAGAACTTCGTGAACGACGGCGGCACATCCGCCGCCGCGGAGTTCCCGGCCCGGATGCGCCGGGGCAGCGAACTCTTCGCCGGCCTGGAACGCCTCGATTTCATCAAGTGCGACATCGAGGGGTACGAGGTCGTGGTGATGAACGAACTGCGCCCGCTGCTCGAACGCTTCCGCCCCACGGTGCTGATCGAGACCGGCGGTGAAAACCGCCCGCAGATCGTCGCGCTCTTCACGACGCTCGGCTACGCGGGCTTCACCCTCGACCGGGGCCGCGAAATACCCCTTACACCCGACACGACCAAAGACATCATATTCAGACATGCGCATTGACATCCTCACCGTCGTACCCGAACTGCTGACCTCGCCCCTCAACGAGTCGATCCTGCACCGTGCGCAGGAGAAGGGGCTCGTCCGGATCGTCGTCCACAACCTCCACGACTACGCCCACGACCGCCGCAAGACCACCGACGACTACCCCTTCGGCGGCGAGGCGGGCATGGTTCTGAAGTGCGAACCGGTTTTCGAGCTGGTCGAGAAACTCCAGTCCGAGAGACACTACGACGAGATCATCTACACCTCGCCCGACGGCATACGCTACGACCAGCACGAGGCCAACCGCCTCTCGACGCTCGAAAACATCATCATCCTCTGCGGCCACTACAAGGGCATCGACCACCGCATCCGCGAACACCTCGTCACGCGCGAAATCTCGATCGGCGACTACGTGCTCACGGGCGGCGAACTGGCGGCCTGCATCATCGCCGACTCGGTCGTGCGGATCATCCCGGGCGCCATCGGCGACGAAGCCTCGGCGCTCACCGACTCGTTCCAGGACAACCTGCTGGCGCCGCCGGTCTACACGCGCCCGGCCGAGTTCCGCGGCTGGAGGGTTCCCGACGTGCTGCTCTCGGGCAACTTCGCCCAGATCGCCCGGTGGCAGGACGAACAGTCCCTCGAACGCACCCGGCAGCTGCGGCCCGACCTGCTGGGCGAATAAGCGAATGCCATGAAACGGAAGACTTCGCTCATCGTCTGGGGTGCCGTCCTGCTGCTCGCCGCCTACGGCATCTACGACCTCGTACGGGAGGTCAGGCGCAGCTATACTTCCTGCTACGCACACACCTATTCGCATGCCATCGGGCAGATGATGGGGCCGCGGTTCGATTCGCTCACACCCCGGGGCGAGGGCATCCGCATCGGGGTGGTCGACGCCGGTTTCGGCGGGCTGCGCGACGACCGCTTCACGCGCCGTCTCCGGGTCGCGGACTACCTCGACCTGACGGACGGCGACACGACGGGATTCTTCCGCGACGACTGCGACCACGGCACCCGGGTCACACGGAACATCGGGGGCTTCTCCAACGACACCCTGCTGGGGCTGGCCTGCAAAGCCGACTACTACCTGGTGAAATCCGACCTCGAGCACGGCGAGCCGCGCGAGGACGAACGCCGCCTGTGCCGGGCCCTGGCCTGGCTCGCACAGCGGCAGGTCGACGTGGTCAACATCTCGCTGGGCTATACCGTATTCGACGATTTCGACGGCTATACGCCGCAGATGCTCGACGGCCGCACGGCGCTCTGCTCGCGTTTTCTCGACAGCCTGCTCGATGCACACCCGCGCATGGTCGTCGTACAAAGCGCCGGCAACGAGGGGAAAAACAAATGGCGCCACATCTCGTTCCCCGGGGATGTCGCCGAGGCCGTCACGGTCGGCGCGGCCGACTCCGAAGGCACGGGGCGTTCGGGCAAGAGCGGCACCGGCTACTACCCGCACCCCGTCAAGCCTGACCTGGTGGTGTACGACTCCCCGAACGGCACGTCGTTCTCGACGCCCGTGGTCACGGGGCTGTGTGCCGCCCTCATGGGGTACAGGCCGATGAAACGCCGCGAGCTGATCCGCCTGCTGCACGCTTCGGGCACCCGCAGCGCAGCGCCCGACCTCGAAACGGGCTACGGCATCCCGCAGTGCGACACCCTGCTCGGATTCCTGGATACCCCCGCTGAATTACAAACCCTACCGCTAAACGCAACGCAATGAAATACTACCTCATCGCCGGCGAGCCCTCGGGCGACCTGCACGGCTCGAATCTGATAAAAGGACTCCTCAAAGCCGATCCCGAAGCACGGCTGCGCTTCTGGGGCGGCGACCTGATGGCCGCGGCGGGCGGCGAGGCGAACCTGGCCAAGCACTACCGCGAAACCTCATTCTTCGGCATCGTGCAGGTGCTGAAAAACCTGCGGACGATCAAACGGCAGATGCGCGAATGCCGGGCCGACGTCGCGGCATTCGCCCCCGACGTGCTGATCCTGGTCGACTACCCCGGCTTCAACATAAAGATGGCGCGCTGGGCCAAAGAGCACGGCATCCGCACCTTCTATTACATCGCCCCGAAGGTCTGGGCATGGCGCGAGTGGCGCGTGAAGGCCATCCGCCGCTATGTCGACAGGCTGTTCGTCATCTTCCCCTTCGAATGCGGCTACTTCCCCAGGCACGGCGTCGAACCGATTTTCGAAGGCAACCCGCTCGTAGACGCCATCGAGGCCCGGCGCACCTCGCTCCCCTCGCCCGACGAGTTCCGCCGCCGGCACGGGCTCGACCGCAGGCCGATCATCGCCCTGCTGGCCGGCAGCCGCCGGGGCGAGATCCGCGACAACCTGCCGCTGATGGCCGACCTGTCGCGCAAATTCCCGGAGCACCAGTTCGTCGTGGCGGGCGTAGCATGGCTCGACCGCGCGCTCTACGAACAGTATATGGCCGGCAGCGGCATCCGTTACGTCTGCGACCAGACCTACGAGACGCTCGCCGCGGCCGAAGCCGCCGTGGTAACGTCCGGGACGGCAACGCTCGAAACGGCGCTGCTCGGCATCCCCGAAGTGGTGGTCTACCGCACGCTCTGGTTCCAGGTCAGGCTCCGGCCCTATGTACTGAAAGTACCCTGGGTGTCGCTCGTGAACCTCAACCTCGGGCGCGAGGCGGTCGCCGAGGTCATTCAGTCCGACCTCGACACCACGCGCGCCGAACGCGAGCTGCGGGCGATCGTCGCGGGCGGGGAGAAACGCGGACGGATGCTCGCCGACTTCGCCGAATTACGTACGGTTATCGGGGGCCCGGGCGCCAGCGACCGTTTCGCCGCCCGGATGGTCGCGGAATTGCGCGCACCGGAAACGAAATAACCAAAAGTTATGGACGATTTCACGATACTCCTGCTCGGCGGCGTACTGCTGATCGTCGTCGGCCTGCTGGTAAAGCGGTTCCCGATGCTGATCGCGGGCTACAACACCATGCCGCCCGCAAAGAAGAAAAACGTCGACATCGGGGGCTTATCTTCGTTCATGCGGCGCCACCTCGTGATTATGGGAGCTTTATGGATCCTATTTACGGTCGTCCTGGAACTGACCGGCCAGACGGACACGCTGGCAGTGATTTACGTAATTTACCTGCTGCCTTACGTCGTTTGGATGCTCGTTCGGGCACAACGGTACGACCACAACTGAAAATAACGAAAGACAACGCCATGAAAATCATCTGCATAGCACGCAACTATGCCGCACACGCCGAGGAGCTCGACCGCCAGGTCGGCGGCGGCACGCCGTGCCCGCCGGAGCCTGCCTGGTTCCTCAAGCCCGACACGGCGCTGCTGCGCAACAACGACCCGTTCTACATCCCCGCCTTCTCGCAGGAGGTGCACTACGAATGCGAGCTGGTCGTACGCATCAACCGCGTAGGCAAGGGCATCGCCGAACGTTTCGCGCACCGCTATTACGACCAGGTGGGGCTGGGCATCGACTTCACGGCCCGCGACCTGCAACGGCAGGCCATCGCCGAAGGGCTGCCGTGGGAGCGCTGCAAGGCATTCGACCGCTCGGCGGCCCTCTCGCCCCAATTCGTATCTTTGCAGGAGCTGGGCGGCGACGTGCAGTCCCTGCATTTCACGCTGGAGGTGAACGGCCAGACGCGCCAGCGGGGCGACACGTCCGGGATGCTCTTCTCTGTCGACCGGATCATCGCCTCGGTGTCGCAGTACATGACGCTGCGCATGGGCGACCTGCTCTACACGGGCACGCCGGCCGGCGTGGAACCCGTACGCCCGGGCGACAATCTGCGCGCCGTGCTCGAAGGCCGCGAACTGCTCAACTTCGACATCCGCTGACCCGGGAACGAAGACACATGAAAACTAAAAACATGCTATAACCATGTTACTCAAAGACAAACTCAAGCCTTACCGCCTTCTGCTGGCATCGCAGTCGCCGCGCCGACGGGAACTGATGACGGGCTGCGGGCTCCCGTACGAACTCGCCCCCAAATACGAATGCGAGGAGGTCTACCCCGCCGGCATGCCCGGCGAAGAGGTGCCGCTCTACCTCTCGCGGCTCAAGAGCGAAGCCTACCCGGCGGCGCTGGCCCCGAACGAAATCCTGCTGACGGCCGACACGGTAGTGGTCTCCGACGGCGAGGTGCTCGGCAAACCTCTCGGCCGCGAAGAGGCCGTGCAGATGCTCCGCCGCCTCTCGGGGCGCCGGCACACGGTGGTCTCGGGCGTCACGCTGCGTACCCCCGGGCGGACGCACACCTTCGCCGCCAAGAGCAGCGTATGGTTCCGGCCGCTCGCGGACGAGGAGATCGCCTATTACCTCGACGCCTGCCGTCCCTACGACAAGGCCGGCTCGTACGGCATCCAGGAGTGGATCGGCTACGCCGCCATCGAAAAGATCAACGGCTCGTTCTACAATGTCATGGGGCTCCCGATTCAGAAAGTATACACCGAACTCGACAAATTCCTCAAATAAATGAAACGCACACTACTTACCCTGTTCTGTACGCTCCTCGCGCTGGCGGCCTCCGCCGACGAGGGCATGTGGCTCCCGAGCCTCATCTCGCAGCGCATCGACGACATGCGCGCCAAAGGATTCCGCCTCACGGCCGAAGACATCTACTCGATCAACAAAGCCTCGATGAAGGATGCCGTGGTGCTGTTCAACGGCGGCTGCACGGGCGAACTGATTTCGTCCGAAGGGCTGCTGCTCACCAACCACCACTGCGGCTACGACGCCATACAGGCGCATTCGAGCGTCGAACACGACTACCTGACCCACGGTTTCTGGGCCATGTCGCGCCGGGAGGAACTGCCCAACAAGGAGCTCGACGTACGCTTCCTCGTCCGCATGGAAGAGGTCACCGACCGCATCGCTGCGGGCGAAACGAAGGCCGAAATCATCCGCCGGGCCGAGGCCGAAGGCAAGGGCTACAAGGCCTCGGTCGAGCAGATGTACTACGGCAACCAGCAGTTCCTGTTCATCTACGAGCAGTTCGACGACGTACGCCTGGTCGGCGCGCCGCCCTCGTCGATCGGCAAGTTCGGCGGCGACACCGACAACTGGATATGGCCCCGCCACACGGGCGACTTCTCGCTCTTCCGCATCTACGCCGGCAAGGACAACAAGCCCGCCGCCTACTCGCCCGAGAATGTTCCCTACCGCCCCAAGCGGCATTTCACCATCTCGACCGCCGGGGTCGAAGAGGGGGATTTCACGATGATCTACGGCTTCCCCGGCAATACGCAGGAGTACATCCTCTCGGACGCCGTGGCTTACATCGCCGAGCGCTCCGACCCGGCCAAAATCGCCATCCGCACGGGGCGCCTCGACATCATCTCCGCGGCACAGGAGAGCGACCCGGCGCTGCGCATCCATTACGCCGCCAAACACGCCTCGATCGCCAACGCATGGAAGAAATGGCAGGGCGAGGCGATGGGCATCGGCCGCCTGGGCACCGTGGCCTCGAAACGCGCCTATGAGCAGGAATTCGCCGCCTGGGCGCAGGACAAACCCGAATACCGCAGCGTCGTCGCCGACCTCAAAGCCGAATACGCCCGCATCGCGGACGCCTATTTCGCCCGCGAGATCACACGCGAAACGCTCGGCGCACTGCCCGAGCGCTACACCCCCGAGGAGCGTGCCGAAGCCGCCTTCGCACGGCGCGAGCAGACGGAACGGGCACTCTTCGAATGGCTTTTCGGCCAGTATGCCCGCCGCTGCCCCGTGCAGTACCAGATTCCGGCATTCCTGGCCGGCGTCGCCGCCAGCGGGTCGCCCGAAGCCTATGCCGGCGAGGTATTCGACACGCTGTGGCGGGAGGGCGCCGACACCACGGCGGTGCACGCCCTGCACAAGGACACCGAACGCATACTCGGCCACATCGACTGGATGCTGGGCACCAAGTCGCTGCGCAACCTCAACAGCGGACGCCTCAACGAACTCTACACGACCTACATCAAGGGGCTGCGCGAGTGGGACACCCTGCGGGCCTTCTACCCCGATGCCAACCTCACGCTGCGCGTGGCCTACGGCCATGTCGGGGGCTACGAATATGCCGACGGCGAATACCACAAGCCGCAGACCACCCTCGACGGCATCATCGCCAAGGACAACCCCGAGATTTACGACTACGACATCCCGCAGGCGCTGCGCGAGCTCTACGCCACGAAGGACTACGGACGCTGGGCGACGACCATCGACGGCCGCAGGACGGTACCCGTCTGCTTCCTGGCCACCAACCACACGACGGGCGGCAACTCCGGTTCGCCGATCATCAACGGCAGGGGCGAACTGGTGGGGCTGAATTTCGACCGCACATGGCGCTCGACGATGAGCGACGTGGCGTTCGACGAAACGATCTGCCGCAACATCGCCGTCGACGTCCGATACGTGCTGTTCGTCATCGACCGCATCGGCGGGGCGGGATACCTGTTCGGCGAAATGGATTTCAGCCGCCGCAAATAGGAGTAATTCACGAAAAAAACACTATATTTAGCCCGCATAACAAAATCAGCCTCTATGAAAACAATCCTCTACACATGGTTCGCCGTCCTCCTGTTCGGCATGGCAGCAGTATCCTGCGGCGATGACGACACGAAAAACAACGACACGACGGGCATAACCGGCTCGTCGTGGAAAGCATCGGAAACGGTGGGCGCCGACCGCACGACCAAGAAATACACGTTCAAGGCCTCCGCCAACTGGGTGGCGCAGAGCGACAAACCGGAATGGTGCAAGATACTCACCTCGTCGGGCGACAAGGGCAGCGACCGGCAGCTCAACATCTCGGTCGAAGCCAACGAGACCGGCAGCACGCGCAGCGCGAACATCACCGTACAGGTGAGCGGCTACGCGAGGGCGGCGCAGTTCGCCATCACCCAGCTCGGGAGCAGCAGCGGCGGCACGGGCGCAGACACCGAGCTCAACAAACAGGTAGACAAGATCCTGGAGTATTACTACCTGTGGAACGGCGAATACCAGCAGATGTCGCGCGACCTCTCGCTGGATTACATCAGTTCCAGCGACAATTTCCTGAAACGCACGCTGCTGGAGATGACGACCAACGACCTCGACAAAAAACGGCAGAGCAACGGCAGCTACTCGGTTTACTCCTACCTGCTGCGGACGCCCCTCACGAAGGCCGTCGCCGGGACGACGCGCGGCGTAAGCCACGGGGTCGTAAAGGAGAAGGAGTATGGCTTCGGCATCGCGGGCCTGATGGGCGTGAGGTTTGTGGACGGCAACAACCAACCTACGGGAGAGTACGGGCTGGTCATCACGTCGGTCTACCCGGACTCCCCGGCATCGGAAGCAGGGTTCCGGCGGGGCACGTTCTTCGCCCAGTACAACGACGCAGCCATCACGGCCGCGAACCTGAATTCGGTTTACAGTACGTTAATAGCTCCGGGAGGAAGCCGCACGGTAAAACTCACCGAGAACAGGCAAGGCGCGCAGCCCGTATCGGTCACGGCACGCGAAATATACCCCAACCCGGTAATCCACAGCGAAGTGATCACCTCCGGAGCGCATAAGATCGGCTACCTGGTCTACGACAGCTTCGACGCGGCCTACGACGACGAACTGCTCGCTGCCGTCAAGAAACTCAAAGACGGGAACATCACCGACATGGTGCTCGACCTGCGCACAACGGCGGCGGGCACGTCATCTCGTCGAACATGCTTTCCACCTGCATCGCCGGCGCGGCCTGCCAGGGCAAGGTCTACGAATATTACCGTTACAACGACAGCCGCATGGCCACGGTCGAAAAAACGGAGAGGGAGACCGGCAAGGAGTATGACACGGCGGCAAAAAAATTCTTCGACGAATTCTATTACGGCGACTATTACGGCGTCGACCTGCGGAACTACGCGCTGAACATGACCCGGCTGTACGTGCTCGTCACGGGCAACACGGCCTCGTCGAGCGAAGCCGTCATCAATACGCTGCGCGGGTTGGACGGCTTCACGGTGAAGCTCATCGGCGAAAAGACCAACGGCAAGAACGTCGGCATGGAGGTCAGCAAATTCACCGTAGGCAATTACAGCTACGAACTGGCCCCGATATCGTTCCAGGGCTACAACGCCAAGCAGGTGACCGTCGACAAGAACGGACTGGCGGTCGACACCGCGTGCGAGGAATGGGACGGGGAGTTGAAGGATTACGGCGACAGGAGCGAGCCGATGCTGGCAGCGGCCCTGAGTCAGATCACCGGGCAGAGATCGGCAAGCGTATCGGGCACGCGCAGCACCGCGCCGGGCGTACGTCCGGCAACGGACATCGCATTGCCCGACTTATCGAACCGCCCGAGCGGCATGATCGTATTCCTGCCGGCTTCGGAGGAGTAACGGGAGACCGTCCTAAAGCGAGGTGCGGGGAGGATGCTATCCTCCCCGCTCTTTTCGTAACCAGGCACCTGCGCGCGTGTCATACGCCCGGCGGCTCGGCTTGGCCGCTGTCTCCGTTCCTGATCCCGTCTATGCCACCGCCACCGTCTCTGCATGGCAAGTATCCCGGCCACCGCTGCGGCCGCAACTGCCCTGCGGCCGTCTCGGCCTGCAAATGACCCACCTCCGTTTCCGCCCCGGCCTCGATCCCTGCCGCCGCTTTTGCCATCAGATGCAGGCACAGACATCGACACCGCCCCCGCGGCAGGTAGAGCACGGCGGTTTATGTCGCCGAGATGCCGCTACCGAAAGAATAATCCGTATTACATGGAGAAAAAATTTGGCGGATTAAAATTTATGCCCTATATTTGCACACCTGAAATCCGAAAGGATACGTGCAATGCCCAGGTGGTGAAATTGGTAGACACGCTACTTTGAGGGGGTAGTGAACAATTACGTTCGTGCAAGTTCGAGTCTTGTCCTGGGCACAACTAAAAGAAAAAGACAATTGATGATCAATCAGTTGTCTTTTTTTTGTTTGCTGTCTTGCACGAGAGTAATAAAAAGCCTGCGAGATCATTTCAATCTCATTAACACGAACTTGCCTGAATTATATTGATTTTTTCCTCGCACACTTCTTCTTATAATGTTTTATAATCTCCCTTGATGCCTTACTCATTCATCTGCTTTTTTTATGTTTCACTTTCGGACTCGATCTGCAATTACCGCGTCTGACCGAAATTGTCCATAACGATATGATTTGACCTCATCCTTTTTTCCGGTTCGTTCCGCATGAAAGAATAAGCCCGGTATTTCACATCGCCCAATATCAACAGACATTCTATAAATTTTTGAATTTTGATAAAAAAGTTTACCTTTGAATCAATCTACATGCATGTCAGAACTGGATAAACATATCACGCTCGAAAATTTCGAACGATTATACTCCGAGTATAAGCCTCGTTTTATCATTATCGCCCGGTCATACATCCGCAACAATATGGCCGCGGAGGACATCGTTACCGACAGCTTCCTTTATTTTTGGGAAAACAAGGACAAGCTGAATATTACTACGACTATCCAGGCATATATTTTAGGATCCGTGAAACATGGCTGTCTTGAATGGCTGCGCAACCAGAAAAACAGACTCAAAATCCAGCAACAAATACATACGACGGCTTACCGCAGCATCAAAGCCAAAATCACCGTTTTGGAAAGTACCAACCCCGAAGCATCCTTTACGGCAGAAATAAAATCCATCATCGAAAGCCAGATCAACAAAATGCCCGAACCCATGCGGCAAATCTTCCTTTACAACCGCTTCGAGGGCAAGACTTACCAAGAAATCGCCGAAATTACAGGAATCAATGTGCGCAACGTCACAGCCAATATCCAACGGGCTTTGGCCATCATGCGAATCGCACTGAACGACTATCTCATCATTTTAATTATCGTCCTGTATTCCAGCGTTATACGATAATTAAAAAAATTACCATTTTTTTAAGAAAATTTATTTAACGAAAAACGCACTTTTTCGATGTAAATGTCGTGCGCCCACGCACCATATAGTTGTAAACAGACAAAGCATAATTTCGTTATCGGGAAAAATTACCAAGGGAAAAATTATGGATTCGCTGCGGGCTGCCCAAATTCATAATGCACTCGCCACACTATGTAAAAAAATGGACAAAGAATTATTATATAAGTACATAAACGGCCAAACTTCCGAGCAGGAAGAAAAAACGATTGTAGACTGGCTCGATGCCGACCCCAACAACCAGAAAGAACTAAATGCATTATGGTCTATGCAGGACGCACTTATCGCAAATGTCCCTTATCCGCACCACCCCCATCTGCAGCTGCCGACCAGACGCCTGAAATGGTATCGCCAGCGCTTTATTCGTATCTGTACCCAGGCTGCCGCAGTATTACTATTGGTCGCTGGCAGTTGGTACGCTTCCAGAACCGTCATTATCGAAGATACCGCAAAACAATATCTGTCCGTTGCCGCACCGGCAGGACAACGTATAGACATTACACTCCAGGACGGAACCAGCGTTTGCCTGAACAGCGGGGCAAAACTGGAATATCCGATACGGTTCAATAGGAATCGCCGTGTGAAACTCTCCGGCGAGGCCATGTTCAACGTAGAGCATGATGCCGCCCATCCCTTCATCGTGGAAACTTTCGCCTGCGACGTGGAAGTGCTGGGTACGAAATTCAACGTAACGGCAGACGAACTGACACACGACTTCACGACTGCATTATTGAGGGGAAAAGTCAAAGTAACCAACAAACTGGCAAGCGGCGACCAGATTATATTAGACCCGAACGAAAAGGTATGCCTAAACGGGAAGCGTCTGGTATTGACCAGGATTGAGAATACGGACGACTATTTATGGACGGAGGGTATTCTGAATCTCGTTGGACACCCGTTTGCCGACATCATCGCCAAAATGGAGAAAACATACGGTGTGAAAATCCAGATCCAAACGGCCGAACTTCCGCAGATCGACGTTATCCGCGGAAAAATCCCCGTCAATATGGGGCTGGACTATGCGCTAAGGGCCTTGCAGAAAATAACCCCGTTCCAATATGAGAAAGACGAAAACAATGTAATCCACATAAAATAACTATGACGAGATTATCTAACAAAAACCGACAATGCCTATGAGATAAGACTATGAATTTTCAAAGTCGCAAAAAAAGCCCGCAGGTGTAGCAACCACCCGCAGGCATAGCGGCTAATAGAATTTGAACCAATCTAACAACCACTAATCTACAAATCTATGAATAATAAATTTATTCAGCAAATTAAATGCTGGTTTACTTTTCTATTCATGATTTGCTCCACGTTCTCCGCATGGGGAGCGTATGCCCAGACCGCGAAAGTAACATTGCAGATGGACAATGTTCGCATGGAGCAGGTTATGAATGAAATAGAAAAACAGACCAGCTATTTCTTCATCGTAAATAAAGGCGTAGACATTAACAGAACCATCAGTATCAATGTCGCCGATAAACCGCTCGATACCGCTTTGCAGGCAATGGTCGCCGGAACGGATACCGAGTACAAAATCTACCAGCAGAACATTTATCTTTCCGCAGCCCCGGACAAGAAAACCGCAAACAACGGTTCCACAAAGGTCAGCGGTGTCGTGCGCGACACCAAAGGGACACCCGTTGTCGGGGCATCGGTGGTCGTAAAGGGAACGACCATCGGCGAAAGTTCCGGACTTGACGGCGCTTTCTCGCTCCAAGTCCCCGCACCTGTGGAAACCGCCGAATTGTATATCAATTTCATCGGCTACGACCCCGTAACAGTAAAAATCGGCACACAAACCTTTTTTACCATAACACTCAACGAAGCAGCCGAGCAGATTGAAGACGTGGTGATCACGGCCCTGGGTATCAAACGCTCGGAAAAGGCGCTGGCCTACACCGTGCAGCAAGTGAAGTCCGAAGCCGTGACGACCGTGAAATCCGCAAACTTCGTAAACAGCCTCGCAGGTAAAGTCGCCGGAGCCGTTATCAACACCAGTTCGTCCGGTGTGGGCGGTTCGGCCAAAGTCATTATGCGCGGTATGAAGTCGATTATGCAGACCTCGAACGTACTTTATGTAATCGACGGTATTCCCATGCACAACTTCACCAGCGATGGCAGCATGGAATTCGGATCACGCGGCACAACGGAATCCATCGCCGACATGAACCCCGACGACATCGAATCCATATCCGTTATGACCGGAGCCGCAGCCGCGGCATTGTACGGTTCCGACGCCGCGAACGGTGCAATGCTCATTACCACCAAGAAAGGTAAGGCCGGAGCAACACAGATACAGGTTTCGAGTAACACGGAATTTATGAACCCGCTGCGCCTGCCGGATTTCCAGACCCGCTACGGCACGGGGCGTAAAGGCAAAGCCAGCGGTTCGACGATCCACAGCTGGGGCGCACCGCTCAACCAGGCGGCACGTTACAACTACTCGCCCGAAGATTTCCTGCAAACAGGTCACATCCTGACGAACTCCGTAACACTGTCCGGGGGTACGGAGAAAAACCAAATCTATTTCTCGACCGCAGCGGTAAACTCCAAAGGACTGATCCCCAACAACAAGTATAATCGTTATAACTTTACATTCCGCAACACGTCGAACCTGCTGAACGACCGTTTGACACTGGACGTAAGCGGCAGCTACATCATCCAGAAAGACCGCAACATGATAAACCAGGGCGTGTACTCAAACCCGCTCGTATCGGCTTATCTCTTTCCCCGCGGCGATGATTTTTCGCTCGTAAAGGCATTCGAGCGCTGGAACCCCGCACGCAAAATCTATGAACAGTTCTGGCCGCAGGGCGAGGGCGGCGACCTGCGCATGCAGAATCCCTATTGGATCGCCTACCGCAACCCCCGCGAAAACAGCCGTAAGCGCTATATGTTCACAGGCGGCATTACCTATAAAATCACCGACTGGATGAATGTCGCAGGACGTATCCGCGTCGATAACACCAACAGTTTATATACGGAAAAACTGTACGCCACATCGAACCCCACGCTGCTGGAGAACAGCAAAAAAGGTAAATATACCGAAACCCGCGGCGAAGAACGACAGACCTACGGCGACGTAATGCTCAACCTCAGCAAGACGTTCAAAGAGAAATTCTCGCTCGACGCACATATCGGCGCGTCGATCAAAGACAACCGCTTCGACGAACTCTCGGTATATGGCCCCATTGCCGGCGCTCCCAACATCTTCAATGTCGTGAACCTCGACAAGAGCCAGAAGAAAACGCCGAAAACCGGCTGGCACGAACAAACGCAGTCGTTTTTCTACTCCCTGGAACTGGGCTGGAAGTCGCAACTGTTCGTAACGACGACCGGACGTAACGACTGGGCGTCGCAACTTGCCAACTCACCCCAAAAGTCGTTTTTCTACCCCTCGGTCGGCGTATCGTGGCTGCCCAGCAGTACATTCAATTTCCCGGAGAAGTTCAACTACCTGAAAATCCGTGCTTCGTGGGCTTCGGTAGCAAACCCCTTTCCGCGGGAACTGACAATCGCCACACACCCTTACGACGACACCATTTCCGGCTGGGACGACAAATCGAACTACCCTATCGGGCAGCTTTACCCGGAGCGGACGAAAACCTGGGAATTAGGTTTCGACGCCCGGTTCCTGCATGGATTCACACTCTCGGCATCGTGGTATCGCGCCGACACCTATAACCAGACTTTCAATCCGAATCTGTCCGCATCGTCCGGCTACTCCGACATCTATATTCAGACCGGACACGTGCGCAATACGGGTGTCGAGGCAAGCCTGGGATACGACCACCAATGGAAAAACTGGAATTGGAACTCGCAGTTTACTTTCTCCTGGAACAAAAACAAGATCATCGAACTTTGCAAGGAGTGGTACAACCCGATCACCGAGGAAACGATCACCATGAACAGACTCCAGATCAGTAAACTGGGGCGTGCGAAATTTATTCTCAAAGAAGGCGGTTCGATGGGCGACCTTTATTCCACGACCGACCTGCGGCGCGACGACAAAGGCAACATCGAGATCGACGAGGGTGGCAACGTCGTCGTAGAGGACAACCTGCCCGACATGAAACTCGGTTCCGTATTCCCGGACTATAACCTCGCATGGCGCAACAGCGTATCGTGGAAAAACCTGAACCTCGGATTCCTCGTGACGGCACGCATCGGCGGCATCGTCAATTCACTCACGCAAGCCAACATGGATCTATTCGGCGTGTCCGAAGCAACGGCTGCCGCGCGCGATGCCGGAGGTGCTTTGGTAAACGGCCGCAGCCTGGTAAACCCGGAAACCTGGTATACGGCCATAGCGTCGCAGGGCGGAATACCCCAGTATTACACCTACTCGGCAACCAACGTCCGGCTCCAGGAACTTTCGCTGGGGTACACGATTCCCCGCAAATGGCTGCACAACATATGTTCGATCACCGTATCGTTCGTTGGCCGCAACTTGTGGATGATGTATTGTAAAGCGCCGTTCGACCCCGAAGCCGTGGCATCGACAAACAATTTCTATCAGGGAATGGACTATTTCATGATGCCCTCGACACGTAACCTGGGATTCAATATTAACATTAAATTCTAACGGCTATGAACAAAATAAAGACAATAATTCGTGCCGTTGCTCTTATCGCAGTAGTAAGCGCATCGACGGGATGCCTTGACAACTTCGAAGATTACAACCGTAATCCGAACGAAGCGACAGACGACGAACTGGAACGCGACAACTACCTCGTGGGGTCGAAACTCACCAAACTGCAAAATATGGTGATCCCCTCGGAAGAACACCTATACCAATTTGTCGAAGCACTCGAAGGCGGCAGCTACGGCGGATATGTCGAAGCGACGGTAGACAGCTGGGAAACGAAATTCTCAACGTTCAATCCCACCGCCGACTGGCTCAAAGCGCCGTTCGTGGATGTCATCACCGAAACTTACCCCGCCTACCGCGGCATCATCAACAAAACCGACGACGAAGTGGCGGTAGCCCTGGCCAACGTCCTGCGCGTGGCGATTATGAACCGCCTGGCCGACGCTTACGGCTCGATACCCTATTCCAAGATCGTAGAGGACAAAAAAGAACGCCTGACCGTCCCCTATGACACGCAACAGGAAGCATATACGCAGATGTTCAAAGAACTGGACGCCGCGCTGGAAGCGCTGGAGCGCAACCGGGATTTGAGTACGGAAGCCTTCGGCGAATACGACCAGGTTTACAACGGCGACCTTAAAAAGTGGATCAAATACGCCAATTCGCTTAAACTGCGTATGGCGATGCGCCTTTCCTATATCGACGAGCAGACCGCAAAGGCCAAAGCCGCGGAAGCCATCGCCGACGGGGTCATCACCGAGAATGCCGACAATGCGAAGCTTCAGCCCGAACTCAACCGCACGGCATTGCTTTGGAACAGTTGGCAGGATCACGCCATCGGAGCCGACATCCTCTGCTACATGAACGGCTACAAAGACCCGCGCCGGGCAAAGATGTTCACACAGGGAACCGTCGGAGAGGGCGATGCCGCCGAGAAAGGCTATTACGGCCTGCGCATCGGCACGACACCGGCCAACAAGTCCAAGGCCGTAACGGCATGCTCCTCGATGCTCATTACCGACACCGACCCTATCTTATGGATGAACGCCGCGGAAATCGCGTTCCTGCGCTCCGAATATGAACTGCGCTGGGGAAGTGCGGTATCGGCACAGAATTTCTATGAACAAGGCATACGGCTTTCATTCGAGGAACGCGGCGTAGCCGGTGCGGAGGATTACATCGCCGACGAAGCGAACGTCCCCGAAGCCTACACCGATCCTCTCGGCGTTATCGAAAACAACACCGCATTACCGCAAAGCCGCATCACGATCAAATGGAAAGAAGATGCACAGTTCGAAGAAAACCTCGAACGCATCATCACCCAGAAATGGATTGCGATTTTTCCGCTCGGAAATGAAGCGTGGGCGGAATACCGGCGCACGGGCTATCCGAAACTGATGCCTGCCAAAGACAATAAATCCGGCGGAACGGTAAACTCCAAGTACGGCATGCGACGGCTTCCCTACCCGTCCGAGGAATACTCCGAGAACCGCACAAATGTCGAAGCGGCGATAACTTCGCTCGGCGGCCCCGACAACGGCGGCACGCGCACATGGTGGGACTGCAAACCCTTAAATTAATCCGAAGCTATGAAACAGACTATAAAATACCTGATTCTGGCGCTGCTAATTCCCGCGGCCTATTGTTTCACAGCCTGCGACACGGACATCGAGCCGATAGACCAGCAGATCATAAAACCCGACCAGCAAGATCAGGCGCAGTACGCCGCATATCTGGCAGCCCTCAAAGCGTATAAGGCAAGCGAACACTACATCGTATACGCAAGCCTGGCAAATGCCCCCGCCGTACCGGGTTCGGAAAAGGCATTTCTGCGCTCACTGCCCGATTCACTCGACATCGTGGCACTTGAAAACGCCGGCAACCTGACCGAATACGACATCGAGGATATACCCCAAGCGCAGGCCAAGGGCACGAAAATCCTCTATACCGTAGATTACAACACACTCGCGGAATCTACGGACGCCGTAGCGCTGGGAACATATCTCGACAAGGTGATCGAGGACGTAAACCGGTATAAGTTCGACGGCGTAACGGTACGTTACGGCGGCGCTATGGATGCCGCGGCGACCCAAGCCGCAGCAACGATTGTCAGCAAACTGTCGTCCCTGACCGGCAAAATCCTCATGGCGGAGGGTAACCCGCTCTTTATCGCAAAGGAGAGCCACGACGCCATCACCTATTTCGTACTCACGACTACGGATGCCGTCAATACGTTCAATATCCGCAGCCAGCTTGCATACGCGACCGATTATGCCGGCATTGCGCTCGAAAAAATCATCATCACGGCCGAGCCGGGCGGGAAACTCACGGATGAAAACCTTGTGCAGCAACCCGCAATCGCCGAAGCCGCCAAAAGCGTAATTACAATGGGGCCGTTAGCCGGGCTGGGTATTTACAACATCGGGGACGATTACTACGACGCTTACATAAATTACAAACAGACCAAGCATGCCATCGGCCTGCTGAATCCGGCAAACCCTAAATAATGCGCCTTATGAAATTGAGAAGAACATATCTGTATTTTGTATCGGCTGCCTTTATCCTGCTGGCCGGGTGTGAATCGGATTATGAAAACCGTTACCCGTTCGACAACGCAGCATACATCGACGTAGCCGAAACGTCGAGCGACAACAACGTAACTTTTAAAAAGACCGTTACACAGCTCGACCGCGAACTCTCCGCCGTGCTGATCTCCCCGGCAAAAGAGAATATCGAGGTGACATTTGGCATCGACCCGTCGCTCGCGGCCACCTACAACGCCAAACACGACACGAAATATGCGGTACTCGATGAAAGTTACTACGAGTTCCCCGAACGGACGGCAACCGTAGAAGCCGGGAAATCCGTATCGGAACCTTTGACCATCCATTTTAAGAACCTCGACCAGCTCGATATAGATGCAACACAGTTGCTTCCGGTAACTATCGTTTCAGCGGGGGGGGGACTTTCGACCCTCTCCGGTTCCCAAACCGTCTATTATCTTGTGCGCCGTTCTTCGGCCATCACGACCGCCGCCGTACTCACCGATAACTGGATAGACGTGCCTGCGTTCGACAAAGCCGGAACCGCCGACTGCGTAAACGGGTTGACAGCCGTAACCTATGAAGCTATCGTCCGCGTTCACGATTTCCACTATGCAGGTCCCACTTCGTCCTACATCGAAGAAAAGCTCTCTACGATCATGGGTGTGGAACAACACCTGCTGCTGCGTATCGGCGACACGAATTTCTATGCCGACCAGCTCCAGGTAGACGGATCGGGCGTAAGCCTGGGCAAATTCCCCGAAAAGAACAAGGGTAAACTTCTGTCGCTCGAGGAGTGGTATCATGTCGCTTTCACATACGACCTGGAAACCGGTATCGCCTGCATCTACGTAAACGGACAACTCCAAAGCCAGACGCAGGTAGCGCCGACCGTAAAGGTCATAAACCTCGGACTGCGCGCCATAGACCCCGACCCGGAAACGGACGCCCGGCAATTCTTCATCGGGTACAGCTACGACGCTTTCCGCCAGCTCTGCGGCGATATTTCAGAGGTGCGCATATGGTCCGTCGCACGTACGCAGGCCGACATCTGGCGCGACATGTACGACGTGGAAAACCCGGCCGAGAAGCCCGAATTACGCGCTTATTGGAAATTCAACGAGGGGTCGGGAAACATCATCAAAGACTGGTCGCAGTACGGAAACGATGCCGTAGCGCATACTGATCTGAAATGGAATACCTCGGTGGAAATTCCGCAGCTCAACAAGCAAGAATAAACCGTAAATCTTGAACTATGAAAAACATGAATAAAATAACAGGTCTGCTGCGCACTTCGGCACTTTGCCTTACGCTCGCAGCGATGGCCGCGTGCGACGCCGAGGACTTTACCCGCACGGCCGGGGATATTCCCGGCAAGGACGACCTTGCAAACGTCGGCGGAGTGCTGCGCCGGGAAAAAACGCCCGATCAGATTTCGGCACTCAAACTCAGCGAAGAACAGACGACCACAGACGCCGTGTTCTACCAACTGACCCAGCCCGCAGCCGCAGACGTAACGGTTACGGTCGATGCGGACGCAACGCTTGTGGACGAATACAACAAAGACAAACAAGGTGACGCAAAACTGACGCTGTTTCCGTTGGAAAATGTGACTTTCGAAGGAGGCAAAACGCTGACGGTCAAGAGAGGAGAGAAAACCTCTCCTGCTCTTACCGTCACGTTGAGCCGCGAAGGGGTCGAAAAAGGCGCCTATCTGCTGCCCCTGCGGGCGACCGTTGCCAATAACGACATGTCCCCGTCCGAAAAAGACCAGGTAATCTACTACCGGATCCTGGTCGGGGAGATCGTACCCGAAACGCAGCTCGATGCCTATGCTTTCAAAATCGTGGGATATGTCAATACCGAGGAAATGAACCCGCTGATGGGAACCAAATTTTATGCAGAAACATTTGACCCCGATTTCAATACGATAACCCAAACGTGGATCGATATCGAAGTACTCCGCCCCGCGGCGCTAAAATTCGACAAGACGACACGGCGGGCCATGCTCGACATCGGACCGGATCTGCAATACGTCTTGAGCAACCGCGACAAATACCTCATGCCCTTGCAGAAAAGCAGTCGTAAGGTGCTTATTTGCATCACAGGCGGAAATACGGGACTTGGATTCTGCAATATGACCGACGAGCAGACCGCTGATTTTGTTTTCCAGCTTAAATATGTCGTGGAAACATATAAGTTGGACGGCGTAAACTACTTCGACATCGAAGCGTCCTACGGCAAAGACGGTATGCCCGGTGTAAATCCCGCATCCTACGCCAAACTGATAAAGGCGACAAAGGAAGCATTGGGCGACGACAAACTCGTCACCGTGGCCTGCGACGCGGAGAGCACCGACCTGCTCGCAACGGCACACGACGGCATCGAAGCCGGAAAATACATCGACTATGCCTGGTCGGGAATTTTCGATAAGGTCGTAGATGCCTATGCCGACGGCGCGAAACTCAAACCCATCGCCGGGCTGGAGCAATCCAAATACGGCGGCGCGCTGCTGAAAACGAATAATACGCAGGAAAGCGCACAACTAAACCCCATTTTAACTCCCCTTATTAAATCCCTCTACCGCGAAACCCAATCGGGGAACGTATTCGCATTCTGGGATATGCCGACAAACTCGGCAGGATATGAAGAAGGCCCCAAAAGTGCTTTCAATATGGTGGCAGACGCAGTTACCGATTGGGATTGGGAATACGACGGAATGATACTACTGATAAACGTAACCTGGGATGATCGAAATTACGGCAATTTCACTAAAGACTGGTAAAAAACACTTTAACTACAACCTATAATTCTCAAACCTCAACCTTTTAACTAAAATTTGCCTTATGAAAAAACAAATCTTATTCGCAGCCTGCACCTTGTTCGCTGCATCCGCATTGTTGATGACCTCGTGCCAGCAGGCCGAGGAACCCATCGCAAACGACCCGACCGATCAGGCCGGCCCGATGACCCGCGCGGCAACGCTCGGCAACTTCTACCGCGTTGTTTACGTCGAAGTAAACGACGTCAATCCGCTCAACGCAGGAGAATATCTCCTGTCGGACGGCACTCCGTTCTTTACGCACGTCATTCTCTTTGCATCCAACATCCGCGGCGACGCATCGGGCAATGTCCACAACTACAACAACCCGAACAACGCCGCAATCCTCGCAAATCCCGCCAAGTACATCGCGCCGCTCCAGGCAAAAGGTATCAAGGTCATCATGGGCAACCTCGGCGACCACACCGGTGCCGGATTCGCCAACCTACCGCAGCACAAATCGGTACTTACACGGATGATCTGGTTGCCTACGACAATATCGTAGACGGCTACGATTTTGACGACGAGTGGGCGGAGTACGGAACCCGCGGCTATCCCTATGCTAACAGCACTTCGTACAGCAACATGATTATCGCGCTGGCAGGCAAGACCAACAAGTCGATCAGCGTATTCGATTGGGGTAATACCGGTACGCTCTCGTCCACTGCTATCAGTCACCTCGATTGGGGCTGCCAGGGTACGCTGAACGGCTACGGGTTCAATTCGTCGTTCGCAAAAGGTCAATATCTGCCCTTGTTCGTAGACCTGACCGGCCCGCTTTCGGACAACCAGATCAAGTCCTATACGACGGCGGCCAAGAATGCCAATGCCCGCGGTGTCGCGTTCTTCAACCTGCCGATGTCGTCCTATCGCCTTTCGTCGTTTAACGCAGCAGCCCAGGCTTTCGGGGAAACCGTTTCGCACACCGGAAAGACCTACTCGAAAGACTATGGCAATTAATGTTTTACGCGAAATGAGAAGAAATAGGTTGTGATTAAAGTGTCCGCGCACCGCGAAAGTGGTGCGCGGTTTTTCATCCGAAACAAACAACAGCCATGAAAAAGACAATGATAACGTGTATGTTGTCGCAGCAGCGGCATACACATTTACATTTACAGCCTGCAATAGTGCAGAAGAACCCGTCATAGCCCAACCGGACGGACAAACTGCCCCCATGACCCGCGCGGCGACAATAGAAAACTTCGCCCGGTAACGAAGGGTCGAACGAACGCGGGGACATGCGAATGCTTCGCCGCATGCGACGATACGACGGCTACATCAGCCACGGTTTCCTTGCCGGCACGCGGGGACAGTTTATATGATGGGCGGAAAAGATTCGAAAAACGGGGGGTGGGAGTACGGATCCCATCCCCCTACCCAAAATATTGCCTTATGAAATTCGACGAATGGGCGTAACAATTTTGGGCGTATCAATTCACAGGAATGCAATAAACGTACCTTGCCGTTTGCTGAATGACGGCGTAAAGATATAACATTTCGGTTATAATCGTGGAATTGGCTGAATAGACCGAAAAAAAGAACAGCCGGATAATAACCATGCCAAGTCAATCCATCTCGCCCGGCTGCTCCCGCAGGTGCGCGCGCATACCTGTTTACCACCGAACCACGGCAGGCGCTTGCCGCCGGAACATACCGATTCCGTCCGTTCCCGGTTCGGGGGCGGATGCAATCCGCAGGTGCGGCGACAGTACGCAAGGACGGCAGGACGCCACGGGTTTCCATAAATTCAGGGGATGAATTTGAAGCTGGATTTTGCGCCCCGGACAGGCATAAAAAAGGGGTGCGGTGTCAACTTTCCATCGAAGGTCTTGGAGAAACCATTGCGCGGAAGCTGTCCTGCGCCTTGTCGTCCTGCTCGCAAAAAGCAAGCAGGACATAACAAGGACTGACAACCATTATACCGCGCTAAACATCTTCCGAAGAAGTCTCCAAGTTTTCGATGGTATAAAGAGTTGTTTACCCTTTATAGTTATGTCCGTCGGCTATGCCGAGTTGTGATAATTCCTTAAAGTTTGCATGGTAGTTGCTTTTTCAGTTTGTTTTCGACAGCTGATGCCGCCCCTCTACAACAAAACTGCTTAAAGGAATTGTAAAGTTAAACAACGCGCTTTCGGAGGGCCATTATTTTTATGCGGATATTCTCACACAGGGTGTTGTACTTTACGATTCGGGGGAATACCAGTTAGCCACTCCGCGCGAACTGAATTTTTGCGAGATTGAGAAAAAGGCGCAAAAGTATTACGACAAGAAATTTGCGAGTGCAACGGATTTTTTATTCCATACTAAAATTGCGTATGATCGAAAAACTTATCCAATGACCTCCTTTATGTTGCACCAAGCGACTGAATATTTTATAAAGACTATCCCGTTGGTATTCGCTCTTTACGGTCATAAGGAACATGACCTTGAATTTCTGATTGAGAAATGCAAGATTTACACAATGGAATTGGCAAAAGTCTTTCCCCGCGACACACCGGAAGAAAAACGCCTGTTCGAACTTTTAAGAAGCGCTTACGTCGAAGCCCGGTATACCGATGATTTCGTCGTCACCAAAGAGGATATCGACGCGCTTATGCCGAAAGTCGAACTGCTCCGCGACGTTGTGGAAAATGTTTGCCGGAAACAATTCGACTACTACAAACAGAAAATAGCCCAATAAACGAAACCACCCTGCCCCTCAAACCCGAACAATAGAAATAACAGTTATCCAAAAATTAGATTTACGACATCCGGACAAAGCGGCAAAAATCATCTTTGCCGCTTGCTTTTACCGAACAAGGTGTGGCCACGCTGCGCACTATTGCGGCAAACATACAAATTAACAAAAGAAAACAACACGCCACAAACGGGCCACAAACAGGCCGGGGCAGCATCCCGGGCACAAAACCGGACAAAAACCACGGCAGAATGCCGGTCGGCGGATTTCAATCCGGTTTACCAAAACGGCCGGGATCCGAACACATAAACCGCTGTTTATAAGCATTTTTCCAAAAAAGTATATTTACTTTACCTCTAACATACCCGGGATATAATCCCGGGTTACATTTTTATTAAGTTACTTTGTAAAAGTGGAATTACGCAATGTTCCGAAACCTACAAACCAAACTTAAATACGACCATGGACTCATTTTACAACGGGTTTGCATCCGTGTGCAAGGCAGCCCGGACGATTTTCGGAAGGACAGGGGATATGCGGCACGGCACATCGCACCGGAAGCAGAAATCCATAACGGCGCTGTGCCTGGCCCTGCTCCTGCTCGCATCGGGCACCCCCGTCCGCTCCCAGCAACGGGTTTATTTCGTCGACGGATACCACGGGGGCATCTACGGCCACTACCCGGTCGCCTGGAAAACCCGCTTCATCACCGATCAGCTGGCCGCGCATCCCGAATGGAGGATCGGGCTGGAGATCGAACCCGAGACATGGGACACCGTCGAGGTGCGTACGCCGGCCGACTACGCCCGCTTCAAGGCGATCGCCGCCGACAGGCGCGTCGAATTCACCAACCCGTCCTATGCCCAGCCCTACTGCTACAACATCTCGGGCGAAAGCATCATCCGGCAATTCGGATACGGCATGCGGAAGATCCGCAGCCATTTCCCCGACGTGGAGTTCGTCACCTACTCCGTCGAGGAGCCGTGCTTCACCAGCTGCCTGCCGCAAATCCTGAAACTCTACGGGTTCAAATACGCCTCCCTGAAGTGTCCGAATACCTGCTGGGGCGGGTACACGGCGCCCTACGGCGGCGAACTGGTCAACTGGGTCGGCCCCGACGGCAGTTCGATCCTCACTTCGCCGCGCCATGCCTGCGAAGAGCTCCAGAAAAACTCGGTGTGGCAGACCACGGCATGGGGCAATGAGAAGGAGTACCTCGACGCCTGCATCGCATACGGCATCGCCCACCCCGTGGGGATGTGCTACCAGGATGCGGGATGGAAATACGGCCCCTGGATCGGGTCGGGCGACAGCATCCGCAACAACTCGGTCTACGTCACGTGGCGGGAGTATTTCGAACGGGTGACCGACGGCAGGAGCTCCGACGACTACCGCATGCCGCAGGAAGATGTCCGCGTAAGCCTCATGTGGGGCAGCCAGGTCTTGCAGCGCATCGCGCAGCAGGTGCGCGAATCGGAGAACAAGCTCGTCATGGCCGAAAAGGCGGGGGTCATCGCCAACCTGGCGAACGGCTACCGCTACGGGCAGGCAACGCTCGACGAGGGCTGGCGGACGCTGATGCTCGCCCAGCACCACGACTCGTGGATCGTACCTTACAACGGGCTCAACAGGCAGGGGACATGGGCGCAGCACATCCGCCGCTGGACGGCCGCCACCGACTCGCTGTGCGACGGGGTGATCGCCAAGGCGCTGCAAAGCTTCGCGGCACCGGACGGCGACGGCCAGACAACCTACCTGCGCGTCTGCAACACGCTGGGCAGCCCCCGCCGCGAAACGGTGTCGGCGACGCTGCCCGAAGGCCTCGGCGACGGGGAGCTGGCAGTGACAAACGCCAAAGGCAAACGGGTTCCGCACGCCATCGTCCCGACGGCGGGCGGGCGGCGGCTCCTGTTCGAAGCCTCCGTCCCGGCATTCGGTTACACGACCTACACTGTAAAAAAGACATCCGGCAACGCGGCCGCGGCCGCACCCCGCCAGGCACAGGCACAGACGGGTCGGTACATCCTCGAGAACGACATGTACCGGATCGTGATCGACCCTGCACGGGGAGGCACCATCACGAGCCTCGTCGCAAAAAAGGAGGGCGGGAAGGAATTCGCCGACCCGCAGCACCGGTTCGCCTTCGGCGAGTTGCGGGGATTCTTCTACGACCAAGGGCAGTTCCACTCCTCGGCACAGTCCCCGGCCACCGTGACCGTACTCTGCGACAACGAGCTGGAAAAGAGCGTCCGCATCAGCGGCCGGATCGACACGCACCCCTTCACGCAGACGATCACGCTCCGCAAGGGCGAACGGAAGATCGGTTTCGACCTGAAGATCGACTGGCGGCACAACGTCGGCATCGGGGCATTCCGCCAGAAGGACGGCTTCAACAACAATCACAGGGCATTCTACGACGACCGTTTCAACCTCAACATCCTCTTCCCGGTCGCCCTCGACGCCCCCGCGCTGTATAAGGACGCACCTTTCGACGTCTGCAAAAGCACGCTGGAAAACACCCACTTCACCACCTGGGACAACATCAAGCACAACATCATCCTACACTGGGTAGACCTCGCAGAGCAGAACGGCGGCTACGGCTTGGCGCTCCTCTCCGACCACACGACCTCCTATTCCTACGGCGCGGACGCCCCGCTGGGACTTACGGTGCAATACTCCGGCAACGGGCTCTGGGGGCGTGACTACCCCATCGACGGCCCGACGCACATCCGGTTCGCCGTCGTACCCCACCGCAGGGCATGGGACGCCGCAGGCATCCAGGAAGAGAACCGGCGCTGGAACGAACCGCTGCTCTGCACGTTTGCGGCGCAGGCCGCCGCGGACGAAGCCTCGCTGATCGACGCGGCGGGCACGGGCTATGAGATTTCGGCCGCCTACCTCGACGGGGAGCAGATCGTCGTACGCCTGTTCAACGCCGACGGCGACGGCACCCCGCAGAAAATCAGGTTCGCCTTCCCGCTTTCGAAGGTCGAGCAGACCGACCTGAACGGGAACGCGACGGCCGCCTGCGCCATCCGCAAGCGGGGCGGCGTATCGGAAATCGAGGTGGCGATGCCCCGCTTCGGACTGAAAACCCTTCGACTGACAAAATAAGACCAAGCCATGCACTACCGCAACATTCCCAAGACCTTACTCTTCCTCTTATTATGCTGCCCGTCCATGGGGCTCACCGGCTGCTCCACGACCGCGCAGGGCGACACGGGCAGCTTCTCGCCGGCCGACTACGTGAACCCCTTCATCGGGGCGAGCACCAGCACGAGCGCCGCGGGTGTCTACCACGGGCTGGGCAAGACCTTCCCCGGGGCGACGACTCCCTACGGTATGGTGCAGGTCAGCCCCAACACCATCACGGGCGGGGACAACAGCCCCGGGTACAGCTACGAGCACACGACCATCGAAGGGTTCGCCTTCACGCAGATGAGCGGCGTGGGCTGGTTCGGCGACCTGGGCAACCTGCTGGTCATGCCGACGACCGGCCCGCTGCAAAAGATCGCGGGCAGGGAGGACGGATCGATCGGGGGTTACCGTTCCCATTACGACAAGGCCACGGAAACCGCGCGCGCGGGGTATTACAGCGCCCTGCTGACCGACTACGGCATCCGTGCCGAAAGTTCGGCCACCCCGCACTGCGGCATCCTGCGCTTCACCTTTCCCGAGGGCGAACAGTCGCGCATCCAGATCGACCTGGCGCGCCGCGTCGGCGGCACGGCCGAGCGGCAATACATCGAGGTGGTGGACAAGCACACCATCGCCGGGTGGATGAAATGCACCCCCGCCACGGGCGGCTGGGGCAACGGCGAGGGACAGGCCGACTATACGGTCTATTTCTACGCGCAGGTGGACAAGCCGATGGAAAACTACGGGTTCTGGCGCGCCGACATCCCCGACGACTGGGTACGCAAACGCGACGAGGTGGTCAGCGTCCCCTACCTGCAGCGCGTAGCCGCGGCGCCCGTCGTCACGGGCATCGACCGCATCGAAGGCAGGCACATCGGCTTCTACACCGAATTCGGGACGCGGCAGGACGAGCAGGTCATCCTTCGTGCGGGCATCTCGTTCGTCGACATGGAGGGCGCCCGAAAGAATTTCGAGGCCGAGATCGCCGGCAAGGCGTTCGACCAGGTTGCCCGCGAGGCGCGCGAGCTGTGGAACCGGGAACTGGCGCGCATCCGCATCGACGGGGGCAGTGACCGGCAAAAGACGATCTTCTACACGGCGCTCTACCACACGATGATCGACCCCCGCATCTACACCGACGCCGACGGGCGCTACCCGGGGGCGGACGGCAGAATCCATACCACGGGAGGCAGGTTCACCAAACGCACGATCTTCAGCGGCTGGGACGTGTTCCGCAGCCAGATGCCGTTGCAGACCATCATCAACCCGCAACTGGTCAGCGACCTCGTGAACTCGCTCGTCACGATGGCCGACGAGAGCGGGCGCCACTATTTCGAGCGCTGGGAGATCGTCAACGCCTACTCGGGCTGCATGCTGGGCAACCCGGCGCTGTCGGTACTGGCCGACGCCTATGCCAAGGGCATCCGCAGCTACGACGTCGAGAAGGCCTACCGCTATGCCGTGAACTCCTCGAAGCGTTTCGGCAACGACCCGCTGGGCTACACCCCCTCGGAACTGTGCATTTCGCACACGCTCGAATACGCCTATGCCGACTGGTGCATCTCGCGCCTGGCCGAGCAGTTGGGCAAGCGGGAAGACGCCGCCCTGTACGCCGCCAAAGGGCAGGCCTACCGCAATATCTTCGACCGGGAGAAAGGCTGGTTCCGCCCGCGCCGCGCCGACGGAGCGTGGGAGCCGTGGCCCGAGAACGCCCGCACCACCGAGTGGTACGGCTGCATCGAGTCGAACCCCTATCAGCAGGGGTGGTTCGTGCCGCACGACGTCGAGGGCATGGTCGAGCTGATGGGCGGGCGCGAAGCCGTGCTGCGCGACCTCACCGAGTTCTTCGACAAAACCCCGTCGGACATGCTCTGGAACGACTACTACAACCACGCCAACGAACCCGTCCACCTCGTGCCGTTCCTCTTCAACCGGCTCGGGCAGCCGTGGCAGACCCAGAAATGGACGCGCCATATCTGCGAAAAGGCCTACGCCGACAAGGTCGAGGGGATCGTGGGCAACGAGGACGCCGGACAGATGTCGGCCTGGTACGTGCTTGCGGCCGCGGGCCTGCATCCCGCCTGCCCGGGCGACACGCGGATGGAGATCACCAGCCCCGTCTTCGACCGCATCGAACTGCGCCTCGACCCGGCCTACGCGCCGGGCGGGACATTCACCGTCGTGGCGCACGGCAACAGCCCCTCGAACGTCTACATACAGCGGGCGGTGCTCAACGGCAGGGAGCACACAGCATCGCACCTCGACTTCGCCGACATTGCGGCCGGAGGGACGCTCGAACTCTACATGGGCGACACCCCCAACACCCGGTGGGGCATATAGGCAACAACAGGACGAACCTAATCATATCACTAAAAATAGACGACAAACCTATGGAAAACACCGTCAACAAAGACCGCAGCCGGCTGCGGTCATCGCTCAGACGGATCGCCGCGGCAGGCCTCTTCGGCCTCTGCTCGCTGTCGGCCGCCTTCGCGCAGAAACAGGACTACGTGCAATACGTGAACACGCTGCAGGGCACCGACTCGAAATTCGAACTGAGCTACGGCAACACCTACGCTACGACCGGCATGCCCTACGGGATGCACACCTGGGGCGCACAGACCGGCCCCAACGGCGAAGGCTGGAAATACCAGTACTCGGTCGACAAGATCCGCGGATTCCAACAGGCGCACCAGTGCAGCCCGTGGATGAGCGACTATGCGGTCTATTCGCTCATGCCCGAGGTCGGGGAGCTGGTCGTAAACGAGGACGCGCGTGCATCGAAATTCAGCCACGCCAACGAGATCGCCAAACCGCACTATTACCGGGTGACGCTCGACAACGGCATCACCACCGAAATGGCACCCACCACGCGCGGCGTGCACCTGCGCTTCACCTACCCCCGGAAAGGCGACGCCTACCTGGTGCTGGACGGCTATTTCGCCATGAGCGGAATGAAGATCGACCCCGCCAAACGGCAGATTTCGGGGTGGGTGAACAACCAGCGTTTCGTCAACCACCCGGAGACCTTCCGCAACTATTTCGTCATCCAGTTCGACCGGCCGTTCGAGGAGTACGGGCTCTGGGAGAACGAGCATGACGAACGCTTCCCGGGCATGACCGAGGGCGAGGGCAAGGGCTACGGGGCCTACGTGCGCTTCAAGGCCGGCACCAAAGTGCAGGCCAGGGCCGCCTCGTCCTACATCAGCCCCGAGCAGGCGCTGCTCACGCTCGACCGCGAACTGGGCGCCGACAAGAACCTCGAAGCGACCCGAAAGCGCGGCGCCGAGACGTGGAACGCCCTGCTGGGCCGCATCGCAGTCGAAGGCGGCACCGACGAGGAGATCCGCACCTTCTATTCGTGCCTGTTCCGCGCCAACCTCTTCTCGCGCAAGTTCTACGAACGCGACGCCGAGGGCAATCCCTACTATTACAGCCCCTACGACGGCAAGGTACACGCCGGCTACATGTATACCGACAACGGTTTCTGGGATACGTTCCGTTCGCAGTTCCCGCTGACCAACATCCTGCACCCGACGATGCAGGGACGCTACATGAACGCCCTGCTGGCGGCACAGGAGCAGTGCGGCTGGCTGCCATCGTGGTCGGCGCCCGGCGAGACGGGCGGCATGATCGGCAACCACGCCATTTCGCTGCTGACCGACGCATGGGCCAAAGGCATCCGCACGTTCGACCCCCAAAAGGCGCTGGAAGCCTACGCCAAGGAGGCGATGAACAAAGGCCCGTGGGGCGGTGCCAACGGCCGCGCGGGATGGAAGGAGTACTGGCAGCTGGGATACGTCTCCTACCCCGAGTCGATGGGCTCGACGGCACAGACGCTCGAATACGCCTACGACGATTTCTGCGGCTACCAGCTGGCGCGCATGACCGGCAACAAGTTCTACGAGGAGATCTTCTCACGCGTGATGTATAACTACCGCAACGTCTTCGACAAGGAATCGGGCTTCATGCGCGGCCGCCTCAAGGACGGCAGCTGGCTCGCACCCTTCGACCCCTACGAGTGGGGCGGCCCCTACTGCGAAGGCAACGCCTGGCACTACAACTGGTCGGTATTCCACGACGTGCAGGGGCTCATCAACCTCTACGGCAGCGACGAGGCGTTCACCGCCAAGATCGACTCGGTATTCACCGTGCCGAACGTCATCCGTCCGGGCACCTACGGCGGCATGATCCACGAGATGAAGGAGATGGAACTGGCCGGCATGGGGCAGTACGCCCACGGCAACCAGCCCATCCAGCATATGATCTACCTGTACAGCTACGCCGGCCAGCCGTGGAAGACCCAATACTGGTCGCGGCAGATCACCGGGCGGCTCTACAACTCCTCGGAGCGCGGCTATCCGGGCGACGAAGACCAGGGCGGCATGTCCTCGTGGTATATTTTGAGCTCGCTGGGCATTTACAGCGTCTGCCCCGGCACCGACCAGTACGTATTGGGCAGCCCCGTGTTCCGCAAGGCGACCATCACGATGGAGGACGGCCGGAAGTTCGTCATCGAGGCCGACGGCAACTCGCAGCAGAATGTCTATATCCAGTCCGCGACGCTCAACGGCAAGCCGCTCGACAAGAATTACATCACCTACAAGGACATCGCCGACGGCGGCGTCATGCGCCTGGTAATGGGCCCCGAGCCCAACAAGGAGCGCGGCACGGGCAAGGATGCGGCTCCCTTCTCGCTTTCCAGACCCGAATGAACCGATCGACAACCGAAATTCCGAAGGACATGTTCAAATCCCTGAAAACAATATCCCTGTCGCTGGCGGCCCTCTTACTCGGGGCCGGCAGCGCCTGCGGGCAGCAAAGCGACAGCTACGCGCACAAGGTCAACACGCTGATCGGCACCCGGGGCGTGGGGCTGACCTCGGGTTACCTCTATCCCGGGGCGACCTACCCGTTCGGCATGGTACAGTTCACGCCGACCTATTTCGCCAAGCGGGGCGGGTTCGTCATCAACCAGTTGAGCGGCGGCGGGTGCAGCCACATGGGTAATTTCCCGACCTTCCCCGTAACGGGGAAACTCGACTCTTCGCCCGAAAACATCCTCGACTACCGGGTCGGCATCTGCGGCGAACAGGGCCATGCCGGCTACTACGAAGCCACCGTGCAGGAGGCGGTCAAGGCGCGGCTCACCGTCACCGAGCGCACGGGCATGGCCCGCTATGAATACCCCGCGGGAGAGGCGTTCGGCACCGTGATCATCGGCGCGGGCATCGCCGCCACGCCGATCGAACAGGCCGCCGTCGTCATCACCGGCCCCAACAGCTGCGAGGGCTATGCCGAAGGCGGCAACTTCTGCGGCGTACGCACCCCGTACAAGGTCTACTTCGTCGCCGAATTCGACGCCGGAGCCGCCGAAACGGGCATCTGGAAAGGTGACAGGCTCACCCCCGGCGGACGGTTTGCCGAGGGGAGCGAATCGGGCGTCTACTTCACGTTCGACCTCACCGAGAACCGCAACGTACAGTACAAGATCGGCGTTTCGTACGTCTCGGTGGAGAACGCCCGCGCAAACCTCGCGGCCGAAAACGCCGGGTGGGATTTCGCGGCCGTGCAGCACGCCGCCGAACGGAGGTGGAACGACTACCTGGGGCTGATCGAGGCCGAAGGCACCGACCCCGACCGCACGACCCAGTTCTACACGCACCTCTACCGCGTATTGATCCACCCCAACGCATGCAGCGACGTGAACGGCGAGTACATGGGCGCCGATTTCCGGGTGCACCGAAGCCGCTCGAAGCAGTACACCTCGTTCAGCAACTGGGATACCTACCGCACACAGATCCAGCTGCTCTCGATGCTGGCGCCCGACGTGGCGTCCGACGTGGTACTCTCGCACCAGCATTTCGCCGAGCAGTCGGGCGGCGCCTTTCCCCGCTGGGTGATGGCCAACATCGAGACCGGCATCATGCAGGGCGACCCCACGCCGATCCTGATCGCAAACGCCTGGGCGTTCGGCGCACAGGACTACGACCCCTTCCCGCTGTTCCAGATCATGCGCAGGAACGCCGAGGTGCCGGGTGCCAAATCGCAGGACGTGGAGGAGCGCCCGGGCTTGAAACAATACCTCGAAAAAGGGTACTACAACGCTTCGGAGCAGCTCGAATACACCTCGTCGGACTTCGCCATCGGGCAGTTCGCGCTGCACGCCTGCGGCGACGAATTCGCCAGCTGGCGCTATTTCCACTACGCCCGCTCGTGGAAAAACCTCTACAACCCCCAGACCGGCTGGCTGCAGTCGCGCAATGCCGACGGGTCGTGGAAACCGCTCGGCGAAGACTGGCGCGAATCGACCTATAAAAACTATTTCTGGATGGTGCCCTACGACCTGGCGGGGCTGATCGAAACGATGGGCGGCAAGGCCGCGGCCGAAAAGCGGCTCGACGAATTCTTCGTGCGCCTCGACGCGGGGTACAACGACCCGTGGTTCGCCTCGGGCAACGAGCCGAGCTTCCATATCCCGTGGGTCTACAACTGGCTCGGACGGCCGGACAAGACCTCGAAGGTCATCAACCGCATCCTCAACGAGCAGTACACGAGCGCTCCCGACGGGCTGCCGGGCAACGACAACCTGGGCACGATGGGAGCCTGGTACGTCTTCGCATGCACGGGGCTCTACCCCATGATCCCCGGCGTAGGCGGCTTCACGCTCAGCACCCCGGTCTTCGACAAGGTGGTCATCCACCTCAAGCACGGCGACATCACCATCACCGGGGGCTCGGAGAAACAAATCTACACCACGGCGCTCAAACTCGACGGAAAACCCTACGACAGCACATGGATCGGCTGGGATGCGCTCCGCAACGGCGCGACGCTGGAATATACGACCTCGGCCAGACCGTCCGGGAACTGGGGCCGGACACAACTGCCGCCCTCGTACGAATAAATCCGCTCACCAAAACACAACAAACCGCATAACCATGAAAAGAATCCTTCTATCCCTTGCGGCGGCGCTCTGCATGAGCGCTTCCGCCGCGGCGCAGACCGTAGCGCCGTTCAAGGACGGTGACCGCGCCGTATTCCTCGGCAACAGCATCACCGACGGCGGCCACTACCACTCCTACATCTGGCTCTATTACATGACCCGCTTCCCGTACATGGATCTGCGGGTGATGAACGCCGGCATCGGCGGCGAGACCGCAGGCGACATGTACAAGCGCCTGGACGGCGACGTTCTCAGCAAACGCCCCACGGTGCTGACCGTGACCTTCGGCATGAACGACACGGGCTACATGGAATACAACGGCGACGATGCCGGGGCATTCGGCGAAAAGAAATACCGGGAGTGCTACGACAACTTCAAGAAGATGGAGAAGCGTCTGCAAACCCTCGACGGCGTGCGGGTCGTGATGCTCGGGGGTTCGCCCTACGACGAAACGGCCCAAATCGAGAACAACGCTCCGCTGCGGGGCAAGAACGCCGTGATGGATCGCGTCGTCGGGTTCCAGAAGGAGTCGGCTGCAGCCAACGGCTGGGAGTTCGTGGATTTCAGCGCCCCGATGGTCGAAATCGGCCGGCGCGTGCAGGCCGGACAACCTTCGTTCTCGCTGTCGATGGGCGACCGCATCCACCCCGATAACGACGGGCACATGGTGATGGCCTACCTCTACCTCAAGGCACAGGGCTTTGCCGGCAGGGAGGTGGCCGACGTGCAGATCGACGCGGCGAACGCGAAGGTTCTCAAGGCCGGCAACTGCGAAATCACCGGCCTGCGCAGGAACGGCCGCGAAATCTCGTTCGACTACCTGGCCGAAGCCCTGCCCTACCCGCTCGACACCCTGACGCACGGGATGGGATCCAAGCGCAGCCAGGCCGAGGCCACGAAGCTGGTTCCCTTCATCGAGGAGATGAACCGCGAAATGCTGACCGTCAAGGGGCTGAAAGGCGACTACACGCTTTACATCGACGGCGAGCGGATCGGCACCTGGAGCGGCAAACAACTGGGCGAAGGCATCAACCTCGCCGAGCTGCAGACGCCGCAGTACCGGCAGGCGATGGAGGTGATGCACCTGAACGAATACCGCTGGGAAATCGAACGCAACTTCCGCGACTACGCCTGGGTGCAGTACGATTTCTTCCAGAACAAGGGGCTGCTCGACGCCAACGACGCACATGCCGTGCGCGTGCTCGACGCGGAAAAAGGAAAGAACATCTGGCTCCAGATCCACCGCGAAAACTACGCCAAGCTCATGCTCCCGCATGTCCGCGAGGCACGCGCGCTGCAGATGGAACTGCTCGTGGAAACCATCTACGAGATCAACAAGCCGCAGACGCGCAAGGTCGTACTGCGCCCGAACTGATCCGGGCAGGCTGCAAACAAGTGAAGGGGAGGCCGATGCGGCCTCCCCTTGTTTTGTCCGGATACTCCCATCTCCGGGCCGCTCCCGGCAGCCCCAAACCATCCCGCCCACACATCCCCGCCCGACGGCCGGCCGCCATGCCCGTACCCGCCCCCGAAACCACCCCCGGGAACCGGCCTTGAAACCATCCCTGCAACCACCAACTCTCGAACCATCTCTGAAACCACCGCTCCCGGAACCGACCTTCAGACTCCCGGCCCTCCCCGGCCCCTCCGGAAACCGGGCATTACCCGCGTTCCAAGGCCATCCGCCCCGGGCAGGGAATACTCCCGGGCACAAATATCGACCGTGAACGATAAAATAACGCCCGGGAATGCTAAATTTTCTCATAATTATTCTTAATTTTACCACAAAAATTTACAATAACAGCTACCAATCCAAAACTTATTTAACCAAAGACCGCCTATGAACAAACGCCTTGCAAGCGCGCTGCTATGCGCCGCGTTATTGGGTTCCGGGATTCTCCGGGCTGATAACATCGTTATTTCCAACAGGAAAAGCTCTATCCTGATCACGGCCCCAAAGGGTGAATCGCCCCGGATACAGTACTTCGGCCCCCGGCTGGCGAATCCCGGCGACGTATTCGACAGCGGGAGCGCCTTCAACGACCCGGTATACCCCCAGTTCGGCGTCCAGTGCTCGCGTGAAACAGCCATTCAGGCAACCCACAACGACGGCAATATGTCGCTCGAACTGGTCGTGGAGTCGGTCACCAGGGAGAACCGCGACGGCGGCCAGGTCACGGCGATCGCGACCCGAGACAAATTCTACCCGTTCTATGTCACCATCTACTACAAGACCTATCCCGACTGCGAGGTGATCGAGACCTGGACGGAGATCCGCCACCTGGAAAAGAAACCCGTCACGCTCTACCGTTTCGCGTCGGCCTTCCTGCCCGTGCGCCGCGGCGACAACTGGCTCTCGCACTTCCACGGCCCCTGGGGCGCCGAGGCATACCTCTACGAGGAAGCGCTGACCGACGGCATGAGGGTCATCAAGGACAAGGACGGCGTACGCAATACGCAGAACAGCTGCCCGTCGTTCATGCTCACGCTCGACGGGCGCCCCGACGAACAGCACGGCATGGTCATCGGCGGCACGCTGGCATGGAGCGGCAACTACCGTATCGCCATCGACAACGACAATGCCCACACCACACGCATCTTCGCCGGCATCAACGAAGACCAGTCGCAATACATCCTCGAACCGAAAGAGGTCTTTACGACCCCCGTATTCGCCTTCACCTTCAGCGACGAGGGCAAGGGCGGCGTCAGCCGCAACTTCCACCGCTGGGCGCGGCTGCACCGGCTCAACCACGGCGGCGAGCAGCGCAGCATCCTGCTCAACAGCTGGGAAGGCGTCTCGATGAACGTCAACCAGGAGGTGATGGATCAGATGATGGCCGACTTCGCCGCCATGGGCGGGGAGATGTTCGTGATGGACGACGGCTGGTTCGGCGACAAATACCCGCGCAACAACGGCACGTCGAGCCTCGGCGACTGGGTGGTCTGCAAGGAGAAACTCCCCGAGGGCATCAAGGGGCTGACGGCCTCGGCCAGGGAGAAAGGGCTCAAGTTCGGCATCTGGATCGAACCCGAGATGACCAACTCGAAGAGCGAGCTTTTCGAGAAGCACCCCGAATGGGTGATCCAGCAGCCCCACCGCGAGATGCACAAGGGTCGCGGAGGCACACAGCTCGTGCTCGACCTGTCGAACCCCGAAGTGCAGGAATTCGTGTTCGGCGTCGTGGACAAGCTGATGACGGCGCACCCCGAAATCGCCTACATCAAGTGGGACGCCAACATGACGCTGTTCAACTACGGGTCGACCTACCTGCCCCGCGACAAACAGTCGCATCTCTACATCGCCTACCACCGCGGCCTGGAAAACATCCTCAAGCGCATCCACGCCAAATACCCCGGCCTGGTGATGCAGGCCTGCGCCAGCGGCGGCGGTCGTATCAACTACGGGCTGCTGCCTTACTACGACGAATTCTGGACGAGCGACAACACCGACGCCCTGCAACGCATCTTCATCCAGTGGGGCGTTTCGAACTTCTTCCCCGCCGTGGCGATGGCCTCGCACGTGAGCGTGGACACCAACTACCAGACCGGCCGCAAGACGCCCCTCAAACTGCGTTTCGACGTGGCGATGAGCGGACGCATGGGCATGGAGCTCCAGCCCGCACACATGACCGACGAGGACAAGGCCTTCGCCCGACGCGCCATCGCCGACTACAAGCTGATCCGCCCCGTCGTGCAGCAGGGTGACCTCTACCGCCTGATCTCGCCCTTCGACAAGACCGGGTACGCATCGCTGATGTACGTCTCGCCCGAAAAAGACCACGCGGCCTATTTCGTCTACAAGCTGGAACAGTACCACAACATGCCCCGGCCGGCGTTCCGGATGGCCGGGCTCGACCCGCAGAAGAGGTACCTCGTCAGGGAGCTCAGCCTCGACGGCAAGCCCATTCCCCAGGACGGCAAGACCTTCACCGGGGCGTTCCTGATGGAGACCGGCCTCGACTTCGAGGTGGGCGGCGAACATGCCAGCCACGTACTTGAACTCAAGGCGGCGGAGTAATCCCGCCAGCCCCGGCCGGGCCGGCATCGGCCCGGCCGGACAAAATACTTGCGCCATGAAAAAACTATTCCCCCTGATCGCCGTGCTGGCCACGCTGTGCGCAACCGCGGCGCAGCGCCCCCTGCAACTCATCCCGCAGCCCGTCCGGGCCGAACTCCGCGAAGGGCACTTCGCCGCCCCGGGCTGTAAAGTCACCGCCGAAGGCTTCGCCTCCCGGCCCGAAGGGCTGATCCGGGTAGCCTCGGCACTGGCCGCCCCGCACGGAAAGCAGCCGGCCCGGAAAACGCGGAACACGCTCCTCCTGCAACTGGACACCCGCGCGGGCATCCCCGCCGAAGGATACCGGCTCCGCGTCGCCGAACACGAGGCGGAACTCACGGCGGGCGACGAAAGCGGCATCTTCTACGGGCTCCAGACGCTCCTGCAAATGGCCGACGCCGACGGTAACATCCCCTGCGCCGAGATCGAGGACTACCCCCGCTACGGCTACCGGGGACTCCACCTGGACGTCTGCCGCCACTTTTTCCCCGTGGAGTTCGTGAAGGGCTATCTCGACCGCATGGCCGCCGCGAAGCTCAACCGCTTCCACTGGCACCTGACCGACGACCAGGGCTGGCGCATCGAGATCAAACGCTACCCGCGCCTGACCCAGGTCGGGGCGTGGCGTTCGAAATCCCAGATCGGCAGCTACGAGGAGAAGCCCGCCACCTTCGAATTCGGACGGTACGGCGGCTTTTACACGCAGGACGAGATCCGCGAGGTCGTCGCCTATGCCGCCGAGCGGTACATCACGGTCATCCCCGAAATCGAAATGCCCGGGCACTCGCTCGCGGCCCTCACGGCCTATCCCTGGCTGGGATGCACGAACGGAGACGAATCCTACGAAATAGCGGGTTGGATCTGCGGCCCCGGCAACGTCCTCTGCCCGGGCAAGGAGAGCACCTTCGAATTCCTCGAAAACGTGCTCGACGAGGTCGTCGCGCTCTTTCCCTCGAAGCTGATCCACATCGGCGGCGACGAGTGCCAGCACACCCGCTGGGAAGCCTGCCCCGACTGCCAGGCCCGGATCGCGGCCGAGGGGTTGCGCGACGAGACGCAGCTGCAATCCTACCTCACCCACCGCATCGACAGCTACCTCACGTCGAAAGGCCGGCAGCTGATCGGCTGGGACGAGATCATGGAGGGCGGGCTGTCGCCCGGGGCGGTCATCATGAGCTGGCGGGGCACACAGGGCGGCATCGCGGCGGCCAGAGAGTACCACCATGTGGTGATGACCCCCGGCCAGTACCTCTATTTCGACAAACGGGGGACGGATTCGCCCGACGAGCCCGTAAGCCTGAACCTCTCCCTGCCGCTGGAGAAGATATACGGCTACGACCCGGCGGAGGGGCTCTCCGAAGAGGAACAGCAATACCTGCTGGGCGTGCAGGCCAACCTTTGGACGGAATTCGTGGCGACCGGGAAGCGGGTCGAGTACCAGTTGCTGCCGCGCATCTACGCCCTCTCCGAGATCGCATGGTCGCCCGTGGCGCGCAAGTCGTGGGAGGAGTTCTCCCGGCAGCGCCTTCCGGCATACCTTGCGCGGCTCGACGCCGAAGGGGCAGCCTATCAGGTTCCGCAACCCCACGGCATCCGCGAAGAGACGCTCGAAGGGGGATGTTTCCGCTTCACGATCCGCCCGCCTTTCCCGGGCTGCCGGGTCTATTACACGCTCAACGGCGCCACGCCCTACGACTTCGACCGCGAAGTGCCGGACTATCTGGAGGTGGTCGTTCCCCCAGGGGAACAACGGGTGCTCAAATGCGTCGCCGTCACCCCCGCCGGACGCCGGAGCATGGTCGTCACCACCCGCCTGGGCAACCCCGGGGAGTAACCCGGCGAACCGCAGGTCACGGATACTGCCAAAAAAGTACATAATCCTGCCACGCGCCCTGTTTTCCGATGCAAAATTTCGGGCATTGCTGCGAAATTTCTACCTTAGCAATGCAAACCGATACCCATGAAGCACTTGATTCTTATGTTGTCGGCCCTCGTGGCCGTATCCGCAGGCCACGCACAGGTGGCCGTACACGAAAAAAGCCCGGAAACCAAATACGCCTTCACCCTCGCCTCGCCCCGCCAGACGGCCGCGATCCTCTACGATGCATCCGACGCCGCGGTGGTGAAACGCGCGGCGGAGCTCTTCGCTGCCGACGTGGAGGCCGTAACGGGCCGACGCCCGCAGGTGACCTCCGCGACCGGAGAAACAGGCCCGGCGGTAATCGTCGGGACGGTCGGAGGCAGCGCCCTCATCCGCAGGCTCTCCGAAGCGGGGAAGATCGACACCGCCCCGCTCGAAGGCGCCTGGGAGCGTTACCTGATCCAGACCGTCGCCAATCCCCTGCCGGGCATCCGCAAAGCCCTCGTCATCGCGGGCAGCGACCGCCGCGGCGCGGCCTACGGGCTCTTCACGCTCTCGGAGCTGATCGGCGTATCCCCCTGGTACTGGTGGGCCGACGTTCCGGTGAAAAAACATGCGGCGCTCCATGTCGACGCCCCGCCGACCTACTCCCAGACGCCGTCGGTGCGCTACCGCGGCATCTTCCTCAACGACGAGGACTGGGGTCTGACGCCCTGGGCCTCGCAGACCTTCGAGCCCGAGCGCGGCAACATCGGCCCCAGAACCTACGCCAAGGTCTGCGAACTGCTGCTGCGCCTCAAGGCCAACTACCTCGCCCCGGCCATGCACCCCGTTTCCACCTCGTTCAACCAAATCCCCGAAAACAAGCTCGTGGCCGACACGTTCGCCATCGTGATGGGATCGACCCACTGCGAACCGCTGCTGCTGAACACCGCCAGCGAATGGGATACCCAGACGATGGGGCCCTGGAACTACGACAAGAACAAGGAGGGTATCAACCGCGTGCTCACGCAGCGCGTGCGCGAGAACAGCCCCTATGAGAACGTCTATACGCTGGCGCTGCGCGGCCTGCACGACGGCGCCATGTCGACCACGCTGCCCATGCACGAAAAGGTGCGGATGCTCCAGCAGGCGCTGCTCGACCAGCGGCAAATCCTCGCCGAGAACATCGACCGCCCGGTCGAGACCGTCCCGCAGGCGTTCACACCCTACAAGGAGGTGCTGGAGATCTATTCCAACGGGCTGGAACTGCCCGACGACGTCACGATCGTCTGGCCGGACGACAACTACGGCTACATGAAACGTCTGAGCGGCGTGCGCGAGCAGCGGCGCACGGGGCGCTCCGGGGTCTACTACCATGTCTCCTACCTGGGCGTACCGCACAGCTACCTCTGGTTCAGCACGACGCCCCCGTCGCTGATGTACGAAGAGCTGCGCAAGGCCTATGACACCACGGCCGACCGGCTGTGGCTCTTGAACTGCGGCGACCTGAAAGGCTCGGAGATGCAGGTTTCGCTCTTCCTCGACATGGCCTGGGACATCGGCCGCTTCACGGCCGACAACGTCGTGACCTACCCGGCACGCTGGCTGGCCGGCATCTTCGGCGAAGCGTACTACGACCGCCTCGAAGCGATGACCCGCGAACACCTGCGGCTGGCCTTCCCCCGCAAGCCCGAATACATGGGCTGGGGCTACCACTGGAACCGCTTCGACCACAACTGCGAGCAGCTTACCGACACTGATTTCTCGTTCACCAACTACGACGAGGCACCGCGGCGGCTGGAGGCCTACCGGAAGCTCGGCGCCCGAGCCGAAGCCCTGTTGCACGAGATCGGCGACGAAGCCCGCCCGGCTTTCTACCAGTTGGTCTACTACCCCCTGCGCGGCGCCGAACTGATGAACCGCATGACGCTCGGCGGCCAGCGCAACCGCTGGTACGCACGCCAGGGCCGCGCGGCAACCAATGCCGTGCGCGACGAGGTGCAGCGCTGCTACGACAGCCTGCAGGTCATCACCCGGGGGTATAACTCGCTGCTCGGCGGCAAATGGAACCACATGATGTCCATGCGCCAGAACTACGACGGCGTGAGCGCCTATTTCAACCTGCCGCACCTGGCAACGCACGACGCCGCAGGCGCTCCCCGGCTGGCATTGCAGGTCGCAGGCGAGGACGTCACGGGCGCCCGGGCCTTCCACGCCCTGCCTGCGTTCGACAACTACCTGCGCCGCACCTACCCCGTCGAGATATACAACCGGGGCGGCGGCACGCTCGCCTGGACGGCGCATGCCTCCGAACCCTGGGTCGTCCTGAGCAAATCCGCCGGAAAAACCGCCGACGAAGAGCGCATCACGGTGGGCATCGACTGGGAGAAAGCCCCCTCGGGGAACGCGGTGCCGGCCCAGATCGTCTTCCGCGCGGGTGAACAGTCCGAGAAGGTGCTCGTATCGCTCTTCAACCCCACCGCCCCGTCGCGGGCCGAGCTCCGCGGCATCTACGTCGAGAACAACGGCTGCGTCTCGATCCCCGCCGCAGGCTGCCACCGCGTCCGTGAAAACGACCGAATCAAAATAACAGCCGTCGAAGACCTCGGCATCGAAGGCCCCGCGCTGCAGCTGGGCGACCCGACCGCCCCGCTCCAGATCTTCCGCAGCCGCGACGTCCCGTGCGCCGAATACGACTTCTACGCCTTCGACGCCGGTTCGGTCGATGTCTACACCTACGTGCTGCCGACCTTCCCGCTCCACGCCGACCGCGATTTCCGCATCGGCGAAAACACGAACACCGACACCAAGTACAGCGTCCAGATCGACGACGGGGCATTGGCCACCCCCTCCTCGTCGCACGTCGAATACTCGCAGGTGTGGTTCGAAAGCGTGCTGCGCAACTGCGCCGTCAACAAATCGACGCTCCACATCGACAAGCCGGGACGCCACACGCTGCGCATCCGCGTCGGCGACCCGGGCATCGTCCTGCAAAAGATCGTCCTCGACTTCGGGGGCATGAAACGCTCTTACCTCGGCCCGCAATCGACCCTAATCGAATAACTTATGAAATACGTAACTCTCCTTTTCGCATGCCTTGCGGCATACTGCGCCGCGGCGCAAAATACGGCCTCGGCAGCCGCCCGGAGCGGCAACCCCGTCTTCCCGGGCTGGTACGCCGACCCCGAAGGGGTGGTCTTCGGCGACACCTACTGGATCTACCCGACCTACTCGGCCGACTACGACGAGCAGACCTTCCTAGACGCCTTCTCGTCGAAAGACCTCGTACACTGGCAGAAGCACCCCCGGATCGTCTCCAACGACGAGGTGAAGTGGGTGAAACGCGCCATGTGGGCGCCCGCGGCCGTTCATACCAACGGCAAGTATTACCTTTTCTTCGCCGGCAACGACATCCATGAGGGTGAAACCGGCGGCATCGGCGTATCCGTGGCCGACTCCCCGGCCGGGCCGTTCCGCGATGCGCTGGGCAAGCCGCTCATCGACAGCATCGTCAACGGGGCCCAGCCCATCGACCAGTTCGTCTTCCGCGACGACGACGGCAGCTACTACATGTACTACGGCGGCTGGGGGCACTGCAACATGGTACGCCTGTCGCCGGATCTGCTGCGTATCGTGCCCTTCGACGACGGCACCCTCTACAAGGAGGTCACCCCCGCGAATTACACCGAGGGGCCGTTCATGCTCAGGCACCGCGGGAAATATTACTTCATGTGGTCGGAAGGGGGCTGGACGGGCCCCGATTACTGCGTCGCCTACGCCATCGCCGACTCGCCCTTCGGGCCGTTCGAACGCATCGGCAAGATCCTCGAACAAGACCCGGCGATCGCCTGCGGCGCCGGGCACCACTCCGTCATACAGGTTCCGGGGCGGGACGAATGGTACATCGTCTACCACCGCCGCCCGCTGAACGAAACGGCAGCCAGCAGCCGTGAAACCTGCATCGACCGCATGTATTTCGATGCCGAGGGGCACATCGTCCCGGTCAGAATGACCCGCAAGGGCGTCGAAGCCCGCCCGATTCCCGCTGCCGGCAAGGCGCGGTAAACCTGTCCCGCAACCGGGAACCGTCCACGAACAAAATCCCCGTTCGGCAGCATTGCCGAACGGGGATTTTGGTGCCTGCCGGCACTTATGGCGAACGGATGCGGCGTCATTCGCCCAGCCGCTCGGAGAGCCAGCGCACGAGCGAGTTCCGGAACTCGTCCTTGTATTTAAAGGTCTCGTTCCAGCCCCATCCGTGCCCGCCCGTCGGATAAATATGGATCTCGCCCGGCACCGAGGCGGCTTTGAGCGCATTGTAGAACAACGTGCCGTTGACCGGGGGCACCCCGTCGTCATCGTCGCTGAAGGCGATGAACGTCGGCGGTGTCCCGCTGGTCACGCGCAGTTCGTTGCTGAACGCCGCAACCAACCCTTCGGCCGGCGCTTCGCCCAGCAGGTTCCTCCGCGACCCGGCATGCGTAAAACGTTCGTCCATCGTAATGACCGGGTAGACCAGGACGGCGAAATCGGGACGGTTCGCATCGCAGGTGAAGTGCGTCGCAGCCGTCGAGGCCAGGTGTCCCCCGGCCGAAAAGCCGATGACGCCGACCCGCGCGGGGTCTACGCCCCACCCGGCCGCATTCGCACGCACCAGCTCGATCGCCTGCTGCACGTCCCGGCGGGGCAGGTCGTAGTTGCCGTGGGGCATGGTGTATTTCAGCACGACGGCGGCAAACCCGCGCGCCGCGAACCACTCCGCCACCTGATAGCCCTCATGGCCGATAGCCAGGCCGCCGTAGGCACCGCCCGGGCAGACCACCACGGCCGGCGCCGGCTTCTTCCCTTCGGGGCGGTACAACGTGACATAGGGGGCGTTGTCGCGGTCAAATCCGGCACCGAGCCGCTCCGGGGCATACTTCCCGGCCTCGGGCCATAACCTGAACTCCTCCTTCTGCTGTGCAGGGACAGCTGCGGCGAGCAGCAGTGCCCACGCCGCCAAAATCAGTTTCCTTGTCATATCCATCGGTTGTTAACAGTAATACGATTTTTTCCGGGGTCAGCGCACGACCCGCACCCCATCGGGTGCCGACACGCTCGTCGAGACCTTCCCGTCGGCACCGCGCTCGTGGCGCACCCGGATAACGCCCCACGGGGTCGGGAACGTCCCCTCGGCCCACTTCAGGTGTCCCAGGTGGGGGCGCACCGCCACGGACTTGCAGCCCGGTTCGAGCGGCACGATGCCCAGCACGTGCCGCGAAAGCCAGGGAGTGGGGCCCGATGCCCAGCCGTGGCAAAGGCTGTGGCGCAACCCCTTGTAGCAATAGGCGCCCGACTCGGCATGGATGTCGAATTTCCCGGCCGGAACCGGCTCGTCGATACGTGCCGCACCGGCCGCATGCGCGTAATTGAGGTCTTCCCAGAAAGTCGTGGCCCCCAGGTCGAGCATCGCACCCCAATAATCGGAGATGATCTGCAAAGCCTCGTCGTAAAGGCCGCCTTCGGCCAGCGCCTCGAGCATGTAATATCCGTAGAAGGTCGAGAAACCTTCCGCCCCGCCCCGGGCGATCACCGTCCGGCACACCTTGCCGGGGTCGGCCAGCCCGGCCAGCACGAGCATCGCCGCCGCCTGCTTGTTCCGCAGGTGGTCGGGCACGTGCCGCCGCAACCGCCGCAGCGCCCCATGGCACTCCGACTGCATCTGCCTGTCGCCGAGCCAGCCGCCGATTTCGGCGCCGGCCTCCATGGCCATCACCATCAGGGCCTGATACCCGGCATGGATCACGTCGGGCATCTGGGACGTGGGCCAGTCCAGCAGGCGCTGGCCGCCCTGCAGGTTCTCGCGGTCGCCGTCCATCTGCGACGCCAGCACCCGCAACAGGGCACGCATATATTCCTGCTGTTCACGGAGATAGTTCAAATCGCCCTCGTACATATACAGGTCGCGGTGGATAATGACCCACCACATCGAGTAGGCCGCGATCCAGTTCATCCACCCGGGCAGCGGCGTATTGTCGCGCACGTGGTCGAGGCTCCGGCGCACGACCTCATTGCCGCCGAACACGCTCTGTACAGTCATCACCTCGGGGTGCATGTCCCCGAGCCACACCAGGCGGTCGCGTTTCACCCCGTCCCAGAGGTACTCCTGCATATTGAGGTGGACGGTATAGGCCCCCGTCTCCCAGATGCGGTTCAGCCGTTCATCATCGCAGCGGAACGACCCCAGATAAGGGACGTCGCGGTAACGGAGGATCGCCCGCACGGCTTTCAGATTGAGCTCCGCATCAGGCTCCACCAGGTCGATCCGCACGAAGCGGAACCCCGAGTTCCCGGCCTCGACATTGCCCAGCCACGGCACGCCGAGCGTAAAATCGCGCAGCGAATGCTCGTTCGTGGCGCTGGCCATCGGGGCGTCGCCGCCGACGTCGCTCATCGCCTCGCTCACCGATTCGCCCAGGCGGATCCGCACCTTCAGCGCCCGCTGGTCGGCGCGTATCGCCGCCGAGAGCGCGATCCCGCCGCACAACTCCTTGCCGAAATCGAGCAGCACGGAAGCCGAGCGCCCGTCGCGGGTCGAGAGGCGGCAGACATCGGGCGTCCCGGTCGTCAGCTGCCCGTCGAAATTCCGGAGCAGCGCTTCGGGATTTTCCACCCCCGCCGTCAGCTCACCGGGCAGTGCGACCAGCCGCAGCGGGGTCACGTACCTGCGTGAAATCACATCCGCGGCGCTCCGGCCTTCCAGCCCCTTCTCCAGTATGTTCTCCTGCCCGTACACGGCCGCCGCAAAGGCCAGCAGCAGGGCAAGCAGTGCTATCTGTCTCATCGTGCAATCATCCGTTCGATTACCACCGGGTTGAACAGCCCCGAAGGCTGTAACTGCGAATCGGGACGCCACGGATTGTTCAGCGTCCATGTCCCGCGCCGATCCTCGGGGAGCCTGCTGTCGCCGATCAGGCGGTTCACCCACGTATTGACCACGTCGATGACGAGGGTATTCTTCCCTTTGCGCACGAAGTCCGTGACGTCGACCCTGTACGGCGCCGTCCACACGCCCCCGGCGTACTTGCCGTTGACATAGACCTTGGCCATCACGCCAACCTGGCCCGTGTTCACGTACAGCCGGCCGGATTTCTCCTTCCCCCTGAGGTCGAACGTCGTCTCATAGCGGACACTGCCCGAGAAATAGCGCACCGACTCGTCGTCGGAGAGCCGCAGGTCTTTCAGTTCGTCCGCCACGACAGGCTCCGCCGGGCCCCGGCGCCCCTCCTGGAAGGTCAGTGTCCACGGCCCGTCCAGCGTCTTGACCCGCACCGGGGTCGGGAAATTCGCCGTCCCGTCCCTGTGCGCAGCGCCCGCCCCGTCCGCGCGCAGTACGACAAACAGGCTCTGGTTGGGCTCCAACACCATCGGCAGCGTCGTCCTGCGACCGTCATCCTCGAACTCCGGCAGCGGACGAATCGCCCCCGTCACGGCATCCCATGCCTCGGGCACAGAGCCCGTCACACGCAGCGTGCAGGGGAAAGCGATGCGCGCGTCCGACTGGTTGGTCAGGAAATAAATCTGCTCGTCGCCCGCATCGCGGTGCCCGAAGAGCACGGGGACATCGGCCCCGACCTCGCAGTCGGGCAGGCACTGCACATAGGCCAGCGCCTCCTCCATGGTCATGCCGTCCAGCACGGCGCCCTTGCCGTAGCGGGCGGCCTTCACGGCCTTGCCGTCGACCCCGCCCCAGAGCTCCGCAGCCATGCGGCGCACCCGGACGTCGGCATCGGGATAGCCTTCGAGGCTCGGCGAACGCTGCGGCGCAGGCCCCAGCAGCACGCCGCCCTCACGGACGAGCACCTGCAGCTTCGCAAGCAGTTCGGGGCGCATCGTCTTGAGCTTCGGCAACACCAGTATCCGGTATTGCGTCCCGTGCGGAAGCGTCCACAGGCCGTCCTTCACGGTGGCGCGTTCCAGCAGCACCTCGCCGTTGATATAATCGTACTGGTACCCTCGGGGCAGCGCCGGGTCGGTGACGCCCGTCATTTTCGGGGCGTCCTCGCCGATGAAATAGGCCACGTCGGCGACGTTGAGCCCCTGCTGCAACATGTAATTGACACGCTTGAGGTAATCCGTGAAGAGGTCGATATGCGAGAACCACGTGTTGTTGCGGTTGAATTCCGTTCCGAACCAGGCATTCATGCCGGGCAGTTCGTCGCCCGGCTGCGAAATGTAGACGTGCAGCAGCGTGTTGTTGATCCCCTCGGAGAAGAACCTGTCACCGCGCGGCTTCACCATCGCCGGATAACGCCCGAAATCGTTCCCGGCCGAGGTGTACGACTCGGCCGACACTTTCCGCTTGCCGTAGATGTGGGCGCACGACGAGGCGGCACGATTCTCGATGTCGCCCAGCGACCCTTCGCCCCAGAATTCGCCCCCGACCTCGTCCGACTGGCCGCCGTACTGCAGGAACTCGCCGGGATAACCCCAGTGGCCGTAGTTCTCCAGCCACAACGTCAGCCCGTATTTGTGCGCGATTTCGCGCAGCCCCCCGATATGCGCATAGGCCAGCTTGTCGGCCGCCAGGCGCCGCATGTCCCACAGGAACCGGTCGGAGATATCCTGGCTGCCGACCACCACGCCGTCGTAAACGGGCAGGAACGGCAGGGCGTCGTAACCGTAACGCTCCCTGAAGTCGGTCAGAAAGGTATCCGTAAAGTTCTGCCCTCCCTTCTCGTAGCTGTCGGCCACCACCACGCGGAACGTCCTGCGGTCTTCGGCCGGGATGCGGCGGAGTATCTCACCGATAAAGGCGTCGAAATGGTGCTGCAGGTAGGCCGGGGTCATCTTGTCCACTTCGAGCCCGGTGCCTTCGGGCGCCGCGGGCGAATTCTGGATGCCGGTCGGGCGCATCCCGGTACGCATGACGACCCACTCCCCGGCAGGGGCTTCCCACACCAGGCGGTCACCGTCGAGACATTCCGTTATGTCGACCACCTTCGCGGGGTCGACCGCCAGCGAGGCATCGTCCAGCGCGGGCTGGTCGCGCCACTGGTACTCCTCCCAGTAGGGCAGCGGCGACTGGAACATCTTGGCAAAGGTCTTCTCCGCATAACGCTCCACACGGGGCAGCGAGGAAAGCAGCACTTCCGCGAAACCCGTATCCTTCCCCGCGCCGCGAACTATGAGCCGGAACTCGCGCCCCGTGGTCTTCGCCACGCTGACCGAAACCGGGGCGTAAGGGTCGAAGCCGACCTCGATATTGGGGTTCGAGCGGTCGATCCCGAACGATGCGATTGTCCGGTAGCCGTCCGCCCCCTTCACCTGCAATTCGGCCTCGGCACGTATCGGACGGCGGGCGGGCCACACCGTGATGTTGCGCAGATCCATGTCGGCGTCCGTCACCAAGTCGATGACGGCTTCGGGGCTGCCATCGAAGAGAAGCTCCGTCGCCGGGTCACCGTCTATGAGGCATTGCGCCCCGGCAGCCGTTCCGGCAACCGTCACACGGGTGTCAGCCGCCGTCAGCGCCGCACGCCCCACGGCGGGAGCGGGATAGGCGACCACCCGCACGTCCTGGAAATCGGCCGACGGGCGCGGCAGCTCCGCCTCGACCTTCCCGCCGCCCCGGACATGCGCCTTGACCGAAGCCAGGTAACGCATGGCCTGCCCGGGTTCGATCCACGGCCCTCCGGCCTGGCTCCAGCCGGGGCTGTTGAACATGCCGATCTCGATACCCAGCTCCGAGGCGCGTTTGAGCGCCGCATGGGTCACTCCCCACCATTCGTCCGTAAAAAGTTTCACGGGGGCATAGGGCGTCGCCAGCTCCCCGAGGCCGATATTGCCGATGAAGGCACGGTTGATCCCCGCCCGTTTCATCGCTTCGAGGTCTTTCACCACGCCCTCCTTCGAGACATTGCCCGAAAGCCAGTACCAGTAAACCGAGGTCTGGACAGAGTCGGGCGGCGCCACGAACCCCGCGGCCAGGGCGGCATGGGAGCCGCCCTTCGGGGCGGCCTGCCCCGCCAGCGGAGCGAGGGCCAGCGGCAGCATCAGAATCAGTTTCGATAGTTTGTTCATCGCAGGAATATTTCAGGTTATGGGTAAAAATCGTCCTGTGCAGGCTGCCGTCCCGCACGGGAATGCGGCCCGCGGCAGCAGCCGTCCGCCCCGAGGCGGAAGGGTCATTTGGCCACCCTGAGCGTCAGCGTATGGCTTCCGGCACCCAGCTGATGCACCTTCCCGCCGTCCACGTTGGCCGGCAAGTAGAGCGTTGCGGTACTGTTGGCCGGGATTCGGACGCGGTAGGTCACCGTATTGCCCCGGCGCGTCCATGCCGACACGATCCGCCCGCAGGGGGCGTCGTGCGAAGCCTCGAATTCCTCGGGGCCGACGAAATTCGGGCGCAGCAGGATGTGTTTGAAGCCCGGCGCTTCGGGGTCGGGCTTGATGCCGCCCAGCCCCTTGAAGAACCACCCGCCGATCTCGCCGAACATCATGTGGTTGTCCGAGATGTCGCGCGTGGCTTCGAGGTTCCAGTTTTCGAGCAGCGTGGTGGCGCCGTTCACGATCCACCATCCCCACGAAGGATAGGTGTCCTGCACCGCGACCTTGTAGGCCGTTTCGGCATGGCCGTTCTCGCTCAGCGCATTGAGGATGGCCTTGGCGCCCAGCACCCCGACGTCGAGGTGGAACCCGGCTTCGGCGACCTTGCGGGCGAGGTTGCCGGCGACCTTGGCGACCATCTCCTCGGGTACGACGCCCCACATCAGCGGAACGCTCAGCTCGGTCTGCGTGCCGCTGGCATAGATGCCCGTCGCACGGTCGAGGTATTTGTCGTTGATGGCCCCGCGGATTTCGCCGGCCAGTGCCTCGTAGTGCTTCCGGTCGGCCTCCCGGCCGAACAGGGCGGCGGCACGGGCGAGGATCGTGGCATCGACGTAGAAATAGACCGACGAGGTCAGCTCCAGCGACGACTGCGAGCGGACGGGCACCCAGTCGCCGCGTCCCCACGAGGAGAGGTGCCCCGGGCTGCGGCGGTCGACGTAATCGACATAGCGTTTGATATTCTCGTAGCAATCCTCCAGCGGCTTCGTGTCCCCGTAGAAGAGGTAGAGGTTCCACGGGATGATGGCGATGGTACTCGTCCAGTCCAGCCCGTTGGCCGTGCCGTAGCCCCAGCCGCCGGTGGGGATGATGTCGGGCAGCACACCGTTGGGCTGCTGTTCGTCGCGGTGGTCGGCGAGCCACTTCTCGTAGACCGTAATGCCGTCGTAGTTGTACAGCGCCGTTTCGATGGCCAGGTGGCCGTCGCCCGTCCAGCCGTTCTTCTCGCGCTGGGGGCAGTCGGTCGGGTAACCCATCAGGTTCGAGAGGTAGGCCTTGTTGGTGGCGTCCCAAAGTTTGTCCACCAGGTCGTTCGACGTCTCGATATGCCCCACGGGAGTCACGTCGCTGTGCATGGCATAGGCCGTCAGGTTCTCCGCAGACAGCTCTACCGGCCGGTCGGCAACTACCTCGACATAGCGGAAGCCCTTGTAGTTGAACCGGGGCATGAACTCGTCGTCGCGGCCGCTCAGGGTCACCACGTCGGTCTGGAACAGGTCGTCCTTGTCCGTCGGACGGAAATAGACGTCGATGTTCGACAGGTCGGCATGGCCGTCTTCGCGCAGGCGTTCGGCATGGATGAGCCGCAGCTGCGTCCCGGCTTCACCCCTCAGGCGGAGCTTCGTCACACCGGCCATGTTCTGGCCGAAATCGTAGAGGTAGCTCCGTTCGTCGAGCTTGCGCACGCTGCGCGGCCTGTATTCGGTGACATTGCGGATCGGCACCGTCTGCTGTGCCGTGACCCTCTGCGACGGCGCGCCGCGGTACATCACCCCGCCCCAGGCCGAGTCGTCGAACCCGGGGGAGCTCCAGCCCGGCTGTTCGAGCCGCGCGTCGTAATGCTCCGAAGTATAGATGCTGTTGAACACCAGCGGCCCGCCCGAGGTGCGCCAGTCGAGGTCGGACTTCACGACCTCGTGCGTCCCGTCCGCATACTCGATACGCAGGTCGAAGCAGAACGCCGGGCGGTTGCGCCACGGCGCCCGCTCGAAGTTCCACACGGCGCCCGACTGGTGGTTGTACCAGCCGTTGCCCAGCAGGATGCCCACGGCATTGGCCCCGTCCTGCAACTGCCGCGTCACGTCGTAGGTGACGTAGAGGTTCCGGCGGTCGAAGCGCGTATACATCGGGTCGAGGCGGTGGTCGCCGACCTTCCGCCCGTTGATATGAAGTTCGTACAACCCGGCCGCCGCGACATAGGCGCGGGCCGATTTCACGCGTTTACCCACGGAGAACTCCTTGCGGAAATAGGGCGCAGGCTTATGGTTTATGTCGTGGTGGTCGCTGATCCAGCATCCCTGCCAGTTCCCGGCCCCCATCATGCCGGTCTCGAACGCCGCGACCCCGGACGAGGAGCGCGCGTAGTCCTTGTCCCAGACCGTCACGGCCCAGTAATACCGGGTGAACGGGTCGAGTTTCGGCCCGGCGTAACGGACGAGCATCCCGTCCGAATCCGTGCGCCCCGAATCCCACACGTCGCCGCATCCGGCGGCCACGGCGGCGGAATCCCGCCCCACGACGACCCTGTAAGCCCGCTGGAGCGCCCCGGAACGGCTGTCGTCCAGACGCCAGCCCAGTCGCGGCGCCGGGGCGTCGATGCCCAGCGGCGTCTCCAGATGTTCGCACCGCAGCCCCACGGGCGTACACGGTGCCGCGGCCTGCGCACCCAGCGCGGCAGCCGCAAAACAAAGCGATAAAAGTATCTTTTTCATAAAACGGTAAAATTATCGTTTCCGTCCTCCGGCGGCAACGGCACCCGCCGCGTTCCGGGGTACAGGTACGGACAGATCCGGTGCCCAAGGCCGCAGGGATACCCCGTCCGCAGGCTTTCGGCATACGGGGATGCCCGTCTGCCGCTCCCGACGGGGATTGCCGTCCCCGCCCGCCGGCATCTTTGGGTCAGAGGTTAAAGGCCCGTTTCAATTCGTCCATCTGCTCCTGCGTCGTCCCGGCGGGCTCGAAGCCCATCGAACGGGCCGTGAGGTAGATCTGCGCCGATTTCGAGAGCACGTCGACCTGGTCGAACGCCTCGAAGATGTCGGGCCCTACGGCACATACGCCGTGTTTCTCCCACATCACCACGTCGTACTCGCGCAGCTGCGCGATGGTGGCCTCGGCCAGTTCGACCGACGAGGGCATCTTATAGGGAACGATCCCCAGCCCCTTGGGGCAGAAGGCCCGCGTCTCGGGGATCATGCTCCACAGAAGGTTGGTCAAGACGTCCTTTTCGAGGAACGCAGGGTTGTGCGTCATGGCGATCAGGTCGATGGGATGGGTATGCAGCGCCGCCTTGTAGCCGTTGCCCGAGGCGATCATCTGGTTGTGCATCGCCAGATGCGAAGCCAGCTCCGAAGTGGGTTTCACCGCCTTGTCAGCGATGATCTCGTACGACGCACAGTCGTCGAGAATGCGGATTACCGAGCCGTTCTCCATCGGGCGGCGCGCCAGGTCGCGCATACGTTTGTTGGTACCCTTGCAGAAGAAATAGCACCCCTTGAGGCGGGGCAGCGTGGTGCCGATCGGGAAACGCCCGCTGACCGGCTCCATCGCGCGGATCACGTCGTCGACGTGCTCCGTGATGTTTACCGTGATGTTGCCGCCATTGCGCTCGGCCCACCCCTTCTGCCAGAGGTAACCGGCCACTTCGGCCACTTTGTCCACCTCGGCGGCCAGCGCCGGGCGGTTTTCGAGTATGGATTTCATCGTCAGAACAAATTAGGAAATACGAGTGAGAAAATCAGGATCGCCAGGCCGCAGACCAATACGCCCACGGTCTTTCGCGACGCCCCGCGCCACTCCCGGAGGATAATGCCCCACACGTTCGAGAAGGTGACGTTGAGCGCCATGAGGATGCACCAGGCGAATGCCGCCACGACCGACCCGGGCTCGAAGAAGGTCTGCCCGATGCCGAAGCCGAAGAACTGCGAGTACCACAGCGCCCCGGCCAACGCGCAGAACAACAGGTTGTTGGCATAGAGCGTCCCCTTGCCGTAGTCGCCGAACGTGCGGTTGCGCGCATTCTGCCACAGGCAGTAGGCGGCATTGGTCACGAAGCCCCCGAGCGTCACCATCAGCGTGGCGGGCAGCGTGCGGAACAGGGCGCTGCCGCCCTCGACCTGCAACGGCCTCCCGGCCTCCAGCCCGAGGTTGAAGCAGGCGCTCATCACGCCCGCCAGCAACGCCACGGCCAGCCCCTTCGTAAGGGCGAAGTCCTTGACGGCGGCGCGTTTCTCCTCGTCGGTCATGTTCTGCGAGCGCAGCGACCCGGCGTAGCCGATCACGGCGATGCCCGCCAGCGTAATCGAGACGCCCAACAGCAGTACGAGCCCTTTGCCCGCAAAGAGGTTTTCACCCGCGAAGATGGCGGGGAAGAGGGTGCCGAACCCGGCGCAGGTGCCCAGGGCGATCGACTGCCCGAGCGCCACTCCGAGGTAGCGCATCGACAGCCCGAACGTCAGGCCGCCCACACCCCACAGCACGCCGTAGCCGGCGGCCTTGAAGGCGGCGGAGGGGTCGGTCGAGAGGATTTCCCCGAGCGAGCTGCCCGCGGGAACCGCCAGCAGTGCCCCCAGCAGCGGGAACACCAGCCATGCGAAGATGCCCTGTACCAGCCAGAAGCTCTCCCACGACCACTCCTTCACCTTTTTGATGGGTACATAGGAGCTCGACTGGCAAAAGCTGCCGACGGCGATGATCAGAAGTCCGAGAAGCGTATTCATGGCCTTTGTTTTAGAATGCGGTACGGTATAGTTTTTCGATATCCCCGACCGAGGTCGGACGCGGGTTGCCGCCCGTGCAGACATCGTTGAACGCCGCCACGGCCAGCGCGGGGATGTCCTCCTCCCTCACGCCGATCTCGTGCAGGCGCTGCGGGATACCGATGCTGAGCGACAGGTCGCGCACGGCCCCGACAGCCGCGGCGACGCTCTCGTCGACGCTCATGCCCGCGGTATCGACGCCCATCGCCCGCGCGATGTCGAGGTATTTGGCGCGCGAGGGCGACTCGGCATTGTATTCCATCACATAGGGCAGCAGCAGTGCGTTCGCCACGCCGTGCGGCGTGTCGTAGAACGCCCCCAGGGGGTGCGCCATCGAGTGCACGATGCCCAGCCCGACGTTCGAGAAACCCATGCCCGCGATGTACTGCGCCTCGGCCATGCCGTTGCGGGCGACGGGGTCGCTGCCGTCCTCGACGGCATTCCGCAAGTGCGCGGCGACCAGCTCGATGGCCTTCAGCTCGAACATGTCGCTCATCGTCCACGCCCCGGGCGTGATATACCCTTCGATGGCGTGCGTCAGGGCGTCCATGCCCGTAGCGGCCGTCAGCCCCCGGGGCATCGACATCATCAGTTCGCAGTCGATCACCGCGCACATCGGGATGTCGTTGGGATCGACGCAGACCATCTTCTTGCGGTTCTCCTCGTCGGTGATGACATAGTTGATCGTCACCTCGGCCGCCGTCCCCGCGGTCGTCGGCACGGCGAAGGTCGGCACGGCGCGGTGCTTGGTGTCGGCCACGCCCTCCAACGAGCGCACGTCGGCGAACTCGGGGTTGTTGACGATGATGCCCACGGCCTTGGCCGTGTCGATCGACGAACCGCCGCCCAGCGCCACCATGCAGTCGGCGCCCGAAGCCTTGAACGCCTCGACGCCCTGCTGCACGTTGCGGATCGTGGGGTTGGCCTTGATCTGACTGTAAATCTCATAGGGAATGTCCGCCCCGCGGAGCACCTCCTCGATCTTCGCGGCCACGCCGAACCGGATGAGGTCTTTGTCCGTTACGAGCAGCACCTTTTTAAAGCCCCGCTTGCGGATCTCGTCGGCGATCACCGAGCGGCACCCTGCGCCGTAGTACGACGTCTCGTTCAGTACGATGCGGTACATGGCCTTAGCGTTTGGAGGTTACTTCCCTTTCGTACTGCTGGATCCCGGCGATGAACTCCTCGCCCACGGGCACGTCGTTGCGCAGGCAGAACATGTCCCATACGGCGTTCCAGGGCAGCGACTTCGACTCTTCGAGCAGCGCCAGGCGCTCGAAGCCCTGTCCGGCAGCCTCGTACCGGCGAAGCTGCGCGAGCGGTTCGAGCAACGCCTGCATCAGGCACTTCTGCGTGGCGCGCGAGCCGATGACATAGGCGCCGATGCGGTTGATCGAGGCATCGAAATAATCCAGCCCGATATGTACGCGGTCGAGCGCATCGCAGCGTACGATCTCCTTGCACAACTCCAGCGTATCGTCGTTCATGATCGTCACGTGGTCGGAATCCCAGCGCACCGGGCGCGACACGTGCAGCATCACCTCGGGGATGAACAGCAGCAGCGACGAAATCTTGTCGGCCACGATCTCCGTGGGGTGGAAATGCCCCGTATCGAGGGTCACGATCTTGCCGCGGCTGGCTCCGTAGCCGATGTAGAAGTCGTTGCTCCCGACGGTATAGCTCTCCAGCCCGATGCCGAACACCTTCGACTCGATGCAGTCCTTCATGTGGTCGTATTCGGTCTCGAAGATGCGGTCGAGCGAGTCACGCAGCAGCTCGCGGTAGAGCATGCGGTTCACCGTAAGGTCTTTCGAGCCGTCGTGCACCCAGAGGTTCATGATCGAGGGGTCGCCCTGCGCCTTGCCCATCTCTTCGGCAATGGCGCGGCAGCGCTTGGTGTGTTCCACCCAGAAGTCCCGGATTCCGGGGTCGGGGTTGGCCAGCGAGAGATCGCCGCTCTTGGGGTGCGAGAACGACGTCGAGTTGAAGTCGAGCTTCATGCCGTGCTCTTTCGCCCACTCGATCCAGCCCTGGAAATGCCGGGGCTCCACCTGGTCGCGGTCGACCGTCTCGCCGCCGAACTCGCCGTAGATCTCATGCAGGTTCAGGCGGTGCGTACCGGGGATGAACGACTTGGCCTTGAGGATGTCGGCACGCAGCTCCCCGATGTTGCGGGCTTTGCCCGGGTAGTTGCCCGTGGCCTGGATGCCGCCCGTGAGGTCGCCGCCCCGGTTTTCGAAGCCCGTCACGTCGTCCGCCTGCCAGCAGTGGAGCGAGAGCGAGATGTTCTGAAGCGCCGCGAGCGCCTTTTCGGTGTCTACGCCGATCTCCGCATAGCGTTCCCGCGCGATGGCGTATGCCTTTTCGATAAGTTCCGTTTTCATAAGGATGACAGTTTTATTTTTTCGGTTGATATGTTTTCGTTTCGATCGAGCGGCCGATGTAGCGCCGCATTTCGGCGAGCGAAGAGACCACGCCCGCGGCACGCGCCTGCACCATGATGTTGCCCAGCGCCGTGGCTTCGGCAGGGCCCGCCACGACGGGGATGCCGACAGCGTCGGCCGTCATCCGGTTCAGCAGGTCGTTCTGTGCGCCGCCGCCGATGACGTGCAGGCATTCGATTTCGAACGGCGCCAGCCGCCGCAGTTTCCCGAGCACCTCGGCGTATTTCGCGGCCAGCGAGTCGAATATCAGCCGCATCAGCGCCGCATCGTCCGCCGGCGAGGGGACGCCGTGCGCCGCGCACCACGTGCGGATCGCCTGCGGCATGTCGGTCGGCGCGGCGAACTCCGCGGCATCGGGGTCGATGACCCCCGGCGACAGGGCGGCGCCCTCGGTCATGCGCACGATCTCTTCATAGCTATACTCCCTGCCCTGGCGGCTCCACACCGCGCGGCACTGTTCGAGCAGCCACATGCCGGTGATGTTCTTCAGGAACCGCACCGTGCCGTCCACGCCGCCCTCGTTGGTGAAGTTCATCGCATAGGACTCCTCCGTAATGATCGGCTCCGGCACCTCGATGCCCATCAGCGACCACGTCCCCGACGAGAGGTAGGCGAAGCGCCCGTTCCGGGCAGGCACGGCCGCCACGGCCGAAGCCGTATCGTGCCCCGCGACGGCCACCACGGGCACCGCCCCCAGCCCGGTCTGCCGGGCCACGGCGTCGCAGAGCACCCCGATCCTCTGGCCGGGCATCACCACCCGCGGGAAAAGCGCGGGATCGACACCCGCCTCGCGCAGCAGTGCACCGTCGATCTCCCGCGTGCGGGGATCCATGAACTGCGACGTCGAGAGGATCGTATACTCGCATACCTTCTCGCCGGTGAGCAGGTACGACAGCGCGTCGGGCATGAAAAGCACCGACGCGGCATTTTCCAGCGCCGACATCCCCTCCCCGCGCGCGGCACGGAGCTGGAAGAGCGAATTGAAATTCATGATCTGGATACCCGTGCGGCGGTACACTTCTTGCCGGGGTATTTTCCGGAAGAACTCCTCGGGAACCCCGTTGGTATAGGGATCGCGGTAAGCCCTCGGAAGCCCGGCCAGCGTACCGTCGGCCGCCACGCAGGCCATGTCGACGCCCCACGTGTCGATACCGATCGAATCGACCGGAATCCTTCGCTGCCCGGCCAGCGTCAGGCCGTGCAGGATTTCCTCATAGAGGGAGTAGATGTTCCAATAATATTTGCCGCCGATCGAAAGCAGGCGGTTAGGGAAGCGGTGCAGAACTTCGAGGGCGATGCCCTCGCCGCAGAGCGTGGCGAGAATGACACGGCCGCTCGTGGCACCGAGATCGACACCGACGAAATAACGGTTCATCACGGAAAGTTTTAGGTTACTGATGCAAAACTATACAATCTTTTCCCTACCTTTGTTGATGGTTTTGACAAACTATATATAGATTTGACACTATGGACGACCGGCCGCTGAGCATCCTTCACTACCTGCCAGTCTCCCCGCGCGACGAGCAGTGGGGCATCGTCTGCACCACGGCCGGGCACCAGCACGTCCCGCCCGGAACGCCCTACCCCGTCTCGGAACACCCCGAGCACTACCTGTTTTACAAAGGCAGCGGCCGCACGCTCGACGAATACCAGCTGGTCTACATCACCGCCGGACGGGGACGTTTCGAGTCGGCATCCTGCCCGTCGCAGACGGTCGAGGCGGGCACCATGCTCCTGCTCTTCCCCAACGAATGGCACTCCTATTCGCCCGACCCCGGCACCGGATGGACGGAGTGGTGGGTCGGCTTCCGCGGCGCCAATATCGACCGCCTGGAGCAGCAGGGGTTCCTCTGCCGCCGGCGCCCCCTGCTGCGGATCGGGTGCAGCGGCGGCATCGAGCGGTGCTACCGCGAGATCATCGGCACGGTCGAGGAGGAGCGCGTGGGATTCCAGCCGCTCATTTCGAGCATCGTGCTCCACATCCTGGGGTCGGTGCTCTTCAAGCACAGCAACCTGCTCTACTCCGACAACCCCGTCGTCGAGAAGATCAACCGCGCGAAAGCCATCATGCGCACAGACTTCGGCCGCAACCGCTCGCCCGAACAGATCGCCCGCGAAGTGGGCATGGGCTACACGTGGTTCCGCCGCGTCTTCCGCGAATACGTGGGGATGGCGCCGGCGCAATACCAGCACACGATGCGGCTCAACAAGGCCCGGGAACTGCTCGCGACGACAGCCCACAGCATCTCGGAAATAGCCTATGCGCTCGGCTTCGAAAGCGTGAGCGCCTTCTCGCTCTTTTTCCGCCTCCGCGAACGGCTCAGTCCCAGTCAGTACCGCGCCCGCTTCCGGGGCGGGAAGGGGCAGTGACCCGCCGGGGCAGGCCAAGGCAGCAACCCGCCGGGACAGGCCAAAGCCGTGACGCACCGCGGGCAGCCCAAGGCAGCGATACACGGGGGCTACAACCCGCCGCCGACCAAAGCATTGACCCGCGGGCGCAAATAGGGGTTGATGTTATGTATTAAACTGAAATCACGGCATATCACTTACAATCTGCAAGCATAATACACCAAAAAACTGCGCATCCTTTACTTTACTTCCCGTTTCAGCCTAATCGCCCCCGATAAAATCCCCTTTGAGAACTCTTTACGGGGTTTCGCGTATTTCCTCCGTACATCACCGATCGCCGGAAAATTGTTATCTCCTCAGGTTTTCGGGGAAGTTCGTCCCCTCCGGCGAAAAATATTTTTATATTTTTTATATTTTTTTCAAAAATCCACCCCGCAGGTTGGCACATATTAAATATTATTAAAAAAATAAGGTATCCAGAAACACCTACGACCGGAAACCCACCGCATATCAAACCGTACCGGAGGGTATTTTTTCGCCCGAAAACCCCAAAATATTCAAAACACATTGAATTTTATTTTCGTTTTTATAAAAATATTTTAACCCGCATTCAACAATAGTTCGCCGGGTTAAAATAAAATGTTAAGTTATTTATATTTAGCCTTATAACACCTGTTTTCATCCGGAAAAGAGGGCCGGAAAGACCCTTTCCGAACACTCCTGCTTACATTTCATCTATTTTGAACATTTGGCAAATTCGTTTTAATTATTTTTCTTTGTCGAGTAAGAAAGTATCATTTACTTATGCAAAAAACGAAACTTCTACTCAACATTCTTGCATTTTTCCTATGTGCCCTGCCGGCGATAGCCGTAGCGCAGGGGGGGGGAAATGTGACCGTCAGAGGCATCGTCACCTCGGCGGATGACAAGCAACCCCTCATCGGGGTCAACGTGATTTCCGGGGCCACCAGCGGGGTGAGCACCCTTGCGGACGGAAGCTACTCGATCAGCGTCGCCGCAGGGTCGACGCTCACCTTCCAGTACATCGGCTACAAGCCCGCCACCTTCACGGTTCCGGGCGGCAGCGCCTCGCTGACCTACAACGTCTCCCTCGAGAGCGAGGCACAGGCGCTCGACGACGTGGTGGTCATCGCTTACGGTGTCCGCAAGAAGGGCACCATTGCCGGATCGGTATCGACCGTCAAGGCCGAAAAGGTCGAGAACACCCCTACGGCGGCGTTCGACCAGGCCATCCAAGGACAGGTTCCCGGCCTGACGGTACTTTCCAATTCGGGTGAGCCGAGCACGTCGGCAACGATGATGATCCGGGGCATGAACTCGATCAACTCGGGTACCTCGCCGCTCTACATCCTCGACGGGGTCGCCATCGCCAGTTCCGACTTCAACACCATCAACCCGGCCGACATCGAGAGCATCTCGGTGCTCAAGGACGCCTCCTCCACCTCTATATATGGTGCGCGCGCGGCCAACGGCGTGATCGTCATCACGACCAAACGCGGGCGCATGGCCGAGCGGGCGAAGATCAACTACCGCATGCAGCTCGGTTTCTCGCAGATCGCCTACGGCAACTGGGATCTGATGGACACCGACGAACGCATCCGGTACGAGAAGGAGATCGGGTTCACCGACGGCAAAAACTACAACGTCCTGGGCAAGACCAACGTCAACTGGCTCGACGAGGTGTTCAACGATGCCGCCCTGCTCCAGAACTACGAGCTCTCGGTTTCGGGGGCCACCGACAAGACCAATTACTACGTCTCGGGCGGCTACTACAACCAGGAGGGCATCGCCGTAGGTTCGGCCTTCGAGCGTTTCTCGCTCCGCGCCAACGTCGAGCAGCAGGCCGCCAAATGGCTCAAGCTCGGCACCAACACGATGATGAACTACCAGACCATCGAACGCGCCGAATCGGGCCAATATACGCTCGTGACCCCCATCTCGGCCGCACGTTTCATGATGCCGTACTGGAATCCCCACCGTCCCGACGGCTCGCTGGCCTCGATCAAGGACGGCACCTGGAAGGGCGAGGGCCAGAACCCGCTCGAATGGCTGGCCAACAACAAGATCTCCTATAAGAAATACAAGGTGATCTCGACGCTCTTCGCCGAGGCCACCCCCATCGAGGGGCTCACCATCCGGTCGCAGTTCGGCGTGGACTATTCGCACACGACGGGCTTCGGCGCCTCCTACCCCAACTACCCGCCCAACCTGGGCTCGGGCACGGCACAGCGCTACTCGACCGACGGCATGAGCCTTTCGGTCACCAACACGATCAACTACCGCTTCTCGCTCGACGGCGGGCACTCGTTCAACTTCCTGTTGGGCCAGGAGGGCGTCGATTACAGCTACGAGGAGTTCACGCTGGCGACCCGCGGCCAGAACAACGACAAGCTGGTCAACATCTCGTCGGGAACACGTGCCACGTCGTGGAGCGACGTCACCGACGACAACTACGCCTTCCTGTCGTTCTTCGCGCGCGGCGAATACAACTACGCCGACCGTTACTACGTCGACTTCTCCGTCCGTACCGACGGCTCCTCGCGCTTCGGCACCTCGGGACGCTGGGCGGCGTTCGGCTCGGTGGGCATGATGTGGAACCTGCGCAACGAGAAATTCATGGAGAACTCGCGCCGCTGGCTCACCAACGCGCAGATCGCCTTCAGCACGGGTACCTCGGGTAACTCGTCGATCCCCAACTACGAACATATGGCGCTCGTGAGCGGCGGCCTGAACTACTACGGCGACGCCGGCATCGCCCCCTCGCAGCCGGGCAACGAAGACCTGCAGTGGGAGAAGCTGTGGATCACCAACCTGGCCGTGCACCTGGGCTTCTGGAACCGCCTGAACGTGGACGTCGAACTCTACCACAAGAAGAACAGCGCCATGCTCATGGAGGTTCCCGTTTCCTACACCACCTCCAACGGCTTCGGCTTCCGCTGGGACAACGTGGGCGACATGACCAACCGCGGCGTCGAGGTGAGCCTGGCCGCCGACGTCATCCAGCACAAGGATTTCGTATGGAGCGTGAACGCCAACGTCTCCTACAACAGGAACAAGATGACCAAGCTCTACAGCGGGGTCAGCGAATACGAGCTTTCGAGCACCAACACCAAACTGGTCGTGGGGCACTCCTTCGGCGAGTTCTACCTCAACCGGTTCGCAGGCGTCAACCCCGCCAACGGCGACGCGCTGTGGTACACCAAGGAGGGCGAGCTGACCACCGAGCTCCGCGACGAGGACAAGGTCATGGTCGGCAAGAGCTACGTGGCGCCCTGGCAGGGCGGCTTCGGCACGACGCTGGCCTGGAAGGGACTTTCGCTGTCGGCACAGTTCAGCTGGGTCGCCGACCGCTGGATGATCAACAACGACCGTTATTTCGACGAGTCGAACGGCCGATTCGCCTCCTACAACCAGTCCAAGCGCCTGCTCAACCGCTGGAAGAAACCCGGCGACATCACCGACATCCCGCGCCACGGCGTCTACACCGAGTTCGACGACCGCCTGCTGGAGGACGCTTCGTTCCTGCGCCTGAAAAACCTCATGCTGAGTTATTCCTTCCCGCAGGAGTGGCTGCGCAAGACACGCTTCATCAGCGGTGTGAAGATCTACGCCCAGGCCCAGAACCTCTTCACCTTCACCAAATTCACGGGCCTCGATCCCGAAGGGTCGAGCAATATGTACCAGGCACAGTACCCGATGGCACGCCAATTCACCTTCGGACTCGACTTAACATTCTAATCAGGGACTATGAACATGTTACGCAATATAAAATTCTATCTTTCGGCCCTCGCGATACTTGTCGGCGCCACCTCGTGCCTGGACAAGTACCCCGGTTCGTCCATCCCGGAGAAGGAGGCCATGCGCACCTTCGCCGACGCCGAGCAGACGCTCACCGGCATCTACGCCTCGCTCAAGAGCAACGCGCTTTACAGCGGCTACCTCACCCTGCTGCCCGACATCCAGGCCGACCTGGTCTATGCCGTCGAAGGCAACACCAACACCTACGGCTCGTTCTGGCGCTGGGACATACGCCCGACCGACCTGCAGCTCGAAGCGGTTTATGCCGCCCTCTACAAGGTGATCGGCAACTGCAACTTCTACCTCGACCGCATCGACGAGGTGGTGGCGAACGAGATCAGCGACACCAACATCGAGAAGCTCGAACAGTACACGGGCGAGGTCTACGCCGTGCGTGCGCTCTGCTATACCGAGCTGCTCAAGACCTTCTGCAAGGCCTATGAGCCGGACACGGCCCAATCGGAACTGGGCGTCGTGCTGCGCACGAAATACTTTACGCCCGAGGCGGCACGCCGCGCATCGCTCTACGACTCGTACCAGTTCGTACTCGACGACCTGGCCGAGGCCGAGAAACGCCTCGACAAGGAGAACGACGCCTACGGCAACGTCTACATGACCTCGGCCTCGGCCGAGGCGCTGCACGCCCGCGTGGCGCTCTACATGCAGGACTGGGACACGGCGATCGAATATTCGAGCACCCTGATCGACGAAAAAAAGGCCACCTTCCAGCTCTCCGATGCCAAGACCAACTACACCTCCGACTACACCTATTTCGACTACATGTGGGCGTACGACCTGGGATACGAGGTCATCTGGCGCATCGGCTTCACCGACACCTCCTACGGCGGGGCGCTCGGCACGGTGTTCCTCAACTTCAACAAGGACTACACCTATTTCTATCCCGACTATGTCCCCGGCCAGGCCGCCCTGGATCTCTACGACGATGCCGACCTGCGCTATTCGGGCTACTTCTACCAGACCGAGACCGGTTATGCCCACGGGCTGAGCTGGCCGCTGCTGGTCAAATACTACGGCAACCGCAACCTGATCGCCAACCAGATCTACCATGTCTCGATGCCCAAGCCGTTCCGCCTGGCGGAGCAGTACCTGATCCGCGCCGAGGCCTACTGCCAAAAGAACGATTTTTCGAAGGCCGGCAACGACCTCTCGACGCTGCGCAAGATGCGCTACAAATCGGGCGGTACGATCAACGTCACGAAGGACAACTGGTTGCAGACCATCTCCGACGAGCGCCTGCGCGAACTCTACATGGAGGGTTTCCGCCTGCACGACCTCAAACGCTGGCACAAGGGCTTCGAGCGTAAGCCGCAGGCCAATTCCCAGGCCGAAGGCAGCTCGCTCAAGATCGAAGCCGACAACCCGCTTTTCGTATGGCCGATCCCGCAGCACGAGCTGGAAGCCCCCGGCTCGGAGATACTCCCGAACGAAAGCAACAGATAGCAACAACGAATAGAAGAGAGACAATGAAACGAATTATCACGGTTTTGTTTGCAACGGGACTCCTGGCCGCCCTCGCAACGGGTTGCAAGGAGGAATATAAGACCTACTCCGATGCGGAGTACGTGCTGTTCGCCGACACCCTGGCGACCTACGCCGTACTCCAAGACCAAGACTATTTCTCGGTACCGGTCTCCTCGACCGTCGCGTGCGATTACGACCGCACATTCGGCGTGGAGATCATCGACCAGGGCAGCAATGCCGTCGAGGGGAAGCACTACCGCCTCCTGTCGAACACCATCACCATAAAGGCCGGTTCGCGCAAGGCCGACGTACAGGTGCGCGGGTTGTACGACAACATCGAAGATACCGACTCGCTGGGCTTCATCCTCAAACTGGTCATGCCCGAGCAGCTGAAATGGGATCTCTACCACGACCGGACGAAGGTCGTCATGCAGAAAAGCTGCCCCTACGACATCAACGAATTCACGGGCTGGTGCGTGGTGACCTCGACGTTCCTCAACAGCTACCCCGGCGTGGAAAACAAGAGCATCCAGCGCCTCATCCGCACCGAGAAGCACCCCACCGAAGAGAACATGATCATCCTGCACGACTGGCTCTTCTCGGGCTACGACGTCACGATCCGCCTCGACCCGGGCGACCCCATCGAACCGCTGGTGACCATGGACAAGAACCAGGTGCTGGCCGACGAGGCTTCGGTCTTCGGCCAGATCCTCGGCGACAACAAGATCCTCGTCACCAACAGCCCGCTCTACGACTCCTATTTCAACAGCTGCCAGCATTTCGTGGCCCTGTGGATCAAGGTGCACGTCGAGGACATGGGCGTGAACGTCGGTACGGTAGGCCACTTCTATAACATCATCGAATGGGTCAGCGACGAGGAAGCCGAGCGGCTCCAGCGGGAAGAAGGCATGCTCCCGGGAGGCGTCATAACGCCCGAATCGCTCTAAATCATAACGTAAATAAAGAAACGAAATATGAAAAGACATTATTTGCACTTGGTGATGTCGCTGCTCGCCGGAGCATGTCTGGCGGCCGCTTCGTGTTCCGATTCGGATGAGGATACGAAGCTTCCCAGCCCCAACTTCCCCGAGGCGGTTTCAGCGACCATCGAAGCCGGCGGCACCTACACGCTCGAGATAGAGCCCAACCAGAACTGGGAGGTGAGCGTCCCGACGGCCACCGCCGCATGGTTCTGGATACAGGACGAAACACAGAAAGTCTGGACGCTGCGCGGCAGTGCGGGTGCATCGCGGATCGTAATCGGCGTGGCCGAGCTCGATGAGTTCGACGACACGCGTGTCTGCGAGGTAACCCTCAAGATGGGCGGCCAGAGCAAGGTCATCGCCACGATCACACGCGGAACGCTCGAACGCGGCTTCAGCCTGCGCACATGCAAGATCGACCAGTACGGCGACTTCGAATACGGCGACAGCGAAACCGGCCTCACCTACTCCTATAACGAAGGGGAAGCCCAAAGCATCGACCTGACCTGGCCCGAGGGGCGCACCGATTTCTCGATGCCGATCCTGGTCGAGGCCAACTACGACTGGGCGATCAACCAGTTGCCGGAGTGGGTATCCACCCCGTCGGTGACGGTCGGGAAACCCGGCACGAAAGTCGAGATCCGCATCCAGGGCAACCCGTCGGCCTATCCGCTCGACGGGGCGCAGGACAAACTGGTGTTCATCGACAAGAGCAACCTCGACGCGAAGGTCGAGATTCCGATCACGATTCCCTCCTGCCGCGACATTTTCGACGTCACGCTCGACAAGGAACTCAAGTTCAACGCCGCAGCCGAGATCTACAACAGCATGAACGGCGACTGGTCGCCCGGCACCGCACGCGGTTCGGTCAAGGGCATCAGGGGTGCGAGGATCTATGTCATCGCCGAAGTCACGGATCGCTGGGGCAATACCGGCCTGAGCGGCGACGAAGCCGACACCAAATGGGTCATCGTCGAGGAAAGCGCCTGGGACGAGGAGCTGGTCATCATGGATCGGGGCTTCACCGTCGGCACGGAGGTCAACCAGGGCGATGCCCGCACGGCCAGGATCATCGTGCTCCCGGCTTCGATGGCGGTCTCCGACCCCAACGAACTCTTCGACTACGACATCAAGGAAGAGTACCAGCCCTATGTCTTCGCCACGCTGACACAGCAGGCCAGCCCCGGCCCGATCCAGGCTGCCAACCCCGAGGGCATGGCGGAGATCGGCACCTTGTTCGAGAAACTCCCCTCGACCCACTGGTCGCTCCGCGAGCTCGAGGTCGACGATGCCTACAAACTGACCTACACCAAAGCCTGGTCGAACGACCCCGAAGCCACGCTGACATTCGAACGCGACTTCACCGGCTATAAATGCTACGACGCCGACTGCCAGCCGCTGTCGGACGAGCAGAACTGGCTCTCGGTACGCCGCGTCGAAGGCGGGGCCATCATCGACATGGATCGCGAGGACGAAGGCTACATCGTCTTCTACGACGCCGAGGGCAATATCGCGGCCGTCAACTGCCTCTACGATCCCAATGCGGACATCGGCGGCACGGACATCGGGTTCGCATATCCCGAATACGTCACCGGCGCGACCCTCGAAGAGATCACCTCGGGCGAATACTACGAACAGTATGCGGAGTACGGCGCCCCGATCTACCACCTGACCTATGAGGGAGAAACCACAAACGCCGTGATGAACGTCCCAACCTACTCGAGTTTCATGGCCCAAGGCGATGCGGAAAGCTGGCTTACGGCCGAATCCTACGGCCCGACCCAGATCTACGTCAACATGGACTCTCAGACCGCCACCGAGGGCGTCATGTTCCTCTACGGTGCCAACTGGAACGTGGTGATGGTGATCATCTGCACGCTCAACATCTGACCCCAATGATTCAGGGCCCCTCTCCGAAGGGGGCAGGGGCCCTGTTCGATACGACTACAATTTATGGAGAACATACAGACCAGGTTTTTAGATATGAAACTTTTAAAATTTTCCGTAACGGCACTCCTCGCACTGGGCATGGCCTTCCTCGGCGGATGTTCCGACGACGACGGCATCGACAACCGCGACCAAGATTACGGATACGTTCAGTTCAAGCTACACAAGGAGGCGTCCTACGACGCCCTGAGTCGGGCCCAGAAACCCCAGCTCGACTACCTTTCCGAAGCCAGCAAGGTGCAGGTCTCGCTCTATTACGACGGCACGACCATCACCCAGTCGCTGACGCTCTCGGCCCCCGACAAGCAGAGCGCCGAATTCGGGCTGCGCAGCGAGAAGCTCCGGCTGCTGACGGGACAATACCAGATCATCACCTTCTCGCTATTCAATGCCGACGACGAGCTGATCTACAACGGCATGCCGGGCGAAGAGAGGCTCGACATCGTGGCCGGCGGCCTCGTGTCGCACGACCTGACGGTCGACGTGGAGCCGCGCGGTACGGTACGTTTCTCGATCTCCAAGGACTTGTCGGACTTCACCGAGACGCCCGTGGTGACGCGCGCCGCCGAACGGCAGTACACCTTCGACGAGATCGCGTTCCTCGACCTGACCGTAAGGCACAAGACGACCAACGAGCTCACCACGTTCGAAAAACTCCCCGCGAAGTTCTCGATCCACTTCAGGGACGACCGCGAGGACGGGGCTCCCGAGGACATCGAGGACGGCTACCAGACCTCCTCGCTCGAATGCGACACGCTGCTCTCGCTCAAGGCGGGCGATTACAGCCTGGAGAAATACCAGGCCTACGACAAGAACAAAGTCCTGCTGGAGACCAACAAGCGTCCCAAGAACCTGGATTTCACCATCGAGGACAACAAGACCACCGAGGCCAAAGTCGGCGTCACGCTCTACGAGGCCGACGAGTATATCCGCGACTACTACGCGCTTTACGAAATCTGGAAGGCGCTCGACGGGGAGCACTGGTCTTACAGGGGTGAAAACTATCCCACCGGCGTCAACTGGGATTTCAACAAGGATCCCGACCTGTGGGGCGTCCAGCCGGGCGTGGAGGTGCACTCCAACGGCCGCGTGGCGAAGATCTCGATCGGCGAGTTCGGCTTCCGCGGGCACGTGCCGGCAGCCATCGGCCAGCTCTCGGAGCTCGTCGAGTTGTATCTGGGCACGCACAACGACGGCAACCTGCTCGAATACGACCCCTCGCTGGCACACGACAAGAGCCTCTCCGAGCGCAACCGTACCCGCATGGAGCGCCACAAGGAGTTCCTCTCGCTGATCCATATCCCGACCCAGACGTCCGAGCCGATCGCCCGGGCCCTGGCCGAACACGGCATCTCGATCCCGGCCACGTCGCTTTACAAGAATTTCACCGAGGATCAGATCATCGACCGCAAGACCGGCCTCCAGAACAATATCCGTCCCTACGACGTCGTACACGGCAAGCTCACCAACGGCCTCAAGTCGATTGACCCGGCCATCGGCAAACTCGAAAAGCTCGAGTACCTCAACATCGCCAACGGCGAGCTGGAAGAGATCCCCGCCGAAGTGGCCAATCTCAAGTCGCTGACCGACCTGGAGATCTACAACTGCCCGAAGATGACCCGCTTCCCGGTGGAGATCGCACAGATGCCCGAGCTCGTTTCGGTCAACATCTCCAACAACGCCCAATGGTCGGCCGAAGAGCTATACAAGGGGCTCGACGCCATCGCCAACGGCCCATCGAAGGAGAAGCTCCAGATCCTCTATGCGACCAACAACAAACTCAGGGAGATCCCCGAGTCGTTCAGCAACCTGAAGAAGATCGGCCTGCTCGACCTGTCCCGGAACCAGATCGAAACGCTCCATCCGCTGGGCAAGGAGGTCGCACCCGAACAGCTCTACCTCGACCACAACAACATCACTTCGCTCCCGGCCAACAGCGACGGCATCTTCTGCGGCACGGACGACACGGAGACCTTCTCGGTGACCTACAACAAGCTCAAGAAGGTTCCCAACATCTTCTCGGCCAAGTCCAAATACGTCATGAAATCGGTGGATTTCTCCTACAACGAGATCGACGGCTTCGAAGGCGAAGAGGAGGGCAAATACAAGGGCCTGCGGGTGGAGACCTTCTCGCTGGCGGCCAACCCCGGGCTGACGAAGTTCCCCAAATGCCTCGGCACGACCAATTCGCTGGTTTCCTACATCATCCTGCGCGGTTGCAGCATCGACGAAATCCCCGAGGGCAGCTTTGGCGGCAAGAACTCGACGGCGCTCATATCGCTCGACCTGACCTACAACAAACTGAAGGCCCTGTCCAAGGATTTCACGGCCGAGCAGCTGCCCTACCTTTACGGGCTGGATATATCGTACAACTCGTTCGACAAGTTCCCGTTCGGGCCGCTCAACTGCGCCGGGCTGACCGTATACGCCATCCGCGGCCAGCGCGATGCCGAGGGTAAGCGCTGCCTGCGCGAGTGGCCCACGGGGCTCTACCAGCACACGGGCCTGCGCGGGTTCTACATCGGTTCGAACGACCTGCGCAAGATCGAGGACACGATCTCCTACCTGATCTACCACCTCGACATCAGCGACAACCCCAACATCACGTTCGATGCCTCGGCCATCTGCTACTACTGGCAGCAGGGGGTCTACAACCTGATCTACGACAAGACCCAGAACATCCTGAACTGCGACAAAATGCTCGAATAACACCTAAGGAGAAACGACAATGAAAATAAAGAATTACATACCGGTCATCCTCTGCTCGATCGCATTATGCAGTTGCTCCGACGCCGACAAGAACGTCGCGTTCGGACTCGACAGCGACGCCATCAAGGCCGAAGCCGCAGGGGGAAGCCACAAAATCAAAGTATCGGCATCGGGGGATTGGGTCGCCACCACCGACGAACCGTGGATTTCCATTTCGCCGGCCAACGGCCGCGGCACCACCGAGTGCAGGATCCTCATCGACTCGGCGCTGACCGACTCGCCCCGCCGCGGCGTGGTGCGCATCCAGGAACAGAACACCTGGGACAAGAAGGAGATCACCATCGACCAGCAGGGCTTCGACTACGCCATCACGCTCGGGGAGAAAGAGGTTTCCGTAGCCAATTTCTCGGCCTTCGGCACCCGTCATTTCGACGTGAAGGTCAAGACCAACGTCGACTTCGCCGTCGAAGTCCCCGCCTCGGCCGAAAGCTGGCTCAAATACGACAGCTATAAGGTCGAACTCGACCGCGGCATCCGCCCGCGCGAGGTGACCGTACGCTTCAACTGGAGCATCAACTCCCAGCCCAACGAGCGTATCGCCGACGTGGTGTTCAAGCCCAAGCGCGAGGTGGAACTCGCCCGCCAGGACAACCTGCTCGTCACGCAGGGCGCCGCCGAACCCATCGAGGAGAACACCCGCAGCGGCGACTCGATCGCCCTGCTGGCCATCGCACGCACGCTCGGAACCAACAGCTCGTGGGAGAACGGCGAGCGCATGGACAACTGGGACGACGTCACCCTCTGGGAGGAGGGCATGGCGGGATACACGCCCGAGAAGAACGGCCGCGTGAAATACGCCCGGTTCTTCATGTTCAACACCAAGGAGGAGCTGCCTTTCGAGGTGCAGTACCTGACGGCCGCCGACGAACTGAACTTCTACAGCAACGTCAACGCCTTCCTGAAAGACCTCACCACCGGCGAGCACATCACCAAGCTCACCCAGCTCAAACGCCTCACCATCGCCGCCTACGGGCTGGTTTCGCTGGACAAGAACTTCACGGCGCTCAAGAACCTCGAGTTCCTCGACCTGAGCAGCAACAACTTCCAGAAGATTCCCGACGAGATCAATCCGACCAACTTCCCGAAACTGCGGACACTGCTCATGGGCGCCAACACGCGCAGGAATATCTATGACCTGAGCAACACCGTCGAAACCAACTACGGCGGCCTCGTCGATGAAGAAGGATTCCCGCGCCGCATGATCGAATGGGATCTCGACACGCTGCAGCTCTCGGTCAACTACCTGCAGGGCCCGCTGCCCAAGATGGACGACTGGGAGAAATACACCGAACAGGACATCATCGACGCCGACACGCTGCCCCGTGCGCTGATCGGAACCCCGAAGGTGATGCCGCACACCAAGCGTTTCGCCATCAACCTCAACCGCCTGACCGGCGAACTGCCCGACTGGCTGCTCTACCACCCCGCCCTCGACTGGTGGTCACCCTTCCAGCTCGTGTTCACGCAGGAAGGTAAGGACGCGACGGGCGCATCGGCCGGATTCGGCAACGAACCCGCCAACCTGAACTACTACTATAAATTCTATGAGGGGTACAAGAAAGACCCCGGTGCGGAAGACGAAGACGAGGATACGACCAAATAATCAAGACGATGAAAAACTATTTATACGGCATTTTTGCCATTGCATTCCTGGCATTTACCGCCTGCACCAACGAGGAGCTCCCGACGCCCGGCACGGGCCCGGACACCCCTGTCGAGCACAAGTCGGGGGAGATACTCGTCAAATTTTCGCCTTACGTGAGCGAGATACTCGACAAGACGGCCGCAGCGACCCGCAGCGGCGGCCCCGCCACCCGCTCGGGCATCCTTTCGGTCGACGAGGTACTCGACATCGTGGGCGGCTACCAGATCGAGCGCGTCTTCCCCGTAGACGGCCGCAACGAGGAGCGCACCCGCGAATCGGAGCTGCACCTGTGGTACGTCGTACGCTTCGGCGACGACTACTCCGCCGAGGAGGTCGCCGAGAAACTTTCGGCCCTGGGCGAAGTCCAGCACGTGAACCTCAACCGCACGATCCGCCGTGCCTACAACGCCGGCAAGAAGGCGATGCCCCTCACCCGCGAGGCCCTCGCCGCCATGCAGCGTGCGACCCGTGCCGCCGGGGATACGGGCTATCCCTTCAACGACGAGCTGCTGCCGATGCAGTGGCACCTGATCAACCGAGGCAACCTGTTCGGCGACAAGTCGATCGTCGATGCCGACGTGCAGTGCGAAGAGGCGTGGAAATCCTCGACGGGCGACAAGTCGATCATCGTCGCCGTGCTCGACGAAGGCGTCATGGTCGAACACCCCGACCTGAAGAACAGCATGTGGGTCAACGAAGGCGAGGTTTACCGCTCGAAGCAGGACAACGACGGCAACGGCTACAAAGGCGACGTCTACGGCTACAATTTCGTATTCGAGACGGGCGTCATCTCATGGGATGACATCAACGACACGGGGCACGGCACGCACGTAGCGGGCGTAATCGCCGCGCAGAACAACAACGGCATCGGCATCAGCTCGATCGCCGGCGGCAACGGCGACATCCCGGGCGTGAAGATCATGAGCTGCCAGATATTCTCGGGCAACACGGTCAGCAACTCGCTGGCGACCGTCCGGGCCATCAAATACGCGGCCGACAACGGCGCCGTCATCCTGCAGTGCAGCTGGGGCTATATCTCGGGCAGCGCCAACAGCTACGAGTGGGGGGCGCCGGGCTTCAAGGACGAAGAGGAGTGGGCGACGAACGCCCCGCTGGAGAAGGACGCCCTCGACTACTTCCTGCATAACGCCGGATCGCCCAACGGCCCGATCGAAGGCGGCCTGGCCATCTTCGCAGGCGGCAACGAGAGCGCCCCGCAGGCCGGGTTCCCGGGCGCTGCCGAGGAGTGCATCTCGGTATCGGCCACGGCTGCCGACTATACGCCCGCCGTCTACACCAACTACGGCCCCGGCACGACGATCGCAGCCCCGGGCGGCGACCAGGACTACTATTACGAGTACTTCGACGACAACCACAAACGCGGCGAGATCGGCTGCATCCTTTCGACGCTGCCCTATGCCATCAGCGAAACGGGCTACGGTTACATGGAAGGCACCTCGATGGCCTGCCCCCACGTTTCGGGCGTCGCCGCGCTCGGGCTCTCGTACGCCGCACAGCTCCGCCGCCACTTCACGGCCGACGAGTTCAAGGCACTACTCTACCAAACCACCACGCCGATCGACTCCTACATGACCGGCCTGAAAAACTACTACCGCTACGTCGCCGAAGTCGGCCTGAACCAGCCCATGCAGCTGACGCTGGCCAACTACCGCAACCAGATGGGCACGGGCCAGGTCAATGCGGCCAGGCTGCTCAACGCGGTCTCCGGCAACGGCAAGCAGGTTTCGTTCCCGAACCTCTACATCTCGCTGGGCAAAGAGGTGAAGGCCATCCCGGCCAACTACTTCCTCGGCGGCGAAACGCTGACCTACACGGTCAGCATCGCCGACACGGCGGTCGCCACGGCGTCGATGGAGGGTGCGAAACTGACGGTCAGGGGGCTGAAGGCCGGTACGACCAGGGCAAGCATCACTTCGAGCAAGGGCGAGACGCACAATTTCAACATCACGGTGCGTAAATCCGCAAACGGTAACGGCTGGCTTTAACGAACGATGCGCTGCGGAACGACGATAGCACGTATGCTCTTCTGCTGCGGGGCGTTGTGGGCGGTTACCGCCGCCACACCGCTCTGCGGACAGATCCGCATCGTCCCCCGTGCCAAACTCGACAGCCTGGCGCACCCCGCCACGGCCGACGGGGCTCAAGCCATGCGCTTCGAGCGCACGCAGATCGACGCAGGGCATATCGGCGAGGACGATACGCCGCCGAGCTACACGTTCAAATGGCATAACGAAGGAACGGCACCGCTCATCATCACCCGCGTGCAGACCACCTGCGGCTGCGCCGCGGCCACCTACGGCCGGCAGCCCGTCCGCACGGGCGGCGAAGGCACGGTGACGGTCACCTACCACCCGAAGGGACACCCGGGGAGCTTCGACAGGCGGATCTTCGTCTATACGCAGCTCTCGGACAAGATGCCGACGGCCATCCTGCACCTCACGGGCACGGTCATAGCCTCGGAACTCACGGACGGCGATTACCCCTATGCAATGGGGACGCTGCGGCTCAAACAGCAGTCCGTGCGGTTCGCCCGGGAAGGGTTGCAGAGCGAGCGCATCGAATGCCTGAACACGGGCGACCATGCCATGCGGCCACGCTGCGACGATCACCTGCTCCCGCGGGGAATCACCCTCAGGTGCGAGCCCGCAACCCTCGCCCCGGGCGCCAAAGGCGACCTGGTCATCGGGTTCGACCCCGCGCAGGCAACGCACAGGGCTCCTGCACAGCTGCCCCTGATCCTCGAAGGGCCCGATGTCCCGCCGAGCGGGCGCACGCTGCAGATCCGGTTCGAAGAAACAGAGTAAGAAACAGACAAAAACGAGTCATATGAAAACAATTTTTAGATTTACGCTCCTTGCACTTATCGTGACGGCCTTCTGCGCCTGCGATGACGACAAGTCGTATGTAGCCCCCCTGGATGTCACGCCCAACAACCTCGCCGGCACGTGGCAGCTCGCCCAATGGAACGGCGCGCCCCTCGCCCAGGGCAGCTACGTATACATCGAGTTCATCCGCAAAGACCAGAAGTACGTCATGTACCAGAACTTAGACAGCTTCGGCGCCCGCAAGCTCACGGGACGCTTCGCCATCGAAACCGACGAGGAACTGGGCGCCATCATCTACGGCAACTACGATTACAGTGCCGGCGACTGGCAGCACCGCTACATCGTGACCGACTTTTCGAAGACACAAATGATATGGACAGCCAAGGACGACCGCTCGGACATTTCGGTCTACGAACGCTGCGACGGCATCCCCGAGGATATTACCGGAGGGAAAACGGAGTAATAAAAAGTTCACGCCGCAAGGCAGTAAAAGGGACTCCCACGCAACAGGGAAGTCCCTTTTATCTTTTGCCCGGAGCGCCATGACCGGCCTATCCGGGTTGGTAATGCGGGGAATTTGCAGTATTTTTGCGCAAAACAAAACGGACTATGACACGACCACTGCAATTCATACCTTTCAAATCCCGCGCAGACAAAGGCTGGGCCGAAGCCTGGGAGCTTTACGAAAAGTCGTTCCCCTACAACGAACGCTGGAGCGAGGAGGCCTACGACCGGGCTTTCGGCGACCCGAATTTCGAAGCCGACGGCATCTGGCGCGGCGACGAGTTCATCGGCATCCTCTTCCACTGGGGTGCCGACGGGTACCGTTATGTCGAGCACCTGGCCGTCTCACCCGCCCTGCGGGGACAAAACATGGGCTCCGCCGCACTCTCGGCCTTCTGCCGGAAGGTCGGGCGCGTCATCCTCGAGATCGACCCGCCCGTAGACGACATTTCGATCCGCCGCCTGCACTTCTACGAGCGGCTGGGGTTCGTCGCCAACCCCTACCAATACATCCACCCGTCGTTCCGCAAGCCCTTCACACCCCACCGGCTGGTGCTGATGAGTTATCCCGGCGCCATCACCTACGAAGAAGCCCGCAGTTTTGCGGACTTCGTTCGGGAGGCAGTCCTCCGCTATTCGGAGCACGAAGCCCCCACTCTGCCGAATTTAGCGTAAAAAGCGGATCGCTTCCAGCAAGACAACGGTTCCGACCGGCATAGGCCGTTCAGCGGCAGGATTTCTTTCCCGGCATCCCCGGCAATGCAGACGATGCAGGCGGATAGGCGCCATATCGGCATAAAATGGAGCCGGGCGCAAAAACGGGATCCCTCCGGAAGCCGCCCGGCCGAAAACCCCGTTACAGGATCCCGACCAGGTATTTGGTGACGAAATAACCGCCCACGACCAGCCAGACATACAGCAGTCCCGCCAGCACGAAGGGCTTCGCCCCGGCATGTTTGAACTTGTCGATGCTCGTTTCCGTACCCAGCGCCGTCATGGCCATCGTCAGCATGAACGTATCGACATATTCGATGGCGCCGTTCAACGGAATGTCGCGGACACTCTCCGCCCCGGTCAGGTATTGCAGCAGCGAATTGAGGCCGATGACCGCGATGAAGCCGAAGGCGAACCACGGAATGGTAATTTTGCTCTTCTCCTTGTGCCCTCCGGCGGTTTTCCGGCGGCCCGCCAGCACGAACCCCAGGATAACCAGCACGGGCGCAAGCATCATCACGCGGATCATCTTGGTAATGGTGGCCGTCCCAGCGATTCCCAGCGTATCGGTCGGATCCATTGCGTTGCCCGCCCCCGCCACATGGGCCACCTCGTGCAGCGTGCTGCCCGTATAGACGGCCACGCCCGTGTCCGTCAGGGCGTCGAGCATCCCCGTGCGGTACATCAGGGGATAGAGGAACATCGAGAGGGTGCCAAAAATCACGACCGTGGAGACGGCGATGGCGGTCTTGTACCCCTCGCATTTCACGACCGGCTCAGCACCCAGTACGGCCGCCGCGCCGCAGATGGCACTGCCCGTCGAGGTCATCAGCGCCGTGTCGCGGTCGATCTTCAGCAGGCGTCCCAGCAGGACGCCGCCCAGGATCGTGACCGTCACGACGACCAGGTCGACCGCGACGGCCGGAATACCCACGGCGGCCACCTCGGAGAGCGTCAGGCGGAACCCGTAGAGGATAATGCCCCAGCGCAGCACCTGCTTGGTACAGAACCTGATGCCGGGCACCCACGTTTCGGGCAGTTTGTTGCGCAGGCTGTTGGCATAGAGCATGCCCAGCACGATGCCGACGATCAGCGGGCTGAACGAAAGTTTCTTTACGAGGGGGAACCCGGCGATGTAGAATGCCGCGAACGAGAACAGGACGATCAGCAGAATCCCGTGCAGGGTATTCGCCCTATTACCTTTTTTCAACATATCCTTCGTGTTTTTTTAAGAAGCCGTTATAACTTTTCCTTTGTTTCGCCGACAAAGATCGCATCTTTTGGCGGGATATGGAACAAGAACCGGTTATCCTACATAACCATAAGTTATAACGCAAACTGCAGCCGCGCAGCGATGCCCGAAAATGGAAACGGGAACGGGATGCGGGAACAGAATACGAAAACGGGAACGGGATGCCCGCCGGGTCAGCGGTCGGCCCGGGCGAAATCGACGAACTGCCGGACAAGCCGGGCAGGTTCGGCCTCGGGATGCACGAACACGAAGTCGCGCGTGAGCGCCAGGGAGTCGACATCGACGATTCGCAGCGTACCGCTGCGCAGCTCGTCCACGACCGAAATCACCGACAGGATGGCCATGGCGTCGCTGTTGCGCACGAATGCCTTGATCCCCTCGGTCGAGCCGAGGCGCATCACCACGTTCAGCTCCGGGATGCGGATCCCGGCCTTGCCGAGTGCCGTCTTGATGACTTCGAGCGTCCCCGACCCGCCCTCGCGCAGCACGAGGGGAATCTGCCGTAAACGGTCGGGCGTCACGGCATCCGTCCGCGCATAGGGGCCGCCCGTACGTGCGACCAACACCAGTTCGTCGGGCGCGAAGAGCGTATAGTGCAACCCCTGCCGGCGGCTGAGGCTCTCGACCATCCCCAGGTCGATGCTGCGCCCGCACAGTGCCTGTTCGACCTGGTCGCTGTTACCCGACATCATCGAGACCCGCACGCCTGGGAAACGCGTGGTGAAGCGGGCGAGGATCGGCGGCAGGAGGTATTGGGCGATGGTCGTGCTGGCACCGAGGCGCAGTTCGCCCTCGACCGCACTCGCGCAGAGGCTCATCTCATACTCCATGCGGCGGTAGTCGCCGGCCAGCCGTTCGGCGCAGGTCAGCAGGGTTTCACCGGCCGGGGTCAGCTCCAGGCGGCTGCCGCGGCGGACGAAGAGTTGCGTCTTATAACGGGATTCGAGCTCACCGACATGCTTGCTGACGGCGGGCTGGGAAATGAACAGCTGCTCGGCAGTCCGGGTGAAACTGAGCGTCCGGGCTGCGGTGATAAAAACTTTAAGTCGGAAATCGTCCATAACTTTCGTAGGTTATCGGCGCAAGGCCACCAGCCATAGCGTCCTCAACCCAGATGCCCGTCTTGGGCGAACTCCTTTACCGACTTGATATAGTGGTCGATAGTCTCCTGCATCGAAACGAACGATTTACCTCCCGCGGCATTCTTGTGGCCGCCGCCGTTGAAGTACTTGCGGGCGAAGAGGTTGACGTCGACATCTCCGCGCGAACGTAAACTCACGCGGATGAACTTGCGGTGGGCCAGGAACATGGCCGACATCTTCATCTTCTTGATCGTCAGCGCGTAGTTCACGAAACCCTCGCTGTCGCCCTGCTGGAACTGGAAACGGCGCATTTCGTTCTCCATCAGCGACATATAGGCCACCGTCCCGTCCTGGATGATCTCCATCTTGCGGTTGATGACATAGCCGAACAATCGTGCGCGGCCTTCGGTATAGGCGTTATAGACGTTGTTGTGTATCTCGGGGATGCTGATGCCCTTCTCGACCAGCACCGCCACGGCGCGGAACAGCTCCGGCGTGAGGAACGAGTAGGCGAAGTTGCCCGTGTCGGTCATGATGCCCACGTAGAGCGCCTCGGCCATCTGCCGCGTAATGGCATCGGTGCCGAACAGCGCTTCGATGATACTGTATACGAGGAAACAGGTGCTCGACGAATCGGGATACGAGAACGAGAGGTCGAAATGCCCGTCGGGCGAAAGGTGGTGGTCGATCAGCACGCGGCGCGCCGTGGTGTTGGCCTCGATCGTATCGCTCAGGATTTCGAGCCGCGACACGGCGTTGAAGTCGAGGCAGAAGAGCAGGTCGGCCTCGGCGATGGCGCGCACGGCATCGCCCGCGGTGTCGTTCTTGAAGACCACGACCTGGCCGATACCCGGCATCCAGTCGAGAAAATAGGGGTATTTGTTCGGGACGATGCACGTTACCTCGTGTCCCATTCCCCGCAGCACCTCGGCCCAGGCGAGCGAAGAACCCACGGCATCGCCGTCGGGATTGGTATGGGCGACAATCACGATCTTACGGTTTGCCGGGGCGAGAAGTTCCCTGAGGGATTCGATACGCTCTTTCGATAGCTCCATTTCAGCCTTGCTTCACATTGGTGATACTGGGCAAAGGTAGCAAAAAAGAGGGAGATAACAAACCGCGCCCGCCGATGCATACTGAATTTGCACGTTTGCATACACCCCGCAGCCGGGAATTTCGTTAATTTTGTCCCGGCTAACCAAAACCGTACGTATGAAAAAACTCATGTCCCTGCTGCTGGCAGGCCTGCTCCTGGTAACGACCGCCGCGACGGCCGCGGCACCCTATGCCAACAACCGCGCCCCGCTGCGCGAAAAGCCCTTCGTGAAACTTCCGCTGGGCGCCATCCGCGCCGAAGGGTGGCTCCGCGACCAGTTGCAGCGTCAGGCCGACGGGCTGACGGGGCACCTCGATTCGGTCTACCCCGAGGTGATGGGCCCGCGCAACGGCTGGCTGGGCGGCGACGGCGACGTCTGGGAACGCGGCCCCTACTGGATCGACGGGCTGCTGCCGCTGGCCTATATCCTCGGCGACGAACGGCTGATCGAAAAGACCCGCCCCTGGGTCGAGTGGGCGCTCGGCAGCCGGCAGCCCGACGGCTATTTCGGCCCGGCGGAAGACCGTCCGTTCGAAAGCCCGGCCATACAGCGCGACAACGCCCGCGACTGGTGGCCCAAGATGGTCATGCTCAAGGTGCTGCAACAATACTACTCGGCGACGGGCGACGAGCGCGTCATCGAACTGATGAGCGCCTATTTCCGTTACCAGCTGCGCGAGCTTCCGAAGACCCCGCTGGGGCACTGGACTTTCTGGGGCGAACAGCGCGGCGGCGACAATCTGGGCATCGTCTACTGGCTTTACAACATCACGGGCGACGAATTCCTGCTGGAGCTGGGCGACCTGATCCACCGGCAGACGTTCGACTGGACGGGCATCCTCGCCGGCGGGGAGGTGATCCCGACGCCCTTCTCGCTGCACTGCGTGAACCTCGCGCAGGGGATCAAGGAGCCGGTGGTCTACTACCAGCGCAGCAACGACCCGGCGCATGTGGCGGCCGTGAAGAAAGGCTTCGAGGACATACGCCGCTACATCGGCCTGCCGACGGGGTTGTACGGGGGCGACGAGGCGCTGCACGGCGCCGCCCCGACGCAGGGTTCGGAGCTTTGCACGGCCGTGGAGATGATGTACTCGCTGGAGGAGATGGCCGAAATCACGGGCGACGTGCAGTTCGCCGACCATCTGGAGCGCGTGGCGTTCAACGCCCTGCCCACGCAGGCCACGGACGCCTATGACGCCCGCCAGTACTACCAGCAGGTCAACCAGGTGATGATTACCGACCACCGCCGCAATTTCGAGCAGAGCCACGACGGCACGGACATCCTCTACGGCCTGCTGACGGGCTATGCCTGCTGCACGTCGAACATGCACCAGGGATGGCCCAAGTTCACGCAAAACCTGTGGTATGCCACCCACGACGGCGGGCTGGCCGCGATGGTCTACTCGCCCTGCAACGTCACGGCCGAAGTGGCCGGCGGCGTACGGGTGACGATCGCCGAGCGGACGCAATACCCCTTCGACGAGCAGATACGTTTCGAGATAAGGATCGACGGCCGCAAGGTGAAAACGGCCGAATTCCCGCTCCGCCTGCGCATCCCCGGCTGGTGCGAGGGGGCGACCGTAGCGGTGAACGGTCAGGCCGTGGCGTCGCCCGGGAAAGGTTCCGTGGCGGAAGTGCGGCGCGCATGGCGCACGGGCGACGTGGTGACGCTCCGCCTGCCGATGGAGGTCGCCGTCAGCCGCTGGTACGAACGCTCGGCCGTCGTCGAGCGCGGGCCGCTGGTCTACTCGCTGCGCATCGGCGAACAATGGTCGAAAGTCCGCAACCCGGGCAAACAGATTTACGGCCCGTGGTATTACGAGGTGCGGCCTACAACCCCGTGGAACTACACGCTCTTCGAGGAGGACGTCCGCCCCGAACGCATTGCGGAGGCATTCAGGGTCGAGCGGCGCGACATCGGCGACGCCTATCCGTGGACGCTGGAAAACGCCCCGGTGGAGATCAGGGCGCGCGGGCGCAGACTCGACGAATGGGTGCTCTACCAGGAGAGCGCCGGCCCCCAGCCGTACAGCACCAACGAGACCGCCAACCCCGCCGAAGAGATCACGCTGATCCCCTACGGCTGCACGACGCTGCGCATCACCGAGTTCCCCCTGACGCGCGACCTGCGCAAGAACTGGTAGTGCGCCCGAAAGGCAGGGCGGGGAAAAATAGTGTCTGGAAACGGGTGTCCGGGAAAGCGGATGCCGCAGGGAGGGATCCGGTGCCGGAGAAAACACTGTGACGGGAACCCGCAACCCGGGAAAAGGGAGGTTGACGGAAGAAGGGAACCGCCCGGAAAGCATGGCGCCGGGAGGGGTGAAAAACCGGAACGGCACAACGTTTCCGGGGGAAGTCCGGCAACGAGAAACGGCGCACGAGGGGATATGACCGTCGTGCGCCGTCCTTTTTTCGGGGAGGGGCAGCCCGTTTTCCGGGGGCCGGAGCCCCTTTCCGGGACGGCGATTGGCACGGTTCGGGAATTTTGCGTAGCTTTGCAAATCTAAATCACACGTTATGGCTTCTTGTCTCCAGGTGGAAAACCTCACCAAATCGTACGGCGAGCAGGTGCTCTTCGAAAATATCTCGTTCACGATCGAGGAGGGCCGGCGCGTGGCCCTCGTGGCGAAGAACGGCACGGGGAAAACCACGCTGCTGAACATCATCGCGGGGAAGGAAAGCCACGACGCGGGCAGCGTCGTGCCGCGCCGCGGCCTGAGGATCGCCTACCTGGAACAAAGCCCCGCATACCCGGCGGGCATGACCGTACTGGAAGCCTGCTTCCACTCGGAGAGCCCCGCCCTGAAGGCTATCGCGGAGTATGAGCGGGCGATCGGCGATGCGTCGGGCGAAGGGTTGCAGGAGGCAATGGCGCGGATGGATGCCCTCGAAGCGTGGGATTACGAGCAGCGCGCCAAGCGGATCCTTTCGCGGCTCAAGATCCGCGACTTCGGGCAAAAAGTGGAAACCCTCTCGGGCGGGCAGCTCAAGCGCGTGGCGCTGGCCAACGTGCTGATCAGCGAATCCGACCTGCTGATCCTCGACGAGCCGACCAACCACCTCGACACCGACATGACCGAGTGGCTCGAAGAGTACCTCGCGGCGAGCAGCGCCGCACTGCTGATGGTGACCCACGACCGGTATTTCCTCGACAGCGTGTGCAGCGACATCCTCGAAATGGAAAACCGCCGGATCTACCACTATGCGGGCAACTACTCCTATTACCTGGAAAAGAAACAGGAGCGCGAAACGGCCGACGCGGCACAGCGGGCGAGCGACATGAACCTCTACCGCCGCGAACTGGAGTGGATGCGCCGCCAGCCGCAGGCGCGGGCGACCAAGGCGCGGTCGCGCATCGACGCGTTCCGCGATCTCGAATCGCGGCTCAAAACGACGCGCCGCAGCGGCGAGGTGCGGCTCGACGTCGGGGCGTCGCGGATCGGCACCAAGATATTCGAGGCCCGCGACGTGAGCAAACGCTTCGGCGACGTGGTGATCCTCGACAAGTTCAACTACAACTTCACCCGCTACGAAAAGCTGGGGATCGTGGGCGACAACGGCTGCGGCAAGTCGACGCTGCTCAAGCTGCTGACGGGCATCGAACGACCCGACAGCGGTGTGATCGACATAGGCGAAACCGTTCGCTTCGGCTATTACAGCCAGCAGGGGCTAGAGTTCGACGACTCGATGAGGGTGATCGACGTGGTGACGGCGATCGCCGAGCAGGTCGAACTGGGCGACGGGCGGCGGATGAGCGCCTCGCAGCTGCTGCAGCATTTCCTCTTCACACCGGAAACGCAATACAATTACGTGGCACGCCTGAGCGGCGGCGAGCGGCGGAGGTTATACCTCTGCACGGTTCTGATGCAGAGCCCCAATTTCCTGGTGCTGGACGAGCCGACGAACGACCTGGACATCGTAACGCTGGGTATTCTGGAAGAGTACCTGCAAGCGTTCAGAGGCTGCGTGATCGTGGTGTCGCACGACCGTTATTTCGTGGACAAGGTCGCCGACCACCTGCTGGTTTTCTGCGGCGGGGGCGAGATCAGGGATTTTGCAGGAACCTACTCGGAATACGTGGCCTGGAAGCGCGAATACGAAGCGGCACGCCGCGCCGAAGCCGCACAGGCCCGCCCCAAACCGCAGGCAGAGCGGCCCCGGGCAACGGGTGAAGCGCCGCGCAGGCTCTCGTTCAACGAAAAGCGGGAGCTGGAGGCGCTCGAAACGGAAATCCCGGCGCTCGAGGCCGAGAAAGCGGCACTCGAGGCGTCGCTCTCGTCGGGGACGCTCCCGGTGGAGGAGCTCACGGCGCAGTCACGGCGCATAGCCGAACTGATCGCGTCGATCGACGAAAAGACGATGCGCTGGCTGGAGCTGAGCGAGCGGTGAGGGCAGGCATCCCGCCCGGCGGAACGGCCTGAGGCAGGGCAGGCGGGCGTCCAAGATCCGAAAAAGCCCGCGCTTGCGGAAGCGCGGGCATGAATCCGTACAAATCCGATTACCTTTTTATATTCAGCAGCGTGAGGTTTTCCAGCACGGTCTGCTGCGCCACACGCTGGATGTATTCGGCCTGTTCGGCCGGGAAACCCAGCGTGCAGTCGGTCTGGTAGGGCTTGCCGTAGATCGTGGTGAAAATCACGTTCGCGGCCAGGTAGCTGCCCAACGGCCCGGGGTGGAAACAATCCTGCGCATAGAGCACATAATCGGGCCTTTCGGCACGAACCCGGCGCCATGCCATGCCCACGGGGGCACACCACGCGTCGTTGTCGTAGGCCATTTCGAGGTAGCTGGTAATCAGCCGTTCCTGCATGGTGCCGTAGCTGTTGGCGGGCGGGTACTCCGGAATCGGGAAGCGGTTGCCGTTCTTATGCCCCCACGTCATGTAGAAGATCACACGGGCATCGGGCGACGCGACGTGCACCAGGCTGTCGAGCGTACGCGCCGCAGGGTAGACTTCCCGTGCGACCTGCCGGGTCGGCATGGCCGGTGCGGAACTCTGCTCCTGGAGGATGACGTAGTCCCAGCCGCCCGCGGCGATGGCATCGAGCAGTTTCTGGTTTTTCAGGTGGCCGGAAAGGCGCTCGCCGCCCTTGAGGAAGCGCGTGCAGGAGAGTTTCACCATCTGCGTCGCGGCGATCTGCCGGACGGTGGACGGCATGTCGTTGTAATAGGTATAGCTGTTTCCGACCCACAGCACGCGCAGCGAATCGGTATCACGCGCCTGCGCAAAAAAGGGCACGAGCAGCAACAACAGGGATTTCAGGACGATCTTGGTCATAGGTCTGAGGTTTGGGTTGGGTTGATCTGTTTTTTTGTGTTCAGGATGTCCCCGTCGGCCGGATCATGCCCCGCGCGGAAGGCGGGCCGTACCGGAGGGGGGCTGTCGATCGGGTGGGGCCGTCGACCGGAGAACGAACCGTCCCGGCAAAGCCTCCCCGGGCAAATGCCCCAAAACGTCGGGGGGGGGCACCTACCCTTTCGTCCGGTGGTCGGCGGCGTATTTGCGGCACCAGGCGGCGATCCCGCATTCGCCGCACTTGGGGCTGCGCGCCATGCAGACATAACGTCCGTGGAGGATCAGCCAGTGGTGGGCGAGCGGCAGCAGGTGCGAGGGGATGTTCTTTTCGAGCGTCAGCTCGGTCTGCAACGGAGTTTTCGAATTGGTCGTCAGCCCGATACGGTTCGAAACACGGAAGACATGCGTGTCCACCGGCATCACCTCCTTCTGCCACAGCACGGCGCCAAGCACATTGGCCGTCTTGCGCCCCACGCCCGGCAGGCGCTGCATCTGCTGCAGGTCGCTCGGCACCTCGCCCCCGAACTCTTCGCACAGCATACGCGCCATGCCCGCGAGGTTGCGGGCCTTGTTGTTCGGATAGGAAATGCTCCGGATATAGGGGTAAATCTCCTCGGCCGTGGCCTTCGCCATTTCGAACGGCGTGGGGAAGCGCTCGAACAGGGCGGGCGTAGTCATGTTGACCCGCTTGTCGGTACACTGCGCCGAAAGGATCACGGCCACGAGCAACTGGTAGGGATCCGTATAGTGCAATTCGCTCTCGGCCACGGGCATGTGCTCCGAGAACCAGGCGATAACGCCGTCGTAACGCTCTTTGGTAGTCATAGTCGTTGTTTTTTACGTCGGAACAAAATCTTCTTCACGAGGAGCCCGCAGCCTTCGGGGCAGAACAGCAGGCGCGGACAGGCAGCCACGTCGCGGCGCCACCGGGCGAGGTATTCGCCGACGGAACCGTTCCAGGAGAGTACCCACAACGCGACCGAACTGCGCCGCCGCAGGATGCGGAAACGGTTGCGGCGTGCACCGTAACGGGCATCGAACCACAGGCTTATGTCCATCAGGGAGTCGCAGAAGGCGATCCGGCGGGGATATTCCGTGCTATGGCTCACGCTCTGCGGCAGGCGGCGGTGCACCGCCGTGATGACCGGGAGGTAGCGGATCCGGCTGCAGGCCGCGAACCAGAGCCACATCGGAGCGTCGTCGGTAAGCCATTCGGGATGTTCCCCGGGGCGCACCTCGGCATAGTAGCGGGCGATGAGGTCGCGGCGCGCCAGCGTGGCGCAGTTGGCGATGGTGAGCCGGCAGAGCAGGCGGTCGAAATCGGTAAAATGCTCCTCGTGGTCGGGTTCGGTGAGGCCGGTGTTCTGGTAATAGTTGCTGGCGCGCGTATAGCACATCCCGCACGAGGGGTCGGACTCCAGCAGGTCGGCCTGCATCTGCAACTTGCGGGGGTCGCTCCACCAGTCGTCGCCGTCGCAGTAGGCCACGTATTTCCCGCGGCAGGCCTCGAACGTGCGGAGGTAGTTGGCACGCCAGCCCACGTTGCGCTGGCCCGTGACGAAACGCACGCGGCCGGGGTATTTCTCCGCGTATTCGCGGCAAATAGCGGCCGTGGAGTCCGTACTGCAATCGTCGCCCAGCACCAGCTCGACCCCGAACGAGGTCTGCTGCGCCAGCACGCTCTCGATGGCCTGGGCAAGGTAAGCTTCGTGGTTGTAGGTGGTCATGCAGACCGACACAAGGGGGGGGGTCGCCATCGCTGTTATAGTTTGGTCAGTTTGGCGAATTTGGCCAGCAGGGTCTTTTCGCCCGCGCCGTCGAAGGCCACGACCAGCTTGTGGTCGGTGGCGAGGGTCTCGATGCGCTGCACGATACCCACGCCGAATTTGGGGTGCTCGACGCGCTGTCCCACGGTATAATCGCCGCTGACGGGCATCGTATCGCCGAGGGGTACGCCGCCGTCGGCCGCCTGCCGCACACCGATGCGGCGCATGCCGTCGGTCGAGGGGCGCGGGGCCTGGACGAGCGCCGGGTCGGGACGCCCCTGCGGGCGGGCGTCGCGGGGTGCCGCAGCCCGGGCGAAACGCCTTGCGGGGCCGGATTCGCCGTCGGAGGGGCGGCCGCCGAAATTGCCGCGGCCGGGGTTGCTGCCCGGCCGGCCGCCGCCATTGTTCCCGCCCGCAGCCTGCTGTTTCTGCTGGAAACGGTAGTCGAAGCGGCGGCGCAGTTCGTCGATGGCCGAAGGTGCGGATCCGTCGGGCGAGCGGTGCGGGCGGTCGTCGTCGGTGCCGGTACCGAAGTCGGCCCTGACATATTTCGGGTCGATCTCGCGCAGGAAGCAACTCGGGCGCGAGAACTCCATGTTGCCCCACTTGAAACGCATCTCGGCGTAGGAGATCGTCGCCTCGACCTTGGCACGGGTAAGCGCCACGTAGAACAGGCGCCGCTCCTCCTCCATGCCGTCGGGCGACTCGGCGGCCCGCTGCGAGGGGAAGAGGTTTTCCTCCAGCCCGACGATATACACGTATTTGTATTCCAGCCCCTTGGCCGAGTGGACGGTCATCAGTGTCACCTTGTTGCGGTCTTCGGGGTCGTCCTTGTCCATGTCGGTCACCAGCATGACGTTCTGCAGCCACTCCTCGATGGTCGCCTCTTCGTCCTGCGGACGCTCCCCGTTGCGGATTTCGGCGTCGCACCGCTCCTTGAACTCCTGCATCGAGTTCAGCAACTCCTCGATATTGTCCAATGCCGAGGTCGCCTCGGGGGTATTCTCGGCACGGTAGGCCGCGAGGATACCCGAGCGGGTGGCGATCTCGAGCCCGAAGTCGTAAAGCCCCTTCTCGTTGCGGGCGAGCGACAGCGAGCGGATCATCGCCACGAAGTCCGCCACCTTGCGGGCGATGGTCTTCTGCACGGGGTCGGCGGCCGGTTCGGCGACCAGCGCGTCGACCGCCTCCCACATCGAGACGCCCCGCTCAGCGGCCAGCTGCGCGATGCGCTGCACGGTCGTGTCGCCGATGCCGCGCGTCGGGTAGTTGACGATGCGTTTGAACGCCTCGTCGTCGCGCGGGTTGATCACCAGCCGGATATAGGCCAGCATGTCCTTGACCTCCTTGTGGTCGTAGAACGAACTGCCCTTGTAGATGCGGTAGGGAATGCCGCGGCGGCGAAGGTTGTCCTCCAGCACGGCCGACTGGTTGTTGGTGCGGTAGAGGATCACCGCTTCCGACCAGTCGTCGCCCGCCGAGCGGACTTTGTCGCGCAGGTCGGAGACCACCATTTCGGCCTCCTCGCGGTCGGTATAGGCCTTGAGGATGCGGATCGGCTCACCCACGTCGCCGGCCGAGAAACAGTGCTTCTCCATGCGCTTGGAGTTGCGGACGATGACCGAATTGGCCGCATCGACGATCGTGCGGGTCGAGCGGTAGTTCTGCTCGAGCTTGAAGACCCTGGCCGCGGGAAAATCCTTCTGGAAGGAGAGAATGTTCTCGATCTTGGCACCGCGGAACGAGTAGATCGACTGTGCGTCGTCGCCCACGACGCAGACCCGGGAGTGGAGCTGCGACAGGCGGCGGATGATGACGTACTGGGCGTAGTTGGTGTCCTGGTACTCGTCCACCAGGATGTATTTGAACAGCTCCTGGTAGCGCGCCAGCACGTCCGGGGCGTCGCGCAGCAGGATGTTGGTCTGCAAGAGCAGGTCGTCGAAGTCCATCGCGCCGTTGCGCTTGCAGCGCTGGCAGTAGATATTGTAGACATTGCCGAACTCGGGGATCTGCGCTTGCCGGTCTTCGGCGGCATAGACCGAGTTGGCTAGGTAGGCGCCGGGCGTCACCAGGCAGTTCTTGGCGTAGGAGATACGCGACGCGATGAGGTTGGGCTTATATTTCTCGTCCGCGAGGTTCAGTTCGCGGACAATGGTCTTGATGAGGTTCTTGCAGTCCGAGGGCTCGTAGATCGTAAACGACTCGGGGAAACCGATCTTTTCGGCGTTCTCGCGCAGGATGCGCGAAAAGACCGAGTGGAACGTACCCATGCGGATATAGCGGCTGCGGTTATCGGGGATCATCTGCGCGATGCGCTCGCGCATCTGCTGGGCGGCCTTGTTGGTGAAGGTGAGCGCCAGGATGTTGAAGGGCGCCACGCCCTGCTCGATCATATAGGCGATGCGCGCGGTCAGCACGCGCGTCTTGCCCGAACCGGCGCCGGCGATAATGAGCGACGGGCTGTCGTAGTTGACCACGGCAGCGAGCTGTGCGGGGTTCAGGCCTTGCAGTATCGGAGATTCTTTGTGTTCCATGGCTGCAAAGTTAATACTTTTTCGCAAGCCCTCTCCGAAAAGGCGCGCCTTTCTCCGAAAAGGCCGCAGGGACGGCGCCCAAGGATGGCGCACGGGGCAAACCGAAGGATGGCGCAGATGAAGGCGGGGCAAGAGGCACGTGCAAAGCGGACGGGAGCGGACGGAATGCCTGCAGGGAGGCACACGAAAAACGGAGGGGCAGGCCGGGCGGAAGGACAGAAGCCGCACGGTAAAACCGGGAGAGGAGGGAAAGGTGCCGAAACCACGTCAGAGCCCCGCCCCGGTCGTTTCGGGGGACGGGATTATGGGCAATCCGGGCGGAAATGAAAAAAATCCCGGAAAAAATAATATCTTTGCATTACTTTCGTTAAGAGGTTAAATCCGACGACAATACGGCAACGTTTGCGCCGGGCGGATGCGGAGGCTGCGGGCAAAAGATGCCGGGCGCAGGGTATGAAGCATGAAATTCAACATATAATAAAACAATGAGCGAAGTCATCAACATCAAAGAACTCAACGAGCGGATCGAACGCGAATCGGTATTCGTCGATACGCTCCGCACGGAAATGGGCAAGGTCATCGTGGGGCAGAGCCATCTGGTCGACACGCTGCTGATCGGGCTGCTGTCGAACGGACACATCCTGCTGGAAGGCGTGCCCGGACTGGCCAAGACGCTGGCCATCACCACGCTGGCAAAAGCCGTGGATGCCGGATTCTCGCGTATACAGTTCACCCCCGACCTGCTGCCGGCCGACCTGATCGGTACGCTGATCTACTCGCAGAAGAACGAGGAGTTCGTGGTCAAGAAAGGCCCCGTGTTCGCCAACTTCGTGCTGGCGGACGAGATCAACCGCTCCCCGGCCAAGGTGCAGTCGGCACTGCTCGAAGCCATGCAGGAGCGGCAGGTGACCATCGGCGACCAGACCTACCCACTGCCGCAGCCGTTCCTGGTGCTGGCCACGCAGAACCCCCTGGAGCAGGAGGGTACCTACCCGCTGCCCGAGGCGCAGGTCGACCGATTCATGCTCAAGGCCAAGATCTCCTACCCCAAGAAGCAGGAGGAGCGCGACATCGTGCGCATGAACCTCTCGGGCGCTGGCATGCCTCAGGTCAACAAGGTCATCTCGCCCGAGGACATCATCAAGGCCCGCAAGGTCGTGGAGGACGTCTACATGGACGAGAAGATCGAGAAATACATCATCGACATCATCTTCGCCACGCGCGAGCCGGCGGAATACAACCTGCAGAAACTGCAGAACCTGATCGCATACGGAGGTTCGCCCCGTGCGTCGATCTCGCTGGCGAAGGCCGCACGCGCCTACGCCTTCATCCGCCGCCGCGGCTATGTCATCCCCGAGGACGTGCGCGCCGTCTGCCATGACGTGCTGCGCCACCGCATAGGCCTGACGTACGAGGCCGAGGCCGAAAACATCACCTCGGAAGAGATCATCACCGACATCCTCAACAACGTAATCGTACCCTAACGATGCAGCAGACCGAGAACGATATTCTGAAACGCGTCCGGAAGATCGAGATCAAGACCCGGGGTCTTTCGAACGAGATCTTCGCCGGAAAGTACCATACGGCTTTCCGCGGACGGGGCATGTCGTTTTCCGAAGTCAGGGAGTACCGTGCAGGCGACGACGTGAGGGACATCGACTGGAACGTGACGGCGCGCTCGCGCAAACCCCACATCAAGATCTACGAGGAGGAACGCGAGCTGACGATGATGCTTCTGGTCGACGTCTCGGCATCGCGCATGTTCGGCACGACCGAACGCCTGAAGAAGAACATCATCACCGAGATCGCCGCCGTGCTGGCTTTTTCCGCCGCACAGAACAACGACAAGGTGGGCTGCATCTTCTTCTCGGACAAGGTCGAGAAGTTCATCCCCCCGAAGAAGGGGCGCAGCCACATCCTGATGATCATCCGCGAGCTGGTGGGATTCCGGCCCGAATCGGCGGGGACGAAGCTCTCGGAGCCGGTGCGGTTCCTGACCAACGTCAACAAGAAACGCTGCACGACCTTCATCCTCTCGGATTTCATGGACTCCTCGAAGGACAGGGCGGCGCTGAACGACGCGCTGAAGATCGCCGGCGGCAAGCACGACCTGGTGGGCATACGCGTCTACGACCCGCGCGAAACGGAGTTGCCGGACGTGGGAATCGTCGAGATGAAAGACGCCGAAAGCGGACGTAAGGTCTGGGTCGACACCTCGTCGCGCGCCGTGAGGGAGCATTACGCCGAAAAATGGCGGCAGCGCAGCGCACAGATCGAATCGACGCTCAAGCACAACCGCATCGACACGGCGATGGTCTCGACCGAGGGCGACTATGTGTCGGAACTGATAAAACTGTTCAAACAGCGATGAAACGACTTTTTGCAATAGCGCTGCTCCTCGCGGGCGCAGCGGCGCGGGCCCAGTCCGACGTGCCGCAGGTCACGGCGCACATCCAGCCCGACAGCGTCATGATCGGCGACCGTTTCGACCTGATGGTCGACGTCGAGAAAGACCTGGTGCAGGTGGTGCAGTTCCCCGAATTCGAGGACAAGCCGGGAAGCGCCATCGAACTCCACAAGGAGCATCCGGTCGACACGCTCGAACGCGACGGCCGCCATCTCAAACTCCGCAAGCGCTACACGCTGGCGGCGTTCGAGGAGGGCAAGTGGAACCTCGGCCGCCCGGCGGTGCTCTATGCCGACAAGAACATCGTCGACACGCTCTGGGCGCGCGACTCGCTCTACCTGGAGGTAGCCACTTTCCAGATCGACTCGACATCGCAGTCGATCTACGACGTGAAACCCCAGTGGAACCTGCCGTTCCGGTTCGGGGAGGTCAGCGGCTACGCCCAATGGGGCGCGCTCGCACTCGTATTGCTGCTGGCGGCGGCCTATGCGCTGAAGCGCTACCTGGAGAGCCGCGGCAAACGCCTCGGCGACCTGTTCAGGCCGTCACCGCCCCAGCCGCCGCACGTCGTGGCGATCAAGGCGCTGGAGGCGCTGCACCACCAGAAGCTGTGGCAGAACAACAAGCACAAGCAATATTATTCGGCACTGACGGACATCCTGCGCACCTACGTCGCGGCACGGTGGGGCTTCGGCGCCATGGAGATGACCTCGGACGAGATCATCGAGACGATGCGCGCGGAGGAACTGCCCGACAAGGCCCGGATGGATCTGACGGCGATCCTGCGCGACGCCGACCTGGTGAAGTTCGCCAAGGCGACGCCCGAAGCGGAGCAAAACGAGGCCGACTACCTGAAAGCCTACTATTTCGTCGAGGAGACCAAGGTCGCCGAGACGGAGGAGGAGACCGAAGGGCAGGAGCCGGTGAAAAACTAAAATGCGTGACAGATGTATAAACTCATATACACAGCGGTGTTCCTCCTGGCCGCACTCGGGGCTTCGGCGCAGAACATGCCCGAACGCAGCGAGGTGCGGCGCGGCAACCGGCAATACAACAAGGGCAACTACGAGAAGAGCATCGAACGTTACGAGCGGGCGCTGGAGGCCGCACCGGAGTCGTTCGAGGCGACTTACAACCTCGGCAACGCCCTCTACAAGGCCGAGCGGTTCGACAAGGCCGAGCAGACGATGCGCAGGGCCGCGGCCGACTCGCTGCGTACGGACGAGGAGCGCGCCGAAGCGTTCTACAACCTGGGCAACGCCCAGTTCAAGCAGCAGAAATACAAGGAGGCGCTCGAAAGCTACAAACAGTCGCTGCGGCTGAACCCTGCCGACCAGCAGGCCAAGTACAACTACGCCTACACCAAGCGCCTGATAGACGACAACGAGGACGGCGGCGGTGGCGGCGACGACGACAAGAACCAGGACAAAGACCAGAACCAGGATCAGCAGCAACAGGGCAACGGACAGGACAAACAGGACGGCGACCAGCAGCAGGACGACAAGGGCCAAAAGGGCGATGACCAGGAGCAGCAGGGCGACCGGCAGCAGGATCCTTCGCAGCCGGACAAGGAGGGCGAAGGCGACCAGGAGGGGCAGCAGCAGCCCGTTCCGGCGGGTATCTCCCCGCAGGAACAGGAACAGATGCTCGATGCCATCCAGGCCCAGGAAGACCGCACGCAGGACAAGCTGAAGGAGAAACAGGGCGTCGTCGTCCGGGGAACGAAAAACTGGTAAAACACAAGGACTATGCATTTCGCATCACCATACTATCTGTGGCTGCTGACGGCACTCGTACCGATGGCCGGCTACTACGTCTGGCGGACGTTGCAGGGCGGGGCGGCGATACAGATCTCGTCGGTCGACGGTGTCGTGCGCGCCCCGAAGACCATACGTTATTACCTGCGGCACCTGCCGTTCGTGCTGCGTGCGGCGGCATTCGCGCTGCTGGTCGTGGCACTGGCGCGCCCGCAGGACGTGGAGCGGCTTTCGCACACGAACACCGAGGGCATCGACATCATGCTGGCGATCGACGTCTCGGGCTCGATGCTGGCACGCGACTTCCGGCCCGACCGCATCACGGCGGCCAAGGAGGTGGCCGGATCGTTCATCGCCGACCGCTACGGCGACCGGATCGGACTGGTGGCATTCGCAGGCGAGGCCTTCACGCAGAGCCCCCTGACCACCGACCAGGGGACGTTGCAGACCCTGCTGTCGCGCATCCGCAGCGGCCTGATCGAGGACGGCACGGCGATCGGCAACGGCCTGGCGACGGCGATCAACCGCCTGCGCGAGAGCGAGGCCAAGTCGAAGGTAATCATCCTGCTGACCGACGGCGTGAACAACCACGGCGAGATCGCCCCGCTGACGGCGGCCGAGATCGCCAAGGCGCAGGGCATCCGCGTCTACACGATCGGCGTCGGCACCGAGGGCATGGCGCCCTACCCCGCCGTGGACATCTACGGCACGCCCACGGGCGGCACGGTGATGGCCAAGGTCGAGATCGACGAAAAGACCCTGCGGTCGATCGCCGAGATGACGGGCGGGGAGTATTTCCGCGCCACGGACAAAGCCAAGCTGAAAGCCATTTACGACCAGATCAACCAACTGGAAAAGAGCAAGGTGGAGGTTACGGAACACGTCACCTACCACGAACAATACCTCCTGTGGGCGCTGGCGGGGCTGCTGCTGCTGTTCGCGGAGTTCCTGTTCGCAAACCTGGTGCTCAAACGGATACCCTGACGGGCACCACGCCCCGGACGCCGGCAAAGCCCTCCCTTTGCCGGAAGGAAAATTGCGGAGGGAATGTCGCTGTCCGACAGGCACCCCAGGTGCCCTAATGCAAACCCGGCGGGTCGGACAGGGACAGCAAACGGGAAACAATACGCCGGGCAGGCATTCGTTATGTTCAGATTCGCAAATCCGCAATATCTCTGGCTGCTGCTGGCAATACCGGCACTGGTACTGATCTTCTGGGCAGCGGCGGCACGCCGCCGCAAAAGGCTCGCACGCTTCGGGAACCCCGGGGTGCTGGAGGAGCTGATGCCCGAGGTCTCGACCGGGCGCACCGCGCTCAAGTTCATCCTTTTCTGCACGGCCGCCGTCCTGCTCATACTGGCTGTGGCACGCCCGCAGTTCGGGTCGAAGCTCCGCGAGGAGAAGGCGCAGGGCGTGGAGATGATGCTCGTGGTCGACGTCTCGAACTCGATGCTGGCCGAGGATTTCGAACCCAACCGGCTCGAGCGCACCAAATATGCCATCAACAAACTTTTCGACGGGCTCAGGCAAGACCGCGTGGGGCTGATCGTCTTCGCGGGAGAACCGAAGGTACAGCTGCCCATCACGTCGGACTACCGTATGGCGAAGGCCTTCGCCAAGCGCATCGACCCGTCGCTGGTGTCGGTACAGGGCACGGCCATCGGCAAGGCGCTGTCACAGGCGCTGCTGTCGTTTTCGGGCGAAACGGAAGAGACACACAGCCGGGTCATCATCCTGGTGACCGACGGCGAGAACCACGAGGACGACGCCCTGGCGGTGGCCAAACGCGCCGCGGAGATGGGCATACGCATCTACACCATCGGCATCGGCACGCCCGAAGGCGCCCCGATCCAGATCGGCGGGGAGTTCATCAAGGACGAGAAGGGCGACATGGTCGTCTCGAAGCTCGACGAGAAGATGCTCTCCGAGGTGGCCGGGATCACGGGCGGCGCCTACGTGCGTTCGACCAAGCAGTCGATCGGCCTCGACGAGATCGTAAAGAGCATCAACGAAATGGAACAGACCGAGTTGTCGATGATGCGTTTCGAAGAGTTCAACGAGCAGTACCAATACCTGCTCATCGCAGCGCTCGTGCTGCTGCTGGCGGAGTTCCTGCTGCTCGACCGCCGCAACCCGCTGCTGGCGCACCTCAACATTTTCCGCGAGAAGTAACCGGAGGGGTTGCGTGCGCGCAGCGACGGCCGGATTGCAGAGATAAAAGGAGGACAAGGACGCAAAGGAACAAGGATGAGCGCAAGAATAAGCCGGAACAAAGACGGAAGGATACGCGGACGAGCGCAAAGATAAACCGGGACAAGAACGCAAGGGTACACGGACGGGCGCAAGGATAAACGAACAAGGAAAACACAATCGGAAAACATAACCGGGAAACGGACGGCGGGATCAATAGCAAAGAACCGACCCGGCATGGAAAAGGGCTGTCAGGCATATCGTTGACAGCCCTTTTTTATTTGCACTGCTGCCATCCGGGGCATTTCAGGACACGCGGTTCCCGGGAGGCCGGAAAGACTTGGCGCCCCCCCTTTCCCATTGTAGCGGCAGGCACATCGCGAGAAAGCATCCCGGGAATCCGCCCCGGCGGGGTTACTCCACGATAATCTCGTCGGTGAAAATCCAGCCGCCGGGATGGCCGTTGTGCAGGGCTTTCAGCCGCACGTAACGCGCCGCGGTTTGACCCGACCAGCCGAACTCGCGGTAGCAATCCTGCTTGTATTCGAACGGGATGTCGTTTTCGACCACCGCAAGGGGCGTATAGTGCCTGTCATCATCCGAAACCGAGATTTCGACCGCACGGGGCATCCAGATGTCGGCATAGAAACCCTGCATGAAACAGGCCGCGATACGTTTCACAGGCTGGCGTTCCCCGAGGTCGACGACCAGTTCGACATCCGTATCGAGCCACCCCTGCCAGCGGCGGTCGCCGTAGTTCCACCCGCCGCACAGCCCGTCGGTCAGCGAAGCGTCGCCCGCAGCCGGGTATTTCGGGCTGTAAGGCGTACGGTAAACCACCTGCCTGCCGGTCGAAAGGCAATGCAGGGTATCGAGCGATTCGGGGCGGGGGCCGACGGCATTTTTCTGGTCGAAGGGGTGGTATCCGCGCTGCTGCATCCACGCCACGGCGTCGAGCACGCGGGCGTGGAAGTCGTCGTAGTCCTTCCGTTCGGGGGCGCTCCACCCCACTTCGGCAATCGCCAGCAGGCGCGGCCAGATCATGTGTTCGGCATGTTCGGCTGTGGGCACGTGCTCGCACCACAGGTTGCCCTGCACGCCGAGGATCATCGGCACGACATCCGCACCCAGCGAATCGGGCGCAGGGTCGTAGGAGTAGGCTTGCGCGAGGGTGAGGAACGCCGCGGCGGCGACCGGCTCGCGGGTGGGGTCGTCCTGGCAGAAATCGAGGTAGCAGTAGTTCGAGGGAGCCATCACGGCGCGGTGTCCGGCCCTGGCCGCGGCGATCCCGCCCTCGGTGCCGCGCCACGACATGACCGTGGCGCCGGGCGCGAGCCCGCCCTGGAGAATCTCGTCCCAGCCCAGCAGGCGGCGGCCCTTGGCGGCGAGGAACGTCCCGATGCGGTGCACCAGGTAGCTTTGCAGTTCATCGACGTCCTGCAGTCCCTCCCGACGCATCCGGGCGGCACATTCGGGGCAGGTGCGCCACCCCTGTTTCGAAGCCTCGTCGCCGCCGATATGGATATATTCCGAAGGGAAGAGCCCGATCACTTCGGAGAGCACGCTCTCAAGGAATTCGAACGTCTGCTCGTTGCCGATGCAGAAATCGGAGTCCGTGTAGGGTTTGCCGCTGCACGAGAGTTCGGGGTAAACGGCCAGCACCTCCTCGCTGTGCCCCGGCATCTCGATCTCGGGAATCACCTCGATATGCAGGGCACGGGCGTATTCGACCACTTCGCGGATGTCGTCCTGCGTGTAATAGCCCCCGGCGGCCGCCGGGTCGTCGCGGTGGCAGTAGCGTTTGCCGCCGAAGTTCCATCCCTCCCAGTCGGGATAGGGACGCCAGGCGGCGATGTCGGTCAGGGCGGGGTATTTTTTGATTTCGATGCGCCATCCGGCTCCGTCGGTCAGGTGCCAGTGGAAGCGGTTGAGCTTGTAGCGCGCCATGAGGTCGAGCTGACGTTCGACGAACTCCTTGTCGCGGAAATGGCGCGAGACGTCGAGCATGAAGCCCCGGTAACCGAAGCGCGGGGCGTCCACGATCGTGACGGCCGGAATGCGGCGGCCGTGGTGCCCGGCCAGTTGTGCGAGCGACTGGAGTCCGTAGAACAACCCTGCGGCATCGGGGGCCGTGAGCGTGATCTTTGTGCGGGAGACGTCGAGACGGTAGCTTTCGGGGGCGCCGTCGCCCGTACGAAGCAGTTCGAGTGCGGGCATGTCGCCGTCGGAGGCCTCGGCAAAGGAGGCGGGGAAGAATCCGTCCGCGGCACGCTGCATCCACGCCGCGAGGTCGGCCTTGTCCTGCCCGTCGAGGTCGGTCGTGTAGAGCAGCTTGGCAGGCATACGGAAGGCACCTTCGCCCCACGTCACCTGCTGCGGGGCCGGGATGATGCCCGTGGCCGGGCACCCGCCGCCGGCGCACGAAGCAAAGGCGAAAGCGGCAAGGCAAAAAGAGATAAGCGTGATTTTTTTCATAAGGTCTTTAGGTCGGGTACAACAACAAATCGGGATGAACCGGCAAAGCCGGAGGAGGGCGGAGCGAGCCGTGGCCGCAGCCGGAAGGGCGCCGCCGGAGAACAGCCAGCCAAAGGCAAACCGCAGCCGAAAACCGTCGGGGAACGGGGACAGCCGGAAACCGAAACCGCCGACAGACTGCCGACAGGCCACGACAGGCCGCCATCCGGGGCGGGTTTGCAGCCCGAAGCAGGGACAGCCCGAAGCAGGAGTATGAAAAAAGGCCGTGCAACCCGGCTTATGCCGGGGTCGCACGGCCCCTGTCGGTCTATAAGCGGACTAATTCCACTTGGTGTCCATCATCGTCGGGTTGGAGCTGCCGCCGACGGCATCGTAACCATGGCCCGTGAGGTCGCGCACGATATTGCCGGAACCGCTGTCGTTGGGCTCCCAGGCGTTCATGCGCCAGTAAGCGAGCAGCCCGTCGGACGTGGGGTCGACATAGTTCATGTTGTTGGCGATCTCGGATTGCGAGAGGGCGCGTGTCCATACGCGGCACTCGGCGACATAGCCGTTCAGCGTACGGCCGCCGCCATAGGAGGCTCCCAGGTAGAAACCGCCCGAATTGTCGCTCGTCAGGTCGATGGTCTCGCCCTGCGTTTCCACGCCCGTGGCATACTGCCCGTTGATATAGATGTCCCACGAAGAGCCCGTCCAGACTGCGGCGACGTGGTACCACTTCTCCTTGTCGAACGGCTTGTCGGTAGCTGCGGGCTGGTAGGAGTCGTGACAGATCTGGATGCAGTCGGGATCGACCTTCACGTCGCCGAAACGTACGCCGCAGATGCCCTCGATACCCATGATGGAACTGATATAAGGATCGCGGGTCTGGAAGCCGAGCATGTATACGCGGGCTTCGAGCGTGAGCTGCGGAAGGGCTGCCAGGTCGGAATTCTCCTGGAACGAAGTCACCTTGTAGATGTTGCTCGATCCCAGGTAGATCGCCTTGCTGATCACCGGGGTCTTCAGCACGATGAAGAGCGTGCGGCTCGGTTCGAGCACGCTTATTCCGCCGGATACGGTCTTGATGCCCACGGGGACGCAATAGGTCACGCCCTCGGCGAACTCCGAGACGGACGACACCGTGAAGTCGATCGCCGAAGAGGTGTTGTAGCCGGCCAGGATGGTCGTTTCGGTCGAACTCAGGGCGTAGCTTTCCTCGGGCGGAATCTGGTAGTTTTTGCCGTACTTGTCGTTATAGGCAGCCAGCAGTTCGGGCCGCACTTCCAACTGGATCCGCACGTCGTGCTCCATAACCACCGAGGAGGATACGGTGATCGAGGTCTCGGCAGGGGGTTCGTCGATGGTCATTGATTTGTCGGGATTGTTCTGCGCATCGGTCATGTAGATCGCAGGATAGGTCTCCGCGGACTCCTGACAGCCCGTCGCCGCAGCGGCGGCGAACAACAGCGGAGCGACCAAATATTTCAGTTTCATAGTTCTCTTGTTTTAGGTTTAGTTTGCAGGGGCGAAAATCTCGGCCTCGTTCATACTGGTGAAATCGGTTACCCGGCCGACGTATACCCGGAGATAGCGGGCTTTGACGGTCTTCTTGAACTGGAATATCTTCCAGTTGTCGGCCGAGAGTTTGGGCACGAACGAAATTTCATTGGTGAGGCTATACCAGTTGGTGCCGTCCTCGCTGTACTGGAAATCGGTACATTCGGGGTTGGAGTCCTCGTAGTAGATATGCCAGCGGAAGCCGTTGATGTCGTAGGCCTTGTCCAGCGTGATGATGAAGTTGCCGCCGTTCCCCCACGAATAGGACGCATTCGCGGCATACCAGCAGTTGGAGTCGAGCTTGCCGTCGAACATGCAGGCCTTCTGCGCATCGGAATCGAGGTTCCAGACGCCGTTGGCGCCGCTCGAAGCGGTGCCCTGGTAGCAGACGATCGTCCACCCGGAGGCAGGTTCGATCTTCACGCCCGTAAGCGCCGTCGCATCGACGTCGATCTCCATCGCCGACACCGTCAACAGCAGGTAGCGTACCAATGGCTCCTTCGAGGTATAAATATCTTCCGCGGGAAGTTCCACGACGATGGGGATCAGGTAGTAACCCTTCTCGATCCCGGCAGAACTTACGGTAACGGACACCTCGTCGGACAAGAACGCACCGGCTGCCACGCCGAGCGTGCCGAGTGAAACACGCGCGGGGTCGATCGGCTCGTAGGAGGTGCCGTGCTTTTCGTTGTAGGCATCGACCAGCGAATTGTCGATAGCCAGCGGGAACGAAACGTCGGCCGGGGCAGGACGAGCCAGCTCGACCCGGATTTTTTCGTCCACCTCGCCCGTGATGGTACCGTCGTCCCCGACCAGGAACAGGTATTTGGACAAGCCGGTCGAGGTCAGACCGACGATCAGGTCGCCGCCGGCGGGGTTCACATCCTGGATCGCCTCGCGCATATACTTGTAAGGCATCGACGAATTGGCGTACTCATACTCCATGTGATAGGCACCGAAACCGGCGCCGAAACCCTGCGTGGGGTTGAAGCGCGCCATGCCCAGCAGCGAGTTGACCCACTGGCCGTCGCGGCATTCATGCGACACGCCGCCGGTTTTCCAGAGGGACTCGAAGTTCTCGGCGAAGATATACTGCTCGGGCTTCCAGCCTTTCTTATAGGCATCGTCGAAGCGATCCTGCAAATCGGTATAGCCGTAAGAATTATAAGCCTGCACGATGCCGTAGTCGAAGCAGTCGGCCACATCGGCATGCACGGCATAGGGCACGCCGTCGATCATAAGCAGGCGTCCCGTCCCCGACTTGGGGCCGACGTATTTGCTCATGGCCAGGATCAGCTTCCTGAACAGCTCGTTGTCATGTCCCACGAACGGCCCCGAAGCGCCGTAGCCGGGTTCGTAGTCGACGTCGATGCCGTCGTAGCTGTACTTGTCCATCGAGTCCTTGCAGTAGGCTTTGGCGTAGGCCTCGATGGCCTCGTCGGTATATTCGCCGCCGCCGATCTCGGTGAGGAACGGCTCGGGCATCTTGTCCGAGAAGATCGTGAAGGTCACCTTCGTGCCCTTGATCTTCTGCACGAACTCCTTGTCGGCGATCTGCTCGGGGGTCAGCGAATGCCACTGGCTCCAGATGGAGATGATATCCATCGAGTCGGGAGCACTCTGCAGGCGGGTCTGGTAGGATGCGCCGACGGCCGTCCACGAACCGTACCAGCCGAAAGCGATCTTGTGCTTGGTCTTTTTGTATTCGCGCAGGGCCTGGTAGTAGGCATTATCGCGCAGGATGGGCGACTGCTGGTCGGGATGCTGCGTAATTTCACGCTCGGGATCCGTCCAATCCGAACAAGCGACGAAAAAGGCACCCACGATCGCAAGGGCCGCGACGTATTTCAAGAAATTTTTCATCTTTCGTGTTGTTTTTAGGTTCATTATTTCTTATCCCACCAGAGTTTCGTACCGCCGGTATCGGCTCCGCCGAGCAGTGCGGTGGCAGCCGCCACGCCGGCGGCATTGTTCGAGTACTCCGAACGCGGGAAGGTCATACGGCGCACCTGGACGTTGGTATCGACCTTGCCGCCGCTGAGGTTGTTGACGATCGGGATCACCTTGGGGTAGCCCGTGCGGCGGAATTCCGACCAGGCTTCCTGCCCGTTGGGGAACATGGCGATCCACTTCTGCGTGATGATCCGTTCGAGTTTCTCCTCGTCCCCGGCGCCGGCATTCCATTTCGGGGAGACGGACGAAGGTTTCGAAGCGTTGTATTTCGTCGAGGCGGCCGAAGCGTCCTCGAATGCCTGGGGTTCGCTCGCACTCTCGGCATAGGTGGCCGCAGCGGCCGCGGTAAGACCGCGTTCGAGGAACGACAGTTCGATACCCGTCTTGTAGAACGATTCGTCGTCACCACCCATGTCCCAGCCAAGCATGGCGCCTTCGGCCCGCAGGAAAGCGGCCTCGGAAGCGAGGAACCACACGACGGGCGTATCCTTGGCGACGTTGGGCACCGAAAGTCCGGTATAGTCCGCCTTCAGCATCGAGCTGAGACCGCTGCGGACACCGTGGTACTTGCCATCCTCGCAGGTTTTGAAATAGGCCGGCAGGCGCGGATCGGCGTAACCGTTCATATAAGCGTCGATGGTCGCACCCATACGAGTATCGTTATAGGCGTTCCACACCTCTTCGAGCGGATTGTATACCTGTACCGAACCGGAACTCTTGAGCCACGCACCGTCGTCCGAAGCGGTCATCACCCCGTCCCTGACGGCTTCCTCAGCATAGGTTCGGGCAAGAGCAGGTTCGACGAAACGGATGCGCATGGCCATGCGGAGCTTGACCGAGTTGGCCAGCTTGAGCCATTTCGTATAGTCGCCCTGGTAAACGGCGTCGACCTTCTGCAACGGCCTGGCGTCGGCGGCATTGGCCGCATACTCCTTGAGCACCACGATGGCGGCATTCAGATCCGTGAGAAGGTTTTTGTAGACGGTCTCCTGCGATTCGTAGGGGTTTTCGGTCTGGCCGAAATTCGAAACGGGGATCGGGCCGTAGATGTCGGTGGTACGCTGGAGGGCCATCACCTTGATGACCTCGGCAACGGCAAAGACGTCGTCGGTAACCTGCCCGTTCTGGTAGGCGTACTTGAGGTTGAGCCATGCAGGCATCACATTGGTGAAAGCCACCGAGAAGGGCACGTTGTTATAGTCCGTACCGTCGAGGTCGTAGGTACAGGTATAGCTGCCGCCGTTGAAGGCCTGGATCGGGGAGAGATAGCCGCCGAAGGCGTCGCCCATCAGGTTGCAAGCGCGCTGGAACTCGTTGGCCCCCACGTCGCTGCACGGGATCACGGCATCCATTTGCATGGTGGTGATGTAGGTCTTCTTGTCGACCGACTGCACCGCATCGGGATTGGTGTTGAAGGATTCGAAGTCCCCGGTACAGGCGGCAAGCGCCGCAGCGGCGAAAAATCCTATTGTATGATTGAATCGTTTCATTGGTCTGAAATTTTAGAATTGGAGTCTTACGCTGAAACCGATGGTACGGGCGCTGGGCTGCATGAAATAGTCGAGCCCCTGGTAATAGGTACCCGTGGACGCGGTGATCTCGGGATCGAACGGCGCCTTGTTGTAGAGCATCCACAGGTTGCGGCCGACGAGCGACACGGTCATGCCGATCTTGTCGTTGAACCACCTGGAAGGAAGGTCGTAGCCCAGAGTAAGTTCACGCAGGCGGACGTTGGTCATGCTGTAAACGTAGTGTGAAAGCATCGAAAGCCCGTTGCCGTTGTTGGCGTAGAAGACCCTGGCATCGGGGACTTTCTGATCCTCGGAGATCCAGACACCGCCGTTTTCCCGGGCATCGGCCGAATCCTGCGAGGCACCCCAGCGATCCATCAGGGCCTGCGTCGCCGAAACGCCCTGGCCGCCGATGCGGGCATCGAACAGCACGCCGAGGTTCACGCCCTTGTAGGAGAACCGGTTGTTCCACCCCAGGCGGAAGCGGGCTTCGGTATTGCCGCCGTAAAGCCACGTATTGGGATCGGTGGTGACGGTATTGGTATTGGGGTCGACATAGATGCGTCCCTGGTCGTCGGTCTTGAGCCCCGTCACGTAGAAGTCGCCGATCGAACCGCCTTTTTTGACCTTCATGCGGTAGCCGCCGTAGTCCATGTTCACCTCGTCGACAGTCACCAGGTTACCGGCCACGTCGCGCGTGCCTTCGGGAACCAGCTCCTTCACCTCGTTGCGGTTCATCGAGAAGTTGACATTGGTCGACCACGAGAAGTCGCGCCACTTGTTCTTGTAACCCACGACCGCTTCGATACCCCAGTTGTTGACCTTGCCGGCATTGATATATGCCCGTTTGTAGCCGGTGCTGGGCGGTGCATCGTAGCTAAAAAGCTGGTTGTAGGTGTTGGTATTGTAATAGGTCACGTCCGTCCAGATCTTGTTGCCGAGGAACTTGGCGTTCAGGCCCACTTCGAACGACTTGGTGCGCTCGGGCGTAAGGTTGACAGCCGGGGCATAGGAGTCCGACGAAACGATACCGCCCGTCTGCAAGGGCGTATTGACACCGGTAATAAACCGCTGCGGGGCGTTACCCACCTCGGCATAGGAGGCACGCACCTTGAGGAACGAAATGCCGGCTTTGGAAAGGTCGGCCATCGACGAGATGACGGCCGAAAGGCCCACCGACGGGTAGAATATGTTCATATGGGGCGTGAAGGCCAGCTGCGACGCCCACTCGTTGCGCGCCGTCACGTCGAGGTAGACCATGCCGTTATATCCCAGCTGGGCGGTGGCGTAGACGGCCTGCGTCTGGTCGTGGTAGCGGTCGGCGTAGGGTTTGGTCTGCGAATGGCTCATATCCACGTTGTAGACCGAGAACTTGTTGGCGAGGGTGGCCAGGTGGCCCTCGAAGCCTTCGCCGTCGTTCTTGTCATCGAGGATGCTCGCACCCAGGTTGAACGACAGGGAGAACTTGTCGTCGAAGAAACTCTTGTTGATCGACAGCAGGGCGTCGGCGTAGAGGTTGTTGTGGTGGATCTTGTTGTTCTGGTAGTTGCCGTATTCGGAAGCGAACAGCTTGTCGGACGAGGCATAGATCTTGCGCGTATAGTTCATCACCATGTTATCGGTGCGCACGCGCCCCGTGAGGGTGATCCAGTCGGCAATGTCCCACTTGAGCGTGGCGTTGAACGTATAGCGGTGCGCCGTATTCTCGAACAGCTCGCGGTTGGTAATCCACCAGGGGTTCTCGACGCCGGTGATGAACTCCAGGGGCCAGAACTGCTTCATATAGCCCGCCGTGGCGTCGTAACGCTCGTAAACCTCGTACTTGGAGATGTCGTCGCCGCGCGGGAAAAGGTAAATGGGGATCAGCGGGTTGTGATAGAGGCCCTGCACGAGCGGGTTACGCTTGTACTGGCGCATGTAGGAAGCGCCCAGGTCGAGCGTCAGCTTGTCCTTGATGAGCTGCGTGGTATTGCGGACGGTGAAATTGTACCGGTTATAGACGTTGTTGGGAATGACGCCGCGCGAATTGAGCGAAGCGGCCGAGAAATAGGTCTGGTTCACGCGCGTACCGCCCGAGACCGAGATCGCATTGGTCTCCTCGAAGCCGGTCTGGAAGAAATCCGAGGGGTCGTACGAGGTCGGGGTCGAGAGCTTCGTACCCCAGCTCATGGAAGGGGCCGTAGCGTCGGTGCCGTAGGTGTTCTGGAACTGCGGCATGACGAACGGCGACGAGAAGGTGGTATTGTTGGCGTAGTTCACGCGCACGCGCCCCTCTTCGCCCTTTTTGGTCGTGATGACGATCACGCCGTTGGCACCCTGCGAACCGTAGAGCGCGGCCGCCGTGGCGCCCGAAAGCACCGTCATGGATTCGATGTCCTCGGGGTTGAGGTTCGAGATACCCTCGAAATCGCCGCCGTCGGGCGTTTCGTAGGTACCCTCGGTCTGCGACGAACGCAGGTCGGGCATCGGGATACCGTCGATCACATAGAGGGCGTTGTTGTTGCCGCTGATGGACTTCACGCCGCGCATCACCACGCGCGTGGAACCGCCCACGCCCGAGGCGCTGGCGTTGATCTGAAGGCCGGCGACCTTGCCCGAAAGCGAGTTCATGAAGTTGGCGTCCTTGACCGTGTTGACGATGTCGCCCGCGACCTCCTGCACGTTGTAGGTCAGCGCTTTCTCCGACCTTTTGATGCCGAGGGCGGTAACCACCACGGCGTCGAGCACCTCGTTGTCCTCGTGCATGACCACCGACAACGGGGCGGAACCCGAGACGGGAAGCTCCTGCCTGGTATAGCCGATGAGTGAAATTTCGAGCGTGTCCCCCGGTTTGGCCTGCGGCAGCGAGAAATTGCCGTCGACGTCGGCGGCGGCACCCGTCGTCGTACCTTTGATAAGCACGGTGGCGCCGACCAGGGGCATGCCCTTATCGTCCTTTATGACTCCGGTAACGCCGCCCTGGGCGCTGTGGGGGGGGGGAATTTTTAGCTTTCTTCGAGAGTACGATGTGCTTGTCCCGAAGGGTATAAGCGATGTCGGAACCCGCGAAGAGCTTGTCCAACACGGCCTGCAGCGGTTCGTCGTGCGCCGAGAGGCTCACTTTGCGGTCGGTGTCGATGTCCGACGTATTGTAGACGAACGAACAGCCCGTCTGCTGCTGGATAGCCTGGAAAACCGTGATGACCGTCGCGTCCCGGGCATCGAGGCTCACACGCGAGAGGGCTTGCTGCGTCTGTGCCGCGGCAGAGGTGGCGCCGAAGCATCCCAGGAGCAGCATCGGGATAACGAACAGACAACGGAAACATGCCGTGACAACATGCCCTCCCCTGCCTGTCGCAAGGTTAGTTTTTTTCATGGATCAGATTTTAGGTTAGTTGTAATGGTTAGGTGTCGAAACAGGCCGCCACAGAGTGCGGCATCCGGGGGAAAGGACATTAATTTTCCATAGGCGGATCGAAAGATTTTAAGTTCGTATTCGGTTATCGTTCAGGGTTTGCGTAGAGTTCGATGTCGTTGCCGACGATCCTGTAATTGAATTTATAGGTCAGCTGCAATACGGACATGATGTGGTAGATGCCGTCCTCGACGCGGAAATTGCCCGAGAAGCGCATGTCGCGGAGCCGGTTGTCCATGAAGCGGATGTCGACGTTGTAGTAGCGCTTGAGCTCGGCGACGATCTCCCCGAAGGTATCGTGCTCGAAGCAGAAGCGGCCGTCGATCCAGTTGATCGAGCGTTCGGCCGAGGGGCAGTCGGTCAGGCGCATGGCGTGCGTCCGGGTGTCGAAAACCAGCTGCTGCGCAGGGTGCAGGCGCACCGAGGCCTGCTCGCGTCCCGAAGCATAGGCCTTGACGGCGCCTTCGAGCAGGACGGTGGTGACACGGTGCTCGTTGTCGTCGTTGCGGATGTTGAAACGTGTGCCGAGGACTTCGATGTCCAGGCCGTTGGTCGACACGACGAACGGCGCCCGGCGGTCGTGCTCGACCTCGAAATAGGCTTCACCCTCCATCTTCACGCGGCGCTGGCGCGAAAAGAAAGGGGCAACGTACTCCACGCTGCTCGATGAGTTGAGCCACACCTTCGTCCCGTCGGGCAACACCACCTGCGACCGCTCGCCCAGCTGGGTGACGACGGTCACGGGCTGCGCCAGGCGCTTGGAAAGCGACACGGTCGTGAACCCGCCGGCCAGGAGCACCGCGGCGATCACGGCCGCAGCGGCAATACGCACCGCGACACGGCGCAGGGGGATACGGCGTCCGGCGTGCATGCGGCGCTTGAACTGCCGGAGCGAACGCTCGACGTCGATACCGGCCGCGTCGTTGATACGGTCGCTGACATATAATATATAATAGACCTGGCCGAGCATCCTGCGGTTTGCAGCCGAGCGGTCGTACCACGCCTCTACGGCCGCCGCCTGCGCTGCGTCCAGCTCGCCTTTGAGGAAGGCTACCAATACCTCTTCGTCGATTTCGAAATTTGCCATGCTGTTTGCTTGTCTATAAAGTAATACAATCCGTCAGCAAAGGATGCTAACGGAAAGGCGAAAAAAAATTCAGATTTCCTTATCAGGAGAGGTCAGGGCACAGCAACAGCACGAGCAGCGGCCAGTAATCGCTGAGTTCCTCGCGCAGCAGGCGCACGGTCTGCCCGATACGGTAATTGACCGTCTGCGGGGAAACGTTGAGGCGGGCGGCTATTTCTTTGTGGGTCATACCTTCCAGGCGGTGCATACGGAAGGTCTGCTGGAATTCAGGAGGCATTTTGCGCAGAGCTTCGGCCAGCCGCTGCACCAGTTCGCCCTCGAGGTAGAAATCGGGGTCGTCGAACGTCTCTTCGTAGTGTTCGGCCAGCTGGCGGATGATGCGGTTCTTGAGCGTGTCGCGCGAGGCGCTGTTAAGCGACTTGTTCTTTACGATGGTGAACAGCAGCGATTTGAGCGGCATCTCGGGAATCAGCGAGGTGCGGTTTTCCCACACCCACATCAGGGTGTCCTGGACGAGTTCCTCGGCGCGTACCGGCGGCACGAAGCGCGTGGCGTAGGTGCAGAGCGGTTTGTAATAGCGGCGGAAAAGCGCATCGAAACATTTTTCATCCCCCGCACGGAGCAATCCGACAACCGTGCGGTTGTCGTGTATGTCGATCGTATGCGCGTTATCTGCCATCGGCCGGTATATTCTTCGGGCCCGCCGCCCCGAAGAACGGCGGAGGGACAAAGCAAAAATACAACTTTATCCAATATTTGCAAAAAAGATTCCGTACAGGGCATACAGTGCGCCCGAACGGAGTATGCCGGAGGGAAACCGCGGAACCGGCGCGGGCAACGCCGTGTCCGGCGGCAGGGAAGGCGGAGGCCGGGGACGGCGGCGTATTGCCGCCGCCTCGGGGAGCACCCTGCCGCCCGGCGGGAATGCGTCACGGCACAGGCCGGGAAGCAGGGCGCGGCATGGACGCGAATACCATGGCGGCAAGCCGGAATATTCCCGGCTTATGTCCGGAAATCGCAACCGCGGAGCGGGAATCCGCCGAATTTTATTACCTTTGCGGGGCAGGCCCGCCCTGTCGCTGCCGGCCGAGGCCGGGAGAGGAAAGTCCGGGCAACACAGAGCACCGCGCAAGCTAACGACTTGATATCCGTGAGGGTATAGGAGCGTAACAGAGAACGACCGCCCGCAGGGGATTTTCGTAATCCCGGCGGGTAAGGGTGAAAAGGCGGGGTAAGAGCCCACCGCGGGGGCAGCGATGCCGCCCGGCAGTACGTCTCGCGGGTTGCAAGACCGTGTATACCGGCAATTAAGGGTTGCTCGCCCGATGCCGGGGGGTAGGTTGCTTGAGACGGCAGGAGACTGCCGCCCTAGATAAATGACAGGGGCCCGGGGTTCGCCCCGGGAACAGAACCCGGCTTACAGGGCCTGCACGTACGGGGATGCCGCTTTCCAGCGGCATCCCCTTTTTTCGGGCCGCTACCGCAACGGGACGGACGGCGGGAGCGGGAGCAGTACCCGGGGAAGCAGAGAAGCCCGGGAAAGAAAAACGCAGAAGGACGGGCATTCCATGCGGCAGGCATCGGCAGCATGGCATTTTTTTTGACGTATCGCCCGCCGATGGCGACCCTCGGCGAACATATCCGGCAAAGCAACGCTTACAAATGGTGGATCCTGGGCATGATCATGCTCGGGACGTTCATGGCCGTGCTGGACGTGACGGTGGTCAACGTCGGGCTGCCGGCCATCATGTCGGCTTTCGGCATCGGCATCTCGACGGCCGAATGGGTCATCACCGCCTACATGATCACCATGACCGTCATGCTCCCCTCGGCGGGTTGGTTCGCCGACCGCTTCGGGAACAAACGCATCTATATTCTGGGGCTGGCGCTCTTCACGCTCGGGTCGTGGCTCTGCGGCAAAGCCCCGGGCGACCTGTTTCTGATCGGGGCACGCGCCCTGCAAGGCGTCGGCAGCGGCATCATCCAGTCACTGGGACTGGCGATCGTGACCCGCGAATTCCGCCCCGAGCAGCTCGGCCTGGCGCTCGGCCTGTGGGCAATGGCCGCCGCCGCGTCGATCTCGTTCGGCCCCCTGCTGGGCGGCTACCTGGTCGACGCATACAGCTGGCACAGAATCTTCGACGTGAACGTCCCCGTGGGAGTGTTCGCCATCCTGCTCTCGGCCTTTATCCAGAAAGAATGGAAAAGCCCGGCGCGGCACCCGTTCGACTGGCGGGGATTCGTGGCCATCGCGCTCTTCATGCCGCTGGCGATCTATGCGCTGGCGCGGGGCAACTCGCCGACCAACCACGACGGCTGGGCCTCGCCCACGGTGATCGGCTGTTTCGCCGTGGCGGCCGTGGCGCTCGCCTACTTCGTCCGCACGGAGCTGCGCAGCCCGGCGCCGCTGCTGCAGCTGCGCCTGCTCGGGGAGCGCAACTTCGGGGTTTCGATGGCCGTGCTGACGCTCTTCTCGATCGGTATGCTGGGCGGCACCTACCTGCTGCCGCTCTACATGCAGCGCGGGCTGGGCTACACGGCGCTGATGGCCGGGAGCGTATTCCTGCCCGTGGGGCTCATACAAGGAGTGCTGTCGGCCGTATCGGGTTACCTCACGCGCTATGTCAAACCCCTGCTGCTCGCGGCGGCGGGCATCCTGCTGCTGGCGACGAGCTTTTGGCTGGCCAGCCGTTTCACGCTCCACACCACCCACCGGCACATCCTCTTCGTGCTCTACATCCGCGGGCTGGGCATGGGGCTCACGTTCGCCCCGCTGAACTTCTTTTCGCTGCGGAACCTCACGCAGCACGACATGGCCGCTGCGGCGGGTATCTCGAACAGCATCAAACAGTTGGCTGGAAGCGTCGGCATCGCCATCCTGACAGCCGTTTACTCGGCCCGGACGGCTTTCCATGCGGCGCACGAAACGGTATCGGCCTCCCAAACCTATGTCGAGGGGGTGACCGACGCGCTGGGCGTAGTGACATGGCTGACCCTCGCGGCCGGGCTGCCGCTGCTGTGGGTATTCCGCAAAAAACGAAAGAAAACGCCGGCAGGAAACCCGGGAGCAGCCGGGGAGGCCGGGGAAAGTTAAACCGGGAAAGCTGGGACGGCCGAACCGAAGAACCGGGTAAGCCAAGCCAACGCGCCGGGAGCCAAAACGGGAAGCCGGGAGAGGCACAAAGCCGGGAGGAGCAGAACCGGGAAGGCGGGGAAGGCCGGACAGGTGTATGCCGGGGCGCCGGATCGGCAACGGACGGCTACATCAGCCCCATGCGCCTGCGGGCGAAAGGCATGACCCAGGCCGGGGACTGTTGCCGCGCGAGCAGGTCGCGCATGTATTCCATATAGGGTTCGACGTGGCGGAAATAACGTTTCAGCCCCTCGCAGAGTGAATTCTTGGGGCTGCCGTCGGCCCCGCGGGCGAAACGGTGCTTGGGACATTCGCCCCGGCAGGCGAAATAGTAGTTGCACCGCAGACATTCGGCGGGCAGCGTGTTGCGTTTATCCAGCCCGAATTCGCGGCGTTTCTGCGAGCGGTAGAGCTCGGCAAGGGGCGTCTCACGGATATTGCCCAGCCTGTACCCGGGGTAGACGAAATGGTCGCACGGGTAGACGTCGCCGTTGTGCTCGACGACCAGCGCGTCGCCGCACGTCTCACCCATCGAGCAGACGCCCGGCCGCACACCGCACCACTGCGCCAGCGAGGCGTCGAACAACTGCACGAAACAGCGCCCCACGTCGCTTACGACCCACTCATCGAACACATCGCACAGGAAATGCCCGTAGCCTTCGGCCGAGACCGACCAGCCGGCCAGCCGCGCTCCTTCATGTCCGGGCGGGACGATCAGCGGACGGTGGTGTCCCGGTTTGCCGACGACGTGTTCGACGGCGGGCAGGAACTGCATGAAGCGGCTGTGCACCTCGTCGCGGAAGAAGCGGTAGATCTCCCCGCCGCGCCCCTCGCAGCACCGGTTCACGACGCTCAGCGTATTGAATTCCACGCCGCTGCGCCCGAACATCCCGACCGTCCGCATCACGCGCTCGAAGGTCGGTTTGCCGCCCCTGGTCAGGCGGAAGGCGTCATGGATATCCCCGGGCCCGTCGAGCGAGAGGCCGACCAGGAAATTGTTGGCGGCGAAGAGGTCGCACCACGCCTCGTCGACCAGCGTACCGTTGGTCTGCAACGTGTTCTCGATCCGTTTGCCGTCGGCGTACCTGCGCTGCAGCTCCATCGCCCGGCGGTAGAAATCCAGTCCCAGCAGCAACGGCTCGCCGCCGTGCCAGCAGAACTGCACGGTGTCGACCTCATTGGCCCGGATGTACTGTTTTATGCAGAGCTCCAGCAGCTGGTCGTCCATCACGGCCTGGCGGCCGCCGTACTGCACCGCCTTGTCGAGGTAGTAGCAGTAGTGGCAGTCGAGGTTGCAGGCCGAGCCCGCCGGTTTGAGCATGATCGAAAAGGCCGCGGGGGCGACCTGTTTCTCCGCGTCGCGGAACGTAAATATCTGCTTCTGTTTCATGGAGCGGGCTGATGTCCCGGACAAAAATAGCAAAATCCCTCCAATATACGCCGCAAATGTCCGAAAGCGTGCCGAAACCGTACGGGCTCCGGCAAAAAACCGGGCCGCAGCGCACGTTTTTCGCCAGAATCGTATAACTTTACGTGCTGAAAAAACTTAAAAAAACCGAAACCGATGAAAAAATCGCTTATCCTACTCGGCATGTCGCTGCTGGCTGCGTGCGGCGTGCAGAAAACGGAACTCCCGCTGCTGCCCGAAGAGGCATTCCAGACCACCGTCGACGGCAAACCCGTCGCACTCTACACGCTCCATGCGGGCGACATCACCATGCAGGTCACCAATTACGGCGCCCGCGTCGTATCGCTCTGGACACCCGACCGCGAAGGCCGCTACGAGGACATCGTACTGGGCTACGAAAACATCGGCCGCTACATAGACAACACGGGCGAACGGTTCCTCGGCGCCGTGGTAGGCCCCTACGCCAACCGCATCGCAAAGGGGCACTTCACGCTCGACGGCGCGGAATACACCCTGCCGGTGAACAATAACGGGCAGACGCTGCACGGCGGGCTCCTGGGCGTAGACCGCGTGGTATGGGACGTGGTATCGGCCTCGGACGACAAACTCGTGCTGCATTACCTCCATCCCGACGGACAGGACGGGTTCCCGGGCAACCTGGATATCGAGATGACCTACTCGCTCACGCCCGACAACGAGTTCCGCATCGACTACAAGGCCACTACCGACAAACCGACCGTGGTGAACATGTCGAACCACCCGTTCTTCAACCTCAAGGGCGAAGGCAACGGCACGGTGCTCGACAACGTGATGACGATCAACGCCAGCCACACCACCCCGGTGGACTCGGTGCTGATCCCCACGGGCCAGATTGCCCCGGTAGAGGGTACGCCGTTCGACTTCCGTGAGCCGCACGCCATCGGCGAGCGCATCGGAGCGGACAACCAGCAGCTGCGCAACGGCGGCGGCTACGACCACAACTGGGTGATCGACCGCAAGACCGAAAGCGGCATCGAGCAGGTCGCCACGGTCTGGGAACCCGCCTCGGGACGTACCATCGAGGTGCTGAGCGACCAGCCCGGACTGCAGGTTTACAGCGGCAACTTCTTCGACGGCAAGAGCATCGGCAAATACGGCAAGCCGCAGCGCTACCGCGAGTCGCTGGCGCTCGAAACGCAGAAGTTCCCCGACAGCCCCAACCACGACAATTTCCCCTCGACGGTACTGCGCCCCGGGGAGACCTATACGCAGGTCTGCATCTACAAGTTCGGCGTGAAATAACACGCAGGATATGCCTTGGCGGCGGAGGGCACCCGATGGTGCCCTCCGCTGTTTTTCCGGGGCACGGATGCCGCCCGCAGCCTTAGGCGCCCGGACGCATCGTCCGACGATATAAACAAAAAAACAAACTTATAAATATTTATTGAGATAGTTTTTGTAATTTTGGAGCCATAAATCGGCTCAAAAAATGCTACGTTCGAACCTAAATACCATAAACGCCCGGATTTTCAACAAGACCGCAATACGGATCGACGACCAGGCGCTGCGCGAAGTGGAGGCGTGTTACCGTTTCCTGGAGAAATTCGAGCAGGGAAAGGTCATCTACGGCATCAACACGGGGTTCGGCCCCATGGCGCAGTACCGGATCGGCGACGCCGACCTGAACAGCCTCCAGTACAACATCATCCGTTCGCACAGCTGCGGCGCGGGCGAGGCACTGCCCGACATCTGCGTGCGGGCGGCGATGCTGGCGCGGCTGCAAACGTTCCTCAACGCCAAGTCGGGCGTACACCCCGACGTGGTGCGGATACTGGCCGATTTCCTCAACAACGAAATTTACCCGCTCGTGCCGCGCCACGGCAGCGTGGGCGCAAGCGGCGACCTGGTGCAGCTGGCGCATATCGCACTGGCGCTGATCGGCGAAGCGGAGGTCTCGTTCCGGGGCGAAACCGTCCCGGCAGCAGAGGCGATGGCGGCATGCGGCATAACGCCCCTCAGGCTTCGCATCCGCGACGGGCTGGCGCTCACGAACGGCACGGCCGTGATGACGGGCATCGGACTGGTGAACCTGGCCCAGGCGCGCCGCCTGCTGGGGTGGGCGGTGAAGGCATCGGTGATGCTCAACGAAATCGTAGAGTCGTACGACGACTTCATGGCCGGGGCGCTCAACGAATACAAACTCCACGCGGGGCAGATCGAGATCGCCCGGCAGATGCGCGCCATATGCGCCACGAGCCGCCGGCTGCGCAAGCGCGAAGCGGAACTTTACAGCGGCGACACGGGCGCGGCACCCACCTTCAGGCACAAGGTGCAGCCCTACTACTCGCTGCGGTGCATCCCCCAGATCCTGGGGCCGGTGCTCGAAACGATCTCCCAGGCCGAGAAAATCCTCGTCGAGGAGTTCAACGCGGTGGACGACAACCCGGTGGTAGACCCCGCGGCGGGGACGATCTACCACGGCGGGAATTTCCACGGCGACTACGTGTCGCTGGAGATGGACAAGCTCAAGATCGCCGTGACGAAGATGACGATGCTCGCCGAACGGCAGCTGAACTACCTTTTCCACGACCGGATCAACGAGACGCTGCCGCCGTTCGTAAACCTCGGCAAATTGGGGCTCAACTACGGGTTGCAGGCAGCGCAGTTCACGGCGACCTCGACCACGGCCGAGTCGCAAACGCTCTCCAACCCGATGTACGTCCACTCGATCCCCAACAACAACGACAACCAGGACATCGTGAGCATGGGAACCAACGCGGCGATGCTCACGCGGCAGGTCGTGGAGAACGGCTACCAGGTCGCCGCGATCGAGATGCTGGCGCTGGTGCAGGCCGCCGACTACCTGCAATGCGCCGGGGAGCTCTCCGACGCCACGCGGCAGTTGTATGCCGACATCCGGGGCATCGTGCCGCGCTTTGCCGACGACACGCCCAAGCACAGGGAGATCGCCGCCATCGAAAATTTCCTGAAAAACAATTCCGCTTCCCTATGAAAAAGCTCCTGACCACCCTGACCGCGACATTGTGCTGTCTTTCCGGCGCTTTCGCCGCTCGCTGGGCGAGGAGTTGCAGCAAGCTATAACCGCAGAAAATGGCAAAAACGAATAAATACGCACTCGTGACCGGCGGCAGCCGGGGCATAGGCCGCGAAATCTGCCTCAAACTGGGCGGGTGCGGCTACCACGTGCTCGTCAACTACAAGTCGAACGCCGCCGAGGCCGAAAAGACCCTGTCGGGCATCCGCGCCGCAGGCGGCGACGGCGAGGCACTGCAATTCGACGTGGCCTCGGGCGAAGAGAGCACGGCGGCCATCGAGGCATGGCAGAAAGCGCACGAAGGCGCCTGCATCGAGGTGGTGGTGAACAACGCGGGCATCCGCGACGACGTGCTGATGATGTGGATGGAACCGCAGCAGTGGCACTCGGTGATCGGCACCAGCCTCGACGGGTTCTACAACGTCACGCGGCCGCTGCTCAAGGGGATGCTCGTGAACCGGTTCGGGCGCATCGTCAACATCGTCTCGCTCTCGGGCATCAAGGGGCTGCCCGGGCAGGCCAATTACGCCGCGGCCAAGGGCGGCGTGATCGCCGCGACCAAGGCGCTGGCGCAGGAGGTGGCCAAAAAGGGGGTGACGGTGAATGCCATCGCCCCGGGATTCGTGCGCACGGACATGACCGCCGACATCGACGAGGCGGAGCTCCGCAAACAGATACCTGCCGGACGCTTCTGCGAACCGGCCGAAGTCGCCGACCTGGCGATGTTCCTCATCTCGGAACAAGCCTCCTATATCACGGGAGAGGTCATTTCGATCAACGGGGGCTTATATACCTGAGACCATGGAGAAGAGAGTAGTCATCACCGGAATGGGCATCTGGGCCTGCATCGGAAAAAATACGGAAGAAGTCACGCAATCGCTCCGCGAAGGACGCTCGGGCATCGGGCTCGACCCGGCGCGCAGGGAGCTGGGATACATCTCGTCGCTGACGGGGATCGTGGAACAACCGAACCTGAAAGGGGTGCTCGACCGCCGCAAGCGGCTGTGTCTGCCCCAGCAGGGCGAATATGCCTACATGGCCACCGCCGAGGCGATGCGCAACGCCGGAATGGACGAGGCCTACCTGGCGGCGAACGAGGTGGGAATCATCTACGGCAACGACAGCAGTGCGGCGCCGGTGATCGAGGGGATCGACATCATCCGCGCCAGGCGGAACACGGCGATGGTCGGCTCGGGCAATATTTTCCAGTCGATGAACTCGACCGTGACGATGAACCTCTCGGTGATCTTCAACCTGCGGGGCATCAACCTCACGCTCTCGGCGGCCTGCGCCAGCGGGTCGCACGCCATCGGCATGGGTTACCTGATGATCAGGCAGGGGTTGCAGGAGCGCGTGGTCTGCGGCGGCGCACAGGAGGTGAACCTCTACTCGGTGGGCAGCTTCGACGGGCTGGGGGCATTCTCGGCCCGCGAATCGGATCCCGCGGCGGCATCGCGCCCCTTCGACAAAGACCGCGACGGGCTGGTGCCGAGCGGAGGCGCGGCGACGGTGATCCTCGAAAGCCATGAATCGGCCGTCGCACGGGGCGCCGAAATCCTGGGCGAAGTGGTCGGGTACGGGTTCTCGTCGAACGGCGAGCATATCTCCGTGCCGAACGTTGACGGCCCGCGCCGTTCGCTGCTGCGGTGTCTGGAGGACGCCGGAATGCGGCCCGAAGAGATCCCCTACGTCAATGCGCACGCCACCTCGACGCCGCTGGGCGACTACAACGAGGCGGAGGCGATAGCCGGGGTATTCGCCGGGTGCAACCCCTACGTGGCGTCGACCAAGTCGATGACCGGCCACGAAATGTGGATGGCCGGGGCGAGCGAAGTGGTCTACTCGATGCTGATGATGCGGCACGGGTTCATCGCCCCGAACATCAACTTCACCGAGGGCGACGAGGCCACCTCGAAGCTCAACATCCCCGTCCGCAGGGTGGACACGGAGTTCGACTGCTTCCTCTCGAACTCGTTCGGCTTCGGCGGCACCAACTCGACCCTGATCGTTAAGAAATACAAATAAACCCTTTCCTAAAAATGACAGAACAGGAACTCATAGAAAAGATCGATACCGTACTGGCCGATGAATTCGAAGTCGACCGGACGACCATCACGCCCGAAGCCCCGCTGCTGGAGACGCTCGACCTGGACAGCCTCGACCTGGTGGACGTCGTGGTGATCGTCGACAAGAACTTCGGCGTAACGCTCACGGGCCCCGATTTCAAGGAGCTGAAGACCTTCCGGGACTTCTACGACCTGATTATCAGCCGGACGAATGGGAAATAACGGCAAACAGTGGAGCGGACGCTCGCGCGGCGGCGGTTTCGGGTACAATTTCTTCATCCTGCTGATGAAGGTGGCCGGAATACGCAGCGCGTATGCCTTCCTCTCGCTGGTAGTCGTCTATTTCATCCCCTTCGCACCCCGCGCCACGCGGGCCGTATGGTTCTATAACCGCCGCATCCTGGGATACGGCAGGCTGCACTCGGCGGTGAAGCTCTACGCCCACTACTATGCGCTCGGGCAGACGATCATCGACCGGGTGGCCATCGGCAGCGGCATGGAGCGAAAATACAAATTCGAATTCGAAAACTACGACGCTTTCCTGCGCGTGCTCGACGGCGGGCGCGGGGCCGTGATCATCGGCGCACACGTCGGATGCTGGGGCACGGGGGCCGGGTTCTTCGGGGACTACGCCCGCAAGATGCACCTGGTGATGTACGACGCCGAATACCGGCAGATCAAAAGCGTCATGGAGAAACATTGCGGGCAGGAGGGCTACAAGGTGATCGCGGTGAACGAGGGCGGCATCGAGTCGATCCTCCGCATCAAGGAGGTGCTCGACCGCAAGGAGTACGTCTGCTTCCAGGGCGACCGCTTCGTCGAGGGCAGCCCGACGGTGACGCTACCTTTCATGAGGCACGAAGCGCCGTTCCCGGCGGGGCCGTTCGCCGTCGCCGGGAAATTCCGCGCCCCGGTGGTCTTCTACTATGCCATGCGCGAACGCGGCAGGCGTTACCGCTTCATCTTCGACATCCCGGACGAGGACGGGTGCGGCACGAAGGAGGCCATACTGGGCAGCTACGTACGCTCGCTCGAGGCCGTGGTGAGACGCTACCCGCAGCAGTGGTTCAACTTCTATCGGTTCTGGTCGTGAGCGCATGCAGCATATTACTCGTATCGGCCAACCGGCACACCTCGCCCTACCCCGTTTATCCGCTCGGACTTTCGTATCTGAAAACCTACCTGGAGCGCACGATAAACGGGATACGCGTCGATATTGCGGACTGCAACCTGCTTTCCGACGCACAACTCGCGGAACGCATCCGCACGCTGGCACCCCGTTACATCGGGCTGTCGCTGCGCAATGTCGACGGGGCCAACTCGCTCGACCGGCGGGGTTTCCTGCCCCAGTACAGGGCGCTGGCGGACGTCATACGCGCGGCAAGCGACGCCCCCCTGATCATCGGCGGCGCAGGGTTCTCGATCTACCCCGAGGCCTTCATGCGGGAGCTGGGCGCCGACTACGGCATCCACGGTGAGGGCGAAGAGCCGCTCGCAGAGCTGATCGGGGCGCTGGAGCGCGGCCGGACGGAGATCGACATCCCGTCGGTCTATACCCGCGACGGACGCCGCGGAAGCGGCCGCAGGAGCTACCTGCCTTCGATCGAGGTGCAGTTCGAGCCCGAGTTGACGGGCTATTACTGGAAGCGGAGCGGGATGCTCAACATACAGACCAAGCGGGGGTGCCCCTACGACTGCATCTATTGTTCGTACCCCTCGATCGACGGGCGGTGCGTGCGGACGATGGATCCCGAGGCCATCGCCGAAAATATCCTGCGCGCCAAGCGCGACTACGGGATCAGCTACCTGTTTTTCACCGACTCGGTGTTCAACATCGGCCCGGAATACAACGTCCGGCTGGCCGAGACGCTGATCCGCCGCCGCACGGATATCCGCTGGGGCGCCTACTTCTCGCCGCGGGGCATCGACGCAGAGCAGATGCGGCTGTTCCGGGCTTCGGGGCTTACGCACATCGAATTCGGCACCGAGTCATTCTGCGACCGGACGCTGGAGGCTTACGGCAAGCGTTTCACGTTCGGCGACGTCGAGCGGGCAAGCCGGCTCGCGCTGGACGAGGGCGTCTACTACGCCCACTTCCTGATCCTGGGCGGCTACGGCGACACGCGCGAAAACGTGCGCGAAACGATCGAAAACTCGCGGCGGATGGAGTACACCGTCATGTTCCCCTATGCGGGCATGCGCATCTACCCGCATACGCGGCTGGCGGAGCTGGCCGCGAAAGAGGGTGCCATCGGCCGGGACGACGACCTGATGGCGCCGAGCTACTATATCTCCCGGGATTTCGACCTGGAAGAGGTGCGGCGCGCGGCATTGGCCACGGGCAAGGCGTGGGTTTTCCCCGACGACCCGCAGAGCGCGCTGGCGGATACGCTGCGGTTGAAACGAAATAAAAAAGGGCCTTTATGGGAGTACCTGAGAAAACCCTGATTACGGGGGAGGAGATACTGGAATACATCCCGCAGCGCCCGCCGGTCGTGATGGTCGACACCTTTTACGGCATCGACGAGCGGGGGTGCGCACGCAGCGGGCTGACCGTTACGGCGGACAACCTGTTCGTTGCGGACGGGGTGCTGGACGAGTGCGGCATCGTGGAGCACATCGCCCAGTCGGCCGCCCTGAGGGCGGGTTACATGAACCGCACGATGGGCCGAAGGGTGCAGCTGGGGTACATCGGCGCCGTGAACGACCTGAAGGTGCACTTCCTGCCGCCGGTGAGCAGCAGACTCGTCACCCAGAACATGGTCGAGCAGACGGTGATGAACGTAACGCTTCTTTCGGCACGGACGGAATGCGACGGGAAACCCGTCGCCGAGTGCCGGATGAAAATATACCTGGAAGAGTGATGGTACGCAGGAAAAAGAGCGAGGCGAGCCTCGTGAACAAGACATCGCTGCGCGTGAGGTTCAGCGAAGTGGATTCGATGCAGATCGTGTGGCACGGCGAATACGTGCGTTATTTCGAGGACGGGCGCGAGGCGTTCGGCCGCGAATTCGCAGGGCTGGGTTACATGGACATCTATGCCAGCGGCTACACGGCGCCGATCGTCGAGTTGCACCTGCAATACAGGAAACCGCTGAAAGTGAATGACACGGCCGTGGTGGAAACCCGCTATATCGCCACCGAGGCGGCGAAGGTCTGTTTCGAGTACACGATTCGCAGCGCCACCGACGGCGAAGTGGTGGCCGAAGGCAGCTCGACACAGGTGTTTCTCGACAGCCGAGGCGAACTGCAACTGCTCGCGCCGGAGTTCTACCGCAAATGGAAAGAGCGATGGGAGGTGAAATAACGGTCTGGTGGGGCCCCGACGACATGGTATCGGCGCTGGGCTTCGGCACGGAGGAGAACATGGCCGCCGTACGTGCCATGAAAAGCTCGCTGGCGTCGTGGCACGACGCCACACCCGTATGCCTGATCGACCGGAAGCGGCTCGGGGCGCTGGCGGCGGAGCAGGGACTCGCGGGATATACGCCCCTGGAACGGCTCGTGCTGGCGACGCTGGGCGGGGTGGTCGCCCGCTCGGGGGTCACACCCGCCGACAAGCGGGCGCTGATCGTCCTGGCGACGACCAAAGGGGAGATCGGGTCGCTGGGGAGCGCCCCGGAGCGATGCGACCTGAACAGAACCGCGGAGGTCGTGGGGCGTTATTTCGGCACCGCGCACCGGCCGCTGCTGATCTCGAACGCCTGCATCTCGGGGGTTTCGGCCATCGTCATCGCGGCACGGCTGATCCGCAGCGGCCGGTACGACCATGTCTTCGTGGCAGGATTCGACCTGCTGAGCGACTTCATCGTCAGCGGATTCAACGCCTTCAAGTCGGTGAGCCCGACGCTTTGCCGTCCCTACGATGCGGCACGCGACGGGCTGACGCTGGGCGAAGCGTGCGGCGCCGTCCTGCTGACACGCGACCGACGGCTCTCGGGCACGGGCGTGAGCGTGGCGGGAGGCGGAATTTCGAACGACGCCAACCACATATCGGCGCCTTCGCGCACAGGCGACGGGCTCTGGTACGCTATCCGCGCGGCACTCGCCGAGGCGGGAACCGGAGCCGGGGAGGTCGGGCTGGTAAACACCCACGGCACGGCGACCGCCTACAACGACGAGATGGAGAGCAAGGCGCTGCACCTGGCGGGATTGTGCGGCGTACCCTGCAACTCGCTGAAGCCCTATTTCGGACATACGCTGGGGGCTTCGGGCGTGATCGAGAGCATCGTCACGGTACGGGAGCTGTGCGAGGGCACCTGCTTCGGGGTGAAGGGCTACGCGGAGTGCGGGGTACCCTACCCGCCCGACGTGAGCGCCGCGCACCGCGAAATACGGACGGACACGGCGCTGAAAACCGCCTCGGGATTCGGGGGCTGCAACGCCGCGGTCGTATTCCGCCGCGCAGCGGGCCCCAACGCCGCGCCCGGAAATGAAACGGCGGAGGGACAAGGGTGTGGGCCAAACACAGGTGTGCAAGGCGGGAACGACTGCCTGGAGGCTGCCTGTACCCGAAGCGGAACGGCTATGAGCGCGAATGACCGGGGGCACGGCAAAAATGCGGTCGGGCACGGGAACCCAGACACCGGAGAAAAGGCCGGCGGCCATGCGGAAACCGGCACAGGACGACACGGCAGCGGAATCCGCTGTCACGATACGGCACACGTCGTCATTGCGCAACACCCTTCGCTGCCGTTCGACGCCTTTATCCGCGAAAGATACCGGGCGCTCGCAGACCCGAACATGAAATTCTCGAAGATGGACGACCTGTGCAAGCTGGCCTACGTCGCCTCGTGCGAACTGCTCTCCGGACACAGGCCCGATTGCCCGGCGGAGCGCATCGGCGTGGTGATGGCCAACCGCAGCGCCTCGCTCGACAGCGACCGGCGCCACCAGGCGATTATCGACGCCGGGGACGGGTGCGGGGCTTCACCGGCGGTGTTCGTCTACACGCTGCCCAACATCATGCTGGGGCAGGTGGCGATCAAGCACGGGCTGAAGGGAGAGAGCACTTTTTTTGCGTTCCCGGACAAAAGCAGTAACTTTATCCGGGAATATGCCGCTTCGCTGATCGCCGAAGGGCGCATGGACGCCGTCCTGTGGGGCTGGTGCGAATTCGACGGCGGCAGCTACGACTGCGAACTGACATTAACCGAAAAAACGGGACAAGATACGATGGAAGATCTGGAACTGCAACTCAAACAACAAATTATCGAAGCGCTGAACCTCGAGGAGATCACCGCCGACGAGATAGCGACCGACGCGCCGCTGTTCGGCGACGGGCTGGGACTCGACTCGATCGACGCACTGGAAATCACCCTCCTGCTCGAAAAACACTACGGCATACGGCTGGCGAACCCGGCCGAAGCCAAACCGATATTCTATTCGGTAGCCACGCTGGCCGACTTTATCCGCAAGAACCGCCCGCAATGAGCATAGCCGTCTGCGGCATAGGGATCGTCTCGGCCATCGGCATCGGAGCCGGGGAGACGCTCGGGAACCTGCGCACCGGACGCAGCGGAATCGGGAAGCCGACGCTTCTCGGTTCGGCTGTCGACGTGCCCGTGGGCGAGGTGAAGCGGGACAACGCGGCGCTCGGGGAGCTGCTCGGCATCCCGGAGCGCGAGCACCCCTCCCGCACCGCCCTGCTGGGCATGGCGGCGGCCGCACAGGCCGTAGCGGATGCGGCGATCCCCGCCGGGGCGCGCGTAGCACTCGTTTCGGGCACCTCGGTAGGCGGCATGGATCTGACGGAGAATTTCTACCGCGACTTCCGCACGGACAAGGCGAAAGGGCGGCTGCGCGACGTGGCGGGGCACGACTGTGCCGACAGCACGCAACGGATCGCCCGCTACTGCGGCATCGGAGGTTACACGGCGACGGTCAGCACGGCCTGCTCGTCGGCCGCAAACGCCATCGTCACCGGCGCCCTGCTGCTCGGGAGCGGCATGGCCGACTATGTGGTGGCCGGGGGCACGGATGCCCTTTGCCGTTTCACGCTCAACGGCTTCAACTCGCTCTCGGTGCTCGACCGGGAACCCTGCCGCCCGTTCGACGCCACGCGCGCCGGGCTGAACCTGGGCGAAGGGGCGGGTTACCTCGTCCTCACGCACGAAAGGCCCGGCATGCGCACCTACTGCCGCCTGGCGGGATATGCCAATGCCAACGACGCCTATCACCAAACGGCCTCGTCGCAAACGGGCGAGGGGGCATACCGCGCCATGGCCGGGGCGCTGGCACAAAGCGGGCTGCGCTGCGTGGACTACATCAACGTCCACGGCACGGCGACCCCGAACAACGACCTCACGGAAGGTACCGCCCTGCGGCGACTGTTCGGCGGACAGGTGCCGCCGTTCAGTTCGACGAAAGGCTACACGGGGCATGCGCTCGCCGCGGCGGGAGGCATCGAGGCCGTATTGGCGGTGCTGGCTATCACACACGGGCTGCGCTACGGCAACCCCGGATTCGCGGAGCCGATCCCGGAGCTCGGGCTGCACCCCGTAGCACGGACGCAAGAGGCCGACGTACGTTCGGTGCTCTCAAATTCGTTCGGGTTCGGCGGCAACTGCTGTTCGTTAATCTTTGCCAAATGAAACTCTACGTCAACTGCATCACATCGGGCGCCGGGCTGCGCCGCGACATCAAGGAGCTGATCCCCGAAATGAACCTCCGCCGGAGGATGAGCCGCGTGGTGAAGTCGGGCGTCGCGGCGGGCATCGAATCGCTGCTGGAATTCGGCGACCGGGCGGCGGTCGAGGCCGTCGTCACGGCCACGGGGCTGGGGTGCATCGCCGACAGCGAGAAATTCCTCGACTCGCTGATCGCCAACGAAGAGCGGATGCTCAACCCGACGCCGTTCATCCAGTCGACGTTCAACACGGTCGGGGCGCAGATCGCCCTGCTGCGCGGGCTGCACTGCTATAATACGACCTACGCCAACCGCTGGACGAGCTTCGAGAACGCCCTGACGGATGCCGCACTGCGCATCGGCGCGGGGTTGTCGCGGGCGGTACTGGTCGGGGCGTTCGACGAGACGACGCCGTCGGTCGAAAAGGTACTGCAACGCCTCGGGATGGCACAGCAGGGCGGCTGGGGCGAATCGTCGGTATTCTTCGTGCTGACCGCCGAAGCGTTCGACACCTCGGTCGCGGCGATCACGGGGATCCGGTTCACGGACGGCACAGCCATCGGGGAAAGCGCCGGCAGTGAATTCCCGGACGGGGAAAGCGCCGGCACGGGAAGAATCCAGTCCCGGGAAGATGCCGGCACAAGGACATCGGCCGGGGGAAACGCCGGCCGTGAAATCCCGGCCGGGGGAAGTCCCGGCACGGGGGCGGCCGCCGGGAACGGGGAGGAACCAGGGAATGCGATGCATAGCGGCGAGTGCCGGACGGTACGTGCGTCGATGAGCGGCGTGACGCCCCATTTCACGGCCATCGCCGAGGTGTTCCGCCGTGTGGTCGCCGGGGAGGCCGGGAATACGGGTAAGGCCGGAAATATCGGGAACGCCGGGAGCATCGAGGACACCGGGAACATCGGGAACGCGGGGAACGCCGGGCAGAGGATCGTGCTTTACAACGATTTCCCGGGCAGCACCGTATCCGCCATCGAATTGACATGTATGTAATTATCGCCATAATCGCCGCGGGGTTCGCCCTTTTCTACTGCTCCTACCAGATCAGGCTGGGGGCGTATGTCCGCAGCCTGTGCCGCAACCGGGCGGCGGGGCACGTCGTGGCGCTGACGTTCGACGACGGGCCCGACCCCGAGCAGACGCCGCGCGTATTGGACACGCTGAGGGAACACGGCGTACGGGCGACCTTCTTCCTGATCGGCAGCAAGGCGGAGCTGCACCCGGAGATCGTACGCCGCATGGCCGCCGAGGGGCACGCAATCGGCATTCACACGTGGAGCCACAGCCCCGGCTTCCCGATGCAGCGAAGCGGGGCGATGGCGGCCGACATCCTGCGGTGCAGGGAGTCGCTGCGCGGGATAACCGGCGTGGAAACCGACCTTTTCCGGCCCCCCTACGGAGTCACGAACCCGATGGTGGCACGCGCCGTGAAACGGACGGGAAGCCGCTGCGTGGGCTGGAGCATCCGCTCGCTCGACACGCTCCGGCAGCGCAGCCGTGAGGCCGTGGCACGCCGCATCCGCCGACGGCTGGGCGACGGCAAGGTGATCCTGCTGCACGACGACCGCCCCGGTGCCGAACGGCTACTGGCGATGGTGCTGAACGACCTGCAACGCGGGGGCTACCGCACGGCGACCGTATGCGAACTGTTTAAAACCGAGAAACCATGAAGATAGCGTCACTTCTTTTCATCCCCGCCCTGCTCCTGTCGGGGCTGACGGCCCGGGCCGGGCTGCCCGCGTCGTTCAAAGAGCGGCTCGCCGAAGCCAGCCGCGAGAACAGGACTATCCAGTGCGACTTCACGCAGCGCAAACAGGTGCGCCGCATGAAGAACGAGATCGAGCTCAAAGGCCGCTTCTATTACGACAACAGCCTGGCCATGGCGCTCGACTACACCGTGCCCGAAGGCGACAAGGTGATTATCCGCAACGACCGCATCATCCTCAAAACGGCCGGGCAGGTGACCCAGACCGCGACGTCGGCCAACCCCATGCTGCAACAGGTGGCGCTGATGATCCGCGCCAGCATGACCGGCGACCTCTCGCAGTTCGGCCAAGGGTGGCAGATCGGCTACACCGAAAAGGAGGGTGTCGGGGAGGTGAAAATGGTTCCCGAGTCGAAGCGCGCCCGCAAGTACATCGACTCGATCACGCTCTGCTTCGACCTGAAGGACATGACCTTAGACCGCATGGAACTCTGCGAGAACGAGGGCGGGCATTCGGTCTACGAATTCCGCAACAAGCGTTTCAACCTCCCGGTCGACCCCGCAAGGTTCAACCCCTAACCCTGAGACCACACCCGATGCAAGACCTGTTCACCAGCATAGACAACTACTTGGCCCAGGAGGGGCATTACGCTTTCCGCGTGCGGCTCGATGCGTCGCACCCGGTCTACCGGGGGCATTTCCCGGGGCACCCGGTGCTGCCGGGGGTCTGCACGCTGCAACTCGTACGGGAATGCCTGAACCGCGGCACGGGACGCAGGTTCCGCTATGCGGCCATCCGCGAATGCAAGTTCCTCGGCATGGTCGTGCCGCAGGCGGACGAACTGCTGGAGATCGACATCCGGGTGGGGGACGACACGCCGGAGGGCACGAGGCTCTCCTGCACGATTACGAATCACGGAAAGACGGTGCTCAAACTCAGGGGCACCGTATGCGAAATGCCATGACCATCGAGCGGAACGACATACTGGCGGTGATCCCGACCTACAACAACGAAAAGACCCTCGCCCGAGTCATCGGAGAGGTGCGCCGCTACTGCACGGACGTGCTGGTGGTGAACGACGGGTCGACCGACTCGACGGCGGGGATAATCGCCGGGGCGGGCGTCGGGAGCATCTCCTACGCCCCGAACCGGGGCAAGGGATACGCCCTGCGCCGGGCGCTGCGCTACGCCGCGGAGCACGGCTACCGTTACATGCTGACGATCGACTCGGACGGGCAGCACTACGCCTCGGACATCCCGAAATTCGTCGAAGAGATCGCAAAGACCCCCGACGCACTGCTCGTGGGGGCACGCAACCTGAGGTCGGACAACATGCCGGGCAAAAACACCTTCGCCAACAAGTTCTCGAACTTCTGGTTCCGCGTGGAGACGGGCATCCGCCTCGACGACACGCAGTCGGGGTTCCGGCTCTACCCCGTGCGGCGGATGAAGGGGATGCGTTTCGCGACGCGCCGCTACGAGTTCGAGGTCGAAGTGCTGGTACGCGCCGCATGGCGCGGGATCGAGGTGCGCAACATCCCGGTGAGGGTTTTCTACCCCGAAAAGGCCGAGCGCGTGTCGCATTTCCGCCCGGGCAAGGATTTCACGCGCATCAGCATCCTCAACACGCTGCTCGTGCTCGGGGCGCTGCTGTTCTATTATCCCTGGCGGTTCCTGCGGTCGCTCACCCGGGAGAGAGTCCGGCGTTTCATAGCCGACAACATCACCCGGTCGAAGGACTCGAACCCGCGGCTGGCCGCCTCGATCGGGCTGGGCGTCTTCTTCGGCATCGCCCCGCTGTGGGGCTACCAGATGATCGCGGCCGCCGTTACGGCGCATTTCACACACCTGAACAAAGCCGTGGCGGTTATCAGCTCGAACATCAGCATCCCGCCGATGATCCCGTTCATCCTTTACGGAAGTTACTGGACGGGGGCGCAGGTCTTGCAGCGCGACATGCCGCTCTCGCTCTCGGACATCACCCTGGAACGGGTGGCCGCAGACCTCGTACAATACATCGCGGGCAGCTTCACGATGGCCGCCGTATGCGGTGCGGCCGCGACGGCGGTCGGCTATGCCCTGCTCGTACTCTGTAAACGCACGCCCGGCCATGAATAAACTTTTCATCACCCTCTACGACTTCTTCGAACGGCGCCGCGCACTGCTCTGCACGGTGCTGGCAGTGCTGGTCGCGGCGATGGGTGCGGCGGCCCTGCAACTGCGTTTCAGCGAGAACATCACCGGCTTCTTCCCCGACGGGGAGCGGAAGGCCGCGGCGGCATTCTCGAACCTGAAGATCAAGGACAAGATCGCCGTGATGATAAATGCCCGGGAAGGTGCAGAAGGCACGGGAGCCACGGCGGAGGGGATGATGGCCTGCGCCGACCGGCTGGTGGAACTGCTCGAAGCCGATACGCTTTTCAACCGCTGGGCACAGGCCGAGGCTTCGTTCGGCAGCGAGCTGGTGGACGACATGCGGGCGTTCCTGCAAGGGCACCTGCCGCTGCTGCTCACCGAGGCGGACTATGCCCGCATGGACACGCTCCTCACGCGGCAGGGCATCGCGCGCGCGATGGAGAGCAACTACCGCAGGCTGCTGTCGCCCGTCGGCGGGTTCATCGACGAATACATCTACGACGACCCGCTGGGGCTGTCGTTCGGGGCACTGGGAAAATTACAGGAGCTGAATATCGGGGGCAATTACACGCTCTTCGACGACTACCTCTTCTCAAAGGACATGACGACGCTGATGGTCTTCATTTCGCCCCAGTACGAGAGCAGCGACACGGGCATCGGCGACCGGCTGGTGGAGCGGATCGAAGCGGTGCTGGCCGGCCTGAACGCCGAGTACGCCGCCCGGGGCATCTCGGCCGACTACTTCGGCGCCCCGGCCGTGGCGGCATACAACGCGCGGCAGATCAAGCACGACATGATGCTGACGCTGAACATCGCCATCCTCGTCATCGTGGTGTTCATCACCCTCTCGTTCCGCAACAAGCTGTCGGTGCTGCTGGCCCTGATCCCCGTGGCGCTGGGCGGATTGCTGGCGCTGGCGGTCATGTCTCTCGTGTGCCACACGATCTCGGCCATAGCCGTCGGGGCGGGAACCGTCGTCATGGGCATCGCACTGAGCTACTCGATACACATTCTCTGCCATGCCAACCACTGCCACGACCCGCGGCAGATCATCCGCGACCTGGCCTACCCGCTGACGATCGGCAGCATCACGACCATCGGCGCCTTCGCCGGGCTGCTTTTCACCGACTCGCAGCTGCTGCGCGACTTCGGGCTCTTCGCTTCGCTGACACTGGTCGGAACGACGCTGTTCAGCCTCGTCCTGCTGCCCCACCTGATCCGTAAGGAGGATCGCGGGGGGGGGTCGGCCGTGCTGGAAGGCGTGGAGCGGCTCACGGGTATGCGCCCCGACCGCAACCGCATGCTGGTGGCGGCGATACTCGGGCTCACGGCGGTATGCCTCTTCTTCTTCAACCGCATCGGCTTCGACAGCGACATGATGCACCTGAACTACAACGCACCCCATCTGGCGCAGGCCGAGGAGCGTCTGGGCCGCCTGATGGACGACGACCGGGAACGTTCGAAGGTGCTCTTCCTCACGGCGGCTGACACCCCGGCCGAAGCCGTGGACAGCTACCTGCGCCTGGGACGGCAGCTCGACTCGCTGAAACAGGCCGGGAAGATCGACTCCCATGCCGGGGTGACCTCGTTCGTGGTGGACAGCGCCGAGCAGCTGCTGAGGCTGGAGCGCTGGCGAAAGTTCTGGACGCCGCAGCGCCGCGAAGTGCTGCGCGCAGGGATCCGGGAGGGCGAAAGGCGCTACGGATTCGCCGAAGGGGCCTTCGACGGCGCACTGGAACTGGCCGGAAGGGAGTACACGAAACTCGACTACTCGTCCCCGGCGGCACGGGAGGTATTCCGCGAATGGATCGACGGGCACGGCGCGACACCCATATTCCTGAGCCATGTGACATTGCCCGACAGCTGCAAGCACGAGGTTTACGCCGTGTTCTCGGCGGCGGACGACATCGTGGTCGCCGACCGGGCATTCTACGCCGGGAAAATGGCGCGGAGCGTGAACCACAACTTCTACCTGATACTCTCGATCTCGTCGATACTTGTCACCGTGGCGCTATTCCTCTGCTACGGGCGTATCGAGCTGACGCTGATGTCGCTGCTGCCGATGGGCATCAGCTGGGTCATCATCCTGGGACTGATGGCGATGTTCGGCGTGGAATTCAACATCGTGACGATCATCCTCTCGACCTTCATCTTCGGCATCGGCGACGACTTCAGCATCTTCATCATGGACGGGCTGCTGAGCGAATACAAGACCGGGCGCAAGATGCTCGACACGCACAAGACGGCGATCTTCTTTTCGGCCTTCACCGTCGTGGTGGGGCTCGGGGCGCTGATCTTCGCACGCCACCCGGCACTGCACTCGCTGGCGACGATCTCCCTGTTCGGCATCGTCGCCGTGGTGCTGGTCTCCTACACGATACAACCCGTGCTGTTCCGGATGCTGATCACCTCGCAGACCGAAAAGGGCGGGGCGCCCTACACGCTGGGGAGCCTCGTGAACACGGCCTACGCATTCGGGTTGTTCGTGACGGGCTGCCAGTTGTTACAGGCGCTGATTTTCACGCTCTGGCCGTTGCCGATGGCACGCCGCCGCAAACAGCGCATCGTGCAGTGGTCGATCCACCACATGACGCGGGGCTTCCTGCGGGCGATGGTCACGACGAAGACCATACGCCTGAACGAGCCGGGCGAAAAGTTCGAAAAACCGGCGGTCGTGATCGCCAACCACCAGTCGTTCATCGACATCCTGGTGCTGCTGAGCATCTGCCCCAAGGCCGTGATGGTGACCAACGGCTGGGTATGGCGTTCGCCGGTATTCGGGCGTATCGTCCGCTACCTGGGGTTCTACCATGCGGCGGACGGATACGAACGCCTCGCCCCGGCACTGGCGCAGAAAGTGGCCGAAGGGTACAGCGTGATCGTCTTCCCCGAGGGGACGCGCTCGGCCGACGGGAAGATCGGACGCTTCCACAAGGGGGCTTTCTACCTGGCCGGGGAACTGGGGCTGGACATCCTGCCGATCTGCCTCTACGGCAACGGCATGATCTCGTCGAAAAGGCAGCCCATCTATATCAAACACGGGCTGGTGGTAAGCCGCGTGCTGCCGCGCATGGCCGCCGCCGACCCCGCAAATTGCTCGGCGCAGGCCAAGGCCGCCTGCCGCCTGATGCGCCGGGAGTACCTCGGGCTATACGAAACCTACAACAGGCCGTGCAACCCCTATTTCCGTGACATGCTTATCAAGAGCTACACTTACAAGGGCCCCGTGCTGGAGTGGTACATGCGCGTCAAGGTGCGGCTGGAGCGGAGCTACGAGCTGTTCGACCGCATCGTGCCGCGCGATGCGGCGGTCGTAGACCTCGGGTGCGGGTACGGCCCCCTGAGCTACATGCTCGCCATGCTCTGCGAGCGGCGGCGGGTCGTCGGCATGGACTACGATGCGGAAAAGGTCGAGACGGCCAGCCAGAGCTTCCTGCGGCGGCCGGGCATCGAGTTCATCCACGCCGACCTGCGCACGGCGGAGCTGCCCGGGGCAGACGCCTTCCTGCTGGTCGACGTGCTGCACTACATGCGCCCCGAAGAACAACGGGCGCTCATCGGGCGCTGCGCGGCACGGCTCAACGCAGGCGGACGGATCATCATCCGCGACGGCGACAGCGGCAAGGCCGAGCGGCACAAGGCCACGGCGATGACCGAGGTGTGGTCGACGAAGATCGTGGGGTTCAACAAGACCGACGGCGGGCTGCATTTCACCTCGACGCCCGAGCTGGCCCGGATCGCCCGCGAACTGGGCATGGAGATACACGCCGCGCACAAGGACACGCGCACGTCGAATACGGTATACATACTGAGCCGGCGGGAAACGGACAGCGGAAAGGAGGAGTGACATGCAGGGGCAGTTCGACATAATCGTCATCGGCAGCGGCCTCGGAGGCCTGGAGTGCGGCGCCATGCTCGCCCGCGAAGGGATGGGAGTCTGCGTCGCGGAACAGGCGGCCCTGCCCGGAGGCTGCCTGCAATCGTTCTCCCGGCGGGGACATGCGATCGACACGGGCATGCACTACATCGGCAGCATGCAGGCCGGCGGCATCATGCGCCGTTACTTCGAATATTTCGGCATCCTCGGCTCACTGCGCCTGCGGCCGCTCGACGAGGCATTCGACGTCGTGTCGCTGCCCGGAGCGGGCGACTACGCCTACATGCACGGTTACGAAGCCTTCGAAAAGCACCTCGGGGAATGGTTCCCGCACGAAAAGGCGGGGCTCGGCCGCTACTGCGCGAAGCTGCGCGAAATCGGCGGCAGCATCGGTATCGGGGTGCACCGCACGGGGCGGTTGTCGGACGGGGGAACGAAATACCTCGGGGCACCGGCGGCCGGATTCATCGGCGAATGCGTCGCAGACCCGCTGCTGCGCAATGTCCTCGCGGGGACGAACCCCCTCTACGGAGGCGTGCGCGAAAGTTCGACGCTCTACCACCACGCGATGGTAAACCACTCGAACATCGAGGGCGCCTGCCGCTTTACGGGCGGGACGCAGCAGATCGCCGACGCACTGGCGGCGAAGATCCGCGAGCACGGAGGGACGATGCTGGTGCGGAGCCGCGTCGTAGCCCTGCACACCGAAGGGCGGCGCATCACGGGCGTGGAGCTGGCCGACGGGCGGATGCTGCGGGCAAAAACCGTCATCTCGGCCATCCATCCCGCGGAGACATTCCGCCTGATAGGCCCGACGCCCGTCATCCGCAAGGCATTCCGGGAACGGATAGGCAGCCTGCCCGACTCGTACGGGCTCTTCTCGGCATACCTGCTGCTGAAGCCGGGGCGGATCCCGTACATCAACCGGAACCTCTATTACTTCGCCGGGAAAGATGTCTGGAAGACGCTTTTCGACCTGGAAGCCATGCGGCCGGGGATGGTGCTGCTTAGTGCACAGGCTCCGGACGGCGACCCGGCATGGTGCGACGTCGTAACGCTGATGACGCCCGTCGCCACCCGCCCCTGGAAGGCGTGGGAAGGCTCCGCCCCGGGACGCCGCCCCGAAGCCTACACGGCGCTGAAGGCCGCCATGACGCAGGCGACGGTCGATTTCGCCTGCGCCCGCCTTCCGGAACTGAGGGATGCCATCGCCCATACGTATGCCGCCACGCCGCTCACCTACCGCCACTACACCGGCGCACCGCACGGCGCGGCATACGGGCTGCTGAAAGACTGGCGCAGCATCATGGCGTCGCACATCCCGGCCCGCACCAAATTCGACAACCTGCTGCTCACGGGGCAGAACCTCACGGTACACGGCGCAATCGGCGTCACGCTGTCGGCTGCGGCGACCTGCTCGGAAATAGTGGGCACGGAATACCTCGCAAAAAAGATCGCCAACGCATGAAACGCCTCCTCAAATACACACTCGCCGCACTGGCGGCGATCCTCGTCCTGCCGACGGCATTCCTCTGCGGCCTTTACCTGACGGCAGACATGGAGCAGCCCGCGGTGACGATCGATACCGCAGCCTACCGCGTCACAGACCACGGCGGCTACGCCGTATGCCACGGCAGTTTCCTGCGCCGCAACCCCCACGGACTCTGGGAGCTCTACACCGCCGGGTCGCCCGAAGAGTCGGGGGCGGCGGCAGGCGCCCTCACCGCAGGGCTGATGCACTACCAGGAACAGGTTTTCGTAGACCGAATCCGCGAATTCATCCCCTCGGAGGGCTACCTGAAATTCCTGGGCGGCATGATCCGGATATTCAACCGCAACCTGGGGCGGCACGTCCCCGAGGAGTACCGGCGCGAGATATACGCCCGGTCGCTTTACTGCTCGCACGACTTCGACGCCATCGGCACCCCCTACGAACGCCAGCTCAACTACCACGCGGCGCACGACATCGGGCACGCCATGAGCCAGTACATGCTCGTGGGATGCAGTTCGTTCGCGGCATGGGGCGGTGCGAGCGACGACGGGAAGCCGGTCGTCGGGCGCAACTTCGATTTCTATATGGGCGACGACTTCACCCGCAACAAGATCGTGACCTTCTGCCGGCCGCAGGCGGGCCATCCCTTCGCCAGCATCGGCTGGGCGGGGATGATCGGCGTGCTGTCGGGCATGAACTCCGAAGGGCTAACCGTGACGATCAATGCCGCGAAAGGGCCCGTGCCGCTCGCATCGGCGACACCCATCTCGATCCTCGCACGCGAGATCCTGCAACATGCGGCGACCATCGCAGAGGCGCTGGAGATCGCCCGCCGCCGCGACACCTTCGTCAGCGAATCGCTGCTCGTGGCCTCGGCACGCGACGGGAGGGCGGCGATCATCGAGAAAACGCCCCGCCGAACCGTGCTCTACGAGGGCGACGGGGAGTACCTCATATGCACGAACCACTACCAGTCGGAGGCGTTCGCCGACGACGGGGACAACCGCGAGAATATCGCCATGACCGACAGCCCCCATCGCTTCGCCCGGCTCGAAGAGCTCATGGCGGCGAATGCGCCCCTCGACGTCCCGGCAGCGGCCGCCATGCTGCGCGACCAGCGCGGCACGGGCGGCAAAGACATCGGCGTGGGGAACGACTGTTCGGTGAACCAGTCGATCGCCCACCACTCGGTCATATTCAAACCGGCAACCCTGCAAATGTGGATCTCGACCTCGCCGTGGCAGGGCGGCGCCTTTGTCTGCTACGACCTCGGAGCAATCCTGCGCAACCCCGACCCCGCCGCAGAGCTGTACGACGCGGCGCTGGAGATACCTTCCGACACGGCCTACCTCGCCCGTGACTACCCGCGCGTGGTCGCATACCGCCAGCTCGGAGCCCGCATCCGCCGGGCGATAAAAGCAGGGAGGAAGGCCGACGGGGAATTGACAGAAACCTTCGCCCGAACCAACCCGCAGAATTTCCACACCTGGAAACTGCTGGGGGAATACTACCTCTCGCAGGGCGACGACGAGCGCGCGGCACAGAGCTTCGGCAAGGCGCTGGAGGCAGGGGTTCCCCGCAGGGACGAACTCCTGGCGATAGAAAGACTCAAATCGGAATGCAAGCCATGATACGAAACCCGGAAATACAATTCGCATCGGCCGATGCGATCGCGGCGTTCCAGGAGGAACGCCTGCGCGATGAGGTCGCCTACCTCTATGAAAATTCGCCTTACTACCGGCGCATGTTCGACGGCTGCGGCATGCAGCCCGGCGACATCCGCACGGCGGACGACCTGCGGCACCTGCCCGTAACCACCAAAACGGATCTGCAACTCCACCCCGGGGAGTTCGTCTGCGTGCCCCGCAACCGCATCATCGACTACGTGACCACGTCGGGAACCCTCGGCGACCCGGTGACGTTCGCCCTCACGGAAGAAGACCTGGCCCGGCTGGCCTACAACGAGGCCATGTCGTTCACCACGGCGGGATGCACCGGAGAGGACATCCTGCAACTGATGACGACCATCGACCGCCGCTTCATGGCCGGGCTGGCTTACTTCATGGGAGCCCGGGAGCTGGGATGCGGCGTGATCCGCGTGGGAAACGGCATCCCCGAACTGCAATGGGACACCATCCGGCGCATCGGCCCCACGGGCTGCATCGTCGTGCCGTCGTTCCTGATAAAACTCGTCGGCTATGCGCAGGAGCACGGGATCGACTACCGCCGCTCGTCGCTGCGCCGTGCGATCTGCATCGGCGAGGCGCTGCGCGACACCGACTTCAGCAACAACACGCTGGGAGCGAAAATCACCGAACTGTGGCCCGAACTGGAACTTTTCTCGACTTACGCCTCGACCGAGATGCAGACCTCGATCACCGAATGCGGGCACCACTGCGGCGGGCATGTTCCGGCCGACATGCTTCTGGTGGAGCTGCTCGACGAGCAGAACAACCCCGTGCCCGAGGGACAGGAGGGCGAGGTGGTCATTACGACGCTCGGCGTGCGGGGCATGCCGCTGCTGCGCTTCAAGACGGGCGACATCTGCATCGCCCGCACGGGACGCTGCGCCTGCGGCCGCACGACGATGCGCCTCTCGTCGGTGATCGGACGCCGGGGGCAGATGATCAAATTCAAGGGCACGACGCTCTACCCGCCCGCGCTGTACGACGTGCTGGAGAATATCCCCGGCGTGAACAACTACATCATCGAGGTATTCACCGGAAGCCTCGGCACCGACCAGATCGTGCTGCGAATCGGCAGCACGCGCCGCGACGAAGCGTTCGAGAAGGAGATCAAGGACACGTTCCGCTCGAAAGTGCGCGTAGCACCCGAGGTGGTCTTCGAGCAGGTGGAGTACATTGCGAAAAAACAGATGCCCCAAATGAGCCGGAAACAAATAAAATTCGTAGATTTACGCGAACAAACCAAATAAAACCCAACCATGAAAAAATTACTGAGCATAGCCCTGTGCCTGATCGCCGTCAGCGGTTTCGCACAGAAGGGAAAGACGAAGATGGCGGCCGACTTCTACGGCGTGGATTACAGTTGCGTGAGCGTCGTCGGGGCCAACGAGCAGCCGGCCGAGTTCATCAAGGCGTTCGAGGCCATCAACCGCCTCTTCCTCAGCGAACCCAAGAAATACGACGTGGCCGGATTCACCGGCATCGACATCCTTTCGACCAATGTCGAACAGGCCAACGAGGCGTTGGGCGGCCTGGCTGCGGAGCAGTTCACGCCCCGCAGCACGAAGGCCGACATCGCGGCGCAGCTCCCCGGAATCCTCGCCCGCTACGACAACGGCTCGGGGAACAAGGGGCTGGTGTTGATAGCCACGACGCTCGACAAGGGCAACGGCATCGGATACTACACGGCCGTGTTGTTCGATCCCGCCACGCAGGAGGTCATCCTCCAGATGGACATGGCCGGTAAGCCCGGCGGGTTCGGCCTGCGCAACTATTGGGCCGGCTCGGTATACAACGCCCTCAAGAAGCAGGGTAAATACCTGACCAGGTAGGGGGGGGGTACCCCGCACCGACACACCCCGCACGGCTTCGTGCGGGGTGTGTCGTCATAATAGGCAAAGAGCGCCCGGAGCGGAGACACGATCCGCACCGGCAGGAAACCCTGTACGCCGCCGGATAAAAACGCCCGGGAGGCGGACTTACCCGGCAGCCCCGGAGCGGGCTTCCGGGCATCTCCCGGGCGGCGGATATTTCATGCGCGCATCGTCGAGCACCAGTACCCAATCGTTCCCCTTGCCGCAAGTCGGGGGCGTGAAGGTCATCGTCGCACCGGCATCCCGGCGGCGGAATTCCCCGATCCGCAGCGGGCGCCCGCTGCGGACATCGTACCACCAGGCCACGATCCGCTTCCCGGAAACCCGTTCCAGGTCGACGGCAAACGGCCGTCCGCTCTCGGAATAGACCATGGCATAGGTGCCGAGGCTGTCGCGGGTAGCCGTACAACGCCCGTGCCCCCGGCCGGCATCCCCGGCGATAACGCCCTGGTCGGGAATACGGCGGAAAAACGGACGGCTCTCGATAAGTTCCCGCCCATAGCACACCTGGTAAGCCCCGGGCAGCGAGAGGGATTCCCGCCAGCTCCGCACGGGCCCCGTGACAGGCGCATACCGGCCGGGTTCCCACATCTGCCATACGGCATGGCAGCCGTAGGTATGTCCGCAGGCCCCGGAAAAGACCTCGTGGTAGAACGCCCGCCGCACATGCAGGGCTTCGGAAGTGCCGTATTTTTCCCGGTCGAAGTCGATCGGATGTTCCTCGTAGATCGGCTCCCCGTCCAGCACGGGTTTGACGGGCCGCCGGGCATAATCACGGGCGATGCGCTCCCAAAGGTCGAAATCGTAGGCATGGCCGTTCTGCTGCATGTTGAACGCGAGCCACGGCTCGTCGTGCAGCCAGTCGCCCGAAGAGGATTTCCCCCACGGATGGTAGGTAATCAGGCAGGCCGAATAATCCTCGCGGCCGGCGACACCGCAGGCAATGCCGCGGGCGAAGGCCCGCAGTATGGGTTCACGCCCTTCGGGAGGACGGTCGCCGCCCAGTATCCAGATGATATTCCGCCGGATGCGGTAACGCTCCCCCAGATAGCGCCCGAAAGCCTCGGCACGCCCCTCCGTTGTGAAGATCTCGGGCCCGGGGCCCCATTTGAGGCAGAACTTGTCGCCCCATGCGGGCAGCAGGCCGATGACCAGCCCCAGCGAGTCGGCCATGGCGACCACTTCGTCCACATACGTGAAATAACGCTCGTTGGGCCGGGTGAACCCCGCATCGGCAAACGGCAGGTCGCCGTAGGCATTGGGGACGCGCAGCCCGTCACGTTCCGCGAGGCAGACGGCCTGTATGACCGTGAACCCTTTCCGGGCGCGGTCTTCGAGACAGAGGCGCGCCTCTTCGCGCGTCGTACGGTGGAACAGCTCCCACGCCGTGTCGCCCAGATAGAAGAACGGCCTGCCGTCGGCATATTGCAGGTAACGCCCGCCGGGATGCACGACGATGCGCCCGCGGGAGAAAGACCGGGCGCCAAGGGGCGCAGGCGCAAGAAAGAGCGCAAAAAACAGGAACGCAAATAATTTCCTCATAAAAAACGATTTCAGGCGACAGCCGGGAACAAAACGGCAGTCGGGGCCGCCGGAGGCGACCCCGTGCCGGTGTGGCGGCAAAGCCGGGTTACAGCCCCTCCTTCGAGAGCAGCTCCGACGTGTCGATACGCACCTGCGTCGTTGTGAGCTTGTCGTTGAGCGCATAACGCGTCGGGTCGGATATGGTGACCGGCAGGGAAAAATCCTTGTCGGCATTCGCCTTCAGATAGGCGATGTCGACCGTGAGGAAAAAAGTCGCATCGCGTTTCCCGTCGGGGCAGCTCACCGAGGAAGGCAGCGTGTATGCCCGGCCCGGCAGCAACACAGTCCCGTCCAGGGGAGTGCTGCCCACGGAGACGCTGACCGTATAGGCCTGCAACTCGGCCAGCCCGGCGCGGTAGATGCCCAGGAAAATGTGCACCTTCCCCGCCTGCGCGTCGATGCGGTAATTCTTGTTGGACTGCTGCGCCGTCCCGCCGTTGGGCACGGCATAAGGGATGTAACCGGCCTGCGGCATATAGATCACCGCACTGCCCCAGGGCCTCTCGCTGTCGGCCTTCTGGCATGAGGCTGCCCCGCATGCGAGGAGCAGCACAGAAAAGAATGTAACGATCGTTCTCATAGTTCGATATTTTTCGGTCTACCAACCCGGATTCTGGTCGAGTACCCCGCCCGATTTTACGATTTCGGCCTGCGGGATCGGATAAAGGTTCATCTTCGGGGCATCGAAGATGCGTTTGGCCACTTCGAACGGCGTGTAGGCAAAGCCGTCGCCGCTGCGGGTCACCTTCACGCCGCGCAGGGGCCGGTTGAGCACCGTCCCGGCATCGTCCCAGCGCCGGAGATCCCAGTAGCGATGGTCTTCGAAGGCCAGCTCGATGCGGCGTTCGTGTTTGATGGCCGTGCGCATGGCGGCCGCATCGCCCGGGGCGACATCGACCGGGGGCATCCCCACCCCGGAACGGGCACGCACGGCATCCACGGCGTCGCGCGCACTCATCCCGTAGCCGTGGGCGTCGTCCGGGCCGTAGGCTTCGTTCATCGCCTCGGCAAAATTAAGCAATATTTCGGCATAGCGGAAAACGATCCAGCTGCGAAGCCGTTTGTCGTCATTGGTGAGGTTCAGGTTCTCGTTCAGGAACTTGCGCAGGTAATACCCCGTGGGCGAAGCGTTCTGCCGGGCGGGGTCGTCGGCGCCGCCCGCATAGATTTCGAGCGTGCGCCCGTTCCACGTATCGCCGTTGCGCAGGACGGTGGCGTAGAAGCGCGGGTCGAGGCCGGCATAGGCATCGCCCGTATCCTCCCCCGTAGATTCATAGGCTTCCACGAGGTTCTGCGAAGGGCAGATACCCGTACCGCCGCCCTGCGTGCCGATGGGGTAATTCTTGCGTTCGAACTCGTTGGTCGCCCCCATACGCACCGCCCAGATGGTCTCGGGGCTGGTCGTAGAGGTTTCGGCGACGAACAGCCCGCCGTAATCGGGATGCAGGGAATAGATGCCCATGTTGATCACTTCGAAGGCCGCAGCGGCAGCGGCAGCCCACTTGGACTTTTCGCCCGAGGGATTGAACTGCGGGCTGGCGGCATAGAGCAACACCCTCGACTTGAGGGCCAGCGCCGCGCCGCGGGTGATCCGGCCCGACTTCTCCTCGAGGTTCTCGGCCCGCCAGTCGACGACCAGTTCGTTGCGCACCCCCTCGATCTCGCGCAGGATGAGGCCGACCACCTCGTCGAACGTGCCGCGCGGAAGATTGGCCTCCTTCTGGTCGGCATACACGCGGTCGATGAGGGGCACCCCGCCGTAACGCTTGGCAAGCTCAAAATAATAATAGGCTTTCAGCACATGCGCCTCGGCGCGCAGCCGCTGCACGTCGACGATGTCGCGGCGGTAGCTGTCCAGGCCGTTCGAAGTGAGCGTGTCGCGGTGCATACCGAGGATATACCTGTAATCCACCGACTTATCGAGGTAGTCGTGCGCCGCATAGATGCCGTTGTAATAGCTCGTATAGCAATCGTCGGGGTTGTAATAGGCGCTCCAGCTGCCTTCGTTGAACCGCTGCGTGGAACTGAACGTGGTCACGTATTGCGCCTCGTCGGAAACGGCTGCGAAGAGGTTGCCGTCGATCGCCGTGAACCCGTAGGGGATGTGTTCGTAAACGCGGTAGCCCCAGTCGAACATCTGGTAACGGCGCGTGGCCATCATCTCGTCCGTCAGGTTCAGGTCTTCCTTGGTGTCGAGCGCATCGCACCCCGCCAGGGACAGCGAACAGAGGAGGGCGCCCGCGAAAAGGATTCTCATATTTTTTCGTATCATGGCAGTCGTGTTTAGAAGGTTACGGTCAGTCCGAGGTTGTAGGATTTCAGCGCCGGGTGGCCGGAAAGGATTTCGGGGTCGATGTCGTAGTCGCGCATCAGCCTGCTGACGGTCAGCAGGTTGACACCGCTCAGGTAGATGCGGATCTTCGAGATGCCGGCCTTGCTCAGCGACGGCTGCGCGAAGGTGTATCCCAGTTCCACGTTGCGCAGCTTGAGGAAGTCGCCGCTGCGCTTCCAGAGTGTCGAATTGCGGTAGTTGTTGCTGTTGTCCTGCAACGAAAGGCGCGGATAGGTGGCCGTAGCCCGCGTGTCGATGCCCTGTTCGGGATAGTAGGCCCAGCGGCCTTCGGCAATCCCGTAGACGTTGCCGTTGTCGCGGAACGCCACGTTCTGCAAGGGCGCATCGAGCAGGTTCACGTCACGGCCGGCCGCCCCCTGGAAGAGGGCGAAGAGGTCGAACCCCTTGTAGGATGCCGCCAGCGAGAACGAGTACTGCAACTTGGGCAGGTACGAGTCGCCGATGGCCGTCTGGTCGTTCTCGTCGATGACCGTATCGCCGTTCAGGTTCTTATACTTGATGTCGCCGGGCTGCACGGCACCGAACGTAGGCTTGGGAAGCCCCTCCCTGAGTTCGCCGCCGACGTCGAAATCGTCCCAGTCGTAGAACCCGTCGGCCACATATCCGAACAGGGCGTCGAGCCGCCGTCCCGTGCGTGCCGCGGTCGGCACGGTCACGACCTCGGCCATATAGTCGACCTTGTTGCTGTTATACGAGGCCATGCCCGTGAGCGCGTAATTGAAATCGCCTATGCGGTCGGCCCAGGAAAGCTGGACTTCGAAGCCCTTGTTAGTCATCCTGCCGATGTTGCGGTAAGGCGGATTGTCCACGCCCGAGGCACCGGGGATCATCCAGTCCTGAGTCACGATGCCCGATCTTTTTTCGAGGAACAGGTCAACGTTCAGGGACAACCTGTTCCACAGGCGCAGGTCGATGCCGGCGTCGTACTTCAGGCTCTTTTCGGCAAAAACATCGGGGTTCGGGAGGTAGGACAGCGCCGTTCCCCCGTGCCACGTGTGCTCGGAGTTTCCCGTATTGAGGCCGCCGCGGCCGGTATAGTAGCCCTCCCAGAGGTAACGCATCTCGCCCATCGGATCCCAGCCGTTCTTACCGACCGAAGCCCTAAGCTTGAGCAGATCGACCATGCGGCTGTCCCGCAGGAAACGCTCGCGGGAGACGATCCAGCCAAGGCCGAGCGAGGGATAGAACCCCCAGCGGTTGCCGGGCCTGTAATTGTCCGAACCGTCGGCGGCGAAGGAGAAGGTCGCCACATAGCGGTCGTCATAGGCATAGTTGACCGCCCCGTTGACGGTCATGTGACGGTATTCGACCATCTTGCCGGCAGCGCCGTTCTGCGAAAAGTCTGTCTTGTAGATATTGTAGAGTATCCCGGCCGAGGCGGAGACCACATGCCGCCCGAACGTGCCGTCGTAGCCGACCGTGGCATTGTAGTGCTGCCACGTCCACTGGTTCTGGCCGCTGTCCTCGCCACGGGTATAGGGGGTGTCGTTATCGGTGGTCTGCTGCACCCCGTCGAGCCAGCGCGAATAGTTGCGCGTGTTGCTCGCGCCGTCGCGCGTCCAGCTGCTCAGCGACATCGCCTCCGAAAGGTAGAGCCCCTCCACGAGGAAGTCGAGCCGCTCCTTGAGCTGGAAATTGGCCTGCAGGGTACGGTCGTGCGTGGAGTTGCGCCCCAGCGCCTTGATCGAGGCCAGGGGGTTGAAATTGTAGATCGGGGTACCCGTCCACGTCCCGTCGGGGTTGCGCACGGGATAAACCGAGCCGGGGTATTTGGCAAGGTCGTTCCACAGGTCGCCCGCGGCGCGGTTGGGGTAACGGCGGTCTTCGATCCGGCCCCCGACATCGACCTTGGCCTCCAGGAAACCGAAGAGGTTCATATCGAGGTTCGTGCGGATATTGTAGCGGTCGATGCCTGCGTTGGCCAGCGTATCGTTGGTCGGGGTGTCGTAGATTCCCCGCTGCCCCATGTAGCCGAACAGCACGAAATAGCGTACGGTCTTGTCGCCGCCCGAGACCGACACGTCGGCATCGGTATAGGGCGTGGCCTTCTTGGTGACCTCGCGGTACCAGTCCACGTCGGGCAGTCGGGCGACCTGGTCGGCCGTGTAATAGGGTGTCCAAACGTTGCCGTTGTCGTTGCTCAGCGCCTCGTTGTAAAGCCGGGTATAGTCGCCCGTACGCAACGGTTTCTGGAGGTTCATGGGCTGCTGCACGCCGCCCCGGACATTGACCGTGACGCGCGGGCGGCCGATACGACCGCGCTTGGTCGTGACCCAAATCACGCCGTTGGCGCCCCTCATGCCGAAGGGAGCCAGCGCCGCGGCATCCTTCAGCACCTCGATCCGGTCGATCTCGGCAGGCGAGAGAAACTGGAAATAAGCCATATTGGTCTGGAAGCCGTCGACATAGACCGGCAGCGACGAGTTGTTGTAGGTCGCCACGCCGCGGATACTGAGCGTAGCGGCATCGTAGCCGGGTTCCCCGTTGGTCTGCGACACGACGAGCCCCGGGATACGTCCGTAAAGCATGTTGTTGATATTGGCCGAGGGGATGGATACCTCGTCTCCCGTCACGGAAGAGACGGACGAAGTGACCAGCATTGCCTTCGTGCGGGCCGATGTCCCGGGGATCACATATTCCAGGGCCGCACTGTCGGGCTGTTCCGCAGCCGCGGTATCCCGGGCGGAAACCGGGCCGGCACCACCGACGGCCAGAACCGCGAGTGCCGCGCCTCCGAGAAACACACTTTTCATATGGTTGGGATTCATGTAATTCTGATTTTTTCGGTAAACGATTGTGTATGGGCGGATCAATATCCGGGGTTCTGCACCAGATAGCCCTTATTCACCTCGCTGAGCGTAAAGGGCGAAAGGGACATGCGCTCGTGCCACGTGTATTCGGGGACATAGGAGGGCTTGCGCGTGTAATTGGCGAACTCCTCGGGTTTGCGGGGGTTCCACGACACGCCGGCGGCCTGCGAGAACTCGAACTTGTACTTGGCCCCGCCGACCATCGACGCCCCCTGCTTCCAGTGGCGGGCGTGGGGATACCACTGGTTCTCCACGTAGAATTCCACGGCCCATTCGCGGTGGATGCTCCGCCGCAGCCCCACCCGGTCGGTCTGCGTTTCGTCGGGGATGCCTCCGCGCCTGCGGATGTCGTTCAGGTAGCGCAGCGCCATGGTCGGGTTGCCCTCCTCGTTGTAGGCCTCGGCGATATTGAGGTAAAACTCCGCCATGCGGTAGATCGGGAATTCGAACCATTCGCGCGAACCGGCTTCGTACCAAAATTTGATGTTCTTGGCACAGCCGTCCTGCCACTTGTATTCGAGCTGCCAGTTCTGGTACAGATCCCAACGGCTGTTGCCGGTATTGTTCTTGGGGTTGACGCCGTAGAAATAGAGCGACGCCTGCGCACGGGGTTCCAACTCTTCGGCCTTGTCGCGGTATTCGCCGGCCGGGCGCCAGTCGTCCACGCCCGCCCACGTCTGATCCGTACCATCGGCCTTGCGGTACTGGCAGAGCTGACCGTAGCCGGTGCCGCGGTACTGCCCCAGGTCGTGGCCGGTGTGGGTCGGCATGAAGGTGTAGTTCTTGTAGATACCGTTGTCGTCAGCCTCGCGCTGCTGCTTGTAGGCCAGCAGCACCTCGCGGTTCGACGGCGTGCCGACGGCCGTGCCGTAATCCTTGATGGGGTCGCCCGTGTCGATCAGCTCGAAGCCGTTGGCCTTGCCCCAGTCGATCACCTCCTGATTGGCCAGGCGCGCCGTTTCCCAGCGCTTGGCATCGTAGCCCCCGAGCCAGATCATCTCATTGTTCGCGGGGTCGGCCATCTGCATGTAAGGGGCGTCGGCATTGAAGAGGGGACGGGCGGCATACATCAGCGCCTCGGCCTTGACGGCCAGCGCCACACCCTTGTTCACGCGCCCCAGCCAGTCGGCCGGCCAGCGCACACCTTCGAGTGTCGCGGCGGCCGCGTCGCACAGCCCGACGATGAAGTCAAGGGTTTGCTGCACGGTGGAGCGGGGGCGCACGTCGACCGTGGTGAGCGTCGATTCGACCAGCGGCACACCGCCGTAGCGTTTGAGCATCTCCACGTAGCGGAAAGCCACCAGCACCTGCATTTCGGCCTTGACGATGGCTTTGTCGCGGTCGGACATGTCGGCGACCTTGTCGATGTTCTCGTACACGAGCCACGCCTTGCGGATGTAGGCGTAGTTGTTGGGGAAATAGTCGTCGGTATAACCGGCGCCGTTATTCTCGTTGTTGGCCAGCATGCCCGCCACGACCTGCTTATCCATGTATCCCCATGTCAGGCGGCAAAGGTCTTCGCCGCCCATGATGGCTTCGGTCGTCTCGTAGGGCATGATCGGGGAGTTGTTCCACACCAGTACGGGCAATCCCGAAGAGAGGATCGTGGCGTAGGCCTCGGCGATCGCCCCCTCGGCGTTCTTGGCCGTGCTGAAGACCTCGTCCTGATCCATGCCCGTCACTTCGGGCTTCTCGATGAACCAGTCCTGGCAGGACGTAAGGCCGGCCGCCAGCAACAGGCCGAGAAGCGTATAAATGGTCTTTTTCATAAGGCTGCGACTTAAAATTGGATGTTGAAACCGAAGTTATACACGCGCGTGAGCGGATAGATGATGCCTTCGGACGTACTGCCGTCCTGCACCAGCTCGGGGTCGATGCCGTCGACCAGGTCTTTGCCGCCCCAGGTACAGAGGTTGTTGGCATTGACGAATACGCGGATCGAGCCGATATGCGCCTTGCGCATCCAGCGGGCGTTCCGGAACGTATAGGCCACCTCGACGTTCTTGAGCTTGATATGGTCGGTCGAACGGAACCAGAAGGAGTTGTTCTGGTTGTTCTGGCTGTTGGCCATGTTCACGGACATGCGCGGGAAGGTGATCTGCTTGCCGGCGGCATGGCGTTCGGGCGTCCAGCGGCCGTTCATATAGCTCAGCGGCGTACCGTTTCCCTGGGCGAAGGGCGTGATGAGGTAGCCGTTCATGTTGAACGTCCCCTGCGCCGAACCGGTAAGGAGCGCGGATATTTCGAACCCCTTGTAGCCGAAGCTCAGGTTGCTGCTGAACGCGAAGCGCGGGACGTTCGAGAAGCCCGTCGGGGTGATGTCCTTGTCGTCGATGATGCCGTCGCCGTTGACGTCGACGATACGCAGGTCGCCGCCCTGGACACGGTTGCCGTCGATGGCGTTGTAGGGGTGGTTGGCCACCTCTTCGGGCGTATTGTAGAAGCCTTCGTTGTAATAGGCCTTGTACTGTCCGTAGGCGAACCCCGTTTCGTTCATCCAGGCGTACATGTAGGAGGGTTCGGCCTTGTAGTCGATCTTGTTGACGGCATAGGAGACCTGTCCGCCCACTTCATACCAGAAATCCGTTCCGACGTTGTCGCGCCACGAGACCTGGATCTCGTAACCCCGGTTGCTCATGCGCCCCACGTTCACGGGCGGCAGGGCGCTGCCGCTCAGGCCGATGATGCCCGGCGTGACCCCCAGTTTGGTGAGGATGTTGTTGCGCTTCTCCTCGAACAGGTCGACCGTGACCGAAAGCCGGTCGCGGAACATGCGCACCTCGGCGGCGATGTTGTACGACTCCTTCTTCTCCCACGTGACGTCGGGGTTGCCTGTCGACTGTTCGTATTTGCCGGGGAAGGCCGGGTTATTGACCGAACCGTTCGACGAGCCGAAGAAATACCCGTCGAGCGGGGTGCCGTTCCAGGGGCCGTAGCTGTGGCTGCCCCAGGTGCCGGGCAGGAAAAGGAAGCGGTCGCCGCCGATCTCGCTGTTGCCGGTCTGCCCGTACGAGGCGCGGAACTTGAGCCACGTGAGGATGTCGTTCTTCGGGAAGTAGGGTTCGTTCGACACGACCCAGCCTACCGAAACGGCCGGGAAAAACCCGAACCGCTTGCCGGGCGCGAAGTTCTCGGAACCGTTGTAACCCATGTTGAATTCGGCCAGGTAACGCTGGTCGTAACCGTAGGTGACACGCCCCACCACACCGTAATAGCCGCGGGGGACGTTGTACTTCAGCCCGGGCGAGGTGTAGCGTTCGCCGGTGACGAGCGCCATGGCCGTGACGGCGTGCTTGCCGAAATCGCGGCTGAAGTCGATGCCGGCCTCGACATAGACCTTGCGGTTTTTGCCCCAGCCGGTCTCCTCGTAGGATTTGGCATTGTGTTCGCCGCCGTAATAGAGCAGCTCGGCCGGATCGGCGGGGTTGCGCGTGATCGAATAGACGGGCAGGTTGGGCGCAACGCGCAGCGTCTTGGTAAAATAATGGTCATACGACAACGCTCCGCGTACGGAAAGCCCTTCGACGAGGTAATCCATCCGGTGGCGGATGCGGATCGAGGTATTCAGGCTGCTCTGGTTAATACGCGCCTGTGCCTTTTCGAGCATGTAGGCGATCGGGGATTTGCCCCATGCGCCCTTGTTGCTGTCCATGATCGTACCGCCGGCATAATCGGTGATGATGCGGCCGTCGGAGACGCCCGGCGCCGAGAAGGGCGGGGCTTCGTAGATGTTGAGCATCAGGTCGCGGTAACGGCCCCACATGTCCACGCTGCTGTTGCGGTCGGTGATGATCTTCGTCTCGCGCACCTGCCCCGAGAGCGAAACATTGATCTCGGTGAGCGGGATGATGTTGAAATCGAAGTTGGTGCGGAAGTTATACTTGTGGCTGCCCGAGTTGGAGGCCGCATCGCTGAACCCGAAGTCGTTGGTGAGGCTCTTCTGGTTGGAATACCCCACCGAGGTGAAGAAGGCCACCTTTTCGGTACCACCGGAGATATTGACGCTGTACTGCTGCTGGGGCGACACCCCGGCGTCGAAAATCCGCTTCATGTAGTCCGTACTGCCGTAATAGATGGCGGGACTGTCGAGCAACGCCTGTTTCTGTTCGGGCGAAAGGTGTCCCATCGCCTCGACCTCGGAGGGCGTATAGTCGCGGTTATGCCGGAATTTCCACAGTTCGTCCTGCGAAAATACCTTGATGTCGTCGGGCTTGCCGTCGTTGGCGAACGCCTCGTTGCGCAGCACGGCATAATCGTAGGAGTTGACCAGGCTGGGCAGGGTCGTCGGGGAGGTGAAGCCGACATTGGCCGTGAACGAAATTTTCAGGTTGCCTTCGCGGCCGCGTTTGGTCGTCACGATGATGACGCCGTTGGCACCGCGCACGCCGTACACGGCCGTCGCAGAAGCATCCTTGAGCACGTTGACGTTCTTCACATCGTTCGGGTCGAGCATGTTGAAGGCCGTCATGTCGCGCACGATGCCGTCGATGACGATCAGCGGGTTCTGGTCGCCGGCATACGTCCCCACGCCGCGCACGCGGATCGTGGACTCTTCGAAGCCGGCTTCGCCGGTCTTCTGGACGGCGGCCATACCGGCGATACGCCCAACGAGGGCATTGGAAATATTGGTCACGGGGGAGCGCATCAGCTCCTTGCCCGACAGCTGCCCGATGGCGCCGGTGACGGTCTCCTTCTTCTGGGTGCCGAAGCCGACCACCACCACATCGTCGATGCTCTGGACATTCTCCTCGAGCACGATGCGGATATCGGTCTGAGTTCCTACGGGCACCTCCCGGGTGGTATAGCCGATAAATGAAACTGTCAACGTCGCATCCTTGGCCGCCATGACCGTGAAACGCCCGTCGAGGTCGGTCACGGAGCCAGTCTGGGTTCCCCTGACGACCACTCCGGCCCCGACGACCGGCATGCCCTGCTGGTCGACGACCGTCCCGGAGACCCTGGCAGGGGAGACGTCCTGCGCACCGGCGCCGAAAGCGACCGACAGGACGAGCAGCAGAGCCAGCCCGATCTTCGCGAATCTGCGCAGAAGCCCCGGCACATTCAAATAATGGTTCATTTTCATAGGTATTTAGGTTGTAGTTGGTTGATTGGGTCCCGCGGGGAGAATCGCCGCCGCGGGACAGGCCCGCACTGAGGTTCACCGAGAGGGCCGGATCACAAAATCGAAAAGGTCGGAGCGTCTTTTTCTTTCATAGGCTGATAGGTTTGGTTATGCTTCAGGATTTTCGTTACAACAAATTTAGGAAGACGGAACAGGGATATAAAGAACGGATTTATCATTTATTTGTCCGTTTTCATCATCCACCCTCCTGCGCTTCAATATTCGATCCGGACGACCACCGAGCGCGTGAAGTCCGGAAGCGATACGTCGGCACGGCGGGACGCGCGCACCCACTCGTCCCGCCAGGGGTCGTAGATCCGCACTTTCTTCACCCTGCGCCCGCCGAGCAGCGGTGTGAAGTCGACCTGCAGGCCGGACAGCCGCTGTGCCGGAATGCGTTCGGAGAGCTCGTGCCGCCACGTGCTCACCGTATCGCGGCACCAGGCAAGCAGCGTGTGTTCGCCCCGCAGCACATAGACCCGCAGCCCCGCCGTATCGCGGCGCACGGGTTCGAACCCTTCGCGAAGGGGGTCGACACCTTCGACGGCACGCGCGAAGCGCCCCATCTGGAACCAGGTATGCTGCTTGTCGATATGGTGATCCCAATGCCAGAGGTGCCCCGGCCCGGCGGCCCCGCTGAAAAAGGGGGCGAAGAGCACGTCGTGGAGCACGGAACCCATCGTATCTACCTTATATATAGGATGGGGGCCGGTATGCACGGGTTTCACGGCGCCCGACTCGGCCAGCAGCATCGGTTTGCGGAGGCCGTATCCGCGCAGCACGGCGATGGCATCGGAGGCCATGCTGTCGACCGGAGCGCCGCACACGGCCAGTTCGGCACCCTCGTCGATATAGCGGTGCACCTGCGCTACCTCGTTCGGAGGCAGGCGGTTGATGAATTCATAAATCGGGAAGCTCGACTCCCGGTCGAGCGAGCCGAGGCTCTGCATCACCAGGTTTTTCGGGAAGATCTCCTTCACACGCGGCAGCATACGGACATTCCACGCGCGCAGGTGCTCCTCGGGCGTCTCCACGGCGTTCATTTCGTTCCACAGCTCCCAGCCGAAAACGGCGGGATGGTCGCCGTAACGCTCGCGGAAGATGCGCACGCGGCGCAGGAACTCCTCCTCACCACGCTGCGAAGTGATATAATCGTCGGCATCGGCAAACGGGCCGCCGTTCGAGGTATGGTACGAGGCTTTGGTGTCCCACTTGTTCACGCCCGGCCGGATATGGCGGAAACTCTCGATGCAGAACTTGATCTTGATGCCGTACCGGTCGGCGAGCTCCAGCAGGCGGTCGATGCGCACGAGCTTGGCGGTGTCCACCTCGCCGTAACGGGTTTCGATCTCGAAGAGGTTCGTATTGAGCCATACGCGGCCGAAATTGGCGCCGTTGCGGTGCATCTTCCCGAGGTAATGTTCCATGTCGGCAACCGACCCCATCGCGGCGATGTTGCATCCCACGGGGATATACGGCTGCCCGTCCGAAAGGCAGAAATAACGGGGATCCCGGGCGCTTACCTGGACGAAAGAGCGCCTGAAGGAGCGCCCGGGGCGCTTGGCCCACGCCTCCGCTACCGACACGAAGGCAAGGAGGCAGGTCAAAAGGATGAGTCGTTTCATAGGTCGTAGTCTTTAGGTTTGAGCGACAGGATAAAAGTAGGAAATTCCCCGCGCACGGAATATAACCGGTTCCGCAGATGCTAACACATTTTCGTCGGAACGGCGCAGGAGGGGCGAAAGGCCGGTTTTCTGTTATTTTTTGATAAATCCGTGCAAATCCGGCGGGTGGAGTATTCCTATATTTGTTCCATCGAAAACTCACCTTATCCGAACTATGAAACGACTTACGGCAATCCTCCTGTGCACGCTTGCATACGGCGCCGCAACAGCCGCCGACGGGTGGGACGCCCCGGCCGACCAGCACGTCAACACCCTGCACCGCCTGCCCGCCCGGGCCACCTCCTACTCCTACAAGACCCCGCAGGATGCATTGGCGGGAGACCGCGCCCGATCACGGATGATGCCGCTCGACGGTGTCTGGAAATTCCGTTTTGCGGAAGACGCCGCCCAAAGCCCCGAAGGGTTCTGGCAACCGGGCGCCGACCTCGGAGACTGGGACGAGATAGAAGTTCCCTCGTGCTGGGAGATGCAGGGCTACGGGTATCCGATATACACCAACATCCCCTATCCGTTCGAGTTCAGGCCGCCGTCGATCACACGCGACAACCCGACGGGATGCTACGTCCGAAAATTCACCGTACCCCGAAGCTGGGAAGGCGACCGGGTGGTGCTGCACTTCGGGGGCGTATACTCGGGCTATTACGTCTGGGTCAACGGCACCCTGGCAGGATATGCCGAGGACAGCTGCCTGCCCTCGGAATTCGACGTCACCGGCCTGCTGCGACCGGGCGAGAACACGCTCGCCGTGAAGGTTTTCAAATGGACGGACGGCAGTTACCTCGAAGATGCCGACCACTGGCGCATGGCGGGCATACACCGCGAAGTATACCTTGCCGCAAAACCCGATGTGGCCATCGGCGACTTCGGGGTGCGGACGCTGCTCGACGGCGACATGCGCGACGCGCTGTTGCAGATACGCCCCACGATCGACCTGCGCGAGGGCACCCCGGCGGCAGGATGGCATCTGCGGGCGCAACTCTATGCCCCCGACGGGACGCCCAAAGGCCGTGAAATGGGACTACCGGTCGAAGAAATCCTGTCGGAGGCTTACCCGCAACGCGACAACGTCTACTTCGCACTGATGGAGCAGCGCATCGCGGCGCCCGAAAAATGGAGCGCCGAGAACCCTGCGCTCTACACCCTCGTGCTGACCCTGCGCAACGATGACGAGCAGGTCGCCGAATCGCGCAGTTGCAAGGTCGGGTTCCGCGACGTCCGGCTCCGCGGACGCGAGATGCTGGTCAACGGCGTTCCCGTGAAACTCTACGGCGTAAACCGCCACGACCACGACCAATATACGGGAAAGACCGTCACGCGCGAAGGGATGGAACAGGACGTACGGCTGATGAAACTGCTGAATTTCAACTCCGTGCGTACGTCCCACTACCCCAACGACCCCTATTTCTACGAGTTGTGCGACCGCTACGGCCTGTATGTCATCGACGAAGCCAACATTGAGAGCCACGGTTCGGGCGGGAAGCTCTCGAACGACCCGGACTGGGCCGTCCCGTTCCTGGAGCGCGTGAGCCGGATGGTCGTCCGCGACCGCAACCACCCCTCCATCGTCATGTGGTCGCTGGGTAACGAATCAGGATGCGGCCCGGCGCACGCGGCGGCAGCCGGCTGGGCCAAGGATTACGACCCCACGCGCCTGATCCACTACGAAGGGGCGCAGGGACAACCTGCGAGCCCGCTTTACGTACCCCTCAGGCGCACTTCGGCGGCCGTATTCACTAGTGCCGCCCCCGCAGACGGGAAGCCGGGCACCCCGCAACAGCCGCAGGACGGCGGCAATCCGACCGACCCCGCCTACGTGGATATCGTGAGCCGCATGTATCCCACGGTCGGGGAGCTGGAGCGCATGGCCCTCAACCCGCGGATCGACCGCCCCGTGCTGATGTGCGAATACGCTCACTCGATGGGAAATTCGACCGGCGGGCTGAACGACTACTGGACGGTCATCCGCAGCCATGAGGGACTGCTGGGCGGCCATATCTGGGACTGGGCAGAGCAGGGGCTGGTCAAAAAAGACACCTGCCAACGCACCTATTGGGCCTACGGCGGGGATTTCGAACCGGCGGGGGAGCATCACGACGCGGCCTTCTGCTGCAACGGCATCGTCAACCCCGACCGTACGCTGAAGCCCGCGGCACTGGAGTGCAAATATGTATTCCAGCCCATCGGGTTCACGGCGGACGACCTTGCTGCCGGAAGGGTTGTCGTACACAACCGTAATTTCTTCTCCCCGACCGACCGCTACGACTTCACTTGGGAAATATCGACCGACAAGGGCGTATTGCAGCGCGGCAGTTTCGACGTGCCGACGACGCCCGCGGGCAAGAGCGCCCCGGCCACCGTCGGGTTCCGCCCCTTCGAGCCCGAACCCGGCGCCGAATATCTGCTCCGCGTACAGGCCCGGGAAAAACGGGCGACCCCTTACGCCGGGGCCGGGCACATCGCTGCGCAAGAGCAGTTCGGACTGCCTTTCTACAAGGCTCCCGCGCATAAACCCGCCGCAGGCAGGGCGGCCGTCTCACAGGACGGGGAGCGCATCGTGCTGAGCGCCGCGGGTGTCCGGGCGGAAATCGACCGCAGAAGCGGCTACCTGGTCTGCTATACGGCACACGGGAAGGCATTGGTATGCGACACCCTGCGACCGAACTTCTGGCGGGCGTCGACCGACAACGACTGGCGCGGATGGCGCGTCGGGCAGATCGCCGGATGCTGGAAAGAGATGCCCGGAAGGTTACGGACGGAAGGCATCCGCATCGACGAAGCCGCAGGGACGGTGCGTGTCGAAAAGGGGGTTCCCGACAGCGTGCGGCTGACGCTGGTTTATACACTCGACGGTACGGGGGCGCTGGCCGTGGCATACGACCTGCAGATCGCCGGGCAGTTGCCCGAACCGCTGCGCGCGGGGCTCCGAACCCGGGTTCCCAATACACTGGGGCGGATGGCCTACTTCGGCAAAGGGCCCCAGGAAAATTACTCTGACCGCTCGTGCGGTGCTTTCATCGGCCTCTACCGGGGTACGCCCGGGGACTTCATGCACGACTACATCACCCCGCAGGAGAACGGCAACCGCTGCGCAGTGCGTTGGCTCACGCTGACGGAGGGCAACGGGCGCGGCATCCAGATCGCGGGGGACAGCCCCCTGAGCATGTCGGTATGGGACTGCACGCAGGAGGCGCTCGACAGGGCACGTCACGTCACCGAAGTGGAGCGGCTTCCGGATGCCCTGACGGTCAACATAGACTGCGTGCAGGCCGGGGTCGGGGGAACCGATACCTGGAGCCTGAATGCGCGCCCCTCGGAGCAGTACCGCCTGCTGGCAAAACGCTATGCCTATAAATTCACGCTACTTCCCTGCAATAACGAATCCGAAGCAATCCGCAACGGCCGGAGGCTTTGCAACAAACGATAGCCCATGAAAAAGATAATCCTGTTACTGGCGTTGGGATTCCTGTGCCAGCCCCTTTACCCGCAACGCACCGAATACCCGCAGATCGGGGCGCAGGTGTTCATCGAACCGGGGCAGACCGACAAGCAGATCGACGGGTTCTTCAGGATACTCGCGCAGCACGGATTCGAAACGGCACGCATCCGGATGTTCGGGGCGCACATGCTGCGCCCGGACGGATCGTGGGATTTCACGCTTTACGACAAAGCATTCGATGCCGCCGGGAAACACGGCGTAAAACTCTTCGCCACGCTCTTCCCGCCGACCGACGAGCTGGGCGACGTGGGCGGATTCAAATTCCCCCGCTCGAAAGCCCACCTGCTGGAAATCGCCGATTACATCGAAGCCGTCGTGAGCCACTTCAGGGGGCATCCCGCCCTCGACACCTGGGTGTTGCAGAACGAACCGGGGACGGGCGGAACGGGGCCCGGGCGAAACGACCTGACCGATGAGGTTTTCGCACGCTGGAAAGCCGCGCAGAAGACTCCGGCCTACGACAACGGCTACCTGAAAGCCGACTTCACGCAAGAGCGGTTCCACACCGATTTCACGACGTGGTACCTGGGATGGATCGCATCGCAGGTCGATCGGCACGACCCTGCGCACCACAAACACATCAATCCCCACCAGCTTCTGGACAACCTCGCCGACTACGATTTCCCCGCCTACGAAGGGTTTCTGACCTCGCTGGGCGTGTCGATGCACCTGAGCTGGCACTTCGGTTATTTCACCCGGGCGCAATACCCGCTGGGAATCTCGCTCATGGCCGACATCATCCGCTCCGGAGCCGGGAAAAACCCGTTCTGGATCACCGAAATGCAGGGCGGCAACGTCACGGCCAGCGGAAGGGAGGTACTCTGTCCCACGGCGCGGGAGATCACGCAATGGCTCTGGACGGGTATCGCCGCAGGCGCCGAAGGGGTGATCTTCTGGACGCTGAACCAGCGGGCGTCGGCACTCGAAGCCGGCGAATGGGGTATGCTCGATTTCCAGGGGCGGCCGAGCGACCGCCTGACAGCGGCCTCGGAAGTCGCCCGCACGGCGAAAGCCCACAAAAGCTTTTTCCGCGAGGCCCGGCCCGTACGGAGCGGCATCACGCTCCTTTACAACACCGAATCGCTCCGCACGCAGCAAAAGAATGCGGCGGTGTCGGACGACGGCCGTTACGAAGGGCGCAAGGCCAGCGCAACCATGAAATCGCTCGCGGGGGCCTATGAAGCCATAGCCGCCTGGGGCGTGGTTCCCGAAATCTGCGAAATGGGCGCATACGACTGGAGCAACCCGCAGGGAAAAACGATCGTATTGACGAACCTCGTGGCACTGCCTTCGGAGGTATGGGAACGGCTCGACGATTTCGTCCGTAAAGGCGGCCGGATGATCGCCACGGGGCTCACCGGATTCTACGACCAGAACATGCACTGCATCCTGATGGACGACTTTCCGCTGCGCAGGTGTTTCGGCGCACAGATCAGCGAGTACAAGGCCGTCGCACCCTATTTTACGATCGCATGCGACACCCCCGCCACGACCCTGCCCGCGCATCTGTGGAAAGGGATCCTCACCCCCGACAAGGCGCAGGCGATCGCCATGCACGGCGACGATGTGGTCGGCACCCGCCACCGCTACGGCAAGGGCGAGGCCGTGTGGCTTCCCTCGCTCGTCGAGCTGGGCGGCTGGCACGGCGACAACAAAGGGGTCGCGGATTTCTACGGCACCTACTGCCGCGGGCAGATCGACCGTGCCCCGCTGCACTTCTCCCGCCCGGCGGACGGGGTGCTGATGCGTCTGATGGAGTCTCCGTCGCAACGGCTGGCCGTACTGGTCAACAAACGCCCGCACGCCGTCGAAATAGGGCTTTCGCGGCCGCTGCCCGCCTCGGCGCGCCGGTTATGCGGCGAAGCGTCGCCCGAAGGCGCCTCCGTCAGGCTCGGAGCCGAAGAGTGTGCGGTTTTCCTATGGGACAAACAGGCAGAATGATGCAAAAAACAGGTATATTTGTCGTAGCACCTTAAATTACGACCGATGAAACACCTTGCTGCCGGACTGTTGCTGTTTTGCTGGCTGCCCCTGTGGGGACAGGTCACGAACCTCCATTTCACCAACCTCTCGATCGACGCGGGACTGTCGGACAAAATGGTTTTCGCCGTGGCACAGGACAGTACGGGGCTGATGTGGTTCGGGACGGCCGAAGGGCTCAACCGCTACGACGGCTACAATTTCGAAACGTTCCGCTACAACCCCGGGGATTCGACGTCGGTCAGCGCCTCGTTCATCAACTGCATACACCTCACACGCACGGGCGAATTGTGGATCGGCACCGAGAAGGGGCTCGACCTCTACGACCCCGTGACGGAAAGTTTCGTGAAATACCATGCGGACAACGACTCGCTGCGGCTGCTCAACAACCTGCGCATCCGCTGCATCCACGACGATCCGCAAGGGGTGATGTGGGTCGGGACGCTCGAAGGGCTGATCCGCCTCGACCTGCGGAAACGCTATATCAACTATTTCGTACTGGTACCCGATGCATTCGACCGGATGGCCAACGAAATCCGCAGCATCTGCGCCGACCGGCACGGGATGTTGTGGCTCGGCACCTTCGACGGGCTCTACCGCTTCAACCCCACGGACAACAGTTTCGTCCGCTATGAAACCCGGAGCCGGAAGCTGCCCAACGACACCTACAACAACCTGGTCAACGCGCTGTATATCCCGGAGAACACCCCCGACCTGCTGTACGTCGGAAGTTCCAGCGGCCTGGTCGTCCTCGACATCCGGCATCCCGAGCAGCCGCTCGGCACCCTCCGCGCGGAAGACGGCGGACTTACGGACAACGACATAAAGAGCATCCTCAGCTACGACGATACGCACCTGCTGCTCGCAACGGCCGACGGGCTCACGCTCTACGACACCCGCAGCTGTCGGGCCAGCGCCTATTACAGTTCGCTGTCCGACCCGACGTCGCTGCCCAACAACTCGCTGCGCACGCTTTTCCGCGACCGGCAGAACATCGTCTGGATCGGCACCGACAGCGGACTGGCCAAACTCGACCTCAAACGCAAGAAGATCGACTGCGTCCGCCTGACCAACGACAGGAAAGGGGCCGAACGCAAAGTCATCGTCAACGACCTGCTCGGAACCCCCGACCACAGCCTGTGGCTCACCACGAACGAAGGCGTCCTGCGGTACGACAGCACGCGACGCGACGCAGGATACACGCGTTACATGGCCGACAAAGGGGTTTCGCACAGCATCGCCAAGCGGCTTATCCGCGACAGCCACGGCACCCTGTGGCTGGGAACCAACGACGGGATCGACTACTACGATGCCGCGCGCGACCGTTTCGTACGCGCCGAGCACTCGAACCAGAACTTCTCGCTCAAATACATCTACGACATCAAGGAGGACGCCGACCACGACATCGTGACCAACATCAGCAGCGGACTCTGCTTCATCACCCCGCATTACCGCCCCGACGGCGGTATCTCGCACCTGAGCTACAAGACCCGGCTCATCAGCGGCATCATCAACTCGGACAACTGCGACATCGGCTATTTCGACGTGGATGCAAAGGGCAACATCTGGTTCGCGGCCACGCAGGAGGGGCTGTTCAAATACGAAAAGCGCAACGACCGCTTCATACAGTACAAGGTGCGCACGAACGACCCCCGCAGCCTGATAAGCAACCGCATCTACACCATCCACGTAGACCGTAAGGGGAATGTGTGGACGGGCACCGACCGGGGCCTCTGCAAACTCGACCCGGCGAGCGGGCAGTTCGAGCGTTTCGACAACGACCTCGACCTCTCGCAGTCGATCCGCACGCTCACGTCGGACAGCCGCGGCCGCATCTGGGCCGCCACGACCAACAAGCTCATCATGTACGACCCGGTGCGGAAAAACAAGATCGTCTGCGACCTCAACCGGGATCTGAGGATCGACGAACTGATTTACAACAGTTTCTTCATCGACCCGCAGGGCCATATCTACATGGGCGGCGACGGGGGCTACATCCGCTACCACCCCGACGCGATCCTGCTCAACGAGGACAAGGCGCCGACGGTCGTCACATCGTTCAGCCTGTGGAACAAGGAGGTGCGCCCCGGGCACCGGATCGGCAAACGCGTCGCACTGCCGCGCTCGATCCTGCACAGCGACCGGCTGCGGCTGCGGCACAACGAAAATTCGTTCCGTTTCTACTTTTCGCTGCTCAACTTCGCATCGTCGAACAACAAGTACGCCTACCGGCTGGAAGGGTACGACAAGGAGTGGCAGATGACGGGCGGCACGCAGAACTACGCCGCCTATTCGAACCTCTCGCCGGGCCGGTACCTCTTCACGGTCAGGGGCTGCAACTCCGACGGGATATGGAGCGACCGCACGGCGCGGATCGAAGTGCGCATCCTGCCGCCCTGGTGGCTGAGCTGGTGGGCATACCTGATCTACGGGGTGCTGGTCGCCGTGGTGATCGTCGTAGCCTACAACCTGACGCTCACCAAAATGAAACTCCTCTCGGAACTCCGGCTCGAAAAACTCGAACGCATGAAGACCGAAGAACTGAACCAGGTCAAGATGCGTTTCTTCACCAACGTATCGCACGAATTCAAAACCCCGCTTTCGCTCATCCTGGGCCCCATAGAGAGCCTCGGGGAACAGATCCGGGACAAGCGCCAGCTGGAGCAGCTCTCGCTCATGCGGCAGAACGGCGAACGGCTGCTGCGGCTGATCGACCAGATCATGGATCTGCGCAAATTCGACAACGGGAAGATGAAACTCAACCCCAGCACGGGCGAGTTCGTGTCGTTCGTGCGCAGGATTTACGCATCGTTCGCCTACCAGGCGCAACGCCGGGGCATCGACTACGATTTCGAAACCTCCGAACCCGAGCTCACCTTCCAATTCGACAGCGACAAAGTCGAGAAGGTGCTGTACAACCTGCTTTCCAACGCCTTCAAGTTCACGCCCGACAACGGGCATATCGGCATCACGGTTTCGCTGCGCCGCAGCGACGAAGGACGGTTCGCCGCAGTCGAGGTGTCGGACACCGGGATAGGCGTCACGGAGGCCGACCGGGAACATATTTTCGAGCGGTTCTACCAGGGCAGCAACCCGTCGTTCGAGTCGATCCGAGGCACAGGCATCGGGCTGATGCTCGCTAAGGATTTCGTCGAGCTGCACGGCGGCATGCTGACCCTGGAAAGCGCCCCGGGCCGGGGCAGCGCCTTCACGTTCACGCTCCCGGTCGACCCGGCGGGGGCGGCACCCGCCAGCGGGACGGCAGATAGGCAGCCCGAAGCGGGATCCGCCGAGCGCAACCCGAAGGTGCTCATCGTCGAGGACAACGAGGACATGCGGAATTTCCTGCGCATAAACCTCGAAGAACAGTACGAAATATACACGGCACACGACGGCAACGACGGGTGGGAGCAGATCCGAAACATCTACCCCGACCTGGTGGTCAGCGACGTGATGATGCCCGGCATGGACGGCTTCGAACTGTGCCGCCGCAGCAAGGCGGAACTGCTCACCTGCCACATCCCGTTCCTGCTGCTCACGGCCAAGGGCGATGAGGAGAACCGCGCAGAGGGGTATTCGGCAGGCGCAGACGGGTATATCGCCAAGCCGTTCAGCATCAAGACGCTGCGCACGCGGGTCAACTCGCTCATCGAGCAGCGCATCAAACTGCGCGAACGATACCGCCAGAAGCTGCTCACCGACCCTTCGGAAATTCAGATCGAATCGGAAAACGACAAGTTCATCGACACGCTGGTCAAGGCCATCGAACAGAATATCGACAACTCCGAATTCGGCATACAGGAGCTGTGCGAGATTTCGCGCTACTCCTACCAGCAGGTTTACCGCAAGGTCAAGGCGCTCACCGGGGAGTCGATCAACGAATTCATCCGCACCGTGCGGCTCAAACGGGCGGCGCAATACCTCGCGCAAAGCGACACCCGCATCTCGGAGATCATGTATAGCGTAGGGTTCAACTCACACTCCTATTTTACCAAATGCTTCCGCGAGCATTTCGGGCTTTCGCCCAAGGAGTATGCCGAAAAACACCGCAGGAAATAGCCCGAACCCGCAGGGACGGAGAGGCGGCCGGACACGGATCCGGCCGCTTTTCCGTTTCCAGCCCCCGCACGGGATCAAGACGCATGGCCCCTCCGGCCGGGCAGGGAAGGCAAATGGCGGAAACGTAATAGTATTTGATAATTCCGGGATAATTTAAGTCAGGCGGGCGGACTATTTTTGTTATACCGTACCACGGGAGAAACAACCTAAACCTGATAAACTATGAAACAATCCTTACTCATTTGTGCCGCGGCGGCGCTCCTGGCCGGAAGTTCCTGCTCGGAGCAGGAACCCTTCGACGCCGCGATGCCCGTCCGGCTCAGCGTCGCAGGCATCAGCCCGGGAAGCCGGGCGGCGGCGAACTACGCGGCGGACGACTACTTCGGCCTTCGGGGAATGGCCGGGGCCTCGGTAAGCGTAAAGGCCCGGACAACGACCTATATCTATGCGGACGGGACATTGGCGGGCGCCACCCCGGACGACGTGCTCTACTTCCCGGTGGACGGAAGCGCCCTGGCCTCCGTCAAGGTATACTGGCCGGAGGAGGCCGTACGCCAGGCACAGGGCGGCGCCATCGCCAAAGACCAGCGGGAGAAGGAAGCGTTCCTCGCCGCGGACTGGCTTTCGGCCGAGCTGAAGGAGGTCGCCCCGGCGCAGGCCGTCGCCCTGACGCTGGGGCACGAACGGCCGAAGCTCACATTCACGCTCGCCGGCACGATGTCGGGCAGCAGGATCACGGCGCTCTCGGTCGCCGGGTACGATGCCTACTGTGACCCTCAGACCGGTGATGCCCAGTTGATTATGCTGCCGGGTAATACGGAAATAGCCCTCGAAGCCATCGGCACCGTCACCATCGGCGGCCAGGAGCGTCCCCGGAACTTCGTCGTCAAGACGATGCCGGCCCTCAAAGCGGGGGAAAACCACACGATCGAGATCAATTTCTAATATAAAAGAGCCTATCATGAAACGACATATCCTCTATCTGGCCATGCTCGCACTGGGCACGGCAGCGACAGGATGCTCCGACGACGACACCGCAAAGGAGGGCCGGACGGAGCCTACGACGGTGGAAAGCATCTCCATCCGCACCCAAATGGCCGAGGTTTCACGCGCCCAAACCGGAGACGACGACCCGACGATGGGCCCGGCATCGACCCGTGCGGGGCACACGATGACGGTGACGCTCGGCAGCGGCAGCGAACGCATGCAGGCCACGTATGAATACGACGGCGGCAAATGGATCCCCGCCGGAGAGGCGGTCGTATTCCCCGACAACAAGCGCCAGCCCGTCGGGATCATCCTCAGGAAGGAGGGCACGGCCATCCAGGACGGTACGGCGCAGGGACTTATCGACGCCGACCAGCTGGGGTGGGACAACCCTGCCCAGGTACCGCTGCGGGAGATGGCCAACGTCCCGATGCGGCACCTGAAGACCATGGTGGAATTCGAACTGGGCACGATCGCCGCCACGGCACTCACGGTCGACGGCCTCAAAGCCTGCCACGTCGGGAACGGCAACAAATGGCAGGCGATCATCGAGCCGTCGACACCCGGGTTCAGGGTTTCGGTCACGGTCAACAACACCGTCAGCACGACGGAGGTCAGCGCGGCGGCATCCCCCACCGACGGGGTGTTCCTGGCCGATTACCGCTACACGGTACCATTGGTATTGAACGGCAGCGAACTGACGCTGGGAACCATCGGCGTGGGCAGTTGGGACGAAGGAGCCGGGGGTACGGCCCAGGGCATGACCCCGACGCATTACCGGATCGAAGGGCTGGAAAACCGCACCATCGAAGTTTACCTGGCCGGGTCGGACAGCCCCACGCAGATCACCCTCGATGCAAAGGGCGAGGCCATGCAGCAGGCCGGGGTTCCGGTCGGCATCGTCGCCAGGATCGCCTGCGACGGTACGCAATACGAGATCGGGCGGGAGGAGAGCAGCCAGATCAGCCTCCGGATCGTCGACGGGAAAGTAGCCTTCCGCGAGGCGGACGACAAGGGCTTCATCCCCGTCAACACGATCGCCGAACTGAAGATGATCGACCTCGACGACGCCAGCCGGGGGCGCAAATACCTCCAGCAGGGCAACATCGACCTGCTCGACGCCGAGTGGACGCCGATCTCGAAACTGGAGGGCATCTATGACGGCGGCAACTTCACCGTCGCCCGCCTCAGGGTTTCGCTCGGGAACGGCAATGCCGGGCTCTTCGCAGCCAACGGCGGGACGATCCGCAACGTCGTGATCGCCTCGGCCAGCGCACTCAGGGGGCAGTGGCATGCAGGCATGGTCTGCGGTGAGAACACGGGAACGATCGAGCGATGCACCAACCGCGCATCGGTGACTGACGGCGGCAGCAACACGCTGGGCGGCATCTGCGGGTACAACAACAACGGCACCATATCGGAGTGCCTGAACACAGGCACGCTGACCATCGACGCCACCGTACCGTCGGACGGCACGGGCGGCATCGTCGGCTACTGCGGCAAAGGGACGATCACGGGCTGCGGCAACACGGGCGGCATCGGCGGCAAACCCAGCAAGACGGGCGGCATCGCGGGGCAGGCCGACGACTGCCAGATCGCCGACTGCTACAACACGGGCGACCTCGTCCTGCCGTGGGGCGCAGGCGACAACAACGGCGGCATCGCGGGGCTCACCTACAATGCCACGCTCATCACGCGCTGCTACAATACGGGCACCGTCACGGTCGAAGGGTCGCAGGCCGGGGGTATCTGCGGCCAGCTCAACGCCGGGGCGACGATCAGCTCATGCTACAATGCGGGCAAGGTGGGCGCCAAGTGGAATTCGGGCGGCATCGCGGGTCAAAGCACCGACGCCGAGATCATCGCCTGCCACAACGACGGGCTGATAGAGAGCCAGACCTCGGGATGGGCCGGGGCAGGCGGCATCTGCGGGTTCCACAAGGGAACCATCACGGCCTGCTACCACATCGGGCAGGTGACGGGCGACAGTGCCATCGGGGCGATCGTCGGCGAGCACAATTCGGGCAACATCTCCTACTGCTACTGGAACGGCGACCTGGAAGGTATCCCGGCAGGCGGCGGAGGCAGCCAGACCGGAAATGCGAAATTCGGCGCCGCATGGCCCCAGCCCTCGACGCATGAGGCATGGCGAACCACGGCCGACACCCCGGCCGCCTATTGGCGGACGCTGGGCAGCGCGGGCGGCGGCTACCCCAAACTCGCCTGGGAAAAATAACGCGGCACGGCACCCCGGCCTTCTCGCAGGCCGGGGTGTACGGGATTTAACCTATATTTGAAAACGGAACGAAACCAACAAAAACCCGAACCATGATCAAGACACGCTTTATCGTTGCAATAGGCCTGCTGATGACACTGGCCTGCTGCTCCAACTCCGGAACCGACCAGACCCCCGACCCCAACCCGCCCACGCCGCCGACGCCACCCGCGACGGGGGATTACGTATCGGTACAAAACGGGAAAATATATGCGCCCAACGGCGGTGAGCTCTCGTTATGGGGCGTCAACTTCCAGCCCTGCCTGAGCTGGGAATACAACGACCGCCTCAAGAGGCACGGGATACCCCAAACGGCCGAGGCGCTCAGGCGCGTGGCCGAAAACAACCTCGAAGAGGTGACCAAACTCAAAGTTTCGGTCATCCGCTGCCACCTGACACCCGCCGATTTCACCGATGCGGAGGGAAACCTGGTCGAAACGCCCTACCTGGACGTGCTGGACTACATGGTCGCCGAAGCTGCCGAACGGGGCATTTACATTACGCTGGCCCTTATCAACCACATGGGCAGCGGCTACGTGCCCAATTCGGTATTCATGACCGCCGCCCGCCAGGAGTGGGTACACGACAAGGAGGTCGTCCGGAAATCGAAAAACTACGTCCGCCAGCTGCTCACGCGCAAAAACAACTATTCGGGGACGACCTATGCGGCTGAGAAACACATCGCCCTGTGGGAGCTGATCAACGAACCCGAAGCCTTCAGCTATACGGACATACAGTCCAACCCCGCCGCCTACGCCGATTTCCAGTCCTGGGCGGCCGGCAACGGGCAGCAGGACAACGACGCTTCGTATGCGCTCTTCCGGCAGGAACTCATCCGGGATTATATCGACGGCATGTACGACGTCATCCGGGAGGCCGGGGCGCAGCAGCCCGTCGTCTGGAGCCACAACTGGCACCGTTACCGCAACGGCAACCCGGATATTTTCAAAGGCGCCCTCGCCTCGAAGGCCGAAGCCGTGGCCTGCTGCAACTATCCGGGGCAGGATCTCGTGCCGCAGAACTACTGGAGCAATCCCAAAGACCTCACGTCGCAGGATTATTCGGGCTGGTTCAACCAGTATTTCGACGACGTGAATGGCTACGGGTGGATGACGCTCCCCGAATACGCCGGCAAGGCGAAGACCGTCTACGAGTTCGAGACCTTCTTCAACCAAAGCGCCTATCTCTACCCCATACAGGCGCAGTATTTCCGGGCGCTGGGCGTGCAGTGCGCCTCGATGTGGACGTATACCATGCAGGAATACGCCCCCTACCACTGCGGTTCGCATTTCCTGAGCCTCACGTGCACGCCGAAAAAAGCCGCCAGCTTCATCGTGGCGGGCGAAATCTACAAATCCACCCCGCTGGGACAAATGTATGACCGTTTGGTCAACGAACAACTGGGCAGCAACTTCGCCATCTCGAAAAGCCGCGACGTGAGCATCTTCTCCTCGCCGGAAAAATTCTACCACTCGGGCGACGTGACGCAATGGTGCCCGCTCAATGTCAGCGACGGGGTCAGGAGCATCGTCGGCATAGGCAGTTCGCCGCTGGTGACTTACACAGGAACGGGCATCTACTTCATCGACGAGCGGGACGGCGAACTGTTCGTCACGCTGGAACCCAACCACCGATGGCTCCGGGAGCCGTGGGACAGCCGACTGCAGACGAAGGTCAGCGCGCTCGACTACGACACGCCGAACACGATGAGCATCGGGCTCAAGGCGTGGAAAGAGGGTAAATATACGCTCTACCGCATCTCGGACGGCAGGCGGCAGAAGGCAGGCGTCCTCGACGGGCTCGGCGGGATGTCGCTCACGCCCGGCGACTATGTGATCGTGCGCGGGGAAGAGTAAACGCCGGGATCGTGCCGGGCTTGCGGCAGGAGTGTGCCACCACCTTGCGGCACACTTCGTCGGGAGCCCGGCAAAGACCCGGCGGAATTCCGGCAGAGGCTCGGCAAAAGGCCGTCAGAAGCTTGGTATAGACTGGGCAAAATGCCCTCAGAAGCCCTTCGGGAACTCGGCGCCGACCCGTCAGAGGCCGATATGCTTGATCCGGGTCTCGAAATCGCTGCGTGAACCGAGGGCCGAATTGCGCAGCTTGGTGCGGTAGGTATAGACCGTCGCCGAAGCACAGTTGAGGAAACCGGCGATGCGGCCGCTGTCGGTAATGCCGAGGCGCATGACGGCCAGGATACGCAGCTCGGTAGGGAGCGTCCGGTCGGCCCGCACGGGGAACCGCGCCGGCTCCTCGAGCAGCGCATTGACCTGTTCGACGAAATCGGGAAAGATACCCAGGAAGGTCTCATCGAAGATCCGGTAGAAATCGCGGTAGTCGCGGTCGACGTCCGACGGCGAGCGCAGCTTGCGCATCAGCGCCTCGGAGCCTTCGGACTTTGCGGTTTTGAGCAGCTCGCCCCGGTATTCGCCGACCCGGCCGAGGTACTGCGTGGCCAGGAGCATGTAGCGGAACACATAGTTGTCCTTGATCTTGTTGGCGTCGCGCAGGCAGTCGTTCAGTTGCCGGAACTGTTCGTTGCGTTCGCTGAGCTGGGCATTGACCGCGGAAAGCTGGGCGTTGGTGCGCCGCTGCCTGGCATGTTGCCGCAGGGTATGGATGAGCAGCAGCACGATGATGACGAACAGCCCCATGAAAATGTTGATCATGACGGTCAGGATACGGCTGCGCGAATTGATGCTGTAAACGACGGCCTGATTGATGATCATCTCGGCCTGGCTGGAGTGGAGGATACGGGTGTTGTAATTACAGGCAAGCATGTCGGCCATCGTACACTGGATATAGCGCGCCGCACGCTCCATATCCTGCTGCTCGAACATCAGCAGGGCTAGGTTATAGAGGGAAAGGTACTCCCTGACAGGAGTTTGAAGGTCGCAGATCGCCGCCGTGGCGAGCCAGTACTTGTGTTGTTCGACGTCACCGAGCAGATAATAGGCGTTGGCAATGTTGTAGGCGATGCGGGCCAGCGTGCGGCTATTGTATTTCGCGGGATCGTAAAGCGGCAGCAAAACCTCCAGGGCTTCGTCATAACGGTTCAGATCCATCAGTTCGAGGGCATACATCCGCTGCCGCGTGACACGGGAGTGGCCGTCGAAACCGATCCGTGTGTGGCGGAGCCTGAAAAGCGAATCGGCATAGGCCTTCCGCCGCGCCTCCGACCCGTCGCCCGAGGCGAGCCGCCCGAAGACCACCATCTGCTGGGTATAATAGCTGGCCCGCATCCGCCGGGTGATGCCGACCGTATCGAGGGAAAGGATCCGTTCGTAGGCCTCTTCGATGTTGTTGCGGGCGATCAGCACCGAAACATCGCAGGTCGTCGAAAGGAATTTCATCTCCCGGCTGCCGGTCGCGTCGGCGTAATTGTGCATCAGCCCCGCGTAACGGGCGGCCGTGTCGATATTGTAGGTGATATAGGAATCGAACAGGCGGTTGGCCGTCTGCCACCGCAGCGTGTCGTCGCCCGCGGCGCGGAGCTCCCGGCGCAACGAATCGGCATGGCGGACGAAACGCTCCTCATAGAGATGCTTTTTCGCAATAACCCGATCCAGTTTATCGAATATCTGCTCGTTTTCGCTCTTATGGCACGCACAGAGCAGGGCTACACCGGCCATAAAAACAAGGCGGGGGGGGGAAATGTTCAGCTTTCTCATCGGCTCGACGGTTTGGATACAAATTTACAAAAAAAACGGTTCCCGCGTCCGTGGTGGACACGCGAACCGCCTCCCGGGCACCGGCTCCGGGCGGATTATCCGAAAATTTCGATCTTCACCTCCTTGCGGATGTCCGTCGACGGCACCTCTACCACCGGACACCTCAGTTGCCCGTCGAACGCAGGCTTCACCGTGCGGCCGTTGACCTTCACCCGGCGGAACTCCCCGGCGGCGGGCAGCTGGAGCCGGTAGGCGCGGCGCGGCTCCTGCCCCCGGTAGCTGCCGGCGGCGGGACGGACGGTGACGGTCGTCACATCGCCCGCACGGCGGTAGTTGAGCTCTGTGGTGGCATGGATGCCGCGTTCGTAATCGCGGCTAAGCCCGTCGTCCTCGTAGAGCGTATAGGTATTGTCGGCATCGCCCGCCGAGGGGTAAACGCGCAGGACGAGCGTCGTGAGCGGCGTCGAAGCGGGGCGCGGCGTATAAGGCTGCATCGGCAGCACCCAACCGCCCCGGACGTAGAGCGGGAACTCTTCGAGCGGCTTGGCGATGCGGCATTCCTGCCCGCCGTCGAACCGTTCGTGGGTGAAATAGTCGTACCACACGTCGCCGGCCGGGAACCAGACCTTCTGCGAGGCTGTCTTGTCCGCGCCTTCGCCCGGCGAAGCGATCGGGGCGGCGAGCAGGATATCCCCGAAAAGGAACTCCTGTTCGTTTTCATACGCACGTTCGTCGCTGCCGTAGTCGATATACATCGGCCGGTTGAGCGACACCATCGTCGAGTGGGTCTGCCATACGCTGCTGTAAATATAGGGCATCAGCTCCGAGCGCATGTGGTACATGCGGCGCATGGCGGCTGTTTCGCGCTCGCCGCTGATCCACGGACGGCGGTCGAGCCGCGCGTCTTTGGTCGAATGTACGCGCAGAGCGGCCGAGAGGGCGCCGAACTGCGTCCAGCGCACCGTCAGCTCGGGGTTCGGATCGCCGCGGAACCCGCCGATATCATGCGCCCAGTAGTAGCAGCCCGCGTTGCCGCTGGCAGCCGTGAGCTTAACCTCAAAAGCCAGCATTTCCCAGTTGGCCTGGGCGTCGCCCGAGAACTGGATCGGATGGCGATGGTCGCCCCAACCCGCCCAGCGGCTGTAACCGGCGCCGCGCAGCCCCTTGCGCTCGGTCTGGCGGTAGTAGAGCTCGTTGATCCACTGCAACGACGTGGAGCGGTAGCCGCGCACCTCGGGATAGAGGTAGTTCTGCTGCCAGTCGAGCCACCAGAAATCGGCGCCCATATCCTCGGAGGCATGGTGCGCATGTTTGAAAAACGTCTCCATGTATTTCCGGTCGCCGAGGTCGAAAAGCAGCGGGTGGGCGGGGTCGGCCCCCATGTCCGCCATAAAGGCGGCGTACATCTCCTCGTGGGGACGTATGCCGTCGTGGGGATGGTCGTTGAGCGACACGGTGACGCCGCGGCGGTGCACCTCGGCGATCAGCGCCCCGGGATCGGGAATGCGTTTGCGCTCCCACGTATAGCCCGTCCAGCTGCGGCTGCCGGCATGCCCGGTACCGATCTTGGCATCGTAGGTATGCCAACCCATGTCGAAGACGAGGTTGTCGAGCGGGAAATCGTTCTCCTCGTAGCCGTCGATGATCGAAAGGAACTCCTCCGACGTATAGTCCCAGTAACGGCAGTACCAGACGCCGTGGATGTATTTGCGGGTCATGGGAACGCGGCCGCTGATGGCGCCCAGGTCGGCAAGGGCGGCCTTGTAGTCGTTGCCGTAGACGAAACAGTACTGATCCTGCACATGGCTTTTCGTATCGCGCGGGCAAAGCCAGCCGTCGACCAGCAGGTCGGAGCGTTCGTCGTCGATCACGTACCAGCCGTCGCGGCTCAGCAGGCCGTCCTGCATGGGGATCTCCCCGGTAACGCGGTCGAGCGTCTCGACCGGGCCGCCAAGGTTGTTGCGGAAAATACAGCGGTTGGTGAACTTCTTCTCCTTGCCGTTGAGCTTGTAGTAGGCCGCAAAGTTATGCAGCCCGAACGGGAATCCGTCGTGTTCGTAGACGATGCGCAGGGCCGAGGTGGAGATCTCGTAGCGGTTCCCGCCCAGCTCCCGCACCCTGAACTCCGACGCGGGGAGCAGGCTGCCCCGGTCGTAAGCGAAATAGGTAGGGTCGTCGATGAATTTGCCGTCGTGTGCGAATTCGAGTCGGAACAGCGTCGGGGTAATGAGCGTCAGGCGGTTCTCGCCGAAAACGAGCGGGTTGCCCGAAGGCTGTGCGACGGCGGAAAACCCGCCGCACAGGAAGAGCAGAAAAATCAGAAAAGGATGTTTCATGATCGGGATATGGTTGAAAAATTCTCCGCACCGTCGGAACGGGCAGTGCGGAGAAACGTGTTTTCATATATGGCCTATTCGTTGCGGATGCTCTCGGTATATACGTTCCCGTAGGGGTCGGAAGCCCTCACCGTGACCGTTCCCCAAGACTCCGACGCGGGTTTGTAGTAGAACATGTGGTCGTTGTTGGATTCGGGTTCGGCCGTCGGGCGATGCTCGGGTTTGGTGTCGCCGAACATGAAGTCGTAAGCGCGGCGATCCATTTCGTACCTGAGGTTCGAATCGGACGGAAGCGTTACCCAGCCGGCATTATCCTCCTGCACCTCGACCGTCCAGGTGGTATGCCAGTTGAAGATGTTCAGGATGAGGCCGTCGCGGTATTTTTCGGAAACCGCCTCGCCGGGGCCGTAGAGGTACATCTGGTATTCGCGCGGGAAAGCAGTGCCCTTATAGTACCAGTTCCTGATCCGGTTGCCCTCGATCTCGTAGACGGCGTAACCGCGGGGGCTGCCGTCGTTGCACAGCTCCTCGCCGTTCCAGTAGGCACCCATCACCGCCCCGAGCGTATTCTCCTCGATGGTTTCGGAGATCGTGGTCGTATAGTTGTTGTGCGAGTGTCCCGAAAGTATCCGGACATTATAGCCGTCGAGCAGGGCGTAAAGCTCCTTGTAATCGGCGACATGGCTCGTGGGACGGTTGCGGCGCGAAGTGGCGATATGCAGGCCGATGATGATGAGCTTGTCCTTGGGGACATATTTCAGATCCTGCTCCAGCCATGCCATCTGTTCGTCCGTGATGTCGGCGGTATAAGAGGACGAGCCGGTGTAGAGCACGTCGTCGAGCACGATGAAATGGCAGTCGCCGATGTTGTAGGAGTAGTACGTGGGGCCGAACGCCGCCTCGAAGCTGGCATCGGCATCGGCATCGACGGTTATGGCTTTATTGTGATCGTGGTTGCCGATGACCTGGAAAACGGGCACGCCGATCTTTCGGATACGCTGCTTGTAAACCTCGTGGAAGGGCATGTTGTCCCAGACCAGGTCGCCCAGCGAAATGCCGTAAACGGGGGCCTCCAGTTCCTGCTGCACGTAAGGGATCAGCAGGGGCAACACCTCCTCGTCGAGCATCGTCACCTCGTCGTCGCGGCCGATCTGCACGTCGGCCAGCGCCAGCAGGGTGAAACGCTTTTTTTTGCCCGTGCGTTCGAGCTTGAAGCTGCGCTGCACGACGTCGTTGTCGCCCATGGCGATCTTCTTGTAGATCTTCGGCATGCCGTTCTCCACCGGAATTTCGTATTCGGCGGGGACGGAGACGAATACGAACGGGGCGTTCCGCTTCACGCGCATCTGGTAGATGCCCTGGGCGTCGGTGGTCGTCACCGTGACGCCGTCGCTCACGACCACGCCCTCGATCGGGCCGGTACCGTCGGTGACACGGCCCACGAGGTTCATGCCGGGCTCGGGGGTGATGTCCACCTTTTCGTAGAGGCCGCCGAGAATCTGGGCGCCTTCGTCCTCGCTGCAAGCCACGAAGCCGGTGGCCAGCAGGAAGACCAACAGATATTTGATGTATTTTATCATTTTTTCGGTTTTTTAAAATTCATATCTTGCCCCGGGGCCCCGGACAGGCGGGATCCCCCGGGATCGCCGGGGATCAGTAACCGGGGTTCTGCTCGATCAGGTTGTTGGCCGAGATCGCCGAGTTGGGGATCGGGAACAGGTTTTTGTTCTTGTCGTTGAGCGGCGTATGATCCCACCAGGATTCCGTCACGAACTTGTCCCAGCGGATCAGATCCGTACGGCGGCGTCCTTCGCCCAGGAATTCGATCATCCATTCGTCGAGCATACGGTATTCGTCGAGGTTGTCGGCCGTCACGGGGTTGGGATCCGCGCCGCCCTCGAAGTTGCGCCCGCGAACCTGGTTGATCAGGCCGGCAGCCGTCTTCTTGTCACCGGCACGCAGCTCGCACTCGGCAAGCATGTAGTAGATCTCCGAGAGGCGGATGACCGGGCAATCGGGATTCCAGCGCAGCAGCTTGTCGTCGAGGTTGGGCTGCGGCGCCTTCACCAGGCGTACGCCCGAATTCTCCTCGCCGTCGGCCATCGTCGAGGTAAGCTCGGCGACGGAATTGTATTTGGTGCCCACTTCCGAGAAACGGGCGACCTGGTCGACCAAGTTGATCACCTTGCCGCTATACTCCTTCTGCCCCAGGCACTGCTGGGAAGGGTTGTTGGGGTTGGTCTGGTCGCCGACGAGGAACATGCCTTCGTATTTGCGGCTACCCAGGTAACGGTAGGGCTTTTTACGCAAGTCCTTGTCGTTGAATTTCTGGTAGGGATTGCCCAGTTTCCACTGCGTGTAGTAGCGTCCCTGGGGATCGAGCGACGGCGTGAGCATGAAACCGTTGTAGCCTGCGGTCTCGATACCGAAATATTCGTAGGATGAATAATGGTAGAAATATTTGAAATACCAGTTCCACTCGACTTTGGAGTTCTCCGAAGGCACCGTCCAGATCACCTCGGGCGAGGTGTTGTTGTCGAAACAGTGGGGGCCGTACCAGGTCTTGTCCAGCTCGTAGGTGCCGTAGACACCGCCGATGATGTCGCGGCAAATCTCTGCGCACTCGTCGAAATGCTCCTCGCCGATGTAGGCCACCGCATTGAAATAGAGCTGGGCCAGCAGCGCCGCGGCGGCAGCCTGCTTGATGTAACCGTCTTCGGAAGCCCCGAGCGTCGTTTTCTTCGACAGGGCGGGAATGGCGTCCTTGAGCAGGGTTTCGATATGGGCGTAGGTCTCGCGCGCCGTGCTGCGGGCGCACAGGTCGTCGTCCACCGAGTAGTAAATGGGCATGCCGCCGAAATAGTCGAGGCCGCGCATGTAGAAGTAGGCCGTGATGGCATTCAGCTGGTTGATGTGGTCGGCCTTGACGGCGTCGTTGAGCCCGATGGCGTTGTAATCGACCCCCTGGAGGTCGGACTTGGCTTCCAGGGCACGCGAAATACCCCCGGTCGTACCGTCGTAGGTATTGACGACGAAGCGGTCGTCGGGCGACCAGGTGTGGTAATGCAGGCGGTAGTACTCGCCGCTGTTATACCAGTCGCTGCCGCGCTTGGGGCACACCATCTCGTCGGTGGTCAGCTCCTGGAGGTACCACCGGTCGGCACCGATGTACCATTTCCAGTGGGTGAAGGGACGGCAAAGCACGGCATAGGTGCTTTCGGGCGAGGTGAAGAACGTATCGGGGGTGACTTCCGAGTAGAACTTCTCGTCGAGGTCGCAGGAAGGCGCGCAGAGGGCGGCAGCCCCGACCGTCACGGCAATTATATGTTTCAGTTTCATAATGGTTCTCGGTTTGGAATTAGAAGTTTAACTGCACGCCCAGCGTAAAACGGGTCGTCTGCGGGTACATCGTCGAGGTGTCGTTGACATACTCGAAACCGGGGTACAGGCCGTTGATGTTGACCTCGGGATTGAGGCCGTTGTAGTCGGTGAATACGGCCACGTCGCGGATGGTCAGGTAAAGTTTCGCAGACTGGATATAACGCGTCCATTTCCGCAGGTTGAACGTATACCCGAGGTTGATGGCGTCGATCTTGAGGAACGAGCCGTCGTCGAGCCAGTAGTCGCAGAGGATCTTCTCGTCCTTGATGTTGCGGTTGCGCGTGTAGGCCGACTTGAGGACGTTGAGCTGCGAATCGTTGGCCAGGCCGTAGTACATGTTCACCTGGCTGAAGACATCGTACCCGAGCCAGCTGCGCAGGAAGATCGACAGATCCCAGTTCTTGTACTTGAACGTGTGATCCCACGAGAGGATGACCTTGGGGATCGCATTGCCCACGAAATGTTTGTTCTCGGCCACGAGGTTCGACGTGCTGCCGTCGGTGGCCGGCACGATCTCGTTGTTCTTGTCGTAGATCAGCCACTTGCCGTTCTCGTCGAGCCCGGCGTACTTGTAGATGAAGTACTGCCCCAGCTCGAGGCCGTTCTGCAGGCGGACTGCCGTACCCGGGTTGCCCGGCGAGGGGAACTTCACTTCGTCGAGGAAGAACCCGTCGTCGCCCATGCTCTTGATCTTGGTCTTGTTATGCGACAGACGCAGGGTCGACGTATAGCGGAAATTCTTGCTGCGGACGATGTCCCCGCCCAGTTCGAACTCCCAACCCCTGTTCTCGAGGCTGCCGATGTTCTTCATCACCTCGTCGTGTACCATCGGAGGCATCGGGGCGTTGGCCAAATAGAGCATGTCGTCGACCTGGCGGAAGTAGAGGTCGAACTTACCCCAGAGGCGGTCGTTGAAAAGCGAGAAGTCGAGACCGAAGTTGAGCTCGGATTTCTCCTCCCACTTCAGGTCGGGGTTGATATTGCGGATCGAACCGTAACCGGGCTGCCAGACCCCGTTGGTGGGCCACATGTCGTTGGCTTTGTACATGCGGGTCGTATAGCCGTTCCCGAAGCCGTTGTTACCCGTGACGCCGTAACCCAGGCGCACCTTGAGGTCGCTGATCCAGCCGACGTCGCGCATGAACGCTTCGTTCGAGAGACGCCAGCCGCCCGAAACGGCCCAGAAATTACCCCAGCGGTTGTTCACGCCGAACTTCGAGGAACCCTCGCGGCGGAAGCTCACCGTAGCCATGTAACGGTCTTTATACGAATAGTTGGCACGCCCGAACATCGAGAGCAGGCGCTCGCGGGGATCCTTGTTCGAATCCATCGAGGCACGGCCGTCCGTGAGGTACGAACCCACGCCCATGTCCCACGGGCCGACGCCGTCGACCGGGAAGTCGTAGTTCGACATGCTGAAATCCTCGCCGCCCGCCTGCCAGAAGCTGTAACCGGCCACGACGTCGAGCGTATGGTCTTCGCGGAATACGCGGTGGTAGTTGGCATAGGCCTCGACCGAAACGCGGTTGTCCTTGCTGAACTTGTGCGACGCACCGCCGCGGCGGCTGTTGTCGATCGACTCCTTGTGGTCATGCGAAACGTAGGTATATTCCTGGTACTGGCGTTTGTCGATACCCACGGTTCCCTGCAGCGAGAGGCCCTTCATCAGGTTGATCTTCACAGTGGCGTCAGCCAGCAGCCACTGGTCTTTGCCGTTCTTCGTGCGCAGCATGATGTCGGCCACGGGATTGAAGGTCGTGCCGGAGATGCCGTTGCCGACCACGTTGTACTTGGAAGGGTTGGCCGGGTCGTAAAGCGGAATGGTGGGATTGAGGCCGAAGGCCATCTTGAAGATGCCCGACGAGTTGCGGTTGTCGCGCTCGGCCTCGCGGAACTGGGCGTTGGCGCGCACCTCGACCACGCCGTCGAAGAGGTTGAACCGGGCGTTGACACGTCCCGAATAGTCCTTGCGGTTGTCGCCGATGACGATACCCTTCTGGTTCTGGGCCATGAACGAAGTATAGACCTGGGCCACCTCCGTACCGCCGGCAATGCTCACCGTATGGCGCTGCGAAAAGGGCGCATCATTGGTCAGTTCCTTATACCAGTCGGTATCGGCGCCGTAGTCCTCGCCCAGGCCGTACTCGATATACTCGCTCGACGAGAGCAGCTCGGGGTACTTGCGGACGGTCTCGAACGAGAACTCGCCCGTATAGTTGGCCGTCACGCTGCCCTGCTTGGCGCGTTTGGTCGTAATGAGGATCACACCGCCGGCGGCACGCGTACCGTAGATCGCACCCGCCGAAGCATCCTTCAGCACGTCGATCGACTCGATGTCCTCCTGGTTGATCGCCCGCATGTCACCGCCCGGGATGCCGTCGATAACCACGAGCGGGCTCTGGCTGGCATTGACCGACGCGATGCCGCGCAGCTGGAAATCATTGCTGCTGTTGGGGCTGGCGCTGCCCGAGATGGTAAGTCCCGGAACCTTGCCCTGGAGCGCCGTGGCGATGGTCGAACCTCCCATGCCGGCCGTCAGGTCATCGCCCTTGATCGAGGTGATGGACGAAGTCACCGACTTCTTTTCCATCGTACCGTAACCGATCACCACGACGTCCTTGAGTACCTGGCTGTCGTCTTCCATGACGATGTCGATGACCGAACGCGCCCCGACATTCACGGTCTGCTCGGCATAGCCGATGAACGAGAATTTCAGCTGGCTGTCAGCCGCGGCATTGATCGTGTAACTTCCGTCGATGCCCGTGGTCGTACCCGTCGTCGTGCCGACAACCACCACGGTGGCGCCGATCAGCGGCTCGCCGGCCGTGTCGGTCACCTTGCCGCTCACCTGATTGCGGCTTTGCGCCTGTGAGGACAACGCAGACGCCGTCAGCACCAGGCAGAACACGAAACGCAGAAAATACCCTGCATAGGATTTCCCCGTATCTGCAAATCTGTTTTTCATATCTTTTTCTCTCTTGTTTTTCATTGATTTGTCACCGCAGGACTATTCGGCTGCGATTTTCGTCATCTTGACATTGTCGAGGTACCAGCGGTAATAACCCGATAATCCCTGCTGGGTGGAGCGGATGACGACCCGGGTTTCACCCGTAATCCCGTAAAGCTTCACGCTCATAGGTGTCCATTCCCAATGCTCTCCGGGCGTCATCGGCTCGCTCTCTTTTCCCTGATCGCCGTTTATGCTGCCGGGGCCCTCGAGAATGGCGACTGTGACGGTTACCGCGTCGGGCTTGCCCGTACCGTCGCCGCCAATATTCGATGCGGCCACGAACGTCAGTTCAATATCAGTGGCCTGCCCCTCGGGAATCGCAAGAGCCGGCAGGATGATTCCGGTCTGCTTGTCGCCTGCACCCATTTTGAGATAATCCGAGCAGGCGTAAATCGTCCGTAAATCGGGATTGAAATCGGTCAGTCCGGCATCGGAAAACGCTTTGTCTACTACGTATTGATCCTTGTTCACCTCCGTGTAGATATTGACCGCTCCCTTCTGCGTATGTTCGCCCACGCAGTCGGCACCTTTGAACTTCGAAGTCCAGTCGAACGGCTCGTCGTAATAGACATAGCCGACCTCCTTGCCGTCGTCGTCGAAGAGCGAGTTCTTCGCATTCTGGGCGACCCGGACAACGGTCTCCAGGCCGGTGAGCGAGGTCAGTATCTTCACCTCTCCGTTGCGGGGCGCACCCGTGGTGTTCTCGCCCACGGTGAGCGTCACCTCGGTCTGGCCCGCATCGCCCGAAGCCGGGCTGGGCGTCAGCCAGCCGTCGGACTGAGCCGTCCATGCCTCGGCCGCCGTGACGGTGAAGGTAAGCGGCGTGCGATCCTCGTCGGAGAATCCGAACTTATTGACTAAAAAACTGCTGACGGAAACCTTCAGTCCTTCGAGATTCTGGGTGACGGTGACGGTCGCCGTTTTCGAATCGGCCGTAACGGTGAACGTACCCGTACGTACTCCGTCGGTCGTATTCTGGGCGATATCCAGGTCGATGCTCTCGTCTCCGGGAGCACCCGAAGTCTTGACAGGGGTGATCCACTTGCTGTCGTCGGCGACGGATATTTCCCAGTCGCAGTTGGTGGAGATGAAGATCGCAGCCTTCTCGCCGGTTTCGAGCAGACCCGATTTCACGACGGTGATCTTCGCCGGCGTAACGGAAAGTGCATCGACCTTGAGTTTCTGCGTCACGGCTATCGTACGGCGCGTGCCGCCGTCGCCTTCGAAGATGATGAAACCGGTGCGGTCCTCGCCCGTATTGTTCTCGTCGATGGAGAGGAAAATACGCACGCGGCCGCGGTCGCCTTCGGTATGGGTGAGGTGGATCCACTCCTCGACATAGGAGGCACGCCACGAGCGGTTCGTACCCAGGTCGAAATTGACCATTTCCCCTTCGGTGGTGAGGCCCGTGTATTCGACTTCGATCTCCTGGCGGGTAACCGAGAGGAACGCGTCGGGATCAGCGTCGTCGCACCCCGCAAAACCGAGGCCCGAGACGAGCAGCAGGGCGGATGCGGCCCTGAATAACATATGCTTGAAATTCATGTTGGTTCTGTTTATGATTATTGACACCTGTTAGTCGCGGGGAGCCTTGACCATCTTAATGTTGTCGAGGTACCAGCGGTGATAGCCCGACACACCGAACTGGGTGGAGCGGATAACGATCTGCGAGCGGTCGGTGACGCCGTAGAGCGTGACTTTCATGCTCACCCACTGGTTCCACGAGGTAACGCTCGACATGGAAAGCGACGCGCTCTGCTTCAGGGAGGGACTGTCGACCGTTCCGGGGCCTTCGTAAACCTCGACGGTCACCGCCGTGTCGTCGATACCGCGCAGTGTCATGCCGCTGCCCGTACCGTCAATCGAAACGACCGGAGCCGCGTCGAACGTCAGGGTAATCGTGGACGACTTGCCTTTCTCGATATATTTGCCCATGTCGATGGCAAGGCCGTTCTGCTGGTTGTTCTTACCCATCTTGAAGTAGTGCTTGGCCATGTAGAAGGCATTGCCGCCGTAATTGTACTCGCTGTACCCCATCTGCGTAAATTTGAGCTTGGCCGCAGCATGGTTGCGCACGGCCTGCGTGGAGCCCTGGTCGGGGAACTGCACCTGATCCTGGCCGCCGAACTGCTCGCACCACGAAAGGTCGTCGTCGAGATAAACATGGTCGATTTCCAGCCCGTCGTCGGTATCGGGGGCAAGCGTCTGGGTCACGGTTACGGTTTCGGAAAGCCCGCCGCTCACGACGGCGAGGTGCCCCACACGGATAGCTTCCGTCTCGTTGGGCTTGACATCAAGGACGACCGACACACGGCCTTTCCCGGTAGGTTTGTCGACCGAAAGCCAATCCGCATCGGAGGTAATGGCATACCCCCGGTTGGCCAGCACATCCAGCGTCGCTTTCGACCCCGTACTCAGCGTACCGGTTCGGATGACCTCCACGCTGACTTTACTCACGGTGAGTCTGGCTGCCGCATCTTCCGCTTTATCCTCGACACAGGACGGAAAACAGCAGGCACAACCCATCAGAAGCAACAAGTGTAAAAATGTTTTCTTCATAGATTAGCAGGTTTAGTTTGTGATATTATGGATTAGGAATTTTTAAAAAAAATTACAAATCGCAAGTCGGGAACACTGCGCAGCAACAAAAGTATCCATTTTAAAGGGGCAGGTAAAGAGCAACGACCGATAATATAGAAATTAAAATTTCGTATCTTATTGATAATAATTATTTTATAAATACACCGTACAGAATGTTATATAGATTCGGGAAGGCCGAAACCGGCATAAACGAGGCGATTCAGCACCGATTTCAGGCCGGATCGAAGCACGGATTCCGCAGTTCCGTCTTTTTTTCGAATTTCGCATCGAAATAAATCGAAACAAAACGATACATCCGCCGATCCGGCAGCCGGAAATCCGGCGACGGCCACCGGACAAGGGGAGAATAAAACAAGGAAGCGGGGATAACCGGGACACAAAAGCAGGCCGGAACCGGACGCGGCGGGCGCACGGTAAAAATGGTAGCATGAACCGTAATCGGGGTAACCGATAGTAGGTCAGGACATATTATCTTTGCATCGTGGAAACAGCCGTTTCCCCGAAAGGCGGGGAGCGGAGGGACTTGCGACACGAACGAACATGACAAAGGAACAAAAGACACAGGCTATCGAATTGTTATTCGCAGAAAAATGCTCGTGCGTAATCCGCAACGGGGATTCGATGCGGATATTCCGCGAACGGGGCGTGGCCGACCTCTTCCGGCTGCAGCACGAAGAGCCGCAACTGCTGCGGGGCGCTTTCATCGCGGACAAGGTCGTCGGCAAAGGCGCCGCGGCGCTGATGGTACTGGGCGGCGTGGAAGGGCTTTTCGCCGACGTGGTGAGCCGCCCGGCGTTGGAGCTGCTCGCCGGGGCCGGCATCGCGGTGGAATACACGGTCGTAGTGCCCAACATCGTGAACCGCGCCGGGACGGGCACCTGCCCCGTGGAGCAGCTTTGCGCCGGGGCGGCGTCGGCCGCCGAGTGCCTGCCGCTGATCGAAGGGTTCATGCAGAAAATGAAGGAACGACATGGATAGGTTAATGAAAAAATTGGGTTTGCTGGCGCTCTGCACGGGGCTGTCATTCGCGGTACACGCCGTGACGCCGCAGGCGGAAGCCCCGGCGGAGCAAAACGTGAAGATCGACTCGGTCGTCGTGACGGGGGCGCGCTATGCGTCGGACATCCGCCACCTGCCGATGACCGTGTCGGTGGTCGGCCGGGAGAAGATCGAACAAAGCTTGCAGCCTTCGCTGCTGCCGACCCTGACCGAGCAGGTTCCGGGGCTGTTCACCACCGCACGCGGGATCATGGGCTACGGCGTGTCGGACGGCGCCGCGGGAGGCATCTCCCTGCGCGGGCTGAGCGGAGGCTCGGGGCGGCTGATGGTGCTCATCGACGGGCACCCGCAGTACATGGGGCTGATGGGGCACCCGATCGCCGATGCCTACCAGTCGCTGATGGCCGAACGGGTCGAAGTGCTGCGCGGCCCGGCATCGGTGCTCTACGGTTCGAACGCGATGGGCGGCGTGGTGAACATCGTCACCCGCGGGATGCGCGAGGACGGCGTGAAGACTTATGCCGACATCGGCTACGGCTCCTATAACACGTTGCAGACGGAGGCGACGAACCGCATCCGCAAGGGACGTTTCACGTCGGTGGTCAGCGGCTCGTACAACCGCACCGACGGACACCGCGCCGACATGGGATTCGAGCAGTACGGCGGTTATGCCAAGCTGGGCTATGAGATTTCGCAGGCATGGAACGTGCGGGCCGACGTCAATGTGACGCACTTCAACGCCTCGCAGCCCGGGACGGTGACCAACCCGATGGCCGATGCCGACCAACGCATCACACGCGGCATGACTTCGCTCTCCGTGGAGAACAACTACGGCCGGACTTCCGGGGCCCTGAGCCTCTTCTACAACTGGGGCCGCCACCGGATCAACGACGGCTACACGGTCGATCCCAACGACACGAACAATCCGAAAGATTACCGTTTCAACTCACGGGACGACATGATGGGCGTATCGTGGTACCAGAGCGCCCGGCTTTTCAGGGGCAACCGGCTGACCGTCGGCGCGGACTACTACCGCTTCGGAGGCGAGGCGTGGAACAGATACGTCGGGGGAGACCGCAAGGGCGAGCGCTCCGACATCGCCGACAAGTCGCAGGACGAGGTGGCCGGCTACGTCGATTTCCGGCAGGACATCGGGGGCTGGCTGACCTTCGACGCCGGGCTGCGCGTCGACCACCATTCGCACATCGGGACGGAGTGGATCCCGCAGGCGGGGCTTTCGTTCCACCTGCCGCACACCATCGAGCTGAAAGCTTCGGCCTCGAAGGGTTTCCGCTACCCCACCATCCGCGAGATGTATATGTTCCCGCCGCAGAACCCCGACCTGAAACCCGAGCGGATGTGGAACTACGAGGTGGCCTATTCGCAGCGGCTGCTCGGCGGGCGGCTCACCTACGGCATCAACCTCTTCTACATAGACGGCGAAAACCTGATCGTCGCCGTGCCGCGCGAGGGGACGACGCCGCTGAATATGAACACCGGGAAGATCGACAACGCCGGCGTCGAGGCACAGGCCGCCTACCGCATTTCGGAGGCCTGGTCGGTCGCCGCCAATTACAGTTACCTGCACATGGAGAACCCCGTGATCGCCGCACCGGAGCACAAGCTCTACACCGAGGCCGGGTTTGCCCGGGGCCGCTGGTCGGTGACTACGGGCGTACAGTACGTCGCGGGGCTCTACACTTCGGTAAAGGCCAACGGCCGGGGCACGGAGAACACCGAGGATTTCGTGCTGTGGAACCTGCGGGCGTCGCTGCGCGTGAGCCGCTGCCTCACGCTGTTCGCCCGGGGCGAAAACCTGCTGGCGCAGCGCTACGAGATAAACGCCGGATACCCCATGCCGCGGGCGACCTTCATCGGCGGCATACGCCTGGATTTTTAAATACGGGCGGAAAACACTATTTTTGACACAATCAATAACGACAATATGGAAACAACGGCTGTAAAACTCTATTCGACGGGCTACCGCGAGGCGAAGACCTACCTCGCGGCGGCGCTCTTCGTGGCAGGCAACATCGTCCTGCCCCAAATCTGCCACCTCGTGCCGCAGGGCGGCCTGCGGTGGCTGCCGATCTATTTCTTCACGCTGGTCGGCGCCTACAAATACGGCTGGCGGGTGGGCCTGCTGACCGCCGTGCTCTCGCCGGCGGTGAACTCGGCGCTGTTCGGCATGCCCGCAGCGGCGATGCTGCCCGTGATCCTGCTCAAATCGGTGCTGCTGGCCGTCGCCGCAAGCCTCGCTGCATGGCGGGCAGGGCGCGTGACGCTGCCCCTGCTGGCGGGCGTCGTCCTCTTTTACCAGCTGTTCGGCTCGCTGGGCGAATGGGCCTGGACGGGCTCGGCGAAAGCCGCCCTGCAGGACATCCGCATCGGGCTCCCCGGTATGCTGGCACAGGTATTTGCAGGATACGCGGTGCTCAGGTACCTATTACGTAATTAACAATCCCGAGACATGACAAAAATGTATATGGTTTCGTTATTGTCGATCCTGCCTTTCACGGCCCCGGCCTGCGGATCAGCACAGGGCGGCGGAGAAGCGCCCGAGGCACCCAAGGTCTATTTCGTGCGGGACATCACGCCGGAGAATATGGTGCGCCTGTACGAGGCGCTGGAGCGTCCGGCGACGGGCAAGGTGGCCGTGAAACTCTCGACAGGGGAACCCGGCGGGCACAACTTCCTCAAGCCGGAGCTTATCAAGGATCTGGTGCAGAAGGTGGACGACACGATCGTCGAATGCAATACCGCCTACGGCGGCGGACGCGCCAGCACGGAAAACCACCTGAAGGCCGCCGCCGACCACGGCTTCACGGCCATCGCCCCGGTGGACATCATGGATGCCGAAGGCGAGGTAAGCTTGCCCGTGAAGGGCGGCAGGCACCTCAGGGAGAACTTCGTGGGGTCGCACTACCCCGCCTATGATTTCACGGTGGTGCTCTCGCACTTCAAGGGGCACGCCATGGGCGGCTTCGGCGGTGCGGTGAAGAACATCTCGATCGGCATCGCCTCGTCGGCGGGCAAGGCGTGGATACATTCGGCCGGGAAGACCAAGAATGCCGCCCAGATGTGGGGCAACCTGCCCGCGCAGGACGATTTTCTGGAGTCGATGGCCGAGGCAGCCAAGTCGGTGGCAGACCATTGCGGGGAAAAGATACTCTACATCAACGTGATGAACAACCTGTCGGTGGACTGCGACTGCGACGCGCACCCCGAAGACCCGAAGATGGGCGACATCGGCATCCTGGCCTCGACCGACCCGGTGGCGCTGGACAAGGCGTGCGTCGACCTGGTTTACGCATCGCCCGACCCGGGCAAGGTGCACCTGATCGAACGCATGGAGTCGCGCCACGGCATCCACACGCTGGAACACGGCGAAGCGATCGGGCTGGGCTCGCAGCAATACGAACTCGTGGAACTGGAATAGGATGGAGTACCGCATACTGGGGCGCACCGGACTGAAAGTCGGCGCCATCGCACTGGGTTGCGAGGGGTTCGCGGACAAGACGGCCGAAGAGGTGCGCGCCGATTTCGATTTCGCCATCCGCAACGGCATCAACTTCCTCGACCTTTACGCCTCGAACCCCGAGCTGCGCAGCAACATCGGCGCAGCGCTGGCGGGCAGGCGCGAGAAGTTCGTCATACAGGGGCACCTCTGCTCGGTATGGGAAGGGGGGCAGTACCTGCGCACGCGCGATCCGGAGAAATCGCTGGCGGCGTTCGAAGACCTGCTCGCACGGCTGGGAACGGACTATGTGGAGATCGGGATGATCCACTACGTGGACGCCGAGGCCGACCTGCGCGAGGTGCTCGACGGCCCGATCATGCGCCTGGCGCAACGGCTCAGGTCGGAAGGGCGCATCCGCCACATCGGCCTGAGCAGCCACAACCCCGTGGTCGCGCACATGGCGGCCCGGACGGGGCTCATCGACGTGCTGATGTTCTCGGTGAACCCCTGTTACGACCTGCTGCCGCCGAGCGACGACGTGGATACGCTCTGGGCGGACGAGAGTTACGCGCGGGAGCTGCACAACATCGACCCCGAACGGCAACGGCTCTACGAATTCTGCGAACGCGAAGGGATCGCCATCGACGTGATGAAGGCCTACGGCGGAGGCGACCTGCTGAGCGACGCCAACTCGCCCTTCGGACGCCCGATGACCCCGGTACAATGCCTCGAATATGCCCTGACGCGCCCCGGCGTAGCGGCCGTAATGGCCGGCTGCCGCAGCCGCGCCGAGATCGAAGCGGCACTGGCCTGGTGTTCGGCCACGGCCGCGGAACGCGACTACACGGGGGCGCTGGCCGGGCTGGACAAATTCTCGTGGGAAGGGCACTGCATGTACTGCGGGCACTGCGCCCCGTGTTCGGTGGGGATCGACATCGCCGGTGTGAACAAATACTACAACCTGACCCTGGCACAGCACGAGATACCGGAGACGGTGCGCGAACATTACAGGCTCCTGCCGCACCACGCCTCGGAGTGCATCGCCTGCGGCCGCTGCGAACGGAACTGCCCGTTCGGCGTCGATATCATCGGCCACATGCGGCTGGCGGCGGCGAAATTCGGATATTAGAATGACGGAACGAATCATAGCACAAAGACTCGGGATCGGCCTCCCGCAGGTGCAGGGCACGGTACGCCTGCTGCGCGAAGGCGCCACGATCCCCTTCATCAGCCGCTACCGCAAGGAAGCGACCGGCTCGCTCGACGAATTGCAGGTCGGGGCGATCAAGGAACAACTGGACAGGCTCACCGAGCTGGAAGCCCGCAGGCAGACCGTCCTGACGACCATCGAGGGGCAGGGCAAACTGACCGGGGAGCTCCGCAAACGGATCGAAGAGTGCTGGAACGCGGTGGAGCTGGAGGACATCTACCTGCCCTACAAACCCAAGCGCCGCACACGCGCCACGGCGGCCCGCGAACGCGGGCTGGAACCGCTGGCCGACATCGTCATGGCACAACGGGCACACGACCTTCTGCATCAGGCGCAACGCTTCGTCACGGCCGAGGTACCGACCCCCGAAGAGGCCATTGCAGGAGCCTGCGACATCGTCGCCGAGAGGATATCCGAGGACGAACAGGCCCGCAACACCGTGCGGCGCACGATGGGACGCGAAGGGGCGGTGCACTCGAAGCTCGTGAAGGGCAAGGAGGCCGAGGGGGCGAAGTATTCGGACTACTTCGACGCCGCGTCGCCGCTGCGCAGCATCTCGTCGCACCGGTTCCTGGCCATGCGTCGCGGCGAAGACGAGGGGATCCTGCGCATCTCGATCGACGCCGACACGGAGCGCATCACCGAAGCGCTCTGCCGCCGGTTCATACGTCCCGGATCGGCAACGCGCACATATATGGAGGCCGCCGTGGCCGACTCGCTCAAGCGGCTCATCCGACCGTCGATAGAGACCGAGCTGCTCGCGGCCGCCAAAGAGAAGGCCGACGACGAGGCGATCGGGGTATTCGCCGAAAACCTGCGGCAGCTGCTCCTTTCGGCGCCGCTGGGGCAGAAGCGCGTGATTGCCATCGACCCCGGATTCCGCACGGGCTGCAAAGTCGTCGTCCTGGACTCACAGGGCAACCTCGTGCACAATACGACCATCTACCCGCACCCGCCGCAGGGCCGCTATGCCGAAGCGGCGGAAATGCTGCGGGCGCTGGCGGGGAAATACAGGGCCGAGGCCTTCGCAATCGGCGACGGTACGGCGGGGCGCGAAACCGAGCAGCTGGTGCGCGGCCTGGGACTGGACGGAGCCGTGGAGATATTCATGGTCAGCGAGGACGGCGCATCGGTCTACTCGGCGTCGGCCGCGGCGCGCGAGGAGTTTCCCGATTACGACGTGACGGTGCGCGGCTCGGTGAGCATCGGCCGGAGGCTGATCGACCCGCTCTCGGAGCTGGTGAAGATCGACCCCAAGTCGATCGGCGTCGGGCAATACCAGCACAGCGTCGACCAGGGAAAACTCAAGGCCAGGCTCAATACGGTGGTCGAAAGCTGCGTAAACAGGGTCGGGGTGAACATCAACACCGCCTCGAAACACATCCTCACCTATATTTCCGGACTGGGGCCGGCGCTGGCGGAGAACATCGTGGCGTACCGCGCCGCGAACGGCGATTTCAAGAGCCGCAAAGAATTGCTCAGGGTGCCGAGGCTGGGCGCCAAGGCCTACGAACTGGCCGCGGGTTTCCTGCGCATCGTCGGCGGGCAGAATCCGCTGGACAACAGCGCCGTGCATCCCGAATCGTACCACATAGCCGAGCGGATGGCCGCCGACGCGGGCGTGACGGTCGACAGGCTGCTCGCCGACAAGGAGCTGCGCAGGGGCATCAAACCCGAGAGATACGTGGACGGACAGGTCGGGATTCCGACCGTGACGGACATCGTCGAAGCGCTGGACAAGTGCGGCCTCGACCCGCGCGAACAGCTGCAGGCCTTTTCGTTCGACCCGAACGTACGTACGATCGGCGACCTGCGCGAAGGGATGACGCTGCCGGGCATCGTCACCAACATCACGGCCTTCGGGGCTTTCGTCGACATCGGGATCAAGCAGGACGGGCTGGTGCACATTTCGCAGATGGCCGACCGCTACGTCGCCTCGCCGGCGGAGGTCGTGCACCTGGGACAGCAGGTCGAGGTGCGGGTCACCGGGATCGACACCGCCCGCGGGCGGATTTCGCTCTCGATGCGCAAATAAAGCGGGGAGCGAACGGGCGCGGACAGGCAGGAGGTTTGACGCTCACCGGGTTGCGGACGGGCGTCCCGGAAAAGGAAATGCAGGGCCGGAATGTCCCTGCATTTTTTGTTTACAATTTGTTCATTAATTGCCCGCACGCATATTTGCGATCCGGGAAAGTATGTCTACATTTGTTCCGGAGCAAGGTTCCCCGCCGGCGGCTGCCGGCACGGGATCAAAAGGGAACTCCTGTGAGAATCAGGGGCTATTCCCGTAGCTGTAAGCCTCGATTGCGTTCCGCACTCTCTTGAGCCACTGTCCCCCGGGACGGGAAGGCGTGCGGATGGGGCGAGCCAGAAGACCTGCCTTGCGAGCTGCGACATCCGCCTTCGGGATTTAGGGCGGTGCCCGGAACAGATATTTACACCGAACAATTCAGGGGTAAGGACATGGCTGTCCTGCGTATTACGCAGGCGGAGATGCCGCCTCCGTACGGCAAGACTTACAAACAAATACAGATACATTATGGGCATTTCGGAAATTTACATCGTCAAGCGCGACGGCAAGCGCGCCCCCTTTTCGCTCGAGAAGATCAAACGCGCGATCAGCAAGGCATTCCTTTCGGTAGGCGGATACGCCACCGACGACGACCTCACGTCGGTACTCAGCCGCGTACATATCTCCGACGGCATGAATGTCGAGGAGATACAGAACCAGGTCGAGGTGGCGCTCATGGCCGAACGCTATTTCGCCGTGGCCAAGAGCTACATGCTCTACCGCCAGAAGCACACCGAGGATCGCGAAGACCGCGAAAAACTCGAATTCCTGATCAACTACTGCGATGCCTCGAACCCCGCGACGGGTTCGAAATACGATGCCAACGCCAACGTCGAGAACAAGAACATCGCCACGCTGATCGGCGAACTGCCCAAACAGAACTTCATCCGGCTCAACCGCCGGCTGCTGACCGACCGCATCAAGGAGATGTACGGCAAGGAACTCTCGGACAAATACCTCCGCCTGCTGAAAGACCACTTCATCTACAAGAACGACGAAACGTCGATGGCCAACTACTGCGCTTCGATCACGATGTACCCGTGGCTGCTGAACGGCACGCTCTCGGTGGGCGGCAACTCGACACGCCCGACCAATCTCAAGTCGTTCTGCGGCGGCTTCGTCAACATGGTCTTCATCGTATCGTCGATGCTCTCGGGCGCCTGCGCCACGCCGGAGTTCCTGATGTATATGAACTATTTCATCGAACAGGAGTACGGAGAAGATTACTACAAGCGGGCGGACGAGGTGGTCGACCTCTCGAAAAAGCACCGGACGATCGACAAGATGATTACGGACTGTTTCGAACAGATCGTCTACTCGATCAACCAGCCCACGGGGGCGCGTAACTTCCAGGCCGTGTTCTGGAACGTGGCCTATTACGACCGCTACTATTTCGAAAGCCTGTTCGGCGAATTCGTATTCCCCGACGGGACGAAGCCGCACTGGGAATCGCTGTCGTGGCTGCAAAAGCGTTTCATGACGTGGTTCAACCGCGAGCGCACGAAGACCGTGCTGACCTTCCCGGTCGAGACGATGGCCCTGCTGACCAGGGACGGCGACGTGATGGACAAGGAATGGGGCGACATCACGGCGCAGATGTACTCCGAGGGGCACTCGTTCTTCACCTATATCAGCGACAACGCCGACTCGCTGTCGTCGTGCTGCCGCCTGCGCAACGAGATACAGGACAACGGGTTCAGCTACACGCTCGGCGCCGGCGGCGTATCGACCGGTTCGAAGAGCGTGCTGACGATCAACCTCAACCGCTGCATCCAGTATGCCGTGAAGAACGGCATGCACTACCTGACCTACCTCGAAGAGATCGTCGACCTGGTGCACAAGGTGCAGACGGCCTACAACGAGAACCTCAAGGATTTGCAGGCCAAGGGGATGCTGCCCCTGTTCGACGCGGGCTATATCAACCTCGCGCGCCAGTACCTCACGATCGGCGTCAACGGGCTGGTCGAGGCGGCCGAGTTCCTGGGCATCCCGATCAACGACAACGACGACTACGTCGGTTTCGTACAGGGCGTACTGGGGCTGATCGAGCGCTACAACAAGAAGTACCGTTCGAAGGAGCTCATGTTCAACTGCGAGATGATCCCGGCCGAGAACGTGGGCGTGAAACACGCCAAATGGGATCGCGAGGACGGCTACGTCGTACCGCGCGACTGTTACAACTCCTATTTCTATGTCGTCGAGGACGAATCGCTGAACGTGATCGACAAGTTCAGGCTCCACGGCCGCCGTTATATCGACCACCTCACGGGCGGTTCGGCGTTGCACATGAACCTCGAAGACCACCTTTCGAAGGAGCAGTACCGCCACCTGCTGCGCGTAGCGGCCGCCGAGGGATGCAACTATTTCACGTTCAACATCCCCAACACGGTATGCAACGAGTGCGGGCACATCGACAAGCGCTACCTGAAGGAGTGCCCCGAGTGCCACGGCGACAACCTGGACTACCTGACCCGCGTGATCGGCTACATGAAACGGGTGTCGAACTTCTCGGCCGCGCGCCAGAAGGAGGCCGCACACCGCTATTACGCCAAAGCGGAGTAAACGGACGATGGTCAGATACCACAATTTCGACATCGTATTCGCGGAAATACCCTGCGAAACGACGCTGGCGATCAACATCACCAACTGCCCCAACCGCTGCCGCGGGTGCCACAGCCTGCACTTGCAGGCCGACATGGGGCGGGTGCTCGACGAGGCGGAGCTGTGCGGGATACTCGCCCGCTACGGGCGCTCGGTGACCTGCGTCTGTTTCATGGGCGGAGACGCCGCACCGCATGAGATCGCCGCGCTGGCCGACGTCGTGCGGCAGAAATTCCCGGTGCTGCACACAGGCTGGTATTCGGGACGCGCCCGGCTGCCGGAGGGGCTGCGGCCGCAGTCGTTCGACTACATCAAGCTGGGAGGCTGGGTCGAGGAGCTGGGGCCGCTGACGTCGCCGACGACCAACCAGCGCCTTTACAGGGTCGGAAAGGAAGGCGCCATGCAAGACATCACGGAGCTGTTCCGGCGCAGGCCATAGGTTTTTTCCGGGCGCCCCGGAGGAGTTGTCCGCCCCCCCCCGGGAAACCCGGCGCAGAAACCCTACGGGCATCACGGTGTAATTTTTTCGGCCCCAACAATGGCGGTTTGCCCGAAATGGACTATTTTTGCCCTCGTTATGAAGACCAGACAAGAGCTGACGGAAGTCCTCGACTTCATTGCGGAATATGCGACTTACCTGCTCGGATCGGGCGTGCACACCTCGCGCGTGATCCGCAACTCGCAGCGTATCGGAGCCTCGCAGGGGGTCGACCTCCAGTTGTCGAGTTTCCAGAAAAGCACGATCATCACCGCCCACGACGAAGAGAGCGGCGAGGCCATCACCCGCGTAGTGAAGATCCCGGCGCTGCCGGTCAGCTTCGAGCGCAACTCCGACCTGAGCGCCCTGAGCTGGGATGCGCTGGACGAAGGGCTTCCGCTCTCCGAAATCCGGAAGCGCTACGACGAACTGACTGCAAAACCGCGCATAGACCCAATCTTCGTCCTGCTGACCGTGGGGCTGGCCAACGCCTCGTTCTGCCGGCTGTTCGGGGGCGACTGGATCGCCATGGGCATCGTCTTCACCTCGACGCTCGTGGGTTTCGCCGCCAAACAGCGTATGCAGGCACACGGCGTGAACCACTTCCTGATCTTCATCATTTCGGCTTTCATGGCGTCGCTGTGCGCCTCGGCAGCCCTGAGGTTCGACTGTTCGGCGGAAACGGCGCTCGCGACGAGCGTCCTGTTCCTCGTCCCCGGAGTACCGCTCATCAACGGCGTGATCGACATCGTCGAGGGGCACATTCTGATCGGGTGCAGCCGCCTGATCAACGCCCTGCTGCTTATCATCTGCATCGCCATCGGCCTGTCGGCGACATTGTTAATGGTTAAAGACGGATTACTATGATCGCTGCGGACATCCTTCTCGACGGGCTCTTTGCAGCCATCGCGGCCATCGGTTTCGGCGCCGTTTCCGACCCGCCGATGCGGGCTTTCCCCCGTATCGCCCTGCTGGCGGCCATGGGGCACGCCCTGCGGTTCTGCCTGATGCACTACTTTTCAGTCGACATCGCCACGGCCTCGCTGTTCGCCTCGATCAGCATCGGGTTCGGCAGCCTGTGGCTGGGGCGCGGCATCCGCTGCCCGATGACGGCCCTCTACATCCCCGCCCTGCTGCCGATGGTTCCCGGCATCTATGCCTACAAGACCGTCTTTTCGCTCATCATGTTCCTGCAATCGCTCAACGACCCGGGGGAGGGGTTGCAATACATGCAGCAATTCTTCCTCAACGCAACCGTATCGCTGAGCGTGATCGCACTGCTGGCAGCGGGGGCTACGCTGCCCATCTTCGTATTCAACCACCAGGCATTCTCGCTCACGCGGCGCCGCAAGCATACCGACAAATAACGATCCATGGAAATCTTCTGGAACACCATCGCCTCCTATAACGCCGCGACATGGCCCGTACAGATCCTACTGACGCTGGTTGCGGCCACACTGACGCTGCTGCTCTACCTGCGCCCGACGCCCGGGGTACGCATCGCCATGAAGACCTTTATGGCGATGCTCAATTTCTGGATCGCAGGTATCTATTACCTCTTATACGGCGAACAACGCGAGCACAACGACATGCTGGCGCTCTTCTGGGCGATCATGGGGTGCATCTGGGTATACGACCTGGTTGTGAAACACGCTTCGCTCCAACGCACGCACAACCATACAGGCTTCGCGCTGCTGCTGTTCGCCATGCCGCTCGTCTACCCGCTCTTTTCGCTGGCGCTGGGACGTACGTTCCCGATGGTCACCACGCCCGTGATGCCGTGTTCGGTCGCCGTGTTCACCATCGGGCTGATGCTGGCCTTTTCGGAGCGGATCAACATCGTGCTGGCCATGTTCCTCTGCCACTGGGCGCTGATCGGGCTCTCGAAGGTCTACTTCTTCGGCATCCCCGAGGACTACCTCCTGGCATGCAGCATCGTGCCGGCACTCTACATCTTCTTCCGCGAATATATCCGCAGTAACGAGGGCCGGCCGACAAAGCCTTCGCCCCGGGTACTGAACGCACTGCTGGTGGTATTGTGCATCATCATCGGCGCCTCCTTCGCCTTCACGATGCTGCACCAGCTCAACCTCTTTACGGATGTCTGACAGCCGAAGGAAATCCGCCGCACGAACTGTTCCAACCAAACTTTCCAAACGGTAGCTGCATGTGCCTGAAAGCAGAACGCAGGATTTACCGTGTGCCTAACGGCAAGGTTGTGTTTTCGTAAACGAAACAGGGGCTTGCGGGATTGTCAGTGATCCCGCAAACCCTTGTTCGTTCGGATGATTGGCCGCTTATTGCCGTTCGCTCAACTCTTTATAAAGCTCCAGCCGCAAGCCGCAGTAGTTTTCGATGATATGGCCCATTTTTTCGACGCGTTGCAGGTGCATTTCCAATTCCTGCGGCGCAACATCGAAACCAATGTCGTAGCGTGCCTTTACCAGAAAACTCTTCAGGCGCGGCAGCGTGAAGATATTTTCGATATGGTTATCGTCTAAAACCAGCATCAGCTGCGTCGAGAGCGTCCGCATCCGTTCGTGCATCACGACCGGATCGTGAATATCGAACTCCAGCCCGTGATAAACATAATAGAGAGTGTGATAAAAGTAGACTGCAGCCTGCGCCATGAACAAAGCCGCCAGACGCATATTGCGGCTTTCGCTGAAGGCGTCCTGCGCCTGTTCGATCAATTCGTTGCCCAGCATCCGGAACGTATCGAAATGAAATTTGGCGTCCGCATAGGCTGCGGCAAAGTTGATCGGGTGTTTCGGGCGGCGGAAATGGCAGTGGTCGCTGCAATAGAGCAATTCGCCCTCGGAGTGTGCAAAGTAGAGGAATGGTGTTTTATTCGACTCGACATAGCTCAAAGGCATAATGTAGAGGTTGATATAGGTGATCTCGCGCCTGCTGTACGGCACTTTGTAACGCAGGATGCGTTTTGCCTGAATCCAATTGTATTCGGGCGTTTCCCGCACGACCATCAGCAAGTCATAGGCCATGGCGTCGCTATGGTGTGTACCGCCGACCAATTTCCCGAAAAGCAGAATATATTCGGGGTTGAAATAATCTTCCGTCAGGCTTTGGACGATCCGGGCGGCTTCGGCGGGATTGTAGAGTTTTTCCGTTGGTTGTTCGGGTTGCGGTTCTGGCTTTGGAGCGAGTTGCCCGGTCGGCTGTTCCGGAGAGGGTACGGGCTGTTGTTCGGCTTGGGTGTTTTCGGGGGTTATGTACTGTACAGACTGTTCCTGCACGGGGTTTTGATTCGTTTCCATTTAATTGATTGTTAGAAATTTGACATAATGAGGGCTGTCCTTATCGTGCGGCATCGCACAACAAAGAGAATAGAGATTTGGTTAGCAGTTACTTGCTAATCCGGCGGGTGGAAATGGAAACGAATCGAGAGGTTGCATGGCGGAAACCGCCTGCGGCTGGCCTTGCGGCGTGCCTGTACCGGAGTACGGACATGATGCATTGTTCGCATAAAGATAAAAATATGCGCAGCTGCGAACAATACATCACTCTTTTACAAGCTCAGCAAAGTGCCGTTCGCGGGTCGCTAAACCCCAACGGCTCTGCGCATACCTTTAATATGGTTGCTTTGCTGGCTACCACGTAAAAGAATTTTATAACATATTGTTCGCAGGGGCAAAGGTAGGAAAAATTTGATAATTAGAATATTTTACACAGCCTTAATATTTTAAAAGATCTTTCTATTAGACCAAAAGAGAATATCAAGCCACGAGACCGAAAAGGAGTTTATGAAATATATCAAGGGTTCAGAAGAAGAAACTACACTGGAATTTGCAAAACCTCCATATTTCAAGAATTGTATATGTATTTTTTCACATAAATAGAAATCATTTTTAGTTTTATGCATTATCTTTGTATAACAGACTACAACTATTAAACACTATAAAACAGCATAATAAATGCAAATCAATTTAAACATTTTTTGCATTAAACTATTTTATTTATAATTTTGTACCACTAATCAGCCAAATATATGTCGGTCAATGTCAGCCAAAACGTACAAGCAATTCGAAAAAAATTAGGTTTTTCTGAAGAGCAGGTGTCCACTTATTTAGGAGTGACAAGGTCTGTATTAAGAAAATATGAAAGTAATACAGATAGTATTCCTTTTGATGTTTTTGATAAATTAAGCAATCTGTATGGTGTAGATATGTCTGTATTTTTCGAGGAAAATATGGATGATTTTCAACAATCATTAGTTTGTGCATTCCGTACAGATGGTATTACCCCTGAAGATATGCATACAATTGCCAAATTCAAGAGCATTGTCAACAACTACCTTAAAATGTGTAATCTTTTAAAATAATGGCAAGGCCACTATCAATAACGTTAGAAATTGAGGCTAACGAATTGAGGCGCCGTATTGCATTGGGAGATACGGCACCCGTTGACACAAGAAAAGCATTACAGCAATTAGGTGTTTTGTGTGTATTTATGCCTATGCAAGAAACTTTTTCTGGAATGTGCTTGAAACATAAAGAGAAAAGATTCATGCTTGTAAATTCAAAAGTCGCACTTGGTCGTCAACATTTTACTATTGCACATGAATTATATCATTTATTTATTCAAGAGGAATTTTCTTCGCAGATTTGCCCTCAATCCTCTTCTGACCCGGTTGAAAAGCAAGCAGATTGTTTTGCAACCTTTTTTCTTATGCCTAGAAATGGTGTGATTGAAGAGTTCAAAAAACTTGGAATGAAATATACTGCCGATGTCAATATAGCTCACGTTCTTTACCTACAACAATATTTCGGAGTTTCATTCCAGTCAATGATCTATCGTCTAAACAACTTGACCCTGATTTCCGACAAGCAGAAAGAAACTTTTTTACTATACCAACCAACCGCTGTTGCAAGGGAGTATGGATATAGCACAAGTCTTTATACGCCAACAAACGAGAAAATAGTTTTAGGAGACTATAGTGCCAAAGCACAATCTTTATTCAACAAAGAACTGATTTCAGAGGGACATTTAATTGATCTACTCTCCGAAATAAAACTAGATGAATAATGTCACAACAAGTTCAGATCGTTTTAGATTCGGATGTTATTATCCATTTTATAAAAGGGAACTGCTTAAGTATCTTACCCAAGATTCTACCTCAATATAAATATGTCATATTAAGTATAGTATACGACAGAGAATTATCCAGAGACTCATCTACAAAAGCACAGATAGACAATCAAATACGGCTTCTGAAGAATATACAAATTATCCCTTGGAAACCAGATTCTAACATTATAAAAGAATTTGCCCGGCTCAACAAAACAAAAGGTACAGGTGAATCAGCTTGTTTGGCATATTGCAAATTTCATAATAATGTTTTGGCAAGCAGCAATTTAAAAGATACAAAAGAATACTGCCGAACAGAAAATATTACATATTTGACAACTTTAGATTTTTTGTGGTATGCAAAGAAAAATAAAGTAATGACCGAAAAAGAATGTAATGATTTTATTCAAACGGTCATATCAAAAAACAGTATTTTACCAAATATCTCTATCACAATATACACACCAACCATTAATTTTTTATAGTATTCAATAGGTCTTGTGTCCCGATTTCTACGAAAACCCTACTTCGTTACTTTCAACTTTCAGTATGCATGACAATCCAAAAAACAAAACACCGTTGTAGATTACTACAACGGTGTTTTAGTGAGGTCTGAAGCGGACGCCATAAATTTGAATCGAATTTTACCGATTTTAATTTTATTTTATCTATATATCAACATATTACAGATATTTTTCATCAACTGCGAGGTCTGGAAGTTTTCGAAAATTCGGCCGATGTATGACAAATGTATGACAAAAATGATTACATTTGCAGCAGATAAAACCTACTGACCTATGGCATCCTTCTGCTATCGCATCCGCTCAACCCAGAAAAACAAACTGGTCAAAATCCAAGTTCTCTTCACGGTTGGCCGCGGCAACCAGTTCTACGTCGACAGCCAATATATGGTGTTGACGGACGCCTGGGACAACAAGCGGCAGACGGTCAAAAGCCGCTTCACCTTTACCGATGATTTCACCGAGCAGCAGGGGCGCGAGCTAACCAAGAACCTCTCCGAACTGCGCAGCCACATCCTCGGAGAGATTGCCAAGGATCCCGAGCACGCAATGACGAAGACGCGGCTGGAGAAGATCATCTACAGCTTCCACCACCCGCGCAGCCTCACCACCGGCCGTCGCGTCCGCACCCGCGAATCGCTCGGCGACTACATAGCCCGCTTCACGCGCGAAATGGAGGAGGGCACCCGGCTGAACATCCACAAACTCCGATACGGCCCCTCGACCATCAAGAACTACAAGGGATTCGTCGTGCAGTTCGACGAGTACTGCAAGGCCAAACGCAAGCAGTTCGACTTTACCGACATCGACCTGAAGTTCTACGATGACTTCGTCGCCTGGTTCACCGCCAAGAACTACTCCGTCAATACGATCGGCCGCCACGTCAAGGAGCTGAAGATCATCATGCGCGCGGCCCGCGAGGAGGGCCTGCACGACAACGGGGCGATCGAGAGCCGCAAGTTCCGCGTGCTGACGGCCGACGTGGAGAACATCTACCTGACGGAGTCGGAGATCCGGGCCATCGCCGCGCTCGACCTCTCGAAAAATCGGCACAAGGATGTTGCCCGCGACATCTTTCTGGTGGGGTGCTACACGGCACAGCGCTTCAGCGACTACTCGACCATCAACGAAGGCAACATCCGCACACTGGAGAACGGACAGCAGGTCATCGACCTCAAGCAGCAGAAGACCGGCAACCACGTCGTCATTCCGGTCCGCCCCGAGCTGCAGGCCATCCTGGAGAAGTACGACAACCGGCTGCCGAGAACCTACGAGCAGAAGGTGAACTACCTCATCAAGGAGATTGCGCGCGAGGCAGGCATCACGGAGAAAGTCGAGGTCTCCTACATCGAGAATGGCGAAAAGAAGAGCCGGCTGGTCGAGAAGTGCGACCTGGTGAAGACCCACACGGCACGGCGCAGCGGCGCGACGAACATGTATCTGGCGGGAATCCCGACCATCGCCATCATGAAGGTTACGGGCCACAAGACCGAACGGGAGTTTATGAAGTACATCAAGATCACCGAGGAGCAGACCGCCCTGGAGCTGATGAGCCACCCCTATTTTTCGGGGGCAAGCAACACAACACGATAATCTGAAAGAGTGTTGTCCGGGAATTTTTTTAACTTTGTTCAAACAGACTGATGCAATGAAAGACGATACGCAGGAATTAACGCTGTTCGACAACTACGATTTTATAGAAAAAATCGAATCTCTGATGGCCGACTGTGAATCGGCCGAGGTGGAGTTCAAATCCGCCAGGGGAGGGTTTCCGGGCAGCTTGTGGGAGACCTACTCCGCTTTCGCCAATACGCAAGGTGGAGTCATCGTATTGGGCGTCAAGGAGAAGGACGGGAAATTCACACTTGACGGCATCACACTGGAGCAGGCGCGCAAATACAAAAAGGAGTTTTGGGACAACGTAAACAACAAGGCTCATTGCAGCGCAAACGTCCTGCAGGAGAAAGACGTGCAGGATGGCGAATACAACGGGAGCTATGTCCTGGTATTCAATGTGCCACGAGCTCCCCGCAACAAGATTCCCGTATATCTGCATAACAACCCCGAGAATACATTCAAGCGGAATTACGAAGGAGACTATCGGTGCGATGCAAGCGAAATACAACGCATGTTCGCCGACGCCGATATCACGGAACATCCCCGTGATTACAAAATTCTGCCCGAATTTACCATCGAGCAGGATATTGACAAGGCAACTCTTGAGCAATACCGCCGGCTGGTCGCAACCAAAAGCCCCGATCATCCGTGGCTGCTGCTGGACGACAAACATTTTCTGATGAAATTGAAAGGTTATCGGATCGATCGGCGAGAGAAGATCGAGGGACTGACACTTGCCGGTCTGCTGATGTTCGGAAAAACAGACAGCATCACCGACGCCTACGGATGTCCGCAATACTTTCCCGATTACCGCGAATATTTCAGTTCCAATCCCGACGACCGCTGGACAGACCGCATCTACCCGGACGGCACCTGGGAGGCGAATCTGTTCCAGTTCTACTACCGGGTCTATCCCAAGCTGGCCGCATCCCTGCCCAAGCCTTTCGCCCTGAAGGACGGCATCAGAGAGGACGAAACGCCGACACATACGGCTCTACGCGAAGCATTTATCAATGCACTGGTCCATTGCGACTATTCGGTCGACTCGAACATTACGATCGAACTACACAAGGATTGTTACATATTCTCCAATCCAGGTTCCCTGCTACTCTCCATTGCCCAATATTATCAGGGAGGCAACAGCGTATGCCGCAACAAGGCCCTGCAAACGATGTTCATGCTGATCGGCTCAGCGGAAAAGGCCGGAAGCGGTGCCGACAAGATCATGCAAGGTTGGAAAAAGGCAAATTACCGCAATCCGCGAATCGAGGAGATCACTCACCCCGACAAAGTCGTATTGACATTACCTCTTGTCAGTTTGTTGTCCGATGAGGTCATCTCCTATCTGAAATCCCTGTTCGGTGAGGATATAACGTCCATAGAACACAACAAGTTGATGACCCTGGCGACCTGTTGCAGCGAGGGCGAGATCACCAACTACCGAATGCAATTGGTATTGGACAAGCACAGTGCCGATATCACAAAGTTGCTCAAAGAGTTATGCAACGACCGATACCTTATTCCCGAGGGAATCGGCCGCGGCACGCACTACAGAATCAACAAAAAATTCCGAGAGGGGGGACTTCCCGGGAATGTTGCTAGTAATGTTGCTAGTAATGTTGCTAGTAATGTTGCTAGCTCTCCAGACAAGGAAAGGCGCAGAAGATTATCATCCAGCGAATTACACACAGCCATCCTGCACGCATGTGTTGATTTTGAATCGCTGGAAACCATAGCTAACAAAGTAGGGAAGAGTCTACGATACCTGAAAAACAGAGCCATACCCATCATGGTTGCCGAAGGGTTGTTGGAACGTGAATATCCCAATATGCCGAAACATCCCCATCAGCGATACCGTGCAAAAAAGAGATAGCCAGCCGTGCCGCGCCGTCGAAAAATAACAATCCAAGCCTCCGAGCTGGAGTGCTTCGAGACGCTCGTTCGGGAGCTGCACCAGAGGCCGGAGTTTGCCGGATTCGATCCGTCGAGCCTGCACGTCTGGGCTTACGAACGGTATGAGCCGAAGCTGAAGGATGCCGACGCGATTCTCCGCCGCTTCGACTACTGGTTGGGCGTGCACAAGGGCGAACAGTATCTAATGGCAAACGGCAGCCGGCTCTTCAACAAAAAGGAGCTAGCCGAGGCGCTGGGCGTCGCACGTCCGACGCTCGACCGGTGGATTACGAACGGATGGCTGGAGCCGTGCCGCATTCAGATCTCGGCTGGCGGTGACACCCTCTTTGCGGCCAACGCCGTTCGGGAGGTATTGGAACGGTTCCGATAGACTCAAAATCACATCTACTACAACGAGGACGGCACCCGCCGCCCTCGTTTTTTCGCCCTGAAAGAATCCGATTACACGGCAGTGCCAACCGAAGCAAACGAATGCCAAAGTCCGGAAACGGGCGGAAGTGTGTCTTCAGTGTGGCACCGGTTGGCATCGGTTGGCGCTGATTTGTAACGCCATTCGCCGTTTTCGGGAGGGGTTCGGAAAGCCTTTCTTTGCGTCATCAACCAAATTCGAATCGTTATGACCAAGGAAATCTTTCTGAGCGGCATGACCGCCGACCAGCTCTCGGAGATGATTCGCGAATCGCTGCGCGACGAATTGCGGCAACTCCATCCCGAACCCTCCGCCGAGACACCGAACTATCTGACCCGCCGCGAGACAGCCCGCCGCCTGCGCATCTCGCTCGTAACGCTCAACGACTGGGTGAACCGCGGGCGGATCCGCGCCCATAAAATCGGCGGGCGCGTCCTCTTCCGCGACAGCGATGTCGAGGCGGCACTGCACCGGATTGTCCCCATCAAAAGCCGATAGCCATGAAGACGACAACAGATTGCATCGGCATCCGGGAGTATCTCCTCCGCCGGGGACTGCAACCCCACCGCGAAACCGCCACCCACGGCATGTTCCTCTCGCCGCTGCGCAAGGAGCGCACCCCCAGCTTCAGCGTCCGCTACGACAAGGGGCTCTGGTACGACTTCGGGCTGGGTGAAGGAGGCACGCTCCTCCAGTTGGTCATGCGCCTCGAAGGGTGCGGCATGGCAGAAGCCATTCAACACTTGCGCAAAGGATCCGCAGACGAAGTCCCCTTCCAACCCCTCCCGACCGCCTTGACACGCGAAGACTCCCCGCTGCGGATTCTCGGCGTCGGGGAGATTCGCCACCCGGCGCTGATCGGTTATCTGCGCGAGCGCGGCATCGACCTCGCCGTGGCCGGAGCGCTGTGCCGCGAGGTTCACTACGCCGTCGGCGAGCGGCGCTTCTTCGCCATCGGCTTCCGCAACGACGCCGGAGGATGGGAGCTGCGCAGCCCGCAGTTCAAGGGAAGCAGCGCCCCGAAAACCATCACGACCTTCGACCGGCACGGCGACACGGCGCTGCTCTTCGAGGGATTCTTCGACCTGCTCTCTCACCTGACACTGCAACACGAGCCGGAGCCGGCCGTCGATACCGCCGTGCTCAACTCCGTGGTGAACCTACCCCGTGCCCTTCCGTTTCTCGCACGCCACGCGACGATCCACACCTTCCTCGACAACGACGAAGCGGGGTACCTCACCCTCGAACGACTGCGCAGCGCCCTGCCCGGTGCGACCGTCATCGACCGTGCGGAGAGCTACCGTGCCCACAAGGATCTGAACGAATCGCTGCGACCCGCCGCGAAGATTTCCCGCACGCCGCGTCGTCGCGCCCGCAAGTTGTAACGTCGCCCGGAATGACGCCGGAACCGTCGCCCACCCATCGGCCGCTTCGCGACCGCGGCTTTTTCCCCGAGGAAAAAGCCATAGCCTATTAGGGCTTTTTCCGACGCATCGGCCCGCCGACGCTGAAAAAGCCCCAATAGGCCAAAGGGTCAAGCCCCTCTGGACACCCCCTGTCGTGCTGCGCACGCCGACCGCCAAGGCGGTCCCTTCTTCTACCACACAACCTCCGATAAACGACCGTACCATGGGATATGCCGTCCTGCATCTTGACAAAGCCCCGGGCAACGAGGCGGCCATGACCGCCCACATCGCCCGCACGAAGATACCCACCAACGCCTCACCCGAACGCACCTGCCTCAACGAGGAACTCGTCGAGTTTCCCGAGGAGGTGGCCGACCGCACGGAGGCGATCAACTACCGCCTCGAACACGCCGGCCTCACGCGCAAGATCGGGACGAACCAGGTGCGCGTGATCCGCGTCATGCTGACCGGTTCGCACGACACGATGAAGCGCATCGAGGAGGAGGGGCGGCTTCCGGAGTGGTGTGCCGACAACCTCGCCTGGCTGCGCGAGACCTTCGGGGCGGAGAATGTCGTCTCGGCCGTCGTGCACCGCGACGAATCGACCCCGCATATCCACGCCGCCGTGGTGCCCATCGTCACGGGCGAGCGCCGCAAGGCCCGCACCGCCGCATCCGAAACACCCGGCAAGCGGCACTACCGTCCGAAATCCGCCGCACGGCCCCGTCTCTGCGCCGACGACGTCATGTCGCGCATCCGCCTCAAGCAGTATCAGGACACCTATGCCGCGGCGATGTCCAAATACGGACTGGAGCGTGGCATCGACGGATCGGAGGCGCGTCACATCACCACGCAGGAGTTCTATCGCCAAGCCATTGCCCAGCAGCAGGATCTGCAGGAGAACATCGACGCGCTGCTCCGTCTCGAAGAGCAGAAGCGGAAGGCCGTCGAGCAGCTCAAACAACAGGAGCGGCAAGTGCGCACCGAGTATGAACAGACCGCCACGCTCCAGGCGCAGAAGAGCGCCGAACTGAACCGCACCGAGGCCGAGTTGAAGAGCGTGAAGGGCGAACTGAAAGGTGTCCGGTTGAAAAACGCCGCGGCGGAGGTTGGGTCGAATATCGTCGAGGGAATCGGGGCGATGATCGGCACATCCCGCGTCAAGCGGCAGCAGCAGATCGACCGCCTCAACGCGGAGAACGCCTCCCTACACGAGCAGATCGGAACACTGAACCGCACCAACCGCGAGGAGAAGGCCCGACATGAGCAGGCCGAACAGCAGTTGCAGGCGAAACTCGACCGCATCGAACATTGGCTGCCCGACACACAGACGCTCATCAGCTGGGGCGAATACTGCCGCGACATGGGCCTCTTGGAGTCGGGCGCCCGCGAGATCATCGCCATGAAGCCCCTCTACGTCTCGGGCGAACTCCGCGCACCGGAGTATTCGCGCCGCTTCGACGTCTCAAATACCGAAATCCGCCTGCAACGCGACCCAAACGGCCCCGGAGGCTTCCAGCTGCTCATCGACCGCCAACCCGCACACGCCTGGTTCCGCCAACGGTATGTGGAGCTCATGACCCGCCTGGGCTACCCCGTCCGCCCCGAACGCCCCGTCATCCGACGACATACCATCGAGCGGTAAAGCCCGCCCCGAAAGACAAAGAGAATATCCGGTCGAACAGCCGGATATTTTTCTTCACTTTGTGAAGAAACTTGCTTAATCGAAATATTTGTAGAGTTTGTATTGCGATTTTTTCGAAAATAATTTGTTTTTCTCGGGCAAAGCGCATACTTTTGTAATAAACCTACAAAGAAAAAAATGGTGAAACTGAAAGATGTTGCCACTATTCAGACGGGAGTTTACCTGAAAAGCACTCCTTTGCCCGACACCTGCTACCTTCAGGTGAACGATTTCGACGAGGAGGGGTACATCCGTCCGACCGTCCGACCGACAACCACCGTCAGTTCCAAGGCTGCCCGCCACTTGCTGACAGAAAGCGACCTACTGCTCGCCGCCAAGGGTGGCAAGAATTTCTGCGCCATCGCCCCGACGCAACTCGGGCCGTGCGTGGCCTCACCCTCGTTTCTGATTATCCGAATCGACAACCCGACCCGCATCCTGCCCGAATACCTCTGCGGATTCCTCAACCTGCCATCCACCCGGCAGCTGCTGACGGCGCAGGCCCAAGGGTCGGCCATCGCCTCGCTCAGCAAAGCTGACCTCGAGGAGTTCGATGTTCCGCTCCCTCCGCTGGAGCGCCAGCGGGTCTGCATCGCCCTCACCCGCCTGCATCGCCGCGAACAGGCCCTCTACAAGGCCATCGCGGAGCGCCGCCGGCAAATAACCGATTGTAAATTGACAAAAATATATAAAGATGAACGGTAAAGTTACACAGGAAGAGATTAACAAAGTCGTATGGCAAGCCTGCGACACCTTCCGGGGCGTGATTGACCCCAGTCAATACAAGGACTACATCCTCACGATGCTGTTCCTGAAGTACGTCAGCGATGTCAGCAAGGCGAAATACAAGGAGTACCTCCAGCGCTACGACGGCGATACGGAGCGTGCACAGCGGGCCATGCGCCGCGAACGGTTCCAGGTTCCCGAGAAGAGTTCGTTCGACTACCTTTTCGAGCACCGCAACGAACCCAATATCGGCGAGCTCATTGATGTTGGCCTGGCGGACCTTGAATACGAAAACCGCGAAAAGCTGAGCAGCGAGGACGGCAGCGGCATCTTCCGCAACATCAGCTTCAACAGCAGCAACCTCGGCGAAACGAAGGAGCGCAACGCCCGACTGAAGCAGTTGCTTATCGACTTTTCGGACGATCGGCTGCAATTCGACGAGTCACACCTCGAGAACAACGACGTCATCGGCGACGCCTATATGTTCCTCATCGAGAAGTTCGCCAGCGACGCCGGGAAGAAGGCTGGAGAATTTTTTACACCGAAGGAGGTTTCGACCCTGCTGGCTCGTCTGACCAAGAGCGCCCCCGGCTCGCGCATCTGCGACCCGACGTGCGGCTCGGGTTCCCTGCTCATCAAGGCGGGCCGCGAGGTAGGCTCCGACAACTTCTCGCTCTACGGCCAGGAGCTCAACGGCAGCACCTGGGCGCTGGCCATGATGAACATGCTGCTCCACGGTTTCGACAGCGCCACCATCCGCTGGGGCGACACGCTGCGCAACCCGAAGCTCAAGGAGGGCGACGCGCTGATGAAGTTCGACACCGTCGTGGCCAATCCGCCCTTCTCGCTCGAAAAGTGGGGCGCCGACGAGGCGGCCGACGACCCCTACAACCGCTTCTGGCGCGGCATTCCGCCCAAGGGCAAGGGCGACTGGGCCTTCATCTGCCACATGCTCGAGGTGGCCAACGAACACGGCAAGGTGGGCGTTGTCGTTCCTCACGGCGTGCTGTTCCGCGGCGCCAGCGAGGGAAAAATCCGCCAGCAGACCGTCGAGGAGAACCTCGTCGAGGCCATCATCGGACTCCCGGCCAACCTCTTCTACGGAACGGGCATCCCGGCCGCCATCGCCATCTTCAACAAGGCCAAGACGACGACCGACGTGCTCTTTATCGACGCCAGCCGCGAATTTGAGAACGGCAAGAACCAGAACCGGCTGCGCGACGAGGATCTCGACCACATCGTCACGACCTACCGCCGCTTTGCGCAGGGCGAACTCAAGCCGGGCATCGTCGAGGAACGCTACGCCTATGTGGCCCGGCGCGAGGAGATTGCCGACAACGACTACAACCTCAACATCCCGCGCTATGTGGACACCTTCGAGGAGGAGCCCGAAATCGACATTGCGGCCGTGCAGCAGGAGATTGATGCCCTGGAAAAGGAGCTTTCCGAGGTGCATATCCGGATGGATGGTTATCTGAAGGAGTTGGGATATTAAAAACAAGAGCTATGAAAGAGAACTATTCGTACAAAATCAAGCTCCGTTGCATTGTATGCGGCAGCGAAGATCATTTTGACAGCAACGAAGACAGATCGTACATCAAATGCACCAACTGCGGGAAAGAATATTTCGGAGGATACGATGAACTCGTTTCGTGCAATCAGGAGCAAATTGCGGAGGTAAAAGAGCTTGCAACCGAAGAAGTTACTAAAGACTTGCAGAAAGAGTTGGATCGAATGCTCAAAAACGCCTTTAGAGGCAATAAATATATCAAAATCAAGTAGCTATGGAAGTTTGGGGCTTAATTATATCAATATTGGCGCTTGCGGCCAGCGCTTTTACCTATTTTAAGCACGATAAAAAGCTAAAAGACCAGGAGCGCAAGATCAACGAGTATCAATTAAAACAGATTGAGAAAGAGGATTTAGAGAGTAAAAAGGCGGCTATTCGAGGTAATATTGTCAAAGGCCTCAAGGGTAAGAGGACGCTTAAGGTTTACAATAGCGGTCGTGCGATTGCCCGTAATATTAGAATTGCAGGTCTGGACGTAAAGGGTATACTTCATAGAGCGGATGAATTCTTTCCTTACGAATTGATGAATCCTCAGGACTATACAGAAATGACTATCCATCTTGTCATGGGTTGTCCCGCAACAATTAAATTAAAGTACATTTGGGACGATGAATCCGGCAAGAACAATGAGTTCGAACAGGTTTTAACCTTATAACGACAAAAATGAGCAGTAAAATAGATAATTACAATCGAATGGTCGATTTTATCGGGAATGTTATTAAAGCAACAAGCGATCCCAATGACCAGGAAGATGTCGATAAGGCATTAGACATTGCTCGTACCGTTGGCAATGCATTAGAAACTGCTACAGATAACAATAATGCGGCTCACCGACATGGCAACAAACACTGACATACCACAAGGCTATAAGGCGACGGCGCTGGGGATTATTCCGCAGGAGTGGAAAACAATTCGGCTAAAAGACTGTTTTTCCATATCCGCAGGAGGAGACGTCCAGAAAGATTGCTTTTCCGAAGCGCCGTCCCTGCAATATAAATATCCAATATATTCGAATTCTTTGTTCAATCATGGGCTTTATGGCTTTACATCTCATCCAAGGCACAAAGCAAACAGTATTACCATAACCGGAAGAGGTGCGTTAGGCCATGCTGAATATCGAGAAATTGACTTCGATGCAATAGTCCGACTGCTTGTATTAGCGCCTAAAATACCTTTGAACGGGCAATATATTACAGAATACATAAACTTTCGGAAACCGTTTTTTTATGAGAGTACGGGAGTCCCTCAACTAACCGCCCCACAAATAGCAAATATTCAGGTATTATTTCCGCCGTTGGGGGAGCAGCGGAAGATTGCGGAGGTGTTGGGCGTGTGGGATGAGGCGATTGAAAAGCAGGCGCGGCTGATTGAAAAACTCGCCCTGCGCAAACGCGGCTTGATGCAGCGACTCCTCTCCGCTAAACTCCGTCTCCCCGGTTTCTCCGAACCCTGGAAAATACACAAACTTCAAGAGTTGTTCACGGAGCGGAACGAAACCAATCGCACAGACCTCCCCCTACTCTCCATTACTGGAGACAGAGGTGTTATTTTACAAACCGAATCCGAAAAACGAGATACATCGAACGACGACAAATCGAAATACAAACGAATTGCTAAAGGCGACATAGGATATAATACCATGCGAATGTGGCAAGGACGGAGTGCATTATCAGGATTGGAAGGAATTGTTAGTCCCGCTTATACAATAGTTGTCCCCAATACAGATGTGGATGGGTATTATATGTCTGTCCTTTTCAAACAGCCTCGACTGATCTATGATTTTTGGACACACTCACAAGGCTTGGTCGGAGATACATTGAATTGCAAATATCGAGATTTCGGGCAAGTTCACATTTGCTGTCCTCCTTTGGCGGAGCAAAAAGCTATTACAGAAGTCTTGACCGCGGCCGACCGCGAGATTGAGCTGGCCAAAGAGAAGCTCGAACGCCTCCGCCGTCAGAAACGTGGCCTGATGCAACAACTCCTCTCCGGGAAAAAACGTGTAAAAATTAATATCTAAGAATATGGCAAAACGTAAAAAACCAACAGTCGCACTTATTTATGATTTTGATGGGACTTTATCTCCTGCCAATATGCAAGAATATGATTTTCTTAAAGCTATCGGCATCAAAAATAAAGCCCAATTTTGGCGTCAAAACAATGAACTTATAGAAAAACACGAAGCCAGTAATATTTTATGTTATATGAAATTAATGCTAGATAAGGCTCGTGCTGCAGGAGTTAGTGTTCAACGTCAAAAATTCGTTGATTTTGGGAAAAGTATTGAACTATACGAGGGAGTAGAAGAATGGTTTGATTTAATCAACCAATTAGGGCAAGAGGAAGGTGTTATAATCCAACATTATATTAATTCATCCGGATTAAAAGAAATGATAGAAGGGACTAAAATAGGGAATAAGTTTCAAGAAATATATGCTTGTACATTTATGTATGAAGATGGAGTTGCTGTTTGGCCTGCAGTAGCTGTAGATTTCACTACAAAAACCCAATTTCTATTTATGATAAATAAAGGGGTTACTAAAATAAGTGAAAATGCAAAAATAAATGAATATAAAGCAGAAGAAGATAGACCTATCCCTTTTAAACATATGATATATTTTGGTGATGGTGAAACCGATATACCTTGTATGAAGCTAATAAAACAACAAGGAGGAAACTCTATCGCTGTTTACAAACCTCGTAATAAAAAGAAAAAAGCATGTGCAGAAAAACTTGTATTAGATGATAGAGTGAATTTTGCATGTGCCGCAAACTACGTCAAAGATGGCGAAATCTACAATATTGTAAAAGCAATTATCAAACAGATTAAATCAAATTTTAACTTTAACGAATTGCAAAAACAAAATGTCAAACGATTTGGAGTAGAATAAGATATGTCCATCTCTTTCAAAGAAGACCATATCAGCCAAATTCCCGCGTTGCTGATGCTCGAAAAGCTCGGGTACACATACCTCACACCCGATGAGGCGCTGGCCCTGCGCGGCGGGAATCTCGCCAACGTGCTGCTCGAACCCGTGCTGCGCAAACAGCTCGCCGCCATCAACGTCGTGCAGGTCAGCTCGGTGCGCACTACCGTATTCTCCGAGCAGAACATCACCGCCGGAATCGACGCCCTGCGCAACATCCCGATGGACGAGGGGTTCATGGAGGCTTCGCAGACGGTCTACGACCTGCTCACCTCGGGCAAAACCCTCGAACAGATTGTCGACGGCGACCGCAAGAGCTTCGTGATGCAGTACATCGACTGGAAGAATCCGCGCAACAACGTCTTCCACGTCACCGAGGAGTTTGCCGTCAGCCGCACGGGGATGACCGAGACCTACCGGCCCGACATCGTCCTCTTCGTGAACGGCATTCCGCTCTGCGTCATCGAGTGCAAGCGTCCCGACGTAAAGGACTCCATCGAGCAGGCCATTTCGCAGCACCTCCGCAACCAGAAGGCCGACGGCATCCGTTCGCTGTACCTCTACTCGACGCTGCTGCTGGCCATCAACCGCCAGGAGGGCAGTTACGCCACGACGGCCACGCCCGAGAAGTTCTGGGCGCGGTGGCGCGAGCAGTTCGCCGACCGCGAGGAGGAGGCCCGTTACCGGCAGGAGCGGGAGCGAGTGGTCAACGAGCCGCTGCTGGACGACAAGCTCTTCGGGGAGCGGTTCGGCTATGTGCGCCGCAACTTTGAGGAGCTCTACAAACAGCCGGTCACCCCGTCGGTGCAGGACGAATACCTCTACAACCTCTGCCGCCCCGAGCGGCTGTTGCAGCTGATGTACGGCTTCACGCTCTACGACGACGGCATCAAGAAGGTGGCGCGTTACCAGCAGTATTTTGCCGTGCGGCAGACGATGCAACGCATCCGCCACATCGAGGGCGGGCGGCGGCGCGGCGGCGTCATCTGGCACACGCAGGGGAGCGGCAAGTCGCTGACGATGGTGATGCTGGCGCAGGCCATCATCCTCGACAAGGAGATTCGCAATCCGAAAATCATCCTCGTAACCGACCGCACGGACCTCGACCGGCAGATTACGGGGACGTTCCGCAAGTGCCAGATTCGCGTCGAGAACGCCACGACGGGAAGCAAGCTCGTCGAACTGCTCAACAGCAAGAGCGATGCCGTCATCACGACGATTATCAACAAGTTCGAGACGGCCGTGCGCGGCATCCGCACCCCGTTGACCGACCCCAACATCTTCGTGCTGATCGACGAGGGGCACCGCAGCCAGTACGGCGAAATGGGCATCAAGATGGAGAAGACGCTTCCGAACGCCTGCTTCATCGCCATGACCGGCACGCCGCTGATGAAGAAGGAGAAGAACACGGCCCGGAAGTTCGGCGGCATCATCCAGCCGGTCTACACGGTGGATCAGGCCGTGGCGGACAAGGCCGTCGTACCGCTGTTGTATGAGGGTCGCATGGTGCCGCAAGTGGTACACGAGGAGACGATCGACCGCTATTTCGACAAGATCTGCGGATGGATGAGCGACGCCCAGCGGGCCGACATGAAGAAGAAGTTCAGCCATGCGGACCAGCTCAACCAGACGCAGCAGCGCATCTACGCCATTGCGTGGGACATTTCGCAACATTTCCGGGAGAACTGGCAGGGGTCGAAGTTCAAGGGCCAACTGGTGGCTCCGCGCAAGCGCATCGCGATTCTCTACAAGCAGTATCTCGACGAAATCGGCATCGTCTCGTCGGAGGTACTCATCACCTCGCCCGACACCCGGGAAGGGGAAGACGAGGCATTCGGCGAGACCTCGAACGTAGAGGTGGCCTTCTGGAAACGCATGATGGACGTGCACGGCACGGCCAAGAAGTATGAGGCGAACATCATCAACCGCTTCAAGAACAGCGATAAGCCGGAGATTGTCATTGTGGTGGACAAACTCCTGACGGGATTTGACGAACCCCGCAACACGGTGCTCTATCTCGACCGAAAGCTGAAGGACCACACGCTGCTGCAGGCCATTGCCCGCGTCAACCGCGTCTGCGAAGACAAGGAGTTCGGGTATATCATCGACTATTACGGCGTATTGGGGTCGCTTAATTCGGCGCTGGAGCTCTACACCGATTTCGACAAGGAGGATCTGGAGGGAACCTATACGGACATTTCGGAGGAGGTGGCCAAGCTGCCCCAGAAGCATGCCGAGTTGTGGGACCTCTTCAAGGAGGTACGCAACACGACCGACTTCGAGGCCTTCGGCAATGTCCTGCGCGAAGAGGACCAGCGCTCGCTCTTCTACGAAAAGCTGCGGGCCTTTGCCCGGACGCTGAAGGTGGCGCTTTCGTCCATCGTATTCCATCAAAATACGCCTCAAGAAGAGGTCGAACGGTACAAGCACGATCTGGCCTTCTTCATGAAGCTCCGGAATGCCGTGCAGGAGCGTTACTCCGACATGGTGGACTACAAGCAATACGAAGGGCAGATTCAGAAGCTAATCGACACACATATCGAGAGCGGCGAGGTGCAGGTCATCACCGACCTGGTGAACATCTTCGACAAGGAGCGGTTTGCCGAAGAGGTGGAGAAGATCTCCGGGAAAGCAGCCAAGGCGGACACAATTGCCTCGCGAACGGCCAAGTACATCACCGAGAACATGGATACCGACCCGGCCTTCTACAAGAAGTTCTCGCAGATGCTCAAGGAGACCATCTCCCAGTACGAACAGGGGCGAATCGACGAGGCAGAGTATCTGACCCAGGCTACGGACCTGATGAACAAGGTGCTGAATCATACCGACAGCGAGATTCCCGACGTGCTGAAGGACAACAATGCCGCGCGGGCCTACTTCGGATTAAGTCTGGAGGTCTACAAAGCGGTCATAAGGCCCGAACAGGGGCTCGACCTGACGCAAATCGCACTCGACACGGCCAACCGGATCGACGCCATCATTCGTCAGCACATCTTCGAGAAGGGGACGCTCATTGTCGACTGGCCGCTCAAGGACCGGCTGGTCGGCATGATGAAGCTCGACATCGAGGACTATCTGATTGACGAGGTCAAACGAAAGTATGACCTGTCGATGACCTTCGACGACATGGATGCCATCATCGACCGGGCGGTCGACGTGGCTCAAAAATGGTTCCGGTGATGCAGCAGATATTCGTCTACGGAAAAGAGACGATTCCCTACAGCGTGCTCTTTTCCGCCCGCCGGACACTCGGAATCAAGGTATATCCATCCGGCGAGGTCGTTCTGCTGGCTCCGGAAGGGACGCCGGAAGAGGTTATCGAGCAGAAACTCCACAAACGGGCGCCGTGGATTCTTCGGCAGCAGGCCTATTTCAAGGATTTCGGGATTCGGAGTCCGGAAAAACGGTATGTCAGCGGAGAGTCGCACTACTATCTGGGAAAGCAGTTCCTGCTCCGGGTCTCGGAAGGCAAAACCAACAGCGTCCGCTACAAGGGTCGCTGCTTTGAAGTGATATGCACCTCTCCGGACAAGGCCCGGGAGTTGATGAAATCCTGGTACCGCGAACACGCAAAACTCAAGTTTGCCGAGTATGCGGAGCCTATTATTTCCCGATTTGCACGGTACGGGGTTGCTCCGACTTCACTCTATGTTCAGGAGATGGAAAACCGTTGGGGCAGTTGCACCCCCAAGGGGAAAATCATTCTGAATACGGAACTCATCAAGGCGCCGCGCCCCTGCATTGAGTATGTTATTACACATGAGATGTGTCATCTGCTGCATCCCGACCATACAGCAGCCTTCTTTTCCCTGCTCGAAACCGAGATGCCCGACTGGCGGCGTTGGAAAGACAAGTTGGAGCGATTCATGGTGTAGGTGCAAACAACTTCAAAAGCATCATCCGCCCGCCTCGTATGACAAATGTATGACAAATGTATGACAAAACAAAATGAAAACCGCGTTGTAGACATCTACAACGCGGTTTCTGTGAGGTCTGAAGCGGATTCGAACCGCTGTACAAGGTTTTGCAGACCTTTGCCTAGCCACTCGGCCATCAGACCATATGTTCCCCGACAGGTTCCTGTTCGGCTTTCATTCCGTAACTACAAGTCCGTTGCTTCCGGATTGCATGCCGCGCCGGAAACATCCGATTTATTTTCAGGCGCATCGGGAGTGCAAATATACAAACATTTCTAAAATCTGCAAAACTTCGACCCAACTTTGCGCTATTTCCCAAAAATATTTACCTTTACAAGATAATAAACGACATTTTGCGGTTATGACCATCGAGGATATCGCCTTGCAGATGACCCCGGGCATCGGCGTGAAAGGCGCCGTGCACCTGCTCGGAATATTCGGCGACGCACGGGGCATTTTCGCGGCGGCACCCGAGGAGCTGGCTATGAAAGCCGCCTTGCGGGAAGACATTATCCGGAATATCGTCCACCGCAAAGGCTTCGCCGCCGCAGAAAAGGAACTCGGCTACTGCCGCCGCAATTCGATCTCCGCGATCGCTTCGACCGACCCCGAATTCCCGGCATTGCTGCGTGAAATACCCGATTATCCCCATGTACTATACCTGAAAGGCAACGCCGCCGCCCTCTCGGCACGCTGCGTCGCGATGGTCGGCACCCGCCGGGCAACACCCTACGGGCAGACGATGTGCAACAGGCTGGTGGAGGGGCTCGCGGCACAGGTTCCGGGACTCTGCATCGTGAGCGGGCTGGCGTTCGGCATCGACGTCGCGGCACACCGGGCAGCCCTGGCCGCAGGGGTACGAACCGTCGCGGTACTGGCGAACCCGCTCCCCGGCGTCATGCCGGCACAACACACGGCCGTGGCGCGCGACATCCTCGACCACGGCGGGGCACTGGTCACGGAGCTCCACTCGCAGACGCGGCAGAACGGCACGGCATACCTGGCCCGCAACCGGATCATCGCAGGGCTGGGTGCCGGCTGCGTGGTCGTAGAGTCGCCCGACAGCGGCGGGTCGCTCGCCACGGCGCATTGCGCCGACGGCTACGACCGTTCGGTAATGGCCGTACCGGGACGCGCCACGGACGGCATGTCGTCGGGGACGAACCACCTGATCCGCAACCGCAAAGCGCAACTCGTGATGACCGCCGACGATATTGTCCGCGAACTGATGTGGGATCTCGGCCCGGAACCGGCAGCATTCCGGGAAAAACCGTCCACACCGGAGCTTACGCCCGACGAAGCTGGGTTGCTGGGCTGTTTCCGCACGGACGACCCGCTGGCGGTGGAAACGCTCGCGGAACTGAGCGGGCTCGACCCGGGTGAACTGGCTGCCCTGCTCGTAGGGCTGGAACTGGCGGGAGCCGTACGGCAATTGCCCGGCAACCGATATATGAAAACACGATGAAACTGACGGATACACATTCACACATGTACGATACGGCGTTCGACGCCGACCGCGAAGAGGCCCTGGCCCGCGCCGCAGCGGCGGGCGTGGAGCACCTGCTGCTCCCGGGCATAGACTCCGAAAGCCACGGGGCGCTGTTCGACCTCTGCCGACGCCACCCGGGGCAATGCGTCCCGATGATGGGACTGCACCCCACCTCGGTGAACGACAACCCGCATTGGCGCGAAGAGCTGGCGCTTGCCGAACGTTACCTCACGGCCCCGCCCGAGGGCATCGCACGTTTCTGCGCCGTGGGCGAGATCGGGCTGGACTACTACTGGAGCGGCGAGTTCGTCGCCGAACAGGTCGAGGCTTTCGTTTCGCAATGCCGCCTGGCCGCACGGCTCGGCCTTCCGGTGGCGATCCACACCCGTGCGGCATGGGACGACATGTGCCGGATCGTCGGGGAGGAGGCGAAGGCCGCGGCGGAGGTGGGGCTACGGCTGCGGGGCGTGTTCCACGCCTTTTCGGAGGATACCGGCACCTACCGGAAACTGAAAGCCTGCGGCGATTTCGCCTTCGGAATCGGCGGCGTGGTGACTTTCAGGAAGAGCAAGCTGGCCGATACGGTGCGTGAAATGGAACTGGACGACATCGTACTCGAAACCGACTGCCCGTACCTGACACCCGCCCCCCACCGCGGCGAGCGCAACGAGTCGGCCTACGTGCGGTTCGTGTGCGAGAAAGTCGCGGAACTGAAAGGGCTGACCCCCGGCGAAGTGGCGGCCGCAACGACGGCGAACGCCGAACGTATTTTCGGAATATAACACCAAGACCATACCATGAAATCTTCGATCCTGATCATCTATACGGGCGGCACCATCGGCATGAAGAACGATGCCGAAACCGGCGCCCTGGTGCCTTTCGATTTCAGCGGCATCTACGATGAATTCCCTTCGCTCAAGCGGCTCAACGTGGACATCGACGTGCTGACGATGGATCCCGTGATCGACTCGTCGAACGTCACCCCGGCAAACTGGGCGGCGCTGGCCGAGCTGATCCGCGACAACTACACCCGCTACGACGGGTTCGTCGTACTGCACGGCACGGACACCATGTCCTACACCGCATCGGCATTGAGTTTCATGCTCGAAAACCTGGCCAAGCCCGTGGTTTTCACCGGCAGCCAGATCCCGATCGGCGTGCTGCGCACGGACGGCCGCGAAAACCTCATCACGGCCATCGAGATCGCGGGGGCGCACATCGGCGGACGCCCCGAGGTACCCGAAGTGTCGCTCTATTTCCAGAACCGGCTGTTCCGCGCCAATCGTACCACCAAGCGCAGCGCCGAGGCGCTGAGCGCCTTCCGTTCCTACAACTACCCGCCCCTGGCCGAGGTGGGGGTCAACATCGCCTATAACCTCGCGGCGATCCTCCACCCGACGGAAATCTCGCCGGAACTGCGCATCGCCACCCGCCTGGCCGACGGAATCGAAGTCATCAAGCTTTTCCCGGGACTGGGCGAAAATATCCTGCGGGCGATGCTCTCGGCTCCGGGGCTGCGGGCCGTGGTGCTGGAGACATTCGGCGCGGGCAACGCCCCGACCAACGAATGGTTCATCCGCGTACTGAAAGAGGCGATCGACCGCGGGGTCATCATCCTCAACATCACGCAGTGCGGCGGGGGCAAGGTTTCGATGGAACTTTACGAAACCGGGCTGAGGCTGCAGAAGATCGGCGTCCTGTGCGGCCACGACATGACCACCGAGGCGGCCGTCACGAAGCTGATGTACGTGCTCGGACTGGGGCTTTCCGACGAACAGACCCGCGCATTGTTGCGGCGCCCTCTGCGAGGCGAATTTACAGCCTAAGACGTTGCACGGAACGATTTTTTTTTCTATATTTCGCACTGCTAACGTACCTTATCGGGTCGCCAAAGAGGGGCAACACGAAGAGGAATAGAGGCATAACTCGCTGGCAAACAAATGTTTGGGTCAATTCGGAGTGAAATTTCCGGAATTTGCCCGTACTTGCAAAGCCGGCAGGGGGAAGCCATGGATCGGGGTAAAAAGATGCCGCAAGGATACGGAAAGGATAAAAAAAATATTTTTTTAGGATTTTTTTAACCCGGTAGAATTGACGAAATACCATTGAAACCGGAAAAATATCGTGAAATACCTAAAAACACAACAATAAAAAACAACTAAACAAATTTAATTTTATCTAATCACAACTATGAAAAAACTTTTTTTGATTCTGTCAGTGGCCCTGTTTGCATTGGGTACTGTTAACGCTTTTGCGCAGGAGGCTGCTGCAGCTGCCGAAACCCAACTCGCCGGCGATAGCCTGCACCACGTGATGATGCAGAAGTTCCTCGAGGGTGGTTGGGCATGGATGCTCCCGATCCTTATCTTCCTGATTATCGGTCTGGCCGTTGCCATCGAGCGTATCCTCTATCTCTCGCTGTCGACGATCAACTCGAAGAAACTCATCACCAAGGTTGAAGAAGCCCTGAAGAACGGCGGCATCGAAGCTGCCAAGGAAGTTTGCCGCAACACGCGCGGCCCGATCGCTTCGATCTACTACCAGGGTCTCGACCGTTACGATCAGGGTCTGGATTCGGTCGAGAAGGCTGTCGTTTCCTACGGTTCGGTTCAGACCGGCCAGATGGAGTCGGGCCTGACGTGGATCGGCCTGTTCATCGCCCTTTCGCCTATGTTGGGCTTCATGGGTACCGTTGTCGGCATGATCGCGGCGTTCGACGCCATCCAGGCTGCCGGCGATATCAGCCCGACCCTCGTTGCAGGCGGTATCAAGGTCGCCCTTCTGACGACCCTCATGGGTCTTATCGCTGCGGTTATTCTTCAGCTGTTCTACAACTATATCGTTTCGAAGATCGACTCGCTGGTAAACGATATGGAGGATTCGTCCATCACGCTGATGGATATCCTGACGGCTTACAGCAAGAAATAATCCCAACGATTTAAAAAGAGTTAAAGGCAATTATGAAAAAGATTTTAAATATCATATTGGGTATTCTGCTGGCCGTGATGGCGGTACTGGGAATATACGCAATTGCTACGGGTGGCTCCGAGGCGGCTATCAGCCTGAACCTCATCTGGTGCTATTTCCTGCTGGCTCTTGCGGTGTTCACAGCTATCTTCTGCGCGGTCTTCGGCATGATCCAGAACCCAGCGGGAATCAAGGGCACGATTATTTCGCTCGCGCTGATCATCGTGATCGTGGGCGTGGCTTACTTCGTGGCTTCGGGACATGACATCCAGATCCCCGACCTCGCCAACGGCGGGTTTTTCTCCCAAGGTGAAACCGTCCTGACCGACACCAGCATCCTGGTAACGTACGTTGCCCTGGTCGCTGCGTTCGTGACGGCTATCGCAACCGAAATTTACGGCGCTTTCAAATAACAACGAACAATGGCAGGAAATAAAAGACAAATACAGGAGATCAACGCCGGCTCGATGGCCGACATCGCCTTCCTGCTGCTGATTTTCTTCCTTGTGGCCACAACGATGAATGTCGACACCGGTTTGGTGCGTATGCTTCCGCCGATGCCCCCCGAGAACCAAAAGCAGGAGGACATCAAGGTCAAGGAGCGCAACCTCTTTCTGGTGCTCATCTCGGGCAGCGGCAACATCATGGCCGGGCCCTCGGGCAAACAGGAGATCATCGACCTGAGACAACTCAAGGACAAGACGAAGGAATTCATCCTCAACCCGATGGACGACGAGAACCTCCCGGAGAAAACCGAAAAGGAAATCGAGTTGGCCGACGGCAGCAAGTGGGTATATCCCGAGAGCCAGGGCGTTGTTTCGTTACAGACCACCCGTGATACGGGCTATCAGTCCTACATCATGGTGCAGAACGAGCTCACACGCGCCTTCAACGAGGTACGTGACGAGGTCGCCATGAAGAAATTCGGAGCAAAATTCTCGGAGCTTTCCGAGGATCAGCGCAATGCAGTATCCAAAGCAGTACCTCTGAAGATTTCGGAGGCCGAACCGCGTAATATAAAGAAGTAAGTTATGGCAGTAATGAAAAAGAAGGGCAATAAAAGTTTGCCCCCTATCTCGACAGCATCGCTTCCTGACGTGATCTTCATGATCCTCTTCTTCTTCATGGTGTCGACCACCATGCGCGACCAGGAACTGCTCGTGAGGTACAAACTCCCCGAGGCAACCGAAGTGCAAAAGCTCGAGAAGAAATCGCTCGTAAGCTACATCCACATCGGACAGCCTTCGCTGGTGATGCAGGCCAAATTCGGTACTGCACCCCGTATCCAGCTGAACGACTCGTACAAAACGACCAAGGATATTTTGGATTTCGTAGCCGCAGAGCGCGACAAGCTCAGCGAGGCCGACCGAGCCTCGATGACGATCTGCCTCAAGGCCGACCAGACAACCAAAATGGGTATCGTAACCGACGTGAAGCAGGAACTTCGCCGTGCCAATGCACTAAAGGTCTCCTACGCCGCTTCCAAGTCGCTGGGATACTAAATCCCGAGTCATATCGAAAAAGGGCTGAAGTCGGACTTCAGCCCTTTTTTATGTGCCATACCGATAGTTATACGGCCTCCAGCATCTTCAAACGTATGCCCGCCACTGCAAGACGGCAGGGTAAATTCGGGCCGGGGATTTAAGCGCGGGAGATGATCGTATCCGATCACCACGGGATTTCCCGGCAACACGCGGAAAGACAATCCCCGCTCAGAATTGCAACTCCAACTGGCCGATCCCGTGACTGAACGACAGACGGTGGTGGGGCGTAAGTCCGTATTCCCGGATTGCGAGCCGATGCTCGCGGGTCGGGTACCCCTTGTTCTTTTTCCAGCCGTACTGCGGATATTCCTCCGCGAGGCGCAACATGTACTCGTCCCGATGGGTTTTGGCCAGCACCGAAGCTGCGGCGATGTCGGCATATTTGCCGTCGCCCTTGACGACGCAACGGTAGGGTAATTCAAGGCGTGTCCGGAAGCGGTTGCCGTCGATCGCAAGGAATTCGGGCGGCGGATCGAGGCGGGCGACCGCCAGCGACATCCCCTCGAACGAAGCATTCAGGATGTTGATCTCGTCGATCCGGGCTGCGGAAACGGCCTCGACGGCCCAGGCCACGGCTTCACGCTCGATGATCAGGCGGAGCCTGTCCCGGTTCCGCTCGGTCATCTGCTTCGAATCGTTGAGCAACGGGTCGTGAAAATCGGGCGGAAGGATCACCGCAGCGGCGAATACCGGCCCGGCCAAACACCCCCGGCCGGCCTCGTCGCAACCGGCCTCCCGAAACTCGTATTGGTACTGGTTTTCTAACATCGTACCACAAAGTTACGCATTATTCCGGCTTTTTTCGCTAATTTTGCCCGAGGAAAAAAGCCTTCCGACATGAAAATCGACATCGCCCGGCAGCCGCTCGTACCGGCCTTCATGACCCTCTTCGCACTCGCCGTTGCGGCCATGTGTGCTGGAATCCCCGTGTCCGATACCAGTGGAGCGGTGCGCGATGCGCTCCCGCTTCTGGGCGGCCAACTCGCCCGGTTTCAGGCGGCATATCCGGTATGGTCGAAGTTTGCCGCCGGGTTCATGCTGCTCTTCACCGGAATGTGTGCGGGACGGATCACGATCCGCTACAACCTCTATACGGTGGGCACCTGCCTCCCGATTCCCCTCTATGCCATCGTCGCCTGCGGGATCGCAACAGGCGGGAATTATCTCGCAGGATTCGCAGCGTCGATGCTGCTCGCACTGGCAACGAAAAATTACTGCCGCGCCTTCTGCAACGGGTACGGGTTCGACGCCATCTTCCGGGCCTCACTCTATCTGGGACTGATGCCGCTGGTATATGCCCCCGGCTTGCCGATGCTGCTGCTCCTGCCGCTGGCCGTACTGCTTTTCCGGCGTACCTTGCGGGAAGTCGCGGTAGCAACGGCCGGACTGCTGCTGCCGGTCTTCACGGCCTGCTATGTCAGCTGGGGCACCGGGGCGGAATTCACGGCTCCCCTGATCAAATTGGGGCAATCCGCCATCGAAGGTATGCCGCTGCATCTCTTTCTGGATATTCCCCTCCCCGCACTCGTCATGGCAGGCGGGATCGTGCTGCTCGACCTGACAGCGCTTTTCTTTTTCCTGGCCGACATCTATGCCGCAGGCACCAAACCCCGCTTCATCCTCTTTTATAATATAGGTATACTGATATTGACTCTGGCTGTGCTATGCAGCCCCGCCGCAACACCCGAGGCATTCGCCCTGCTCGCTGTCCCGTCGGCCATACTGATCCCGGTATTTTTTGTCCGCATACACAGGGGAATAGCATTGCCCGTATACCTGATTTTTCTGGCGGCAGCCTTCGCTGGAATATTTTTACAATATTATATTTAGTCATTATTATGGTATCTTTAGTCTTATTTGCCTGTTTGTGCCTTTTTAGACTATTCATTATTTTATAAAACAAATATTAAATTGTATTTTTGAAATGAGCAATCGGTGACGCAACTCATTGTTCAAAAAAACTTAAAATACGATTTGATATGAAGAATTCATTAAATTCGTCGGCCCAGCAGCCGATGATTGTGAAGTACGTAGAAGCCCTTCACAACGGAATCCAGTCTCAGGCGCTTTCACGTTACGCAATCGGTTACATCCTCCGAGGCACGAAATATATTTACGACGGGGATAAGCGCCAGACCCTTACGCGCGGAGACGTATTCTACCTCGGCATCGGGCATCACTATATCGAGAACTTCCCGGAAAACGGACAACCCTTCGAGCAAGTGCTCTTTTATTATACGCCGGCTGACCTCCAGCGGATACTGCTGCACCTGAACATCACCTACGGACTGAACATTTCGAACGAACATTCGTGCGAAAACTGCCGCAACCGTTCGCACGTCTCTATGCCTGCCTGGAATTCGATCCGCAACTTTTTCATCAACACCAACAACTACCTGCGCGACGAGGATTTCCACCGCGACGAGACGGCCGAGAACATCAAAATGACCGAATTGATCTACCTCATCGCCTCGCACGAAGACTGCTGCCTGAAGAGCAAACTGCTGAGCAACGTCGACGCGGCCAAGGAGAATTTCGAACAGATCGTCTACGACCACATCTTCAAGGATATTTCGATCGAAGAACTTTCGAAGCTGACGAACCGTTCGCTCACCTCGTTCAAAAAGGAATTCCGGCGCCATTTCATGATGCCGCCCCACAAATGGTACATCCGCCAACGCCTGATGCATTCGCGTCTGCTGCTGATTTCGACTTCGAAGTCGATTTCGGAAATCGGCAATGCCTGTACATTCCCCAACACGTCGCACTTTATTAAACTTTTCAAAAAGGAGTACCAGATGACGCCGGCCGCTTACCGGAACCGCCACATCACTTCGCTCGCTCCCGAGGCGCAGCCCGCCGCTAAGGAAACCGAGGAAATCCGCGAGGCGTTATAGTTCGCAACTTACAAAACCGTTAGTATTTTAAAATTTTTAATTATAATTTAAAAGATTTTTTTCGGTTAGGTTAAAAAAATGTTACAAAAGATTTGGAAGATTGTGATTTTCCATTTATCTTTGTATAACAAAACGTGGGATTCTCCCACTCTCATTAACCTAACTAACCTAACCAGAGGGGTTTGCTACTGCCAGGCAGCAAACCCCTTTCTCTGTGCAAAAAAGTCCTCCGGCAGTATCCGATATTGAATAATTGCGATTTTCGAGGCCGCATTTTTTATTTTTTTAATTGCATACTGCGAATACCGCCGCCGGCGAAACCCGAAAACAGCCCGGGGAAAGGCCCGGAGCAGGCAAACCCGCGAAGAGGCGTATCAGGAACGAGATGCCGAAAGAAAATAGGGCATTCATAGGAATTATCAATTATTTTTTCGTATTTTTGCATCAATTGGAAAATAATGAACTTAAATGCCGAAGTTTTATGACAAGGTAGATGTACTGAAAAAACCAGGATGGTTGAAGATCCGGCTCCACCGCACCCCGGAATATGCCGAGGTACAGCAAATAGTCGACAAACATGCGTTGCATACGATTTGCAGCAGCGGCATGTGTCCGAACAAGGCCGAATGCTGGAGCCGCAGAACCGCAACCTTCATGATCCTGGGAGACATCTGCACCCGAGGCTGCCGCTTCTGTGCAACGAAAACAGGACACCCCCTTGCCCCCGACGCCGAGGAACCCCGACGGGTCGCCGAAAGCGTCGCACTGATGAAACTGAGGTATGTCGTCGTTACTTCTGTGACGCGTGACGACCTGCCTGACGGCGGTGCCGCACACTGGGCCCAAACCGTCCGCGCCATCCGCACACAGAATCCCGGCGCCGTAATTGAGCTCCTTATTCCCGATCTCGACGCACAGCCCGCCCCGCTGGACGTGGTCGTCGCGTCGAAGCCCGATATAATCGGGCACAACATCGAAACCGTCGAGCGGCTGACCCCGGTGGTGCGTTCCAAGGCAAAGTACCGTACGAGCCTGGAAACCCTGCGCTACCTCAGTGCACAGGGCGTCGCAACGAAAAGCGGACTGATGGTCGGACTTGGCGAGAGCGATGATGAAGTATTACAAACCCTGCACGACCTGCGCGACGCAGGCGTGGGGATCGTAACACTCGGTCAGTACCTTCGTCCCACTCTGGAGCACTACCCCGTTGCGGCGTATATCACTCCTGAAAAATTCGAATGGTACAGACTGAAAGCGCTGGAAATGGGCTTCAGCTACTGCGCGAGCGCACCCTTAGTCCGCTCGTCGTACATGGCGGAAGAGGCCCTGAAGAGCGTCAAAAGTTTGTAGCGATGGAAGCTTCCTGCCGGGATCTCGGACTGATGGACTACAAAACCTGCTGGGAATTGCAGCAGGGACTGTTCGATGCCCTGGTAGCCCGCAAGGCAGCCTGCAAGGGCGCAACGAAACAGGTGGCGGCACCCCTGGCGGCAAACGCCGGCACTGCGGAAGCAAGTAAGGCATCCGCGCGGGAGCCGGCACAGCGATCGGCAGAGGCAATGCCCAGCAAGGCGGGAACGCAATCCGGCAAAGGGTTGGAATCCCCAACGGGCAGCGTATCCGCAGCAGAGGGCGTCGAACCGTCAGGCGCCACCGGAGAAGGCTCCGCCAGCGCAGGCACGATCCTTTTGGTGGAACACCCGCCGGTATACACACTCGGCAAAAGCGGCCATGCCGAAAACCTGCTGATAGGCCGCGAAGCGCTCGAAGCGATGGGCGCACAGTTCTTTCACATCGACAGAGGGGGCGACATCACCTTCCACGGCCCGGGGCAGCTGGTCTGCTATCCGATCCTCGACCTCGAATGTCTGGGCATCGGGCTGAGGGACTACATCGGGGCACTGGAAGAGGCCGTCATCCGTACCGTGGCGGTATACGGCATCACCGCCGGCCGCATGGCAGGCGCCTCGGGGGTCTGGATCGGCCCCGGAATCGGCGGGGAAACAGGGAGCCGGACAACCGCCTGCCGCGGAGATAACGGCGGCGGCAACTGCAACATCGGCGGTAACTGCGGCAACAAAAGCGTCGGCGGCAAAAGCGGCGACAGCGGCGAAAACCGCAACGAGGCAGGAACCTGCGATAGCGGCAGAATCTGCGATAGCGAAATCGGCGTCGGGAACCGGGCATCCGCAAGGGTGCCGCGCAAGATTTGCGCAATAGGTGTCCGGTCGTCACGTTATATCACCATGCACGGGTTCGCGCTGAACGTCACGACCGACCTCGGGTGGTTCACGCGCATCAACCCCTGCGGGTTTACCGACCGGGGAGTGACCTCGATCGAACGGGAAACGGGTCGCAAGGCCCCGATGGGCGAAGTAAAGTCGCTCGTTGTCAAATTTTTAAGTGAGATATTAAATGTTAGAATATATAAATAGTAAATCGTATGCCTATAGAAAAACGATGGGTAGTGAAACCGCAGGGCGATTCCGAGGCGGTGGCGAAGCTCGCTGCCGTGCTCAGGATTTCTCCCGTGCTGGCGAACCTGCTCGTACAGAGAGGCATAGACACCGTAGAAAAGGCGGACAAGTTCTTTAAACCCAGTCTCGCCGACCTCCACGACCCGTTCCTGATGAAGGACATGGACAAGGCGGTCGAGCGGGTCGAGCAGGCCGTTCGTAACAATGAGAAGATCATGGTTTACGGCGACTACGACGTGGACGGCTGTACGGCCGTTGCACTGGTGTACAAGTTCCTGCGCCAGATCGGGCATAAAAACCTGATGTTCTACATCCCCGACCGCTATACCGAAGGTTACGGTATCTCGGTCAAGGGCATCGACCTGGCAGCCCGCAAGGGCGTAGGTCTTATCATCGCCTTGGACTGCGGTATCAAAGCCACGGAAAAGGTAGTCTATGCAAAGACGAAGGGCGTGGATTTCATCATCTGCGACCATCACCTCCCGGCCGAGGAAATTCCCCGTGCCGTAGCTGTCCTCGATCCCAAGCGGGTCGATTGTTCCTATCCGTTCGACGAATTGTCGGGTTGCGGCGTGGGCTTCAAGCTCGTGCAGGCCTATGCGCAGAAAAACCGGATCCCGTTCGAACAGATCAGCCCGCTGTTAGACCTGCTGGTCGTGAGCATCGCTTCGGATATCGTACCCCTGGTGGGCGAAAACCGTATCCTTGCCCATTTCGGGTTGAAAGACCTCAACCGCGAACCGTCGAAAGGATTGCTGTCGATCATCAAGATCTGCGGCCTGGACAAGCACAACATCACCATCGACGACATCGTCTTCAAGATCGGGCCGCGTATCAACGCCGCCGGGCGCATGCGGATGGACGAGAACGACGAAAACGCCTCGCCCTCGGGCGGGCACGCGGCCGTCGAGCTGCTGATCGAAGGCAACGAAAGCATCGCCGCGGAGTTCGGGAACGTCATCGACGCCTACAACCAGGATCGCAAGTCGATCGACCGTTCGGTGACGCAGGAAGCGCACGATTTTATCGAGCGCAACCCCGCAATGAAAGAGCTGAAGAGCACGGTGATCTACAATCCCAAGTGGATGAAGGGCATCGTGGGAATCGTCGCCTCGCGCCTGATCGAGACCTACTACCGGCCGACGGTGGTGCTGACGATGAGCAACGGCTTCGTGACGGGGTCGGCACGCTCGGTACCGGGCTTCGACCTTTACCAGGCCGTGGAGTCGTGCTCGGATCTGCTGGAGAACTTCGGCGGGCATATGTATGCCGCCGGGCTGACGATGCGACCCGAGAACGTCGAGGAATTCACGCGCAGGTTCAACGCCTATGTCGAGGAGAACATCGACCCGCAGATGCTCATGCCGCAGGTGGATATCGACAGCGAACTGCTCTTCTCGGACATCACCCCCGCGTTCCGCAAAGACCTCAACCGCTTCCAGCCTTTCGGCCCCGGCAACACCGCCCCGGTCTTCGCGACCTACGGCGTAAGCAACCACGGCGACGCCAAACTGGTCGGCATGGAGTGCGAGCACCTGCGCATGGATTTGATCCAGCGGCAGAAACCCAACACGAAGATCCAGTCGATCGCCTTCCAGCAACCCACGCATTACGAATGGGTGCGCTCGGGACGCCCGATCGACGTATGCTACCAGATCGTAGAGAACCACTACCGGGGGACGGTAACCACCCAACTCCGCATCAAGGACATCAAACCGGTCATGAACCGATAACTTTACATAAGAAGGGAGGGGGCTGTCTTCCGGCAGCCCCCTCCCGCTATTTTTGCGTCATGCACTACTCCCTTGCGTCCCTTTTTCCCATGAACATCCCGACCACCCGGCTCGGCCTCCGGCCCCGGCCCTTCATATGGGTCTTACTTTTAGGCTGCATTTTAGCATACCCCCTCGCACCGGCCGTCAGCAGCCCTTCCGGCGACAAGCGCGATTATATACTGGTCATCAACACCTATGCGGAATCGACCCCGTGGAGCAGAGGCATTATTACCGACATCACGGCGCGCGTCGAGCAGATCGAAAACCTGGAACTCTACACCGAGCATATAAACCTGCTGTTGGTAGATTCCCCTCGGGAAATCGAGACCTTCGAGACGAACCTCCTGCGAGAATACGGCAAAAAACCACCCCGGGCCCTGGTGCTGATCGGAACCCCTACGGCGCTGCTGCGCAATTTCATTAACAGCATATGGAAAGGCATTCCGACCATCGTATGCGCAGAACAGGATTTTGTCGGGCCGGATAAATATTACCAGAAAAGGCTTCCCATTCCGGCCTCGGAACAGGTACCTCTGCGGACACTGGCAGACCGGGACAATCTGACCCTGCTTTATTCGCCGGCCTATCTCGACCAGAGTATCGACCTGATGAAGCGCATACTGCCCGGCATGGATCGGCTCATATTCATAGACGACGCACGCTACGTCAACCGGCAAACGGAACACGACCTCGCGGAACTGCTCGACTCGAAGTACGGCGGCATAAAATACACGGTTTATTCGGCCGATGAGATCGGGATAGACCAACTGCTCGATTCGCTGAGTACGGTCGACGTAAAACGCACCGGCGTGCTCTTCTCCTCGTGGCATTACCTGAAGAACATGTCCGGGCGCAACGAAATCATGACCAACCCGTTCAAGATCATCGCCAGTTCGTCCGTACCGTTGTTCTCGCTGCGTCCGACGGGACTCAAGAGCAGCGGCATGATCGGAGGTTACGTATACGACGAAAACGAATATTCCGACCGGCTGATAGCTACCGTAAACGCAGTGCTGGAGGGCAAGCAGCCGCGCGACATTCCCTTTTACACCCCCGTCCGAGTACAACCCGTCTTCAACTATCCGGTACTGCTCCGGCACAACATCTCCCCGAACACCTGCCCGACGAACACTCTGTTTTTCGACAAACCGGCCTCGTTCATGGAGCGGTATAAAACATGGATCGGCGTCTGCGGCGGTATTTTCCTGTTATTCCTCATCTTCCAGCAATGGAGGATCGCCGTCCTGCGCAAAGTCGACGCAGCCCACCAGAAGGAGCGGGAAACCCAGGCCACATATTCGCACCTGTTCAACAACATGCCGATCCTGTATATGCAGGAACGGGCCGTGTTCGACGCACAGGGAACGGCCATAGACACTGTTTACGTCGATGTAAACGCCTATTTCGAACATTCTTTCTACCGCAAGGACGATGTGATCGGCAAATCCGGATCGACGGTTTTTCCCGAGTCGCAGTCCCAATTCATGCCGATCATCGACATCGTCCTGAAGGAAAAGCGGAGCATCACCTTCCCGTATTACCACAAACCGGTGGATATCTTCTACGAAGTCGTCATCTGCCCCTCATACCGAAAGGACTCGGTCGACATTTTCTGCATCGACAGCACGGCCCTGCACAACGCCCAGAAAAAGGTGGATTCGGTGAACCGGAAACTCGCATTGGCGCTCAACGTGGCCAACATCATCCCCTGGAAATGGGATCTTACGAACCACACTATCCTGTGCGACCTCAACAAGGCGGCCAAGATGGCCGCCGGAATGTCGCTGGCAAACAACGCCTCGCTTGCGGTGGACGAGGAGTGCTACTTCTCGAAAGTCCACAAGGAAGACCGGGAACGCGTCCGCGCAGCTTACAGGAACCTGATCGAAGGGCATACGGAGAAGGTCTGCGAAGAGTTCCGCGTCGTATCCAACGAGAGCGGGCACTGGCACATGGAGTGGGTCGAGGCACAGGCCACGGTCGAAACCCGCGACTGCGATGGCAGGCCGCTGTCGCTGGTCGGGACATCGCTCGTGATCTCCGAACGCAAACAGATGGAGCAGGAGCTGCTCACCGCACGCGACCGTGCCGAAGAGTCGAACCGCCTGAAATCGGCATTCCTGGCCAACATGAGCCACGAGATACGCACGCCGCTCAATGCCATCGTCGGGTTTTCGGGCATCCTTGCCTCGACGGACGAAGAGCAGGAAAAGCAGGAATACATGTCGATCATCGAAAGCAACAATACGTTGTTGCTGCAACTCATCAGCGATATCCTCGACCTTTCGAAGATCGAGGCCGGGACGCTCGAATTCGTCCATACGGATTTCGAACTGAACAAGCTGATGCGCGAGAAAGAGAACGTCATGAGGCTGAAAACCGACCAAAACGTGGAGCTGGTATTCGAACAGCGGTATGAAACCTGCCACGTCCGCACCGACCGCAACCGCCTTTCGCAGCTGATGATAAACCTGCTGACGAACGCCGCGAAATTCACGCACCGGGGATCGATCCGCTTCGGCTACGAACTCCGTGCCGGACAACTCTATTTCTGGGTTGCGGACACCGGCTGCGGTATCCCCGCCGAACGGAAGGACGCAGTCTTCGAGCGCTTCGTCAAACTCAACTCGTTCAAGCAGGGCACGGGGCTCGGGCTTTCCATCTGCCGGACGATCGTGGAGCATCTGGGTGGGAATATCGGCGTAGAGTCGGAAGAGGGCAAAGGTTCGACCTTTTGGTTCACGCTTCCGTACGTCCCCGGCCAATCGGAACAGGCGGAGGCCCCGGCACAGATACTTCAGGCCATCCCGACGGTCGAGAAGGACAAGCTCGTAATCCTCATCGCCGAGGACAACGAAAGCAATTACCGTCTTTTCGAGTCGATCCTGCGCCATGAATACAAGCTCGTACACGCCTGGAACGGCCGCGAAGCGGTCGATTTATTCAACCGGTACACCCCGCACCTGGTGCTCATGGACATCAACATGCCCGTGATGGACGGCTACGAAGCCACGGCCGAGATCCGCAAACAGTCGGCCGACGTGCCGATCATCGCCGTGACGGCTTTCGCCTTCGCATCCGACGAACAGAAGGTACTCTCGAGCGGATTCGACGGCTACATGCCCAAGCCGATCAACGCCCGGCAACTCAAAACACAGGTACTCGACATGCTTCGCAAGCGCATGACGCTGATTTAAATGGAAAAAGGAAGCCCCGTCGGGAGCTTCCTTTTTCATCGGTGCCCGTATCCGTTCTTACTCCAGGCGGATGATCCGCGCATCGTCGTCCGACCCGGGCAGCGGGGCGGGGGTAAAGTCGGAATACCCCGCCGCAACGGCGCAGAGGGGTTGGCAGTCCGCCGGGATGGGCAGGAAGCTGCGCAGGTAGCCGGCGGCAGTCTCCCCGCCGGGCTCGTCCTTGCGGCGCGGGCGGCCGTCGATGTGCACCCAGCACGAAGCCAGTCCTTCGTCGACACACGCCAGTTGCAGGATGGTCGCCGAGATCGCGGCGTTCTCCCGCCACAGGTCGCTTTTCGTGGTATCGCCCAGCACGACGATCGCCAGCGGGGCACCCTTCATGAACGCCGAACCGTAATCGCGCATGTCGGCCATGCGGGCCACCAGGGCAGGGTCGTCGACCACCACCAGGCGCGTCGTACGGGTATTGCGCGCCGATGGTGCCGACAGAGTCTCGTGCAGGATGCGGTCTACGATCTCACGCGGCACCGCACGCTCCGAGAATTTGCGGATGCTGCGGCGTTTTTCGATCAACTCTTTGAATTCCATCTGTTTTTATATTTTGTGTTTTCGGCCTCTCTTTTGCAAAAATAGTGAAAAATAGGTATATTTGAAATTCTAAAACAACCGTAAAAGCATGGATTACCGATTCACCATAGCCCTTATCTACGATTTCGACGGCACGCTCGCCCCCGGCAACATGCAGGAGTACGACTTCATACCCGCCGTGGGCAAAAGCAACAAGGAATTCTGGACGGAGGCCAACACGCTGGCCGAAGAACAGGATGCCGACATGGTACTGACCTATATGGCACGCATGTTACAGGAAGCCAAGTCGAAAGGGCTGTCGCTGCGGCGCGAGGCATTTCAGGATTCGGGACGCCGCGTGACGCTTTACAAGGGCGTGAAGGAGTGGTTTGCGCGGATCAACGCCTACGGCGCCGCACACGGGATAAGAATCCTGCACTACATCAACTCGTCAGGGATGAAGGAGATCATCGAAGGAACTCAGATCGCACACGAGTTCCGGAAGATCTATGCCTGTTCGTTTCTCTACGACGTCGACGGCATCGCCTACTGGCCCGCCGTGGCGGTCAACTACACCAACAAGACGCAGTTCATCTTCAAGATCAACAAAGGCGTCGAATCGGTATTCGACAGCAAGATGGTGAACCGTTACATCCCCGAAAACGAACGTCCCGTGCCGTTCAAGCACATGATCTACGTGGGCGACGGGACGACCGACATCCCCTGCATGCGGCTGGTGAAAAATTCCGGCGGACATTCGATCGCGGTCTACAACCCCGACCAGAAGGGTGCCCGCAAGGAGATGGCCTCGCTGATCCATGACAACCGCGTAAGCCACGTCTGCCCGGCCGACTATTCCGAAGGCTCGGACATGGACATCCTGGTCAAAACCATCATCGACAAGATCGACCTGGACGACCGGCTCGAAAAACTCGAAGTCGTGAAATAACCCGGCCAGCGGGACGGGAAGCGGATATGCCCGGGACTCCCCGGAGACGGGCAGCGAGGAAAGCCGGGCATCCCGACGAAAGATTCAAGCATCGGAAAAAGAGAATATGGACATTATTTTCGCAACCAACAACGCACACAAGCTCACCGAAGTACAGGCCGTACTGGGGCCCGGATACAAGTTGCTGACACCCCGCGACTGCGGCGTGACGGAGGAGATCCCCGAGGAACAGGATACCCTCGAAGGCAACGCCTCGCAGAAGGCGTATTACCTGCACGAACGCACCGGAATGGATTGCTTCGCCGACGACACGGGGCTCGAAGTCGAGGCGCTGGGCGGAGCCCCGGGCGTACACTCGGCACGCTACGCCACCGACGGGCACGACTTCGCGGCCAACAACCGGCTGCTGCTGAAAAACCTCGAAGGGCAGGCCAACCGCCGGGCACGGTTCCGCACGGTGATTTCGCTGATCCTGGACGGCGAAGAGCACCTTTTCGAAGGGATCGTCGAGGGGCGCATCATCGACCGGGAAACGGGGCACGAGGGATTCGGGTTCGACCCGCTGTTCATCCCCGACGGATACGACCGAACCTTCGCGCAGATGACCACCGGGGAGAAGAACGAAGTGTCGCACCGTGCCCGTGCCGTACGCAAACTCGCCGCGTATTTGCATTCCGTCGAGAAATAAGCGTCTTTACGAAAAACAGGCGGCGCCTCGGCAAAATGCAAGTAAACTTGCTTTTGCCCTCGGCTTGCACTATCTTTGCCGTTCCTATGGAAGAGAGAAATTACAACAAGGAGGAGCGTTTCGACGCCAAAACCATCGAAGAGCTGAAGCACCATTACACCGGAATACTGCGGTTGCTGGGCGAGGATCCCGCACGCGAAGGGTTGCAGAAGACCCCCGAACGGGTGGCCAAGGCAATGTCGTTCCTGACGAAAGGATATGACGAAAACCCGTTGGAGATCATCCGCTCGGCGACGTTCCGCGAAGAGTACAAGCAGATGGTGCTGGTGAAGGACATCGAACTTTATTCGCTCTGCGAGCATCATATGCTGCCGTTCTACGGCAAGGCGCATGTCGCCTACATCCCCAACGGCCATATCACGGGGCTTTCCAAAATAGCCCGTGTGGTGGAGTGCTTCGCCCGCCGCCTGCAGGTACAGGAAAGGCTGACGGTGCAGATCCGCGACTGCATCCAGGAGGCGCTGAACCCCATGGGCGTAGCCGTCGTGATCGAAGCGAGCCACATGTGCATGCAGATGCGCGGCATCGAAAAGCAACAGTCGGCGACGACGACCTCGGCCTTCACCGGGATTTTCCTCTCCGACCACCGCACGCGCGAAGAGTTCATGACCCTGATCTCGCACCGGTACCGGTAGACCCGCCGCACGACAAAACGGAACGTCCCGCAGCGCACGGCTTGCGGGACGTTCCGTTTCCGGGGGCGACCCGGTTATGATTTGCCCTTACCCTTGAACTCCACCAGGGCGGCATTCAGCGCCCGGTGAAGCGAATACTGCGAAAGGGGTTTGACGAGGAATTCGTTGCACCCCGCATTGCGCGCGCTCTCGATCTCGCTGCCGGACGAATAGGCCGACATGGCAATGATGGGGACGTCCGCCGAAACGCTGCGGATACGCCGCGTAGCCTCCAGGCCGTCCATCACAGGCATGCGGATGTCCATCAGCACGGCATCGGGCTGCACCGTCCCGAACATGTCCACGGCCTCGGCTCCCGTATGGGCACGCACGAGGCTGAAGCGGCGGCTGAGGACGGCTTCGATGAGTCTGAAATTGGTGTCCGAATCCTCGGCGACCAGCAGTACCCACGACTTGCCGTCGTCCCGGCCCGGGGCGGCGCAATGCTGCTCGTCGTCTTTGCCGCCGTCCCGGTGGACGACGGGGATCGAGAAATGGAACCGCGTGCCCTTGCCGGGTTCGGAATCCACTCCGATTGTACCGTCGAGTTTCTCGACGATCATCTTCGAAATGGCCAGCCCGAGCCCGGTTCCGGCTGCGAAATCGTTGAGTTTGACGAACCGGTCGAAAATATTACGCGCCTTCTCGGGCGGTATGCCCATGCCGGTATCCTGGACGAAGAACTCCACGCACCCGTCCTTCAGGTCGAACCCGAAGCGGATCTCCCCCTCTTCGGTAAACTTGCCGGCGTTGTTCAGCAGGTTGGAAATGACCTGTGCCAGGCGGTTCTGGTCGCAGACGATCTCCACGTTCGCGACCCGTTCCTCGAAGACCAGCTCCACGCCCGGCTTGACGCGGGGTTTGTGGACTTCCAGCTCCGAGCGGCAGAGGTCGTTGAGGTTCATCGGCCTGAAGCGGAATTCGAGCGTCCCGGCTTCGATCTTCGAAATGTCGAGGATATCGTTTATCAGTTGCAGCAGCAGCTCGGAATTGACGTCGATGATATCGATGAACTGTTGTTTCTCCTCCTCGGTTTCCACTTCGCCGATGAGCTTGGCAAAGCCCACGATGGCATTGAGCGGCGTGCGGATCTCGTGGCTCATGTTCGCCAGGAAGGCAGATTTGAGACGGTCGGACTCCTCGGCGCGGATACGCGCCTCGACGATCTCCAGCTCGGCATTCTTCATGTCGGTGATGTCCCACGAGACACCGATGATGAGCGGAAGGCGGTTTTCGACCGGCACCAGCGACTTGGAAGTATTGACGATACGGGTCTCGCCCGTGACCGAGACGTACTCCTCGATGAAGGTCTGGCGTTCGCCCGTACGCAGCAGCGTCAGGTCGTCCTGGCGGAAATGCTCCGCATCCTTCGGGCTGGGGAAAATCTCGTAATCGGTATGCCCGAGCGCCCTGGAGGCCGGAATCCGCGAATATTCCTCGAACGCCCGGTTCCAGTAGAGGTAACGGAACTCGTTGCTCGGGTCTTTCACGAACAGATAGACCGGGACATTGTTGAGGATGCACTCCAGGATAGAGTTCATCTCCTTGACCTTGCTCTCGTGTTCGATGCGCTGCGTCACGTCCCGGCCGAAGAACCAGACGATCTCGCGTTCCTGGAAGTAGTCGTAGATAATGTAGGCCACGATGTCCCACGCCACGATATGCCCCTGCTCGTTCTTGAAGCGGACGGTGTATTTGTGCGAGCCGTTATCGCGGCGTATTTTCTCCAGCCGGGCATCCCACTGCTGACGGGAACCTTCGTACGACCAGAAATCGTAAACCTTGTGTTGCGAAAGGTCGCCTTCGACATCGTGCCGCACCCGGAACTGCTCGTTGGCATATTCCATCGTACCGTCCAGGCTGCAGGCGTAAATCTCCTCGTCGACATTGTTCAGCGCATATTTGACCATCTCCAGCTCATGCTTGGCGGCCTCGGTCTCGGTGATGTCGCGGCAGATGCAGAGGGCATGCTCCTCGTCGAGCGGGAAAATCCGGTTTTCGTAGTTGCGGGTTCGGCCCCCGAGCGTAATGTCGTGGTGGGAAGAGGAGCCGCACCCCGTCGCAAAGACATTGTCGAGGTTGTTCTTCACATTGCGGCAGGCCGAGGGCGAAAGCATCGTCCGGATATTCTGCCCGGCGAGCTCTCCGCCCGGAACCCCGACATGGTTGGTCTCATCCGCGGAAACCAGTTCGACCAGCGTCCCTTCGCGGTCGAGCACGGTCAGCATGTCGGGTATCGAATCGAGAATCTTACAGGCATAACGCTCCCGAAACCGACTCCCGGAAGCCTTCGGCGTATCGAGTTGTGCCTCGAGCTCTTCGATCCTGCGGATAAGCTCTTCGCGGGAGCAGTTATCGTATCGGCTCATACATTGTGGTATTGTGCATAGATAGTTACAAAAGTAATATATTTTCCGAAAGACGAACCATTTTCGGGCCGAAATCGGCGCCGTACCCCCAACGATTACGACCGGCACGGCAACGATCCCGTTCGGAAGGATGACTTCAGGCCGCAATGCGGCGCGATTACCTTTCAAAAACGGCGCAAGAAAAGCCCGCAAAGACGCTCTTTCAGCCCGAGGATGTATCGAGAGACCCTTTAAGGGCCGTTTCACACAGGGGTAAATTCCTGTGCCCGACCATAAAACACTCCGTCGGCACCCTCCCGTATCGCAAAACCGCTTTTTTATACCCCGATCGGGCTTCCACGCGTAAAAAAGGTGTGGAAGGAACGAATTTTGAACATGCTCCGAGACAGCAAACTAAAAAATCAAAATCATGACCGTCAAAAAATTACGTTACCTCGCATACGCACTCGTTGCAGTTGCGTTTTGCGCGTGCCAGAAAGAGCCCTCGACATCGGGCCTCCACAAAGACTATCTGGTCTACACCGCTTACGACACCGAAGCCGACTTCGGTGCGCTGGACACCTACTACCTCCCCGACAGCATCCTGCTGATCGGCGCCGCAGACAAGACGGAATACTGGAAAGACGACAATGCGCTGGAGATCGTCAACACGGTCGCCGGCCGCATGAACGCCGCCGGCTACACCCGCACCGATGACAAGGAGGCGGCCAATGTCGGACTGCAATTGAGCTACGTGCAGAAAGTGACCTATTTCGTGGGTTATGACTATCCCTACTGGTGGTGGTATTACCCCTACTACTGGACGCCCGGATACTGGGGCGACTGGCTGGGATGGCACTATCCCTACCGCGTATATTACGGTTATACGGCCGGTTCGCTGCTGATCGAGATGCTGGATCTGGAAGCCGACCAGCAGAGCGGCAAGAAACTGCCCGTCATCTGGGACAGCTACATCGGCGGCCTGCTCACCTCGTCGGAAAGCCTCAACCTGCAGCGCACGGTGGACGCCGTAGAACAGGCGTTCGACCAGTCGCCTTATCTGAAAAAGTAATTTAACCGTAAAAACACGTCCGATTATGAAAACATCGAAATACCAGGTTCTAAAAACCATCGCACTCTGTGTCGTCCTGCTCGCCGCCGCGCGCACGGGCAAAGCACAGGTCTTCCCGAACAGCTACATCAACGTCGACTGGCAGGTAGGCGTGCCCCTGGGCAGCAGCCTGGCCGACAAAGCCTCGGGCTGGGGCATGAACTTCGAAGGCGGCTATTTCATCACGCCGGCCATCGCCGTGGGCCCGTTCATCTCGTACCAGACCAACCTCGAAACGATCCCGCGCCAGACACTCGACCTGGGCAACGGTTCGGCCCTCACGGTCAACCAGAAGCACTCCGTATTCCAGCTGCCGTTCGGCGTCACCAGCCGTTACACCTGGCTTACGGACAGCGTATTCCAGCCTTATGCGGGCCTGAAGCTGGGTGCCAACTACGCCGAACTTTCGTCCTATTACTACGTCGTCAAGCAGTACAACGACACGTGGGGATTCTTCCTCTCGCCCGAAATCGGCGTGAGCATCTTCCCGCGCCCCGACTACCGTTTCGGGTTCCATGTGGCACTCTATTACAGCTATGCCACCAACAGCGGTGACGTCCTGACTTACTCGGTCAACAACCTCAATAATTTCGGCATACGCGTCGGTATATCATTCTGATGCAGAGTAGGAAAGCGCCTCTTGTGGAGTGCCCCGGTTCCTGAAAAGGGATCGGGGTTCCCTTTTCCCGGGAGCTCTTTCCCGGACGGATTTGCAGGTTCGGGAAATTGTACCTACCTTTACAACGACTAAAACCATTGGATGTTTAATTTGGATTCGGCATTGTAGGAATCCGTACCTCACCACGGATTCCGTCCCATTCTTCCCTCCCGGGGGCATTTCTGCCCGGGCGGACATTCATTTTGCCTTATTTTAAAAAATTCGCCATGCACGGGATTTCCCAATCCATCCCGCGCACGGCCTCAACTACAAACAACCATGGAACAGGAAAATAAACAGATTTTCGATTTCGATTTAAAAATGATCGCCGATTTCTTCAGGGAACTCGACAGGCAGGGGCCCGGCGGCGTGGAGCAGACGCTCCGCGCCCTGGAATTCGTGCCCGACAGGCCGGGGATGCGGATCGCCGACATCGGATGCGGCACCGGCGGGCAGACCATCACGATCGCCCGGAACAGGGATTGTACGATAACGGCCGTCGACCTGCTGCCGGAACTGTTGGAAGAATTCCGCACCCGGATAAAAAAGGCCGGGCTGGAAAACCGCGTCACGGCCATACAGGGCTCGATGGACGCACTGCCCTTCAGCCCCGGGGAATTCGACGTGATCTGGGCCGAAGGCTCGATCTACAACATCGGATTCGAACGCGGGCTGAGGGAGTGGCGGCAGTACCTCAAACCGGGCGGCATAATCGCCGTGACCGAGTGCTCGTGGCTCTCGGGCGCACGCCTGGCGTCGAAATTCATCTCGGACTATTTCCCCGACATCGACAGCCCGTCGGGGAAAGTGCGGATCCTCGAAGAGGCCGGATATGCACCGCTGGCGCATTTCGCGCTGCCCGAGCATTGCTGGACGGAAAACTACTTCGCCCATGCAAGCGCACGCATCCCGGGATTCCTCAAGCAATACGGGCACAGTGAAAAAGCACTCCTGCTGGCCGAAATGCAGAAAAACGAGATCGCCCATTACGAAAAATATAAAGCGTACTACGGTTACGTCTTCTACATCGGCCAAAAACCGGAAGAGTAATCCCCGTCCGAAAAGGCAGAATCCCGCTTCCCCGAAAGAGGCGGGATTCGTTTTTCCGGTTCAGGGAAAAATGCCCGGTCATTCCATCGAGGTGTAGACGAGCATCGTCTCGGGGGCCAGGCTGATCCGGCTTCCGGGCGCAAGCGCCACCCCGCGCTCCACGGGAAGCAACCGTTCGCCCTCGAGCCTGAGCCGCCCCGGGGCGTAGAGATAAAACACGAAGATCCGCAGTCCTGGGGGACTGCGGATCTTTTCATCCGTGCAGGTCGCTATTCCCGCGACAGGGCGTCGATTTTCGCCAGTTCGTCGTCGGAAAAGGAGGCGTACTCCAGGGCCCGGAGGTTATCTTCGATCTGGGCGACGGAGCTTGCCCCGATAATGACCGACGTGACACGTTTGTCGCGCAGCAGCCATGCCAAAGCCATCTCGGCAAGGGTCTGGCCGCGCTGCCGGGCGATTTCATGCAGGCCGCGGATCCGTTCCGACATCCTCTCCGTCAGCACGTCGCGCCGCAGCGAACCCTCCGCCGCCATGCGCGAGCCTTCCGGAATACCGTTCAGGTAACGGTCGGTCAGCAGCCCCTGTGCCAGCGGCGAAAAGGCCACGAACCCAGCCCCGGCCTCGGCATTGAGCGTCAGGATGCCCGACGTGTCGGGTTCGCGGTCGAACAGGTTGTAGCGATCCTGGAAAAGCAGGCAGGGTACGTCGCGCTGGGCCAGGTAGCGGAAAGCGAAACGTGCCGCGGCCAGCGGGTAGCGCGACAGCCCGACATAGAGCGCCTTGCCTGCGCGGACGATGTCGACCAAAGCCTGGAGGGTCTCTTCGAGCGGGGTCTCGGGATCGTAGCGGTGCGAGTAGAAGATGTCCACATAATCGAGCTTCATGCGCCGCAGGCTCTGGTCGAGGCTTGCCATGAGGTATTTGCGCGAGCCCCAGTTGCCGTAGGGCCCCGGCCACATGTCGTAACCCGCCTTGGTCGAAATGAAGAGTTCGTCGCGGTAGGGTCGGAACGACTGCTCCATCAAACGGCCGAAGTTCTCCTCGGCCGTACCGTAGGCAGGGCCGTAGTTGTTCGCCAAATCGAAATGGACGATTCCCCGGTCGAACGCGTAATGGGCCATCTGCCGCACATTGGAGAAGGTCTGCCCGCTGCCGAAATTGTGCCACATGCCGAGCGAAAAGGCGGGCAGCAGCACACCGCTGCGTCCCGCACGCCGGTAGGTCATGCCATCTTCGTAACGCGACGCGGCCGGCTGGTAAATAGGTTCGATCATAGCTGTCAGTTTATTTCAGTATCAAAACAAAAAATCCGCGAACATTGTATTTTTCCTGCCGCCTCCCCGTGGGACGCCGGAGCAAGACAAGCGTCCGCAAAAGCGCCGGGGCAGCACCGAAGAAGGAGGCGGCGGTGGCATCGGATATAACGGATACAAGGCATTAACAGGGAGTCTGCATATCCGATGCCGTCCGTTACTATATCTTGCAAACGGACTCAGGACGCGGTCAATGCGCCTCGAGCCAGTTGTCGCCCACGCCGTAGTCGACCACCAGGCGCACCTTGAGGGCGGCGGCGGATTCCATGCATTCGGTGACGATGGCCGCGACGCGCTCCTGTTCGGAACGGAGCATGTCGACGACCAATTCGTCGTGTACCTGAAGGATCACCTTCGACCGGATGCCTTCGGCCGCGAAACGGCGGTGGACATTGATCATGGCGATCTTCATGATGTCGGCCGCGGATCCCTGGATCGGGGCGTTCACGGCATTGCGCTCGGCCAGGCCACGCGCCACGGCGTTGTGCGAGGAGATGTCGTTGAGATAGCGGCGGCGGCCGAAGATCGTCGAGACGAATCCCTCCTCCTTGGCCTTGGCGACCACATCGTCCATATACTCCTTGACCTTGGGGTAAGATTCGAAATAACCGTCGATAATGTCCTTGGCCTCCTTACGCGGGATTTCGAGCCGCTGGCTCAGGCCGAAGGCCGAAATGCCGTAGATGATGCCGAAATTGGCCGTCTTGGCACGGCGGCGTTCCTCGGAGGTCACTTCGCCGAGGGTTTTGTTGAAAAGCTTGGCGGCCGTCGCGGCATGGATATCCTCGCCGTGGGCGAAGGCCGCGATCAACGATTCGTCGCCCGAAAGGTGCGCCATCAGGCGCAGCTCGACCTGGCTGTAATCGGCCGAGAGCAGCAGGTGGTCGGAATCGGAGGGGATGAACGCCCGGCGGATGCGGCGCCCCATCTCTTCGCGCACGGGGATGTTCTGCAGGTTGGGATTGGTGGACGAAAGGCGCCCGGTAGCCGTGACCGCCTGGTTGAAGGAGGTATGGATACGCCCCGTCGTCCGGTTGACCAGCTGGGGAAGCGCTTCGACATAGGTCGAGAGCAGTTTCTTGACACCCCGGTATTCGAGGATCAGGTCGACGATACGATGTTTGCGGGCGAAGGTCTGCAAATAATCTTCGTCGGTGCAGAACTGCTTGGTCTTGGTCATCTTGGGCTTTTCGGCGATGCGCATCTTGGCGAAAAGCACCTCGCCCAGCTGGCGTGCCGAGTTGATGTTGAGCGTCGATTCGCCGGCCTCGGTACGGATCTGGGCTTCCAGTTCGGCCAGCCTGCGGCTCAGTTCGACGGAGTATTCGGTCAGCGCCCCGGAGTCGATCCGCACGCCCGCCATCTCGATGTCGGCCAGCACGGCGATCATGGGCTCCTCGACCTCGAAATAGAGGTGTTGCAGCCCGATCTTCTCGACCTGAGGGTAGAGCACGTGTTTGAGTTGCAGGGTGACGTCGGCATCTTCGGCGGCGTACTCCTTGACGCGCTCGACGTTCACCAGATCCATCGTCAGCTGCTTGGAACCCTTGCCGATCAGCGTTTCGATCTCGATAGGCTTGTAGTTGAGGTATTTTTCCGACAGGGCGTTCATGTTGTGGCGCGACTCGGGATCGAGCAGGTAATGCAGGATCATCGTGTCGTACTTGCGGCCCCGGATATCGAGCCCCAGGCGCCGGAGCACCATCAGGTCGAACTTGATGTTCTGGCCGATCTTGGCAATCCCTTCGTCTTCGAACAGCGGCCGCACGATCTGCGTATATTCCGCCGTATTCTCCTCCTTGAAGGGAATGTACCACGCTTCGAACGGCTTTACGGCCAGCGACATGCCGACGATGCGGTCGTTGAAGATATCGAACCCCGTGGTCTCGGTGTCGAAACAGAATTCGCCGTATTTCCCGACCTCGGCAACCACTTCGCGCAACTGGGAGGCATTCTCCACAAGGCGGTAATCGTGGGGCGTGGTCTGCGCCGTCTTGAACTGCATGGCATCGGCTTCGGCCTGAAGCTCGGCGACGGGAACCTCGGTGGCGGGCATCTCGACCACCGGGTCGCCGAAGAGATTGCCCTGTCCGACCAGCGCCGCGCGTTTGGCGGCGGCGGACTTGGCCCGTGCCATCTCCGCAAGCTGGGTCTGCGCCTCCTGGCGGGGGCCTTCGGGTTGCTCCTCGGGGGGCGCAAGGTTCGTAAGGTCGTTCATAAAGGCCTTGAAATCCAATTCGGCAAAGAGGGCCTTGAGTTCGTCGATATGGGGTTCGCAGACCGTGAGGTCTTCTTCGCGGAACGGGATGGGCACGTCGAGGCAGATGGTGGTCAGGGTCTTGGCAAGGCGCAGCTTGTCGCCCCACTCGGCGATCTTCTCGCCCTGTTTGCCCTTGATCTTCGAGACGTTGTCGAGGATATTCTCCACCGTCCCCCACTCCTGCACGAGTTTGCAGGCGCTCTTCTCGCCGATCCCCGGCACGCCCGGGATATTGTCCGAAGCATCGCCCCACAGTGCGAGGATGTCGCGCACGAGGCTGGGGTCGTCGATGCCGTATTTCCCGCGGATCGCCTCCCGGTCGACGATCTCGATGCTGCCCTCGGCGCCCTTTTGCTTGTAAATCTTGCAATTGTCACGTACCAGCTGGCCGTAGTCCTTGTCGGGCGTGACCATGAAGACCTCGTAACCCGCCTCGACGCCTTTTTGCGACAGCGTGCCGATCACGTCGTCGGCCTCGTAACCCTCGACTTCGAGGATCGGGATGCACATGGCTTCCAGCACACGCTTGACATAGGGGACGGAGAGGAGGATGTCCTCGGGCGTCTCGGCACGGTTGGCCTTGTACTCGGGAAATATCTCCCGGCGGAAGCTGCCGCCCTTGGGGTCGAACGCCACGCCCAGCAGGTCGGGCCGCTCTCGCTTCTGGATGTCGCGCAGGAACTTTACGAAGCCGAATACCACGGAGGTATTCATGCCGGCCCGGTTGCGCATGGGACGCCCCAGAAAGGCATAGTAATACTTGAAGATCAACGCATAGGCGTCGACGAGAAACAGTTTTTTCATATATTCGATTTGCGTCAATAATAGTTCCCTTTCGATGTTTGCCGTGCGCCTATCCCTTGCGCCCGGGGCCTGTCCGGTAGAAATGTCGGGGTATGTCGTTCCGGCGGAACCGCCGGGCGGAAATCAGCGGTTGTCCTCGGCGAACCACTCGGCGAACGAGGTTGCGGTCTCATGCAGGCGGAGCGAATGCAGCTCCACCCCCAGGGGCAGGCGGCGTGCGATGCGTGCAGCGAAATCGCCGAGCATGTTTTCGCACGTCGGCTGGTAGTCCACCGTGACGATGTTGCCGAAGCGTTCGGCCAGCACCGCCCGCAGGGGAGCGTCGCGGCGTGTCGCCCGCAACACGAGCGCATGGTCGAAACGGGAAACGACCTCCTCGTTGACAATGCTTTTCAGGACACCGAAGTCCATCACCATCCCACACTTGGGGTTCGTGTCGTCGTCCGCAGGGCACCCTTTCACGGTCACGAACAACCGGTAGGAATGCCCGTGGATCTCACGGCACGGCCCGTCGTATCCGTCGAGGGCATGCGCGGCCTCGAACGAAAACTCCTTTGTCAATCTGATCACTGCCATATCCGCAAAGATATTCATTAAATGCGAAAGGAGAAAGCGTTTTCCGCACTTTTCACCACGGGGGTTCCTTTACGCCCCGTTCCGGATCGGTAAACAAAGGTGCGGGAAACCCCGGCCGCGTATCCTTCCCCACAAAAAACCGCCCCGGTTTTGATTTGTCCTTATTAGTTCCTATATTTGTTACCATAAGTCTCATTATCTGATGAAACGTGTCCTGAATGATCTCACCCCGTTGCCCGGCAACGATTTGTTCATCACACAGTATTGGTTTGACAAACAAACCGATCCGCCCCTTCATTTCCACGAGGATTACATGCTCAGCCTGACCCTGAACGTGAAGGGTACACGTGTCACCGGACAATCGGTCGACAATTTCACGGAAAAAGACCTGATCATCATTTTCCCGCGCGTACCGCACTGTTACAAACGCGACGAAGCCTTTGCGGAGACCAATTGCGAGGCCGTCGCCGTGCAGTTCAGCCGCGACATGCCCAACTGGCAGATATTCGAAACGGAATCCATGCTCCCCATCCGGAAAATGCTGAGCCAGCCGGTCGCCGGGCTCTGGTTCGCCGAAAGCGTCGTAGACCGCGTCCGCGACAGGTTACTGCAACTGCCCGGGCTGCGGGGATTCGCATCGGCGTCGCTTTTCCTGAACATACTCAACGACCTGGCCACGGCTGGGCCGGACGAAACGGGGCCGATAGGTGCCCCGTACTACGAAATGCAACCCGACGGCAATGCCCGGATCAACAAGATCGTACAGTTCGTGGAGGGCAATTACCTCAAGTACTACCCATTCGTTTCCCGAGAGGAGAAAATGGGTGTAAATATTAAATATTCAGCGATTTAATCTTTGCACAGGGTTTCTTCTTCGAGGGATTCCAAGCATAATAAGGTAATTCCAGACGAGGTTACGGTTTCCAGATCGTTACCTCGTCTGTTTTGCTGTATTTTGCATAAAATATTCGTTTGCAATTTCTTGCATCGCGCTTCATCTTGACAGACAACTCTGAGGAAATTAGTTTTAACCCCCAAATTTCATCGGAGTATGCGCAGTACATTCAAGGTTCTGTTCTACCTCAAAAAGGACAAACACAAAGTTCAGCCGGTTGTTCCCGTCATGGGCCGTATTACCGTCAACGGTACGATCGCCCAGTTCAGCGCCAAACTTAGCGTTCCTCCCCATCTGTGGGAGGTGAAGGGCGGTCGCGCCAAAGGCAAAAGCCTCGAAGCCGACCGTATCAACCGCTATCTGGATAATATTCGTATCCAGATCGGAAAGCATTACCAGTCTATCTGCGACCGTGACGGATATGTTTCCGCCGATAAGGTGAAGAACGCCTATCTGGGTTTCAGTAAAAGGTATAAACTGTTACTGGAGTTATGCGATGAATTCTGCAAAGAGTACAAGAACCGTATAGATGTGGACCGTACTATCCATTCCTTATTCCGTTATCAAACGCTACGACGCGATTTGAGTCTTTTCATCTGTCAGGACTATAAAGTCAAGGATATACCCCTTGTGGAACTGGATCAGTCTTTTGCAGAGAAGTTTGCCGCCTATCTGAAACATGTCAGGGGCCTTGCCGACACGACGATCAGCGTTGAGATCAAATCACTGAAGCATATCGTCAAGAAAGCGTTTAACGACGGGCAAATGGAGAAGAATCCGTTTGCCTATTACTACTACTTTGCCGACCAGCCGGAAATTGAATATCTCACCGAAGAAGAAATCAATAAACTAATTATCGGCAAAGTCAAGCAGCAGCGTCAGGATCGGACACGGGATATGTTTCTGTTCTGTTGTTTTACGGGCCTGTCCTATGCCGATCTGGCCAAACTGAGTTATGAGGAGTTGAAACAAACTCCGAACGGAGCATGGTGGATTAGCAGTATCCGTCAGAAAACGAAAGTACCGTTTACGGTAAAACTACTTCCGGTTGCGAAAGCTATTCTTGAAAAGTATCGTATTCCTGCCAACCGATTCAACCGGCTCTTTCCCGAGAATCCGGGAAAGGTTTTTCCGGTAGCTTCATTGAAATCCTCGGATGTCTGCCTGAAACATATCGCCAGACAATGCGGAATTACCAAGAATCTGAAATTCCACATGGCGAGACATACCTTTGCAACGACGCTCTCCTTGATGAACGGCATTCCGCTGGAAACAGTGTCAAAAATGTTGGGACACAAATATACGACCACGACTCAGATTTATGCCAAGGTGACAAACCAAATGATAGATAATGCGATAAGCCGAATAGAGGACCAAATTGGCGAACGGTTCCAATGTCCAACTCTGAAAGAAGAGAGCGACGGCTAATCCGAAAGACATCGGCGGAAAAGGCGACATTCTGCGGTTCGGATGCCAGTCGCTTCGCTACGTCCATATCAGAAACCCAAAGTAATCGCTTATCGCATTGTCTGTTTAAAATAGTCGTCTGTTGTTCTTCTTCTCGTGGAGATAATTCAACTCGTCGCTGTAAATTCCGATTACAAAGCGCAGCATATTGTCGACCAAAGCTGTAAGCCTTGTATTCTCATTCCCAATAAGTGGAGGATTGCCGATACTTTGTACTTGGTTGCCGCACTGATATAGATCGCCGAACGGTTACGGCAGTCCGCCGGGGCAAAGAACGTGCGTTCGAAATCCGGCAGCGGAATCTTTTTGCGACGGAATCCGGCCAGCTCCTTTACGTCACTCGTTTGGGTATTGGCGTCTGTCCTTTCAGCAGTCGGAGCCGATGCTCCGGATACCGTTTCCGATGTCTTTCCCTCGGGAGCGTCCGTATTTTCCGCTTCCGGTTCGGGAATCCGGCGGATGACTTTCGAATCCAAAGGGGCCTGTCCGGCGATCATCTGACGCATCAATTCTTCGTCGACTTCGATACGGGGACGCTTCGATGGTTTTGTTGCGAGGTTGTCGGTTTCTTTTAATGAATCCATGGTACAATGTTTTTAAGATTGAACGTTCGCTTTATGCTTGTAAAGCGTGTGTGTCTGGTTTTATGGTTTAAACCATTCAAAATACCATTTTCTGCTTCACGCAGTTTATATCGGAATAATGAACGGAACAAGAAAACCTACCTTTCATGATGCAGGATACCACCGACTGAAATACCTCGGTTTTGATGTCCGGCCACGATCGCTCCAGTCCGCACCTAGAGCTTGTTTTGGCGCCCGGACGGTTGTAATATTGCAACCGGGAAAGACCCGTCCTCGAAAGCCGTAGCGGAGGTTTTTCAAAGTTTTCACAAAAAATTTCCGCCGCGGATTTTTGTTATCGCCAGATAACAGCGAGCTGTACCTTTGTATGCCGAAAAACTTTTCGGCATACGAAAGGTGCTCGCTCTGCGAGGCCGGGATCGCTCCCGAGTCGAACGCCTTTTTAACCGATGTCATGAATACCGACCGAAAACTGACAAACGGGATTATTTTATCTGCTGAACTGAATCAGAGATTGACTGCTTGAATATTCCGATTAATGCATGTCTTCCAAAAAATCCAATATTTCCCGGCGAATCTGCCGGAATCTGGACACTGACGTGTCGTACCGGTTGAAATCGAATATGATCGCATTGACGAAAGCCTGTGCACGGATCGAATCCCGGGCCTCAACCATTTTCAGCAGGTCGTAGTCACGGATGCCGTCACGCATGGCTGCCAGCCGAATCGACGGGTAGAGCTTACGGTAACCGGGGTAGACGATATGCGAGTCGCCGCCGGGCCAGTCATTGGCGGGGGCGGAAACGTCTCCGAAAGGATCGCCGTTCGCTCCCCATGCGTTGAAGCCCCAGTGAAGGTATCCCGGAGAGTCGTATTTGTAGTTTATCCAATGCAGCAGGCGTGTCTTGATGAGCGGCAGTGTTACGTAACGGTTTGCGAAATTCCCCCGGGGATACATGCAGGTGTAGAACCAGCAACTATGTCCGGCTGGCATTGTTCGATAGATTTCCCATACGAATTCGTCGAGTTGTGGCACGAGGATGTCGATCAGCGCCGGGTCGTAGGACGAAGAACGGTAAGCTTCGATGATTCGGATGTCGGGGGCAGCCTGTTTTACCTGGCGGGCCAATCCTTCCCAGGAGGTCTTATTTTCGTTGAGCGGTTCGTCGGCAATGTGTTGTGTGTAGATGTCGAGCCAACTGCGGCCGCTTCCGTCATCGATCATTCTGGAACGCAAATGCTCCTGCAGAGCCGGAAAATACGCTGCGATGTATCGTTGCACGCGCGGGTCGTCATGGGGCAGACGTTGATAAACATAGGAGCCCTTGCCGTCGGGGACCGGTACGTTGGCCCAGAAAGGATCGGTCCACCCGTTGCGGGACCGCTTGGCGAAATGGTTGGCCTCGATCAGCCGTACGTCGGCGTGTCGGAGCAGGAATTCGATCGTTTTGTCCATCCGTGAGAAATCGAACGTCAGCCCTTTGCCGTCGGCTGTCGGAACCGGCGTTCCCGTTTCGTAGAGCAACCAGACGTTCTGACCATAGGCCGAGGCGGTTTCGACGAGCTGCCGCATACATTCCCAATAGGCCGGTGAATCGTCCTCCACGGATTCGTTGCCGTTCATGAAAGAGAATTTATCGGGGAAATACCAGTTGGTAACCAATAACGACTGTTCGGGAAGCGTGACCGGATAAACTTGTATGGTGAATTGTCGGTCGGCAACGATCCGCTTTCCGTTCTTTAGCCCGGAAATGCGTACCGATCCTTCGTAAAGCCCCGCTTCGGCATCGGCCGGAATCGGAATGTCCAACCAGAGCAAAGCTGTCCCGCCTGCAGCGATAGATACGGTGGTGTCGGTCAGAATGGGATCGGGATATTCTCCGGACGGTGATTGCAGGGCATCGGGGGCCGCCGGCACGTAGGCGTGGGAAGCCTGTACGTTCCGGACCCAGCCCAGAACGGCTTTGTCGAGCGAAGCTCCCTGCTCTGTTTTAAGACTCCGAAGGACAGGAGTCATTGCCGCGACGGAGTCGTCAGCGGAGATAACGAATTGCAGAACGGCGTTCTCGCCGCGGGCCACGCGGACGGTATCGTCCCCGGCAGGAGGGCAAACGATTCCGGGAAGAACATTGGTCAAAGGATCGATGACGCGGATCGTGAGTCCGCTTTCACTACAGGCTACCGGTAGCAGCAGGAGTGCAGGGCAAAGAGTCCGGATCGTCCGGTTGACGAGAAGTCGGAGCGGGGAAATGTTCATTTCGGGTTCGGTTTGAATTCTTAATTGCATTGCGGGAAAACAGTAAGCCGGAGTTCCGTGCATCCGTAGGGAATCAGTTCGAGGTATTCGATACGGTCGGATACGGCGCGGGCTATCCCTTCGGCCGGAAGGCGCGGCGTGTAGCGTCCTTTTTCCAATTCCCAGTCGATCGGTTTGACGGGAACCGAGATTTTCACGGGCGTATGTTCCGGATCGAACGGATAGCTTCCTGCGGCTGCGGGTTTTGTCCGAATGACCTTCAGGGGTATGACCGGATCGGAGCAAAGGGCATAGTTCCAGGGTCCGGCAGGCTCGATGCTCCAGCATTCGAATTCGGGGTTGCCGGGAACTTTGCCGTTCATATTCGCATAGACCGTCCGGTCGGCTGTTTTCCGCTGGGGAACAGGATAGGAGAAGAGCAGAGGTCCGCGCTGCACGTAGATTCCCTGTCCGGGAACGGTGTTCATGACGGGTTGCATGCCGAGACACAACCGAATCCGGTCGCCGTTCTTGAATTTGCGCCGGAGAGTCACGAACGTGCCGGCGGGACATGCGTCTCGCCATAGTTTGCCGTTGACATATATTTTGGCATCCCTGCACCATGCGGGAATGCGTAGCAGAAACGGGATATCCGTCCTCTCTTTCAGACCGAAGGAGAACTCGATCTCCCCGTCGAACGGATAGGAGGTCCGCTGTGCGATGTGGCACTGTCGGCCGTTCGGCAGGTCGAACGTTGCAGCCGAAGGGCCGTAGAGCGCGGCGGCAATAGAGCCGTCTTTCCCGCGTAGCCACATATGTGCGACGTAATTGGGCATGAAACGGTGAACGTTTCCGGCGCAGCACTCCGTTTCATGCGTCGGCCGGAAAGCCATCCAGGTCGAACCGTGGAAGAATTCGTTGTGATTTGAACGCCCCGTTGCGATTACCTGATTGACGGACGAGAAATACTGCAACGATCGGAAATCCTTGGTAACGGCTCCCGGTCCGGCATTGAAGACCGCTTTTTCTATTTTGTCAGCCCACCGGACTTCGCCCGTGGTCAGGAGAAATTGCTCCAGTGTCCAGGTGTAGTCGGAAATGTCGCAGGTTTCGTGACTGTTGATGACGTCCCCGTTTCCGACGAGCGCTTCCGCACTGGCAGGAACGCCGTCGGGGAGCATGTGGTCGCGGGTGAGCTTGCGTTCGGCGTTGAGTGCAAGGTCCAGGTAATATCGTTTGCCCGTATAGGCATAGAGCAGCATCGGGAGTTTCAGTTCTTCCATGCAGGTGACGCCATGCATGACGAACCGTTCGTCGCCGGCCGCGACTGCGGGCGTCAGGTCCCCGAATTTTCCGCCATTGTAGGCTCTCTCGCAAATATCCAGCAACTTCGCATTGCCGGTTTTGCCGTAAGTCCACAACATTCCCTCGATGCTGACGATGTTGCGCCATTTCTCGACCTGCTCCTGCGTAAAGTTCATGTAGTGCCTTTCCAAGGCTGCGGGGATCGCCGGATCGCCCGTGCGCTCGTAATAGGCTTGCAGCACCCGGAAGTAGACACACATGGGCCACATCGACTCAATCGCTTTGTTGCCCAAAACACCTGTGGACGATGCGTTGGCCAGCGTGTAGCGAATCCCCTCCTCGGCTTTGGCGATCATCTCCCGATCACCGAGCAGGTAACCCAGGCGGAGCAGACCGTCGGTGTAATAGGCTGTCTGCTCGTAGCGCCACCAGTCGCTTCCGTAGGTTTCGGTGTTACGTCCGATCTCACCCGCCCAAAGGCAGGAGTCGTACGGATAGGACATCGCCTCGGGATGTCCCGTAAGTCCCGTTTGTTGGCGGTGGAGGAATTCCTCGATCCAGCCCTGCGGCTCTATGCAGCCGATCATGCCGCCCTGAAACTGGGCATAAGGGGCCTGGGCGTTCGTCGCGGTACCGACGAGGCAAAGTGCAATAATTGAAAACAGCTTCTTCATGCGATTTCTTGACTATTTGTATTTTTCGACTCTTGCATCCCGGATGACACCTTTCCAGTCGAGCCCGAAAGCGAAATCATATGTATTTCCTTCCGAGTCCGTATAACAAACCATATCTCTCGGAACGTCTTCATGCTGCTGTTCCACGGTTTTCATGTCTGCGGGCAATTGCATCGGCAGAAGTGCCGACGGTTCCCGCCGACCGGAGATAATATCCAGCACGGCCTGACGCTGTACCCCGAAAGCAAGCAGTATGGCATCGGCCGAAGGTTCGAATTCGGCCGGAACGAACGGTCTGGTCGTGGAAACGACAGCCACGACGGGCTTGTCTCCCATCTGCCGTTTCGTTCCGAGTACCCGTTTCAACTCTTCCCGGTTGGAACTCCGGACGGTTTTCCCGCGGTAACTCCGGTCGATGGACGGTTCTTTCGGGTCCCCGCCGGCAATACTCTCGGGGCGTGCGTGGCGGGCCGTGTAGTCGCCGTATTGCAGGCTGATCGGGACATAACCGTTGCCGCCCTTTTCCCGATCGGCCGCATCGTATCCGCAGCCTCCGTCGGGTTCGTCGATAAAAACGATCGCGAAGTCGGCATTTTCGGGGCTTTCTGCCAATTCGTAATATTGTTTGACCAAAGAGGTGTCTACAGGTAGGCGGGATTGTCCGCATTCGGGCAGATATACGCTCCGGCGGGTCGATGCGGGCAGGGTTCCCGCCCGGTTTTTCAGCAGGACGACCGACCGGAGCTGCGCTTCGTAACCGGCTTGCATAAATTCCGGATTCCCGACCGTCGCTTCCGTCCGGTCCGGGTCTACATAGGGATTTTCGAACAGACCGGTCCGAAAAATATTGAGCAGCAACCTTATGGCGGAACGTTCGAACCGCTCCCGGGCAGATTTTTCGCCGAATTCGGCGGTCCACATTCGGTAGGCTTCCAGCACGGGACCTTTGTCGTTGTTGCCGCCGAACTGGTCTACTCCGGCTTTGAGCGCTTCGTAATGCCGCTGCGGGATGCTCAATGCCTCCACTCCCCAGCATTTGCCGTCAGCCTCCTCGATGCTGGAATAGTCGTGCGTGATGCCCCAATCCGTGCAGACGACGCCGTTGTATCCGTATCTGTTCCGCAGCAGATCGGTGACGATATATTTGCTAAAACCGTTGCCGACCTTTTTTCCCGAGGGGTCCACCCCGTGGGAAACCGTATAATAGGGCATGACGGCTGCGGCCTTTCGTGTCTTGCCGTTGAGGCGGAAAGCTCCTTCCACAAAGGGCCGGATGTGTTGCTCGAAATTTCCGCCGGGGTAAACAGTGTATTTCCCGAAGCTGAAATGGGCATCCCGTCCGCCTTCTTCCGGGCCGCCGCCCGGCCAATGTTTGACCATGGCATTGACGCTTTCATACCCCCAGCCGTCCGCAATCTCGGCAGCTCCGACGGAGGTCTGGAATCCGTCGATATAGGCCCGCGCCATATCGGTGTCCAGATCGGGGTCTTCGCCGAAGGTACCGTAGAACCGGTTCCACCGGGGTTCGGTCGCCAGATCGATCTGCGGCGACAGCGCTGTGGCGATACCCAAGGCGCGGTATTCGGCGGATGCGATCCGTCCGAACTTTTCGACCAGTTCGGGGTCGAACGTAGCGGCCAGCCCGAGCGGACTGGGCCACAACGAAATCTTTCCTCCTGACCCTGCGTTGTATTCGGCCCAGGCTCGGGTTTCATTCCGGGGATCGGAACTGATATTGACCGGAATGCCTTGTCCGAGGCCTTCGACGAAGGCCTGCATGTTGTTGTTCCATTCGGCTGCAATGCGGGGACTTTCAACCCGGACGACGAGCACGGCCCGGAGATTGTCGTCCCGGAGGAACTTCCGCTGTTTGTCCGAAACAGCCGAGTGGGGAAGTCCGCTTTCCCGGAGTGAGGTCCCGTTGTAGGTCGAGGACCAGTAACCTACCGAATCCGTCGGGACGGCCTGATGGGAACTGTATAACATCAATCCGGCAATCTCTTCGACGGAGAGTCGCTTTGCAAGGTCTTCCGCCCGTTCTTCCGGGGTGTACCGCCAATCTTCGTAGCAGTCGAGAATCCCGTTTCGGTTCAGGTCTTTGAAAGCGTATCCGTCGGAATATAAGATACGGACGCCGGATCCGGGGAAATAGCCCAGAGTCTGTCCTCCGTCTTGCCGAATCAGACAGTAGGTGTCATGCGGCTCGACCGTCCATTTTCGGCCGCAGGCACAGAGTATCGGCAACATAAACGCCAAAGATACTATTCGACGTACAAGATCTGTTTTTGTTGTCATATCGTTATCAGGGTCGGTTCGTTCTTTAGGGGACTTGGGAAAGCAGTTACAAAAGAATGAATTTTTATCGGCCGCGGGGTTGAATATTTTCCGGAAAGATTCTTTCCCGTATACGGATACCTTAATTGAAATAAAGGTGAAATTGCAGTTGTCCGGACGTTTTGAGCCGTATTGCGCCGTTCTCTTTCGGCCAAATGATCGTACAATTCGGCGGGATGCAGTTGTGTTTCCCGAAAAAAATGTATACTTTAGTTTCCGAAAATACCCGTTATGCATCGTCGCTTTCTTATATCCCGTTTTTTCATAGTCTGCATCGGATTTGTCCTTTCCGAGATACAGGTCGTTGCTGCCGAGTCTTTTCCTCAGGTGCGTTTCACCCCGTTACCTTCCGACATTCTGCCGTCGAACGAAGTGCGCAAACTTTATCAGGATTCCGATGGATATATCTGGATTCCAACTTATAACGGATTGGCCCGCTACGATGGATACGGAGCCATCACCTACGGTATGCGTGATGTTTCGAACGGGTTGTTCAACACGTTCGTCAATGTCGTTGCCGAGGACCATGACAAGAACCTGTGGATCGGAACCGAGCACGGCCTTTTTCGGCTCGACAAGGTTTCGGGAAACATCGTGGCCGACGAATATCCGGAGTTAGCGGATTGCAACATCGCAGTCATTCTGTGCGATACGGGCAACGGCATCTGGATCGGCGGCGACAAGGGCCTTTTCCGCAAAAATGCGCTTGACCGTAATTTTCATCCCGTCCCGATCTCCAATTCGGCGGGTCGTCCCGTCAAGGCAGTCACCTCCATCATCAAGGATGACAAACTGAACCTGTGGATCGCCGCTTTCGATCAGGGTTTGTTGCGTTATGATATCCGTGAGGATCGCGCCTATGCTTGCGACGATGCCGTGCTGCGTAAAGCACATGTTTTGGCACGTGATGTTGCGGGTAATATCTGGGTGGGTACGTGGGGCGCCGGAGTGGTGCGGCTGGTTAATCCTCTGGCCCCGGGACCGACCCGTTATGTGCATTATAAACACGTGCCGGGCAGAACGCACTCGCTGCTCGACGATATTATTTACGATATTGAGGAAAATCCTGAGCAGAATACCATCTGGATCGGTGGTCGCAGCGGGTTGAGCATCCTTCACGACATCGACAATCCCGATTCGTTCCAGAATTTCTTTCCCGGCGACAACGTGGGAGACCTGCCCTATAACGAAGTGAATTCGATCCTTCGAACCCGTGACGGACTGATGTGGATCGGTTTGTTGGGTGGCGGCGTCTGCAAGGTTCAGACCAGCGGAACCAAATTCGAGTCCGATCGGCTGGAACCGATCAGAACCCGTTACAACACGAGTTCTGTTCGAAGTATGTATTACGCCGGAAACGGCGACTTCTGGTTCGGGCTGCTTGATTTCGGCCTTATAAAATACAACATCCGAAGCGGTAAAATCGTCGATTATCACGAGCATCCCGATTTGAAGTCGCTTCCCTACACTTCGACCGTCAATACGATCATCCGCCGCTCGACTACCGGGGAACTGTATTTCGGAACGCAAAACGCCGGTATTTGGGTGTATGACGAAACGCAGCACAAGGTTCGGCAGATCAATCATTTCAACCAGCCGAACTTTCTGGACGACTGCGTGATTGCTCTGTGTGAGGATACGCACGGCAATCTGTGGATAGGTTCCCGGTTAGGTATTTACGTCGAATCGGTAGACGGGCGTTTCCACACCGCTGCTGAATGGCTCGGATACGCTACGCCATTCGATCAGACTTATGTGTTCGACATCTGCTGCGACAAAGCAGGCGATGTCTGGATCGCTTCCAACGGCCAGGGCATTCTGCATATCCGTACGGCAGACGGAACCTGGAGGCAGTATACACGCGACAACGGCATGATTTCCGATCATGTCTATTGCCTGCAGGCCGACGATACGGGGTGTATCTGGGCCGGAACCTTTGCGGACGGACTTGCGGTCCGTATTTCTTCGGAAGGGAGCTTTAAGGCCGTGTCGGCTTTCCCGAATCTGGAAAACAAAGGTATCGGCAATATTGCCCGGGATGAAAACGGCCGGATGTGGATTACCACGAATAATTCGGTCTTTTCCTTTTCGCCGGACAGCCTGGGCAATCCCGAGCATATCAATACCTATATTATATCGGCCGACATGCAGTCGTTCTTCTTCAACCGAAACGCTTCGGCGCAGGTCGATTACGGACGCATTGCTTTCGGAGGATCGAATGGGCTGATGATATTCACCGGCAATCGCACGCAGCCCCACCAGACGAGACTGCCGATCGTGCTCACAGACTTCAAGGTGCACAATCGTTCGTTGCGGACCATTCCCGCACGGGAACGATCGCGCATCTCTCTCCGGGATATCGATTACACGGATGCCGTGACGCTTACGCACGACCGGAACAACTTCTTCATCGAATTCTCGATGCTCTCCTATGCCAATCCGCGCGATCATATTTTTAGATACCGGCTCGACGGATTTGATAAGGAGTATGTTACGGCCGATTCGCACCACCGTTTCGCCTCATACAGCAATCTTTCACCGGGAACCTACACATTCCGTCTGCAGGCTGCCGGGGAAAACGGCGTGTGGAGCAGCAACGAGCGGACGCTCACAGTGCGGATACTCCCCGCCCCGTGGCTTTCGTGGTGGGCCTGGACGATCTATTCCGTGCTGCTGCTGGTGCTCGCCTATGGGGTCGTGCGGTTCCTGCGCTACAGGCTCCGGCTGCGTCAGGAGGTGCAGATTTCGAAGTTGGAGCGACAAAAAACCGAAGAACTGAATCATGCCAAATTGCAGTTTTTCACCAACGTCACTCACGAACTGATGACTCCGCTGACGATTATTCTTACTTCACTCCAGAACCTGAACAACGGCACAGGGGACAATCAGACTCTTTACGGTGTCATGTCGGCCAATGCGACGCGGCTGATGCGACTGATTCAGCAGATACTCGAATTCCGGAAAGTCGAGAGCGGGAATCTGAAAATCCGTGTTTCGCATGGCGATGTCGTCGGATTCGTTCGCCGGTGTGTGGAAGCTTTTGCCCCGCTTGTGGCCCGAAAGCAGCTCAAGGTCTATTTCCGTGCTTCGTCGGAACAGGTCGACGGCTGGTTCGATCCCGACAAACTCGATAAGATCGTCTACAACCTGCTGTCCAATGCGGCAAAATACACGCCCGACAAGGGTGAAATTATCATCCGGATCGAAACCGGAGACGACTGTTCGGTCTGCATTTCGGTCGCCAACAGCGGCGAACTGATGACCCAGCAGACTATCGACGGACTTTTTCGCCGGTTTTACGACGGCAATTACCGGAAACACCATACGATTGGAACCGGTATCGGTCTGTCGTTGGTCAAGGATCTCACCGACCTCCACCGAGGTTCAATCCGGGTGTCGAGCGACGAGCAGGACGGCAACTGTTTCCGAATCACGCTACCCATAGGTCGAGATGCTTATACCGAAGAGGAGATCGACGATGATACCGGAGACGATGCCGCGGAAAAAATTTACGAAGGGGCCGGAGAATTCGTTCCGGTGCAGCCCGATGCGGCGATGACCGATACCCCCTCCCGCACACGCACTGACCATACGCTGTTGGTCGTCGATGACAACGAAGAACTGCTCTTGTTGATCTCCAATCTTTTGGCGCCCTATTTCCGAATTGAAACGGCATCCGACGGAGAAGAAGCGCTTCGTATATTGTCCCGACAGCCGGTCGATCTGGTCGTTTCGGATATCATGATGCCCGGCATGGACGGTATCGAATTGTGCCGACGGATCAAGCAGACCTTCGAATACTGTCATATTCCGGTTATCCTGCTTACGGCCAAAAATGCCGACGAAAGCCGGATTGAAGGGTACAATTCGGGGGCGGACGGCTATGTCACCAAGCCCTTCAACCTGCAGTTGCTCTACGCTCAGATTGTCAATCAACTCCGAAAATTGGAGATTCGGGGCCTGCATTTCCGCAACCAGCCGGTTTTTGAGGTGGAGAAACTGGAGTATACTTCGATGGACGAAAAGTTCATGCGTCAGGCTATGGCGTGCGTCAATGCGCATATCGACGATTGCGAATTTGCACAGGCCGATTTTACCCGTGAAATGAATATGTCGCGTACGATTCTTACCGAAAAACTCAAATCGCTCACCGGGTTGACTCCGGCTGCATTCATCATTGACGTGCGACTGCGTGCTGCCTATCATTTGCTCGAAGAGCAGAAGAAGATGCGTATTGCCGATCTGGCCTATGCTTCCGGATTCAACGACCCGAAATATTTCAGTACGTGCTTCAGAAAGAAATTCGGATTCTCTCCCAAGGAATTTATCGACAGACTGAACGAAAAAGGCGATAAAATCGCTTGATTGTCCGCAGAAGCGGGCCTACAACCGTTTTTCGGTAAAAATTCGACCTGCATGATCCATGTCAGGAGTATTTTCGTACCCGGTAGATTTTGTCCCGGCAGAGTGGATGGAATCGGCTCAATCCATAGGATATGATTATGAAACTCATTTTTGCAATCTCCATTGTCGCTCTTTCGTTCTTCGGCACTGCCTGCCGGAGATCTGTCGGCGAAATGATTCTGGTGCCGATGCCGCAGGAGGCAACCTTTACGGGAGGTTACTTTGAAACGGACAGCGCCCGATTCGTGGAGCGTGCAGGCGATGGGTACGTTGCCTGCCGAATCGATCCTTCGGCTCCGGAGATTCGTCCGGAGGGTTACCGGCTGAAAGTGACTCGCCGGGGCATTGACCTTACGGCCCTGGATTCCGCGGGACTGTTCTACGGCCGGCAGACGCTGTGCCTGTTGGCGACCGCACAGGGGATTCCCTGCGTGGAAATCATCGATAATCCCTGTTTCGGTTATCGGGGTATTCATCTCGATGTTTCGCGGCACTTTTTCCCCGTTGAAACGATATTCCGGCTCCTCGATGAAATGGCACGGTACAAGCTTAACAAATTTCATTTCCACCTGGCGGATAACGGCGGCTGGCGCATCAGGATCGACGCTTATCCGCTGCTGACCCGGCTGGGAGCATTCCGTACGGAGTCCGACTGGCTCGAATGGTGGAGTTACGGCGACAGGCATTATGTACCCGAGGACACCCCGGGGGCCTATGGCGGTTACTATACGAAAGAGGAAATTCGCAGAATCGTTGCCTATGCTGCCGAACGCTTCATCGAGGTGATTCCGGAAATTGAGTTCCCGGGGCACTCCGACGAGGTTTTCGCAGCTTATCCGGAGCTCTGCTGCTCGGGCCGGGCCTATACTTCCGGCGAGTTTTGCGTCGGCAATCCGCTGTCGTTGAAATTTATGGACGAGGTCCTGACCGAGGTTCTGGAGTTGTTCCCCTCGAAATACATCCATATCGGCGGCGACGAGGCCGACCGGACAGCTTGGAAGAGCTGTCCCAGATGCCGGCATCTGGCCAGGGAGTTGGGCGGAGTGGACCAGGTGCAATGCTATCTGGTCGAACACGCCGAAAAGTTTCTGGCGGAACACGGACGCACGATGATCGGATGGGATGAAATCCTGAAGAACAACCTGCGATCCACCTCTACGGTAATTTCCTACAGGGGGCAGCGAGGAGGCATCGAGGCGGCCAACCGCGGTTACGATGTGGTCATGTCGCCGGGCGAGATCCTCTATTTCGACTGGTATCAGGCCGATCCTCATACACAGCCGCGCGCGATGGGCGGTTTCTCGCCGATTCGGAAGATGTACGGTTTTCATCCCGTCCCCGATACCCCTGCAAAGGCGGCCGACAATGAATCGATAATTCGCGGTGAATTCGTTTCGCCGGATTCGGTCGAATATATCTATGACGGCGGCAAAGAGCACGTCATCGGGGTACAGGGTTGCACATGGACCGAGTTTATAGAAACGGAAAAACATTTGGAATACATGATTTTCCCGCGTTTGCTGGCAGTTTCCGAACTTGCCTGGACTCCCCGGGAGCGACGTGAGTGGAATGATTTCCGTCGTCGTATCAATGTTCATGTATCGTTGCTGCATGCGCGGGGAATCAATGCTTTTCCATTGAGCGACGACGTTGTGATTACGGCTCAGATGCTTTCCGAAGGCAAAAAGGCCCGGGTGACGCTCGACACGGAGAAATATCCCGCCGAAGTACGCTATACTTTGGACGGTACGGCCCCGGTTCCCGGATCAGACCTTTACGACGGGCCTTTTGTCGTGAAAGCGGGGACAACCGTCCGGGCGGCGCTCTTTGTCGCAGGCAGGATGGAGGGGACCATGACGGAACTCTATGTCGATGCCCGCCGCAATGTCGATAATTACTATACTTATCTGAATACTCCCGAGGTATACGCCTCGACAGACCGTTAATTGATACTTTATGAAAAAACTACTGATCGCACTGTTTTTGTTTCCCGTGACGCTGGTCGTGGCGGTTCCGTCTGCAAAGCCCCGGTTGGGCGAGGCTCCGGTCCGGAAGATCGTTGCGGCTATGAGCCTTGAGGAGAAGGCCGGCCTGCTGGTGGGAACCTCAATGGAGGGTTACGCTGGCGAGGGCGCTGTAACGGGCCGCACGTTGAAAACAGTTCCCGGTTCGGCCGGAACTACCCGCTCTTTGGAATCCTACGGCATTCCGACAACGGTGATGGCCGACGGTCCTGCGGGCCTTCGTATCGATCCGGAACGTGCAGGAGATGCACGGACTTATTTCTGTACGGCTTTTCCGATCGGCACGATGCTCGCCTCGACCTGGGACGAGGCGGCTATTGAACGCTGTGGCGCAGCGATGGGTAACGAGGTGCTCGAATATGGCTGCGACGTGATTCTCGGTCCGGGTATGAACATCCACCGCCATCCGCTCTGCGGCCGCAATTTCGAATATTATTCCGAGGACCCGTTGCTGAGCGGCAAATGCGGCGCGGCGATGGTGCGGGGCATTCAGTCGCAAGGCGTAGGGACTTCGGTCAAGCACTTTGCGGCCAACAACCAAGAGTCGATGCGCTTACAGAATGACGCCCGGGTGTCGCAACGTGCGTTGCGTGAGATTTATCTGCGAGGATTCGAGATCGCCGTCAAGGAGGGGCGTCCGTGGACGGTCATGTCGTCCTACAATCGTATCAACGGACCTTATACGCAGGAGAGCCGCGAGTTGCTGACCACTGTTCTGCGCGACGAATGGGGCTACGAAGGTCTTGTCGTGTCGGACTGGATCGGAAAACGTAACACCGTGGCACAAGTACATGCCGGCAACGACCTGATGATGCCGGGAGAACCGGCTCAGGCGAGAGAGATTGTAGAAGCGGTGCGCAGCGGGAGACTCGCCGAGGCGGATGTTGACCGGTGTGTGACCCGTGTACTCGAATATATTCTGCGGACGCCCCGTTTCCGGAAACAAGCCGTGTCGGAGACTCCCGACTTGGAAGCACATGCTGCCGTATCGCGTCAGGTGGCAGCGGAAGGCATGGTTTTGCTCCGCAACGAAGGCGCTGCTTTACCACTTGCCGCAGGATGTAATCTCTCGGTGTTCGGAGTCAATGCCTATGACTGCATTGCCGGAGGTACGGGCGCCGGACACGTCAACAAAGCCTATACGGTCGATTTGGACGAAGGTTTGCGCAACGCCGGATTCCGGCTTAACACCCGTACGGCAGATCTCTATGCAAAATACATGTCTTTCGGTGAGGCACTGCTCGCGGAGCAGAACGCCCTGCGTTATTTGGGCGAAAAGTGGTTTGTCCCCGAAACGACGCTGACGCCGGAATTCATCGCTTCGCGTGCGGCGGACAGCGATGCGGCCATCGTTGCCTTAGGCCGCAATTCGGGTGAATACAACGATCGTCCTACATCGGATTTCTACCTGACGGAAGCCGAACGGGAACTGCTCGAATCGGTCTGCTCGGCGTTTCATGCCGCGGGTAAGAAGGTGGTCGTGGTGCTCAATATCGGCGGCGTGATCGAAACCATGTCGTGGAAGGAACTTCCCGACGCTATCCTGTTGGCCTGGCAGGGAGGTTTGGAAGCCGGGAATGCCATGGCTGATGTTTTGAGCGGCCACGTATCGCCTTCGGGAAGGCTGCCGATGACTTTTCCGGCGGATTATTCGGATCATCCGTCATCGAAGAATTTTCCGCTCGACTATCGGGGACGCCGCGGCGATTGGGCCGACGACGCCCCGGAACGGCACCTGCGAAACCTGGGATTCACCTGTTACGAGGAGGATATCTGGGTGGGTTACCGCTATTTCTCGACCCATGCTCCGGAGGCGGTGTCCTATCCTTTCGGCTATGGTTTGGGGTATACGACCTTCGAGTGGACGGATGCGGCCGTCAGGCGTTCCGGGACGGATTATGCGGTAACGCTCCGTGTAACCAATACAGGTTCGCGCGCCGGACGGGAGGTCGTTGAACTTTATGTTGCAGCCCCGCAAGGGGCGCTGCCGAAGCCCGTGCGCGAATTGAGAGCTTTTGCCAAAAGCCGGGAATTGCAGCCCGGGGAGTCGCAGGCGCTGACCCTTCGTTTCGCGGCTGCCGATCTGGCCTCGTTCGACGAGCGTATTTCGGCGTTTGTCGTCGATTCGGGGCGCTATATGGCCGAACTGGGGCGTTCTGCCGACGACATTGTCCAGCGGCTGCCTTTTGTCGCCAAAGCTTCCGAGCGCAAGGTGCATGACGTACTGAAACCGCAGGAGCCCCTGCGACGACTCAAATTCTGATGCAATGAAAATAATAGCTTGTTTGTTGATTTGTATGGGCTGCAATGCGCTGTTTGCAGCAGTGCCGCCCGCTATCCGGCCCGATGCGAAGATCGAAACCCGGATTGAAAAGATACTCGGCCGCCTGACGCTTGAAGAGAAAATCGGCCAAATGTGTCAGTTGACCGTCAGCATGGTGACCGATATGAATGATTCCGGGCATCCGTTCATCAGCGATGAGCTGCTCGATACGGTCATCGAACATTACAAAGTCGGGTCGATTCTCAACGTACCGTTCGATGAGGCGCAGTCCCGGGAGGCATGGACGCAGATTATCGGTAGGATTCAGCGTCGTTCGCTCGACTGCCTGGGGATTCCCTGCATTTACGGTGTCGATCAAATGCACGGTGCTTCCTACACCCGCGGTGCAACCTTTTTTCCGCAGGGGATCAACATGGGTGCCGCGCTGAACTGTGAACTGATGCGCCGTTCGTCGGAGATTTCGGCTTATGAAACCCGTGCCTGTGCCATTCCGTGGAATTTTGCGCCGGTGATGGATTTGGGACGCGATCCCCGATGGTCGAGGATGTGGGAGAGTTACGGAGAGGATGTTTGTGTCAATTCCCGGTTGGCGGCGGCTTCCGTGCGCGGTTTGCAGGGCGATGATCCCAATCGGATCGGGATGTATCGGGTGGCTGCTTGTTTGAAGCATTTCATGGCCTACGGCGTCCCCATGTCGGGCAAGGACCGAACGCCTTCGTCCGTTACGCGCAACGCCCTGCGCGAAAAATATTTTGCCCCCTTTCTCGAATGTATCCGGGCCGGGGCGCTGTCGTTGATGGTCAACTCGTCCAACAACGACGGTATGCCCTTTCATGCCAACCGCGAGTTGCTCACGGGGTGGTTGAAGGAAGAACTGAACTGGGACGGGGTGATCGTTACGGATTGGAATGATATTTACAATCTATATGAGCGGGATCATATCGCCGAGAGCCGCAAGGATGCGGTTCGGATCGCTATAAATGCCGGGATCGATATGGCCATGGTCCCTTTGGACCGGGATTTCTGCGTCTATCTCCGTGAACTGGTCGAGGAAGGGCTGGTTTCCGAAAGACGCATCGATGATGCCGTTCGTCGGATTTTGCGGTTGAAAATGCGCATCGGGTTGTTCGAAGAGCCGTTCCCGGACACTTCGAAGTTCGATCGTTTCGCGAGTGATGAATTCGCCGCCGTGGCTTTGCAAGCTGCCGAAGAGTCGGAGGTGCTGCTCAAAAACGACGGAGGTCTGCTACCCCTCCCGAAGTCGGCGCGCATCCTGCTCACCGGCCCCAATGCCAATTCCATGCGCTGTCTCAACGGCGGCTGGTCTTACACCTGGCAGGGTGAGCGTTGCGATGAGTTTGCAGATCGTTACAATACGATTTACGAGGCCTTGGCGCGTAAATTCGATCATGTTACCTGGATTCCAGGCGTAGAATACGGCACCCCCTCGGAGAATTGGCAGGTGGAGCGTGTGCGGGGAATCGGCGAAGCAGTCTCGGCAGCGGCCGATGCAGACGTGATTGTCGTCTGCATCGGCGAGAACTCCTATTGTGAAACTCCGGGCAACATGAATGATCTGAACCTGTCGCAAAACCAGAAAAAACTGGTCCGCGAACTGGCGTCTACGGGGAAACCCCTCGTATTGGTGTTGAACGAGGGCCGGCCGCGTCTGATCGGCGATATAGAGCCGTTGGCGCAGGCTGTCGTCGATATTCTGCTGCCCGGCAATTACGGGGGTGACGCACTGGCCAATCTGCTTGCCGGGGATGCGAACTTCAGCGCCCGGCTTCCCTTTACCTATCCGCGCTGGCCCGATGCGTTGGCCACCTATGACTACAAACCCTGTCAGAAAAGGGGTACGATGGAGGGCGAATACAACTACGATGCCGTGATGGACGTGCAATGGCCTTTCTGCCACGGATTGAGTTACACTACATTCGAATACGGAAATCTGCGGGCTAACCTTACGGAATTTCGGGCCGGAGATACGCTTTCGTTCACGGTCGATATCTCCAATACAGGCGACTGCGCGGGCAAGGAGGCCGTATTGCTCTGGTCGAGCGATTTGGTGGCAAGCCTGACGCCTGACGTGATCCGGCTGCGCAATTTCGAGAAGATCTCCCTTGAACCGGGCGAAACCCGTACGGTGACGCTTTCGATACCGGCATCCGATCTGGCGTTTGTCGGTTATGACGGTCGCTGGCGGCTCGAAAAGGGCGATTTCCGGATCCGTATGGGTACGGAGACCCTGTTCGTCCGATGCGTGGAAACCCGGGTGTGGGACACCCCTAACATTCCTTGAAACCGTTCTAAAACATACCGATATGAAAAATGTTTTTTTTGCCGTCATGGCGCTTGCTGTTTCATTTACGGAAACCCGAGCGGCGGATTCTCCCGCTATCGTTCCCATGCCTCAGCACATCGCTTACGCAACTGGCGAAGGAGCGGTGCTCTCCGCCGGATCGCGGATCGCTGTACCCGGCGGGGCTAAAGCGTTGCGGAGTGTCGCGGAACTCTTCGTGCGGGATATTTGCCGGGAACATGGACTTCGGCTGAAAGTTTCCGGAATTTCCGAAAGCGGCATCGTACTCGGGATTGATCCGGCGCTCAGGGCGGAGGCCTATTCGCTCGACATCGGCCAAGGGCGTGTCGCCGTGACGGGCGGTTCCCCTTCGGGACTCTTCTACGGATTGCAGAGCTTGCGTCAACTTATCTCGCAGTATGGTATGCGACTTCCGGCAGTGCATGTGGAGGATGAACCTTGTTTCGCTTATCGTGGCGCCATGCTCGACTGCTGCCGTCATTTCTTCACGGTTGACGAGATCAAAACGTTCATCGACATATTGGCACTCCACAAACTCAACCGTTTTCACTGGCATCTGACCGACGACCAGGGATGGCGTATCGAGATCAGGCATTATCCCGAATTGACGAAAGTGGGGTCACGGCGAGCCGAAACAGTCCTTGGACGCAATACGAATATCTACGACGGCATACCTTCGGGAGGATACTATACGCAGCGACAAATTCGTGACGTCGTAGCCTATGCGGCCGAACGGTTCATTACGGTCATCCCTGAAATCGAGATGCCGGGACATGCCTCGGCGGCACTGGCGGCCTATCCCTGGCTAGGGTGTGCCGGTGAGGGGTATATAGTACGGACGCGATGGGGTGTATTCCCGGAAGTTTATTGCGCGGGCAAGGATTCGACGTTCGAATTCATGGAGAACGTGCTTGCAGAGGTGTGTGAACTGTTTCCCTCGGAATATATCCATATCGGCGGGGATGAGTGTCCCAAACAGAGTTGGACGAGCTGTCCCGCCTGTCAGCAGCGTATCCGTAATGAGCGGTTAGAGCATGAAAACGAATTGCAGAGTTATTTTGTCCATCGGATTGAAAAATGGCTCAATGCCCGGGGGCGCAATCTGATCGGGTGGGACGAAATACTCGAAGGAGGGATTTCAAAGACGGCTACGATTATGTCGTGGCGCGGTGCCGATGGCGGCGTTGCCGCTGCCAAGGCCGGGAATCAGGTGATCATGACCCCCAACACGCATTGTTATCTCGATTATTTTCAGACGCAGGAGCCGGAGCGCCTCGAACCACTCGGTATCGGCGGTTACGTGCCGGTTCGTAAGGTTTATTCGTTCGATCCCTATGACCGTCTTTCTTCAGCGGAACAATCCTGTATTCAGGGAGTACAAGGGAATATATGGACGGAATATATCGCTTCTTTTGCCCATGCACAGCATATGGCCTTGCCGCGGCTGGCCGCATTAGCGGAGGTGGGATGGGCCTGCGACCGCCGCGATTTCGGGGATTTCACCCGGCGCATGACGGTATTCCGGAAACTTTACGACAAATGCGGCTATCGCTACGCCTCCTATTTCTTCGATGGAACGGGCGAATAAATCGGTCTACCGGTGCTAAATATACTGCGATGATGAACCCGAACAGACGACTTTTATCTTTGGACACCCTGCGGGGGGTCGATATGTTCTTTATTATGGGCTTTTCAGGGCTCGTGACCTCGTTGTGCGCACTGTGGCCCGGATCTTTTACCGATATGCTTGCGTCGCAGATGCAGCATGCGGCGTGGAATGGACTAACGATTCAAGACACGATCTTTCCTCTGTTTCTTTTTATCGCAGGCGTGGCGTTCCCCTTCTCGCTGGCCAAACAGCGTGCACGCGGATTCGGCAGAAAACGGATTCTGGACCGGATTTTCCGCCGCGGACTGATTCTTGCCCTGTTGGGAATGGTTTATAACGGGTTGTTCGAGCTCAATTTCTCCTCGTTGCGCATAGCAAGCGTGCTGGGACGGATCGGCTTGGCTTGGATGTTCGCCGCACTGCTCTGCGTGTATTGCAGCGTGAGAACTCGGATAGCTGTTGCCGGGATTATCCTAATAGGCTATTCACTGCTGCTCGGCCTGGTCGTAGCCCCCGATGCTCCGGTCGGTGCCGATCCGCTTTCGGTGGAGGGGTGTCTGGCCGGATGGATTGACCGACAGTACCTTCCCGGACACATCCTTTACGGGGCATTCGATCCGGAAGGGATATTGAGCACCCTGCCGGCAGTCGTATCGGCTCTATTCGGAATGTTCACCGGCGAATTTTTGCTCGATGGCCGGAGAGGGCTCTCTGGCTCTTGGAAAGCGTTCTATATGGCCGTCGCCGCACTGGCGATCACGACGGCGGGCTTGTGCTGGAATCTTATCATGCCGGTCAACAAGAATTTATGGAGCAGTTCGTTCACTTGCGTGGTCTCCGGTTATTCGCTGGGGATGACCGCCTTGTTTTATTACCTGATTGACGTGTGCGGGTACAAACGATGGACGTTCGTTTTCCGGGTTATCGGATTGAATTCCATTACGATTTATATGGCGCAGCGGATTATTCCACTGCGTTATGCGTCCGATTTTTTCGTCGGCGGACTTGCTTCCAAATGCAGTGAAACAGTAGGGGCGGTGATCTACGATATAGGTTATATCGTGCTCTGCTGGCTGTTTCTCTATTTCTTGTATCGAAAAAACACTTTCCTTAAGGTATGACCGGCAAATAGCCCGAAAATTACAATAACCTCATTTAAATAAATTTAGCATGAACCAAACTTTGAAGTTCTCGTTCCGGAACTTGTTTTTGTCCTGTGTGTGCTTGCTTCTGTTTGCATGCGGCGGGAATCCGGAGATAATTTCTCCCGACGGGCGCACACGCCTTTCGTTCGTGACGGGCGCCGACGGCTGCATGGCCTATACCGTCGAACGCGACGGCAGGCCTTTGATCCTTCCTTCCGCCTTGGGCCTCGTGGCGCAAGAGCGAGACCTCGCCGGCGGCTTTTCGGTACGGGAGATTGTGAAAAGATCCGTGAACGAAACATGGACGCAGCCGTGGGGCGAAAATAAAATCCTGCGCGATTGCCACAACGAAATGACGGCGGTATTGAAAAACGACGACGGCGTGTTGCTGACGCTTCGTTTCCGGGCTTTTGACGACGGTGTGGCATTCCGCTATGAATGGGAGGTGCCGGACCTCGATTCGCTGACCGTCACCGATGAACTGACCGAATTCCGCTTCGCCGAAGACGGCGTGTCGTGGTCGATTCCCGGAAATTTCAACACCTATGAATTGTTGTATCGCGAACTGCCGGTTTCGGCCGTTGAAAACGCCAATACGCCTTTCACATTCCGTGTGGACGGCACATACGGTTCGATTCACGAAGCGGCGCTGTACGATTTCCCCGAAATGAATCTCTACCGGACCGATTCGCTGGCCTTCAAAGCCGAGTTGGCTCCGCTGCCTGACGGTATAAAGGCTCGTATTCCCTCGAAATTCATGACGGCGTGGCGGACGATCCAAGTGGGAGACAAAGCGGTGGACCTGATCAACTCGTCGCTGATCCTTAACCTGAACGAGCCTTCGAAGATTGCTGACACTTCGTGGATCAAACCGCAGAAATATATCGGCGTATGGTGGGGACTGCATCTCGGCACCCATACATGGACAATGGGACCCCGGCATGGAGCGACGACGGAGAATGCTCTGCGTCATATTGACTTCGCAGTGGCGAACAATATTCAGGGAGTGTTGTTCGAAGGGTGGAACGAAGGCTGGGAGAACTGGGGTAAAACGCAGCACTTCGATTATGTGAAGCCCTATGCAGATTTCGATCTCGACCGCATTGCCGCGTATGCCCGGGAGAAGAACATCGAGTTGTGGATGCACAATGAAACGGGTGGTAATATTCCTGAATATGAAGCGGCTCTGGAAACGGCTATGCAGCGCTATGCCGGATTGGGTGTGCATGCCGTCAAAACGGGATATGCCGGAGGCTTCAGGGACGGCCAGCTCCACCACTCGCAGTATGGCGTGCGGCACTACCAGCGTGTCGTCGAGACGGCGGCCCGTTATGGGATCGTCATCGATGCCCACGAGCCGATCAAGGATACGGGCATTCGCCGCACGTGGCCCAATATGATGACCCGGGAGGGGGCACGCGGCATGGAGTGGAACGCATGGTCGGAAGGGAACTCCGCGGAGTATCTCTGTACGCTGCCTTTCGTACGGCTCCTGAGCGGTCCGATGGATTATACGCCGGGGGTATTCGATCTTGATTACTCGCGCGTCCGGGGCCGGGAAACCGGAATGCAGGAGTGGAACGGCGACAACAATTCGTGTTGTATCAAGACTACGCTGGCACGTCAGATTGCCAACTGGGTGATTATTTATTCTCCGCTTCAGATGGCGTCCGATCTGATCGAAAACTACGAGGGACATCCGGCTTTCCAATTCTTCCGGGATTTCGATGCCGACTGTGACTGGTCCGAAGCATTGCAGGGTGAACCCGGCGAATATATTGTCGTCGTACGCCGTGCGGATGACAGTTTCTTCCTGGGCGCCGGCACGAACGATGAGCCCCGGACATTGACCCAGAAACTCGGCTTCCTGAAGTCCGGTATGACTTATACTGCAACGATCTATGCCGACGCTCCGGATTCTGCGGAGAATCCCGAAAACTATCGCATCGAAAAACGGACCGTGACTTCTGCCGATATGCTCGAAATTGCAATGACTGCCCGTGGCGGGCAGGCCGTGACGTTTGTTCCCGTAAATGAATAGAACCATGATGAGACTTGTTTTTTGGGTCGTGCTGCTGTCGGTCGTTCCGCTGTCGGTCGATGCCCGCAGCGAAGGGTGGGTAATTACCGCACGAGATACCACGGCTGATTATTTTGCCGTCGCCATGGCCAACGGAGAAATTGGCGTAGCCGTGGGTCGGGAGCCTTTTGCCCTCGGTTCTGTGATTCTGGGAGGGAGTTATGAGCCGGGGTTCGGAGATGATGTGAGTCGTATTCTGGAAGGGATCAATCCGCTGGGGTTGACAATGGCTGTCGATGGTCATCGGTTCGATCCGTCGGAGGTCCGTCCACAGCATCAGTCGGTCGATATGCGGCGTGCAGTGCACACGACCCGTTTTTCAACGGACGGTGTGACGGTCGTCTATCGTATACGGGCCTTGCGGAACATGCCTTACGCTCTTATGACAGAAGTGGAAGTGACGGCGGAACGCGATGCAGAGGTTCTTTTTTCAAACGGTCATACCGTTCCCGGAGAGTTCGCCGACACCCTGCGGGAGTCGCGCACGGTCGGATGTGAGGACGGCAGCCGTATTGCCGTACAGCGCACTTCCGGCAGTTACAACCGCGGCCGCGACCATATTGTGGCTTCGTCGACTTTTCTTTGCGGTGAAGGGTGCGAAGCGGTCTCACCGGAAAGCGTGAGGATTGTTCTGCGCAAGGGCGGCCGGGCGTCGTTCTCCCTTGTGGGAACAATCTGTACTACAGCCGCTTTCGCCGACCCGTGGAATGAATCGGAAAGGCAGGCTATTTATGCAGCCCGGGAGGGAGCGGCGCAACTCGTTGCGGCACACGAACGGAAATGGGCGGAGTTGTGGCAGGGCGATATCGAGATCGAAGGCGATCCCACGGCACAGTTGGATGTGCGTTTCGCCTTGTTCAACCTTTACGGCTCTATCCGTGAAGGCAGTCGCCGGAGTATTCCGCCGATGGGCCTTTCGGCCCGGGGCTTTTACAACGGTCATATCTTCTGGGATTCTGAGATCTGGATGTATCCGGCGCTGCTGGTGCTCCGGCCCTGCCTGGCGCGCCAGATGCTCGATTACCGAACCGACGGACTCGATGCGGCCCGTCGTCGGGCCTACGCCCACGGCTATCGGGGCGCGATGTTCCCCTGGGAAGGGGATGACCGGGGCGAGGAGGCTACGCCGACCTTTGCCCTCACCGGTCCGCTCGAACATCATATTACAGCCGATATCGCCATCGCCAGCTGGAACTATTACTGTGTGACGCAGGACCGGGAGTGGCTGCGCCGCGAGGGTTTCCCGCTGATGCGCGAGGCTGCACGTTTCTGGTGCGATCGCGTTACGGCGAATGCCGACGGCAGCTACTCGATCCGCAATGTGATCGGAGCCAACGAATACGCCGTCGGCGTCACGGACAATGCCTTTACCAACGGCGCGGCCCGCCGGGCACTGGAGTACGCTTCGGCTGCGGCGGAGCTTTGCGGCGAGCGTCCCGATCCGCAGTGGAGTGCGGTAGCCGCGGGCCTTCGCATCCCGCACTTCGCCGACGGAACGACGCGCGAGCATGCCGGCTACGACGGCGAGATGATCAAACAGGCCGATGCCAACCTGCTGGGCTATCCGCTGGGCATCGTGACCGGACGCGAAGCTCAGTTGCGCGATCTGGAATACTACGAGCGCCGAATCGATCCGCGTAACGGTCCGGCGATGAGTTACTCGGTTTTTGCGATTCAGTATGCCCGGCTCGGAATGGCCGAAAAAGCCTGCGAAATGTTCCGTCGCTCCTACTTGCCCAACCTGCGGCCGCCGTTCGGGGTGTTTGCCGAAACGGCCACCAGCGGCAATCCCTATTTCATGACGGGTGCGGGCGGCATGTTGCAGGCCGTGCTGTTCGGATTCGGCGGGCTGGAGATTACGGCGGACGGTCTCGTGCAGCGCCCGTCTGTCCTGCCGCCGCAATGGAAGAATCTGAGAATCAAAATAAATGGTAAAATCTATCAGGCAACGAACCAATAAATATTCCGATGAAAAAGACAATGCTTTTTTTGCTGCTTGCGTTCTGTTTCTCGAACTCGGTCCAGGCCGGTCAGGATGCAGTATCTATCAAACTGATTTCTTTCAATATGCGTACCAGTTGGGGGCGCGACGGCGACAACAGTTGGCCGAACCGTCGTCACGCCACGGCGCAAATGCTCCGGCAGGAGGCTCCCGATGTGATGGGCGTGCAGGAAGCCATGCAAGACCAGTTGTATTACATCGACACCGAATGTCCCCGGTATGCCCGTGTCGGCGAAGATCGTGACGGCGGGGCCGAAGGCGGCGAAACGATGGCGGTGTTCTACCTCCGCGACCGGTTCGAACTGCTGGACAGCGGCACCTTCTGGATCAGCGAGACTCCCGACAACGTGTCGCGCGGATGGGATGCCGCCTGCAACCGCACGGTAACATGGGTCGAATTGCGCGACAAGAGTTCGGGCAAAGAGTTTTTCTATTTCAACACTCACCTCGACCACCAAGGGAAAATTGCCCGTGAGGAGGGCGTGAAACTGATCGTGACGAAGATTCGACAGATTGCCGGTAAGAAAGCGGCGGTTATCTTGGGCGGAGACCTTAATACATCCATTGACAATCCGCATCTCAAGCCGTTGACCAGACTGATGGCTTCGGCACGCGATACAGCGGCGGAAACCGATCAAAAGGGAACATTCAATGGTTTCGGATCGGCTCCGGACACGATTATTCTCGATCATCTTTTCTACCGCGGCAGGATGAAATGTCGAAAGTTCGTCACCCTCGACGGCGATTACGGGGCGCCTTACATTTCGGATCACTATCCGATAGCAATGGTTTTTACGCTCTGAAAGCGACGAGGCCGATTCGTCGAACCGGCCTCGTCGTACCGTCCGGAATTTGAACTCCGTTATCGGAGAGCCTGGATCAGTCCGGTTCGAGCGTCCGGTATTTCATCGAGCGGATAGTACCGGTGGATGATCGTTCGATCCTTGATGACAATAATCCGCACTCCCGAAGGAGCGTCTCCCAACGGTCGGCCCACGGCACTCGTGGTTATCATTCCGATGTTGTCGTACGATGTCTCCGCGTTGTCGTGCAAATGTCCCGTAAAGACGGTTTGCACACCGGTTTCCCGGAACAGTTCGAAATATCTCCGGCGTTTTTCCGGCGAAATGGTCGAATAGCCGTCCGGTTCGTCGATTTGCCGGAGAAAGAACGGGTGGTGTGCGAAGACAAGAGATGTCCGGCTGGCCCTTTTCTTTTTGAGCGAACGGGCCAGCCACCGGAACTGATTCTCTTCTTTCGAGGGGTTCCGGGTTTCGTCTTTCAGGTAATCCGAGTTGATGCCGGTCAGTAGGATCCCGTTCACACGCACACAGAAGCGGTCGGTTCCGAGGTGTTTCGTGTAGGGTTCCACATCGACGGAACCCTCTTCCAGCCGGACGTCGTGGTTGCCCGGGAGATAAAGGGTCTTGATGCGGGGATTTATTTCTGCGACGATCCGCAGGAATTCCGTCCATTGGCTCTCGTCCGCTGCATTGTGCACGTAATCGCCGGTGAAGACGACGACATCGGGGCGGAGCCTGTTTATTGCTTCGACGGTTTTTGTGAGGGTGCGGGTTTCATAGGCCATGTCGCGGTTGTCGGCATAGAACCCCATCTGGGGGTCCGAAACCTGCATGATGATCGTGACCGGAGATTTTTCCCTTGCGGATGTGAGTGCGGCCGTCAGACAGCAAAGAGTTGTTAAAATGATCTTTTTCATTGGATTATAGATGAATGCATAGCCAAAAATAACGAATGGGTTGCCGAAATCCAAAAAAAAACGAAGGAATCCCACTTTATTTTCCTTACGGTGTTTTTCCGGTAAAATTTCGACCTTTTTTCTAAATAAGAGAAGAATTTTGTATCGGCATTTCAACCGAAACTACTTTATCTGAAAATTGTAAAATGAAACATGCTCATGACACACGTTTACGACATTACTTCTTATCCCGTTCTCTATTTGTAGTCGGGTCCCATCTCTACGAATCGCTAATGTTTGATCCCAGAAAATCATGAAATGTATTAAGATTGATAATATGTTGCGGACTGCGCGGTTGATTGTACTCGCCGTGTTGTCCGGAGGTATTTTCGCGGTTCCTTGCGGAATATATGCACAGTCTGCTCCCCGAACGGTTTCCGGTACTGTCACCGATGCGGCCACCGGAGAGCCGCTGATCGGAGCCACCGTACAGGTAAAAGGTGTGACCATCGGTACTACGACGGACCTGAACGGAATGTTTTCGATCAACCTGCCGGCAAACCGGAAAACACTGCTTTTCTCCTATGTCGGGTATGAAGCCCAGGAGATTGCGGTCGGCCGTGAGAATTATCTCAACGTGGCGTTGAAACAGGACGCCAATGCGTTGGACGAAGTTGTGGTGGTGGGTTACGGCCAGCAAAAGAAAGGCATGCTGGTGAGCTCGGTACAGTCCATCGCTCCCGCGGAACTGCGGATGCCTTCGTCGAGTTTGTCGACCGGGTTTGCCGGACGCCTGGCCGGTGTGATCGCCGTGCAGCGCAATGGACAGCCCGGTGCCGACCAGGCGGATTTCTGGATACGCGGTATCTCCACGTTCGGCTCGGCGACCAAGCCATTGATCATCCTTGACGGTGTGGCTATCGACGCGAATGAACTGAACGGGCTGGACCCGGAGATTATCGAGAGTTTTTCGGTGCTCAAGGATGCTACGGCGACCGCTCTCTATGGTTCGCGGGGAGCCAACGGCGTGATGATCGTTACGACGAAGAACGGTAAGAATCTGGATAAGCCGGTCATTAATTTTCGCTTCGAGACGGCTCTTTCGACTCCAACGAGCCGCCCGGAAACGGTCGATGCGGTGACCTATATGCGGATGTATAACGAATCGGTCTTGACGCGCGGTACGGGTCAGATTCCCTATACGCAGGCGAAGATCGACGGTACGCGGGCCGGCAGCAACAAATATATCTATCCGGATGTGGATTGGTACGATGAGATGTTTAAAAATTTGGCTGTCAACGAAAACTTTAACTTCAATATCCGCGGCGGCAGTTCGAGGGTCGACTACTTCATGAGCGCCACCGTCCGTCACGAGGAGGGTATGCTGAAGAACCTGAGCCGGGATTACTTCTCCTATAACAACAATTACTCGGTTTGGCGTTACGCTTTCCAGAACAATGTCAACGTCAATCTTACGAAGTCTACCAAAGTGTCGCTGAAAATCAACACCCAGCTCCGGGATACGCACGGGCCGGTGAAAAGCAGCGAAAACATTTTCGGAATGATCATGAACGGCAATCCCGCCGATATGCCGATAACCTTTCCCGACGATCCGACGGTAAACCATATCCGTTGGGGCGGCAAAGCCATGGTGAAGAATCCCGTGGCTGAAATGGTTACCGGCTACCGGGACGAGTTCCAGAGCGTATTGAACGCCAATCTGAGTCTGGATCAGAATTTCGATTTCATCACCGAAGGGCTTTCCGCCTCGGCGCTGATCTCTTTTAAAAACTATTCCTATACCCAGACATCGCGTTCGGCAGGTTATAATTCCTACGAAATTTCGGGTACGCATACGGGCGATGACGGATTGGAAGACTATGATCTGGAGATCCGCGGCAACGAGCAAAGTACGACACTCGCCACCTCCAGCAGTACTGACGGAGACCGCAAGATATATATCCAGGGAATGATCAACTATAACCGCAGTTTCGGCCGTCATGACGTGAGTGCTATGGTCGTGTATAATCAGGAGGAGACTGCGCTCGGAAATCCCGGTAGTCTGTTCAGTTCTTTGCCCAAGCGTAAACAGGGCCTTGCGGGCCGTCTGACCTACGGGTACGACAACCGTTACCTCATCGAGGCCAATTTCGGATACAACGGCAGTGAGAATTTCGCCGAGGGACGGCGCTTCGGCTTTTTCCCTTCGGTGGCCGTGGGATACGTGGTCAGTCAGGAGAAATTTTGGGCGCCTATCAAGAAGGCCGTCTCTTATTTCAAACTCCGCGGTTCGTACGGTCTTGTGGGCAACGACAGCGAGGAGACGCGTTTCATGTACATGTCGGACCTCTCCCTTTCCGGAGCCGGATATACGACGGGCGCCGACGGGGAGTATACGCTGAGCGGTCCCGTTTACAACCGTTTCGAGAATAAGAAGATCACTTGGGAAACCGGAGAAAAACTCAATGTCGGTGTCGATCTGCAATTTTATAACCGACTGAATGTAATGGTCGATCTGTTTCAGGAGGTCCGGAGCGGTATTTTCCTGGAACGCGGCACAGTTCCGGCTTTTCTCGGAACGGCTACGACAAAAGTGTACGGCAATCTGGGTAAGGTGAGAAATCGCGGTTTGGATCTCTCGATGGATTATACCCATCAGATCGGCAAGGATTTCTTCATTTCTGCCAAAGGAACCTTCACCTTCGCCCGCAACCGGGTGCTCGAACAGGATGAGCCGGATTACCTGCAGTATCCCAATCTTTCGCGGGTCGGCCGTTCGGTCAATTCGTTCCTGCTTTATGAGGCGCAGCGCCTGTTTATCGACGATAACGAGGTGAAATACAGTCCTGAACAACTGCTGGGCGGTGAAATCATGGCCGGCGACATCAAATATGTCAACCAGCCCGATGCGAACGGCAACTACGACAACACGATCAATTCGAACGACCGTATTTATGCAGGGTATCCCGAAGTGCCGGAGATCGTCTACGGGTTCGGGTTTTCAGCGCAGTGGAAAGGACTCGATTTCTCGGTCTTCTTCCAGGGTACGGCCAATACGTCGCTCGTGATGAGCGGATTCCATCCGTTCGGTATCAATAACAATGTCAAGCGCAACGTCATGCAGTTCGTCGCCGACGATTACTGGAGCGAAAGCAATCCGAATATCTATGCGGCCTATCCGCGGTTGAGCGTCGTGGAATACGGCAACAACACGGTTGCCTCGACCTACTGGCTCCGCGACGCGTCGTTCCTGAAACTGAAAAACGCGGAGATCGGCTATACCTACAAGAAAATGCGTTTCTACATCAGCGGATCGAACCTGCTGACCTTCTCGAAATTCAAGTTGTGGGACCCCGAACAGGGCGGCGGATCGGGACTGAAATATCCGACCCAGCGGGTTTTCAACATTGGAATCCAGATGACGTTATAAAATAAATTCCAAACGAAATCCTATGAAATATTACACACATATTCTATCCCTGATTTTATCTGCCGCATTCCTGTTTCAGGCGTGCAGTTATCTGGACGTAGTCCCCGATGAGACGCCGGACGAGAAAGACGCCTTCCAGAACCCGACGATGGCCGAACGCTATCTCTATTCCTGTTATTCGTTCCTGCCCAATCCGCGTCACGAAACAGCTTCGCTGGACCTGATGACGTCCGACGAGGTGGTCACTCCCTGGGAGCACGAGACCTTCGCCAATTTCCCGAAGGGGAACTACAACGCCAGCGAACCGGTGATCTCCTATTGGAATACGCTTTTCGGAGGTATCAGGCGGTGCTATATCCTGCTGGAAAATATCGACGCGGTGCCCAACATGACGGAGGCGAACCTTCGGATTTACAAGGGCGAGGCGAAATTTCTGATCGCTTATTACCATTTCCTGCTTTTGAAGAACTACGGTCCGATTCCGCTTATCAAGGGCGTCATGTCCATCGATATGGACAAGGCAGACTTCCCCGAGCGGGACAGTTACGACGTATGTGTGCAGTGGATCTCTGACCTGTTCGACGAAGCGGCCGGGATGCTGCCGGCAGAGCAGACCTCCACGGCCTACGGCCGGGCCACGAGCGTTGCCGCCAAAGCGCTGAAATCACGGTTGTGGCTCTATGCCGCTTCCCCGCTCTTCAACGGAAACAGCGAATACTATGCGAATTTCGTCAGCAAGGTGGACGGGCGCCATCTGATCAGCCAGACTTATTCGGAGGCAAAATGGGAAAAGGCGGCTTCCGCAGCCGAGGAGGCCATTGAGGTCGCTAAGGCCGCAGGTTATAAACTCTATACCGAAAGTCCGGTGGTTACGTCGAGGTTCGCCCAACCGACCGATCCCGTGCATCGGGTGCTCCGTCTGAATTTCATGGATTACAACACTTCGAAAGAGGTGCTGTGGGCCGACACCCGAAAAGAGGGTCACTATGGGTTGCAATACAAGTCCACTCCCTATCGCGTGGGTCCGTCATCGGGCAACGGTGTCGGCGTGACATTGACGATGGTCGAGATGTTCTATTCCAAAAACGGACTTCCGATCGATCTCGACCCGGAATACGACTATACCGGGAGGTACCGTTACGGGGAGTATCATAACGATGTCTGCGACGGTGTGACCATGAACCTGAATATCGATCGTGAACCCCGCTTCTATGCGTGGGTGGCTTTCCAGAACGGGTATTACGAAGTGCTCCGTCGCGACGGAGCTGACGACAACGCGAACATCGTGCAGACGAAGTTCCGCAAAAACGATGTTTTCGGCATCAAGGAGCGCACGACGAACTACACCCCTACGGGATACCTCAATAAGAAGGGTTGTTCGCCGCTCTACAACAACATTCAGGAGGACGTTGCCGCTCCGCATTATCCGTGGCCGGTGATTCGCATGGCAGAGTTGTACCTGAATCTTGCGGAGGCTTATGCCAACTTGGGACGGATTGACGAAGCGGCAGCAGCGCTGAAACCGGTCCGCGAACGGGCGGGACTGGACCCGGTGGACGAGGCTTTCGAAAAGGCGGGGCTGACGCTTGGACGCGACGAAATGATCCGCATGGCACGTCAGGAGCGGACTATCGAACTTTATCTGGAGGGGCACCGCTTCTGGGATGTGCGCCGTTGGAAAGAGGGCGACAAGTATTTCAACGTCCGCCCCAAAGGCATGAATTACAACGGGGAGTCCGATGCCGATTTCTTCCGGGTGACTGAAGTGATCGTCCAGCGCAAGTTCATGACTCCGATGCATTACCTGATGCCGATACCCAAGGATGACATCAACAAGAACGAACGAAAGTTCGTCCAGAATCCGGGTTATTGACAGAATCACGAATTTGAAAAACTGCATCTATGAAAAGCATATATAAAATACTGTTGCTCTTTGCCTGTTCGTGCGGCGTTTCGTGCGGCGGGGACGATGAGCCGGCCATGACGGCGCTCGCCGTACAGGGAATCCGCGCCGAGGCATTTCCGGGAGCGATCCGACTGACATGGAATCCGGTCGAGAATAGCGACTTCCTCTATACCGAGGTTTCGTATTACGATTTCGGCACGCAGACGACAGTCTCGAAGCAGTGCAGCCGCTATACCGGTACCCTCTACATTGACGGACTGCTGAACAGATATGGGAAGTACCGTTTCACATTTACGGCTTACGATGTAAACGGAATGCCCGGGCAACCCGTCTATATCGAACGGCAGTGTGAAAAGGCCGAGTCCTATTATGTGGTTGTTGCGGAGAATCTGATCCCGCTCGCAGCCGACCAGTTGGCTACCAATGCCCAGGAGCCGAGCGAAGGCCCCCTGGAATTGCTTGTGGATGGAAATCCGGATACTTTTTTCCAGAGTTTCTGGGATGAGTGGACCTATCCCGAATTGAAGCCTGCGGGTTACCATTACCTGACTTTCGATCTTCGCAAGGAGGTTTCAGCGTTTAAATTCCAATATTGGAACCGTAAGAAAGCGAACGGTTCGCTGCCCAAGACCGTGAATATTTACGGCAGTCCGGATGGCGAAACGTGGGCGTTGCTGGCCCAATTGGATAACCTGCCCGGTGATCTGGGTTCCTCCTACACTTCGGAGCTGTTTCTGCCGGAAGAGCCTATTTCCCATGTAAAATACGAGGTGGTGAAAGGAACCGATGTCTACCAGCCCTATTTTTCACTCGCAGAGATCGAATTTTACGAGGTCGTGCGGGAATTGGTCGATCCCGAAGCCGAATGACAATCATAATTGAAAAAGCAACGATAAAGATGAAAAAACTCTTGAAATACATATTGCTGCTAATTTATGTCGCATTGATGCCTGCTTGTGGGGAAGATTCCGGACTGGACGGCGTATTTGCGAATAAGCCTTTTGCCCTGGTGACCGCTGCCGACGGCGGGCGGACTTCCATTTCGGCGGTCATCGATGACGGCAAGCGGACGATCCGTCTGACTTTCGACAAACAGCGGGATGTGGATGCTGTGGAGTTGACGTTCCAGTTGAATCCCGGGTATGCGATGGTTTCTCCGAAGGAACCGGAGACGATGATGGACCTGACGCAACCCCGAACCGTGACGGTCAGCTCGGGAGCCGGGGAGGTCTCCTACGAAATCTCAGCCCGGAACGAAACTCCGGTCTTGTCGGCCTCTTTCCTGTTTCGCGGGAAACCGATCGAGGGAGTGATTGACCATGAGACGAGGACGGTTTCGTTCCCGATCACGACGATCTATGCTTCGGAATATCCGGAGGAGCTGTTGGGTGCCGTACCGCTGGATATCACGCTTTCCGACGGCTATCGGCCGACAAGCGAAAAGGTTTCGTACGACCTTTCGACCGGGGAGAGTTTTTCCGTTTACAAAGGCCGCAATACGTACACTTATAGACTGGTTGCCGACATTGCTCCGATACCGGTGGCAGATCATCTCTCTGACTTCCGGTTTCGGCGCGGCGTGAACCTCGCTTATTGGATGACGGAAGCCGATCGTGACTGGTTGGGCTATGTCATGCCCGCTCAATTCCCGTTGTGGAAAGAGTTGGGATTCGACCATTTCCGGGTTCCCGTCGACGAGCTGTGCATCTTTGACCGGGAGGGGCAGTTTAACGAAAAGGCCGTCGGGAAATTACACGAACTTTTTACATGGTGCGAGCAAAACGGCATGTATGCGATTCTCGACCTGCACACGCCGGCTCCCCGTGAAGGCTCGGACAGTTACCGGGAAGAGGAGTTGTACGACCCTGCCTATCCCGAATTTCGCGCCCATTTCGTGCATGTTTGGCGAAAACTTGCGGCGGAATTCAAGGGCCACAATCCGAAGTGCGTGGCCTTCGAACTGCTGAACGAGCCCCATGACGGGACGCCGGATGCGACCGGTTGGAACAAGCTTCAGGATGAGGTTCTGACGGCAGTCCGAGAGCAGGACCCCGAACGGATCGTGTTCATCCCGGCCATGGGCTGGCAGGACTACAACTACATCAAGTATGCCCGGGTGGCCGGGGAAGATTCCAATGCGGTTGTGTCGTTCCATTATTATCTCCCGATGCTGCTGTCGCATTATAAGATGCTGGCGTGGGTCGGCTATCAGGGAGCCGTGCAATATCCGGGGGTGGTCATTCCCACTCAGTCGGATGCTGACAAATACCCGCAGTATGCCTCTTTTCACAAAACGACCTACAATGCCGACCGGATTATGGGTGAAATGTCCAATGCGGCGTCCGACGGTCGGAATGCCGGACTTGCGGTACATTGCGGCGAATTCGGATGCAGTAAAAACGTCGCGGAAGCGATGCGTTTGGCGTGGTTCACGGATATGGTGGCTGCCATGGAGGCAAATAATATTCCATGGACGCTTTGGGAGTGCCTCGACGGCGGATTCGGATTTGTCGATATGGAATATGGCATTTACCGGATCAACTGTCCTCTGCTGAAAGTGTTGACCGGCAAGGAATTGACCGATGCAGAGGCGAAAGCTCTGCTGCAAAAGTATGGATTTAAAACCGAATAGGAATGTTGTTGAAGATTGCACAGGGCGTATTCTGGATACTTGCTGTTTGCCTGATGCCCGGAACGGCCTATGGGGAGGGCCGGGACGTCCTGCCCGGAAACGCCGCCTATAAGGTCGAGGTTTTTCGGGGCGGAACCTGGGAGGAGATTTTCGTTTACAATGCCCGGGTTTCCGATTATGCCGGCAATCCCGAGGCGGGATATACCCAGTATACAATGGGGTTCGCCTTGTTTACGGACTCGTTTCGGCAGCCGTTGAAGGTCCGCGTGACCCGCCGTGCGGGGACGTTTTCGAAAGTGGAGATTCGTCCGCTCTCTTACGGCATCGTGCCCGACGTGCAGACCCCGAACAGCGTCGAGTTCGAACTGGGCGATCCCGCGCAAAAGGTTTCGGTGGAGTTCGACGGCAATCGGATGGAGAACCTCTTCATCCTGCCCGACCTGCCCGACACGGCGATCCCGATGGGTGCCAATGTAACTTATTTCGGTCCCGGGGTGCACAATGCGGGTGTGATCCGTATTGCGAATGAAAGCGGCCGTATTCTCTATCTCGATGAAGGGGCGGTCGTGCTGGGACGGATCGAGGCTGAAAATGCCGCCAACCTTACAATTCGAGGACGAGGTGTTTTCTGTTCGTCGCAGGAGGATCACGGCGCCGGCCGGCGGCCGCAGATGGAGTTCCGCAATTGCGACAATCTGAAGATCGAGGGCATCCTGCTGCGCGACACGCCGAACTGGACGCTCAAGATCGTCGGGAGCACGGGCGTGCATATCGACAATATCAAGGAGATCGGCTGGATCATGAACTCCGACGGCATGGATTTCATCTGCTGCCGCGATGTGCTGGTCGAAAACACCTTCCAGCGTAACTACGACGATAACGTGACCATCAAGGCTTTCAATGCCACGCCCGAATACATCGCTTCCCATACGAATACCGACGGCTCCTATTCCGACGGGGCGATCTGGATGGTTGCCGGGCTTCGCGATTTCGAGGTCTGCAACTACGAGATCCGCAACTGCGTTTTCTGGGCCGACAAGGCGCACAATATGCTCGTAGGCCCCGAGGCGCGGGGCATTGCATTCCGGAATATCCGGTTCCACGACAACATTGTGCTGGAAAACCGTCAGGACGACGGGATTTATCCCGGGGCAATGGCGGTGATGATCGCCGACGACGGCACGTTCGAGGACATTGCGTTCGAAAACATCATTGTCGAGGACATCGACGGCGGAAAGGTTTTCTGCGCGCACTTCACCAACGCCTGGGCGTTCGACGGACTTTATGGACAATGGGCCCGGAACATCACCCTGCGCAACATCGCCTATACCGGTACGCGGGCGACTCCGAGCTGGATCAGAGGACGCAACGACGCGCAGTCGATCGACGGAGTGACGATCGGGAACTTCACGGTCAACGGCACGCCGGTAACCGACGGATCGGGCCCCCATCTGGAGATCAATGAATATGTCCGAAACGTAACGTTCGAATAGACTTTTGTCATGAGAAGAATCTTAATAACCTCTCTTGCCCTGTGTACGGCCGCGCTGTCAGCCGCCTGCTCCGACTCCGCGTGCGATTCGGACTTGGTTGCGGGCGGAATGGCTATGGTGCGGGCCGTACCGCAGTCCGTGACTGCGGAGGCCGCCTATGCCCACCGTGTCTGCCTGATCCGTGAAGGCGTTGTTGCGCAGTCCGTCTCTGCGGCATCCGCCGCGGCGCTCGCACCGTTTCGGGTAGAGCCGGGAACCTATGGAATGCTGGCGGTTGCTGCTGCGGACGAGGATAATCTGACCTTTCCGGCAGCGGAGGGGATCGCTCTGTCGGAGTACGGCGTCCGGATAACGGACATGACCGCTCCGATTCCCGACCTGCTGATCGGGTGCAACAGCCGTTTCGAAGCCGTCGCCGGATCGGTTTCGGCTCCGGTCGGGATGAAGCGGGCCGTGGCTCACCTTACGGTGACTGTCGTGGGGCTGGAAGCGCTCTCCTGCGAAAGTATCACGGTCTCGATTCCCCGGATGTACGACCGGATCGCCTCCGACGGAACGCCCGGAAACAGCGGGGCTGAATTTTCCGAAAAGGCGATCGTGCTGGCTCGGAACAGCGCGGGACGTTATGTCGGCCAGGCCGTCGTCCTGCCGACTGACACAGCCTCCGCGACGTTGGAGTTCCGCTTCACGATCAACGGAAAGAATTATGTTTCCGTGCAGGAAACGCGTATCGAGGCTAATCGGAAATACGCGCTTTCGGTCGCGGCGAAATTTAAGGACGATACCGACCTGAAACTTACGCCCGTGATCAGCTATCTCCCCTGGGACGCTCCGACGACGATTCCCGACGACGGGCTGCCCGCCATGGACGACCGTCCGGCCAATGACGATTTCACGGTGGAGATTTTCCGCAACGGATGCTGGGAAGAGATTTTCGTGTACAATGCCGAGGTTTCGGACTATGCCGCCAATCCGGCTGCGGGGTACGTTCAGCATGACATGGGCTTTGCAATGTTCACCGATGCGTTCGCCGCTCCGTTGAAGGTCCGTGTGACCCGCCGTGCGGGGACGTTTTCGAAAGTGGAGATTCGTCCGCTTTCTTACGGCATCGTGCCCAACGTGCAGACCCCGAACAGCGTCGAGTTCGAACTGGACGATCCCGCGCAAAAGGTTTCGGTGGAGTTCGACGACAACCGGATGGAGAACCTCTTCATCCTGCCCGACCTGCCCGACACGGCGATCCCGACGGGTGCCAACGTAACTTATTTCGGTCCCGGCATTCATAATATGGGGCGCAAGGAGATTCTCTATAAGGATAATCAGACGATCTATCTCGACGAGGGGGCGCTGGTCTACGGCAGCATCTATGCCAAGGGATGCCGCAACTTGACGATCCGGGGGCGGGGCATCCTCTGTTCGTCGAAGGAGAATCACGGTGACGGCCGCCAGCCGCAGATCGAAACCTTCGACTGCGACGGTTTCAAGGTCGAGGGCATCCTGCTGCGCGACACGCCGAACTGGACGCTCAAGATCGTCGGAAGCACGGGCGTGCATATCGACAACATCAAGGAGATCGGCTGGATCATGAACTCCGACGGCATGGATTTCATCTGCTGCCGCAATGTACTGGTCGAGAATACGTTCCAGCGCAACTACGACGACAACGTGACTATCAAGGCCTTCAACGGAAAGACCGATTACGTCACCGCGCACACCGCCTCCGACGGATCGTTCACCGACGCTTCCATCTGGACGGTCTATTATCTGGCGCAGAACAAGTTTGATGTCTACGATTACGAGATCCGCAATTGTGTTTTCTGGGCCGACAAGGCGCACAACATGCTCGTCGGTCCCGAGGCGCGGGGCATTGCATTCCGGAATATCCGGTTCCACGACAACATCGTGCTGGAAAACCGTCAGAACGACGGGATCTATCCCGGAGCGATGGCGGTGATGATCGCCGATAACGGCACGTTCGAAGATATTGCGTTCGAAAACATCATTGTCGAGGACATCGACGGCGGAAAGGTTTTCTGCGCGCACTTCACCAACGCCTGGGCGTTCGACGGACTTTATGGACAATGGGCCCGGAACATCACCCTGCGCAACATCGCCTATACCGGTACGCGGGCGACTCCGAGCTGGATCAGAGGACGCAGCGACGCGCAGTCGATCGACGGAGTGACGATCGGGAACTTCACGGTCAACGGCGCGCCGGTAACCGACGGATCGGGGCCTCATCTGGAGATAAACGGATACGTCCGGAACGTGACGTTCGAATAACCGCCTGAAATCAATAAAAAAATTTTATTAACCACCTTAAACGCATAATTATGAAAAAGTATTCCATGTACACATTTGCCGTCGCCATGCTGGCCGGTATGATTCTGACGGGCTGCTCCTCTTCGGAGGAGATTCCGGGAGGTACTCCCGACAACGGACCGAAACTGAAGATCGAGACCCGCTCGGCGGATGCCGCCGAGGCTGCTTATGCACACCGGGCGATTCTGGTGTCGGAGGGTAACATTGCGGATGCAAAGAGCGCCGCCGATGCTGCGGCTTTAGGTTCTTTCTCGGTCGAGCCGGGCAGCTACACCGTTTACGCCGTCGCTTCCAGCGACGAGACGAATCTCACTTTTTCGGGTGTCGCCGCTTCGAATGCCGTTGCCGATGCACGTGTCAAAATAACCGACATTTCGGCTCAGATTCCCGAACTGTTGGTCGGTAATTCCGACGTCGTTACGGTCGGTGCCGAAGGCGCGGCGGCCGCACTCCAGCTCAAGCGCGTCGTGGCATCGGTCACGGTGACGGTCAGCGGACTGGAGAACGTCGATGCCGAGAGCATCACCCTGACGATCGGCAACATGTACGATCAGGTGAGTCTCGACGGCGCGTTTTCCAAGAGCGGAGCTGCGTTCGCATCGAAAAGTCTTGTACTCACCAAGAATGCCGAAGGCAAGTTCGTCGGCAACGCTATCGTGATGCCTACCGATACGGAGGCTTCCAACCTCTCGCTGACTTATAGCGTCAACGGCACGGATTACACCAGCACCCCTGCGGGCCGGATCGCGGCCAACGGGCAGTATGAACTGGCGACGACGGTCGAAGCCGGCAGTTCCTCCTCGAAGGTCAACCTCAACTCGGCGATTACCTACGCGGCCTGGGACAGCACGGTGGTGAATCTTTCCGACAGCTTTACCATCGACGAGACTACCCCTGACAAGCAGTGGATGGGTCCGACAGCCCTTCCAATCAGCGGTTCAGCCGCTCCTGGATACGACAATTTCTGGGCGTCGTCCGATGGAGGCGATTCCGGCTGGGGCGAGACATTCTGGCAGTACAACCTTTATGACGGGAACAAAACGGACGGAAGCAACTATTGGTGTCCTGACGAATGGGACCGCACGGCTCCCGTCTGGTATATCGACCTCGGCGCTGCCAAGCAGGGCGTGACCATCGACTACTGGAACAAGGCTGGCGGTAAGGGCGGTCAGAAAATCAAGACGATGGACATTTACGCAAGCAATACGCGAGCCGATTACGGCGGTGGCAATGCGGATTGGGTGAAGATCATGACTTTCACCTCCGACAAGACCACTCCGACCACGGACGCCGGGGCGCAGGTGACGACGGGCAAGATCGCATTCTCGGAGGATGGAAGCGTCTCCTATCAGTATGTAAAATGCGTGATGACATCTAAGGTCAATCCTGACGGTGCGACCATTACGGATGTGCTCGACGTGAATGTCGGCGAGGTAGAGGTTTCCTACTGGGAGTTCAAATAATTGTCGGAGGGGAGTTCTCCTCCTGCGATACGCTGAATGGGGATTTGCGGGAGCGGACTTTAACGGTCCGTTCCCGGCATCGCCCCGAACGGCAGTCGTGTGGGCCTGCGGGGCCTGAAGAATCAAGTATATAATATGAAAGCCATGATGATGAAAAAACAGAATGTCGGGAATGCCTGCGGATGGGCGGATCGCCTTGCACGCCTTCTGTTACTGCCTGCGCTCACGCTCGTTCTGCTTTGCTCGTGCGACGAGGACAAGGCGAAATCCGAAAGACCGGAAGAGGGGGATCAGCTTTGGAAGATCGTTCCCGTTCTTGCATCCGAAAGCGATGGCTTCGAGGGGCTCGGTGAGTATGGGGTGTCGCTCTACCTTTTCAACGACATGTCATCCGACTGCTATAAATACCAGCATGCCGACTCGTTCGGCGATCTCGAACCTTTCGTGGTGGAAAAGGCGGCTTATTCGCTTGTCGCGCTGATGATGGATCGTGATGTTCCTCATGTTTTCTATGAGGCTTCGGACGAGGCCAAAAAGAACACAACCGTGACCGTAACGGACATGAACGAGACTATTCCGGATATGGTGCTCGGTACGGCGTCCGTTTCCCGGAATGTCGGCGCGACGGTTCCCGTCTCCGACCTGCAACGGCTGGTCGGGGCCTTGGATGTCCGCCTGACCGATGTCCCGAATGATGTCACGGCCGTGGAACTTACCGTAGGCGATCTCTACGACCGGGTCGACCTTACGGGGCAGTACGACTTTTCGACGGGGGAGCCTGCTTCGAAGCGGATCGAGTTGACGAAAGAGGGAACCGTTTTTTCAGCCCGGAGTGTGCTGATGCCTTCGGACGAGACGAGGGCCAATGTGAAGATGGATTTTCGGGTTTTCCGGGGCGACGCGTATGAGGATTTCGTCGTACGTCTTTCCGGAAGTATTCCGGCAGACAAACTCACGCGGCTTGAAGGCCGTGCGGAAGAGATCTTGAAGAATGCTGAACTGACGTTGGGTTTGACCTATGCTCCGTGGGATGCGAGCATAACGATCGAGGATCACTTCCAGACCGACGACGACCTGAATAAGGTTTGGTCCTCGGCGCCGCTTCCCATCAGCGGCGCAGCCGATCCCGGATATGACAATTTCTGGGCTTCGTCCGTATTCACCGACTGGGACGGTTCCGTAAAATACGATTCGTATCTTTATGACGGTATCATGGACGGGAGCGACGAGCACAAGGACCTCTATTGGGGCCCCGACGCAGTTGGGGAGGCAGAAAAAGGCACCGTTCCGTCGTGGTATGTGGATTTGGGAACCGGATGTCAGGGCATTACGCTCACCTACTGGAACAAATTCGGAGGCAAAGGCGGCCAGAAGCTCCGCACGATGAATATCTATGGAAGCAATGCTCCGGAGGACTATCGGGGCGGCAACGAAAGCTGGACGCTGATCACGACTTTCACTTCCGACCGGACGAAACCTACGGAAGACGCCGGAGCCGAGGTCACGACCGGGCGGATCGAATTCGACAAGGGAAATGCGACCTACCGGTATGTGAAATGCGAGATCACCTCCCGGGTGAACGCCGACGGCAATGTGGTCGAGGATTCCGATGTGAATGTTGCCGAAGTGCAGATAACCGTGTGGTCCTGTAAATAGGAATGTTTCGGCCCGGCTTGACGGCCGGGCCGTATTTTATGTAAAAATCAATTGGACATGAATGAACGATTGTTGCCGGGACGTATCCGTTCGGGCTGGGGAGTCTCTATTCTTTTTCTTTGTTTAATGGCCCTTTCCGGGTGCTGTTCACACGAAGCGATTCGGGTGAATCTCATTCCGCGCCCGGCGGAAATGGAGGTGCTGTCCGGGTATTTTCAGCCGGGAAACACGACGGTGGACGACTTCACGACCGTAGTTGTGGACAATTCCCGGATGGATGCGCTGGGACGGGAGGGATACGAACTTACGGTCGATCGCTCGTCGGTGAGACTCACGGCCGCCACCCAGACCGGCATTTTCTATGGGAAACGGACGCTGGAACAGTTGATGACCGACAAGGGTATTCCTTGCGTAAGGGTCAGCGACCGGCCCCGGTTTGCCTACCGGGGCATGCACATGGATGTATCGCGGCATTTCTTTCCGAAAAGTCAGGTGCTGAAGATGCTGGACGAAATGGCCCGCTACAAACTCAACGTATTCCATTTCCATCTGACCGATAACGGTGGTTGGCGCATCCGGATCGACAAATATCCGCGGCTCACCGCCGAAGGGGCATTCCGCACGCAGCGGGATTGGTATGCATGGTGGGACCGGAACGACCGTCGCTATCTTCCCGAGGGAACTCCGGGCGCTTACGGCGGATATTTCACCAAAGAGGACATCCGTGAGATCGTGACCTACGCCGCCGAGCGGCACATTACGGTCATTCCCGAGATCGAATTCCCGGCGCATTCCGACGCCGTGTTCATCGGCTATCCGGAGTTGTGCTGTACGGGCAAACCTTATACGACGGGAGAATTTTGTGTCGGCAACGAACAGGTATATACTTTTATGGAGGATGTGCTTACCGAAGTTATGGAGCTTTTCCCTTCGAAATACATCCATATCGGAGGCGACGAGGCCCGGAAAGTCGCCTGGGCGACCTGTCCGAAATGCCAGGCCCTGATCGAGCGGGAGAGACTTGACGGGATACAGGGACTCCAACCCTATATGATCGCCCGTATCCAGGATTTTCTCGCTTCGAAAGGGCGGGTTATGGTCGGCTGGGATGAAATACTGCACAACGAACTGCATTCCGAAACCTTGGTTATGTCGTATCGTGGACAGAAAGGGGCTATCGAAGCCGCTAATCGGGGCAATTATGCCGTAATGACACCCGGTGAAGTGCTCTATTTCGACTGGTATCAGGCCGATCCTTCCACTCAGCCGCGTGCCATGTACGGATATTCTCCCATTAAAAAGATGTACGCTTTCGAGCCGGTGCCGGCTGATCCGGAATCGGCGGCCCGCAACGAGTCGATCATCCGGGCCGAATTCGTGGACCCTGCGGCCGTGGAGCCGATCCGGGCGGATCGCGCCGACCGCATCGTCGGTGTGCAGGGATGTACGTGGGCTGAATATATCGAAGATGAAGAGCAACAGGAATACATGATCTTTCCGCGTCTGCTGGCTGTGGCAGAATTGGCATGGACACCGCAGGAGAAGCGCGAATGGAGCGATTTCAAAGTCCGGATGAACTCCCATATCCCACTGTTGCAGCAACGGGGGCTAAATACTTTTACGCTGAGCGACGAAGTTGAGATCACGACTCGCATTCGTTCCGGAAATAGAGCGGTTGAGGTGACTCTCGACTGTGAGAAATATCCCGCAGAGATTCGCTACACGTTAGACGGAACCCCGCCGACGCCCGACGCTTCGCTTTACGAAGCTCCTTTTACCGTGACCGATTCGACGGTGGTCCGGGCCGCCGTATGTCGGGATGGAGTGATTCGAAGTCCTGAACGGAAACAATTGGTTACTCTCGCCGCGGAGATCGACAACTATTATCCGTTCGATGTGCCGGAAATCTGGAAAGAATATTTCGATTAATCGTTCCATCGACTATTGTGCGTTATCGCCTTTTCTTTTTGGGCGGCAGACTGTGCGCAGCCTTGAAACGGAGTCGGACGTGGCTGACTTTGGGTTGATTCGGGAAAAGGTCCGGGTGGAGGGAATAACAGACAGCCCTTTTATTTTCGGCCTTCGGATTTTTCCCGTATGCCCTAGCGCGGACGAATATGCCGTTGGGTCGCTCCTGTTCCGAAAGATCGTCTTCATTTCGCAAACAGAAACGACATCGTAATTGACGTTCCGGAGGGGGCAATGCCCGATAAACACACCGGTCGATAACCGATTCGTCATAGATCGCCCCGGAGATTTGCTAGTTTTCAAAATCAAAGATCCCCGGGGCTTATCGTACGATTCAGAAGCGATCGATATTTATGTGAACGGTTCAACATCGCATATAATCGGCTTATCTATCAGGTTCAATCTATTTAGAGACGGGAGAACCAAATATTTAAAGTCATACGCTCTATATTAGTGTACAAGCGTTTGTCAATGTGTTTATGTTCCTCAATATTCCGGAACGATAACCCATATCCTCCGAGATAGTTTTGTTGTTCACGATCATTTGATGGAATATAACCATTGGAGGACTGTCTATTTATCATGGTGAAGTCATTCTAAATAAATTATCCAATTTGAAAAATCGGGACATTTTATTAAATTTGTATTCAATAACAGGAGTTGTTTGACAAGATGGAACGCAGATGCGAACAAATGCATACGACTGTTTCCTAACCATTACCTGCTATATGCAAATAGAGTCATAACTTTTTAAGTTACAACTCTATCTAAAAATGAATGGATAATACCAACGTAAGATCTCGCTCGAAGACATCGGCGAAGAGGTAGGCATGTCCGCGACTTCGGTCTGCCGTTTTTTCAAAAAGTACACCCACCAGAACCTGTGGAACTACCTCAACGGCTTCCGCATCGTGCGCGCCGCGCAGATGATCGTCGAAACCGACGACCCGATCGCCGAGATCGGCATGCGCTGCGGGTTCTACAACATATCGAATTTCAACCGCGCCTTCCGCGAACGCATCGGCTCCCCGCCGGGCGACTACCGGCGTAAGTTCGGGTCGACGGTCATTTCGCCCGACGCGAAACAGGTCGAGGAGATAGGCCGCAAGCTGGATGAAATGCGCTGCGGGCAGGATTCGGCGGGGGGGGGCCGGCGGCCAAAGTCCCTGCCAAAGGCTGACAAACCCCTTTTCCGGCACGATTGACGTGTTTTTGGACACACAGTCCCCCGCCCTGCAAACAGAAAAAGCGACCTCCGCAGAGGCCGCTTTTTATCGTTCCGACATCCGACGGGGATTAGCGCAGTTCGAGTTTGAAGGGATAGTACATGACGATCCCCTGCTGCGAAGTCGCCTCCTGCACCTGTTTGTATTCCTTCATCATGACTCCCAGTTCCGAACGGGTCATGGCTTCGCGGATGCCGACGTTGAGCGACGAGATGAACGCCGCGAAACCCGTCGGTTGCTCGATCACCTCCGTCACCCGGAAATTGTCACCCAACCCGGCTTTGTCCGCAGCGATGGCGATGGCCGTCTTCAGGCCTCCGTACGTGTCGATCAGGCCGATGCCGAGGGCGTTGTCGCCCGACCAGACACGGCCGCCGGCGATGTCGAGCACCTTCTCGACAGGCAGGTTGCGCCCCTGCGCCACGAGGTTCGTGAACGTAGTGTACACCTTATCCACGCCGCGCATGATCGAAGCCCTTTCGGCAGGCGTCAGAGGCGAGGTCATGCCCATGCCTGCCGAGGTGTTGCTCTTCACGGCGTCGAACGTGATGCCTAGTTTGTTCTTCAGGGCGTCGATGGTATTGAGGTACATGCCGAAGACGCCGATGGAACCCGTCAGGGTCAGTTTGTCGGCCACAATGACATCGGCCGGGCACGAGATATAGTATCCGCCGCTGGCCGCATAGGAACCCATCGAGACGATGACGGGTTTCTCGGCCTTGAGCAGCTCCATTTCGCGCCAGATGACATCCGAAGCCAATGCGCTGCCGCCCGGGGAATTCACGCGCAGCACCACGGCTTTGACCTTTTCGTCGGCACGCACACCGGCCAGCGTCGCAGCCAGCGTATTGCCGTAAATCTCGCGGCCGAAGCCCTCGCCGTCGACGATCGCACCGTCGGCGTATACGATAGCAACCTGGTCGGCCGAAATATTCTTGAGGTCGGCACTGACCTGCAACGCATATTCGCCCAGGGTGACGAAATTGTATTGGCCGTCGGAATCGGACTGCACGCCCAGCTCGGCAAAGACGTCGTTCATCTGATCTTCGTAGAGCAGGCTATCCACGAACCCGTGTTCGAGGGCATCCTCGGGCAGCGAGACCTCCAGTTTGTCGGTGATCCGGTTCAGGGTTTCCAGGTCGATACCGCGTGCCTCGGCCACCGAACCGGCGATGGTATTCCACATCGAATTGACCAGTTCCTGCATCTGTTCGCGGTTAGCGTCCGACATTTTGGGAAGTATATAGGGCTCGACGGCGCTCTTGTACTTGCAGGCCGTGGGGCGGAAAACCTCGGCCTTGACGTCGAGCTTGTCGAGCAACCCCTTGTAGAACGCCAAATTGAACGAAAGGCCCGACCAGTCCATCCCTCCTTCGGGCTGCATGTAAATCTTGTCGGCCGCCGAAGCGAGGTAATACTGCCCCTGCGAGTAGGTTTCGTTATAGGCGACGACGAACTTGCCGCTCTGCTTGAAATCGACGATCGCCTCACGCAGCTCTTCGAGCAGGGCCGAACCCGCCACTCCGCCGTTGCCGTTCATACGCAAGTAAATACCCTTGATCCGCGGATCGTCCTTCGCCGCCTCAAGCGCACGCAGTGCCTTCATCAGCGGAAGCATACGCGTGGACTGGAGCGTCGCGAAATCGAAGCCGGCGAAAGGATCGCTCGACGGGGCATCGGTCAACACCTCCGAAAAGTCGAGCTTGAGGATCGACTCGGGGTGTACGGCCACGCTTTTCTCCATCGAACCGGCAATGCCGAGCAGGATGAAAATCCAAAGGAAGACTACCAGTACCGACCCCACGACAAACGCGAGGATGGCAGCCAGGAAAGTTTTGATAAAATTCATAACGAAGTTATTTTTTGTTTGTCCTAATTTTGTTCCGATTCCGGTTTTCTTTCGCAAATATACAGAAATTATATGAAAAACAAATAAAATTTATCGTTTTTCGATAAAAAAGAAGGGTAACATATATTTATTCTGTAAAATATACGTTATCTTTGCAAGGAAAGTCACTACACAAATATGGAAGAAAAAATCAGACATCTGCTCGCGTCGCTCGTTCATCCCGAAACGGGGCAGGATATCGTCAGCAGCGGTTTTATCGAGCATATCGCCTCAGCGGCCGGAAAAATCACCGTCGTACTCCGCTTCGCCAAGGCCCGCGACCCGTTCGCAGTGAAAATCAAAAACCAGGCTGAGGAACTGCTCAAACGCGAATTCCCCGATCAAACGGTACTGGTAGTCATCAAGGAGGGCGGCGCTGCCCCGCGCCCCGAACCCAAGCTGAAGACGACCACGGGCGGCATCGCCAAGGTCATTGCTGTCGCATCGGGAAAGGGCGGGGTAGGTAAATCGACCGTCACGGCCAACCTCGCGGTCGCCCTGCGAAACATGGGATTCCGCGTAGGCATCCTCGACGCCGACATATACGGGCCTTCGCAGCCCAAGATGTTCGGAGTGGAAGGCTACCTGCCCGACGCCGTGCAGGAAGAGGGCGCAGACCACATCGTCCCTGCCGAGTCGATGGATATCCGGCTGATGTCGATCGGGTTCTTCATCAAACCTACCGACGCCCTGCTATGGCGCGGCGCCATGGCCGTCAGCGCCCTGAAACAGATGATCCACCAGACCAAATGGGGGACGCTCGACTTCCTGCTGGCCGACCTGCCCCCCGGAACGGGCGACGTACACCTCTCGATCATCGGGGAGCTGAAGATCGATTCCGCGGTGATCGTCTCGACGCCCCAGCAGGTCGCCGTGGCCGACGTCGTGCGCGGCGTGGAGATGTTCCGCAACGAAAACGTCAACATTCCCGTGGCGGGAATCATCGAAAACATGGCCTGGTTCACCCCCGAGGAACTGCCCGAAAACCGCTACTACCTCTTCGGCAAAGGCGGTGCACGCCGGTTCGCCGAAGAGCACGGCGTGGATTTCCTGGGGGAAATACCTATCGTACAGTCGATCATGGAAGGATCCGACGAAGGGAGGCCTGCTGCGGGAATAGATCCGCGCGTCGAAAAATGGTACTGCGGAATCGCGGAAAAGATTGTCGAAAAGGTGATGAAATCGTGTTAGGAAACGTGTTGATAAACTACGATAACTAATGATAACTTTCCGGCCGGAAGAGTTGCAAATCCCGAAAAGGGCGGGCATATACAAGATTTTCCGGAAACCAAAAAAAGTTATGGGAAATTATAGTCAGCCCCGAACCCCGGAAAACGGAACAGATTGTTCACAACAAACGGCTGTCGAAATGTTGACAACGGTTTTTGACAATTGTTGATTATAATTTCATATCTTTGAATACGAACCGGTTGTAACGAAGAATAGGTAAAAGCATGGGAATAAAATGTTGAAAGATATTTTCCAGGGAAACTTGTGAACAGTATCAACAGCTATTATTTCTATTCTTATTTCTTATTAAATTTAAATTAAAAAGTAAAAATAAAAAATGAAGGTTGATAACTCCGCGCAAATCCGGAATCGGATCGAGGAACTGAAACGCGGGAAACATGCCGTCATACTGGCCCATTACTATACGCTGCCCGAAGTACAGGAGGTGGCAGACTTCCTGGGCGATTCGCTCGCGCTGTCGGTCAGGGCGCAGTCGGTCGATGCGGAAATCATCCTGTTCGCCGGCGTGCATTTCATGGCCGAGACCGCCAAGGTGCTATGCCCCGGCAAAAAGGTGCTCATACCTTGTCCCGAGGCGGGGTGCTCGCTGGCCGAATCGTGCGACGCCCGCGACTTTGCGGCCTTCAAGGCCAGGTACCCGGGGCATACGGTGGTTTCGTATGTCAACACGACCGTCGGGGTCAAGGCGCTGACCGATATCTGCTGCACTTCGTCGAATGCCCTGAAAGTCGTGGAGTCGATCCCGGCCGACCGCCCCGTCATCTTCGCGCCCGACCGCAACCTGGGCGCTTACATCAGGAAGCTGACCGGCCGCGAGAATATGGTGATCTGGGACGGGGCGTGCCATGTTCACGAGGAGTTTTCGCTCGAAAAACTGCTCCGGCTCAAAAAGGAGCACCCCGCAGCCCGGGTCGTCGTGCATCCCGAATGCCGGGCCTATATCATCGAGGTGGCCGATTTCGTGGGGTCGACGGCTGCGATCCTCGACTATTGCGGCCGCAGCGGGGCCGATGAGTTCATCGTCGTCACCGAATCGGGCATCCTCGCCGAGATGAAGAGGCGCTATCCGGACAAGACCTTTATCCCGGCGCCCCCGGACGACGAGACGTGCGGCTGCAACAACTGCAAGTACATGAAGATGGTGACGCTGGAAAACATCTGCGAATGCCTCGAGCGGGAGGCCCCGGAGATCGTCCTCGACGAAGAGGTGCGCCGCAAGGCCGAGCGTTCGATCCTGAACATGATCAACATCAAATAATCGTTTATATATATGAAGAAACTGTTTTTACTGATTGCAGCGGCTTGCGTGTCGCTGACTGCTGTGGCCGACGAAGGCATGTGGATGCTGCCTTATCTGCAGAAAATGAATATCCGGGACATGAAGGCGCGCGGATGCAAACTTTCGGCCGAGGATATTTACAGCATCAATAAATCTTCGCTCAAGGATGCGGTCGTCATTTTCGGCGGCGGCTGCACGGGCGAGATCGTTTCGCCCGACGGCCTGCTGTTCACCAACCACCACTGCGGCTACGGGTCGATACAATCCCTGTCGTCGGTCGAACACGACTACCTGAAGAACGGCTTTTGGGCCATGTCGCGCCAGGAGGAGATTCCTGCCCCGGGGCTCAAGGTGCGTTTCATCCGTTCGATCAGCGACGTGACTGCGGATATTCTGGGCAACGTGCCTTCCACGGCCGGGCAGCAGGAGTACGAACGGATCACCTCGGAGAATATCGCCAGCCTGACCGCTTCGCTGCAGGAGGCCAACCCCGGCATGGTGGTCGAGGTCAAGCCCTTCTTCGAAGGGAACCAGTATTTTGCCTTTGTGATCGAGGTCTATACCGACGTGCGCCTGGTGGGAACGCCCCCTACGTCGATCGGCAAGTTCGGCGGAGATACCGACAATTGGATGTGGCCGCGCCATACAGGCGATTTCTCGGTGTTTCGCGTCTATGCCGGACAGGATAACAGGCCGGCGGATTATTCGCCCGAAAACCGTCCTTACAAGGCTGAGAAGTTCCTCAAGATTTCGCTCGACGGTTACAAGGAGGGGGATTTCGCCATGATCATGGGGTTCCCGGGTTCCACGCAGCGTTATATGACTTCGTATGAGATCGACGACATGCTGAACGTTTCGAATCCCAACCGGATCTTTATCCGCGGCGAGCGCCAGGCGATCCTGAAGGAGGACATGGCTGCCAGCGACAAGGTACGTATCCAGTATGCTTCGAAATACGCCACGTCGTCGAACTACTGGAAGAATTCGATCGGCAAGTCTCGCGGCATCCTCAAACTGGGTGTTAAGGAGCGCAAGCAGCAGCAGGAAGCTGCCTTCCAGGCGTGGGCCGAGAAGAATACGCTGCCCGAGGAAGGGTATATTGACGCGCTGCCGAAAATCCGAGAAGCGATCGAGGGGCTGGCCGGCATCGACGATAACCGCCAGTATCTGGAAGAGGCTTTCCTGCGTGCGGTCGAAATACTGACCCCCGCAAAAATGTTCGACGGGCGGACGGAGATAAAGTATCCCGAAGAGGCCCGAAAGGCGATGGCCGGTTGGTATAAGGATTACAACGCCCCGACCGACCGGAAGGTGGCCAAGCGCATGCTGAAGATCGCCCGCGAGCATATGACCGACCTGCCGTCGTTCTATACGGAGATCGTCGACAAGGAATTCAACGGCGATACGGATGCCTATGTGGATTATATTTTCGATAATTCGTTATTTACATCGCAGGAAAAGGTCGATGAGCTGATCGGTGCTTTTTCGGCCGATAAGTATGCTGCCGACCCCATTGCCCCGTTTGTAAAATCGGTATGGGAGAAGTATAACGCGCTTTCCCAGGCACGCAAGCCGGTCGTGGAAAAATATTACGAGGGAAGCCGTAAATACGTGGCGGGGCTGATGCTCCAAAATCCGAAAAAGGCGTGGGCTTCGGATGCCAACTTCACGCTGCGGCTCACCTATGGCCGCGTGCTGCCCTATTCGCCTGCCGACGGCATCGAATACAACTACTATACGACGCTCAAGGGCGTGATGGAGAAGGAAAACCCGCAGAACCCCACGGAGTTCACCGTGCCCGAAAAACTCAAGGAACTTTATGCGGCGCGCGATTTCGGCCGTTATGCCAATGCCGGAGGCGAACTTCCGGTGGCGTTCCTTGCCGACTGCGATATTACGGGCGGCAATTCGGGTTCGCCCGTGATGAATGCCAGGGGTGCACTGCTCGGGCTGGCTTTCGACGGCAACTGGGAAGCCATGTCGGGCGATGTGGCTTTCGAGCCCGATCTGCAGCGTACGATATCGGTCGATATCCGCTACGTGCTGTTCATCATCGACAAGTTCGCGGGTGCAGGATGGCTGCTCGACGAGCTGGTGATCGAATAGCGTTTTCGGCCGCCGATGATTAGGAAATATGCCCCGGTATAAGCCGGGGTATATTTTTACCCCGTAGCCGGGGGCAGACCGATTCGCTCCCGTGGTTTCCGTTTTGTTTTCTTGCGGCAGGGTGTCCTTGTAGTTTGTAAACAAATAATGGAGCTTTGCTTTTTCTTTCCCTAAAAATTACTAATTTTGACAGAAATTAGTAATACTGTATATCTCAATATGGCAAAAGAGTTCAAGCGTTACCTCGTTACATCGGCTCTCCCCTATGCAAACGGCCCGGTGCATATCGGCCATCTGGCGGGAGTTTATATACCTTCGGATATTTACACGCGTTACCTGCGGCTGAAGGGCTGCGACGTGATTTCGGTCTGCGGATCGGACGAGCACGGCGTACCTATCACCATCAAGGCCCGCAAGGAGGGGGTGACCCCGCAGCAGATCGTGGATCGTTACCATAACCTGATCAAAAAGTCGTTCGAGGGGTTGGGAATGTCGTTCGACATCTATTCGCGGACATCGTCGGCGACCCATGCTGCGACCGCTTCGGAATTTTTCCGCAAACTCTACGACGAGGGGAAATTCATCGAGAAGACCTCCATGCAGTATTACGACGAGGAGGCGCAGACGTTCCTTGCCGACCGTTATATCGTCGGCACTTGTCCCAAATGCGGGAACGACCGTGCCTACGGCGACCAGTGCGAGAAATGCGGGTCTACCCTCTCGCCCGACGAGCTGATCGACCCGCATAGCGCCGTGTCGGGTTCGGTTCCTGTCAAAAGGGAGACGAAGCACTGGTATCTCCCGCTGGATCAATACGAAGGCTTCCTCCGCGAGTGGATACTCGATGGGCATAAGGAGTGGAAGACGAATGTTTACGGACAGTGCAAGAGCTGGCTCGACGGCGGATTGCAGCCCCGTGCCGTGAGCCGTGACCTCGACTGGGGCATCCCCGTGCCCGTGGAGGGTGCTGAAGGGAAGGTGCTCTATGTGTGGTTCGACGCTCCGATCGGTTACATATCCGCCACGAAAGACCTTACCCCCGATTGGGAAAAGTACTGGAAGTCGGAAGACACCAAGATGGTGCATTTCATCGGCAAGGACAATATCGTGTTCCACTGCATCGTCTTCCCCTCGATGCTCAAGGCGCACGGGGGTTATATACTGCCCGAGAACGTGCCGGCCAACGAGTTCCTAAACCTCGAGGGCGATAAGATTTCGACCTCACGCAACTGGGCGGTATGGCTGCATGAATACCTGGAGGAGTTCCCCGGAAAGGAGGACGTATTGCGCTATGTGCTGTGTGCCAATGCCCCCGAAACCAAGGATAACGACTTTATATGGAAGGATTTCCAGGCCCGCAACAACAACGAGCTGGTCGCTGTGCTGGGAAATTTCGTCAACCGTGCGCTGGTGCTTACGCAGAAATATTACGGCGGAGAAGTTCCTGCCTGCGGAGAGATGAATGATTATGACCGTCAGACAGTTGCGGAGGTAGCTGCCGTGAAGGGTTCGCTCGAGGCCAATATCGAGAACTACCGTTTCCGCGAAGCCCTGAAGGATGCCATGAACATTGCGCGTATCGGCAACAAGTATCTGGCGGACACCGAGCCGTGGAAAGTCATCAAGACCGATTCCGGGCGCGTGAAAACGATTCTCAACATTGCGTTGCAGATTACGGCCAATACGGCGATTGCCATCGAGCCTTTCATGCCTTTCTCGGCGTCGAAGATCCTGAAGATGCTCGCCGTGGAGAAATTCGGATGGGAGCGCCTCGGGGCTATGGATCTGATCGCTGCCGGGCATAAGATCGGCGAGGCGTCGTTGCTCTTCGAGAAGATCGAGGACGACGTGATCCAGCGCCAGTTGGACAAGCTTGCGGCGACGAAAGAGGCTAATCTGGCTGCTGAAAATTTGCAAAATATTGAATCTCAGAAAGATACGATACAATTCGACGATTTCCAGAAAATGGATATCCGGGTTTCTACGATCCTTGCGGCGGAAAAGGTCGCCAAGACGAAGAAATTGCTTAAATTGACGGTGGACACGGGGATCGACCAGCGGACGATCATTTCGGGAATAGCGGAATATTTTACGCCCGAAGAGCTGATAGGGCGCAAGGCGCTGGTTCTTGTAAATCTCGCTCCCCGCGAACTGAAAGGGATCGTGTCGCAGGGCATGATCCTGATGGCCGAAGATGCTTCGGGGAAACTGCTGCTGCTGGGCCCCAACGGAAATACGAATAATGGTGCTATCGTAGGATAATGCGAGGAAAGGATCGGTTCAAGGTTTGTTTTTGCCCGGTTTACTTTACTGTGGGGATAATTTAGAAAAACCTTTAAATTTTACTATAATGGAAAATATAGATTGGAGCGCCTTGGGGTTCGACTATCACAAGACCGACGTCAACGTCCGTTATTATTTTACGGATGGTAAATGGAGTGATATGGAGGTTACGAGCGACGAGTACATCAAGATGCACATGTCGGCTTCGTGCCTGCATTATGGCATCGAACTTTTCGAGGGTCTCAAGGCCTTTCGTGGAGTCGATGGGAAAGTCCGCCTGTTCCGTGTCGAGGACAATGCCCGCCGCCTCCGGTCTTCGGCCGAACGTCTTTGCCTTCCGCTGCCGACCGTCGAAATGGTCGTTAATGCCTGCGTCGAGGTCGTTCGGCGGAATGAAGCTTATATTCCCCCCTACGGAACAGGGGCTTCGCTCTATCTGCGTCCGGTGATGTTCGGCACGACGGCCGGCCTGGGGGTCAAACCTGCAAAGGATGCTTTGCTGATTGTCTACTGTTCACCTGTGGGTGCTTATTTCAAGCAGGGAATCAAGCCGATCCTGGTTGCCATTGACCGAGAGCAGGATCGTGCTGCTCCACGTGGAACAGGCGATGTGAAAGTCGGCGGAAATTATGCGGCCAGCCTTTTGTCGGGTGAAAAAGGGCATAAAATGGGCTATTCGAATATCATGTATCTCGACGCTGCGGAGCATAAATACATCGAAGAGTGCGGTGCATGCAATTTCTTCGGCATCAAGGATGGCAAATATATCACTCCGAAATCCTCTTCGGTGCTTCCGTCGATCACCAATATGAGCCTCCGCCAGCTGGCCCGCGATATGGGGCTTGAGGTAGAAGACCGAAAAATTCCGGTCGAAGAACTTGCCTCTTTCGAGGAGTGCGGAGGTTGCGGAACGGCTGCCGTGATCTCCCCTATCGGCACTATCTATGACATGCAGACGGAGAAAACCTACTCTTATAGTGATAAGGTTGGTAAGATTTCTCTGGAATTATATACCCGATTGCAGGATATTCAGTACGGACGAGCTGAGGATAAATATAATTGGTGTACGATTGTTTTGTAGAATACGAATATATTGTTAAGAGGCCGCTATACAGCGGCCTCTTTTTGTTTCGTTTGTGTTTAAGGGTTTTGTATATATGTTCCACGTGGAACATGTCTTCTTTGGTGGTTGTTTGGGAAGAAAATTGAGATGATTACATTTGTAGAATCTCGTGGTTTAATTATTTTGAAAGGTGTTTGTGGGTTGATAGTTCCACGTGGAACACTACCCTATCTTCCGAATTTTACCAAGAGAACATTTACGTCTGCGGGAGAAACTCCGGGTATGCGAGAGGCTTGCCCGATGTTTTTAGGCCGAATTCGGGATAGTTTTTGCCGGGCCTCGATAGTCAGGGAATTCATCGAGTGAAAGTCGAAATCCGCGGGAATTCGTATGTTTTCGAGCCGATGTAGCTTTTCTGCAATGAATTTTTCGCGCTCAATATACCCTTTATATTTGATTTGGATTTCTGCCTCTTCGATCACCTCTTCCTCCATCCGGTTCGTTTCGATGAATTTTCGGAGCTTCGGCAGGACGGCTTGCAGCGAATCGAACGAAACATTATTCCGCATTAGTATGTCGTAAAGCTTCCTTCCCTGTGATAAAGGTTCGGAATTTATTGCTTTTAAATAGTCGTTAATTTCGGCTGCTTTGATGCTCTGTTGGCGAGTGAAAGAAATAAGCGATTCTACGAGCGTATTTTTTTTGACGAAATAGTCATATCTTTTTTGGGTAATAAGCCCGATTTTATATCCGATAGGAGTAAGCCGGATGTCCGCATTGTCCTGCCGGAGCAGGATGCGGTATTCTGCACGCGAGGTGAACATGCGGTAGGGCTCGTCCACCCCTTTGGTCACAAGGTCGTCTATCAACACTCCGATATAGGCTTCGTCGCGCTGCAATACGACGGCCTCCTCCCCTTTCAGCATCCGGTGTGCATTGATCCCTGCCATCAACCCCTGGGCTGCGGCCTCTTCGTATCCGGTCGTCCCGTTGACCTGCCCGGCGAAATAAAGGGCGGAAACGAGTTTTGTTTCGAGCGAATGGTGCAGTTGCGTGGGTGGAAAATAGTCGTATTCGATGGCATAGCCCGGGCGATAGATGTGCAGGTCTTCGAATCCCCGGATTTTATGCAGTGCTTCCAACTGTATTTCCCAGGGCAGCGACGAAGAAAAGCCGTTGAGGTAGTATTCGTTGGTGCTGCGTCCTTCGGGTTCGAGGAAGAGCTGGTGCTGGTCTTTGTCGGCGAATGTACGCAGTTTGTCTTCGATGCTCGGGCAGTAGCGCGGCCCGATTCCCGTTATCGTCCCGTTGAACAGCGGCGAGCGGTCGAACCCTGTGCGCAGGATGTCGTGCACCTCGGCCGACGTGTAGACCAAAAAACAAGGGAGTTGGTTTTTAACCGGTTGTGTGTCAGGTGAAAAGGAGAATTTGGCCGGGTTTTCGTCTCCGTATTGCGGTTCGAGTATTTCGAAGTCGATCGTGCGGGCATCGAGGCGTGCGGGTGTCCCGGTTTTCATACGCCCGGTTTCGAATCCGATTGCGCGCAGGGATTCCGTGATCCCGTGCGAAGCGGCGTCCCCTGCCCTGCCGCCCTCGGCGTGCGATGTGCCGCAGTGCATCAGCCCGTCGAGGAACGTGCCGGCGGTAAGTATGACGGCTTTACAAGCGAATTCGATGCCCATGCGTGTCCGTACGCCCGTCACGCGTGGTTTAGGTGCAGAGGTGTCGAACAGCAGTTCGGTGGCGGCGTCCTGCCAGATGTAAAGGTTCAGCGTGTTTTCGAGCGTATGGCGCCACTCCTCCGAGAAACGGGTTTTGTCACATTGTGCACGGGGACTCCACATGGCCGCACCCTTCGAACGGTTGAGCATCCGAAATTGGATAGCGGTGAGGTCGGTAATGCGTCCCATCTGTCCTCCCAAAGCATCTATCTCTCTGACTATCTGTCCCTTGGCTACTCCACCGACAGCCGGGTTGCACGACATGGAGGCCATTTTGGACATGTCCATCGTGAGCAGCAGCGTGCGCGACCCCAGGCGTGCGGAAGCCGAGGCCGCTTCACAGCCGGCATGTCCGCCGCCGATGACGATTATATCGTATTCGAGTGTCATTGTGCCGTCTCCCAGAATTTGAGGTATTTATCCTCCTTGCGGTGCATCTGCGCATTGGTGCGGGGCGTCTTGTCACCCTGCCCGCAGAGGTGCAGCACGCCGTGTACGATGACTCTGCGCATTTCCTGGAGTGTCGTGCAGCCGTATTGCCGGGCATTGTCGGCTACGGTCTCGACGTCGATGAAAATGTCGCCCGAAACGATGCGTTCGCCTTTGCGGTCGCTGTAATCGAACGTAATGACGTCGGTGAAATAGTCGTGCCCGAGCCACTGGCGGTTCATCTCCAGGAGCCGTTGCGCCGAGCAAAAAATGTAGCTCACATCGCCCAGCGCATACCCTTCCGCTTCGGCCACTTCGCGCAGCCATGCCGCCGTCAGGCGTTTCTGCGGCAGCCGGAAGGTACAATCGTCGTTATAGTATCGTATTGCCATGTTTGAAGGACGGCCCGAAGCCGTAATCAGTCTGTAAATCTTTGCAAAAGTACAAAAATAATATAGATGAAAATGTCCCGGCGGGCTTTTTCTCGTTGTCCGTGTCCGGGTGGCATTCCGAAGCTGCATCTGCCTTCCCCGCAGGGAAATTCCGGAAAAATAAAAAAATATTTTTTCAGAAAGGGAGCGGTTTTAGTTACGGATCGTAATTTTTATTTCCGACCCGGGGATACATTGCCGGCCATGTCCTGGATTTTTGTTTTATATTATTCTGATATACAATTTGTTATTGGTATATAGGGGCGTATAACGATACGGAAAAACCGTTATATTTGCCTCGTCACGAAGTATTAACCCAAAAATCTCTCAAAATGAAAATCTTCAAAATGCTTACCACGCTTGCGGCTTTCTTTGCCGTGGCGTTGTTTTCGGGATGTGATGACGACAAAGGATCCGAACCCGATCCGCAGCCAGTGAAACTCGCTTCGCCCGGGATTGTCTTCAAGGACGTCAAACCCACGTCGTTCGCGGCCTCGTGGACGGCTGTGGAACATGCTGCGGCTTTCGGTTATAAACTGCTGGCGACCGACGGGGACAGTGAAACCGTCGTGGCTGAGGTCGCTTCGTATGATGCCGTGGAAGTCTCTTTTTCGGGGCTAAAACCTGCTACGGCATATACGCTCGAAGTCGTTGAGCTGGCCGGAGACGACCCCGGATATACCGATTCGGATCCGGCAAAGGCTTCGACGACGACAGCCGACGAGCCGGTCGTCGTGACGTCGCCGTGGGTCAATGTCGAATTCTCCTATGAGACAGTCGGCGGAAAGGGGACGTTGCGTGTCGCCAACAAAGCCAATGTCAAGTGTGCGCATTTTTATTCGAGTACCGAGACGGTGAATGTCATCGGCGAAGGGTATGATGACGAAAAGACGCTGATCGGTTATATCCTGATGGATTACGAGGACGGTGTGCCGGGCGTTTATATGGACACGGCCGAGCACAAGTTCAATAACAACGGCGCCGGGTTCAAGGCCGGGGACAAGCTCTTCTACTATGTCGTGGGCGTGGATGCGGCCGATAAACCGGGCGACCTGAACTGGTTTTGGGTCGAAATCCCCGCCAACATAGGCGACCCGGTGATTATCCTCGATTCGCCGGAGGTCTGACGACTTTCCGGAATAATTGGTAAGCGGGATCCTGTTTTTGCGGGATCCCGCTGTTGTATTCCGTTCTGGCCAGATACAGGGCTGCGGAAAAGGTTTTTTTGATCCGGAAAAGGTCGACGGGAGAGCTGGCCAGGTTTAGAGCGGGATTTCTGCCCGCCGTTGCCAAAAATATTTGATGGGATTTATCCTTCGCCCGAAACGGTTTTTCGGCGTGGCGTGTCCGGGGTTACCGTTCGGAAGGATTCCCGATCCGGTATTTATTGTCGGTGTTTATCGTTCGGAAGGGTTCCCGGTTCGGTGTTTATCGCCGGGGTTTACCGTTTGAAACAGTTTTCGGCGCGGAGCTTCTCGCCGGGGTTCGGCGGGTAGATGCCGAATACCAGTTTGTACTCGGTTTCCATCGTCATGATGTTGACCGACGAGCCGATGGTGCCCAACTGTTCGTTTCTTGCCACTTTCTGGCCCTTTTCAACGCATATCGACCCCATGTTGGCATAGGAGGTTATATATTCGCCGTGAGCCACGAAAACGTCGTATTTGTTCGTGATGCGGTTGCGCTTGATTTCGACGACCTTTCCGTCGTAGATCGAAATGACGTGCGCACCCTTGGGGCCGGAGATCTCGGCCATGTTTTCCTTGTAGCGTTTTACGGAACCGGCCGTGACGGGAAGCCTCAGCCCCGTGGTCTTGGTCGAGAACGACGCACCCTCGGTATTGCCTTTGGTGAGTTTGCGCAGCTCGCTGATGGCCACGTCGAGTTGCTGTTCCTGCGACAGTTTGCGTTGCAGGGCCTGTTTCTCCTTCTGCGACATTTGGCGGATATTGGCCCGGGCGTTGCGCGAATCGCGCTGGAGCTTCTGTTTCTGGGCGGTGAGGTTCTGCGTCACCGAATCCAACGAGCGTTTGCGACGGTCGAGCAGCTCCTTCTCGCGGGCGACCTGTTCCGAAAGTGCGGCGATGTCGTGCAGTTTGCGTTCGCGCATCGAAGCCACCTCGCGCAGGTTGGTGATCTTTTTCGCGACGTCGGCGAAGTCGCGCGACGAGAAAATGTAGGTCAGGTAATTGTTGTGCTTATAGTTGCGGTAGGCCTCGCGTACCATCTCGGCATACTGCGTACGGTTGCGTTCCAGGGCCGAGCTGAGATCGCCGGCGACGCTGTCCGTACGGGATATCTCCTTGCGCAGCAGGCGCACCTGCTTCTCGGTCTCTTCGAGCAGTTGGTTGCGGGAGTCGAGCTGGCGCGCCAGGCGGCGAACCCGTTCCTCGGTGGCGGCGCGGCCTTCCTGTATCTTCGAGATCGCGCGTTCCTCGTCGGCAATCCTCTTTTCCAGGGCGGCGATGACCCGTTTCTGCTCTTCGATGGCATCGCGGCCCCCCTGCGCCGCAGCGGTAAAGGCGGCGAACAGGAAAAGGAGGGTCAGTATGCGGGCGGGCTTCATCACGGTCACTCTTTTTCGGCTTTGCCCTGTTCCATGCGGCGGGTGATCTGGTCAGCGTCGTAGCCCTTTTCGAGTCCCTTGCGCCAGTATATTTCGGCCATGAACTGTTCGCCCATGGCATGCAGGATATCCCCGTAATGAACCAGCAGCGCCGCACTCTCCTGCCCGTCGAGGGCGATGGCCTGCTGCATCACCTTCTTGGCCTCGGCCGTGCGTCCCAGCTTGAAGAGCACCCAGGCATGGGTGTCCAGGTAGGTGGGGTTGTTGTCCGTGAGGGCGATGGCGCGGCTCGACATCGTGAGCGCCTTTTCGAGTTCACGCCCTTCGAGCGAGAGGAAATAGGCGTAGTTGTTGAGTACCATGGCGTTATCCGGATCGTAGCGCAGGCTGTGGTCGTAGGCTTTGTAGCACTGCTTCATATCCGCCCGGAACGAACCTTTTCGGACAGCCCGGGCGAAATTGTTGTCGATGTCCTGTTCGCCGGCGGTGGCTTTCTGGTGCCAGGTGTCGCCGATAAATCCCCAGATCACGCTGCGCAGCGAATCTGTCCGGGCATAGCCCAGCGATTGTTTGTAGGCTTTGATCGCCTGGGGATATTGTTTGGAATAATTCAGCGTATGCCCTTTCGAGAGGTGGAAATCGACCTGTCCGGGAAAGAGCTCCAGGGCGCGCCCGATATAGCGGTTCACCGAATCGGGATGCTGAAGATAGCTCTCGATGTCTATCACCGAACGGAAATACTCCTCGACGGGCGGCTGGTCGTCGAGGTGGAGTTTGTAGAGCGCGAGCGCCTGTTCCAGCTCGCCCGAGGCGATCAGGTGTTTGGCATAAAGTTCCACGACGCGCCTGTCCTGCGGGTAGCGGACGGCAAGCGTCGAGGCCAGCGTATTGAGCTGGGGGTAATATTCGCGGTAGAAACGCATGTCGGAGGTGAAGATCCCGAAACGTTTGATCTTCGTGTCGAGCGGCATCTTGTCCGACTCGAAAAGCCGCTGCGTAACGTCCAGCACCGCCCGGTAATCGTGGCGGCCGTTGTAGAAATCGGCCAGCGACATGAGCGTTCCCACGTCGGTCGAGTCGATCTGCAATGCCCGGTCGTATTCGGCCTTGGCCAGCGAATCCTTGCCCAGAATGCCGTAGAGGTCGGCCAGCACGACGTGGTGTTCGGCCTCGTAAGGCACCGCTTCGACCATGGCCTCGGCCTCTTCGACGGCCTTGTCCATCTGGCGCGTAGCGACCAGCAGCTGCCGTTTCATGGTGCTCAGCACCGGGATGCGGCCGAAGCGCACTTCGGCCGAGTCGAGCGTGGCGATGGCCGAGAAGGGCTGCTGCGCCTGCTCGTAGAGGGCGGCCAGAATCCGGTAGTTGTCGGGGTTCTGCGGCTCGTCGCTGCGCAGGCGGCGGTAGACGGCCAGCGCCTCGTCGTAACGGCGGGCATAGATGAGTGCCTGCCCGAGGAACTGGTGGTACCACTTGTTGGCGGTGTCGAGCCGGAAGGCCGTGCGTGCCAGATTCACCGCCTCGTCGGGCGTGGAATACATGCCGTTGGCGGCCATTTCGTAATAGGCCGGTGCGAAGGTCGAGTCGTTGCGGATGGCCTCGGCGAAGAATTCCCGCGCCCGGACGGTGTCTCGGGCAATGGCATTCTGTTTGATGCCTTCGGTATACAGCCATACGCTGCGCAGCGAATCGGGATAGCCGGGCACGCCGGCGGGGCCTTTCCCGGCGGCGAAGGCCGAAAGGAAGAGCACGCACAGTACCGTGATCGCTGTCAGACGTTTCATGGGCCCGGTGTTTTAGAGTGCCGTGTCGAACTGGTGGAGGAAACGCACGTCGTTCTCGAAATAGAGGCGCAGGTCTTTCACGCCGTATTTGAGCATTGCGATGCGTTCAATACCCATGCCGAAGGCGAAGCCCGAGTATTTTTCGGGGTCTATGCCGTTTGCCTGGAGTACGTTGGGGTCTACCATGCCGCAGCCCATGATTTCGAGCCAGCCGGTACCCTTGCACACCGGGCAGCCCTTGCCCCCGCAGAGGTTGCACGATACGTCGACCTCGGCCGAAGGTTCGGTGAAGGGGAAATACGACGGGCGCATGCGGATGACGGCCTGCTCGCCGAAAACCTCCTTGGCGAAGTAGAGCAGCGACTGTTTCATGTCGGCGAACGACACCCCTTCGTCAATGTAGAGGCCCTCGATCTGGTGGAAGATGCAGTGCGCGCGGTACGAAATGGCTTCGTTGCGGAACACGCGGCCGGGGCAGATGACGCGGATGGGCGGTTTCTGGCGCTCCATGGTGCGTACCTGGATCGACGAGGTATGCGTGCGCAGCAGGATGTCGGGATCCTTTTCGATGAAGAACGTGTCCTGCATGTCGCGCGCCGGATGTTCGGGCGGGAAGTTGAGCGCCGAGAAAACGTGCCAGTCATCCTCGATCTCGGGCCCGTCGGCGACGGTGTAGCCCAGCCGCGAGAAGACCTCGACGATCTGGTTCTTGACGATCGAGATCGGGTGGCGCGACCCCAACTGCTCGGCCGAACCGGGACGGGTCATGTCTTCGGTCGCAGCGCCGTCGTCGGCGATTGCGTCCTGAAGTTGCTCGCGCAGGGCGTTTATGCGGTCGAGGGCCGTGACCTTGAGTTTGTTGAGCTGCTGCCCCATTTCGCGCTTGAGCTCCGGGGCCACCGTCTTGAACTCTTCCATCAGGGCGTTCAGTTCGCCCTTCTTGCCGAGCACTTTGATGCGGAACTCCTCGATCTCGGCCGCTGCCTTCGGTTTGAACTCTTCGACACGTCGGAGAAGTTCATTGATTTTGTCGGTCATATTTTGATTGTTTACGCTTTTTCCGTATTTTTACCCGTCTTATTACGTTAAGTATAACGTGCAAAGTTATAAAAAAATTGAGATATGTTGCGTAAAACCCTCTCATTTATCTCGGTGCTGTTGCTCGCTGCGACGGTCGCCGGGGCGCAGAACCCCGACGACGGGACTGCACGTCCCCGCTCGGTGGGCGTCGTGATGAGCGGCGGCGGCGCAAAGGGACTCTACCATATAGGCGTGCTCGAAGCCCTCGAGGAGAACGGCGTGCCGATCGATTACGTGGCGGGCACCTCGATGGGCTCGATCATCGCGGCCATGTATGCCGCGGGCTACTCCCCTGCCCAGATGCGGGAGATCGTCGCTTCGGGCGTGGTCAAGGAGTGGGTGTCGGGGCGTATCGACCCCCGCTATACCCCCTACTACCAGCAGATCGGCCACAACCCGTCGTTTATCAGCGTGCGCCTGAACCTGGGTAATTCGGGCAAGCGTTTCCGTGTGACGAACCTGATTTCTTCGACGCCGATCGAGATGGCGCTTACGGAGCTGTTCGCGCCGGCCTCGGCGGCTGCCGGCGGCGACTTCGACCGTCTGATGGTGCCTTTCCTCTGCGTGTCGAGCGATATGAACGCCCGCGAGCCGGTGGTGATGCGCAACGGCGACCTGTGCGAAGCCGTGCGCTCGTCGATGTCCATCCCGCTGGTGTTCAAACCGATGAAAGTCGATTCGATGCTGCTCTACGACGGCGGTATTTACGACAACTTCCCGTGGCGTCCGCTCGACGTGGGGTTCCGTCCCGACCTGATCGTGGGCAGTATCTGCACGGCGGGCAATACCCCGCCGGGCGAGGACATCAACATCCTCGACCAGGCTTTCATGCTGGCGATGCACGATACGGATTACGACCTGCCCAAAGGGCGCAGCGTCACGGTTCGCCGTGCCGTGGATGTCAACATGCTCGATTTCGACAGCGCCGTGGCCGTGATGGATGCCGGTTATGAAGATGCGATGGCCGTCATGCCGCAGATCCTGGAGCGGGTTTCCGAACGCTGGTCACCCCGGCGCTATGCCGAGCGGCGCGAGGAGTTCCGCGCCAAATGCCCGCCGCTGGTCTTCAACGACTATAAGCTCGAAGGGCTCTCCTCGGCGCCCGAGGCCTATATCCGCGACTTCGTGAAGGTAGACCGCCGAACCCCCGGGCGCCAGCGCCCGATGGGTTTTTCCGAATTGCGCGACAACCTCTACGCGGTGCTTGCGGACGGCGATTTCACGATGGATTTCCCGCACGTGACATACGACACCGTGACGGAGCGCTATTCGTTCCGGGCAAAGTTCCATACCAAACCCAACTTCAAGATCACGATCGGCGGCAACGTCTCCTCGACGGCCTTCAACCAGGCCTACATCGGCGTCAATTACCAGACGATCGGCCGTGTGGGGCAGCAGTTGGGCGCCGACCTCTACCTCGGGCCGATCTATACGTGGGGTACGATCGGAGGGCGCACGGATTTCTACATGTGGAAACTCGTGTTCCTGGATTACTCCTACAATTTCGCCGTGCGGAATTTCCGCCACGGTTCATTCGGCAACATCACCAAAATCGACAACACGCGGCAGGTCAAGAACAGCGAAAGTTTCTTCTCGGTGGCCGCCGGAATGCCCCTCGCCCACCGCGGCGTCTTCCTGATCCGCGCCAACGGCGGGCATGTCAATTACCGGTACGATTCCGACGAGCTTTTCGCCGACGATACCGACCATTCGCGCTATTCGTTCTTCGGGATCAAGGCCGAGCTGGCGCGTAATACGCTCGACAAGTTCCTCTATCCCCGCCGGGGTTCCGACCTGAAACTGTCGGGCATCTTCGTCACGGGGCGCGATAAATACGAGCCGTTCGATGCCGAAAAGTTCCTGTCGCGGACGTCCCGCCAGTGGGTCGGGGCGCGGCTTACGTGGGACAAGTATTTCGACATGCCGGGCTGCAGCTGGTTTTCGCTGGGGCTGAACGTCGACGGCGTGATCACGAACCATCCCGAGTTCACGACCGAGGGGGCCACGGTGATGTCGATGCCGGCTTACGAGCCGGTGCCTCACGCGCAGATGATTTACATGCCCGACTTCCGGGGCAAGCGGTTCGCGGCGGGCGGCGTGATGCCGACTTTCGACCTGATGCCCAACTTCTTCCTGCGCACGGGTTTCTACGCCATGTTCCGCGAGAAACGCAGTTTCGTACCCGGGGTGTCAGGCCCGGTGGAAGATAAGCGCTGGCACTATATCGCCGAGGCGTCGCTGGTCTACCATACGCCGATCGGCCCGGTCAGCCTGGCCCTGACCAAATACGACCTGCGCAACTGGAAGAACATGTACCTGACGTTCAATTTCGGGTACGCGATCTTCGCGCCCAAGGGGACGTTCTATTAGCGTGCCGTGGCGCCGGGCGCATTATTTTTTCTGTTATCGGAATAACACTTTTTTAAATTATTTTCATAAATTTGCCCCGGTAATGCGTATTTGAAAGATCAATTCAACAAAATAATTCAAAATCAAAGAGCTATGTTCGCAATCGACAATTACGATTTCAAAGGCAAGCGCGCGATCATCCGCGTGGATTTCAACGTGCCCCTCAACGAGAAGGGCGAGGTAACGGACGATACCCGCATCCGTGCGGCGATCCCCACCATCAAGAAGGTGCTCGAAAAGGGCGGCTCGGTCATCCTGATGTCGCACCTGGGGCGTCCCAAGAAGAATCCCGATCCCAAGTTCTCGCTGGAGCAGATCGTCCCCGCCATCGAGAAACGCCTGGGCGTGAAGGTGATGTTTGCCGGCGACTGCATGGGCGAGAAGGCCGCCGAGATGGCTGCAAACCTCAAGCCCGGCGAGGTGATGCTGCTCGAAAACCTGCGTTTCTATGCCGAGGAGGAGGGCAAGCCCCGCGGTCTGGCCGAAGACGCTACCGACGAGGAGAAGAAGGCTGCCAAGAAGGCGCTCAAAGAGGGCCCGCAGAAAGAGTTCGTCAAGCGGCTCGCTTCGTATGCCGATTGCTACATCAACGATGCGTTCGGTACGGCGCACCGCGCACACGCTTCGACGGCGCTGATCGCCGATTATTTCCCCAACGACAAGATGTTCGGCTATGTGATGGAGAACGAGCTGAAGGCCATCGACGGCATTATGCTTAACCCGCAGCGCCCGTTCTGCGCCATCCTGGGCGGTTCGAAGGTCTCGACCAAGATCACCATCATCGAGAATCTCCTGGAGAAGGTGGACGTCCTCATCCTGGGCGGCGGTATGACCTATACCTTCGCGGCTGCGGAGGGCGGTAAGGTCGGCAATTCGATTTGTGAGCCCGACCAGTTCCAGACGGCACTCGATATTCTGGCCAAAGCCAAGCAGAAGGGTGTGAAGGTCGTGATGTCGCCCGACGCGCTGATCGCCGACGCATTCTCGGCCGATGCCAACACCGATGTGGCTCCCGCCAACAATATTCCCGACGGCTGGGAAGGCGTTGACATCGCCGAGGAAGGCAAGAAGGTGTTCCGCGAGGAGATCCTCAAGTGCAAGACGATCCTTTGGAACGGCCCCGTGGGCGTGTTCGAGATCGACAAGTTCGCAACCGGTTCGCGCGCCGTGGCCGAGGCTATCGCCGAGGCTACCTCGAAGGGTGCCTACTCGCTCATCGGCGGCGGCGATTCGGTGGCGTGCATCAACAAGTTCGGCCTGGCGGACAAGGTTTCGTATGTTTCGACCGGCGGCGGCGCCCTGCTCGAATACATGGAAGGCAAGGTGCTTCCGGGTGTGGCGGCGATCCGCAAATAAGCCGACATTCCGATCCAGATCCGAAATAAAGACAAGGGGTGTTCCGGCATGGTCGGACACCCCTGTCGTCACTAAATACCCGAACACAATGAAAAAAATCATTCTTTTCGCTGCAACAATAGCTTGTATGGCAAGTTGTCAGAATACCTCCAAAACCCCCGCCATCGACCTGGCCAACTTCGACCTTTCGGTAGCCCCGAATGCCGACTTCTACGAGTACGCCACGGGCGGCTGGCAGAAGAACAACCCCCTCAAACCGGAATATTCGCGCTACGGTTCGTTCGATATCCTGCGTGATAACAACGAGAAGCGTATCAACGAGCTTTTCTCGGAGATGACCAAGATGAAGGCCGAGCCCGGCAGCATCGAGCAGAAGATCTCCGACCTCTATAAGATGGGGCTCGATTCGGTACGCCTGAACGCCGAGGGCGCAGCTCCGGTGAAGGACGCCGTCGGGGAGATCCTCGCTATCGGCGACCGTGCACAGCTGACCGGTGCCATTGCCGGACTCCACACGGCGATCGCCAACCCCTTCTTTTCCGTGGGTGTGCAGGCTGACTTGATGAACAGCGATATCAATGCCCTTTATATCTCGCAGTCGGGCCTCACGATGGGCGACCGCGATTACTACCTCGACCCCGAGAACGAGAATATCCGGACGGCCTACAAGGAGTATCTGGGCAAGCTCTTCCGTCTTGCAGGCATCCCCGAGGCTGACATCGAAAAAGCCGTGGCCGGTGTGATGAACATCGAGACGAAACTGGCCGAGAAGTCGTGGTCGAACACCGAGCTGCGCGACATACCGGCGCAGTACAACCCCACGGCGAAGGCCGAGTTCGAGAAGACCTACGATGCCATAGACTGGCCCGCTTACTATAAAGCCATGGGCATCGGCGACTTCGACACGATCATCGTGACGACGAAATCGTCGATCGCCAACGCCAACGACCTGATGAAGAACGCTCCGCTGGAGGATATCCGTTACTACCTCGCGGCGCAGTACCTGGACGATGCCGCGTCGTACCTGAGCGACGATTTCCAGCAGGCTTCGTTCGATTTCTACGGCAAGGCGATGGCCGGCCAGCAGGAGATGAAACCCCGCTGGAAGCGAGCCATGTCGGTGCCCAACGGCATCCTTTCCGAGGCCGTGGGCGAGATGTATGTCGCCAAATATTTCCCCGCAAAGGACAAAGAGCGTATGCTCGGGCTGGTGAAGAACCTGCAGACGGCGCTCGGGCAGCATATCGCGGCGCTGGACTGGATGTCGGACGCCACGAAGGCCAAGGCTCAGGAAAAACTGGCGGCCTTCACGGTGAAGATCGGTTACCCGGACAAGTGGAAGGACTATTCGACGCTGGCGATCGACCCCTCGAAGAGCTATTTCGAGAACATCGTGAATGCCAGCCTCTGGTATACGGCCGACAATATTTCGAAGCTCGGCAAGCCTGTCGATAAGGACGAGTGGCACATGTCGCCCCAGACGGTGAACGCCTACTACAACCCGACGACCAACGAGATCTGCTTCCCGGCAGCCATCCTCCAGCCGCCGTTCTACAACCCCGAGGCTGACGACGCCGTGAACTACGGTGCCATCGGCGTGGTGATCGGCCACGAGATGACCCACGGGTTCGACGACCAGGGCCGCAACTTCGACAAGGACGGCAACATGAACAACTGGTGGACGGAGGAGGACGCTGCTGCGTTCAAGGCCAAGACCGACATCCTCGTAAAGCAGTTCGACGCGATCGAGGTGCTGCCCGCCAAGGACGGCCAGCCTGCGATTATGGCCAACGGCTCCCTCAGCCTGGGCGAGAACATCGCCGACCAGGGCGGCCTGCGCGTTTCCCATACGGCGTTCCGTAACTCGCTGAACGGCACCGAGCCCGCGCCGATCGACGGATTCACCGCCGACCAGCGGTTCTACCTGGCTTACGCTACGCTGTGGGCGCAGAATATCCGCGACGAGGAGATCGCACGTCTTACGAAGCTCGACGTACACTCGCTGGGCAAATGGCGTGTGAACGCCACGCTGCGTAATCTGCAGGATTTCTACGATGCGTTCAGTATGACCGACGGGGAGATGTTCATGCCCGAGGAGGAGCGCGTGGTTATCTGGTAGGCGGGTGCCGCCCCGATCGATATGCCGGCGGCAGGGTAATCCCTGCCGCCTTTTTGTTTCCCTGCCGGGCGGGTTGCTATGTTGATTATATCGAAAAACGATAAATATTTTTTGATATTCAAAAATTGTTGTTATATTTGTCGCCGAACAAACCCTAAAAATAACTCTCAGCGACCATGGATTTACTCACAGTAGAACATGTCACCAAGCAATACGCCGGGCACAAGGCCCTCGACGACGTATCGCTCGCAATCCCCCGAGGTTCGGTCTACGGGTTGCTTGGCCCCAACGGGGCCGGCAAGACGACGCTGATCCGCATCATCAACCGCATCACGGCGCCCGACAGCGGCCGCGTGTTGTTCGGTGACCGCGAGATCACGCCTGCGGATGTTTACCGTATCGGTTACCTGCCCGAGGAACGTGGCCTTTACAAGAAGATGAAGGTCGGCGAACAGGCCGTTTTCTTCGCACGCCTGAAAGGGCTTTCGCGCCGCGAAGCCGTCGTGCGGCTCAAGCAGTGGTTCGTGAAGTTCGGTATCCAGGACTGGTGGGACAAGAAGATCGAGGAGCTCTCGAAGGGCATGGCCCAGAAGGTGCAGTTTATCGTCACGGTGCTGCACGAACCCGAACTGCTGATCTTCGACGAGCCTTTCTCGGGCTTCGACCCGATCAATGCCAACCTCCTGAAGGAGGAGATCCTCGCCCTGCGCGACAAGGGCTCCACGATCATCTTCTCGACGCACAACATGTCGTCCGTGGAGGAGATCTGCGACCACATCACGCTGATCAACAAGTCGCGCAACATCCTCTCGGGGTGTGTCGACGACATACGCCGCAGGCACGGGGCAAACATCTTCGAAGTGGCCTACCGGGGCGATGAGGCGGCGCTGCGCCGTGCCGTCGAAGGCCGCTGCGAGATACTCGAAGGTTCGCAGGACAAGTCGGTATACGCTACGCTCAAACTCCATGTCGGGCGCGACGAGGAGGTGCGCGCAGTGATCGCCGCCGTGAACGACGCCGTCGAGCTGCGCTCGTTCCAGGAGATCATCCCGTCGATGAACGACATATTCATCCGCGCCGTCAGCGGGAACCTTTAGCCGGCCATGAACAGCAAGATCGTCAGCTCCGTCTTCGTCGTCGCGGCACTGGGCATCCTCTTTTACGACGTCTGTGCCGGGGAGCGGGTTGCGCCGCGGGCCTACATCTGCGTGGGGCTGCTCGTCGCGGCGCAGCTAATCAATCTCTTCGGGAACAAAACTCATAAAAACAAGTAAAACCATGTCACAAGTAGGTATCATCATAGGACGCGAATTCAACGAGCGCGTCCGTAAAAAATCCTTCATCATCACCACGCTGCTGATGCCGCTGCTGATGGTCGGCCTGATGTTCGCCCCGATGCTCATCATGAAGTATTCGGGCGGCGACGAGAAACATATCGCCGTGATCGACGAGAGCGGGCTGATAGCCCCCAGGCTGCAAAGCGGCAAGGAGCTGATATTCGAGCCCACCGACCTTTCGACCGAGGCCGCGCGTAAGGAATTGACCGACAAGTTCGGCGTGCTCTACATCGGTTCGGACATCCTCACCAACCCCAACAACGTGAAACTGTATGCCAATTCGTCGTCGTCGCTGTCGGTCGAAAGCAACATCACGGGGCAGATCGAGGATATCATCGAGGCCGAGAAACTCAAGTCATACAACATCGAAAACCTGTCGCAGATACTTCAGGAGGTGAAGACCCGCGTCGGTATGCAGACTTTCCGCAACGACGAGTCGCAGGAAGAGGAGGCGCACGCCAAATCGTCGGTGGTAGCCACGGGGATGGGCTTCGTGCTGGGCATGATCCTTTACATGTTCCTGCTGATCTACGGTTCGATGGTTATGCAGTCCGTGATCGAGGAGAAGAACAGCCGCGTGCTGGAGGTGATGGTTTCGTCGGTGAGGCCTTTCGACCTGATGCTGGGCAAGATACTCGGCGTGGCGTCGGTTGCCGTCGTGCAGGTGCTGATCTGGGGCGCGCTGTGCGTCGTAGGGGCGCTTGCGGTGGCGCAGATGATGCCGCCCGAAATGATGGAGGGCGTGCAGGCCATGCAGCAGGGGGTTCCCGGCGCAGCGGCTGCGATCGACGTGAACCCGGAGATGTTGCAGGTGATAGCGGCCGTTACGGACTTCGGCTTTATCCTCCGCATCTTCGCCTACCTGCTGCTGTTCGTCTTCGGCGGTTACCTGTTCTATTCGGCGATGTTCGCCGCGGTGGGTTCGGCCGTGGACAGCATCCAGGATGCGCAGCAGTTGCAGACGCCGATCACGATTCCGATCATCCTCGCCCTGCTGGTGATGATATCGGTCGTGAACGACCCCAACTCGCAGATGGCCTTCTGGTTCTCGATGATCCCCTTCACGTCGCCCGTGGTGATGATGGCGCGTATCCCTTACGGCATCCCCCTGTGGGAGATAATCCTCTCGCTGGTGATCCTCTACGCCTCGTTTACGGCGATGGTGTGGTTTGCGGCGAAGATCTATCGCGTGGGTATCTTCATGTACGGCAAAAAGCCGACGTTCAAGGAGCTGTACAAGTGGATGCGGTATAAGTATTAGTCCGCACCGCGAAACGCGGAATAATCGGGCCGTACGTTGTCGTGCGGCCCGGTTTGTTTTCGTGCTGCCGGGCCGTCCGCCCCGTGCGAAATCGGCGGGTGCCGGGATTTTCCCGGTTTTTACTATCTTTGGGGGTATGAAAGAGTCGAAATTCGTCAAAACCAAGATCGTCGCGGGCTATGTCATCCTGATTGCCGTATGCGTCCTTTCAGTCGGGTATGTTTACCGTGCGGTGGTGCGTTTTTCGACCTCCGACGGCAGTTATTCGCTGCTGCACACCAAGCGCAATGTCGTGGGACAAACCCTCTACCACCTCTACCAGGCCGAGAGTTACGGCCAGCTGATGATCGCCGGATACAAGTCTTACGAGGCGCGGTACAAACGTGAATTGCGCACCGTGCGCGGCTATATCGACTCGTTGCGCAACCTGGCCGGGGAGCAGGATTCGCTCCAGACGATGCGCCTGGACAGCATTGTGAGGCTGCTGGGCGACAAGGAGCGGCGGACGATGAACCTGCGGCGGACGATCCGTTCGGCGGCTACGGCCAGCCTGCTGGACAAGAATATCCGCGAGCTGATCGGCCCGGCGGACAGTGTGGACAGCGTGGGGGTTCTGCGCGACAGCGTGTCGGTGCGTACGGTGGTGCAGGATACGCTGTCCGTGGCGGTGCCGCGGCGCAAGCGCAATTTCTTCCGCCGTTTCGCCGACCTGTTCAGTCCTCCCAAAGAGGATTCGAGCATCGTGATCTCCCACCGTGAGCGGGTCGTCGATTCGCTCCCCGCGACGGCCGTGAAGGATACGATCGCCATCGTCCTCAGGACGTTGCAGGATCGGGTGACCAGCGACCGCATCGGCATTTACGACCGGGCGTGGGACGAAGGGATGCGCCTCCGCTACAGCAACGAACTGGTGAATACGAAGATTTACCGCCTCATCATGGATTTCGAAGCCGAGGATACGGCGTTCCTGCTGGGCAAGATCGACCAGACGGAGGCTATCCGTCGCCGGTCGTCGTACGTGCTGGGCGGTATCGCCGCCGTCGCCGTCGTGCTGATGCTGTTGTTCGTGGGTATCCTGCTGCGGGATATCAACCGCAGCAACCGTTACCGGAGGGCGCTCGAACGGGCCAACCGCGACAACGAGGCGCTGCTGGCGGCGCGTGAGAAACTGATGCTGGCCATCACGCACGACATCAAGGCGCCGCTGGGGTCGGTGATGGGGTATATCGATCTGCTTTCGCGCCTCACCACGGGCAAACGAGAGGGACTTTACCTGCACAATATGAAGGAGTCGTCGGAGCACCTGCTGGCGCTGGTCAACAGCCTGTTGGACTTCTACCGGCTCGATATCAACAAGGTCGACGTCGACAACGTGGCGTTCTGCCCGGCACAACTGTTCGAGACGATCCGCGAGGGGTTTGCGGCCATGGCCCAGGCAAAGGGCATCGCCCTGGTGCTCGAAGCCGGGCCGGGGGCCGGGGACGAGGTGATGGGCGATCCTTTCCGGATCCGCCAGGTTGCCGATAACCTGATATCCAATGCGCTGAAATTTACGGACGAGGGCAGTGTGACGATCCGGGCCGACGTCGTGGAAGGACGGCTGGTATTCTCCGTGCGCGACACCGGGCGGGGCATCGGCCGCGAGGAGAAAGAACGCATTTTCCAGGAGTTCGTACGCCTGCGTTCGGCGCAGGGCGTCGACGGGTTCGGTCTGGGGCTTTCGATCGTCGACCGTCTGGTAAAACTGCTCGGCGGCAGCATCTCGCTCGAAAGCCGCCTGGGCGAGGGCAGTAAGTTCATCGTCTCGGTACCGGTAGGCCGCAGCAGCGGGAAGAAACCCGACGGCCCGCAGCAGCCTGCCCGCACGGCCGCCCGCCCGGACTTGAAGGTACTGCTGATCGACGACGACCCGCTGCAACTGGAGATGACTGCCGGGATGTGCCGCCAGGCCGGGGTGGCTGCCGAGTGCTGCCAGTATCCCGAATATGCCGCCAAACTGGTGGCCGAAGGGGTGTTCGACGCTGTTTTTACCGATATACAGATGCCGTCGGCCGACGGGTTTAGCGTATTGGCCGCGGTGCGCGGGGTCGACTCTGCAATTCCCGTGGTGGCCGTTTCGGCGCGCGGGGAGATGGATGCCGGGGATTTCTCGGCACGCGGGTTCGCGGGATGCCTGCGCAAGCCGTTTACGGCGAATGAACTGGTTGCCGTGCTGAACACCGTCTGCGGCGCGGATGCCGCGGTGGCGCCCGTCGGGTGCGGGGTTGCCGCGGCCGGGGCGGAACAGGCGGACGGAGTGGATTTCAGCGCTCTGACGGCCTATGCGGGTGACGACACGGCGGCGGCACGGGGAATTCTGGAATCCTTCGCAGAGCAGGGCGCGGCCAACTGTGCCCTGCTGGAGCGGGCGTTGGACGAAGGCGATACGGCGGCACTGAAAGCCGTGGCGCACAAGATGACGCCGATCTTCACGATGCTCGGGGCCGTGCAGGTGGCGGCGGCGCTGCGGACGGCGGAAAGCTGGGAAGGCCCCCTGACCGACACGTTATGCCGGGAGGTACGCACGGCGGCAGAAAATATCCGTGCGATTATCGCGGAAGCGCAAAAAAAGGTATCTTTGTCGTGAATATGGAACGGATTCTGATCGTAGACGACGACATCACCTTCGGCCTGATGCTCAAGACCTGGCTCTCGAAAAAAGGGTTCGGGACACAGACCGCAGCCAGTGCGGCGGCAGCCCGGACGGCTCTTGCGGAAGGAGGGTTCTCGCTCGTGCTGAGCGATATGCGGTTGCCCGACGAGGACGGAATCGCCCTTTTGCAGTGGATGTCGGGGCAGCGGATCGAAGTGCCCGTGATCGTAATGACGAGCTATGCCGAGATCCAGAACGCCGTGCGCTGCATGAAACTCGGCGCCCGCGACTACGTCGCCAAACCCGTCAATCCCGACGAATTGCTGAAAAAGATCCGCGAGGCGCTTGATGCCCCGGCGCCCGTGGGCGATGTCCCCCCGGTAACGCCGGAAAAGGCGCCGGAGACTTCCCGGGCTGCGGGCGGGGATATACCCAACTATATCGAGGGGCAGAGCGATGCCGCGCGGCAGCTCTACGAATATGTGCGGCTCGTCGCGCCGACGAACATGTCGGTCTTGGTGAACGGCGCCAGCGGCACGGGCAAGGAACATGTGGCGCAGCTGATCCACCGCCAGAGCAAGCGCGCCGGAAAGCCGTTCGTGGCGGTCGATTGCGGCGCCATTCCGCGCGACCTGGCTGCTTCGGAGTTCTTCGGCCATGTCAAGGGGTCGTTCACGGGGGCTGTCGGCGATAAGACGGGCGCCTTCGAAGCGGCCAGCGGCGGCACGCTCTTTCTGGACGAGGTGGGGAACCTTACCTATGAAACCCAGGTGCAATTGTTGCGGGCCTTGCAGGAGCGCCGCATCCGTCCCGTGGGCAGTAACCGTGAAGTTGCGGTCGACATCCGGCTGGTCGCTGCGACCAACGAAGACCTTGAAGCGGCAATTGCGCGCGGGACGTTCCGGGCCGACCTCTACCACCGGATCAACGAATTTACGCTCCGTATGCCCGAAGTGAGGCAGATGCGCGAGGATATCATGCTGTATGCCGATTTTTTCCTCGACCAGGCCAACCGCCAGCTGGACAAGCATATCGTCGGGTTCGACGGCGAAGCCGCTGCGGCCATGGTGCGTTATGACTGGCCGGGAAACCTGCGGCAGATGAAAAACACGGTGATGTCGGCGACGCTGCTCTGCCGGGGCGATTATATCTCCTGCCGCGAACTGCCGGCCGAAATCGCCGGGGTTTCCGGTGCGGTTGCGGTGCCGTTGCGCAACCCGGCCGGCGAGGAGGAGCAGATACGCCGTGCCCTGGCTCTGGCCGGGGGGAACAAGTCGCAGGCCGCCAAACTGCTCGGCATCGACCGCAAGACCCTTTACAACAAATTGCACCTCTACGGGATCGAGTGATGCGCCTGCGTGTGGAATTTTTCCACATACCTGTGGCGCGATTCCACACTTTTCCACATACCGCCGATTGTGGCACGTTTTGTTAACTGCTGTAATTCAGTGGTTTTCCGTTTTCTGTCCGCATGGCACGCCTCTTGGACTTTCCAAAGTCAGAAAGGTCGACGGGACAAATTACGAACCTGAAGAAATGAAGTGGAACCTTAAATCATTAAGAGCTATGAAAAAGACAATTGTAACGATGGCAGCTTTGATGCTGATGGCTGGGAGCGCATTCGCATGCGCACAGCAACCCGAGAAGAAGGACGCCTCCGCGGCGACCGAAGCTGCGGCTCCCGCAACGGAGTCCCCGGCTACCGATGGACAGGAGAAATCGGAGTCCGGCGATGCGGATAAGACTGATTCGACTGCCGGAGAATCAGCCAAGGAGGAGAACAAGGTTGAGAGTACAAGCACAAGTGAGGGCAACTCCTCCTCCGCATCGGAAGCTTCGGCTACCTCTAAGTAAGCTTCCGGGATAATCATCAGTTAAACGATTGTTTGCCGGGTACCCCGCCTGTATGGGCGGGGTACTTTCTTTGTGCCGCCGGGGCCGGGGGAACAGCGGCCTGTGCCCCGGCATGTACGGACGCAAAAGCGGAAGCCGGGATTCCCGGCCTCCGCCTTTGCGAAAGGGTCGTCGTGCGGACTACTCCTCGATAAAGTCGATGTTCACCTGGCGCTGGAACGCCTCCTGCAACGAGATCTGCGTCTCGGTCGAGGCGACGCCCTGGATACGCAGGATACCGTCGAAAATCGTACGCATGAGGTGCTCGTTGTCCACGCAGTAGAGTTTCACGAGGATGTTGCCCGATCCGGTGATGAAATGTGCCTCCACGATTTCGGGGATCTCCTTGAGCTGTTCCACGGTCTGCTTGAGCAGCTGCGGGTCTTTGAGCGTGATGCTGATGTGGGCGCAGACGTCGAAGCCCATCATCTTGGGGTCTACGATCAGGCGGCTGCCCAGGATCACGCCCGAATCGTCGAGCTTGCGGATGCGCTGGTGGATCGCAGCACCCGAAATACCGCATTCGCGGGCGATCTCGAGAAAGGGCATGCGCGCATTTTTGATCAGGTATTTGAGGATCTTGCGGTCGATTGCGTCTAATGAGGTCTTAGGCATATGAGGATTGGTTATTTAATGACATTCAATTCTTTGCCGACCTTGGTGAAGGCTGCGATGCAACGATCCAGCTGGTCGGTGGTATGGCCTGCCGATACCTGTACGCGGATGCGGGCCTGGCCTTTCGGCACGACGGGATAGTAGAATCCCGTGACGAATACGCCCTCGTCCTGCAGCCTGGCGGCGAAGTCCTGCGACAGCTTGGCGTCGTAGAGCATCACGGCGCAGATGGCCGACTGGGTGGGTTTGATGTCGAAGCCTGCGGCCATCATCCCCTCGCGGAAGTGCTCGACGTTGGCGACCAGCAGGTCGTGCAGTTCATTGCTCTCGGCGAGCATCCGGAACATCTCGATCCCGGCACCTACGACAGCGGGGGGCAGCGAGTTGGAGAAGAGGTAGGGGCGCGAACGCTGGCGCAGCATGTCGATGATCTCCCTGCGGCCGGTGGTGAAGCCGCCTACGGCACCGCCGAAGGCCTTGCCCAGCGTGCCGGTCAGGATGTCGACCTGGCCGCGCCGGTCGTAGAGTTCCGTGATGCCGCGGCCGGTTTTGCCCAGCACGCCTGCCGAGTGGCACTCGTCGACCATGACCAGAGCGTCGTATTTCTCGGCCAGGGCGCATATTTTGTCGAGCGGGGCGGCATTGCCGTCCATCGAGAATACGCCGTCGGTGCAGATGATGCGGAAACGCTGTGCCTGCGCCTTCTTGAGACACTCCTCCAGGTCGGCCATGTCGGCATTGGCGTAACGGTAACGTACGGCTTTGCAGAGACGCACGCCGTCGATGATCGAGGCGTGGTTCAGGGCGTCGGAGATGATGGCGTCCTGCTCGCCGAAGAGCGGTTCGAAGACACCCCCGTTGGCATCGAAACAGGCGGCGTAGAGAATCGTGTCCTCCGTGCCGAAATAGTCGGCAATGGCCTTTTCGAGCTCCTTGTGGATGTCCTGGCAGCCGCAGATGAAGCGCACCGACGACATGCCGTAGCCGCGGCTGTCCATGGCTTTTTTCGCCGCCTCGATCAGGCGCGGGTTGTCCGAAAGCCCGAGGTAGTTGTTGGCGCAGAAGTTTAGCACCTTACGACCTGCAACTTCGATCTCCGCACGTTGCGGCGAAGTAATGACCCGTTCGCTCTTGTAGAGCCCTGCAGCCTTGATTTCAGCAAGTTCTTGCTGCAGGTGTTCTTTGATTTTTCCGTACATATCCGTTAATGTTTTGATGAATTTCCGGTGTGTGAGGTGTCAATCTGTTAGCAAATATACGATTAATTTTTGAAAATAGCCACTGCTCCCGTGCTTTTTTCCATGTCGCGGTTACAATTTGTTAGCTCCGTGGCCGGGACGGACTTTCCCCCGCCCCCGGCTGGCCTTCGGACGATCCCCGGGTTCGGCGTCCCGCCGCATGTCCCGGCCGCGGCCGCAGGACAGGCCGGAAGCCCTCCGGGAAAGGATTTTCCGGCGGCGGCCGAGGTTTTCGGGGCTAATTGGCGGACGAGCGTATTTTTTTGATATATTTGTAGTTCGAATAAAAACCGTCAACTTATGAAAAAATCGTGTGTTTTGGTCAGCGGCGGCGCCGGTTATATCGGTTCGCATACCGCCGTGGAATTGATCAGTGCGGGGTACGACGTGGTGATCGTCGACAATCTCTCGAACAGCGACATTGATGCAGTCGAGGGTGTGCGCAGGATCACGGGCGTCGACGTCCCGTTCGAAAAAGCCGACTGCTGCGACCGCGACGCCTTTGCCAGGGTGTTCGAAAAATACGACTTCGATTCGGTAATCCACTTCGCAGCGTCGAAGGCCGTGGGCGAATCGGTGAGCAAACCGTTGGAATATTACCGCAACAACCTCATGTCGTTCATGAACGTCATCGGCCTGATGCGCGAGTACGGGCGGCAGAACATCGTCTTCTCGTCGTCGTGCACCGTCTACGGCGAGGCCGACGTGCTGCCCGTCACGGAGCAGACGCCCCGCAAGCCCGCCACGTCGCCCTACGGCAACACGAAGCAGATGTGCGAGGATATCCTGCGCGACTCGCTGGCCGCCTACGAGGGGCTGAAAGGCATTGCGCTGCGTTATTTCAACCCGATCGGGGCGCACCCGTCGGCGCTGATCGGCGAGCTGCCGCGCGGCGTGCCGCAGAACCTGGTGCCTTACATCACGCAGACTGCCGCAGGTATCCGCGAATGCCTGTCGGTGTTCGGGGACGACTACCCGACGCCCGACGGCTCGAACATCCGCGACTATATCGACGTGGTAGACCTGGCGAAGGCGCATGTGGCGGCGATCCGGCGCATGATCGAGGACAGGAACAAGGCCCGGTACGAGGTATTCAACATCGGCACGGGGCGCGGGGTTTCGGTGCTGGAGCTGGTGCACCGGTTCGAGCAGGTCAACCGCCTCAAACTCAACTATAAGATCGTCGGCCGCCGTGCGGGCGACATCGTGGCCATCTGGGCCGATCCGTCGTATGCCAACAACGAACTGGGCTGGCGGGCCGAGCGCTCGCTCGACGAGACGCTCGCGGCAGCCTGGAAATGGGAGAAGCATATCCGCGGCATCGAATAGCGCAATGCACTGCCCAAACCCGAAAGGGACGGATCCCCACCGGATTCCGTCCCTTTCCTGTAAATACGCTTATGGTGTTTGTATTTACTTTCTGCGCCGTATGTTGTCGGTGAGCGATTCGACCCTGCAAGGGCCGTCGTACGTTATCCGGGCGGCTGTCGAAGCGTTTATCCGCAGGGTGCCCGAGCACCACACGTCGGCCTTGGCATAGTTCGATACGGTCAGGTCGTAATCGGCGACCCGCAGCTCGGGGGCGCTGAACACAGCTCCGGATGATACCCTTACCGCGGCGCTGGCGACCTGTGCCGACCCTTTCAGGTTGATCTTGCCGTAACTGCCGACTTCCGCCTCGAGCGAATTCCCGCTGAACGTGCCGTTGAACGAGCCGCCGCTGCTGACGGTCAGTTTCGCCTGCCGGCTGTTCACCGTCACTGCGCCGGAGAACTTGGCGTAGCTGTCGACGCTCAGCGTCAGTGCATCCGAGATCAGCGTACTGCTGACACTGGCGCCGCTGCTGATCTTGAGCGTCAGGACGGAAGCTTTGATGTCGTTCGAGAACTTGGCGTAGCTCCCGACTGTGACTTGGCAGTTGTTGCGGCAGTCGACGGGCGCCTGTGCCGACCCGTAGCTCGAAACCCGCAGTTCGCAGTCGTTGCAGCGTACCGAGCCCGAGAATTTGCCATAGCTCGACACGTTGAGCTGGGCGGTGCCCGGGGTGTCGATGTCGGCGATGACCGATCCGTAGCTCGAAACGGAAACCGCGACCGAGGGCCCTTTCAGCGGCAGCTTGCAGGTCACCTTGCCGTAGGAGCCGGCCGATATCTGGCGCAGGGCGGCCGATGCGGGAACGACGACCGAAACCGAAATGTTCTCCGTATTGTTGGCGTTGACGCGGAATTTCAGCGTCCCGCCGTCGCGCTCGAGCACCAGGTAGTCGATCACATTGTCGTCGGCCGTCACGCTGATGGTTCGTGCCGTGGGGCTGACCGTGACGTCGAAGAACGCCGCGGCCGAAATGCCCGTGTAGTCGCCCGCCTTGCCCCAGTCCTGCGTCACCATGCGCCCGCTGCCTTTCAGCCGCGTGTTCTGGTTGCGGCGGCGGTCGACGGCGGCACGTTTGATGTTGGTGCCGATTTCGCCCTCCGTGTTGTAGAGGCGGCGGATCTGCTCGGCGGTGAGCACAGCGGCGAATTTGTCCACGTAGTCGCGTTTGACCTGCGCCGTGGCGGCGATGTTCGAGAGCTTGGTTTTGAGTCCCTGCCGTTGAGCGGCCTCGTCCGTTCCCGCATCCGGGGTATTGACGGCCTTGTCGAGCGCCTCGCGGTAGGCTTTGTAGAGCGGTTCGAACTCCTTGCGCTGGCGCGAGGTAAGCCCCAGTTCGCGCACGACCTGCTCGCGGGCGGCCTTGTTCAGCTCTTCGATCGACTGGTTGGCGACGGCGGCCGTTTCGGCGGCGTCGATGGCGGCGCGCGCTTCGGCAATGGCGCGGTCGATTTCGCGGTCGGAGGCGCCGACGACCCTGCGGGCCTCGGCCATGGCACGGTCGATCTGGCGGTCGGTGGCGTTTACGGCGCGGCGCGCTTCGGACAAGGCCCGGGAGACCTCCCGGTCGGCCGCGTTGCCGGCCGTGTTGACGATAGCCCGGGCTTCGGCCAGAAGCTGTTTCAGTTCGTCACCGGCGGGCGCGGCCTTGCCTGCGAGGGCGAAGAGGAGCGCGCAAAGAAAAGTGAGGAGTTGTTTCATAGCGCATGGAATTTTAAAGTTGCTGGTTGTAGAGTATGTCGTCGTAGTTCTCCGCCGCAGCCTGTTGCAGGGTTTCGGTCGGGGTTGTGGCGAGCATCTGCTCGATGTCCGGCAGCGGGGCCTCGGCGCGGTGGCTGAGGTGTCCGGAGAGGAGGATGCCCGTTGCCAGGAGGGCTGCCGCGACACTCACCCCTGCCGCCAGGTAAAGCCGGCGGGTGCGGGCAGCGGGTGCGGGCCGTGCCGCCGTATTGCGCAGGATGCGTTCGTGCAACGCTTCGAGGCGATGCTCAGGCAGGTCGTAAGGCAGCCGCCTGCCGATATTTCCGAATTCGTGGTTCATAGTTCCCGTGTTAGTTTCTCTTTCAGTTTCTGTACCGCATGGTGGTAATTGACCTTGAGCGTCTCTTCGCGCTGCCCCAGCACGCGGGCGATCTCTCCGTAGGGCATCCGGTCATAGTAGCGGAGGTTGAAGACCAGCCGTTGCTTGAGCGGCAGCTCCAGGATCGCCTGCTGGAAACGTACCAGCGTCCGGTCGGCATCCTCGCCGCACTCCTCCGCCACGCGGCTTGCCAGGATGCGGCTTACGTCGTCGAGCGAGGAGAAGAGCCCCGGCCTGCGCCGCCGCAGCATCGTCAGTGCGGTGTTCGTGGCGATGCGGTAGAGCCATGCCCCCAGTTCCCCGGCTCCGCCCCGGAAGGTGCCGATCTTGTCGTAGGCGCGGATGAAGGTTTCCTGTACCACATCCTCGGCATCCTCGTGGACGACGACCAGCCGTCGTGCGTGCCAGTAAAGCGGCCGCAGGTATGCCCCGACCAGACGGTCGAACGCCCCGCGCCGGGTGGCGGGATTGCGTAGCGCCGAGAGTTCTTCTGCGGGTATGTCGCGGGTCTCTTCCATGAGGGTTTGTCTGTAAGACGCGTTAAAGTTGCAAAAGTTAAATCCCAAACCGAAATTTTTTTGCCCGGAAACGAATTTTTTACGGTTGATTTTTGATTCTTAATATTTTACCTTATCTTTGCGATCCGAAACAGGCGGAATTGGGGCGCGGCTTGCGTGGCCGGGCTGAGAACCGCCGGTGGTAACACATTAAAAAACAAACGTATTATGAAAACTATCTCTGTAAAGGCCGTTAAGCGTGATGAGTACGGCAAGAAAGCGGCCAAGGCCGTACGCCGCGAGGGTATGGTACCCTGCGTACTGTCGGGCAACGGCGAGTCGGTTTCCTTCTCGGTAGACCCCCGCGAGATCAAGGCCCTGATCTACACCCCCAACTCTTACATCGTCGAGTTCGATTTCGACGGCAAGAAAGAGCAGGCCGTGCTGCGTGAGGCGCAGTTCCACCCCATCCGCGAGCAGATCCTCCACCTCGATTTCTACCGCATTGCCGAGGGTAAACCCGTATCCATCGCCATTCCGGTACGCCTGACGGGTAACGCCGAAGGTGTGAAGGTCGGCGGTAAGCTGACGCTGTCGGCCCGTAAGCTCGTCGTGAGCGCGCTGGTCGAGAACCTGCCCGACGAACTGGTCGTGGACGTAACCGAACTGGGTGTCGGCAAGACCATCTTCGTAGGCGACCTTGCATTCGAGAACCTGAAATTCGTCACTCCGGCTTCGACGGCCGTCTGCGCAGTGCGCGTGACCCGTGCATCGCGCGGTGCGGCGGCACAAGCCTAACCGGTAGCGTATGAAATACCTTATTGTTGGGCTGGGAAATATCGGCGCCGAATATGCCGGAACCCGGCACAACATCGGATTCAAAGTGTTGGACGCCCTCGCCGAGGCGTCCAACGCTGTTTTTACGACGGCGCGTTACGGCGATGTGGCCGAGTTGAAGCATAAGGGGCGTACGCTGATCCTGCTGAAACCCTCGACCTACATGAACCTTTCGGGCAAAGCCGTCCGTTACTGGATGGAGGCCGAGAAGATCGCCCCGGAAAACCTGCTGGTGGTTTCGGACGACATTGCGCTGCCGTTCGGCACGCTGCGTATGCGTCCCCGGGGGAGTGCCGGGGGGCACAACGGGTTGAAGAATATCGCCGAGCTGCTGGGAACGGAGGACTACGCCCGGATGCGCTTCGGCGTGGGCGGGGATTTCCCCAGGGGCCACCAGGTCGACTATGTGCTGGGGGAGTGGTCGGACGAGGAGCGCAAGGCGCTGCCCGAGCGGCTCAAGGTGTTCGGCGACGCGATCCTTTCGTTCACGACGATCGGGTTGGAACGGACGATGAATTTCTTCAACAAGAAGTAAATAAACGGTTAAAAAAGAGCCGATAGGCTCGAAATAAAAAACGGACGGATATCGTGCTTGCATGATGATCCGTCCGTTTTGGCGTTTTATCCCGTGGGGATTTTCAACTGTTTGCCGATCCTGCCATAGAAAACCACGCCGCAGGTTCTGGGTGCCGCGGATGCGCGCAAATTCCGACCGGACGACTTCGAGCCTCCTGTTCCTCGTCGTAATAAGCTTCGGTCTGGCGGACGGTCAGGGCTTATCCCCGACGTCCGGATGCAGGAACGTGCCGGCGAAACCTGCCGCAGCCCAGATGAAACAGGACAGCGCCAGATAGCCCCTTGCCGTGCGCAGGGTGCCGAGCGCCTGCCCGCCCGGGATGCGGAGCCCCAGCAGCAGAGCGCCCAGGGCGGCGGCTACGGACGACGACGCGAAGGTCAAGAGTTCGTATGGGGAGACACCGGACATGCTGGCCTACTCGTCCCCGTCGTAGTAGATTCCGTCCATCAGCCCGTCCAGTTCGCGGCGCTCCTTTTTGGTCGGGCGCCCCGTACCGCGGTCGCGGAAGACGAAGATCGTTTCGCGCGGGATGCTGAGCTTGTCCAGCTCCTCCTGCGGGGTGATGTTGAGGCAGTACAGGGGGACATTCTTGGCCGGCTGGCGGCTCGACACGAGGTCGAGCACCCGGTAGGAGTAGGTCACCTGCATCTTGCGCACGGCGATCACGTCGCCGACCTTCACTTCGCGCGAGGGTTTGGCGGCGGAGCCGTTTACCGTGACTTTGTTGTTGCGGATGGCATCCGCGGCGTCGCTGCGGGTTTTGAACACCCGCACCGCCCAAAGGTATTTGTCGAGTCTTATGTCGTCCATGGCCGTGTTATTTTTCGTAAATGGATTCGCTGCGGGGCGTATCGTGCGACTGTTCGTCGTTCTGGCGGCTGACGCTGAGGATCATGCCCAGCGCGATGGTGGTGAAGATGGTCGACGAGCCGCCGCGCGAGATCAGCGGCAGCGTCTGTCCCGTTTCGGGGATCAGGTTGACGGTCACCATGATATGCAGCAGCGCCTGGCAGGTTATCAGCAGGGCGAGCCCCAGTACCAGCAGCCCCGGGAATGCCGTCCCGCAGCGGCGGAATATCTCGATGCCCCGGAAGAATATCCACAGGTAGAGCATCAGCAAGGCCAGTGCCAGTACGATGCCGTATTCCTCGACGAAGAAGGCGTAGGCATAGTCGCTTTCGGGATGGATCATCTCGACGCGCATGGCGCTCTGTCCGGCGCCTTCGCCGAAGACCCCGCCGTTGTGAATGGCGATCATCGACCGCTCGGTGTCGGTGAGGTGCTCGATCGGTTTTTCGGTCTGCGAGCGTGTCCAGAGATGGATCCATGTCGAGACGCGCCCTTCGGCAGTCTCGCTGCGCCCCAGGTTGAGGGTCATGATGAAGACGATGCCGATGCAGGCCAGCCCGATGAGTTTCACCAGTTCGCCCAGCCGGACGCGCCCGATGAGCATCATGACCCACGAGGCCATGAAAACCAGTACGGCCGAGGAGGTGTGGGCCGGGAAGATCACCGCGCACGAGACCACGACGGGCATCAGGATCGGCCATGTCCCCTCGCGCCAGATGCGGCGCTGTTCGCGCGACGAACGCCACGTCCAGAATTTGAGCGACGGGACGATGCGTATTTTGTCGATCTTCGACTGCCGTCCGGCCAGTTGCCGGGCCAGGAACAGTACCGTGGCGACCTTCAGCGCCTCGGAGGGCTGGAACTGGAACGGCCCGAGGGGTATCCAGCGGGCGGCGCCGTTGGTCGTGGCGCCGATGAAATAGACGGCGACGGTGAGTGCGACCGAAAGGAAATAGACGGGGCGGGATAACAGGTTGTAAATCCGGCAGTTGATCTTCTGCACGGCAACCAGGATGATGAGGCTGACGACGAGGATGATGAGTTGCTGGCGCAGGAAATGGGCCGTGGTACGCGCCGTGTGGGCGTCGTAGGCCATCTTGGCCGTCGACGAGTAGACCACCAGCACGGAAATCACCGCCAGCGCCGCGACGATGATCCACAGGACGCGGTCGCCGGTAAAGAGCCGGAACTTGTGTTTTTCGGGGGCTTCGGGGGTTTCGCAGGCGCTCTCCCCGGCATCGGTGCCGCGCACGCCGCGGCGTCGGGGCGCGTCCTGCGCCCCGGTCTTCCCGTCCGCTGCGCGGGGGGATTTCCCGGGCGCTTCCGTCCAGGGCTCCTGCGCCGGCCCTTCGTCCTGCGTGTATTTCCGTTCGCCGAGCTTCATCGTGCTATGCCTTTTCGTTTACCCACGCCTTGAACAACTCGCCGCGGTTTTCGTAGTTTTTGAAGAGGTCGAAACTCGCGCAGGCGGGCGAGAGCAGCACCGCGTCGCCGGGCTGTGCGGCGGCTTTGGCGGCCTCCATCGCGGCGTCGAGCGAGCCGGTGGAGACCACTTCGGGCACCACACCCGTGAACTCTTCGATCAGCTTGGTGTTGTCCGCGCCCATGCAGACGAGCGTATGTACCTTCGCACGGGCGAAAGCCTTCAGCGGTTCGTAGTCGTTGCCTTTGTCCGTGCCCCCGGCGATCCATACCACGGGGCGTGTCATGCTTTCGAGCGCATAGTATACCGAGTCGACATTGGTGGCCTTGGAATCGTTGATCCACAGTACGCCGTTGGCTTCCCGGACGGGTTCGAGGCGGTGGCAGACGGGGGCGAAGCCGTAGATCGAGCGGCGGATCGAGGCCGGCGCGACGCCTGCCGCAAGGGTTGCAAGAGCCGCGGCCATGGCGTTATAGGCATTGTGCAGCCCTTTGAGCTGCATCTTGGCCGTGTCGATCTCGACCGAGGCCTTCCCGACGGCCGCCGTGAATTTGCCGTCGCAGAGGAAGGCGTCGCCGGCACCGCTCGCCACGGCATTCTTTGCGGCGAAGGGAAGTTGCTTCATGCGCAGGTCGTACCTGGGAAGCTGCTGCCAGATCACCTCGTCGTCGCCCGAATAGACGAAATAATCGCGCGAGTTCTGGTTCTGCGTGATGCGCATTTTCGAATCGACGTAGTTTTGGAAACAGTGTCCGTAGCGGTCGAGGTGGTCGGGCGTGATGTTCATCAGCACGCCGATATGGGCGCGGAATTTATACATGCCGTCCAACTGGAAAGAGCTGAGCTCCAGCACGTACCAGTCGTAGTCGCCCGTGGCCACGGAGTAGGCGAAACTCTCGCCGATGTTGCCGCCCAGGGCGGCGTTCAGCCCGGCGTCGCGCATGATCTTGTAGATGAGCGACGTGGTGGTGGTTTTGCCGTTCGAGCCGGTGATGCAGATGCATTTCGACCGGCCCAGGTAACGGCCCGCGAACTCCATTTCCGAAATGACGGGAATGCCTGCCGCACGGATTTTCCGCACTATGGGGGCCGTTTCGGGGATCCCTGGCGACTTGACGACCTCGTGTGCCGCAAGGATGCGTTCCTCGGTGTGGCCGCCTTCCTCGTAGGGAACCTGCCACTCGTCGAGCTTGGCTTTGTAGCGGTCGGCGATCTTCCCCATATCGGAGAGGAATACGTCGAACTCTTTCTTTTTGGCGAGGATCGCGGAGCCGTAACCGCTGATGCCTCCGCCCAGGACTGCTATCTTTTTCATGATTACCGGATCTTTAACGTTACCAGGGTGATGGCGGCCAGCAGCAGCGAGATGATCCAGAAGCGGAGCACGATCTTGGTTTCGAACTGCCCTTTTTTCTGGAAATGATGGTGTACGGGGGCCATCAGCAACAGGCGCTGCCCTTCGCCGTATTTGCGTTTGGTGTATTTGAAGTAGCCGACCTGCATCATCACCGAGAAACTCTCGACCAGGAACACGCCGCACAGCAGCGGCAGCAGCAGTTCCTTGCGGATGCAGAGGGCGAAGACGGCGATGATGCCGCCGATCGACAGGGAGCCGGTGTCCCCCATGAAGATCTGCGCCGGGAAGGAGTTGTACCACAGGAAGCCGACCAGCGCGCCCGCGAAGGCCGCCGCGAAGACGACCAGCTCTCCGCTGTCGGGGATATACATGATGTTGAGGTAGTCGGCGTAGACGATATGTCCCGAGAGGTAAGCCAGCACGCCGAGTACGGCCACGATCGGGACGGAGACGCCCGTGGCCAGCCCGTCGAGGCCGTCGGTGAGGTTGGCGCCGTTCGAGACGGCCGTGACGACGAAGATCGCTACCAGCACGTAGAGCAGCCAGGTCGTGGCGCTGTCCTCGCCCGTGAGCCATCCGTAGTCGAATTCGTTGTTCTTGACGAAGGGGATGGTGGTTTTGGTGGTCTTGGTGCTTTCCGAGCTCAGGACGACGTTCCGCTGCACGCTTTCGATCACCGATCCGTCGGGGTTCAGATAGACGGTCTGCACGGGCTGCGTGACCTTCTCGCGGACGATGATCTGGGGCGAAAGCCACATCGTCGTGCCGACGATGATGCCCAGCCCGACCTGGCCCACGATCTTGAAGCGGCCCTTGAGCCCCTCCTTGTTGTGGCGGAAGACCTTGATGTAGTCGTCCAGCCCGCCGATCAGCCCCAGCCAGACGGTCGAGACGATCATCAGCTGGATGTAAATGTTGTCGAGCCGTCCGAAGAGCAGGATCGGGACGAGGATCGCCAGCAGGATGATGACGCCGCCCATCGTGGGGGTGCCGCGTTTCTGGAGCTGTCCCTCGAGCCCGAGGTCGCGGATGTCCTCGCCGATCTGCTTGCGGCGCAGGAAGTCGATGATCTTGCGGCCGAAGATGATGACGATCAGCAGCGCGAGGATGATGGCCGCCGCCGCGCGGAACGAAATATACTGGAACATACCCGAGCCCGGGATGTCGTAATATTCGCCTAAATACTTGAAAATGTGATAGAACATGTCGTATGTCGGGTTTTTAGTTTCTGAGTGTGCCGAAGGCCTTGCCGACCTCCTCCTTGTCGTCGAAGTGGTGTTTTACGTCGCCGATGATCTGATAGGTTTCGTGCCCTTTGCCCGCGATGAGCAGGATGTCGCCCGGCCGGGAGAGCATTGCGGCGGTGCGGATGGCCTCGGCACGGTCGACGATGCGCAGGAACCGGGCGCCGGGGTCGAGGCCGGCGGCCATCTCGTCGAGGATCGCCCCGGGCGACTCGTGGCGCGGGTTGTCCGAGGTGAAGATGGCCGTATCGGCGTATTTCACCGCGATCTGCGCCATCTCGGGCCGTTTGGTGCGGTCGCGGTCGCCGCCGCAGCCGCAGACGACGATCAATTGTTGCGCCGGGGTGCGGATCTCCTGGATGGTCTGGATGACGTTTTCCAGTGCGTCGGGCGTATGCGCATAGTCGACGATGGCCGTGGTTCCATTCTCCGCCCGCACGAATTCGAAGCGCCCGCTCACGGCATGGAGCATGCTCATCGCGCGCAGCACTTCGGCGCGGTCGAGTCCCAGCAGCACCGCGGCGCCGTAGACGGCCAGCAGGTTATAGGCGTTGAAGCGTCCTACGAGCCCAACCCATACTTCCTGCCCGTCGATGCGCAGCAGCATGCCGTCGACGTGCATCTCGACGATCTTGCAGCGGAAATCGGCCATCGTGCGCAGCGAATAGGTGTGTACCCCGGCTGCGGTGTTTTGCACCATGACGCGGCCGTTCTTGTCGTCGGCGTTCGTCAGGGCGAAGGCATCCTTGGCGAGGGAGTCGAAGAAGAGTTTTTTGGCGCGGATGTATTCGGCGAAGGTCTTGTGGTAGTCGAGGTGGTCGTGGGTGATGTTCGAGAAGATGCCGCCCGCGAAATGCAGTCCCCGCGTGCGTTGCTGCACGATGGCATGCGACGAACACTCCATGAAGCAGTATTCGCACCCTTCGTCGGCCATCTCGCGCATCATGGCGTTCAGCCGCACGGGGTCGGGCGTGGTGTGGGTCGCCTCGACGATGCGTTCGCCGACCTTGTAGACGACCGTCGAGACCAGCCCGGCCTTGTAGCCCAGTGCCCGCACCAGGTCGTAGAGCAATGTTGCGGTCGTGGTCTTGCCGTTGGTGCCGGTGATGCCCACGAGTTTCAGTTCGCGGCTCGGGTGGCCGTAGAAGGCTGCGGCCATGTCGGCCAGCGCTCCTGCGGCGTCGGGGACGACGACGTAGGCCACCCCGTGGGCCGTTTCGGCAGGCAACTGCTCGCAGACGACGGCCGAGGCGCCTTTTGCGACGGCGTCGGGGATGAAGTCGTGCCCGTCGGACTGCGTGCCGCGGGTGGCGAAAAAACAGTCGCTCCGCGTCACGGCCCGCGAATCGTAGGCCAGGGCGGCCACCGTCGTGGAACCGTCGCCGTGCAGCGCCGTGACGGGCGTATCTTTGAGTAGGTCTTTCAGTGTTTTCATCTTATTTCAGTGTTATGCCGACCGTCGAGCCAGGCGTGATGCGGGCTCCGGCGGGGATACTTTGCTGTGTTACGGCGCCCGCGCCCGAAAAACGGACTTTCAGCCCGCGGCTTTCGAGTACGAACAGCGCATCCTTGAGCCCCATGCCGCGCACGTCGGGCATCGTCCCTGTTTCGGGCGGGAGGCTCGTGATGATTACGTTCGAGAGGCTGTCGACCCGGGCGCGCCCCCAGCCCGTACGCTGGTCGAACGAGGCGCGGGGCGAGAACTTGTCGGCCACGCGGCGGATCTGGGCGATGTCGCCGCCCTTGACGTGCCCCGGGTAGCAGCGGCCGCCGTGCCGTTCCACGCGGCCGTACCAGTCGCGGTTGCGGTTGTAAATGTAATCGACCATCCGTTTGACCACGGGGCCCGCCAGCGGCCCGCCATAGTAGGCTTTGCCCGGTTGCGCCCGGGTTTCGATGGTCGTCAGCACCGTATAGCGGGGATTGTCGGCCGGGAAATAGGCGACCATCGAACCGAGGTAGTAGCGCCCCTCGCGGCTGCGGGCGTCGGTGATCTGCGCCGTGCCGGTCTTGGCGGCCACGCGCAGGCGCGTGGAGTCCTTGAAATAGAGGCTTGCGGTACCTTGCGTGCAGACCAGTTCGAGGCAGCGCTGCACTTCGCGCAATGCCGCGCGCGAGCAGATCGACGAGGCGATGGTCTGCGTCTCGAACCGCTCCTCGACGCGGTCACCGCGCCGCAGTTCGCGGATCAGCACGGGCGAGATCATCTTCCCGCCGTTGGCGATGGCGTTGTAGAACGTGATCATCTGGATCGGCGCCAGCCGCACGCGGTAGCCGTAGCTCATCTTGACGAGCATGACGCCCGGGTCGGGTACTTTCCAGTCGGCGGTGATCGACGGGGCGCGTTCGCCGAGCCGTTCCAGCCCGACGGTCTTGCCCAGGTGGAGTTTTTCGTGCAGGAAGTCGCTGTATTCCTGTTTTTTGCCCGTGATGCCGTAGCGATCCCAGATCGCCTTGGCGAAATAGACATTCGACGACGAGGCTACGGCGCGGCGGAAGCCGATGACATGGTCGCCCCGGTGCGAGTCGCGGATATTACGGGCCGGGCCGACCGTCACGGGGTCGCCGTTGTGCGTGTCGTAGGTCGTCTCGGGCGACATGCCGGCGTCGTCGAGCAGCGTGAGCATCGTCGCCAGCTTGAAGGTCGATCCGGGCTCCATGCTGCGTCCCAGCGCGTAGTTCTCCCTTTCGTAATAGCTGCCGCCCGAGGAACCCGAGCGGCCCAGGTTGGCCATGGCGAGTATCTCGCCGGTCTCCACCTCCATGACGATGGTCGTGCCCCAGATGGCGTTCTGGGCTTCCAACTGGCGCCGCAGCGCTTTGTCGGCCACGTCCTGCAGGTCGAGGTCGAGTGTCGTCACGATGTCGTACCCGTCCACCGGGTCTTCATGCCCGGCTCCCGCCACGCGGCCGTAGAAGCCCCGGGCGATGCGCTGCCGCAGCGCCTTGCCGTCCCGTCCCGCGAGTTCCTCACGGTAGGCCTCCTCGATGCCGTAATTGCCCTTGTCGCCCGTGAGCCCGATCGTACGGCGCGCCAGTTCGCCCTGCGGGTAGATGCGCTGGTCGCGTTCGACGAGGCGGTAGACCATGCCCATGTTCCAGTTCAGCATCGGGTAACGCCGCAGGGTCTGCCATTCGGCATAGTCCACCTCGCGGGGGAAGATGTTGACGGGTGTGTGGTCGCGGATCGTGTCGTAGATTTTCCGGGTGACGTACTCTTCGCCCCGCAGGCGATCCATCATGCGCGACAGCCACCCTTCGGAGCGCAGGTAGGAGGTGTCGCGGCCGTTGACCAGCCGGTAGCGGCGGGCGTGCTCCTCGCGGAAGCGGCGGGCGTATTCCGAGGCGGGTTTGTCCTTGAAGAAGGCGGAGAGCAGCTTGGCGAGCGAGTCGCTCTGTTCGCGGAAGGTCTTGAGCGAATCGAGGCCGGGCGAAGCGAAGTCGAAGGCCGCCTGGTAGCGGAAGATCGAGGTCGCCAGCGGTGCCCCGTTGCGCGAGAGGATGCTGCCCCGCTGGGCCGGGATGGTCTCTTCGGTGAAGATGCGGCTGGCGAGCCGATCGGCGTTGTAGGCCACTTCGGCGCTGAAAAGCTGTACCCAGACCAGGCGTGCGAACACGGTGAGCCCCGCGAGTATGAACAGCACGTAAAGCAGCCGTACCCGCAGCAGAATGTCGCTTTTGATCTTCGAACGCTCCTGTTTCATCGCCGTTTAGTTTTCGATGATTTCGCCCGGGGCGGAGGGGTCGCTCAGGTCGATGCCGCGTTCGCGCAGCCGCTCGACGATGGCCGAGTGGGTCGTACGGCTGTAACGCTGCTCCTGCAGGCGGATCGACCGTTCGCGCAGGATCTGGACTTCGCGTTCGAGGCGCGTGTATTTCATGTCGAGGTGCAGCGCCGTGAACATGACGGCGATGCTCAGGAAGAACATGCCCGCGATCGAGAGCATGTAGGGGTAATATTTCGATACGCCTTCGCGTACGAGGATCGTGCCCGAGAAAAGCTGCCAGAAGGTGCTGGCCCTGCGGCGGCGCTCCCTGCGTTCGCGCTCCTCGGCTTCGGCCTTTTCTGCTGCCTCGCGTTCCAGGTCGGCGCGGATCTCCTCCTCAGCCTCGCCCCGTTCGATGCGCAGTACCTCGCGCCGCACGCGGCGGGCGAATTCCGCTTCCTGTGCGCGCTGCGCCTCCTCTTCGGGGGTTATGGGGTCGAATTCGTGGTCGGGATACATGGCCGGGTCATCGTTTTACGGCGGCGCGCAGCTTCGCCGAGCGCGACCGGGGGTTGCGTTCCAGTTCTTCGTCCGAGGGGACGACCGCCTTGCGCGTGAGGATTTCGAACGGCGTGAGGGCGCGGCCGTAGAAATCCTTTTCCACCGCGCCCGCGAAATTGCCGCTGCGCAGGAAATTCTTTACCAGCCGGTCTTCGAGCGAGTGGTAGGAGATGACGACCAGCCGTCCGCCGGGGCGCAATACCCTGAGGCTCTGTTCGAGCGCCATCTTGAGTGCCTCCATCTCGCCGTTGACCTCGATGCGGAGTGCCTGGAAGAGCTTGGTCAGGAACTTCGACTCGTCTTTCTTCGGCGTGCAGGGACGGACGGCCTCGACCAGCTGCGCCGTGGTTTGAATCGGTGCCGTTTCCCGCGCCCGGACGATGCAGTTGGCGACCTTCCACGGGGTGTCCAGTTCGCCCCAGTCCCCCAGCAGCTGCGTCAGCGTCTGGGCCGGGTAGCTGTTGACGACCTTCGCCGCCGTCAGCCCGCCCCGCTGGTTCATGCGCATGTCCAGCGGCGCCTCGCCCCGGAACGAAAAACCCCGTTCCACGGCGTCGAAATGGTGCGACGAGACTCCCAGGTCGGCCAGTATGCCGTCTGCCTCGGTCACCCCGCGCAGCCTGAGGGCTCCGCGCAGGAACCGAAAATTGCTTTCGACGTAGTGGAACCGTCCGTCGGCGGGGGCGTTGGCGAGCGTGTCGCGATCCTGGTCGAAGGCATAGAGCCGCCCTTCGGGCCCCAGTTCTTCGAGGATACGGCGCGAGTGGCCGCCCCCGCCGAAAGTGAGGTCGACATAGGTGCCTGCGGGGTCGATGCCGAGCAGACCGACGGACTCTTTCAAAAGCACAGGTGTATGGTACTGAGACATATTCGTTGCCGATGAGGTCGATTTGGGTGTAAAGTTAGGGATTTTTCGAAAAACAATACCTATATTTGCGGATATAATTTTTTGAACATCCCTATGCCCAGAATAGATATCGGAGCGGTACTCGCCGAGAAAGCCCCGCGGTTGGCCCGCTGGGTTCCCGGGTTCGTCCTCCGCTGGCTCCGCCGTACGATCCATGAGCCGGAAATCAATTACATCCTCGAGCATTACTGGAACCTGCCGCCGCAGGAGTTCATCCGCGCCTGTTTCCGCGAATGGCAGGTGACCTATTCGGTCGAAGGGCTCGAAAAACTCGATCCCAAAGGCCGTTACCTCTTCGCCTCGAACCACCCGTTCGGGGGGATGGATGGCATGATGCTGGCCGACAAGCTGATCGACCGCTTCGGCGATGCGCGCGTGGTGGTCAACGACCTGCTGATGCACCTCGAACCCCTCCGCCCGCTGTGGATCCCGGTCAACAAGCACGGTTCGCAGAACAGCCTTTACGCCCGCAAGTTCGACGAGGAGTTCTTTGGCGAGCTGCCCATCCTCACCTTCCCCGCCGGGCTGTGCTCGCGCTGCATCGGGGGCGAGGTGACCGACCTGCCGTGGAAGACCAATTTCCTGAAGAAAGCCTATGCCTCGCAGCGCCAGATCGTGCCGGTGTTCGTCGAGGGGCGGTTGTCGAACTTCTTTTACCGCGTCGACCGTATCCGCCGGATGCTGGGCGTGAAATTCAATATCGAGATGCTGTGGTTGTCCGACGAGATGTTTTCGCAGAAGGGCAAGCATTTCCGCATCCTCGTGGGCGACCCCATCCCCGTCGCCGAGCTGCAACGCTACGGCGCCCTCCGCGACCAGGCGGACTACGTACGTAAAAAAGCGTATTTTTTGGAAAATATGCTCCTCCCGGCGGAAAATAACGGGTAAATCGGTATTTTTGTCCCAAGTTATGCAAGCACGAGAAATGGAACCTATCATACCTCCCGTCGACCGGGAATTGCTCCGCGCCGAGCTTACGCCCGAGCGCAAAGCGCGCGACACGAAGAAGGCCGGGAACGAGATCTATATCTTCCCGGCGTCGGAGTGCCCGGCGCTGATGCGTGAAATCGGACGGCTGCGCGAGATCGCGTTCCGCGGCGCCGGCGGCGGTACGGGCCGGGAGGTGGATATCGATGCCGAAGACCTGGCCGAGGACGGGTATTACCAGCTGATCGTCTGGGATCCGGCGGCCGGGGAGATCGTCGGAGGCTACCGTTTCATCATCTGTACGGACGAATATCCCCGCCACCTCTCGACCGAACACTATTTCCGTTTCAGCGACAAGTTTCGTCGCAGGTACCTGCCCCGCACCATCGAGCTGGGACGCTCGTTCGTGCAGCCCTCCTACCAGGCGCGCGGCAACGCCAAGAGCATCTATGCGCTGGATAACCTTTGGGACGGCCTCGGGGCGCTGATCGTGCTGGATCCGAATGCGAAATACCTTTTCGGCAAGGTGACGATGTATACGACCTACAAGGCCGTGGCGCGCAATGCGCTGATCTGGTTCCTGCGCCGCTATTTCCCCGACCGCGAGAACCTCGTGGAGGGCATACACCCGTTGAAGCTCGACCTGGACGACCCCTATTACGAACAGCTTTTCACGGGGCGTACCTATCAGGAGAACTACCGGATACTGATCCAGAAGATCCGCGAGTTCAACGAGAATATACCGCCGCTGATAAATGCCTATATGAACCTTTCGCCCACGATGCGGGTCTTCGATACGGTGTCGAACCCCGATTTCGGCGGCGTGGAGGAGACGGGCATCCTGGTGACCATACGCGATATTTATCCTGAAAAGCGCGAGCGCTATACCCGCTGGCTGGGTTGGCAGGCCGATCTGAAATACCGGCGGGAGTTATTCCGCGAGCACATCCGCGGGCATTTCGACCGGATCAAGAAGAAAAGAAACGGCTAACTCCTCGTTTTCAATGACAAAGCCGCACGGAGACAACCCGTGCGGCTTAAATTTTACTGTTATTTTCCGCGGGAACGCAGTAAAACGGGATTCGCGGCGTTTATATAGGCAGTATCATAAAACAATTCGCCTTATGAAAAAATTATTCCGGCTCTTCCTTTGCCTGGCGCTGTTTTCGGGCACCGCGGCGTGCAGTGATGACGAAGCATCGCAGAACCTGATCGTAATCAACGGCGGGGAACATTTCCTGTCGCTCGACGGACTGGCCCGCGCAGGCAAGATTTCCGTGCTGGCTCCCGCCCCGTGGCGTGTGACGAAGGCTGCGGGAGACACGTGGTTCACGCTTTCCGCGACCGAGGGCCCTGCGGGATATTCCGAGGTCGAACTGAGCCTCGACGAGAATCCGGGTGCCGCACGCAGCGCCCAGCTCGCCTTTGCATGCGGGGATGCGATCGTACCCTTCCGCCTGTCGCAGGGAGCCCTGTCGGCCGGCTATGACTCCCCCGATTATTATTTCTACGTGACGTTCGGGACGATGCCTACCCTGTATGCGGGCATTCACCTGCTCTCGCACGACAAGCCCAGCTACGTATTCTATTCGCGCTCCAGGACGTTCGACCCGGCGGAGTTCCCGGGGCGTGCCGAGGTTACGACCGCCGCAGACCGAACGGCCGATGCCACGCAGGCCGAAATGGAAGCAATGGCGCGCGAAATGAAGCGCCGTATCCTGGAGATCAACAGCGCCGACCCGACGGCCGTCTTCGGCCTCTATGTGGACGACCTCCGCTGCCGGATCGGTTACGACTGGTTCGTGGCGCAGGGGATCGACTCGGCACGGGTCAAGGTGAGTATGCTTTCCGACGGTACGGGAACTTATAACAATTTCTACAACTACTTCGGCGACGCGGCGACGGCCGAACAGAACTAGGATACCTATGCCGCCGAGGTAGAGGCACTCGACTGGAACCACGGCGGACGTTATCCCGAGACCCGTTCGCTGCCCGAGTTCGAAAGCTATACGTGGCCCTATTACCTTTCCACCCGCCCCGACTACCGGCTGGTGGTGCAGGACGGTTCGCTGCTGGAAAGTTCCTGTCCGTTCATCACCGAAAAGCTCGGGGAGATGGAGATCGAAAGTATCCAGCCTTATGAGATGCTTTCGGCGTTGCCCGAGTCCGCCCGTAAGCGGTTTTACGACATGGCGGGATTCGATTACGACGAATTCGCGGCCCTGTTCGACGCTTCCCCGAAAAAGAACCTGGTCATCATCGGTACCAGCCACGGGAGCGAGGAGAGCGCACGGCAACAGCGCGACTATGTCGCACGGATCGTGGAGCAGTACGGCGAGGGGTATGACATCTTCTTCAAGCCCCACCCCGCCGATACCTCGTCGGCCGGTTACGAGATCGAGTTCCCGGGGTTAACGCTGCTGCCCGGCCAAATGCCGTTCGAGATATTCGTGTGGGCGCTGATCGACCGCGTGGACATGATCGGCGGCTACCCCTCGACGGTGTTCCTGACGGTGCCCCTCGATAAAGTGCGGTTCATCTTCGCCGCGAATGCCGAGAGCATGGCGCGACCGCTCAACATTCTGTTCCGCGACGCGACGGACGTGGAATGGATGCAATAGGTGCCTTTAGGCAGTATATGGAAAAGCCGGGCTTCCTGCGAAGCCCGGCTTTTTCGTGGCCTTTTCGGAGCGGGTTTACCGCGACGCCGCCAGCGACGACGGGGTGACGCCCTCGGAGTTTTTCGCCCAGTCGCCGCGGGCGCGGAGCACTTGTTCGACGATGTCGCGCACGGCCCCTTCGCCGCCCCGGAACTCCGAGACGTAACGCGAAGCCTCGATCACTTCGGCCGCGGCGTCGGCCGGGCAGACCGGGATGCCCACCTCGCGCATGCACTCCAAGTCGGGGATGTCGTCGCCCATGTAGATCGCGTGCGCGGGGTCGATGCCCTCGTCGGCGAAATATTCCCGCATGGCCGTGATTTTGTCCATGCAGTCGGTGTAGTAGCGGTTGATACCCAGCATCCGCAGGCGGTTTTCGAGCGTCTTGCCGCGTCCGCCGGTGATGATGCAGACCTTGTAGCCCATCTTGACGGCGTAGCCCAGCGCATAGCCGTCCTTGGCATTGTAGCGGCGGATGAAATCGCCGTCGAGCGTGGGGATGATGCCGCCGTCGGTCATCACGCCGTCCACGTCGAAGATAAACGCCTCGGTGCGGGCTATATCTTCTTTGAAATTTCCCATATGTTGTTACTTATTATCGAGTAGATGTTTTCGAGTCGGGGGGCGGCGGCGAGCAGTGCACGGTGGCGTGCCATCGTGGGCAGGTCGTTGCGCACGGCGGGGCCTGTCTGCACGTCGGCCGGGGAGGCGGCGTCGAGTGCCTTGGCGGCGGTCTCGGCCAGGAGCGGTTTGAGAACGTCGAAGGGCAGGCCCGCGCTGCGGACGATGCCTTCGCCGACGGCGTACATGTGGTTGACGAAGTTGCAGGCGAAAACCGCCGCGAGGTGCACCTTGGCGCGGCAGGCCGAGTCGGCCCACACCACCGTGTGCGAAAGACGGCGGGCGAAGGCTTCGAGTGCGGGACGCAGGGGGGAGTCATCGGTTTCGAGGAAGAGGGGGATTTGCGAAAAATCCACGCTGCGCCCTTTGGTGAAGGTTTGCAGCGGATAGAAGACGGCGCGGCGTGCATGGGCGGGAAGCGCATCGAGCGGCACGCTCCCCGCAGTATGGGCGACGACGGCTCCTGCAGGCAGGGGCAGCGCCGCGGCTACCTCCCCGACGGCCTTGTCGCTCACAGAGATCAGGTATATGTCCGCGTCGGCCAGCCGTGCCGGGTCTGCCGTCCACTGCGTTCCGGCGAGTGCGGCGACAGCCTCCCCCCGTGCGGCGTTGCGGGCGAACAACTGTACCAGTTGCAGGCCGCTTCGGGCGACGGCCTGCGCCAATGCTTCGGCAAGGTTTCCGCTGCCGACGATCACTACGCGTTCCAAAGGTCTCTCCATATCGTTTTACAGTAAATCCACCAGCCGGACGTTGTCCTGCGATTTGCGGGCGGTCTCTTTGAGCGTTTCCAGTTCCTGGTCGATGCGGGTCAGTTCGTCGCTCTGGGTCAGGTCGACGGTCGTTTGCCCCGATTTTTCGACCGCTTCGAGTATGCCGTAAACGGTCATTGACTGGGGGTCGTGCGCCGGGGCGAAGGCCACTTCGCGCTCGCCGTCGCCCGAGGGCACGGCGATCAGTTGTCCGGCCTGCACGAGCTGGTAAAGGATGTCGTTGACGATGCGCGTGGGCAGATCCAGTTGTGCCCGGATCTCGTCGGCCGGGGTGGCGCCGCCCTGGCCGCGGAAGTGCCGCACGACCGTGAGCATCACGGCCAGCAGGATCTTGCGCCGCTGGTCGTAGCTGATGAGGAGCGATTCGCGCTCTTCGCCGAAACGGGCGATGTTCTGGTAGGCGAACGACAATTCGCCGCCGAACAGCAGGATCTGCCACGAGGTCTGGAGCCAGATGAGCAACAGCGGCAGCGCTGCGAAACTGCCGTAGATGGCGTTGTAGGAGGTCATCCACCGCTGGATATAGAGATAACCCCACTGGAAAAGCAGGAAAAGCGTGCCGGCGACGATGCCCGCCATCAGGGCGCTCCTGAATTTGACCTTCGTATTGGGGATGATGATATACAGGATGGTGAACATGATCCAGATGATGACCATCGACGCCAGGTGCGAGAGCAGGGTGAAATACCAACTGCCGTCGAAGCCCAGCATCTGCTGGGCGTAGCTGCCGACGGCATTGGCGACGATCCACAACACAGGGACGATCATCACCACGGCGATGTAGTCGGTATACTGGCGGGTGAGGCTGCGTTCGACCTTGACCTCCCAGATGTTGTTGAAGGCGCTTTCGATCGAGCCGAAGACCCGGATCACCGCCCAGAAGAGCATGACCAGCGCCACGGCGGCCACCACGCCGCCCTGCGTACGGGCGAGCGCCTTTTCGGCGAACGTGACGATGTAGTCTACGATCTCGGGGTTCTGCGGGAAGAGGGCGTAGAGGTTTTCCACCAGCCCGTCGGCCAGCCCGAAACCCTTGACAACGGCGAAGACCACCGCGACGATCGGTACCAGCGACATCAGCGTGTAGAACGTGAGTGCCGCGCTGCGGACGATGGTGCCGTGTTCGAGCAGGCCCCGCGCCGTATAGAACAGCAGCCGGTATTGCTGCACGAGCCAGCGGATCACCGGGTTGCGCCATTCGCGGATGTCGCGCCGGAAGATCGTGTCCGTAAAATAGGTGAATATTTCGCTGATTTTCATAAGCCGTTTCCGTTCCCGTAACCCGGAGGCGCCGTGCCGAGGCCCGTGTGCCGTCGGGGCGGACGCTGTCCCAGTCGTGCAAATATAGCTATTCCAGCCGTACAACCCAAAAACCGCTCCCGATTTTCGTGAAGGCCAGCCGAACGTCGTTGCCGGCATGTACGCCCAGCCGCCGTCCCAGCTCTTCTGCGGCGAACGGGAAATCCCGTTTCATCAACTCCGCGCCGCGGCCTTTGAACGCGCGTTTCAGCCGCCGGGGGTCGTAGGGCTCGATACGTTCGATTGCGAATACTTTGCCAATTATCCCCTCTGGCCGCTCCGTGGCGAAACCATACCCGTTTTCGCTCCATATGTCGGCTTTGCCGCGCAGGTGCAGCCGTGCCAGCCGCGCTTTCTGCAACGCCACATCGGGTACCACGAGCCACCGGTAACGATCCGGTTCGAACGCCCCCGGGTGCGGGGGTGCGCCGGCTTGGGCGGGCGTTGCCGTGAACGAGCCGCGTCCGAGGGCGGTCGCGGTAATGCCGGGGCCCGTGCCGTCGGCATAGATGACGACCTCCTTGCATTCGTCGCCCAGCGATACGGCCTCTACGCGGGCGCCGGGGAAGAGCCGCAGCGCCTCGCCGATGTCGAACAGCGGGGAGTTTTTGACGCACAGTCGTCCCGAAGTCCTGCCGATGAGCGGCATCAGGGAGAGTATGTCGGGCGAACAATCCTCGAGCCGTACCAGTTTGCGTCCGTCGCCCGAACGGCGGTCGGGGTCGGCATAGACCCAGTCGAAATGCAGTCCGGGCTGTGCGAGGTATGCTTCGGCGGAGGTGTTGACGACCTCGATGTTCGTGGCGCCGAGCCGCCGGAAGTTCTCCGCGGCGATGCGGGCGAGCGTCTGGTCGCGTTCGAGCGTCACCACGCGGCGGAAACGACGCGCCAAGAAAAAGGCGTCGGCGCCCAGCCCGCAGGTGAGATCGAGGACGGCCCCGCCCGCGATCCGCTTGTGGGCGGCGCAGGCTTCGCTCGATGCCTGTTCGAACGCCAGCGGCGGCAGGATGCACTGTGCGGCGGCGTACGAGGGGAGTTTCGCCTCTGCCCGCGCGAGGTACTTGACCTGCGTGGCGACCAGCCGGGCGTGGGGTGTGTTGCGGTCTAAGGCCACCTCCAGCGGGTCGCGGCCGCGGTTGGCGGCGATGGCCCGCTGCACTTCGTCCGTCAGCAGCAGCGTATATTCCCCGGGGGTTATCATGCCGGCAAATGTACGCTTTTTTTCGGCTCGAAAGACCATGCAGCCAGGGTGGTGAGCAGAAAAAACAGGTAGATGCCCGCCGTCGCCCCGCCGCCGAGGGTGTATTCGGCATATCCGCCCGGGAGCGCCGCGGCAGCTCGGGCCAGCGTGTTGAGCAGGCCGGCCGTGCCCGAAAGCACGGCGTCGAAGGCCGGGGCGAGCCAGTTTACGGGAAGGATCATCCAGACGGTGCCGCCCAGTACGACGATACTTCCCACGAGGATCGCCACGGGATTGACGAGCAGTCCCGCCAGCGGGACTGTGCCGAAGGTGTGCGATACGAGGGGTGCCGTGGCGATGCCCGCCACGAGGCTGATGACGAGGGCGTCCGTGAGCAGGTTGAGCGCCCGCCGGCGGGTATGGAGCAGTCGGCAGAGCGGCACGCCCCAGGCGAGGATGGCCGCGACGGCGATGAACGAGAGCTGGAAACTGATGTCGCCCAGCCAGGCGGGGTTCCACAGCAGCATCCCGAAGCCGGCGGCCGCCAGTGCGTTGAGTGCGACGTACTCCGACGCCGAGGCCAGTGCGAACTGGAGCATCGTGCACATCACGGCCGCCCGCACGGCGCTGGGCGAGAATCCGGCCGCCGCGACGAACAGCCAGATGCAGACCGTTGCGAGCAGGTTGCGCACCAAGTGCCCGCGGTGCAGCAGCGGCAGCCACCACAGCATGAGGTTGACCAGTGCGAAGACGATGCCCGTGTGCAGTCCCGAGACGGCCAGCAGGTGCGACAGCCCGCTGCGCGAATAGACCGTGCGCAGCTCCTGCGTGATGCCGCTCCGGTCGCCCGTGACCATGGCGCGGCAGACGGCGCCCGCATCGTCCCGCATCCCGATCCGTTGCATCCGCTCGACAGCGTGCAGGTGCAGGGCGCTGCTTCGTCCGGGCAGGCGCTCGATGAGGGTGCGCTCCGACAGCCACAACGTTCCGGCGAACCCCCGGCGTGCCATCAGCCGGCGGTAACTTTCCGCTCCGCCGCGAAACGGCCGCACCGAACCCCGGCAGCGGATTCTCTCGCCGGGGTAGAGGGCCGTAAGGCTGTCGGCATAGAGCATTATACGGTCTCCCGAGGCGTGCCAGGTTCCGTCCGAAGGGTCGCGCCACGCTACGGCCGTCGCTTCGGCCGAGGTGTAGCGTCCGCGTTCGGCGGGGATACCCTCGACCGTGAGTTCGTAAGTTGTGTATATACCGCGGGGCAGCGTGTGCGCTGTGTCGCGGAGCTGTGAGGCGGCGAACCCGGCCGTGAGCAGCATTACGAGTGCGCCGGACTGTGAGTGCAGCAACAGCGCCAGTGTCCCGGACAGCAAAAAAGCCCCTGCGAGGAACCACAGGGGCAGCGTGAAGCAGTCCGCGGCGAGAATCCCCGCGGCGAACGGTGCGACGGCTTTTACCATCGGCATACGGTCGAGTCGTGCGGACAGGGAGGCGGCTTTCATCTCTGCAAAGATAGTAAATTCGGATTGTTTTGTGTGATATTCGGGTGGGGTGTCTCGGTTTTGGTCTGCTGCCGGTTCTTTGCGGATCCTCGCAACCCGTCTCCGTTTACCGTTTCCTTTCGTCGCCCGCCGGGCGGGTCAGCCGGATGCGGGCTTGTCGCGGACGAACAGTTCCCACCCCAGTTCCACCTCGCCCATATCGGCCGCGGCGCCGTTTTCCACACGCGATACAGCCGCAGCCATGCGTAGCATCGTCGTGCGGTCGCGGGTGTCGAGCGGTTGCCCGTCCGGGATTCCGACGGCGTCGGCCACGGCGCGGATGTAGGTTTCGGTGTGGTTTTCCGAAGGCGGCGCCCACCGCGAAATCATGCCCCGGATCGTGTCGAGCCCGTAGCGTATCCGGTAGGTGTCAAGCAGTACGAATATCGCGCGGTAGCCCCATGCAAGGGACTCGAACTGTTTGAACGCCGAGTCGCGCGAGGGGCGCACTTCGCCTTTGTAGCGCACCTTCGACTGGCGGATATTGCCCGGGTTGCAGTTTTGCAGCCCCCTACTCATCGCCCGCCTCCTTTCGGATACGGCGGCGGACATACCGGCGCAGCCAATGGAACAGCGGTGCATCGGAGAGCTGTGCGGCATTTTCGAGGAACGACCACAACTCCACGCCGCATGTAAAACCCGTGAAGAGCCGTGCCACGTTCAGCTGCATGAAGTCCAAGACACAGCTGTCTATCAGCCAGGCCATGGCGATGGCCGTGACCGTAAGTCCCAGTTTGAGCACCGTGCGCCAGGCCTCGCAGCTTTCGAAATACCAGGTGTGCCCCTTGCGGCGGGCAGCGGCGCGGCTGGCGGCTACGCCCGAGAGGAAGTCGATGCCGATGAATGCCATGGCACATGCCACCAGCGGGCCTATGGGGGCGAACAGGGCGATGAAACCCGCCGTGAGGCCGCTAATGAGTCTGTATAAGGTTTCCATCGGTCGTGCAGCGTTTGAGGATGTTGTTGTCGGGATCGTACCCGGGAAATTCCGCGGCATGTGCTTCGAGGTGTTCCGCAGCGCGGCGCAGGAGCGTGCGGGCCTGGCGGCGCAGGCTGCGTTGCAGTTCGCGCAGCGACTGGGCGTCGGCCGGCTGGTAGGAGCCCGATTTGGGGGCTACGGTGCCGCACTGTCCGGTGCGGATGTCGAGCCGCGGCTGTACGGCGATGCGGGTGAAGAGCGCTACCGGGGCTGCGAGGTATTCGGCCGTGAAGCCGGCATGGAGGCCTGCGAGCAGTTTTTCGTGGAATGCCCGTCCGATGACGGGCACGATGTAGCGTTGTTCGGCCGCCGCGATGTCGCCTTCGCCGATGGCTTCCGGCGCAAGGTACTCCCCGTCCGTAAAGGCCGATGCGACGGCTTGTGCAGGGGTGATCAGTGTGTTCATGATTGTCGTGGTTGAAATGAGTGTTCGAGTGCCGCCGGAGGCGGCGAACGGCAAGTTTCGAAAGGCCCGAAGAACCGGCCTTATTCTATGCTTCGTATGTTGTATTTCGTGATCTCCGACAGGAACGCCTGTTGGCGCTCGTCATCGGGGTCGTAATCCAGCCCGTCGGCCTTGCGGGCTTCCCAGACCTTCATGTAGATGGGTTTGGAGCGCGTCGGCGGACGGTTGATGACCTGTAACGACGAGGCGTCTATCCCCAGGATGGACGTGATCGCCTCGCGCACGGGCTCCGTCAGTTCGGCCTGCTCGCCGAGGATGACCGTGTTGAGTGCCACTTCGTACTCGTGCAGGATACGCTCGGCGCTGAATCCCGAGGCGTAGTCCAGTCCGCTCAGCGTCCGGAACCATGAGTGTGCCACGACGATGTCCGACACGGCCTGTTCGTGCAGCGCCTGCCAGTCGCCTTCGTTCTGCGACGCGATGGGGATGAAGCGTGAATTGTCGCCCTCGCCGCCGTCGCGGATGACGAACATCACCTGCCCGGGGTTGCCTGCGAATTTCTGTTCGGCCAGCCGTACGATGCGCTCGGCTTCGGATTCGTTGTCCACGGTGCTGTCGAGCATCATCACGCCCGAGAGCTGGAACGAGTTGTCGAGCCGCGAGATGTTCCATTTGTCGGTCTTGTAGGCGATGGCCGAGACGTTGAACCCGGCGATATAGGGCGGTACGCCGTAGTGTTCGAACATCGGTTCGTAGTCCTTGTAGTGGATCATGGCCCGCAGCGTGCCGTCCTCCTGCCGTTCGAAGGCCGGGTAGAGGGGCAGCGTCCGTGCCTCGGCGGCGTTGAAAGCCGCCCAGTCGTGGTGCAGGAGGATGTGCGCCGAATCGCGGGCCACGCGGCAGCGCGAAGCGTCCTGGTGGTGGAACGCGAGGAACGAGTGTTCCGCGTCGGTCACTATTTCGAGGAAGGCGTTGCCGAACAGGGCCTTGTCGAAGGCCAGCTTGTTGAGCACCTGCCGCAGGCTCTCCCCGTCGCCGTTCACACGTCGGATGAAGGCTGCGAGCAGGGGTTCATGCCCCTCGTCGCAGGAAAACCCCTTGCCCGAGATGTAGTCGGCCTTGTCGTTGATGATGCGGCGGTGCGTGACCGAACGCCGGGCCATCAGCGCCAGGGCATTGGGGAAGAGATTGTCGTCGCCCCAGCGCCAGAACTTGTCGCTTTGGACGCTCCCCGCGCCCGATGTGATATATGGGTCGTCCGCACGGTTGGCGACCGCTACGGCCGGCTTGAATTTCTGTTTTCTGCTCATGCTTCTTGTTCTTTGAGCTCGGCGGCCGGGTCGGTGTCCTCGCTCGTAAGCGTCAGGACGGCCGGCGTGCCGTCGAGGGGTTTGATGCCCGACTCCATGGCGAAGGAGTCCGGGCGCAGGGGTTGCGAGGTGCCGAAGCGTGCCGACCATCCCGCCAGCAGCCGCTCGCCCGAGGCCATCGTGACCAGGGCTATGAGCCCTTCGGTCTCGGCCGCACGGCGGAGTGCCGGGGTGAAAGCCTTGCGGAACGTCTCGCGGCCCACGACCAGTGTGAGCGTGTGGCGCACGCGCTGTGGCCCGGCGTCGGTGTCGAGCCGTTCGGCATAGGACGAGCGTTGTTCGGCGAGCGGCAGGGCGGTGAGCTGCGTCGCGTCACGGAAAATCGCTTCGGCGCGCCCGTCCGCCGCCACCGCCGCCCGCAGGAGGTTTCCTGCGGGGGTGACCGTGACGGCTGCGACGCCCCCAGCCGGTTTGCGGGGTGTGGAGTCTGCCATCGTTATGCCGGGTTGTAGGCGTAGGTCATCAGCGTCTCGTCGAGCACGTCGCACCCGGCCATGAAGACGGCACGCTGGCGGTTTTCCATCAGGTCGGGGTTGTACCACATGCGCACTTCGTTGCCGGGGAAATCGGCCGTGTTGACCGCCAGTACCAGGTTGCGGCGGTCGGTCAGCAGGCAGAACGACTTGTGCAGCGACGTACTGGCGAGGTAGGAACCCAGACGCACGTCCACGAGCGGTATGCCGTGGTAGGCGAGGCTCGGACGGCCTTCGGTGGTCGCCATGTAGGCGGCATCGGCACTCTTGCCGTCGAGGTATTTCTCGAAAGCGTAGTAGATGTCCGACGTGACGAAGAAGGCGAGCTGCCCGTCGGCCTTCATGTCCTTGACACGCTCGTCGGCGTTCATCCAGAGGTCGTCGAGGACGGCGACTACCTTCCCGGGATCGGAGAAATCCTCAGCCTGGCAGATCGAGTTGTAGAACTTCTCCTGCATGGCTCCGGCCTTCACGGTCTTGAGGAACCCGTCGAAGGTGTTGTAACCCGATGCCGCCGAGGTGTCGCCCACCCACATCGTGGCGCGGATGCTTTCGGCGACGGCCTGTTTGAAGAGTGCTGTCTCGGCCTGTTCGAGTTCGGTGCCCGTCAGGTCGTCCATGTTGACGTCGGCGCGTGCGGCGATCTTTTCATAGACCAGCGAGAAATAGTCGGCGGCCGAAAATCCCAATTCGGCCTTCACGCGGCCCAGGCTGATGGTTTTCTGCAGCTTGGTCGCCGCGTTACCGCCCGTCCATCCGGCGGCGGAGTATTTCTGGAGGACGTTGCGCTGTCCGTCCCAGAGCTGGATGGTCGTGGGTACGGGCATGTTATAGAGTACCCGCACGCCCAGTTCGCGGGCGGAGTCGCCGCTCAGGATCGGACGGAAAAAGATGGTTTCGAGGTCGGAACCGGTGTACTGTTTTGCACTTTCTAAGAAACTCATGGCTGATTTGTTTTTGGTGTTGGGTTATGTCGTGTGTGAATGTCAGATGCCTTTGAAGCGTTTGACGTCTTCGGCGTAGGCGCGTTGGTTCGCCGTCCGCACCGTGTCGCCGTACGACGGGTCTTCGCGCGGTTTGGTGCAGGTGGGCGAGGCGTTCTGCTGCGCTTGCCGTATGGCCGTGGCCGAGCGGCGCAGCAACTCCTGCCGTTCTCCCGCGGTGAGCAGTACATTGCGGTCGGCGGGAAGCTCCTCGCGGCGGTTGAGCCCGATGCCTGCGAGCAGCCGCTCCCAGCCGCGGGCGATATTCCCTGCCAGCGAGGGTGCCGTGCGCTCCCCGTTGTCGGTCACCGTGTCGGCGAGCCCTGCTGCGACGGCCTCTTCGGGCGACAGCCAGCGGCCGTTGCCGTTGTTTTCGGCCATCAGCGCCTCGAACTCCCCGGCCGGGCGACCGGAACGGGCGGCATAGACCGCGGCGATGCGCGTGTCGGTCTGGCGGAGCAGGTCGAGTTTTCCCGCTATCTCTGCGGCGTTGCCTTCGGCGGCACAGATGGCCGTGTGGATCAGGTAGAGGGCGTTGGCCGAGATTTCGCGGCAGCCGGGCGATGCGGCCTGTGCGATGATCGTCGCCGCCGAGGCCGTGTAACCGTAACAGCGGGTGGTGATGTGCGCATCGAGCGAGCATAGTGCGTCGTGAATCAGGAGTGCGTCGTTGACGTCGCCGCCCGTCGAGCGGATGTCGACCACGATCTGCGGGGCGTCGATCCCGGCGATGCGCCGCACCGTGTCGCGGAACTTCTCGTAGGTTGCGACGCGCGCTTCGGGCTGGTCGAACTGCCACTCTTCCGGTACGCCGATGGTACCTTCGATCTCGATGCGGCAGACGCCGGCGCTGTTTTTGATTTGGATTTCCGATTTCATGTTTCAGGATTTGTACGTGTTGTAATAGTAGCTGCGCACCTTTTCGTAGGAGCAGCAGAATTCGTCGGCCGTGACGTGCATGGCCTCGCAGCGGGGTACGCCTTCCTCTGCCAGCCGGTCGATCCGTGCCCGTACGGCCCGCTGTTCGCAGGCCCGCAGGTTGACCAGTCCCAATCCGAACAGCCGTTCGACGGCCTGTTCCCCTTCCAGGCCGCCTATTGCGTCGAGCAACACTTCGGCGAGCCGTTTTTCGTGCCGTGTCATCATCCTTCGCTCAGGCGTGTGAAGGTGCATCTGGCCGATGCCGCCTGCGGGTCGTAGCTTTCGATGGCATGGAGCGTGGCGCGGATTTCCTCGCCCCCGGTGTCGAGCCGGAATACCGAACGCAGGTCGGGCATCCCGGTGCCGGGCGTGAAGAGGCTTTCGAATTCGTGCGGCGCGAGCCGCAGCGAGAGGGTGATGCGCTGGCAGGTGGCTTCCTGTGCTGCCTGGCGGTCGTAGCGATGGTGCAGGCCGCGGATGCCGTCGCGGTCTTCGAAACAGAGCGTGAAGCCCTCCGTCGCTGCGTCCCCCGTGAAGTGGAATGCCGCGAGCGGGTATTCCGCCAGCCCCGACGGATACCCCCAGCGTTCGCCCGCGGGCAGCGGGTGCAGCCCGGCGAAGCGCACGATACGGGGCGTGAAGTTGGTGCCGTCCTCCTGCACGTCATCCCGGTCGCCGACCTGCATGATCTGCGCCGAGGGGGCGTTGGCATAGTGCCCAGCCTCGCTGAGCGTGGGCCGGAAGAGGGGGTTGCGCAATACTTGGTCGCCCTCTCGTGCGGCATAGGAATCGGTGCGGACGCTCCACTCCCCGAAGGGGCTCCCGGCTCCGGCATTGAAACGGTTCACGGCGCCGTCGCTTTCCTGGTAGCCCCATGTGCGGCTTTCGTGTATTTCGGGGGCGATGTCGGCCAGCACCACAGGCTGCGAGAAATCGCTCCTGTCGCGCCAGTCGGCCGTGGTTCCGCTGCCGAAAAATTCGTCGGCGGGTTCGATGCGGACGGTCTTGGTCTCCTCCTCGGTGTGGAACCTCAGGTTGAAGAGGTGTTGCAGCGCTTCGAGCAGTGCCGACTGCCGGATAGGATGCCGGGCGACGTCGGCGAAAGTGATTGCGGAGCCGTAGCCCGGTGCCGACGAGAACCGCGGTCGGAGTGAACACTCCTTGTGGAGCGTGAGCGACATTCCCTCCTCTGCGCCGTAGAAATAAATCCGGTCGAAGAATTTGGGCGATGCGGGGGCGATGCGTTCCGGGGCGGTTCGTACCCGCAGCTCGACGGTCGTCCGTCCCGATTCGGTGACGTATCCGTCGTACAGCGCCCAGTCGCCCGCATAGCGTACCCAGCGGGTGCCGCTGCGGATGAGCAACACGGGGTCGGCGACGGTGCCCGAGGCCGGGGTCGTGACCTGCGCCGTGCGCGCCGAAAACTCCGTCCAGAGAGCCTCTGCCACTCCATCCTTCGTGTAGGCCAGGCGGTACTGCGCCCCGTCGGTGTGGTCGAACACGATAGCCAGGTAACGGTGCCCGGGAGAGATGTCCGGCCGGCGGTCTTCATATCGGTTCGCCAGCGTGAAGGGCATGTCGGCGCCCGTCCCGAGGTAAACCGAGTCGAATCCCCGGAGCCGCTCACGCGTCAGGATACGGTGGTCGGTGGTGTATTTCAGGTAGTATTCGAAGCCCGCACTCACTTCGGTCGTGGGGGTGAAGACGATGCGCCCCTTGTCGAACCCGAAGCAGTTGCCGTTGTTGCAAAGTTCGGGAATCGGCTCCCCGTCGGTGTCGAGCGTCTGCGGCGTAGCCGTTTCGACGATGTTGCCCACGCTGTTGGCCGTTGTGCTCGGGTTGGCCGACACCCGCCCCAGGTGGTTGCCCTGTGCGGTGGCCGGAGCCAGCCTGCGGGCGTAGAAGCCCATCCGCGCAGCAAGCGCCGCCGTGTCGCGCGACGGGTAGGCACCGCTCATGTAAAGCGAGCGGAACTCCGGACTGCTCGTGAAATTGCTTTCGATGCGGTAGCCGGCCTCTGCGAAGATCGTCTCGACGAGCGTCGCCACGTGCAGGAAGGGATGGTAGTCGTCCACCGAGAGGATCCTTTCGGCCGGCAGCAGATCCGACGGGCTGTTTTGTTGCGGGTATTCGTCGCGGCGGATCGGGAAAAACTTTACGGGCGAATCGTCCGTCCAGCTGGCCGAGACGGTCGACGGGAGCAGGCGCGCATGATAATCGATGCCCAGGGCGCTGAACACCCGTCGGGCGGCATTTTTCGCCCAGCGGGCACCGCCTTCGCGAATTTCGATCCGGTACCCTTCGTCCGAAACCTTGAGCAGCCGTACCGTCCCGGCCAGCAACTTCGCCCCTTCGGCCGAGAGCACAGCCCTGTGGAGCGAGGCGTTGAACCGCCCTGAGGTATGCGGGTCGCGGGCGAATCCCAGAAGCGCCTCGTTACGGGGCGTCGCGGGGAGCGTGAACTCCTGCGACCGGCCTTCCCGTGCGGCCTCCACGTCCGCGAGTTCCGCGGCGGCGTAACCCCCGACGGCGATGGGCTCCCCGGCCAGGTCGCAGGGCTTCGAGTCGATCGTCAGTTCCATGGCATCCCGGTTTTACGTTTGGGACGGATTTCGATTTCGAGGCAGGTCACGGCGCCATGCCGGTGCAGGACGCTCTTTTCCGTAACGACGTCGACCGCCGTGTAGCCGTCGTCCTCCGCCAGCCAGACGTCGGGCGAGGAGAGGACTTCGGAAAGCCCTTCGAGGGTCGCCCGGGGTTCGTAGGCCGACACGAGTACCGTCCGCCGTTCGGCACGGGTTCGGGCGACCAGATGCCCTTCGGCTCCGTATGCCCGTTGCCTGATTGTTTCGACGGACTCCGACTTTTCGACCGGGAAGGTGTAATGTTCGATCCCTCCCGCGCTGCTGCGCCAGGCCAGCCGCCGGGCTCCGGTGGGGGCGGAGATGACCGTGTAGGCTACCGAGCCGCAGGCTCCGGCGTCTACGGTCAGTGTTTCGGCTTCGGGGAAGTCGCGCGTGTCGAGCCGGAAGACATGCAATCCTCCCGTGGCCGTGCGGTAGCTTTCGGCGGTCGTGGTCGTCCCCGATTGTGCCGTGACGGTTACCGTGACGGCTTCGTCCGAGAAGAGCGTCAGTTCGTCGCTCTCGCCGTGCGAGATCAGGCGGACGAGCGGCATTGAGGTCAGCAGGGCGAATGCCGTTACGTTTGTCCGGCAGGGGAGGAACGTCCGCAGCGGGGAGTGGACGGTCGGGGCCGTTCCGGTTGCCTGTGCCGCTTGGGCCTCGATGTAGGCCGTCACGGTACGCCCGTCTGCCATGCGGAATCCCGTGCTTCCGGTCGTCGGGACGAACGCGACGGTGCGCCGCAGGTAGGGGGCGGCATCGAACGAGGCGGACGTGACTCCGGCGAAGCGTTTGGCGCCGATCAGCGTGCCGTTCCCCGCATCCGCGATGCGCAGGTCGAGGGTGGCGGTTTCCTGCGTGGTGACGGTGTAACGGAGTTCCCCGCTGAGCGGGGCGTACTCCGGCGGAATTTGTGTGAATGTCATTTGGATGGATGTTTGGGGTGTTGTTGCGGCGGATTGCAGGAGGGTGTCCGTCGCCGGCTGCAGCGTGCCGGCGTTTCTGTTGCGTGCCCGTAACCCGGGCCGGGTTGCGGCCGTGCGGACGGCGACGGTACGCCGTGCTAAAACCACGTTACGATGCGGGCGGTGGCGGTTTGCGAAATTTCGCCGTGCGGGGTGAGCGAGAACGAGCGCGGGCGGACGGAGAGCCCTTCGACGGCGAGGATGCGTTCGTAGAGCGAGAGCTCCGCGAAGATTTCGAGCATCTGCGTCTCCATTTCGGCCAGTGCCGTGCGCCGCTCCGCAGGGGAGATGCGTGCTCCGGGGCGGAGCAGGTGCAGCGTCATGTCATAGGTCGCCCGTCCGTGAGTACGCCCTTCGACGGCGTGCAGTTCCGGGGGTGCCAGCCATGCCGCGGGGTAATTCCGCACGGTGTGGCCCATGTCGCCCTCCGGCCCGGTGTAGAAGGTGTAACCCCGTTGTGCCGTGAGCTTTTCCGCCGCACCCTCGAGGTGGGTGCGATTCATTGTTGATAAACAGGTTGAAAGGTTGTTGAAAAACGAGAATAACAATTCGTAAACGACTGGCAGTGAGTTCTGTCCTGATGTCGATAACTTGTGCACTGTGCACCGTGCGGTGTGAATTGTGTGGCAAATATACGACGGCGTATACCCCCTTGTCAAGAGGCGGAAGCACTTTTTCTAAAATTTGTGGAAAAACTCCCGAATTTTGATTACCTTTGCAACATCGAACCAACAGTTTTATACCCTTATGGATGATGGTCATAGTTCCACGTATAGCGGCCGTGTCGTATCTCAATACGATACCGTTCATCTATGGTATCGAGCACGAAGGTAACCTCCGTGCCGAACTGCTGTTGTCTCCGCCTTCCCTCTGTGCAAAGAATTTCGCCGAACACAAAGCCGACATCGCACTGGTGCCGGCCGCAGCCGTGCCGTCGCTGGCGGATGCGCAGGTAGTGACCGAATACTGCATCGGAGCCGCCGGCCCCGTGCGGACGGTGGTGCTCCTGAGCAATGAGCCGATCGAAAAGGCGCGCCGCGTATTTCTCGATGCTCATTCGCTCACTTCGGTGCAACTGGCCGGCTACCTGCTGGCGAAGCACTGGAAAGTCACCCCCGAATACTATACGCTCGAAGATTATGCGCAGCTGGGGCACGCCCTGCCGGGCGACGCCTTTCTGCTGATCGGCGACAAGGTCTTCGACCACGAAGGACGTTTCGCATACTCGTACGACCTGGCCGCCGAGTGGAAAAAGGCCACGCGGCTGCCTTTTGCGTTCGCCGTCTGGGTCGCCCGCAAGGGTACCGCCCCCGACCTCACGGAGGGGTTGCAGCATGCGCTGACTTTCGGTATCGAGCACACCTACGAAGCAATTCTCGAACATGGTTTCGACAACAAACCGTACGATGCGTATGCCTACCTTACGCAGAATATCGACTATATTTTCGACAATCAGAAGCATAAAGCGCTGCAAAAGTTCTGGGACTCGGGTATCAAGGTAACCCCGAGGGCCAATCCCGGCTGAAGAGCTTAGCGGACAGCCGATCCGCCTCTCTGCCGAACAGGATTTTTAACTTTAAGAAGGAGAGCGTTTTATGATTACAATTTACCTCAAGCAGTACAACAAGATTATCCGGAATGCCGATACGAAGCTCTTCGACGAGCTGGGTTACGACGACATTCTGTGGATTGACATGCTCCTGCCGACCATTAAGGAGCAGAAGGCCGTCGAGAATTTTATGGAGATCAGCCTCCAGACCAAACAGCAGGTTGAGGAGATCGAGTCCACGTCGAAATATTCGGAGAACGAGAATGCCATCATCTCCAACTCCAACTTCTTCGTGCCGACGGGCGATACGTTCATCGTCGAACCCGTGTCGTTCATCATCTCCAACGAGGGTGTGCTGGTTTCGGTGCGCAGCGCCGAGTTCCGCACCTTCCGTGAAACGGAAAAACGTCTTCAGATGAACTACCGCAGCTATTCGACGGGCTACCACCTTTTCATTTCGCTGCTCGAGGTGCGCATCGATTTCGACGCCGACCTGGTGGAGCTGATCGCCAAGCAGGTCGCGGCGCTCTCGAAGGACATCAACTCCGAGGACTCGATCGACAAGGCCGTTCTGCACCGCATCAGCGCCCTGCAGGAGAGCACGATGTCGCTGCGCGAGAATATCTTCGACCGCCAGCGCGTGTTGTCGGGCATCCTGCGTTCCGAGCGCTTCCCGAACGATATCTACCCCCGCCTGCAGCTGATGATCAAGGACGTCAACTCGCTGATCAACCATGCCGATTTCAGCTTCCAGCGACTGGACTATATCCAGGACGCCGCGCTGGGTCTTATCAACATCGAGCAGAACGAGATCGTCAAAATTTTCTCCGTGGCCGCGGTGATCTTCATGCCCGCGACGCTCATTGCGTCGATCTATGGCATGAACTTCAAATTCATGCCCGAGTTAGACTGGACGCTGACGCTCGGAAACGGCTGGAACATCCCCCTGGGCTATATCTTTGCCATCGGCCTGATGATCTTCTGCTCGGCGCTGACCATCTGGTATTTCAAATACAAAAAGTGGCTGTAATGCAACTGGCCGAATCGACGTTCTGCAGCTGACAGCCCTCCCCCGCCATGCGGAGCGTCCTCCATGCGCGGCCCGTGTCCTGCGGCTGTTTGCGACACGGCACGCCGTTCCGTATGCGGAATCTCCGCACCCCGCGGATTTGCGGATTTATCCCGCCCTTGTCGGGGGCGGGATTTTTGGTGTCCGGCCGGAGCGCTGTCTCCGTAATCGGTGCGACCGCTTTCCCGGCGGCTTCATGCGGTAGCGCTTCCGGCGTTCCGTGCCTGGTGTTCCATCCCGGTATCCGGCCTTTCCCCTCGGCTCCGGTTCCCTTTTCCGTTTCCGGGGGCACGCTTTTTCTGTCCTTTTCGCCCCTCCCGTTTTCCTCCTCGCGCATCCGTTTTCCGGCGCTCCCCGTTCCACGCTTTCCTGCTCGGGTTTTCTCTTCTTTCTTAAGAAAGAAAGAGAATGTAGCCTTTTCCCCGCAAATTTCGTATATTTGCAAGCTATAAGCTGTGTCCATGCTCGAAAAACTTGCAAAACAGACTGCCGTCTACGGTATCAGTACCATTGCCGTAAGGTTCCTGAGCTATCTGCTCACGCCTTACTATACCCGCATTTTCGGGCAGGAGACCTATGGTATCGTCACGGATATCTACGCCCTGATCCCGCTGGCGCTCACGCTGCTGACGATGGGCATGGAGTCGAGCTATTTCCGCTTTTCGGCCAAGGCCGAGGAGGCGGGCGGTGATGTGAAGGCCGCCAAACGCAGGCTTTTCGCCACGACATGGGGCGTCACCTCGCTTGCCGCGGCCGTTTTCTTTGTCGTCGTCGCCTTTTTTCGCGACGGGATTTCGCACCTGATGGGCGAGGCTTATGTGGCACACCCCGAATACATCGTCTGGGTAGGGCTCATCATCCTGTTCGACGTCTGGTCATGCATCCCCTTCTCACGGCTGCGCGAGCAGGGACGGGCGTTGCTGTTCGTCGGACTCAAGGCGTTGGGCGTCGTGCTCAATGTCGTCCTGGCTGTGGCATTCGGCCTCGCCGGGCTTTTTTCCACCGGGTTCGGCGTGGGGTGGGTCTTCGTCGCCAACCTTATCGCCAGTGCCGTGACGTGGCTGGTAATCCTCGCCACCGTCGACCGCACTGTACCGAAGATCAACTGGGCTCTGCTGGCCGCTGTTTTCGCCTATTCGCTGCCGTTGCTCATCGGCGGGCTGGCGGGTACGGCCAACGAGTTCATCGACCGCCAGCTGATCAAATACCTCGTGCCCGAAGGGGCCATGGCGGAGCTGGGGGTTTACGGCGCTATCACCAAGATCGCCGTGGTGATGATGCTTTTCTACCAGATGTACCGCCTTGCCGCCGAGCCGTTCTTCCTCTCGAACTTCAAAAAGTCCGATTTCGTGCAGATGAACGCCGCGGCGCTGAAATACTATGTCATGGCCTCGATGCTGATCTTCCTGGGCATCGCCCTGTTCCGCGACCTGTTCGCGCTGATCGTGGGACGCGATTTCCGCGAAGGGATCTTCATCCTCCCGGTCGTGCTCGGGGCCAACGTGCTGACGGGCGTGTGGCTCAACCTCTCGTTCTGGTATAAACGCGAAGAGAAAACCTCGCTGGCGATCGTCGTTACGGGAGCCGGGCTCGTCGCCATGATGGCCTTCGGTTTCTGGTTCATCCCGCTGTGGGGATACTACGGGGCTGCCTGGGCCCGGCTGGCGAGCGAGTCGGCGATGGTGGGTGTGAGCTGGTGGCTCAACCGCCGGTTTTACCCGACGCCCTACGACTGGCGGCGCATCGGCGAGTATGTGGCCGTGGCGCTTGCGGTCTTTGCGGCCTGCGAAGCAGTAACGGCCTTCGACGGCAATAAATTGATAACCTATGCGTTTAATATAGTGCTGTTTGCGGCTTATGCCGTCTACCTCGTCCGCCGTGAGCGGATCGATGTCGGGGCGATGCTGAGAGCGGCGCTGAAACGGAAATAGACAATGCCGAGACACCTGTATATCCGAACCGTGCTTGCCGGGGCGAGTGTGAACCCTGTGGGGAAATGATATGGCGATGAAACGGAAGGTGAAAGAGAAGGCCGTGGTGCTGGCGATGAGTTTCGTGCTCTTCATGGGAGGTGTATCCGCGCTTTCGATGGATCGCGGCAACGGCCGTACGATTGTCCTGATATTCGTTGTGCTGGCGCTGCTGGCTATCGCCGCCCGGCAGACGATACGGAGTTTGAAGAAGAAAAAGGAGTAGAAGATATGCGTTTTGCGGACATAACGGGACAGGAAGATCTGAAACGGCATCTGGTGCAGAGTGTCGATGCAGGGCGGGTGAGCCATGCCCAACTCTTCACAGGGCAGGCGGGTGCGGGTGCCCTCGCCCTTGCCGTGGCCTATGTGCAATACCTTTGCTGCCACCATCGCCATGACGGCGATTCGTGCGGTGAGTGTCCCGACTGCAGGCAGATCGCTGCGTTGGCGCACCCCGATCTGCACCTGGTTTTCCCGGTCAACAAGCAGGGGAAGAAATCCGGCGAGGTGATGCGCAGCGATGAATTCCTGCCGCTGTTCCGCGCCATTTTCGGAGAAAATGGCGGCTATTTCTCGGCGCAGGACTGGTACGAACGCCTCGACCTGGGCAAGACGCTCAAAGGCATGATCGCAGCCCGTGAGGCCGACGAAATCATCCGCAAACTCTCGTTCAAGAGTTTCGAGGCCGACTATAAGACAATGCTGATCTGGCTCCCGGAAGCGATGAACGAGGAGGCGGCTAACAAGATCCTCAAGATCTTGGAGGAGCCTTGGGAAAAGACGCTTTTCCTGCTGGTTTCCGAGCAGCCCGACCGCCTGTTGCCGACGATCCTCTCGCGTACACAGGAGGTCGCCGTGCCGCGCATCGCACCCGACGTTCTGGAGCGTGTGGCCCGCGAGCGGGGGATCGCCGATCCGGTGAAAGCCCGTAACATGGCCCGTCTTGCAGGGGGCGATCTGCTGGAACTGAAACATCTCGTGGCCGGCGAGAGCGATGCCTTGCGGAAAGAGAATTTCGACCTCTTCTGCGGGCTTATGCGGCTAAGCTACAACGACAAGCATCTGGAACTCGTCGCCTGGGCCGAAGATGCCGCACAGCTTTCGCGCGAACAGCAGCGTGCTTTTCTGCGGGATGCCGCGCGCCTCTTGCGCGAGAGTTACATGCTCCATGCGGGCATCAATGAAGTCTGCTACCTCTGGGGCGAGGAGCTGGCTTTCTGTACCAAATTCGCCCCTTTTATCGGATCGCAGAACATAGAACCGCTCATCGGCGAGATCGAAAGCGCTTTGGCGCAGATTTCGCAGAATGGCAATCCGACGATCGTATTCACCCATTTTGCCCTTGCGGTGAGCAAAATGATAAAACGACTCTGACTTATGGCACGTGTAGTACTTCTTACCGGCGGCAATACGGGCGACGTGAAACGGACGCTCCAGGCTGCGCAACAACTCATCAACGCCCGCGTGGGCGCCGTGCTGCGTTGTTCGCACCGTTACGAAAGCAAGCCGTGGGGCTTCGATGCCGAACAGCATTTCTCGAACCAGGCGCTTGAGGTCTCCACCGACCTGCAACCGCTCGAGGTGCTTGAGGCCGTGCAGGCCATCGAGCAGGAACTGGGCCGCAACCGCGCGGCCGAAGCGGTCGAGAAAGCCCGTACGGGCGTGGCCTACACCTCGCGGCCGATCGACATCGACATCCTCTTCTACGACGACGAGGTGATCGCAAGCGAGCGGCTCACCGTTCCCCACCCGCTCCTTTCCGAGCGGGAATTCGCCTTGGCCCCGCTGTGCGAAATCATGCGCCAGCGCCGCCACCCGGTCACGGGGCAGACCATGGAGGAGATGTACAAGGCCCTGCGCCCGAATGAAAATTAAAAAAGAGAGAACATTGAAAAGGGGACGAATAATAACGTTGTTCACGGCCGTCGTGCTGTTCGCGGGATGTTTCAAGGAGGTCTCGTACAGGACGGACTATGTGCTCAAGCCGCTTGTGCAGGAGAACTCGGGCGATGTCGCCCAATTGCTTCCCGAGGGGAAGGCGCAGGCTTTTGCCCATGCTGCCGACACGGTCTTTTGGGAGGTCGCTTCTTACGAAGACGCCCTGGCCGGGATCATTACGCGGCGGGACAACCCGACCGAAAAACAGACCGTGCCGCTCGTGACGGCCGAACCCTACCAGCAGGAAGGGATTGCCGGATGGCTCTCGATGCGGATCGACAAACCGTCGGTAATGGTCGTCGCGGTCGATACCGAGCACAGGATTTACGGCTATACCCAGCAGGAGATCGCCGAGAATTTCCCCAAGCTCTACGTTTCCGTCGTCTTCAAGCCGTGGAAGGAGGGGACGGAATACAAGGACGGTAACTGGATTTTCCGCAACCAGTTCTATGTGCCTCCGACCTATCTCGATTGTTACATCGCACCTTCGGTGCAGGCCGAGGAGGACGGCGAAACGACCGAGCCTTCGAAACTCAAGGCCTATGCCTATGCCGTCGATACGACGGCGTGGAGGATCGCCTCATACATCGACGCCGCGGCCGGAGTCATCACCTCGAAGAACGACCCGTCGCAAACCCGTTCCAACCCCAATTTCACTGCCTCGAAAGAGGAGTCGGGCGCTTACGGCATGGAAGTGAGCAGCCCGACGCTGATGGTGGTCGTGGTCGACCAGACCAACGAGGTTTACGCCTATTCGAAACAGGAGGTCGACCTCGACGGCGAGCCCGTGACCTTCCCGATTGTCTTCCGCACATGGCGCCCAGAATACCTCTATGTCGAGGAAGGCTGGCGCGTGGTCAATGAAAAGAACGCCGACCCGGAACAGGAGGGTTCGGATACAACTAAATGATAACGATGGATATCCGCAAAAGACATATCGTCCGCACGCTGCGTGCCGCCGTGCTGCTGCTTTTCGTTTCGGCTTTCCTGAGCCGTTGCGCGAGCATGATGACCCCCACGGGCGGGCCGCGCGATTCGCTGCCCCCGGTCATCGTGAACATGACGCCCGACAATTTTTCGACCAACCGGCCGCTCGTGAACCACGAGAAGATCTACATCGAGTTCGACGAGTTCGTGCAGCTCAAGGATCAGCAAAAGGAGTTCTTCACCTCGCCGCAGATGAAGAAGAAACCGCTCGTTTCGCTGCGTGGCCGTGGCGTCGTCATCCAGTTGCGCGATACGCTCGAGGCGAATACGACCTATTCGCTCAACTTCGGCAGTGCCATCCGTGACAACAACGAGGGCAACCCGCTCTACTCGATGCGTTATGTCTTCTCGACGGGGCCCGAGATCGACTCGATGGTTATGTCGGGTTATACGGCCGACAGCTATAAGGCCGACTCCGTGTCGAAGAGCTTCATCTGGTTCTTCCCCGCCGATTCGGTGGAAAACGTCGCCGAATACGACTCGACGATCTTCAAGTACAAGCCGGCTGCCATCGCCCGCGCCGAGAACAACGGTATCTTCATCGCCCAGAACCTCAAGCCGATCGCTTACCGCGTCTATGCCGTCCAGGACAAGAACGACAACCAGATTTATGAACCCGGTTCCGACCAGGTAGGCTTCCTCGAAGGTACCTACAACCCCCGCGAGCAACCCGATTTCGCCATGTGGTACGATTCGATCCGCCAATATGTCGTGGCCGAACCGCAGCTCTACCTGCGCATGTTTACCGACAAGGCGTTCCGGCGCCAGGTGCTTTCGCAGTCCGAACGGCCCCTGCAACACAAGGCGATGCTCTATTTCGCGGCCGCACACCCGCAGATCGAGCGTATCCGTTTCGACAGCATCCCCGAGGATCGGGTCATCTTCGACCCGCAGACCGTCGGGCGCGACACCATCGCCCTGTGGTTCAACATGCCTTCGTCGGCACTCCCCGATACGATCAAGGGCGAGATCACCTATTTCAAGCACGATACGGTCAATGTCCTGCAATCGGTCACCGAGCCCTTGAAGCTGGCCTGGAGGTTCATCGAAACCAAAGAGCAGGAGAAGGAGCGCGAGAAGCTCGAACGCGACCGCCGCAAGGCCGAGGCCGCGGGCGAGGAGTGGGTCGAGCCGAAGAAAGAGAACCCCTTTGCCTACAAACTCCCGCTGTCGGGCGAGGTGAACCCCGAGAACCACCTGACGATGGATTTCGACTATCCGCTTACGAAGCTCGATTCGGCCGCCATGCTCCTCACGCTTACGCATCCCGACAACAGTATCGAGGATATTCCCGTGTATTTGGTGCGCGATACGGCGCAGCTGCGCCGCTATTATATCCGTGCGCCCTGGAAAACCGGCGGGCAATATACCCTCACCATCCCTGAAGGGGCCATTACCGATGTGGCGGGATTTTCCAACGACTCGATCATCGGCAAGTATACGGTGCTCGACCCCGAGAAGTTCGCCACGGTGAAGATCCATGTCACGGGCAAGGACGACAGTTCGAAGTACATACTCCAGCTGCTCGACGGCAACAACGCCCTTAAACAGGAGAAGCGCGACGTTACCACGGGCGACTGGCAGTTCAATTTCGTCCCGGCCGGTGAAATTAAGTTCCGTGTCATCGAGGACAAGAACGGCAACGGCAAGTGGGACACGGGCAATGTGGTCGAACGCCGCCAGCCCGAACGCGCCGAAATCTATGCCAACGACGAAGGCGAAGACACCTTTGCCACGAAAGCCAACTGGGAGGTCGAGTTCTCGATCGACATGAACACCCTGTTCGCTCCCGTGACGATGGAGTCGCTTTCGCGCACGCTTGAGGAACGTGAGGCCCAGCGCCTGCGCCGCGAGGCCGAGAAACGCGCCAAGGAACCCAAGAAGAAGGGTCACAGCCACGATAACAATCAGAATAATAACCGCATGAACAACAGCATGAACTCCACGGGCGGCATGTTCAATAATTTCCGATAGCGCGATGATGAAGAGACGATTCAAAAACCTGTTGTTGTTCGCGGCTGCCGTATGCTGCTGGCATGGTGCTTCGGCGCAACATACGCTCGGTTTTACGGCCGGTTACGGCATGGCCAGCGCCCGCTTCGACCCCAAACAGGAGATGAAGGGGATGTGGGGTATCTATACCGCCGGCCTTACTTGGCGCTACTATGGTACGCAACGCTTCGTGGGCGGTTTCGGTATCGACCTCGAATTCCTGCAACAGGGTTTCTCCTTTGCAACCAATGCCTCGCTGGTCGAGGAGCCGAAGGATTTCCGTTACTATACGCGCCATATCAATTCGGTCATGCTGCCCATCGTCTGGCAGCCCCATATATATATGCTGCGCCACCGTGTGCGCGTTTACCTCGAAGCTGCGGCCACCTTTTCCTACCAGCTTTCGTCCGACTACGAGGATGAGAGCGCCAAGGCATCGGGAATGGCCGACTGGAAGGGGGATTACAACTACAAGACGGCCCGCGACAGCCGCTGGGGCTACGGGCTTGCGGGCGGCGGCGGTATCGCCTTTCTGATACGCCGCTTCGAGATCAATGTCCGCGCCCGTTATTACTTCGGGCTTTCGGACGTCGTCCGCAACCGCAACAAGTATGCGGACAACGGCATCGACGGTTCCGAAAACCCGTTTTGGACGACGCCTATGCGCTCGCCGCTGGACAACCTCACTATTTCGGTGGGGTTGAGCTACCGCTTCAACAAGGAGGGCTTCTCGACCTGGAAACCGCGTCCCAAACGCGAAAAGAACCGCGAAGTCTTCAAATACGGATTATAAATATTCAAGCCATGGAAACCACACGACAGCAAAAAATCGCCAAACAGATACAGAAGGACGTGGCCGAGATCTTCCAGAAGGAGGGGGCCGGCATCGTCCGCGGGGCGCTCGTCACGGTCACGGCCGTGCGTATCTCGCCCGATTTCGGCTATGCCAAGGTCTACGTCAGCATCTTCCCCTTTGACCGGAGTGCCGCGACGATGAAGGAGATCGAGCATCAGAACTGGTTTATCCGCCGGGCCCTCGGGCAGCGGATCCGCAACCAGGTCAAGAATGTGCCCGAGTTGCAGTTCTTCCTCGACGATTCGCTCGAATACATCGAGCATATCGAAGAAGCGCTCAAGCACGACAAGCCCGAATAGCTCCCGCTTCCCGACGTCATGTTGCCGCAGTTTTTCGCCCGCCGCTACCTTTTCTCGCCCAAATCCCGTTCGGTCGTCAACCTGATCTCGGGACTGAGCGTGGTAGCCGTCGCGATGCCTGTCGCTGCGATGATCATCTTGCTTTCGGTCTTCAACGGTTTCGAAAGCCTCGTGAAGTCGATGTATTCGGCCTTCGACGCCGACCTAACCGTCTCTGCGCGGCTGGGGCAGACTTTTCCTGCCGACGCGATAGACACGGCCGCCGTGGCACGGATTCCCGGGGTCGAAGCGTTTTCGTTCGTCCTCGAACAGAGCGCCCTGCTGGAACATGCCGGACGCCAGGCTACGGCGACGGTGCGGGGTGTCGACGATGCGTATGCCGCGGTGTTTCCGCTCGACAGTGTCGTTTCAGCGGGTGAATACCGGGTGCGCCTGGGGGATATTGAACGACTCGTCATGGGGCAGTCGATGACTTATATGCTGGGCATCCGCTCGCTTGCCGATGCCGATGTCAATGTCTACGCCGTGCGCCGGGGTTCGTTCTCCTCGCTGCTGCCTTTCGACAACTATACGCGGCGGACGGTGCCCCTCGGCGGGGTTTATTCGCTCGACCTGGAGACGGAGCGGACATATGTCCTGGCGTCGCTGCGGTTGGCACAGGAACTTTTCAGCCATCCCGGCCGTGTTTCGGGGCTTGTCGTCCGCCTGCGCGAGGGCGCCGATGCGGAGCAGGTGCGTCAGGCTCTGGCGCGGCTGTCGGGTGACGATTACCGCGTCCGCACGCGCCACGAACTGCGGGCCTCCTTCTACCGGATCATGACCTATGAGAAATGGGGTATTTTCTTCATTTCGCTGCTGGTACTGGTCATCGCGTCGTTCTCGGTCGTCGGGGCGTTGGCGATGCTGATCGTCGACAAGCGGCGCGACATTGTGACCCTGCGTGCGCTGGGAGCCGACACGTCGCTCGTGCGGGCTATTTTCCGCAGCGAAGGGTTGCTCATCTGCGGCCTCGGCGCTGCGTGCGGGGCGTTGCTGGGCGTCGGGCTGAGTCTTTTGCAGCAGCACTTCGGCCTGATCGAAATCCCGGCCGAAACGCTTCTTGCCAAGAGCTATCCCGTCGAATTCCGCCCGGGCGACCTGCTGGCCGTGCTGGTGGCCTTCGGCCTTGTCGCCTATGTTATTTCGAACATTACCGTGCGCAGCATGGTGAAACATAATGCCTGATTATGAAACGCATTTTCCGTATATCGCTCTGCGCGTTCCTGCTGCTTGCAGGCGCCGCCTGTACCCGCCACAAGATTATCCCCGATGAGAAACTGGCGCAGATCTTCCACGACGCCTTCCTCACGAACGCCTATATCGGCGACGTGCGGGTCAATATCGACTCGCTGAACATCTACGAACCGATCTTTGCCCGCTATGGCTATACGACCCGTGATGTCTACTATACGATCGGGAACTTTTCGAAGCGCAAGAGCGCCCGTCTGGGCGACGTCGTCGAGATGGCGATCGATAAACTCGAAGCCGAGGGTAAATTTTACGACCGTGAGGTTGCCGTGCTCGATACGATCGACAACGTGGCCCGCCGTACTTTCACGCGTACGGTCTATGCCGATTCGCTGATCCGCGTGGGGTCGCTGCGCGATACGGCGCGCCTGCGGATCGCCGTCGATGTGCAGCCCGGCGAGTACGAATTGCGGCTCAAATACCTCGTCGACTCGCTCGACCGGAACGAGAAGGGGTTGCGGGGCGTCGTCTGGCTCGAAAACAGGGACGGCGGGCGCAGTAGCGTCTATTCCACGACGCTGCGCCGTAACCGGACGGAGAATTTCACCCGCCGTTTCACGGTCGATACTACCCACCGGCGCCTGCACCTGGATTTCCTGGATTTCCGCGAGAAGCCCCTGCGTCCCTCGGTGACGGTGACCGGCCTCGAAATCGACTACATTCCCACGACGTCCGTTGCCGTCGACAGCCTTTACCGGCAACAACTTGACCTGCGAATCTTTGCCGATGAATTCCTCCGCGCAGCCATCCAGGCGGATAGCCTCTAACCTGCTCTGGACACCGCAGGGTCTGCTCCGCAATCCCCTGGTCGGGGTTGCGGCCGACGGCCGTATCCTCTCCGTCGGGACGTGTCCCGAGCCCGACCGGTGTCCCGGCACCGAGTTCTATGCCGGGGTGCTCGCTCCGGGGCTGGTCAATGCCCACTGCCACCTCGAACTCTCCTATTTGCTGGGGGCGATCCCCGAACGGTGTGGTTTTGCGGGGTTTGCCGGTGCCATGTCGCAGGTGCGGGAGCGCTTCTCCGCCGAACAGCGAGTACAAGCCGTCGAAGCCGCCGATGCCGCCATGTGGCAGGCCGGGATCGAAGCCGTAGGCGATATTTCGAACGGGGATACCGCTTTCGCCGTAAAATCGCGCAGCCGCATCGCCTACCATACTTTCGTCGAGTTTTTCGGTCTGCGCGCCGCGTCGGCCGAGCACCTGCTGCCTCTGCTCCGCCATCCGCAAACTTCGCTGACCCCCCATTCGCTCTATTCGGTGCAGGATGCCCCCCTGCGTGCGATCGCTGCCCGGGGCGATGCCCCGCTTTCGATCCATTTCATGGAATCTCCCGGCGAAGCGGCGCTCTTCGAACACCGCGGCCCGCTGTGGGAGTGGTACGCGAAGGCCGGTTTCTCCTGCGATTTCCTGCATTACGGCTCCCCGGCCGAACGTCTCGTGGCCTGCGTGCCGCACGACCGCCGCGTGACCCTGGTGCATGACTGCTGCATAACGCAGCGCGACATAGACATCGTTATGGGCCATTTTACGGCGCCCGTATGGTGGTGCCTGTGCCCCCGTTCAAACCGCTATATCTCCGGCCTCGAACCCCCTGTGGAGCTGTTACGCCGCAATCGCCTCAATATTTGCCTCGGAACCGACTCGCTGGCTTCGAACGACCGGCTTTCGGTTTTCGAAGAAATGCGTATGTTCCCCGGCATCCCGCTTCCCGAACTGCTCGCCTGGGCTGCCGGGGGCGGTGCACAGGCATTGGGTATGGAGGATGCACTCGGCGAAATAGCTCCCGGCCGTCGTTGCGGCCTCACGGTCATTTCAGGGTTGGATTACGGCACGCTGTGCCTGACCCCGGCGTCGCAGATCCACCGCATCCTCTGACCGGGATACTTTCCCTCCCCGTATGCGTGGTTATCGTACGGATGCTTGCCGCCGGTAGATGAAAACAAAAAGGAGCTTCCCCCGTCGGGAAGCTCCTCGTATTTTGAGGCCGGATGCCTATTTACCCAGTGCGTTGCAGAGTTTCTGGTTGATCTTGCGGATACGTTCCGGCTCGACCTTCATCTCCTTGCGGTCGTAGGTCATCAGTCCGTTGACCTCCATTTCGACGTCGGTGGTCTGCGTGTATACGCCTGCCGAAAATCCGCGGCCGATCAGCTTGTAGAGCATTTCCGCATACTTTTCGTATTCGTCCGTCACCTCCTTGGGCGAGTTGAGGCGGATATAGCCCCAGTTGCGGTCGGGTTCCCAGAGGTGCCCCTTCATCACGAAGCCGATGCCGCCGTACTCACCCAGCACCGTTGCGCGGTTGGTATCGAGCAGCGTCAGGCGCGGGTTGGGGTAGTGGTGCGTGTCGAGGATGTCGCCCGTAAGGTAATGGTTGCCGCCGCTGGCGGGGTTGACCAGGCGCGAAGGATCGTAAGCCTTCGTCCACTCTACGATTTCCTGGGTCTTGAACTGTCCCCAGCACTCGTTGAAGGGAACCCATACGCCGATCGAGGGGGACGAGTAGAGGTAGTCGATGATCTCTTTCCACTCCTTGCGGAAGTTGGCCTCCGATTCTGCCGACCGGTGCTTCTCCTCGCCCGTGAAATAGTTGTGCATCTGCCACTGCGGGCCGCGGTCGCCGCTGGGCATGTCCTGCCATACGATCATGCCGAGTTTGTCGCAGTGGTAGTACCAGCGTGCGGGCTCGACCTTTACGTGTTTGCGTATCATGTTGTAACCCAGATCCTTGGTCTTGATGACGTCGAATGCCAGCGCCTCGTCCGAGGGGGCTGTATAGAGGCCGTCGGGCCACCAGCCCTGATCCAGCGGGCCGAACTGGAATACCGGCTCGTTGTTCAGCTCCAGGCGGACGATGTCGTCGGCATCGCGGCCGATCGAGAATTTACGCATGGCCGTGTAACTTTCCACTTCGTCTATTTTCTTGCCGTTGCGTACCAGGCTTACCTTCATGTCGTAGAGGAACGGTGACTCGGGGCTCCAGAGTTTGGGCTCGGCGACGGACAGTTCCACGGCGGCGCCGTTGAGCGAGCTGCCCTTGGCGACCTGCGTGTCGCCGTCGAAAAGCGCCACTTCGATGCGGTCTTCGGGCTGTGCGCCGCAAACAGGAACCTCGATGCGGAACGACTTGCGGTCGAGGTCGGGCGTTGTCTTCACCTGCTTGATATATTGCTGGGGCACTGCTTCGAGCCATACCGTCTGCCAGATGCCGCTCACGGGGGTGTACCAGATGCCCTCGGGGCGGTTCACCTGCTTGCCGCGCGGCTGGTAGCCGTCGTCGGTCGGATCCCATACGCGAACCCGGATGTCGTTGGCACCCTTTTTCAGGGCCGACGTGATGTCGAACTCGAACGGCGTATAGCCGCCCGTGTGGCTGCCTACGCTGACGCCGTTCACCCAGACGTCGGCTTTCCAGTCTACGGCGCCGAAGTGCAGCAGCACGCGCTTGCCGTTCCATTTCGCGGGTACCGTGAAGCTGTGGTTGTACCAGAGTTCGTTATCCTTACCCAGGCTTTTCCCTACGCCCGAGAGGCTCGACTCCACGGCGAACGGCACGAGGATCTGTCCCTGGAATTTGTCGGGGGTCTGTCCTATGGGCAGGATCGCATAGTCCCACAGGCCGTTGAGGTTTTGCCAGTCGCCGCGTACCATCTGAGGACGCGGGTATTCGGGCAATACGTTCTGCGGATCGAGCTTTTCGCCCCACTGGGTACGGATACGGTCGCCCGCGGGTTGCCATTGCGCTACGCCGGCAAGGGTCGTCACCAGGGCGGCAGCGGTCAGGAGAATGTTTTTCTTCATACTTCGGGTTATTATTAGGTTAAAATTGTATTTCAAATCCGTACAAAATTAAGCCATCTTATCCGGAAAACAGTCCGCATATATGCACAAAAAGTATATTTATGCTTGGAAATGCGGTTTGAACTGCATTTTTACGGACTTTTCATGCGGGGCACATTTCTTCGTCCTCGGGGCCCCGGCTCCCCTATATCCCGAGGTGCTCTTCGAGCGTATGGCGCAGGTGGTCGCTGTCGAGGTGCGTATAGATTTCGGTGGTGAGGATGCTTTCGTGTCCGAGCATCTCCTGTACCTGCCGGATACTGGCGCCCCCTTCGAGCAGGTGCGTGGCGAACGAGTGCCGGAACGTATGCGGGCTGATGTGTTTGTCGATGCCGGCGCGTTGGGCGGCCTGTTTCAGGATCGTGAAGACCATCACGCGCGTAAGCTGCCCGCCCCGGTTGTTGAGGAATACGACCTCTTCGCCCGAACGTGCGCTGCGGCGCTTTTCGAGATAGCGCTGTATCTTGTCGCGTGCGACGGTGCTGATCGGCACCAGCCGCTGCTTGTCGCCCTTGCCGATGACGCGGATGTAGCCCTCCCCGAAAAAGAGGTCGGAAAGCCGTAGCGAGGTGAGCTCCGAGACGCGAAGCCCGCACGAATAGAGCACTTCGAGCATGGCGCTGTCGCGTATGCCCTTGGTCGTGCGCGTGTCCACGGTGGCGATGATGCGGTCGATCTCTGCGGTGGTGAGGATGTCCGGCAGGTGCCGCCCGAATTTCGGCGTGTCGACGAATTCGGCGGGCGACGCCTCGATCTGGTCGCTTATGAGCAGGAAGTTGAAGAAGCTGCGGATGCCGCACAGGCAGCGGGCCTGCGAGGTCTTTTCGCGGCCGCGCTCGAAAAGCCAGCCCATGTAGCGTTCGATCATCGTCCGCTCGACCTTGCGGGGCGTCACGTCGTATTGGCGCAGGATGAAATGGGCGAATTGGCGCAGGTCGCGCATATACGATTCGACGGTATTCTCCGAGAGGCGTTTTTCGAGTTTGATATAAGTACGGTAACGACGTCCCGTCTCTTCCCACTTTTTCGTGTTTTCTGCCATCCTTTTCCTGCCTTATTTCCGAGATTATCATTAACTTTGTACGGGCGAAGATACGTAAATTTTACATAATATGAACTATATATCCTTGAATATTGCCTTTTCGGACGACCTGCAGGCCGAGATCCTGACCGCCGAGCTGGCCGACTATCCCTTCGAGAGCTTCGAGGCCGATGCGGGGACGCTCAAGGCCTATATCCCGCAGGAGCAGCTGGCCGACTGCAAGGGCGAGGTCGATGCCTTGCTGGCGCGTTACGGCGTGCAGGGACGTTATATCGCTATCGAAACGCAGAACTGGAACGCCGTCTGGGAGAGCAATTTTCCGCCCGTCGACGTCGAGGGGCGCCTGTTGATCCGTGCGCCTTTCCATGAGCCTGCCCCCGCAGGGGTGATGGAGGTGGTCGTCATGCCCAAGATGTCGTTCGGCACGGGGCACCACGCGACCACCTGGCTCGTGTCGCGTGCCGTACTCGACCTGGGCGTCGCAGGCCGTCGCGGGCTCGATATGGGCAGCGGTACGGGTGTGCTGTCGATCGTCGCCGCCAAATGCGGTGCCGCCCATGTCGATGCGGTCGACATCGACGACTGGGCCGACGCCAACTGCCGCGAGAACATCGCTTCGAACGGCGTCGCCGACCGCATCGAACCGATGCTGGGCGACGTGCGCCGCATCGCCGGACAGCATTACGGCTTTATCCTGGCCAATATCAACCGCAATATCCTCACGGCCGATATGCCGGCCTATGCCGCAGCGCTGGAGCCGGGCGGCGACCTGGTGATGAGCGGCTTCCTGGAACAGGACGTCCCGGCGATTGTCGCCTGTGCCGGGGAACTGGGCCTGCGCCCGGTGGCGACCGCTGCCAGGGACGGGTGGATGATGGTTCACGTGCGCAAAGGGTAGGTGAAGACGTACAAAGGGCGCGGAGTCGTTCTCCATACGCTCAAATACGGCGACTCGTCGATGGTCGTCTATCTGCTGACCGACACCGGGGGGCGCCGCAGCTACATGGTACAGGGCGTCCGCAGCCGCAACGGGCGGGGCTCGAAGCTGGCACTTTTCCAGCCGATGTTCCCGGTCGAGTTCGAAGGGCTCGAATCGTCGCGTCAGCAGATGCACCGTTTCAAGGAGGTGCAGGGCGGCTTCGTACTGCAAAGCCTGCCGTTCGACGTGCGCAAATCGACCATGGCGCTCTTCATGGCAGAGGTTTTGTACCGCCTCGTCAGGGAATACGACGAACCCAACCAGGCGCTTTTCGATTTTGTATGGAACAGCGTCGGGGCGCTCGATTCGATGGACGAGGGGGTGGCCAATTTCCACCTCTGGTTCCTGGCCAACCTGAGCCGTTTCCTGGGTTTTTGCCCGGGCAACGACTACTCGGCCGACGATTGGTTCGATATCCGTGAGGGACTTTATACCAAAACGCGGCCGCAGCACGTTAGTTTTATGACACAGGAATGCACACGTATCCTGCGCGATATGATGGAGTGCGACGTACGTTGCCTGGCCGAAATCGGTCTCAACCGTACGCAGCGCGTCGAGTTCCTCAATGCCGTGCTGGTCTATTTCGGCTACCATCTCGACGCCATCAGCGCGGTGCAGTCGGTGCGGATTCTGCGGGAAGTGTTCTGAGGGAATTGTAATTTTGGAGAGACCAAATAAAAGATAGGAGGGATAGTTATGAAAAGGATGTTTATTCTGGCGGCCGCCCTGCTTGCGGCCCTTGCGATTTCGGCGCAGGAACCCAATAAGTTCGGGCTGAAAAAGCCCGATTCGCCCCGTTCGGGGAAGTATGAGCTTCCCGATTCGCTTCGTAATAAGTTCGAGCTTCCCGACTCGCTGGCGCATTTGTCGCCCTGGAAACCCGATTACCGTGCCGAGGGCCGGATGAAGGTCAAACCCTCGGTTACGATGACTTCGGTGGTGGTGATCCATAAGGAGAACCTGCCCTCACGTGTCACTGTGATCGACAACAATACGTTGCGTCTGGGACGCCATTTCACCATCTCGAACGGCCAGGCCTGGAACAACGGTTCCTTCCCCGATGCGTTCCTCGATGCGCGGACGATCTCGATGCCCCTGCCGCGGTAGGGTGTTGCTGCCCGTTCCGGAGGAATGCCGATCCCGTCCGCACTTCGTTTAGGCGGGCGCAGTTTCCTGATGGTTCCGTGAACTGGAAGTCCCCCGGGACGGCAATACGAGGCGTATTGCAGGCACCTATCCGAACAGGAGCGTGAAGGTTACCCGGTTGTCCGTGTTGGCCGTCAGGCGCAGCGAACCCTTGTGCAGTTGCATGATGCGGCGCGAGACGCTCAGGCCGATGCCCGATCCGTCGGGCTTGGTCGTGAAGAAAGGCGTGAAGATATTTTCGGTTACTTCGGCGGGGATTGCCCCGCCGTTGTTGCTAATCTCGATAACCACGTTTTCCTGCGGGTCTATGCGCGACGTGACTTCGATGCAGGCGTCTCGCCGTGTCCCTACCGCTTCGCGGGCATTCTTGAGCAGGTTCACCACCACTTGTCCGACCAACATCTGGTCGGCATAGATCATCGTGTCTGCCGGTTCGACGTCGAGCCGGATGCGGATGCCTTCCGCAGCGATCAGCGTCATGGCGTGCTCCAGCAGTTCCCGCACCTCGAAGGGTGCCTTCTGTGGTGCCGGGATCTTCGTGAACCTGCGGAAATTCTCAACGAAGGCCATCAGCCGCCGGCTCGTGGCCGAGATCGTATCCAGCCCGTGCGCCACATCGGCATTCATCGTCCGGTCGATATGCAGCAGCGTGTCGCTCAGGGAGGTGATCGGCGCGAGCGAGTTCATGATTTCATGCGTCAGGATGCGCGTCAGCTTGCTCCACGATTCGATCTGCATCTCGCTCAGCTCGCTGTTGATGTCGCTCACGACCACCACGCGCAGCCGGCGTTTTTCGAGTACGATCTCCGAACATCCCAGTGACAGGCCCATTTCGCCCGTTTCGGTCACGCACGACACATGGTGCTTTTCGCCCGGGCGGATCGTCGTCAGTACCCGGTATGCTTCGGGAGCGGGCAGTTCCAGTTGCTGGATGTGGGTCAAGCGCGGCAGCCCGAAGATGCGCAGCGCCTCGCCGTTGGCCTGGTAGACGCTTCCCGCGTCGTTGATGGTGATTAGCCCCGTGCGTGCATACTCCATGATCAGCTGGTAGTAGCGTTCCCGCTCTTCGGCGCGTACCTTGGCGCGCACCAGGATCTCCTTGATACGGTTCAGGGCGGCGTTGAGCATGCCGTTGTCCACTTTCGACGGGTCTTCATGGAAGCGGAACGTGAAGTCGTCGTTGTCGATGGCGTTGAACATGAAGGTTACACGGCGTATCGAATCGCTGTAAAGCCCTATGAGGCGGTATGCCGCGATCCCGATCACCGGGACGAGCAGGATCGCCAGCGGGTACCATGACCCTGTTACCACCCATCCGAGTGCTCCCGAAGCGGCGATGAGCAACGCCGTGTACCCGATTACGGGGCCGTAGGCTATTCCTTCGCGTTTCATAACCCGTAGCGTTTGATCTTGTTGTAGAGTGTCTGGCGCGTGATGCCCAGCTGCCGCGCCACCTCGGTAAGGTTGCCTGCGTAACGCGCCATCGCCTGACCGATCATGCCGCGCTCCATCTCTTCGAGCGTCGAGAATGCCAGGGCCTGCACTGCGGCCGGAGCCGGCCGCAGCAGCAGTGTCGCGGGGGTGATTCGCCTCCCGTCGCTCATGATGACGGCTTTTTCGACGGTATGCTGCAATTCGCGGATGTTACCCGCCCAAGGGTATTCGTCCATTTCGCGCACCGCTGCCTGGTCGAAACCCTCGATCGGTTTGTTGTACTTCGTGGCGTAGCGTTTGAGGAACATTTCCGCCAGCGGCAGGATGTCTTCGCGGCGCTGCCGCAGGGGCGGCAGGTCTATATGGATCGTGTTGATGCGGTAGAGCAGATCTTCGCGAAACTCCCCCCCCCGCGCTACCATTCCGAACAGGTCGCGGTTCGTGGCGCAGATGAGGCGGATGTCCACCGCTACGGGCGTGTTGCTGCCCACGCGGAAGATACGCCCGCCCTGGATGGCCGTCAGCAGCTTCGATTGCAGGTGGGGCGGCAGGTTGCCGATCTCATCGAGGAAAAGCGTGCCGTGGTCGGCGACCTCGAATTTCCCGGCGCGGTCGGCCCGGGCGTCGGTGAAGGCTCCCTTGACATGGCCGAACAGTTCGCTCTCGAAGAGCGTTTCGGGTACGGCTCCCATATCCACCGAAACCATCAGTTCGCCGCTACGCGCCGAGCGGTTGTGTATCTCGCGTGCCAGCATCTCCTTGCCGGTGCCGTTCTCCCCCGTGATCAGGATGTTGGCGTCCGTGGCCGCAACCTTCTCCACGATCTCGCGGATGCGCGCCATGGCGGGGCTTTCGCCCCAGAACATCGGCTGCTCCGAGGCCAGCTCGCGCTTGATCTCCTTGAGCTGCTTCACCTCGCGAGCCGACCGCGCCAGATTGTAGGCGTTGCGCAGCGAAGCCACCAGCCGGTCGTTGTCCCACGGTTTGACGACGAAGTCCACCGCACCGTCGCGCATTGCCCTCACGGCCAGGTCGATATCGGCGTACGCCGTGAAGAGCACGACTTTGATATCCGGCCTGCGGGCGTGGATCTCGCCCAGCCAGTAGATGCCTTCGTTGCCGGTGTTGATGCCCGCCGTGAAATTCATGTCGAGCAGTATCACGTCGATCTGTTCCTCGCGCAGGGTCGTCGCCAGCCGGTTGGGGGTGGGGAGGGTCAGCACCCGTGCGAAATATTTTTCCAGCAGCAGGCGCAACGCCGCCAGGATGCTGCGGTTGTCGTCCACGATCAGTAACGTTCCCTCTTTTGCCATGGTCATTCCGGATTGTTTTGCGGTAAAATTAGCGTTAAAATCGTGAAATCGTCCCTTCGTGTCCACAAAATTTACAAGGGTGTAAAATTTTTTTACACTTTGTCCGTTGTATGTGTGATATAATATTTTGTAATACAGTTATTTAGTTTCTTTGGCACGGGGTTGGCTCCGAAATGTCCCGAACGAACAATACCCGCTAATCAAGGATGAAACGACTGTTATTACTCCTCATTCTGTCAATTTTTTGGACACTCGCTGGGACGCAGATATCCCTGCCCGCCGCCTCTGTGCAGCCGGATGCTGCGCCCGTTGCTCCCGTGGGGGCTTCGGCCGCAGATACTGCGGCAACGCAAACCGTCATCGTCGCGGATCCCGCCGTGGATTCCCTGTCCGACCCCGCCCCGAATGCGGCCGAGCCCGTCGTGCGTATGACCCTCGACGAGTGCATGGCCTATGCCGTCGAACACAGTCCCGTAGTACGGCAGCAGGATTACACCAACCGCAACTACCGCCAGGACTATATCGAATCCGTGGCGGCGCTCGTGCCCTCGGTCAGCGGCTCGGTCAGCGCCACGACCAGTTTCGGCCGCTCGGTCGACCCCGAGACCAATACCTATACCGACGTTTCGAACCTTTCCAACAACTACGGCGTTTCGGGGCAAATGCCCGTTTTCGCCGGCTTTACGGGGATCAATACCATCCGTGCCGCGAAGGTGATGCGCCTGATGGGTGTCGAGGAGTTGCAGCGGGTCAAGGACGAAGTGGCGCTCAATACCATGCAAGCCTATTTCGACGTCGTATATTACACCGAAAGCGTGCGCCTCGCCCGCGAACAGCTGGAAACCAGCACCGGCAACCTCGCCAAGAGCCGCAAGCTGCTCGAACTGGGGCTCAAGAGCGCCGCCGACGTGGCCGAGCAGGAGGCACAGTGCGCTTCGGACGACTACCTGCTGACGCAGCAGGAAAACAACCTCGAACTGGCCAGGATCACGCTTGCCGAAACGATGAATTATCCGCCCGACCGCCCCCTGGGGATCGAGACGGATCTCGCCATCGAAACCCCGGCCGGCACGGCGCCCTTCTCCGATGTGGTCGCCTATGCCCTCGACAACAATCCCAAGGCCCGCAGCGCCGGTTATAACGTGCGGCAGTCGAAACTCCAGTATTCGGTCGCCCGGGGCGGCTTTTTCCCGTCGGTCTATGTCGGCGGCGGATACTCGACCAATTTCTTCATGAGCCTCGACGACCATTCGTTGTACGAGCCGTTTAAGAACCAGTTCCGTGATAACCGCGGTTACTATTTTTCCGCCCAGCTCAACATCCCCATTTTCGGGGGGCTTTCGCGCCGCACGAGGACGAACCGCGCCCGCAACAACTGGCGGATCGCCGAGCAGCAGCGCGATCAGACGTTGCGTGCCCTGCAAAGCGAAATCGCCCAGAACTACCAGCAGATGCTCGGCTACGGCAAGGAGTTCGTGCAGGCCAGCAAAAAAAGCGCGGCCTCCGAGCTGGCCTACAACGCCGTCGCCGGCAAGTACGACCGGGGCATGGTTTCGGCGCTCGACCTTCAGACCGCCGCCAACAACCTGTTGCAGGCCCGCTCCGAACGGTTGCGTGCCCGGTTGCAATACATTATCAAAACGCGCCTGGTCGAGTATTACAACGGTGCGCCCCTGATCCGCTAACGAAAAACAGAAAATAACATGGACATCCGTATCGAAAAGAAAAAGGGCATCCGCGCCCTGTTTACCAAAAAAGGCATCCCCTATCTGGCCGGGGCGCTGTTCCTGGTCTTCGTGTTGTGGCTCCTGTTGCGCGACAACTCCTCGACGCTGCGCGTCGATGCCCGTACGATTTCCGTCGGGCAGGTCGTGAGCGGTGAATTCAACGACTACATCCGCGTCACCGGGCAGGTGCAGCCCATCACCACCGTGCAGCTCAGTCCCCTCGAAGCGGGCATCGTCGAGCGGCTTGTGGTCGAGGAGGGTACCTCCGTCAAAAAGGGCGATGTGCTGGTCGTGCTGAGCAACACGTCGCTCACGCTCGAAATCCTGAACAGCGAGGCCGAGCTGGCCGAAAAGCAGAACATCCTGCGCAATACGCTGATCTCGATGGAGCAGGAGAAACTCTCGCTGCGGCAGGACAAGGCGCAGCTGGATCTCGACGTGTCGCGCAAGAAGCGGGCCTGGCAGCAGAACGAGGAGCTTTACAGGAACGCCCTGATCGCCCGCGAGGAGTGGTTGCAGTCGAAGGAGGACTACGAACTGGCCGAAAAGAAACGCGAGCTGAACATCGAGCGGCAGGTGCAGGATTCGCTCTACCGTTCGGTGCAGATCGAGCAGATGGAGGAGAACCTCGACAACATGAAGCGCAACATGCAGCTCATCCGCGAGCGCATCGGCAACCTCAACGTCAAGTCGCCGATCGACGGCGAAGTCGGCCTACTGGACATCGTGCTCGGGCAGTCGGTCTCCACGGGGCAGAAGATCGGGCAGATCAACGACTTGTCGGACTACAAGGTCGAGGCACAGATCGACGAGAGCTACATTGACCGTGTGCGTGCCGGTCTCGAAGCCACCTTCGACCGTCAGGGCACCGACTACAAGGTGCGCCTGCGCAAAGTCTATCCCGAGGTGCGCAGCGGCCAGTTCCGAGCCGACTTCACCTTCCTGGGCGACCATCCCGAGAACATACGCAGCGGCCAGACCTACTACCTGCATCTCGAACTGGGGCAGCCTACCGAGGCGGTCATCATCCCCCGCGGGTCGTTCTACCAGACCACGGGCGGCGCATGGATTTATGTCCTTGCGCCCGAGGGCGACAAGGCTTACAAACGCCCCATCCGCATCGGCCGCCAGAACCCGCAGTATTACGAGGTGCTCGACGGGCTGGAGCCGGGCGAGCGGGTCATCGTTTCGGGCTATGAGAATTACGGCTCGAACGACGTGCTGATCCTCAATAAATAATTTTCCGCTGAAATTTCTCCGCACCCGTCAAAACCGAATAATATGTTCCGTCAACTCAATTTCCGCTCGTTTTTCAACTTCCTGGGGCGCAACAAGCTCTATGCGGCCATCAATATCTTCGGGTTGTCCGTCTCGCTGATGTTCGTGATCCTGATCGCCGACTACACCCTTCGGCAACTTACGTGCGACGACTACCACGCCAAGGCCGACCGCATTTATGTCATCGGCAACGAGGAGCGCATTACGAGCGGTTATTACCTGCAGAAATACCTGCGCGACCGTTATCCCGAGATCGAATCGACCTGCGCCGTCGCAGTGTCGGGACAGTCCACCGATGCCATGCAGCCCGTCGAGGCCGGACAGGGGAAATATTCGGCGACGATCCTCTTCGCCGATACGACTTTTTTCCGGATATTCGATTTCGAACTGCTGGAGGGCGACCGGGAGCAAGCCCTCGCCTCGCGCGACAACGTGGTGCTTTCCGAGTCGTTCGCCCGCAAGGTTTTCGGCACGTTCAACCCGATGGGGCAGGTGATCCGCTTCCCCGACGAGGAGAAGTCGTACGTTGTGAGCGGCGTGGTGCGGGATATCGACCGCTCGGTGATTCCCAATATGGACATCATCATGCGGGCCGAGCGCCTCTGCGATATCAATTCGGCCAATGACGAGCGTATGAGTAATTCCGGTGCCGTGACGACTTTCATCCTGGCGCGTCCCGGTGCCGACCTGACGGCCAAGATACCCGATATGCTTGATTATTTCAAAGAGATATACTGGATCTACAAGGGCAATGTCTATCAGCATGTGACCCTTACGCCTTTGCGCGATGTCTATTTTTTATCCCAGAATAATGATGGGGGGTTCAACTACGGCAGTTGGCCCTTCGTGATGATCCTTTTCGGTGTGGGCGCCGTCATCCTGCTCTTCGCCGTGATGAATTATATCAACCTGACGGTTGCCCAGACCGGGTTTCGCGCCAAGGAGATGGCCGCCCGCCGGCTGCTGGGCGCCTCGCGCGGCGAAATCATCCTCAAACTGATCCTCGAATCGACATTCCTGTGTGTTGTGGCGTTCGTCATCGCGCTTTTCCTGGCAGCCGCGGTGGAGCCCGGCGCTTCGCGGCTGCTGGGGTCGAAAATCGGCGTCTGGCAGGATATGACGCCTGCCGTCGTGGCTTGCTATGCCGCGTTTATCGTGGTGCTGGGCGTCGTTGCGGGCTTTATCCCGGCGATGATGGTGTCGCGCTACAAACCCGTGGACATCGTCCGGGGATCGTTCCGCCACCGCACCAAGATGTTTTACAGCAAGGTGCTTATCACGATCCAGAACGTCATTACCATTGTCCTGATCGCCACCTCGCTGACCATCGGCCTGCAGATCCGCCACCTGATTTCTGCGCCGATGGGATATAATACGGCCGACATACTCGATGTCTCGACCGAGATCTTTACCGGAAAACCTCAGATCGCACAGTTCCGCGAAGAGTTGCTGCGCGAACCCTGCGTCGAGGCCGTCGCCCTGGGTTGCGGCACGCCCCACGACCGGGGCAACAACAATACGATGCAGTATGGCCCCGACCGGATGATCGGGTTCCAGATATTCATCGGCGATTCGACCTATTTCCGGATACTGGGGCTGGAGCGGCTGCGCGACAACCACCTCGCCCGTATGAACGACGACAATATGGTCTTCATCAACCAGCACGCCCTGCGGGAACTGGGTATTGCGGAGGACGCCGAAGAATTCAAGGTAGGCATGGATTACTCTTATCCCTACCAAATCGCAGGTATCTACCGCGATTTCCAGATCGGGTCGGCGCTCGACAAGCCCCAATCGGCGATGCTGTGGCAGACGGACGACATTGCGGATATGTACCCGTGGAATATCCTGGTCAAAATCCGCGGGGACAAAACCGCGGCCTACAATACGGTCAAATCGGTATTCGAACGTATTTCCGACGGTGCGGTCTTTACCGGGGCGGAGTATATCGAGCAGGAAATCGAAGCCGACTATGCCGAGCAGCGGCGGATCCTGCACATCGTCGGCATCTTCACGCTCGTGGCGATCCTGATCTCGGCGCTCGGTCTGGTGGCCATGTCGACTTACTACATCCAGCAGAAGGAGCAGGAGGTCGCCGTGCGCAAGGTCTTCGGCTCGACGCGCGGAGAGGTGCTCGTGCGCCTGGTGGGAAACTTCATGCGGCTGGTCGGTGCGGCGTTCGTCCTCGCCGTGCCCGTGGCGTGGTACCTGCTCGAACGCTGGTTGCAGGATTACAGCGTCCGGATTTCGCTCTCGCCCCTTATTTTTCTGATTCCCGGGGCTTTTGCCGCCGCGGTGGCGTTCGTCGCCGTCTTCTGGCAGAGCAGCCGTGCGGCCGATTCCAACCCGGTCGACTCGATTAAAAACTAAAAAAGATACCCGGTATGAAAAATTTTCTCTTCGCATTACGTTACCTGCGCAAATTGCGAGGCGGTACCGTTGCCCGCGTGGTGTCGCTTTCGCTGGGGCTGGCCGTCGGCCTGCTGGTCTTTTCGTATGCCAATTACAACCTCACGTCCGACCGTTGTTTCCCCGACCGGGAGCGGATATTCCAACTGTGGGCTCATTATGCCGATCCGCAGCACAGCGGGTACAGTCCGCAGCTCAATGCCCCCATCGCCCCGGCGCTGGCCGAAGAGGTTCCGCAGGTCGAAGCCGCCACACGCCTGTTCGGGCCGCGCACATCCGACATCGTGCGCGGTGATAATGCTTTCCAGGCAAAGTATATATACGCCGATACGATGTTTTTCGACGTGCTGGGATTCGAACCGATGAACGGCAACCCCAAAGAGATCCTGCTCCATGCCGACCAGGTGATGCTTGCGGAGTCTTTTTCCCGCACGATCTTCGGTCGTAAGGATCCCGTGGGGCAGTTGGTATTGCTGAACGGCACCGATTCGCTGACGGTCATGGGGCTTTTCCGCGACCCGAATCCCAACCAGCACCTCGGCGGTTTCAATATGCTCTGTTCGTTCGAAATTGTGAAGCGCGACCTCAACACGTCGTGGCAGGGCGGCGATTCGTTCCCGAGTTATGTCAAACTCCACGAAGGGGCGTCCGTCGCCGAGGTCGAAGCGCAGCTTCCCGCATTTTTCGACCGCCACGGATTCACCGAGGATATGAAAGCCTGGAACCGCAGCTACCGGTTTTTCCCGATCACGGAGTCTTCGCGCATAAATACTTCCGCCGGGCTGATCGCATGGGTGTTGATGGCACTTGCGGCCCTTACGCTTTTCGTTGCGTCGATGAACTATGTGCTGATTTCGATTTCGACGTTGGTAAGCCGCTCGAAGACCATCGCCATGCTCAAGGTCGGGGGTGCCCGGCCTTCGGACATCTTCCGCATTTTCTGTTCTGAGACCGCCATACTGACCTTCGCTTCGGTCATCGTGGCCGGATTCCTGTTGTGGGCCCTGCAGGATCAGGTGCTGGAGATTACCGGGACGCCGATGTCCGAACTCTTCGCCCTGAAGCGCATTTGGGTGCCGTTGCTCGTCATCCTTGCCGCCTTTGCCCTTGCCGCGCTTATCCCGTCGCGTATTTTCACTTCGGTTCCCGTGACATTGGCGTTCCGCGGGGTCAGCGACAACCGCCGCCGGTGGAAACAGACGCTGCTGGTGGCCGAGATCGTCAGTTGTACGTTTACGCTTACGCTCCTGTTATTGGCCGTGTTGCAGTTCGATAAACTCCGCAACGGCGATTTCGGGTTCGAACATGACCGTATCGTATATACATATGTCAAAACGCCTTTGGGCAACATTTCTTCGGTCTGCAACGCCGTTGCTTCGCTACCCGAAGTCGACGCTGCCGGAGCTTCGCTCGAGGTGCCGCTTTGGGGATATTCGGGAATGCCCTGCATCGACGAAAACTCCAAGGAATTGCTTTTCTCCTGCCGCTGGCTGCTTTGCAACGAGGGCTTTATACCTGCGATGCGGATGCACCTTGTCGGCGGCCGGAACTTTACGCCTTCGAGCAACCCCCTGGAGGCGATCGTAAACGAAACCTACGTCCGTATGCGCGGATGGACGCCCGAACAGGCATTGGGGCATCAGATTACCGACGACTCCTCGCCCGGGGCTCCTCTTTATACGATCGTGGGCGTCGTAAAGGATTTCAGGACGGTCGTGGCTACGGGAGAGGTCGAACCGATCGTGTTCCATCCGTTCAGCTATTTCCAGAAGTTCGGTGCCACGGACGATTATATGCTGGACTATTCCATGATGATCCGCCTGCGCGGGATGTCGCCCGAGTCGCTGGAGGCCGTGCAGCGCAAGATCGGAGAATACCCTTCGGGCAACAATCATACGCTCGAAGTTTACGACAACAAACTGGGCCCCATCCTTTTCGAGATACGCAGTTTCCGCAATATCGTCTTTACCGTGAGCGGCATCACCCTGCTTATCGCCCTGATGGGGCTCGTGGGTTATCTGGGCGACGAGATGCGCCGTCGCAGCAAGGAGATCGCCCTGCGCAAGGTCAACGGGGCTTCGACGGCCGACGTGCTGCGCCTGTTGGCGCGCGACGTGCTGTGGATCGCCGTTCCGTCCGTGGTCGTCGGGGCCGCCGTAAGCCGCTGGGGTGCAGACCTGCTGGTCAGCAACTTCGTCGAGCGTGTGGCGCTCCGCTGGTGGCTCTTCGCCCTGTGCGGGGCAGTGGTGCTGTTGATCGTATGTGCCGTGCAGCTCGTCCGCACGTGGCGCATCGCCAATGCCAACCCGATTAACATGATTAAAACCGAATAGTGTGTTATGAAGATCGCATTTCGTAATTTTCTGACTACGCTGCGGCGCTACAAAATCTCGTCGCTGCTGAACGTCATAGGCCTGACGCTGGCATTTACCGCGTTCTACGTCATCATGACGCAGGTCTGGTGGGAGCTGGGTTACAACCGCTCGCTGCACGAAGCCGACCGTATTTATCTCGTGGAGAACGAGGACTGGTACGAGCCCGGGAAATGGTCGTCGTGGCTTAACCGGCCGGTGCCCGAGCGTGTCATCGCTTCGACGGCGGGGGTCGAAGTCGGGGGCTGCATGTGGGGCGGTTTCGGCTCCGGAACCTGTTGGACGAGCAACGAGCCTTCGTTCGGGTATAATAAATTTTCTGCTTCCTGCGGTTCGGTATCGCTGCCTTTCCTCGATGTTTTCGCTTTCCGTTCGGTCGAGGGCGATGTGCATGACATCGGAAAACCGAAGAGCGTCATCGTTTCCCGCGAGGCGGCCGAACGGATGCGGGTCGGCGTGGGCAGCCTCATATGGGTCGACACCGACGAACCCCAGCCCGACGGGGCGATGGAAGTCGTGGCGGTTTTCGAAGACTTTCCGGACAATTCGTTGCTGGGAGAGTGCGAGGTGGTGAAAAATCTGGGCGAAACGAACCTTTATACCACTTCGGAGTGGAGTTTCAATTATTTCGTCAAATTCAGGCCCGGTGCCGATCCCGACGAGTTTGCGCGCCAGTGGACGAACGTGAACCAGGAGATGCAGCGCGAGGCGGCCGAGAAACGTGCGGCGGCCGGGGACGCCGCAGATGACGACGACGAATCGGGTATCTACGGCGTGCGCCTTTCTCCGGTATCGGATCTCTATTTCGAGTCGGATTCACAGGCGCCCTGCCGGCAGGGGTCTGTCGTCACGACCTATACCCTGCTGGGTATTGCCGTGTTGGTTATCGTGCTGGCTTTCATCAACTTCGTCAACTTTTTCTTCGCACTGGTGCCGGTGCGCATCCGTACCGTCAATACGTTCAAGGTTTTCGGCGCTCCCGCGTCGTCGCTGCGCTTCAATTTCGTTTTCGAGGCGTTCGGGCTCGTCCTGATCGCTTTGCTGGCGGCCTGGTACGTTTCCTTTGCCTTGCAGGGCACCGAATTCGCCAGCTACATTTCCGCATCGCTGGCGCTGTCGCAGAATTTGGAAGTCGTGGGGCTGGTAGCCGTTGTAGCTTTCGTCATGGCGCTCGCCGCCAGCCTCTATCCGGCGTGGTATATCACGTCGTTCGCCCCGGCGCTGGTCGTCAAGGGATCCTTCGGCGGAACCCGCAGCGGCCGCCGGCTGCGTACGCTGCTGCTGGGCGTGCAGTTCTTCATCTCCATCGGGCTGATCATCGCGACCAGTTTCATTCGCCTGCAACACGACTACATGATGCACTATGACATGGGTTTCGACAAGGAAAACCTCCTCGCCGTGCGGCTTTCCGAACGTGGGGCGGTAAGTTATGACGCCCTTCGGCAGAAACTTCTATCCGACCCTCAGGTAAAGGATGTTACGGGAGCTACGAGTCGTTTGGTGTCGGTCGGGCGTATGGGCTGGGGCCGGGAGTTCAAGGGCCGTCAGGTCGCTTTCCAGAGTTATGTCGTACAACCTGATTTCTTGCGCGTGATGGGTATCCCGATTACCGACGGACGCGATTTCCTGGAGAGCGACTTCGACAAGGAACTCGGAACGATGATTTTCAACGAAGCGGCGCGGCGGGAATTTGAAATGCAGGTCGGCGACCGTATCAACGGTTTCGTGTCGCCCGACGAGCAAATTGTAGGTTTCTGTGCCGATTTCAACTTCAAGCCCCTGCAATACGGTGTATCGCCCTTCTGTTTCTATCTTCTTCCGAAGAAAATCCAGCAGGAAAATTACTGGCACCTGCCTCATGTGGTCTATGTGCGGATGACGCCCGGAGCCGATATTGCGGCTGTTACCGCCCATATCCGCCGCTGTATCGCGGAGGTCGATCCCCGCACGGAGCCGGGCGATATCGTCGTCCGTGTTTTCGACGAGGAGCTGGGCCTCGAGTACGACAACGAACGCAAACTGACGGCCATCGTCGGGCTGTTCGCGCTGTTGGCCGTCGTGATCGCCCTGATGGGCGTCTTCGGGCTGGTGCTGTTCGAGACGCAGCACCGCCGCCGCGAAATCGCCGTGCGCCGGGTAATGGGGGCTTCGCGGGGCGAAATCCTCGCCATGTTCAACCGCCGCTACGTCATGCTGGTCGCCGTGTGTTTCGTGCTGGCCGTCCCGGTAAGCATCTGGGCCGTCAGGCACTGGCTCGCAGGCTTCGCCTATGCCGTGCCGCTGTACTGGTGGGTCTTTGCCCTGGCACTGGCGGGGGTGCTGGCCGTCACGGCACTCACCGTCACCGTCCGCTCGTGGCGTGCCGTTAACGAAAACCCGGCCGAATCCGTGAAATCCGAATAAATCAAATCAATATCAACAATAAAAACCTGTTTGTTATGTCAATGCTGAAAGTTGAGAACCTCAAGAAGGTTTTCCGTACCGAAGAGATCGAGACCATCGCACTGAACGGCGTGACGTTCGAAGTGAAGGAGGGTGAATTCGTCGCCGTCATGGGTCCCTCGGGCTGCGGCAAGTCCACGCTGCTCAATATCCTGGGGCTTCTGGACAATCCCACCTCGGGCAGCTATACGCTGCTCGACCACGAGGTCGCCGGGTTCAAGGAGAAAGACCGCACGAAATTCCGCAAGGGGAATATCGGGTTTGTCTTCCAGTCGTTCAACCTGATCGACGAACTGAATGTCTTCGAGAACGTCGAGCTGCCGTTGATCTACATGCGCGTCAAGGCGTCCGAGCGCAAGCGTCGTGTCAACGAGATCCTGAGCCGCATGAATATTTCGCACCGCGCCGAACACTTCCCCCAGCAACTCTCGGGCGGACAGCAGCAACGTGTGGCCATCGCCCGTGCCGTGGTGTCGAACCCCAAGCTGATCCTGGCCGACGAGCCCACGGGTAACCTCGACTCGAAGAACGGCCGCGAGGTGATGGAACTGCTTTCGGAGCTGAACCGCGAGGGTACGACCGTCATCATGGTGACCCACTCGCAGCACGATTCGACTTACGCGCACCGGGTGCTGCACCTGTTCGACGGCGAGCTGGTCAAGGGTCTCGCCAACAAATTGTAATTCCTGTCCCTGACCGATAAAAAGTTCATTCCATAAGCGGGGAGGCCGGAGTATTCCGGCCTCTTTTGTGCCGTCCCTGTTCGTGTCCCGTGCGGAGCCTGTTGTGTTTCCGGGGTACGGACGGCACGCGGCGGTGCCGGACTGTGCGGCCCGAATACCTTTCCGGGGAGGGGCTCCGGGGAAGGGCGGGCATGTCGATGCAGCCACGGGTTGCGGGTGACAGCGGCAGGGTGCAAAGATTCGGGACATAGGCTTCCGGAACGTCGAAGTACATAATTGCCGGTAATTATACGCCCCCGGATGCCGCCCGGAGCCGTTTCGGGTCATTTTAGGTATTTTCGCGTATTGACCTTTTGCGCCGGAATCACGACTTTTGTGAACCCAAACGACCTTGTTTATGAGAATGATTTTGCCCGTATTGCTGCTGCTCGGCGTAATTGGAGCCGCTCGTGCACAGCAACCCGACACACAATCCGCGACAGCTTCGGTTGAGGAACTTTCGGCGGAAGTCGCGGCGCTCAAAGCCAAAACGTCCACCTGGGACAAAGTGCTGGCCGCCCTGCCGAAAATTTCGGGATATGTCCAGACCGGTTACGAATGGAGCGACAATTCGTCGACCTTTTTTATCAAACGCGTACGTCTGAACCTGGCGGGCGCCATCGCTCCGAAACTGGATTACCGTGTCCAGATCGAATTCGCTTCGCCGAAAATCGTCGACGCCTACCTGTGTTACAAACCGTTCGATGAGCTCAACGTCCAGCTGGGCGAATACAAGCTGCCTTTTTCGATCGAGAATACCGACTATGTGCCGCTCAGATATGAGTTTATCGAATACCCCCTTTCGTTGCGCAAACTGATGGGTTTCAACGACCTCTGCGGGCTTTCGGCCACTGGCCGCGACATGGGCGCGCAGCTGTTCGGAGGATTTTTCAAGCGCGACGGATACAGTATCCTGAACTACAACTTCGGCGTTTTCAACGGCGAGGGGCTGAACGTCAAGGATAAGAACAAAAGCAAGGACATCGTGGCGCGCTTTACGGTCAAGCCCGTCGCCGGATTGCAGTTCGCGGGATCGTACTACTGGGGCGAGTACGGCGAGGATTACCTGAAGCGCATCCGTTACGGTGCCGGTGCCTGCTACGATTACGGGCGCCTCGTCCTGCGCGGCGAATACATCTGCGGCACGACGGGCGGCCTCGACAGCGAGGGGTGGTATGCCGTGGCCGGCTGGCGCGTGGCCCGGACATTGTTGCCGACGGTGCGGTACGATACCTTTCTCGAAGACTGCTCCCGCGGTTCGAGCCGCCAGACCAATTATACGGCCGGGCTTACGTGGCAACCTGTGAAATACCTGCGCTGCCAGCTGGATTACACCTACGAAGATTTCGCCGCGCGGGATGTCGCCGGTCGCAATGTGGTGGCACTGATGCTCTCCGGCATATTTTAACCTGAAAAAATGATAAAGATGAAAAAGTGGATGGAACAATTCCGGGTCGAGGACTGGGTGGTGGTCTGGGTGAGCATTCCCCTGCTGGTGCTGGCCGCGGTAGCACCTTCCGCGCTGCCCAAAGTCCCCGCGACGCTGCTGGGCGGCGCTGCGTGGAGCAATATCGCCTGTCTCTTCGCCATCGTGCTGGTGGTGCTCTATGCCGGGTGCCTGATGCTGCGGCGACCGCTCAGGGGGCTGCTTGCGTCGCTCGTGGTCGTCTTCGCCGTCTCGTTGCTGGCGCAGATCGTCGCCAAGATCCCCTCCGTGTCGTATTACGGCTTCGAATCGGTATTCTTCTCGGTGCTCTTCGGGTTGCTGATCCGCAACGTGTGGCGTGTTCCCGCGTGGCTGAAACCCGCGATCCAGGGTGAATTCTACATCAAGATCGGCGTTGTGTGCCTCGGTGCCACGATTCTCTTCAGCGACGTGATGAAATCGGGTGTCTTCGGTCTGGTGCAGGCGTGCCTGGTGGTCGCCGTCGTGTGGTTCTTTGCCTTCCGGATTTCGCGCCGCATGAAGGTCGACGAACGCTCGGCGATGATCCTTTCGAGCGGCGTGTCGATCTGCGGCGTGTCGGCCTGTATCACGGCGGCCCGCGTGGCGGGCGGCGACGACCGGAAACTTTCGTACATCGTTTCGCTGGTGCTGATCGTCGTCGTGCCGATGATCTATCTGATGCCGTGGTTGGCGCATGCGATCCTGCCGCATATTTTCGACGATCCGCATGTCGTGCAGGAGGTCGCCGGGGCGTGGATCGGCGGTACGATCGACACTACGTCGGGTGTCGCCGCATCGAGCATGATCGTGGGCGAAGTGGCCAACCAGCATGCCGTCATCATCAAGGCTGCGCAGAACGTACTGATCGGCGTGGTGGCGTTCTTCATCGCGCTTTACCTCTCGACGCGCCGCGGCGATAAGGCCGGGCAGGCCCCGTCGCTGGGGATCGTGTGGGAGAAATTCCCGAAATTCATCATCGGCTTCGTTGCCGCATCGCTGGTATTCAGTGTATTGCAGGGAAACGGCCTTTTCACGGCCGATGCCAGGGGCAAACTTGCCGAGCCGGGGGTCGCCAAAATGTTCTCGACGGTATTTTTCTCGCTGGCCTTCGTCTGCGTGGGGCTCGATACGCGCCTCAAGGATATCGTTTCCCGGGAGAACCGCAATCTGCTGTGGGCGTTCCTCGCCGCCCAGGCTTTCAATATCGTCGTTACGTTCCTCATCGCGCTCGTGCTGTTCGGCGTGCTGAAACCGATGCTGGGATAATCCCCGGCAGATGCCTTTCCATAGCCCCCGGAACCGAAGTTCCGGGGGCTTTTCATGCTTCCGGCCGGGCTGTAATGCTCGTCTGTCGTTTGCCGTCCGCCAACCCTGCCCCGTCGATCTGTCGATCCGTCCGTCCTTTCCGTGCGTTCGCTGTCCTGTCCGCCGTGTCCTGCCGGCTCCGTTTGTCTGTGGCCTGCTCTGTCCTGCCTGTCCGGTTTGCGGCCTACACGTCTGTCGTGTCCCGTCCGCCGGTGCCTTGTGCTGCGAGGGATTTTCTTGTCCGGAATACCTTGGACGCAATGCCGTTATGGCCGAATAACATATTTTTCAGCCTTTTTAAATTGTCCGATGGTTAGTTTTGCTGCCATGATCCCGCCGGGACATGCATCCGTGCACCTCCGGCGGCGTGGAAAATTCCAATTCTAACCATAAACAACTAAAATGTATGGCAACAGTAAAAGTCAAGCTCAGGGAATCGTCGGTCGGCGGGAAAGCGGGAGTAATATATTACCAGCTTTGCCATCGGCGCAAATCGCAGCAGATAACTACCTCCATGCGTCTCCAGCCCCGGCAGTGGGATGCAAGGCGCGGGTGTGTCATCACGCCCCTTTCGGGCGAAGCCCATGCGTTGCTGTCCGTGCAGCAGCGGATCGACCGTGATTTGTGTCTGTTGCATACGATCATCCGGGATCTTGAATTCCGGCGGGAAGGATACTCGCTCAGCGATGTGGTCGATCGGTTCCGCAAGTCCCGGCGGAGCACCGTGCTCGCCTATGTCGAAACGCAGGCCGCAAGGCTCGAGGCGAACGGAAAGTTGGGGACGGCGCGCAACTACCGGCGGACACTCGGGAGTTTCTCCGATTTCCTGGGCGGACGGGATATTCCCTTTTCGCTCGTCGATGAACGGCTTGTGGGGCAGTATGACGACTGGCTCCGGCGCCGGGGCGTTGTCCGCAATACCGTCTCGTTTTATATGCGGATATTGCGTGCGGTTTATAATAGGGCCGTGAAGGAGGATGTCGTGCCACAGGCCGATCCTTTCCGGCATGTGTACACCGGTGTCGACCAGACCTGCAAGCGTGCCGTCGGCGAGGATGTCGTCGTGCGGCTCCGGCAGCTGGATCTGACACACTCCCCGTCCCTGGCATTGGCCCGGGATATTTTTATTTTCAGTTATTGCACGCGCGGGATGGCGTTCGTGGACATTGCCTTCCTGAGGAATCAGGATATCGTCGGGGATACGATCCGTTATGTTCGCCGCAAGACCGGGCAGCGCCTCGTTATCCGTATCGAGCCCTGCATCGCGAAGCTTATCGGGCGCTATGCCGGTGCAGGGCGCATATCCGGCTATGTTTTTCCGCTGCTCAGTTCGGACGATCCGGTCAGGGCGTTTTCCCAATACCGTACGGCCCTTGACTATTATAATCGTCGGTTGAAAAAGCTGTCCGGTTTGCTGGGGCTCGAAGTCCCGCTCTCCTCCTATACCTCGCGGCATACGTGGGCGACCGCAGCCCGGAACCATAACATTCCGTTGTCGGTCATCAGTGCGGGAATGGGACATGCTTCGGAAAAAACCACGCAGATTTACCTGGCCTCGCTCGAAAACTCCGTTATCGACCAGGCGAACCGGAGCCTGATAGCATCCTTATACGTGTAAGGTCTCTATATAAGAGATAGGTTTGTCTTGATTACTATCTGATAATCAATTATATAACATATAATAAAAGTTATTTTTACCGACCTTGTTCGATTATTGTCTGCAAATACCCAAAGTCGGATTAAAAGAGCACTGAATTCATCCACTTGGCGAACAATTCGTGCAGACAATCGGGTCAAAGATGGTAAGTTTTTGATAATCAACTTATTTTCGCATCGACAAGCGATGCCGGGAACAAAAATATGATTTAAAAAATTTGGGCATATGCTTTATTTTTAGTACTTTTGCAAAAGTTATGAAGGTCTCTTATATAGAGACCGCACTTTAAAATACGGAAGTGTTCTTATGGGAGGCGCGCAATTGATTGAAAATCTTGGTTTTACGAGGTTTTCGATGTCCCCATGGAACGCTTTTTTTTCTCAACTATACGCCCTTTTCGGGTGCCGAATACCGACTTAACGGATCGCAATAATGGACTGTCAGGATACAGATACCAAATGGTATGTGCTTCGGGTTACCTATCAGCGCGAACTCTCTACCAAGGAGTATCTCGACAAACTGGATATCGAGAATTTCGTGCCGGTAAGGGTCGTACGCCGCCGGGATTCCAAGGGCCGGTTTTCCCGGGTACGGGAAGTTGCGGTGCACAACTATATTTTCGTCCGTTCCACGCGTGAAGTTATCGACGACCTGAAGACATTCAGGCTGCCGATTCTGCGCTATGTGATGCATCAGCAAAACGGCGAGAACCAGATTATGACCGTGCCCGAGTCCCAGATGCGCAATTTTATTGCCGTGGCCGCCAATATCGACGAACCGGTGATTTTCCTTTCGCCCGAAGAGGTCGCATTGTCGAAAGGCGACAAGGTGAGGATTAAGGACGGCGTATTCATGGGTGTCGAAGGCACGTTCATGCGGGTGAAAAACACCCGGGACAGACGTGTCGTCGTCAAGATCGACGGCATCACGGCGGTCGCTACCGCTTCCATTCCGTCCGCGTTGGTCGAAAAAATATGATCCTTGGCACTATAAGCCTGCAAAAAGAACTGTTCCGGTTCCGATAAATTACTGACATGACACCGAATTACCTGAAAAAAATGCTGCCGTTGCTGCTGGATGCCGATCCCGCCCAAGCGACGAACGTGCGCCTGGTGTCGTTGGCAAGGGCTTTTGTCGCGGGCTATGAATTGGTGTCGTCCGTGGCGCCTGCCGGGGAATTCGGTACGGAGGAAACCTTCCGCAACAGAATTGATAGCTTGTTCTGGGTGCTGTCTGAACGCTCTGAACACGAGCCCGATACAGCGATCCGTAGCCGGATGGTACATGCCATGTATTCGCTTGCCTGCAAAACGGTATTTCCCGCCGATCTGCGGAAGAAGAACTGTTGTTACCGGGCTGCGGACGCTCTTGTACGGGATTTTATGGGTGTCGTCGGTGCCCGACCGGAAAACGGTCTGTTTCAGCAGACGGGCGTCTGCATGTGCGCGGCCGACCTGCTCTATCCCGCGCCGGCTGCCGATGACGAATACCTGCTGTTCCTGAAACGGCAGTTGGCCGGCTGGACATCCGCCCTGGATGCTGACGGCTGCTGGCCGGGGGTGTCGTCCGAGGTCGCATTGGAACGTATCGGGGTGATGAACCGGGTTGCCTGGATGTTTCCCGACTTGGGGAACGATACCGCGACAAGGCGGGCGGCGGGGTATTACCGCAGGTGCGTATGCGTCCCTGCCGACCCCCTGAATTTCGACGAGGGGTACCTCTGTACGCTGGGGCGGATGTACGAGGTCGCATTGCAGGGCAATGCCCTCCCTGTCGATAAACCCGCAGCGTGGCGGATCGCCCGGTTCATGTACGATTACAGCCTGACGCTGCCCGTGCGCGGCGACGCATGGTATTATTGCACTTCTTATGTCATACATTGTATTGCCGAAAGTATCGGGGCGCGACTGGAGGCTGAAATGGAACGGCATATCGCATAAATGATAAAGCCTGTTGAATTTTCCATTTGATTGCTGTCGATGTAAAACCTCTTCCTTTTCCGGATAATAAAATGAATCAGTATGACAACGCCTCTTTGCTACACAGTCATCATTCCTTTCTTTATAGCCCTTTTCTTAGTCGGCTGGATCCACCCTAAACTGGTGAAAATCGCGCTGTTGAAAAACATTGTCGATAATCCGGATGCCCGTAAATTGCAACGTACGCCGGTTCCTGTCCTGGGCGGCGTCGCCGTTTTCTTCGGGGTCGTGATCGCTATCGGGAGCATGAGTGCTGTCGTGGACTGCTCCGGACTGCCTGTCGTAATCATGGCCATGATGGCGATGCTCTATACCGGCACGATGGACGATATTCTGAACCTTTCCCCTTCCCTGCGGTTTTTGATCGAGATCGTCGTCGTGCTGCTGCTGGTCTTTGTCGGCGGCTATTGCATAAACGACTTCCGCGGTTTGTGGGGCATCGGGCCGATCTCTTCCTGGTATGCCGTGCCGCTGACTGTTTTTGCCACCGTTGGCATTATCAACGCCATCAACCTGATGGACGGCGTAAACGGTCTTTCTTCGGGCTATTGTATCATGGCCTGCACCATCTTCGGCATACTTTTCCATCTCGCCGGCGAAGAGGTGATGACGATCCTGGCGGTAGTTTCGGTCGGGGCCCTGATTCCCTTCTTCCTGCACAATGTTTTTGGTAAATCCTCTAAGATGTTCATCGGCGACGGCGGGACGTTGGTCATGGGCACCGTCATGTCCGTCTTCGTAATTGCCATCCTGCAATCCGGTTCGCGGGTCGCAGCCTTTGTCGACCCCAATGTCGGGCTTGTACCGTTCACGCTGGCGGTGTTGTCGGTTCCCGTGTTCGATACGCTGCGCGTGATGTCGACGCGTATGCTGAAGGGCTCGTCGCCATTCCGTCCCGACAAGACCCACCTGCACCATATGTTCATCGACATGGGTTGTTCCCATGTCGCGACGACATTGGCTATCTTGGGATTGAATACGGCGGTCGTATTATGCTGGTGGGCGTTCGAAGCGGCCGGTTTTTCAATCGCCGTTCAACTGTATGCGGTCGTCGGCATGAGCCTTTTGGCCACGTTCGGGTTGTATCATTTCATGCAATGGCATATCCGCCGCGACACGAAATTCATGGGCATTATCCGTCGGCTGGGGTACAAGACCCATATCAGCCGTACCGGAATTTTTTTCTGGTTGCAGCAGGTCATGGATAAGGTTTGATTTTTTGTTCGCGACCCTGTATGTTCGGGACGCATTTCTAAAAATAGATTTAACTTACTGATAAATGAAAGGCATCATCTTGGCGGGTGGCAGCGGAACGCGTTTGTACCCGATCACGAAGGGCGTCAGCAAGCAGTTGTTGCCTGTTTACGACAAGCCGATGGTCTACTACCCCTTATCGGCGTTGTTTCTGGCTGGTATCCGCGATATTCTCCTGATCTCTACGCCAGAGGATCTGGGCGGTTTCCGTCGTCTGCTGGGCGACGGCTCCGACTACGGGGTTCGCATCAGCTATGCCGAGCAGCCGTCCCCGGACGGTCTTGCCCAGGCTTTCCTGATCGGCTCGGATTTCATCGGCAATGACTCCGTGTGTCTGGTTCTGGGCGACAACATCTTCCACGGCT